>Ga0207667_10000115_pt1 | contig 128732 bp, 110 predicted proteins | sample KBSCornC52_FD_184301 | JGI IMG/M metagenome (GOLD analysis project Ga0207667, IMG submission 184301) | Corn rhizosphere microbial communities from Kellogg Biological Station, Michigan, USA - KBS Corn C5-2 (SPAdes) (version 2) | ecosystem: Host-associated > Plants > Roots > Rhizosphere > Soil ... | reverse complement strand
CCTAATCTTCTGAAGTTGAATCCAGAAAATAGCGGCCATGCCAAGTCCTTAATTTTGAACAAGGTAATTGGAGAGTGGGTTCGGTCAATTCCCTCGCTCAGATAAAGCAGCTTTTTGATTTTCTCGCCAACTCCCTCTTTCCATTTATTAGCGAAGAGCCAGGCCAGATGGCGAATGGTTCAAATTCCTGGCGATAACTCGCACTCGGCGCTTGCTTCAACGCCGACTCTACCTCCTTCGACTTGCCACCGAGCGACACATGCCCGTACAGAAATTCCCGCATATGACAATTGATGATCCGCGCAAGCACTTCCCAACCATCGCGTGCCCTCAAGAGGCGGCGTAGATCAGTTGCCTAACGCTGCATTAGCCCTCTGGCCAATAATGGTAAGGCTTGTCTGGATGGCAGGAGGACGCTTGGAGTAATTGTAATAAATGCAATTATTTTGTCTTTTTTAGCCCGGCGCGCGCGGTTGCCCCCACCCCGCGCCTGCCCGCTAAATAGGTCGATTTTGACTCAAATTTGCGTCAGTCGCCGAGGCTGTCCCGGCCTGCCCTAGCGGCCCGGACGACGGGCATGGAATCTGACGCATTTTGATGCACGCTACAGTGCAATCAAGTGCGGAAGCTAGGCTTCCGTGCCCTTTATGAGCTTGTGACTCATAATCCATTGGAGCGCACGCCATGCGAAGCAAGGGGGGGCGGCGTTGTTGAGGGCAATTACGATTCGCTCTGTCGTCATCATCATCCCAAGGGTGGGCTACGATGTAGATCTTTGGCTCGGATCTGCGTATATCTCGCGAGCATTTTCCAGTCCCTGTGCCCAGATACCAGAGCGACCTGCTCAATGCTGTAACCCTGCTCAAAGAGGCGTGATACTCCCTCATGCCTCAAGTCGTGAAACCTTAAATCTTCGATCCCAAGTGATTTGCAAGCACGTGGAAAGAGGCTGCTTACCGTTCCCTCCGTGACGGGGAAAATCCGTTCTTCCTTTTCCATTTTTGGTTGCCGCTTGATGATCGCGAAAGCATCGCCTAGGAGTGGCACCTCTTGATCGTTCCCAATCTTAGCGCGAGGGTGCTTTCGATTTCTGATTATGATGGTCCGATCCTGTTCGTTCAGGTCGGTCCATCTAAGATTGATGATCTCGCTCAAGCGCATGGCGGTGTCGACTGCAAATGCAATAAGATCGGACATGGGGACCTTTTGCCGGACCTTAACCGCGAACCAAGTACTGATGTTGCCTAGCTCTATCTTCGTTGGCCGCCTGGTGCGCTCTTTTGACCTGGTCGACAAGCCGATGTGATCCATATAGGCTCGCGCTTGGGCGATTGCATCCAGATTGACCGGCCAGCGCCAGATGTTCTTTGCTGCCTTGAGGACGCTGCTTAGATATGTCAGGTCAATGGCAATTGTCACGCCGCCTGCTCCGGCACCCTTTCGTTCCTTTACGTAATCGATCAGTGCCTCCCCTGTCAGCTCCGGCATGGTCAGCTTGCCGAGGTAACGTTTCAAGGTTGCTAACACTGCCTTTTTGTTTTTGCCCAACGGTTTAACCTGGGTTTGCTCCTCTATATAGCGGTCAATAGCTGAGCCAAGTGTCTTGTCTGCTATGATACTGAGGTCCTGAAATTTGAGCGCCCGCATGTCGGCTTCCTGCCGCGAAGCCCAATCTTGTGCCTGCGCCTTTGTGTCGAACATCTCGCTCTGCGCGGGAAATCCCTTCCTCCGAATCCTCGCACGCCAACGCTTGCCAATTTTCTGGAATGTCGCCATCTGTTTTTTGTCCAATTTTTGTCCAATGGCTAATGATAAACCATTTATTTTCGTGAAATATCGTGAAGTCTGAAGTGGCCAATAAGGCGGCGAAAAGCCGCGTCAGTGCTGGAAATAGCCCGAGTTTACCGCCTCGAACGATTTCGGTCGCCCCCATGATGGACTGGACCGACCGCCACTGCCGCGTCTTCCATCGCCAGATCACGCGCCACACCTGGCTCTACACCGAGATGGTCACCACCGGTGCGCTGCTGCATGGCGATGTACCGCGCCACCTGGATTTCGACGAGCAGGAGCATCCGGTCGCCCTGCAACTGGGCGGCAGCGAGCCCGCTGACCTGGCGCACAGCGCCAGGCTGGGCGAGCAGTGGGGCTATGACGAGATCAACCTGAACTGCGGCTGCCCCTCCGAGCGGGTCCAGAAGGGGGCCTTCGGTGCCTGCCTGATGGGCGAGCCCACGCTGGTGGCCGATTGCGTCAAGGCCATGCGCGATGCGGTCTCCATCGACGTGACCGTGAAACACCGTATCGGCATCGATGAGGTGGAGTCCTATGATTTCGTGCGCGATTTCGTCGGCCAGATCGCCGAGGCCGGCTGCAAGACCTTCATCGTGCATGCCCGCAATGCCATCCTCAAGGGCCTGAGCCCCAAGGAAAACCGCGAAATCCCGCCGCTGAAGTACCACTATGCCTACCAGTTGAAGAAGGATTTCCCTTCATTGGAAATCCTCATCAACGGCGGCATCAAGACCGTGCCGGAGATCGATGAGCACCTCAAGCATGTGGATGGCGTCATGCTGGGTCGCGAGGCCTATCACAACCCCTACCTGATGGCCGGCTTCGATGCCCGCTATTACGGTGCTCTCGACGGCGGCCTTCAACCCAGCCGGGCCGAGGTGATCGAGGCGATGTTGCCTTATATCAAACGCCAGCTGGAGTTGCATGGCGACAATGGCCGGGGCCTGCGCTTGAACAGCATCACCCGGCACATGCTGGGGCTCATGGCCGGCATGCCGGGTGCGCGCGCGTTCCGCCAGACCTTGTCGGATTCCAAGCGGCTGGCGCTGGGCGACCCGGCGTTGCTGCTGCAGGCGCTGCAACGTACCCAGGCTGCACAGGCAGCGTAATTGGTGCAATTGGCCAGCGGAGCAGGCCCGCAATCCTTTAGAATAGCGGGTTCCAATAGGGAAAAGAGCGTGAACATGCCACTTGCAACAACCGAAGAAATCGTCGCCGAACTCCGTGCCGGCCGCATGGTGATCCTGGTCGATGAAGAAGACCGCGAAAACGAGGGGGACCTGGTCCTGGCCACCGACTTCGTCACGCCCGAAGCCATCAATTTCATGGTCACGCACGCGCGCGGCCTGGTCTGCCTGACGCTGACCGAAGAACACGTGGACCAGCTCGACCTGCCGCTGATGGCCACCCGCAACGGCACGGCCTATGGCACCAACTTCACCGTCTCCATCGAGGCCGCTGAGGGCGTGACCACCGGCATCTCCGCCGCCGACCGCGCCCGTACCATCCAGGTGGCCGCCTCCAAGGGGGCCAAGCCTTCCGATCTGGTGCAGCCGGGCCACATCTTCCCGCTGCGCGCGCAGAAGGGCGGGGTGCTCATGCGCGCCGGCCACACCGAAGCCGGTTGCGACCTGACCGCCATGGCCGGCCTCACGCCTGCGTCGGTGATCTGCGAGATCCTGAAGGAAGACGGCACCATGGCACGTCTGCCGGACCTGCTGGAGTTTGCCGAGAAGCACAAGCTCAAGATCGGCACCATCGCCGACCTGATCCATTACCGCAGCCGTAACGAAAGCATCATCGAACGCGTGGCCGAGCGCGAGATGCAAACCGCCCACGGCAGCTTCAAGGCCATCGCCTATCGCGATACGCCCTCCGGCGGCGCGCACCTGGCGCTGGTGCGCGGCGACATCCAGCCCGGCCGTGAAACCCTGGTGCGGGTACACCAGCCGGTGTCCATCCTGGACCTGCTGGACGCCGGCGTGACCACCCATTCCTGGAACCTGGCCGCCGCCATGAAGGCCGTGCAGGAAGCCGAGTCCGGCGTGATCGTGCTGCTCAATTGCGAGGAGTCGGCCCAGCAGATGTTCGACCAGTTCGGCGCCCTGAACAAGGTCGGCACGCCCGATGCCGCCAAGCCCAGCCGCGCGGAGCGCATGGACCTGCGCACCTACGGCATCGGCGCCCAGATCCTCAAGGATCTCGGCGTGTGCAAGATGAAGCTCCTGGCCAGCCCGCGCAAGATGCCGTCGATGACCGGCTTCCAGCTGGAAGTGACCGGTTACCAGGCCCGTGAAGGCGCATGAGCGCTACAGCAAGAGATCAAGCAATTACGCAAGTCAACCTATCGAGAAGGAACAGCCATGACCATCGGAACCTATGACCCAGACTTCAATGGCGAGAGCTTGCGCATCGGCATCGTGCAGGCGCGCTTCAATGAAGACGTCTGCCACGGTCTGCTGGCCGCCTGCCTGGCCGAGCTCAAGCACCTGGGCGTGTCCGACGAAGACATCCTGCACGTGACCGTACCGGGCGCGCTGGAAATCCCGCTGGCCCTGCAGAAGATGGCTGAGACCGAACAGTTCGACGCCCTCATCGCGCTGGGTGCGGTCATCCGTGGCGAGACCTATCACTTCGAGCTGGTCTCCAACGAATCCGGCGCAGGCATCACCCGCATCGGCCTGGACTTTGGTGTACCCATCGCCAATGCCGTGCTGACCACCGAGAACGACGAGCAGGCCGAAGCCCGCATGGCCGAGAAGGGCGCTGACGCAGCCCGCGTGGCCGTGGAAATGGCCAACCTGGCCATCGTCCTGGAAGAACTCGGCCAGGTCACCGAAGAAGAGTAAGCCCCTTTGCGCTGCGTCCGGATGTCTGCTTCCGGACGCCGCCCGTTGCGGCCCGGGGCCGCAACGCGTAGTCATCAGTATCTGTCATAGTCATTCAAGGCTCCGGCCGCATTCATCATGTCGAACAAAACTCAACACGCCAATTCGAACAAGAACCGCACCCCGCGTCACCGCGCGCGCGAGTTCGCGTTGCAGGGCTTGTACCAGTGGTTGCTCAACCACGAGCACGCGGGCGCCATCGAGGCCCATATCCGCGAGGCGCACGGTTTCGACAAGGCCGACGCCGAGCATTTCGATACGCTGCTCACCGGTGCCATCCGCGATGCCGAGAAGCTGCGCGCCGGGCTGGCGCCGCTGATCGACCGTCCCATCAAGGAACTCTCGCCGGTGGAACACGCTGCCCTGCTGATCGGCGCCTACGAGCTGCAGAACCATATCGAGATTCCGTACAAGGTCGTCATCAACGAAGCCGTGGAGCTGACCAAGTCCTTTGGCGGCATCGATGGTCACAAGTATGTCAACGGCGTGCTGGACCGCTTCGCCGCACAGACCCGCGCTACCGAAGTGGAAGCGGCTGGCCGTCGCTGATCGATGCAGCCCGTCCTGCGGGACGGGCTGGCTGGTTGTTGCTGTGCCGTTGTACCGCGTTGTACCCGCGTCCCATTGTTCTCCCTGTTCTTCTCCCTGTTGTCCGGAATGAGTGCATGAACCTGAATCAACTGGCTGCACGCCTGCAGCACATCGCCCCCTTCCATGTCATGGAACTGTCCAAGAAGGCTGCCGTGCTGGAGCAGCATGGGCGTCACCTGATCCACATGGGTATCGGCGAGCCCGATTTCACCGCCCCGCCCGCGGTGGTCGAAGCGGCCACCCGCGCCATGACCGAGGGCAAGATGCAATACACCTCGGCCACCGGCCTGCCGCAATTGCGCGCGGCGATCTCGGATCACTATCGCAGTGTCTACGGCCTGGAGATCGCGCCGGAGCGCATCGTGGTCACCGCCGGCGCCTCGGCCGCCTTGTTGCTGGCCTGCGCGGCGCTGGTGGAGCGCGACAGCGAAGTGCTGATGCCGGACCCGAGCTACCCCTGCAACCGCCATTTCGTAGCGGCCTTCGAAGGCCGCGCCAAGCTCATCCCCAGCGGGCCGGAACATCGTTTCCAGCTGTCGGCGCAGATGGTGCGCGAGCATTGGGGCAGTGCCACCCGTGGCGTCCTGCTGGCCTCGCCTTCCAATCCTACCGGTACCTCCATCCTGCCCGACGAATTGCGCGCCATCGTGAGCGAAGTGCGCCAGCGTGGCGGCTTTGCCGTCGTCGATGAGATCTACCAGGGATTGTCGTATGAGGGCGCACCGTTCTCGGCGCTGTCGCTGGGCGATGACGTGGTGGTCATCAACAGCTTCTCCAAGTATTTCAACATGACCGGCTGGCGCCTGGGCTGGCTGGTGCTGCCGCCGGCGCTGGTGCCGCAGGTGGAGAAACTGGCGCAGAACCTGTTGATCTGCGCGTCCTCCATCGCCCAGCATGCGGCCGTGGCCTGCTTCACCCCGCAGACCCTGGCCCTGTATGAAGAGCGCAAGGCCGAGTTCAAGCGTCGTCGCGACTACATCGTGCCGGCGCTGGAAAGTCTGGGCTTCACCGTGCCGGTCATGCCGGATGGCGCTTTCTATGTCTATGCCGATTGCAGCGCGTTGGCCGATGATGCCGACCAGCTGAGCCTGGACATGCTCAACGAAGCGGGCGTGGTGCTGGTGCCGGGACTGGATTTCGGGCCCTTCACGGCGCGCCGCTATATCCGCCTGTCGTATGCGACCTCGATGGAGAACCTGCAAGAAGCCGTGGCGCGCCTGCGGGTATTCTTCGAGAAGCGCCGCAAGGCCGCCTGATCCGCGCTGGAGCACTAGTGCTCTTCTACATGTAAGCAGGTCAAAAAAAAAGGAGCCCGAGGGCTCCTTTTTCGCGTCCTGAATACCGGTAATATTCAAATCGCAACACGCTGCCCTTACAGGGCGGCGAGCTGTTCTTCTGCCTTGGGCTTGGCGGCCGCGGCCACGTTGTTGCTGGCCGGCTTGGGCTGCTCGGCGCTGGCCGACACGCCCGGCGCGGGCAGCTTCACTGTGGCAGTGGTGTAGATCGAGACGTTCTTGCCCATGGCGACCTGCTTGAGGTTCTGGTACTCCGAGAGCACCTTGATGCCATAGCCGCCGTCATTGGCCATGTCAGCCGCGCCGACGTAGCTCTTCAGGCCGGCTTCGACCGAGCCGCCACGGGTGACGTATTCCTTCAGGATCTGCGAACCGACGCGGATGTTGGCCACGGGGTTCAGCGCCGCCTTGATGCCGCCCAGTTCCTGGAACTTGTCATGGTGCACCTTGGACATCACCTGCATCAGGCCCTGCGCACCCATGGGGCTTTCAGCGAAGGGGTTGAAGCGCGATTCGATGGCGATCACCGACAGGATCAGCAGCGGATCGAGCTTGATGTCGCGGGCCGTCAGGTAGGCCGCCGACACCAGCATGTCAGCCGCGTCGGTGGCCACGCGGTAGCGCTTGGCCAGCCAGTTGGTGACCAGCTTCTGCTGACGCGGCGTGCCTAGCAACTGGCGTTGTTCGGCCGTGAGCTCCTGCGCCGCTACGGGCACGCTCTGGACCGAGCTGGTGGCGGCAGCACCGGCCAGCGCGCTGACGGTGGCCACCGGAGCGGTGGGTGCCATCAGGTCGGCCAGCGCCGGGGCGGCCGGCGCATCGGCTTCCTGCACCTCGTCGGTGCTGAAGGGCGACATGCTGATCAGGCGATCTGCCAGATCAGGGTTGAAGAACATCAGGCCCAGTACGAACAGGGCGGCGATACCCAGGATCGTCAGCAGACGATGGGCGATACCAAAGAAACGGGCAATACGCGCGTTGCCGGAGAGATTCCGGAGTGAGACGCGCTGAAGCATCTGCGAGGTGCCTGATAAAGGCGCCTCGGTGGCTTGGTTGGACATTGAACCTCCTGCGTTATTGCGGCAAAAACAGGGCGCGCCTGGCCAAGAAGTGGAGACCAAACGGCTGTGCTGTCGTCGCTGCAATCTATTCGTTACCGTCGCAAGGCGTTACGGCAAGGCCATCCGCGAGGCCTGCTGGCCCTGCCGTCGGATGGCAGTGTTTCGGGGAGTAGGGCTGACGCCCTGGATGACACTTCTTTGAGTTACTGGGACCCCGGTCCCTGGATACCTTGCTTGACTTGACTGTTTTACTGCAAGCCTCTACGAGCCCTCGGCTCTGCTCTTCGGTTAAGAGTGGGCGCATTGTAGAAGCCACTTTATATCGAGTCAATACTATAAAAATAGTTCTTTATAACTTTTGTGTCTCATATTGCGCGTGGCCTTTCTTCAAAAATCAATAGAATCAAGCGTTTGCCGGGGATAGCTAAGCCGGCTGTGATGCAAAAAGAAATTTGTTAAAAAGTATGAAATACACTGATCTACGCGATTTTATTTCTCAGTTGCAACAAAAAGGGGAGCTCAAGCGTGTTTCTCACCCTGTTTCCTCGCATCTGGAGATGACCGAGATCTGCGATCGCACCCTCCGGGCGGAAGGTCCGGCGCTTCTTTTTGAGCATGTCGATCAAAAAAATATCCCGGTCCTTGCCAATCTTTTCGGTACACCGCACCGTGTCGCGCTGGGAATGGGGGCCGACAATATCGGCGAGCTGCGCCGCATCGGCCACCTGCTGGCGCGGCTGAAGGAGCCTGAGCCGCCCAAGGGCATCAAGGACGTGCTCGATCTCGGTTCGCTGGTGAAGTCGCTGTGGGACATGGCGCCCAAGGAACGCGGCTCGGCGCCTTGCCAGGACGTGGTGTGGGAAGGTAAGGATGTGGACCTGTCGCGCCTGCCGATCCAGCATTGCTGGCCGGGCGACATTGCGCCGCTGATCACCTGGGGCCTGGTGGTCACCAAGGGACCGCACAAGAAACGCCAGAACCTGGGCATCTACCGCCAGCAGGTGCTGGGTCCGAACAAGGTCATCATGCGCTGGCTGGCCCACCGCGGCGGTGCGCTGGATTTTCGCGAGCACTGCATCGCCAATCCGGGCAAGCCCTATCCGGTCGTGGTGGCGCTGGGTGCCGACCCGGCCACTATATTAGGTGCGGTCACGCCGGTGCCGGACAACCTGTCCGAATACCAGTTCGCAGGCCTCCTGCGCGGCAGCCGCACCGAGCTGGTCAAGGCCATGGGCAGCGAGCTGCGCGTGCCGGCCTCGGCCGAGATCGTGCTGGAAGGGCATATCTATCCGGATGAAAAACATGCCTCCGGATTCGAGCATGCCTTGGAAGGTCCCTATGGCGACCACACCGGTTACTACAATGAGCAGGACTGGTTCCCGGTCTTCACCATCGACCGCATCACCATGCGGCGCGACGCCATCTATCACTCCACCTATACCGGCAAACCGCCCGATGAACCGGCCGTGCTGGGCGTGGCCTTGAACGAGGTGTTCGTGCCGCTGCTGCAGAAGCAGTTTGCCGAGATCACCGATTTCTATCTGCCTCCCGAAGGTTGCAGCTACCGCATGGCGGTGGTGCAGATGAAGAAATCCTATGCCGGGCACGCCAAGCGGGTGATGTTCGGGGTGTGGAGTTTCCTGCGCCAGTTCATGTATACCAAGTTCATCGTGGTGGTGGACGAGGATGTGAATATCCGCGACTGGAAGGAAGTGATCTGGGCCATCACCACGCGGGTCGATCCGGTGCGCGACACCGTCATGGTGGATAACACACCCATCGATTACCTCGATTTCGCCTCACCCATCAGCGGTCTGGGCAGCAAGATGGGGATCGACGCCACCAATAAATGGCCTGGTGAAACCAATCGCGAATGGGGGACGCCCATCGTCATGGACGAGGACGTCAAGAAGCGGGTGGACGCCATCTGGCAGGACCTGGGCATCTGATTTTGCCGGGTTGCGATGCTGCGTAAATTGTTTACGCATTTCGCGCGGCATCGCTGATTCTGCTTGCCCTGAATGAATTAGCTGGCCCGGTTAGTGTGATTTGGGATACAATTCAACCCGGCGGGCCCCTGCGCATTGTGGCATGGTCAACCTGGTCAGGTCGGGAACGAAGCAGCCACAGCCATTTCCCGCAAGTGCCGCAGACAAGGCTCGCCTCCTTTCGTTTTTCCCCTCGCAGTTCTCCCGCAGTACCTTTCCCGCTTATCAGCACGAACCCCAGCAATCGTTCCGGCAAACTGGCCGACGCGCATGGCAGCACATCGGCCCTTGCACTGAAGCGGCCAGGCTTACTGCAGTGCCGCCAGTCGGTCCGCGAGGATGGCCGAGACCCCGGTGAAGGCCGGATACTCCGCCGTGATCACATACGTGGGGATGGCCTTGGTGAGCACGGACATGCGTCCCTTGTTCTCGAAGCGTGCCCGGAAAGGTGAACGGGCGAAGTAGTCGCCCAGGTGCGGCACCACGCCGCCGCCGATGTAGATGCCGCCCAGCGCCCCCAGCGTGAGCGCCAGGTCGGCCGCCACGGTGCCCAGCATGCTGCAGAACAGCGCCAGCGTTTCCTGGCAGAGCGCATCTCCCTGCTGGCGTGCGCCTTCCACGATCTGCGCTGCGCTCAGCTCAGCAGCAGGGTGACCGTCAATAGCCAGCAAGGCGCGATGGATCAGCTCCAGTCCCGGACCCGAGACCAGCCGCTCGGCCGAGACATGTTCGTGGAATTGCCAGGCATAGGCCAGCACGGCGGCTTCGCGCGGATCAGCCGGAGCAAAGGCCGCATGGCCGCCCTCGCTGGCCAGCGGCAGCCAGTGGCCGTCGGCATGCAGCAGTCCACCCACACCCAGTCCGGTGCCGGCGCCCACCAGCCCGATCGGTGCACCCGGCTTGGGTGCGCCGCCGCCAATCTGTTGCAGCTCATCGGCGCGCAGTTGCGGCACGGCCATCGACAGGGCCGTGAAATCATTGACCACCAGCAGCAATTCGAATCCCAGCAACTGGCGCGCCGCTTCGATGGAGAAGGCCCAGTCGTGGTTGGTCATCTTGATCTGGTCGCCTTGCACCGGGTTGGCGATGGCCACCACCGCATGGCGCACCGGCGGGTGCCCGGCCAGCTTGAGGTAGGCCTGGACCGCATCGGTGAATTCGCGATAGTCAGCGCCGCGCAGGATCTGCACCTGCTCGATGCGGCCGGGGCCGGTCTCCAGCGCAAAGCGGGCATTGGTGCCGCCGATGTCGGCCAGCAGCCGGGGGCCGTCGGCGTGCAGTCCGGCAGGGGAGGAGGGGAGGTGTTGCATGTTGTTATCCTTTTGTTCTTGCGGCTGGCGCAGCAGTGCGCCCGGCCATCGTGATCGCCAGTGTGGTGGATGAGGAGATGAACTTCCCTTCAGGCTATGAGGGGAGGCGGCGCTTCAGGTTCCGGCGCCGGACCGCATCACGCCAGCTGTTGCTGCAAGGCGCTGCGTACGCGCGCGATGACCTCGTCCCATTGTCCGGCGGTGCGCTGGCCGAAGATGGTCATGCCGGCGTACCACGGGCTGTCCTCGCGCTCCACTTGCCAGCGCCAGCAGCCGTTGTGCCGGTTGAGCAGCCAGACCGGGCGGCCCAGCGCCCCGGCCAGGTGGCAGACCGAGGTATCGACCGTGATCAGCAGGTCCAGGTTGGCCAGCAGCGCGCCGGTTTCGGCAAAGTCGTGCAGTTCGGGCGAGCAGTCCCGCACCAGGCTTGCCAGCGGATGGGCATGCAGTTGCGCCACGGCGTCCTGGCCGACCTGCAGGGAATAGAACTCCAGTCCGGTATGCTCGCGCGCCAGCTCTACCAATGGCGCCAGCGTGGCGAAAGGCAGCGAGCGCTCGCCATCGATGCGCACCGCATCAGGATGGGTCTGGGCCGAACTGCCTGCCCATACCAGGCCCACGCGCAGGGCGCGGTTGCGCGGCAGGCGCTGGTGCCAGGCGGCCCAGCTGGAGGCCTCCGGCAGCAGGTAGGGCGCACGCGGAATGTCGGCCTCGCTGAAGCTCTTGCAGGCCAGCGGCAAGCTCATCAGCGGGCAATGGAAGTCGAAGGGCGGACGCATGAAATGATCGCTGCCGATGACCTGGGCCACGCCCGGCAGTCCTGCCAGCTGGCGCGTGAGCGCCGGCTGCACTTCGAGGATCACGCGCGCTCCGCGGGCCGCCAGCAGCGGCGCGTAGCGCACGAACTGCAGGGTGTCGCCAAAGCCTTGCTCGGCGTGCAGCAGGATGGTCTTGCCTTCCAGGGGCTGTTCGCCCAGCCACAGCGGTTGCATGAACTGACGCTGCTGGCCGCGCATCTGTTCGGTTTCCCAGCGCGATTCGAATCCCTTCCAGCCGTTGGCGAAGTCACCCTGGCGCAGTTGCATCAAGGCCTCGTTCCAGGTCGCCGAGCTGGCGTCGGGCTTGAGCGCCTTGGCGCGGCGGTAGCTTTCGCTGGCTTCCTCGAAGCGGTACAGTTGTTCCAGCGTCGAGCCGCGGTTGAACCACAGGTCCGGCGAGCTATCGTCAAGCGCCAGGGCGCCGTCGTATGCCTGCAGGGCTTCAGCCGGGCGTTGCATCTTGAAGAGCACGTAGCCACGGTTGGACATCGCCTCGAAGAAGTCCGGCTGCACTTCCAGGGCGCGGTCATAGGCGCGCAGGGCCTGGTCGAGCTGGTTGCCGTCCTTGCAGGCATTGCCCAGGTTGAACCAGGCCTCGATGAAGTCGGGGCGCAGGGCTACAGCGCGTTCGTAGCTTTCGCGGGCGTCGCCGTAGGCGTAGCTGTCGTGCAGCACGTTGCCGCGCTGGAACCAGGCGTCGGCATTGTCGGGCGCCAGCGCGGTGGCGCGTTCCAGATCGGCCAGCGCCTCGCGGTTGCGGCCCAGGCGGCGCAGCGCGGCGCCGCGCGCGAGCAAGGCCTCGACGAAGTCGGCGTTGACGGTCAGGACGAGGTCGTAGCGGGCCACGGCCTCTTCGTCGCGTCCCAGGTGGGCCAGCGCGCCGGCATGGTCGAAATAGGTGTCCAGGTGATCGGGATTGAGTTCAATGGCCTTGGCCAGCTGGGCTTCGGCGGTTTCCCAGTCTTCCTGGTGCAGCTTGAGCATGCCATACAGGTAGTTGGCTTCGAAGTGCCGGGGCAGCTTCACCAGCACCTTCTTGTAGAGTTCTTCGGCCGGGGCCAGTTGGCCTTTTTGATGCAGGGCGAGGGCTTTTTGCAGCAGGATCTGGTTAGCGTTGGCTTGCTGACGCATGGTGTTGTTCTGTTCTGGGTAAGAAGGCGGGTGGGCGGCAGGGCCGGCATGAAGCTGGTGCCAGTGTCCCAAATTCGCCCGTTTTTAGCCAGTGGATTACAGGCCGAATTGCCACCTATATCTGCGCTCGGTGCGCATGAGCCAGCCCGCAAGCGGGACGGTGACTTTTCTTTTACACTACGACGATGTCAGACAACTTGTTGTTCATCAATGTCCGACTGTACTGATTACTGCTATCAGCAACAAACAAACATTTTCGCCACGACGGAGTCTTCCTGATGAGCTTTGCCATTCCCGCCCCCGCCCAGGCCACGGTTGCCGTGGTCGGCGGTGCAGCTTTCCCGGTTCGCCGCATCTACTGCGTGGGGCGCAACTATGCTGCCCATGCCCGTGAAATGGGCCACGATCCGGACCGCGAGCCGCCGTTCTTCTTCATGAAGCCGGCCGACGCCGTCGTGCCCACCGACTCCGTGGTGCCGTATCCGGCCGCCACTTCCGATTATCACCACGAGATCGAACTGGTGGTGGCGCTGGCCAAGGGCGGTCGCCATATCCCGGTGGAACAGGCGCTGGAACTGGTGTTTGGTTATGCCGTGGGCCTGGACATGACCCGCCGCGACATCCAGGCCCAGGCCAAGAAGCTGGGCCGCCCCTGGGACATGGCCAAGGGTTTCGACCAGTCCGCCCCCTGCGCGCCCATCGTGCCGGTGGCGCAGGCTGGCCACCCCGACAAGGGCGCTGTCTGGCTCAAGGTCAACGGCGAAGTGCGCCAGCAGGGCGACCTGACGGACCTGATCTGGAGCGTGGCTGAGACCATTTCCTATCTGTCGGGCCTGGTCGAACTGTTCCCGGGCGACCTGATCTTTACGGGGACGCCCGAAGGCGTGGGGGCTGTCGTCAAGGGCGACAAGCTGCAAGGCCACGTTGACGGCTTGCCGGACATCAATATCACCATTGGCTGATCACACCATGAGCCCCGTGGCAGCGCCCTTTGCGGACGTTTTGCCACGGCTGGCCGGGCCTGGACACCAAACTGTCATGAAGTGCAAGGAGATGCGGCGTATAATACGCAGTTCCGGGCAATTGGCAGCAGCTGGCCCGGTCAGCATCTTTGCATCATCCGAAGCGCCCGGCCGAGCAGGTTTGGCCGGTTCGCCCGTAACACATCAACACAGAAAGCAATCAGAACCCGTGCGCATGCACCCCATGCACCGGAGCCGCCTGGCGGCTGCCGCGGCGCTGTCGCACCGTTCGCAATAAACCATGTCCGACACCACGTCCGCGTCCGCAGCACCGGCTGCACCCGCCGTCCGCTTTGAAGATTTCGGCCTTTCGCCCGATATCCTGAAGGCCCTGGCCGAACAAGGCTACGTCCACCCGACCCCTATCCAGGCCCAGGCCATTCCTGTGGTACTGCAAGGCCGGGACGTGATGGGCGCCGCCCAGACCGGCACCGGCAAGACCGCCGGCTTCTCGCTGCCCATCATCCAGCGCCTGCTGCAGCACGCCAGCCATAGCGCCTCGCCCGCCCGCCATCCGGTGCGCGCCCTGATCCTGACACCCACCCGCGAGCTGGCCGACCAGGTCGCCGACAACGTGGCCGCCTACTGCCGCTTCACCCCGCTGCGTTCCACCGTGGTCTTCGGCGGCGTGGACATGGCCCCGCAGACCGCGATCCTGCGCGCCGGTGTAGAGATCGTCATCGCCACGCCGGGCCGCCTGCTCGATCACGTGCAGCAAAAGACGGTGAACCTGTCGCAGACCCAGATCCTGGTCATGGACGAAGCCGACCGCATGCTGGACATGGGCTTCCTGCCGGACCTGCAGCGCATCATCAACCTGCTGCCCAAGCAGCGCCAGAATCTGCTGTTCTCGGCCACCTTCTCCCCGGAAATCAAGAAGCTGGCCGCCAGCTTCCAGAACAACCCGGTCACCATCGAAGTGGCGCGCAGCAATGCCACGGCCGAAAACGTCAGCCAGACCATCTACAAGGTGGAGGAAGCGGCCAAGGCCGATGCGGTCAGCTTCATCATCCGCCAGCGCGAACTGAAGCAGGTGATTGTCTTCTCCAATACCAAGATCGGCGCTTCCCGCCTGGCGCGCACCCTGGTCGCCGAAGGCGTGAAGGCGTCGGCCATTCACGGCGACAAGACCCAGTCCGAGCGCATGGCTGCGCTGGAAGCCTTCAAGCAAGGTCAGATCGAAGTGCTGGTGGCCACTGACGTGGCCGCGCGCGGTCTGGACATCGCCGAGCTGCCCTGCGTGATCAACTACGATCTGCCCTATAACGCCGAAGACTACGTCCACCGCATTGGGCGCACCGGCCGTGCCGGCGCATCGGGCGATGCGATCTCCCTGTTCTGCGACAAGGATGACCGCCTGCTGACCGATATCGAGAAGCTGATCAAGAAGAAGTTCGAGCGTGCCGAGCTGACGGGGTTTGCCCCGCGTGCCCGTCATGAGCGTGGTGACCGTGCCGAGCGAGGTGAACGAAGCGAGCGGGGTGAGCGTAGCGATCGCGGCGACCGTAGTGATCGTGGCGAACGCAGCCGCAGCAGCCGCGAAGGTGGCGCTGCGCCGATGCGCCGCGAGAAAGTCGATCCGTGGTTCCTCAAGCCCTACGAACCCAGCGCCGTCGAGACCGTCTCCACCAAGCCAGAGCTGGCCAAGAACAATCGTCCCAAGGCCAAGGTGGCGGCCCTGCTGGGTGGCATGCCCAAGCGCTGATCTTGCTTTTCAACGCGGGCCGAAACGCGCTTGCCAGCCGGTAAGCGCGAGGCTCCAGAATCCCTCCCGGTCGCGGGCGGCGCCCGTGTCCAACCCCAGGAAGGCGGCCGCCTGCTGCAGTGCTTGCAGCGGCTGGCTCAGGTCCAGCGCCTGAGCGCCGTTCTGCTTGGAAAACTTCTCTCCCGCTTCATTCGTCAGCAACGGCACGTGCAGGTAACGCGGCGTCGGATAGCCCAGCAGGCCTTGCAGGTAGATCTGCCGCGCTGTCGAATCCAGCAGGTCTGCTCCCCGCACGATGTCGGTCACGCCCTGCTCGGCGTCATCCACCACCACAGCCAGTTGATAGGCCCAGAAACCGTCGGCCCGCTGCAGCACGAAGTCGCCCACCTCGGCGGCCAGGTGCTGCGCTTGCGGACCCAGCCAGCGATCCTCGAATTGCACCAGTTCACCTGCCTGGCCCGGATCGGGCACGCGCAGGCGCAGTGTGCGCGCCTCTTTTCCTGGCGCCAGGCCATGGCGGCAGGTACCGGGATAGATGGCCGCGCCGTCGCTGGCGGTACCCACCCGTGAATCGGCAATTTCCTTGCGGCTGCAACCACAAGGGTAGGCCAGTGCGCCCAGCCGTTCGCGCGCCAGCTGGTAGCGCGCCTTGCGCTGGCTCTGCACCAGCACCGGGCCGTCCGAGCGCATGTCCAGCGCTGCCAGGGTGGCGATGATGTCCTGTGCAGCGCCTTGCACGGTGCGGGTTTCGTCGATGTCTTCGATCCGCAGCAGCCAGCGGCCAGCATGCACGCGCGCGTCCAGATAGCTGGCCAGCGCCGCCACCAGCGAGCCGGCATGCAGCGGGCCGGAAGGCGAGGGCGCAAAGCGACCTACATAGGCGTGGCCGCTCACGCTTGCTCCCGCATCGGCACTGGCCCGATCAGCGACTGGCGTACATGCGGCTGCGCCAGATGCTGGATGAACCATTTCAAGGATTTGCCCTGCTCGGCCTTGGGCCAGGCCACCATGAAGTTGTCGTTCGGCTTGGCGGCCAAGGTCTGCTTTTCCACCAATGCGCCCGAGGCCAGGTAGGGTTCGGCCCAGATGCGCGGCAGATGACCGCAGCCCAGGCCTGCCAGCTGAGCTTGCAGCTTGTCGGCCACGGTGGAGACAGTGAGCGTTTCCTGGCCCGACAGCAGGCCCATGGTCAGGGTGGGCAGCGACTGGCTGTTGTCGCCCACCGCGATGGCCCGATGGCTGCGTACCAGCTCGGCGGAAAGCGGTTCTTCGACACCGGCCAGGGGATGCTGCGGGGCCACCACAAACACCCAGTCCACTGCCCCCAGCTCCTGCATCTGGAAACGGCCGCTGGTGCGCACCACTTCGGGGCCGTCCAGCGTGACGCCGATGACCAGGTTGGCGCGGCCCTCGATGAGCTTTTCCCAGGCGCCGGTCAGCACTCCAGGAGTGAAGCGCAACCGTGTGCCCGACTGTTCGCGATCGAAGGCGGCGATGATGGGCAGCATCTTGTCGAAAGGAATCAGACTGTTGAGCACGATGTGCAATTCGGTCTCGCGACCGGTGGCAGTGCGCTTGACGCGCTGCTCCAGGTCATTGGCCGCCAGCAGCAGATGGCGACCTTCCTGCAACAACTGCAGGCCCGCCGGTGTCAACTGGGCGCGGTGGCCGCGGCGGTCGAACAGCAATACGTCGAGGTCGTCTTCCAGCTTGCGCACGCTATAGGTCAGCGCCGAGGGCACGCGGTCCAGCGCCACCGCAGCAGCGGCAAAGCTGCCTTTGCGGTCGATCATGTCCAGGATCAGCAGGGATTCGAGGGTCAGGTTCACGAGACTTCCACTTGTTTAATTTTTTTGAACGAATGCTACGGATTTTAGACCTTATCTACGAAAAAGATAGCAACTATAGTGACGCCATCGACAAACATTTTGTACAAGCCAATCCCGGTGCGTACCTACTGAAGAAAGAGGTGTTGACATGATGGAAATTCGCAAAGCGAACGATCGTGGCCACGCCAACCACGGTTGGCTGGATTCGTATCACAGCTTTTCATTCGCGGACTACTATGATCCCAGGCACATGGGTTTCGGCCCCTTGCGCGTGATCAACGAAGACCGCGTGGCCGCCGGCCAGGGCTTCGGTACGCACGGCCACCGCGACATGGAGATCATTTCCTACGTACTCGAAGGCGAGCTGGCCCACAAGGACAGCATGGGCAATGGCAGCGTGATCCGTCCCGGTGACGTGCAACGCATGAGTGCAGGCACGGGCGTGCGTCACTCGGAGTACAACCACTCCCAGGACGGCACCACGCACTTCCTGCAAATCTGGATCATGCCCGACCGCGCCGGCGCTGAACCGGGCTACCAGGAGGCGCATTTCTCGGCGGCGGACAAGGACGGCAAGCTGCGTCTGGTCGCCTCGGCCGATGGCCGCGACGGTTCGGTCAGCATGAACCAGGACGCCCAACTGTATGCAGGCCTCTTCGACGGCGCCCAAACCGCCGAGTACACCCTGCCGCAAGGCCGCCTGGGCTATGTGCATGTGGCCCGCGGCAAGGTCAGCGTCAATGGTCAAGCGCTGGAAGCCGGCGACGCCGTCAAGCTCAGTGCAGTCGAGCGCATCGAGATCGGCGGTGGTGAAAAGGCCGAAGTTTTGTTGTTCGACCTGCCGCGCTGAGACTTGGGCAAGCTCAGGCTGTAGTCTCACCGTCTCGTAGTCTTGTTGTTCCGCAGTCCCTTCCGCCGGCGCCGATCACGCTGGCGGCTCACTCTCCCACTCTCTAGAGAAAAGGAATTTCGCCATGACCAAAGTTGCCATCGTTTATCACTCCGGCTACGGCCACACCAAGAAGCAGGCTGAAGCTGTACAGGCGGGTGCTGCCGGCGTTGCCGGCGCCAATGTCGAACTGATCGCCATCAGCGCCGAAGGCACCATCACCGATGAACAATGGGCCAGCCTGGATGCGGCCGACGCCATCATCTTCGGTTCGCCGACCTACATGGGTACCGTGTCCTGGCAGTTCAAGAAATTTGCCGACGCCTCCTCCAAGCCCTGGTTCAGCCAGAAGTGGAAGGACAAGGTCGGCGCCGCCTTCACCAACTCGGCCACCATGAACGGCGACAAGCTCTCGACCCTGCACTACCTGTTCACGCTGGGCATGCAGCACAGCATGATCTGGGTCGGCACCGGCCTGATGCCTGCCAACAGCAAGGCCGCGCAACGCAACGACATCAACTTCGTCGGTTCCTTCTCGGGCCTGATGGCGCAAAGCCCGTCGGATTCCTCGCCGGAAGAAGGCCCGCTGCCGGGTGACCTGGAAACGGCCAAGCTGTTTGGCGCGCGTGTGGTGGAAACGGCTGCCCGGTTCAAGAAGTAATCTTCATTTGATAGATTGAGAAGTAGAGATGTAAAAAAGCCGACCTCACAAGGGTCGGCTTTTTCGTTGCCAGGGGCGGCGCGCCGCTCAGGCTGCGGCGGAGCTGGCTTCCTGCGCCGCATGCTGCTTGCCGGCGCAATGGGGGCAGGACTTGCCCGGGACGTAATCCGGCGACAACTGCTCGCGCGGGGTGACTACGGCGCGGCAGGCGAAGCATTGCGCGGTCTGGGTTTCCTTCAGTTCCGGGCTCAGCGCGGTGCGGTAGTCGAAGACGAAGCAATCGCCCTTGTAGTGGGCGCCGCCGACGTCCTCGAAATACTTCAGGATGCCGCCTTCCAGCTGGTAGACATGGTCATAGCCGATGTTCTGCATATGAATGGCCGCCTTTTCGCAGCGGATGCCGCCGGTGCAGAAGGTCACCACGGTCTTGCCTTCGAAATCGGCCTTGTGGTCTTCGATGACCTTGGGGAATTCGGTGAACTTGCTGATGCGGTAGTCCACCGTGTTGTCGAAGGTGCCGACATCGACTTCGAAGCCGTTGCGGGTATCCACCATCACCACCGGACGGCCCTCGTCATCATGACCCTGGTCCAGCCAGCGCTTGAGCTCCTTGGGCTCCACGAAGGGCGCGCGACCCAGTTCCGGCTTGATCAGCGGATGCTTCATGGTGATGATCTCGGCCTTGAGCTTGACCAGCATGCGGGTGAAGGGCTGCTTCTCGGAATAGCTTTCCTTGACGACCAGGTCGGCAAAGCGTGCATCGGCACGCAGCCAGGCCAGGAAGGCGTCGATGTCGGCGCGCAGGCCGGCCAGGAAGAGGTTGATGCCTTCCGGGCTCAGGATCACGGTGCCGCGCAGATTGTGCTGTTGGCAAAAGGCCAGGAATTGCGGACGCTTTTCAGCGGTGTCGTCGAAACTGACGAATTTGTAGGCGGCAATGTTGACGTAGGGTGTATCGGGGGACTGCATGGTTCGTTACTCAGCTCTAAGTCTTTGAATTGTCAGCATTATATACGGGCGGGCAGGGCGTTCGCAGCTATTTGGCGGGCTGCACACACCCGCTGTGGCGCTTCTCTGATGCAGATCAAGGCAGCTCCTCTCGATCCAGTAGCCGATTTTGCGTAAATCATTCACAACAAAGTCGAATTTCCTGACAAAAGCTGTCGTTGCGGAAGGGGACTTCGTGCTAGGTCCGGTAAAATGTCGCCCCATGACTACCCCGCAATTTGTACATCTCCGTATGCACTCGGAGTATTCCATCGTGGACGGCCTGGTGCGTATCGACGACATCGTCAAGGCCGCTGCCAAGGATGGCCAAGCCGCCCTGGCGGTAACCGACCTCGCCAACCTGTTCTGCATGGTGCGTTTCTACAAGGAAGCGCGCGGCAAGGGCGTCAAGCCCATCGCCGGCTGCGACCTGTGGATCACCAACGATGCCGACCGCGAAAAGCCCTTCCGCCTGCTGGTGCTGATCAAGAACCGTCACGGTTACCTGCAACTGTGCGAAGTATTGTCCCAAGCCTGGCTCAACAACCAGTACAAGGGCCGCGCCGAAGTGCGCATGGAATGGCTGGACGCACTGCGTCACCAGGAAGGCGGCAATGGCTTGATCGCCCTGTCCGGCGCCGCCATGGGCGACATCGGCCAGGCCATCGACAATGGCAACCTGGCCCAGGCCGAGGCCTGCGCCCGCCGCTGGGCCGAGATCTTCCCCGGTGCCTTCTACCTGGAATTGCAACGCGCCGGCCAGGCCAACATGGAAGTGCAGGTGCGCCAGAGCGTCGCCCTGGGCGCCAAGCTGGGTCTGCCGTGCGTGGCCACGCACCCGATCCAGTTCCAGAGCCCGGAAGAATTCATCGCCCACGAAGCCCGCACCTGTATCGCCGAAGGCGAGATCATGGCCAATGCGCGTCGCGTGCGCCGCTTCAACGAGCAGCAATACTTCAAGTCGCAGGCCGAGATGGCCGAGCTGTTCGCCGACCTGCCGGGCGCAGTGGCCAACACCGTGGAAATCGCCAAGCGCTGCAACCTGGTGCTGCAACTGGGCAAGCCGCAACTGCCCGACTTCCCCACACCGGACGGCATGACCATCGATGACTTCCTGGTGGCCCAGACCAAGGCCGGCCTGGAAGTGCGGCTCAAGGAACTGTTCCCCAACGAAGCCGAGCGCGAGGCGCAGCGTCCGCGCTATGAGGCGCGCCTGGAGTTCGAGAACAACACCATCATCAAGATGAAGTTCCCGGGCTACTTCCTGATCGTGGCGGACTTCATCCAGTGGGCCAAGAACAATGGTGTGCCCGTGGGCCCTGGCCGGGGTTCCGGCGCCGGCTCCCTGGTGGCGTATTGCCTGTTGATTACCGACCTGGACCCGCTGCGCTACAACCTGCTGTTCGAGCGTTTCCTGAACCCGGAACGCGTCTCGATGCCCGACTTCGACATCGACTTCTGCCAGGAGGGCCGTGACCGCGTGATCCAGTATGTGAAGGATCGCTACGGCAAGGAGGCGGTCTCGCAGATCGCCACCTTCGGCACCATGGCCGCCAAGGGTGCGGTGCGCGACGTGGGCCGCGTGCTGGACCTGGGCTACAACTTCTGCGACGGCATCTCCAAGCTGATCCCCTTCAAGCCGGGCAAGCTGGTCACCCTGGCCGACGCCATCGAGGAAGAGCCGCTCTTGAAGGAACGGCTGGAGAACGAGGAAGAGGTCAAGCAGCTGATGGGCCTGGCCCAGCAGGTCGAAGGTATCGCCCGCAACATCGGCATGCACGCCGGTGGCGTGCTGATCGCACCCGGCAAGCTGACCGATTTCTGCCCGCTCTACACCCAGGGCGGCGACTCCGGCGTGGTCTCGCAGTACGACAAGGACGACGTGGAAGCCGTCGGCCTGGTGAAATTCGACTTTCTGGGCCTGACCACGCTGACCATCCTCGACCGGGCGGTGCGCTACATCCGCATGCTCGATCCGGCCATGGCCGACTTCGATCTGGCCAAGCTGCCGCTGGACGACCGGCCCTCCTACGAACTGCTGACCAAGGCCAAGACGGTCGCCGTGTTCCAGCTTGAAAGCCGCGGCATGCAGGGCATGCTGAAGGATGCGCGTCCTGACCGCTTCGAGGACATCATCGCCCTGGTGGCGCTGTATCGTCCGGGCCCGATGGACCTGATCCCCGATTTCTGCAAGCGCAAGCACGGCGAAGCCTTCGACTATCCTGACCCGCGTACCAAGGACATCCTCTCCGAGACCTACGGCATCATGGTCTATCAGGAGCAGGTGATGCAGATGGCGCAGGTCATCGGCGGCTACTCGCTGGGTGGCGCCGACTTGCTGCGCCGGGCGATGGGCAAGAAGAAGGCCGAGGAAATGGCCAAGCACCGTGAACTGTTCCGCGAAGGCGCGGCCAAGAACGGGCTGGACCAGGCCAAGGCCGACGAGATCTTCGACTTGATGGAAAAGTTCGCCGGCTACGGCTTCAACAAGTCGCACGCGGCCGCCTATGCGCTGCTGTCCTACTACACCGCCTACCTGAAGGCCCATCACCCTGCCGCGTTCATGGCCGCCAACTTGTCGCTGGCCATGGAAGACACGGACAAGGTCAAGATCCTGATCGAGGATTCGATCGACATCTGCAAGCTGGCCATCCTGCCGCCGGACATCAACAAGTCCGACTACCGCTTCATGCCGGTGGGCGAGCCGGGCAAGAAGGCTACCCAGATCCGCTATGGCCTGGGCGCCGTCAAGGGGGCCGGGCAGAACGCCATCGAAGCCATTCTGGAAGCACGCAAGAGCGGTCCCTTCAAGGACCTGTTCGACTTCGCCAAGCGGGTGGACAAGAAGCAGATCAATCGCCGCACCATCGATTCGCTGATCCGCGCCGGTGCCTTCGACTGCTTCAAGGTCGACCGCGCCGTCCTGCAGGCCTCAGTCAACCTGGCCTGGGAAAGCGCCGAGCAGGCCGAGAAATCGGCCAACCAGGTCAGCCTCTTCGGCGGCGACGACAGCGACCTGGAAGCGCCGCTGGAATACGTGCAGGTGCCGCCCTGGAGCGACAAGCAGCGCCTGACCGAAGAGAAGGGCGCGCTGGGCTTCTATCTGTCCGGCCACCTGTTCTCGGCTTACGAAAAGGAAGTGCGCCGCTTCGTGCGCACCAAGATCGCCAGCCTGGAACCGTCCTGGGAGCCGCGCAGCCTGGCCGGCATCATCACCGGCGTGCGGGTGCAGATGACCCAGCGCGGCAAGCTGGTGATCTGTACGCTCGACGATGGCACGGGCGTGATCGAAGCCACGATCTACAACGAATTGTTCGAACCCTTCAAGCACCTCATCAAGGAAGATGAATTGCTGGTGGTGTCGGGCAAGGTGTCGGAAGATCGTTTCAATGGCGGCCTGCGGGTGGCCGCCGACAAGGTGATGGACCTGGGCGCGGCGCGCATCCAGTACGGTGTGCGCATGGTGGTGTCGATCAACAAGGCGATCGACCCCAACCACCTGCGCGACACCTTGTCCGCGCATCGGCAGGAGCAGGGGCTGCCCTTCGTGATGCGCTACCAGCAGGCCGACGCGGCCTGCGAGGTGGTACTGGGCGACGCCTGGCGGATCAATCCCAGCGACAGTTTGCAGTCGACGTTGGTGGCTTCGTTTGGCAAGGAAGCGGTGGTGGTCGAATATTGATTCACACTTGAAGTTCAAGAGCTGTGGCGCAGGACCTCTTACGGCAAGAGACCGGGGGAGGGGCCAGAGGTCCGGCGTGCGCAGCTGATCGGAACCAGCGAGGGAGCTTGCCCCTCGTCAATTCAAACTAAAACAGGATGTTACTTAGATGGGCAGCTTCACTTCGTTCTCGGTTTTTCTTTTTTCGGCCATTTCCCTGATTGTTCCCAGCGGCTTTTCGGTTGGATCAGTCCTGCTGGCGCTGGGCAGCATCACCTTGGTCAACAAGTCGGTGCGTACTACCTTGAGCCGGGAGGATAGGCTGATCCTCGCCGTGCTGCTGGCCTATTTCGCCGTCACCGTGGCCATGCTGCTGTTGCACCACGAAAGCGGCAAGGAATATGACCTGCCGCTGCGCTTCTTCCTGGCGGCAACCGCCTTGCTGCTGCTGCGCGCCTATCCACCGGCACCAGCAGCCTTCTGGTCGGGCCTGATCCTGGGCGGCATCGGCGCGGGCGTGTTCGCAGGCTGGCAGTATTTTGCCCACAACGTGCGCGCCACCGGCTACACCAATGCCATCCAGTACGGCGACATCAGCTTCATCATCGGCATCCTGTGCCTGACGGGCATCACCTGGGCGATGCAGCAACGCGCCGCGCGGGCCTGGGTGGCGCTGTTGATTGTGGGCGGCGTCATGGGCCTGATGGGTTCCCTCTTCACCGGCAGCCGCGGCAGCTGGGTGGCCTTGCCGATCTGCTTGCTCATCCTTTGCGTGTACTACAGCCGCTCCATTCCCGCCCGTTATGTCTGGGGCAGCCTGGCCGCCCTGGTGGCGGCCATCGCCATCGTCTTTACCGTCATGCCGAGCTCGGACTTCCGTGCGCGGGTATCGCAGGCCTTTGCCGAAGCGTCGACCTACATGCAGAAGAAAGATGCGGACAGCTCCATCGGCACGCGCATGGAAATGTGGCGTGCTGGCGCCATGGCGGCGGCTGAAGCGCCGATGCTGGGGATGGGTAAGGCAGGTTTCGTGCAGTGGGAGACCGGACAGATCGAAGCCGGCAAGATCAATGCCCTCATGTCGGGCAACAACCACGTCTACAACGAATGGCTGGACGCCCTGGTCAAGCGCGGCATCCCCGGTCTGCTGGTCCTGCTGGCCCTGTATTTCGTGCCGTTGAGGCTGTTCATCGCGCGCCTGAAGTCTGCGCCTGAGCAAGCCAAGCCCTATGCCCTGGGTGGCATCCTGCTCATCGTCAACTACATCGGTTTCGGTTTTTCCCAGGTGTTCCTGGCGCACAACTCGGGAGTGATGACCCTGGGCTTCACCATGGTCATCCTGTGGGGCATGCTGCGCGGGGAAGAGTCGCGCAGTTGATCAGCGGCGCAGCTTCCTGCGCAGCGCCGTCAGCAGGAAGCGGGCATTCCAGTACAGGCCGCAGGCATAGTTGCCGCGCTTGATCAGGAAGCGCGCATAGACGCGCATTTCCTTGTGGTTCAGCGGCGCCGCATCCAGAGGCAGGTCGGACCAGGCTGACAAGGTGTGGTAGCGCAGATAGAGTTCGCGCGCCGCATGGCCGCTCCAGTCTATCCACGGCTTGACCAGGCCGGCAAAGTGGATGATGCGCGCATCACCCACCGGGCTCATGGTTTGCCGGCCTTGCTTGAGGTCGGCGATCATGCTGTAGATGTAGTTCCACTTCACCGGGATATAGCGCGCCTGCCCGTCCAGGACGATGTTGAGCGCGTCCTGGTCATTGAAGGTCAGTTTTTCGGGGTTGGAGACCAGCGCCCGGATGGCGGCTTCGCTGACCTTGTTCTTTTCCCATTCGGGGATATTGATGTAGAGCATGCCGGCGTTGAAGTAGCGCGGATGCTTCAGCCCCAGCACCGAATAGCGGCCATCGCGACCGGTCGGCGTTTCCCAGCCCACATCATCGACCACCAGTGCATTGGTGCCGTCCAGATCCATACCCATCAGTTCTTCCAGGCTGCCCACGCAGAGCATGTCGGCGTCCACGTAGAGTACGCGGTCGGTGTGGTCCTTGAGCGTGGCTGGCACGATCAGGCGCGTGAAGGTCGACAGCGAATAATAGGACTTGGCGATCATCTCCCCGAACTCGGCGAAGGTCTCCTGCGCCACCAGATGCGGCACTACCTTGATGTTGGGGTTCTCTTCGACGCTGCGCATGCGGCGCGCATTGTCTTCCGAAATGGCGAAGGCGAAGACGTGGAACACGAAGCGACGGCCCGGGTTGTTGGCCACCATCGAGGCCAGCATGGCCCCCATCGCCCGGAAGTAATGGTTGTCGACGCAGAAGGCGATATGCCAGGCCGCATCGGCGGCGGTCGCGGAATGCGCTGGATTCTGGAGCATGGATGCGGACGAGGTCATGTTGCTGGTACGGCTTTCTTACTTGGCGGCGCGCTTGCCGAGATAGCGCAGATACCACTTCAGGCTCTCCAGTGGACGCCCCTGGCGATACATGAAGCGCGAATGCATGCGCAATTCCTTGGTATTGCGCGGCTCCTGGTCCAGCGCCATGTCAGCCCAGGGCGAGATATCCAGATAGCGCCGGAACAGCGTGCAGACCTCATGCCGGCTCCACGCCGCCCACGGCTTCACGGCGCCGGCGAAGTGCACGAAGATGGCCTTGCCCACCGGCTTGAGGGCGAACTTGTTGACGTTCAGGTCGTGGATCAGGTCGTACAGGTAGTTCCATTTCGGCGAGACATAGCGGGCGCGGCCATTGAGGACGATATTGAGCGCGTCCTGGTCATTGAAGCGCATGTCGGTCTTGCTGTTGAGCAGGGCGTCGAGCGTCTTGGGCGTGATGTCCTCGGCCAGCCACTTGGGGATGTTGATGAAGATGACGCCACCGTTGAAATACTCCTTGTGCGCCAGTCCCAGCGCGGCCACACGGCGTTGCAGCGTCACTGGCGCGTCCGGCACCACCACCGCGATGTCCTGCGAGATGTCCATGTCCACCAGCGCATCGAGTCGGTTGAAGCACAGGATGTCGGCGTCCAGGTAGAGCACGCGGTCGGTGACCTCGGCCAGCACCGTGGGGATCACCAGGCGCGTGAAGATCGACAGCGAATAATGGGAATGCCCCAGGAAGTGCGAGAACTGGGTGAAATCGTTCAGGTCCAGCAGGTGCAGCTCGGTCTTGACGCGATACATCGATTCCAGCTGCTTCAAGCGCCGCTGATGGTCTTCCGACACCTCGAAGGCCAGGACGTGGAAGGTGAAATGCTGGTCCGGATTGTTGGCCACGATGGAGGCGATGGTGCCGCCCATGGCGCGGAAATAATTGTTATCGACGCAGAACGCGATATGGAAGGAGGGCTTGCCGTTGCCGGGGTGCGCCTTGATTTCTTCTTGGGAGGGGACGTTCATCAGATGGCTTTCATGACTTGTTCGACAGAGACCGCCTTGACCCAGTCGCGGCGGCCCGGCGCGGTGATGACGGTGCTGTGGGCGCGATCGACCGGCACCCACTCTGGATTCTTCTGGCGCATCAGCGCGATGACCGGCACATGGACCGCATTGGCCAGGTGCATCACCGCCGTTTCCACCGAAATGATCAGGTCGCAGGCAGCCAGCATGGCCGGCAGCTGGAAGAAGTTTTCTTCGGCGCTGAACAGTTCAGTGCCTTGCAGGCCATAGCGGCCGATCACCTCACGGGCGTGGGCAAGCTCCTGGGGCACGGCATTGACGATAAAGCGGGCGTCCTGCCAGCCCTCACGCTGCTGCATGGCCTGGATCAGGTCAGCCACATGCTCCAGCGGCCAGCAGCGTTTCCTGGTCTTCGCATAGGGGTTGATGAAGACCAGTTTGCCGGTGCGCGGGGCGAACTGCCAGGCCGCCAGCTGGTCTAGCGCGTACTGACGCCATTGCGGTGGGACGTCTACGAAGGGGAAGCGCGCCTGGCCGGTGACTTCCAGCCCGCTCAGTTGCCGGAACCAGTGGGCATAGACGTCGCTGATGTGATGCTCCGGCTGACTGCTGCGATAAGGCGGCATGACCGCATCGAGCTTGCGGTAGGCCAGCAGGTGGTGCGGCTGCAGCAGCGAGACCTTCTTCTTCATGCCCACCACCCAGCCCTCGGGGCTGATCTCACGGGCCAGTCCGGCGTAGAGGTGCGGGCGCAGCGTGGCCAGCGAGACCACGATAGGGTAGTGCTCGGCGCGCGCCTCTTCGATGCTGTCGCGATACAGCGCCGGGCTGTAGGTGCGGGTATAGACCTTGGTGAAGAAGGGGCAGGCCGCCGTCCAGTCGTAGAGCGCGTACTTCTGCAGATGCGGCCACTGGCTGCTGTCGGCGGTGCGGCGTACTTCATCGACCCACAGGTGGACCTTGAGGTGAGGATGCTGCGCGGCGAAGGCCTTGAAGAAATTCTGCAGGTAGGTGAAATCGCCCAGGGCGAGGTGGGCGATGAAAAGGATCTTGTCCGACTGCTTCAGCAGGTCAGCGGGGATCAGGGTAGCTTGCGTGCTCATGTTCAGACCGAGGCTTGTTGGGAGAACTGCAGGCGGTACAGGTTGGCATAGACGCCTTCCTGTTCCAGCAGCGCCTGGTGGGTGCCGATCTCGGCGATCTGGCCATGGGCCAGCACCACGATACGGTCGGCGCGTTCGATGGTGGAGAGGCGGTGTGCGATCACGAAGGTGGTGCGGCCCTGCATCAGCCGATCCAGCGCGGCCTGCACGGCGCGTTCGGATTCGGTATCCAGCGCCGAGGTGGCCTCGTCCAGGATCAGGATGGGGGCATCCTTGTAGATCGCGCGCGCAATGGCCACGCGCTGGCGCTGGCCGCCCGAGAGGCGCGAACCATTGTCGCCCAGGCGGGTTTGCAGGCCTTCGGGCAGCCCGGCCACCACGTCGATGAGGTGGGCAGCTTCCACTGCAGCCTCCACCCGTGCCGGGTCCGGATTGGCATCGCCGTAGGCAATGTTGGCCGCCAGGGTGTCATCGAAGAGCACGGTATTCTGGTTGACCATGGCGATCTGCTGGCGCAGGCTTTGCAGCGAGATGGTCTCGATGTCGCGGCCATCCAGGCGGATCTCGCCACTGCTGCAGGAATAGAATCCCGGGATCAGGCTCACCAGCGTCGATTTGCCGCCGCCGGACATGCCCACGAAGGCGATGGTCTCGCCAGCCTCGACGTGCAGATTGACGTTCTTCAGGGCCAGTTGCTCGTGACCGGGATAGGCGAAGCCGACCTCGACGAAATCGAGCTGGCCGGTAGCACGCCCGGACAGGGCCTCGCCGCTAGTGCGCTCGGTGGTCTTGTCGATGAGCTTGTAGACTTCTTCGGCAGCGGCCATGCCGCGTTGCAGGGGACCGTTGATTTCAGCCAGCTGCTTCAAGGGTGTCAGCAGCATGAGCATGGCGGTGATGAAGGAGACGAAGCCACCTACCGTGATCTGGCCATTGCCCGACTGGATCAGGGCCATGACGATCACCACGGCCACGGCGGTAGCCGTCATCAACTGGGTGATCGGGACCGTGGAAGAGAAGGCCGCCGTCATGCGCATGGTGTAGCTGCGCAGGTTTTCGGCGCGGCGGTTGAAGCGTTCCTTTTCATAGTCCTGGCCGCCGAAGATCTTGATGACCTGCTGCGCGCGCGTGGTTTCCTCGATGACCTGGGTCATCTCGGCGTTGACCGCCAGCGAATCGCGGTTGAGTTTCTTCAAGCGCTTGCCGGTGGTGCGCACCACCAGGGTCACCAGCGGCAGCAGCACCAGGGTGACGATGGTCAGCACCCAGTTCAGGTACAGCAGCCAGGCCAGCAGGCCCAGCACGGTCAGTGCCGAGCGCAGGATGGAGGTGAACACCTTGGTGACCATGTCGATGATCTGCTGGACCTCGAACATCATGGAATTGATGACCTTGCCCACTGTATTGGTGGCATAGAAGTGCAGCGGTAGGTCCAGCATGCGGGCGAACATCTGGCGGCGCAGCTCATTGAGGATGCGGGTCGAGACCCAGGTCATCATGTAAGAGCTGGTAAAGGTGGCGATGCCGCGGATGAAGAAGATGCCGATCACCGCCACCGGCACCAGCCACAGCGAAAACGCCGGCTTGCCCACGAAGCCCTTGTCCAGCAATACCTGGAAGATATAGGGCACCACCGGTTCGGTGGCCGCAGTGACGATCATGGCAATGAACGCGACCGCCAGGCGCTTCTTGTAGGGCCAGTGCAGGGCGGCGAGGCGTTTCATGTTGTTGGACAGCATCCGGGAATCCTTGCTTGCAGGTAATGCGGGTGACGAAAAAGAGAGATTATGCCGTGTTCGCCGGGTGGTCGGGCTGTTCCTGGCACATGGCCCACAAGATTGAACACAGGAAGGCGTACAGCATCACGCCGTTGTTGTGTGTCAGGAACGCCTGCGTCAGGCCAAAGGCCAGATAGGACAGCACCAGCATGACCCCGGCGCTAGCCGCCAGGCGGGCTTCATACCCTGCGGCAAGGCGCTGCCGTCGGTGAAACAGCCGCAGCGGCAGCAGATACAGAACCAGCAGGGCGGCCAGGCCAGGGATGCCGCGCTTGACCAGTGCATCCAGGTATTCGTTGTGCAGATGGGTATGATCATCCACCGAAGGCGAGGCGCGGCCCTGCACGACCATCTCGTGCTTGGCCTCTACCATGCCCTGCTTGCCCCAGCCCGCCAGCAGGTGCTGAGGGGCCAACTGCAGGCCTATGCGCCACATTTCCAGGCGGGCGCCTACCGAGGATTGGGCATCGGCCCGCTGCACATAGCCATCGGTTTCTGCCAGCGCCAGCCGCATGCGATCCGACAGCGGCGATTGCGGCAGCAAGACCAGACCGACCAGCACCGCCAGCGCAGCAGCGCCCAGTTGCCGCACCAGTCGTGTATATCCGGCGCGCACCAGCAGCCAGGCCGCCATGACGGCGCAGACCGGCAAGGCGAGCCAACTCCCACGGCTGCCGCTGAGCAGGGTGGCCATCAGTGCGGCGATCACGCCAGCTGCATACAGCAGCTTCCAGCGCAGCGCATGCTGCAGCCGGATCGCTCGCGCCAGCCCGCATGCCGCCAGGATAGCCAACAGCGCAGCGATGTTGCCGTACTGGATGGGATTGGTACTGCCGCCAGGCCGTTCGGCTCCCTCCGCCAGCCACTGCCAGAGGCTCAGCAAGCCCGCACCGAGCGCACCGACAGCGGCCCCGGTCCATAACGCAGCTGGACGCGGCGGATAGGTTCGCAACAGGTAAAGCGCCGGCAGCGCGATGACGAAGCGCAGCGGGGCATCGTATTCGCGCCCCGGTGCATGATGCGCCAAGTTCAGCACAGCATTGACGAAAAAGTAACTGAGCAGCGCCAGCATCATGAGCCAGTCGTCGCGCCCGAGCCGTGTGTGTGGCCTGTTCCGGCGCAGCAGGACCACGGCGCCTAGCACCAGCATGAGGGCTCCCAGCGAGAATCCGCTAGGGACGACCAGTGAGATGGCCAGCAGCAGGAAAACGGCAAGAGCGCTGTAGAAGGACATGTAAGGCAAGGACGCGCGATCGGCTTGGGTGAGAAAGTGCGCATTGTAATGTATGCGCACCCTGGCAAAACGGCGTTTGCGGCCGGTCATGCCTGAATCCCGTGGTTCCTTGATGGCCCGCGTGTCACATCAGGATGATGTCGTACTGCTCCTGCTGATAATCACTCTGAACCTGCAAGGAAATCGGCTTGCCGATGAAATCGCCCAGCATGGCCAGATGTTGCGATTCCTCTTCCAGGAACATGTCCACCACCACCTGCGAGGCCAGGATGCGGAACTCGCGCGGGTTGAACTGCTTGGCCTCGCGCATGACCTCGCGCAGGATCTCGTAGCACACCGTGCGCGGGGTCTTGACCTGGCCACGGCCCTTGCAGGCCGGGCAGGTCTCGCAGAGGATGTGGGCCAGCGATTCGCGGGTGCGTTTGCGGGTCATTTCCACCAGTCCCAGCGTGGAGAAGCCCGACACCGAGATCTTGGTGCGGTCGCGCTGCAAGGCCTTGCCCAGCTCGGCCAGCACGGCCTGGCGGTGCTCCGTGCTCTCCATGTCGATGAAGTCCAGGATGATGATGCCGCCCAGGTTGCGCAGCCGCAGCTGGCGCGCGATCGCATGCGCGGCTTCCAGGTTGGTCTTGAAGATGGTGTCGTCGAAATTGCGGCCGTTGACGAAACTGCCGGTGTTCACGTCGATGGTAGTCATCGCCTCGGTCTGGTCGACGATCAGGTAGCCGCCCGACTTCAGATCGACCCGCCGCCCCAGGGCGCGTTCGATTTCCTCTTCCACGCCATACAGGTCGAACAGGGGACGCTCGCCCCGGTAGTGGGTCAGCTTGGTCAGCACCGAGGGGGTGTAGATGGCGCCGAACTCCTGCAGCATGTGGAAGTTCTCGCGCGAATCGACCTGGATGGTGGCGGTGTGGTCGCCCACGAAGTCGCGCAGCACCCGCTGCGCCAGCGACAGGTCCTGGTGCAGCAGCGTGGGCGCGGGGTTGGTCTTGCTCTGCTTGACGATGGTGGCCCAGGTCTTGCGCAGGTATTCCACGTCCATCTGCAGGTCGGCGTCGGAGGCGTCCTCGGCCATGGTGCGGATGATGAAGCCGCCTTTTTCTTCCGGCGGGAGCAGGGCCTGGACCTTGCTGCGCAAGAGTTCGCGTTCGGCTTCGTTCTCGATGCGTTGCGAAATGCCGATGTGCTTGTCCTGCGGCAGGTAGACCAGCATGCGCCCGGCAATGGAGATCTGCGTGGACAGCCGCGCACCCTTGGTGCCGATGGGGTCCTTGATCACCTGCACGGTGATGCTCTGGCCATCGTGCAGCAGTTTTTCGATGGGGATGGCGGGTGCGTTCTGGCCATCGTGCGGACGGGCTTCCCAGATGTCGGCCACGTGCAGGAAGGCAGCGCGTTCCAGGCCGATATCGATGAAGGCCGATTGCATGCCCGGCAGCACCCGCACCACCTTGCCCAGGTAGATGTTGCCGGCCAGGCCGCGCGAAAGCGTGCGCTCGATGTGCAGTTCCTGGACCGCGCCTTGCAGGATCAGCGCCACGCGCGTCTCCTGCGGAGTGATGTTGATGAGGATGTCTTCGCTCATAGGATTCGAACGCCCGCTTGTTGTAGTAGTTGAGCCGTCTCGAATAGCGGCAGCCCCATGATACCGGAATGGCTGCCCACGATATTGCTGATGAACACCGACGCCAGCCCCTGGATGCCGTAGGCGCCGGCCTTGTCATAAGGCTCGACGGTATTGCAATAGGCGGCGATGGCCTGCTCGCTGAGGGGCGCGAAGCTGACGTCGGATTGCTGCACGATCTGCCAGACCTGGGTTTCCACACCCATCGTCACGCCCACGGCCACGCTGGTCAAGACCTGGTGGGTGCGGCCGGAGAGCAGGGTGATCATGCGCACGGCCTCGTCGTGATCGGCGGGCTTGCCCAGGATCAGGTCATCGACCACCACGGTGGTATCGGCCGAGAGCAGCGGACGGTGCGGCAACTGGCGCAGGATCATGGTCTGCTGGGCGCTGTCGAGCTTGGCGCGGGTCACGCGGGCGACATAGTTCATTGGCGCTTCGCCGGGCAGTACGCTCTCGTCGACTTCCTTGTCCGAGAGCAGCAGTTCGAAGTCGATGCCGATCTGGCGCAACAGCTCGCGTCGGCGTGGGCTTTTCGAGGCGAGGTAGATTTTCTGATCCGCTGGTTTCATGGAGCCATCAAGTCAAAAGCCGGCGCATTGCACAGGGCGCCGGCGGTGGACGATTTCAGGCGCGGTGATACGGATGGTTCTGCGTAATCGACCACGCCCGGTACAGTTGCTCGGCCAGCATCACCCGCACCATGCCATGCGGCAGGGTCATGCTGGAGATGCGGATGAGCGTATCGGCGCCGGCCTTGAAGCCGGGATCGAGGCCATCGGCGCCGCCGATGACGAAGGCCACGTCGCGGCCATCCTGCTGCCACTGGACCAGCTGCTGCGACAACTGCACCGAGGTCCAGTCACGCCCGCGCTCGTCCAGCGCGATCACGCGCGCGCCCTTGGGCAGCGCGGCTTCGATCTTCTCGCGCTCCTGCGCCATCACGGTTTCGGCCGTGCGGCTGCCGGAGCGTTCGACAGGTTTGATTTCCTTGAGGATGATCCGGCATTCCGGTGGCATGCGCTTGGCATACTCCTGGAAGCCGGTTTCTATCCACGCCGGCATCTTGTGGCCGACGGCGGCGATGACCAGTTGCATCAAGCCTTGCTGGTGCGCTTGGCGGCCGGCTTCTTGGCGGTATCGCTCTTGGCGGGCGCTACGCGCACGGTCTTGCCGGTCGGGGTCTTGGGCGCAGCCGCCTTGCGGGTGGTGCCGGCCTTGGTGGTGGTGGTCTTGCTGCCGGCAGCCGTGCCACGGGTAGTGGTGGTCTTGGCGGCGGTGGTCTTGGTGCCGGTGGTGCGGGTGGTGCGGGTCGTGCCAGTGGCTGCGCGAGCGCCGGTGGTGGAGGTGGTAGTGCGCGGCTTGCGGGCCGGCTTCTTCGGTGCGTCCTCGTCGTCATCCAGGGCCTGGCTGGCTTCGACGGCTTCGGCCTGGGCGCGGGTGCGGCGGGTCTTGGGCGCCGGCGATTCGTCGGCGGCGCGCTTGGCGGCGGCCGAAGTACCGGTACGCTTGGCCGCGCCCAGCTTGACTTCCTTGTCGCCCCAGATTTCTTCCAGACGATAGTAGGTGCGGATGGCCGGCTGCATGATGTGCACGATCATGTCACCCAGGTCCACCAGCACCCATTCACCGGTGTCTTCGCCTTCGACGCTGACGACATTGCCGCCCTTGGCCTTGACCTTGTCGCGCACCGAGGCGGCCAGCGCCTTGGTCTGGCGGTTCGAGGTGCCGGAGGCGATCGCCACGCGGTCGAACAGGCTGGTCAGGTGGGTGGTGTCATAGATGCGGATTTCTTGCGCCTTGACGTCTTCCAGAGCGTCCACGACCAGGGTTTGCAGTTTTTTGATGTCCATTGGTTTAATTTCGGTACAGATGTTGTTGTTCGATATAGTCTAGCACCCTGCCCGGGATCAGCGAATCGGGTCGGATGCCGCGTTGCAGCTGGGCACGGATTTCAGTCGATGAGATATCGACCGCCAGCCCGAGGGCCAGGTAGCCGTATCCGTGCGTGGTGCTGCGGATCTCTTGCGGCGCAGCGTTGCGCCGCTTGAATTCTTCCCTCACGGCCGGCGGCACGTGGGCGTCGGCCAGCGCGAAGCCGGGCCGGGAGGCGGCGCACAGGTGCGCCAGGTCAAACAGTTCCTGCCAGTGTTGCCAGGTGTCCAGGTGCTGCAGCTGGTCCGCGCCCATCAGGAAAACGATGGAGACCTGCGGTCCCAGCTCGGCCCGCAGGGCGCGCAGGGTGTCGATGGTATAGGTCGCGCTGGCGCGACGGATTTCCTGCTCATCGATGACCACCGGCACCTGCTGGCGGTCGAAGGCGCGCCGCACCATCTCCACGCGGTCCGCCGGCCTGGCCTGCAGGCCATGCTTCTGCCAGGGATTACCGGTCGGAATGATGCGCAGCTCATCAGGTTGCAGCAATTGCACGAAATGCTCGGCCAGGCGCACATGGCCATTGTGCACCGGATCGAAACTCCCGCCCAGCACGGCAATGCAGCGCTGCGCCGCAGGCGGCGCCATTACAGCCATTCCTTGTGGACCAGGAAGTCCGAATACAGCGCGGCCTCGGGGCTGCCGGATTCGGGATGCCAGTCGTAGCGCCACTTCACCAGCGGCGGCATGGACATCAGGATGGACTCGGTGCGTCCCCCCGATTGCAGGCCGAACAGCGTGCCCCGGTCGAAGACCAGGTTGAATTCCACGTAACGTCCCCGGCGATAGGCCTGGAAGTCGCGTTCGCGCTCGCCATAGGGCGTATCGCGGCGCGCCGCCACGATGGGCAGGTAGGCGTCCAGGAAGGCGTCGCCCACGCTGCGCTGCATGGCAAAGGCCTGCTCGAAGGGCAGGGCGTTGAAATCGTCGAAGAAGATGCCGCCCACGCCGCGCGGCTCCTTGCGGTGCTTCAGGTAGAAATAGTCGTCGCACCATTTCTTGAAGCGCGGGTAGAGCTCATCCCCATAGGGCTGCAGCGCATCGCGGCAGGTGCGGTGGAAATGGCGGGCGTCTTCCTCCACGCCGTAGTAGGGCGTCAGGTCCATGCCGCCGCCGAACCACCAGACCGCTTCTTCGCCCTCGGCATGGGTGGTGAAGAAGCGCACGTTCATGTGCACCGTCGGCACGTAGGGATTGCGCGGATGCAGCACCAGCGATACGCCCATGGCTTCCCAGGCGCGCCCGGCCAGGTGCGGGCGGTTGGCCGCAGCCGAGGGCGGCAGGTTCTTGCCCATCACATGGGAGAAGCCCACGCCGCCGCGCTCCAGCAGATTCCCTTCTTCCAGCAGGCGCGAGGTGCCGCCGCCGCCTTCGGGGCGCTCCCAGGAGTCCGACAGGAAGGATTTGCCATCGGCGGCTTCCAGAGCCGCGACGATGCGCTGTTGCAGGTCCTGCAGGTAAGCCTTGACGGCTGCGGTGTGGGTGGAGGCGTTGGAATGGGTGGTCACGGACGGTCGCTCTGATGCACGGTTACTGGACGGAAATGCGTTCCAACCGGGCATTGTACCTTGCCAGCCCCTCGCTGGGGCGGCAAAAGCCGGTCCGAGGCCTCCTGCGGACCGGTGTTGTGGGGCCTTAGCCTCAGCTTTGCGGCGCTTGCGCCAGCGGCACGGCGATCTGGTAGGTGGCCGGGGCGGGCCAGCCTTCCTTGAGGCAGACCTCGGCGATGGCGTTCTGCACGTCGTTGTAGACCTGGCCGAAATTGGGCGTGGGCGCATGTACGCGCAGGGCGATCAGGGTGCCGGTGGCATTGAATTCCTGGATCACGATGCCGGGGGCGGGCGTTTGCAAGACGTTGGGAATGGCCTTGATGCGTTCGGAAAGCTTGGCGATGGCCTGCTGCGGATCGACGCTGTAGGCAATCTGGCAACGCAGGTCGGTGCGACGGGTGGCGTTGACGTTGTAGTTGATGATGTTTTCCGAGAACAGCTTGTTGTTGCCGATGATCACGCGCAGGTTGTTGTCGGTGGTGATGATGGTGGTCACCAGGCCGATATCGGAGACGGTGCCGGTCTGGCCGGCGGCGGTGATGTAGTCGCCCACCTTGAAGGGGCGCAGCACCACCAGGAAGATACCGGCGGCGAAGTTCGACAGCAGGCCCGACCAGGCCACGCCCAGCGCTACGCCGACCGCGCCGATCATGGCGGCAAAGGAGGTGGTGGGGATGCCGCACACTTCCAGGATGCCCATCACCAGCAGCACGCGCAGGATCACGTGGATGGCCGAGCTGGCGTAGTTGATCAGGGTAGTCTCGAACTGGCGCGCAGTCAGGACGCGGCGCACGATCTTGGACAGGGTATTGATGAACATGCCACCGACGATCCAGATGACGATGGCGGCGATCACCTTCAGGCCGAAGGGGACCAGGTAGAGATTGATGAGGGTGTCGAAGTTGAGCAGATGGTCAGACATCGGGTTTCCTTTTCTTCTGTTGTTGCGGGTCGTTGCCAGTCGTGGCGGTCCGGTGCTGCTTAGTCCGCCGCCACGGCGTTTTGTTGCAGGGCGGCCCGGTTCCAAAACAAAGTCCCCCGCAACACGCGGGGCGTTGCGGGGGACCTCGTCGGCGTCTCGCCTGGCTTAGCGCTTCAGTGCGCGCCAGCCGATGTCGCGGCGCATCTGCGAACCGGCGAAGTGGATCAGGTCGGCGGCGTCATAGGCATGCTTCTGCGCGACCTTCACGCTGTCGCCCAGGCCCACCACGCACAGCACGCGGCCGCCCGAGGTGGTCAGCTTCTCGCCAGTGAGGGTGGTGCCCGCATGGAAGGTCACGCAATCGGCGGTTTCCGCCGGGATATCGGTGATCAGATCGCCCTTGCGCGGTTCTTCCGGATAGCCATGCGCGGCCATGACCACGCCCAGCGCGGTGCGGCGGTCCCATTCCAGCTCGATCTTGTCCAGCGTGCCGGTGACGGCATGTTCGAACACGGTCAGCAGATCGGTCTTCAGGCGCGCCATGATGGGCTGGGTTTCCGGATCGCCCATGCGGCAGTTGAATTCCAGCGTCTTGGGATTGCCCTCGGCATCGATCATCAGACCGGCATACAGGAAGCCGGAGAAGGGGATGCCATCCTTGGCCATGCCCTGCACGGTCGGGACGATGATCTCGCGCATCACCCGCGCATGCAGCGCCGGGGTCACGATGGGCGCGGGCGAGTAGGCGCCCATGCCGCCGGTGTTGGGGCCCTGGTCATTGTCCTGCAGGCGCTTGTGGTCCTGGCTGGTGGCCAGCGGCAGGATGTTCTTGCCGTCCACCATGACGATGAAGGACGCTTCTTCGCCGGCCAGGAATTCCTCGATCACCACGCGCGCGCCGGCGTCGCCCAGCTTGTTGTCGGAGAGCATCATGTCGACCGCCGAATGCGCTTCTTCCAGGGTCATGGCGACCACCACGCCCTTGCCCGCGGCCAGGCCGTCGGCCTTGATGACGATGGGCGCGCCCTTCCTGGCGATGTAGTCATGGGCGGCGACCACGTCCGAGAAGGTCTGGTATTCGGCCGTGGGGATCGCATGGCGCTGCATGAAGGCCTTGGCGAAGTCCTTGGAGCTTTCCAGCTGCGCCGCTTCCTTGGTGGGGCCGAAGATCTTCAGGCCCCGGGCGCGGAAGACGTTGACGATGCCAGCGGCCAGCGGGCCTTCCGGGCCGACCACGGTCAGCGCCACATGCTCCTGCTCGACGAAGTCGGCCAGGGCTGCGGGATCGGTGATGGCGATGTTCTGCAGGCGCTCGTCGAGCGCGGTGCCGCCATTGCCGGGAGCGACATAGACCGTCTGGATGCGCGGCGACTTGGCAATGGCCCAGGCCAGGGCATGTTCACGGCCACCAGAGCCGACAACTAGGATTTTCATGGGATTAGAGGAAGTAAGGGTGGCGAATGGTAAGAATGAGGTGAATTATTCTTCGATCACGGCATTGGTATAGAGCTCCTGGGTGTCATCCAGGTTCTCCAGCGCGTCGAGCAATTTCTGCATCCTGACGCCATCCTCGCCCGCAAACACGGTTTCGGTGGAGGGCTTCATGGTGATCTCGGCCACTTCCGCCTTGAAGCCGGCGGCTTCCATGGCGGTCTTCACGGCGGAGAAGTCGTTGGGGGCGGTCAGCACTTCGATGCCGCCTTCCTCATCGGTGATCACATCCTCGGCGCCGGCTTCCAGCGCAGCTTCCATGACCGCGTTCTCATCCGTGCCGGGGGCATACATGAGCTGGCCGCAGTGCTTGAACAGGAAGGCCACCGAACCCTCGGTCCCCATGTTGCCGCCGAACTTGGAAAAGGCGTGGCGCACTTCGGCGACGGTACGGACGCGGTTGTCGGTCATGCAATCGACGATGATGGCCGCGCCATTGATGCCGTAGCCTTCATAGCGCACTTCTTCATAGTTCACGCCATCCAGGGCGCCGGTGCCGCGCTGGATGGCGCGGGTCACGTTGTCCTTGGGCATGTTGGCGTCGGAGGCGCGGTCCACGGCCAGGCGCAGGCGCGGGTTGGTGTCCGGGTCGCCGCCGCCCATGCGGGCCGCGACGGTGATTTCCTTGATCAGGCGGGTCCAGACGCGACCGCGCTTTTCATCCTGACGGCCTTTGCGATGCTGAATATTGGCCCATTTGCTGTGTCCAGCCATGTTCAATCTTTCCTGCGAGGTAGTGGGGCAGAACCGTCCTGTTGCAGCGATCCGGGGCGTTCCGGCCAGGCCGGCGCGCGCAACCGAGGGATCGGCGCAGATCAGGGCCAGGCTCGGACAGGACCGATAATGCACTTCCTGCCGCCGGGTTCTGACTATAATCGGGCGGGCATTTTACCATACCGCCTCCCCGTGATTTTTTGCCTTCAAGGCCGAGTTGACATGATTCATCCTCTTCCCATCGCCACCCATTCCGGCGGGCAACTGTGCCTGCTGCCGCAACTGGCCAACCGCCATGGCTGCATCACCGGCGCCACCGGCACCGGCAAGACGGTCACCCTGCAGGTGCTGGCCCAGGCGCTCTCCGACATCGGCGTGCCGGTCTTCATGGCCGACGTCAAGGGCGATCTCTCCGGCCTGGGTAAGGCCGGCAGCGCCTCGCCCAAGACCGCCGCGCGCCTGGCCCAGTTGGGCCTGCCCGAACCCGCCTGGGCGGCGGCCCCGGTGGCCTTCTGGGATGTCTATGGCGAGCAGGGCCATCCGGTGCGCGCCACCGTCTCCGACATGGGGCCGCTGATGCTGGCGCGCATGCTCAACCTCAACGACACCCAACAGGGCGTGCTGCAACTGGTGTTCAAGATCGCCGACGACCATGGCCTCTTGCTGCTGGACACCAAGGACCTGCGCGCCATGCTGCAGCACGTGGGCGAGAACGCCCCCCAGTTCAAGACCGAATACGGCAACATCTCGGCGGCCAGCGTGGGTGCGATCCAGCGCGGCCTGATCGGCATCGACGAGCAGGGCGGCGACCGCTTCTTCGGCGAACCCATGTTGAACATCGAGGACTGGATGCAGACCGACGCCCAGGGCCGTGGCGTCATCAACATCCTCGCCGCCGACAAGCTGATGAACGCGCCGCGCCTGTATTCCACCTTCCTGCTGTGGATGTTGTCGGAACTGTTCGAGCACCTGCCCGAGGTGGGCGACCTGGACAAGCCCAAGATGGCCTTCTTCTTCGACGAAGCCCACCTGCTCTTCGACGAAGCCCCCAAGCCGCTGCTGCAGAAGATCGAGCAGGTGGTGCGCCTGATCCGCTCCAAGGGCGTGGGCATCTATTTCGTCACCCAGAATCCGCTGGATATTCCCGACACCGTCCTGGGCCAGCTCGGCAACCGTGTGCAGCACGCCCTGCGCGCCTACACCCCGCGCGACCAGAAGGCCGTGACGGCGGCCGCCGAAACCTTCCGCCCCAATCCCATGCTCAATACCGCCCAGGCCATCACGGAACTGGGCGTGGGCGAGGCGCTGGTGTCCTTCCTCGATGAGAAGGGCCGGCCCAACATGGTCGAGCGCGGCTACGTGCTCACGCCGGCCTCCCAGATCGGCCCGCTCAGCGAGCCCGAACGGCGCGCGCTGATCGCCTCCTCACTGGTGGCGGGCGTCTATGAACAGGCCATCGACCGCGAATCGGCCTATGAACGCCTGAAAGGGCGTGCCGTCCAGCAGCCTCCATCCGCGCCCCAGTCTGCGCCGCAGCCTGTGCCGCAACCCGCGCCTGCGCCAGCACCGGTGGATGACAATGCCTGGGGCGCTTCGGCTGGCCGCAGCGCCCCAGGCCCCGCCAGTCCCTCGCGCCCCAGCGGCGGCACGCGCATCCCGCCGCAGCAACCGCAGCCTCAGCCCATCCCCCAACAGGGCGAGGGCGGCGGACTGGGCGATCTGATCAAGGATGCCGCTGGCGGCATCTTCGGCAACGGCGGCAACCGCCGCAGCGATTCGCCCTTGCAGGCCATGGTCAAGTCGGCGGCGCGCAGTATTGGTTCGCAGGTGGGGCGCGAGCTCATCCGCGGCGTGCTGGGCTCGCTGATGAAGAAGCGTTGATGCGCTGCGCCCCGGTGGTCCGGGCGCAGCGCCGTGACAAGGTTTACAATCGCGGCCATGATTGCCGCCACTCCCCATCCCACCCCGCGCCAGGCCTTCCTGGGCGGGCTCCTGCTCGCCATCGTCGGCGCCGTCTTCTTTTCCGCCAAGGCCATCGTGGCCAAGCTGATGTATCGCTATCACGTCGATGCCGTCATGGTCATCACGCTGCGCATGGTGTTTTCCTTCCCCATGTTCGCCGCCGTGGCGCTGTGGAAGGCGCGCACCCAGCCGCCGCTGGGACGCGGCGATGGTTGGCGCATCGTGGTGCTGGGGCTGATGGGCTATTACCTGTCGAGCTTCCTCGATTTCCTCGGTCTGCAATACATCTCCGCCGGGCTGGAGCGGCTGATCCTGTTCCTCACGCCTTCCTTCGTGATGCTGATCGCCTTTTTCTTCTTCAAGCGCAAGGTCGGCTGGATCGAATGGGCGGCCTTGCTGGTGTCCTACTTCGGCACCGTGCTGGTGTTGCAACATGACCTGCATGTCGGCGGCAGCGATGTCATCCTCGGCAGCGCCCTGGTGCTGGGCTCGGCCTTCAGTTACTCGATCTACCTGATTTCCTCGGGCGAGCTGGTGCGGCGCGTGGGCGCGGTGCGGCTGGTGGCCTATGCCATGTGCGTCTCCAGCGTGGCCTGCGTGATCCAGTTCTTCGTGCTGCGCGCCCCGGCCGATCTGCTCACCCAGGTGGCGCCGGTGTACCAGCTGTCGCTCTTCAATGCGGTCTTCTGCACCGTGCTGCCGGTGTTCCTGACCATGGTGGCGGTGGCCCGCATCGGCGCGCCCACGGCGGCCCAGGCCGGGCTGGTGGGGCCGGTCTCCACGCTCTTCATGGGCGCGGTGCTGCTGGACGAGCCCATCACCGCCCTGCAGCTGGTGGGTACGGCGCTGGTGCTGGCGGGCATGTGGCTGCTGTCGCGCAAGAAGCGCTGAGGCGTTCTATACTGCCTCACCCAAAGTGAATTTCCAGGCTTGAAACTGACTGCGAACAAGGAGACCCAGATGGCAAAAGCAATCCGCATGAGCAAGACCGGCGGCCCCGAGGTAATGGAATATGTGGACGTCGAGGTGGGCGAGCCGGGTGCGGGTGAAGTGCGCATCCGTCACGCCGCCGTCGGCCTGAACTTCATCGATTGCTATTTCCGCGCTGGCGTGTATCCGCAACCCTTGCCCGCCGGCCTGGGCCAGGAGGCCGCCGGCACCATCGAGGCAGTCGGCCCCGGGGTGAGCGGCTTGAAGGTGGGAGACCGTGTCGCCTATGCCGGCCGTCCCAACGGCGCCTATGCCGAGGAGCGCGTGATGCCGGCTGACATCCTGGTCAAGCTGCCCGACGCGATCAGCTTCGACACCGCCGCCGCCATGATGCTGCAGGGCATGACCGTGCAATACCTGCTGCGCCAGACCTACGCGGTGCAGCCGGGCGACACCATCCTGTTCCACGCTGCCGCCGGCGGCATCGGCCTGATCGCCTGCCAGTGGGCGCGTGCGCTGGGGGTGAACCTGATCGGCACCGTCAGCAGCGATGAAAAGGCCGCCCTGGCCCTGCAGCACGGCGCGACCCATGTGATCAACTACAAGACCGAGAACTTCGTCGAGCGCGTCAAGGAGCTCACTGGCGGCCGTGGCGTGCAGGTGGTCTATGACTCCATCGGCAAGGATACCTTCCTGGGCTCGCTGGACTGCCTGCGTCCGCGCGGCTTGATGGTCAGCTTCGGCAATGCCTCCGGTCCGGTGGCGCCGTTCGGCGTGTCCGAGCTGGCCTCGCGCGGCTCGCTGTTCCTGACCCGTCCCTCGCTGGGCAACTACACTTCCACCCGCGCCGAACTGGATGCGACCGCCGGCGACCTGTTCGACATGGTCCTCGGCAACAAGATCAGCATCGAGATCAACCAGCGCTACGCCTTGAAGGATGTGGCCCAGGCCCATGCCGATCTGGAAGGCCGCAAGACCACCGGTTCCACCATCCTCATTCCCTGAGCGCGCATGGACCAGCCATCCCGCCCACCGGAGCGCGCCAATCCCATGGACCATCCCCCGGAGCAGCCCGCCGGGGCCGATGGGTCGCCCAAGTTCGGTCGCCTGCTGCTGGTGCTCATCAGCGCGGTGTTGCTGATCGTCGTCATCACTTTTGCCAGCGAAGCGTATTTTTCGTAGTCGTTTATCGAATTAGTTCGGCATGAATCTCGCAAGATATCGGGAATTCATGAAGACTATGCGCCATTAGCGCATTTTTACCGCTCCAGGCCGTCAAATGCCTCCTTGGCGTGGGCAGTGAACTGTTCTTTCACTGCACCACGCCCAGAGAGAACATTTTTGCCAGGAGAGGGAGATGGGATGGAACTGGTGCCACCGCCTGCGCGGTTGCCTGGGGCTTGCAATGTCGCTGCTGGCGGTGGGGGCCACCGCCGAAGACGGAGTCAGCGCGACCGAAGTGGTGCTGGGGCAGTCGGCGCCTTTCTCGGGACCGGCCAGCGATCTGGGCCGGGATTTCCTGGTCGGTGCGCAGAGCTATTTCGCCATGGTCAACGCCAAGGGCGGCGTGCATGGCCGACGCGTGCGGCTGTTGAGCCTGGACGATGGCTATGAGCCCGAGCGCACCGCCGCCAATACCCAGCAACTGATCTGGCGCGACAAGGTCTTCGCCTTGTTCGGCTATTCCGGCACGGCCACGACGCTGGCGGCGCTGCCCGCCATCCGCGAGGCCAACGTGCCGCTGTTTGCCCCGGTCTCCGGGGCGCTGGCCTTGCGCGAGCCCTTCAATCGCCTGATCTTCCATGTGCGCGCCAGCTATGCCCAGGAGACCGACTTCCTGCTGCGCCAGCTGCAAGGCACCGGGCGCCGCAAGGTGGCGGTGTTCTACCAGAACGACGAGCTGGGCAAGAGCATGCTGGAGCAGTTGCGCCTGCGCGCCCTGGTCTATGGGCTGACCCTGGTCGGCACCGCCGCCGTCGAGCGCAACAGCGACGCCGTGGAGGGCGCGGCCCAGGCCTTGCTGAAGGTCAAGCCGGACGTGGTGATCCAGGTAGTGTCCTATCGGCCGGCCGCAGCGCTCATTGCGCGCATGCGCCAGGCGGGCTATCTGGGCGGCTTTTCTCATTATTCCTTCGTCGGCAGCCAGTCGCTGTCGGCCCGGCTCAAGGAATGCGGCGTCGGCGCGGAGATCGCCCAGGTCGTGCCTTTCCCCAACAAGGCGCGCCTGCCGCTGGTCTATGAATACCGCAAGGCGGTGGCGCAGCATCCGGGCGCGGTGGACAACTTCCTCAGCCTGGAAGGCTATATCGCCGCCCGCACCCTGGTCGAAGGCCTGCGCCGTGCTGGCCGCGCCCTGACGCGAGAAGGCTTGATCCGGGCGCTGGAGACGATCACTCCGGCCAACTACGACGGCGGCGGATTCAGCCAGCACTTCAGCCGCACCGACCACAGCGGCTCGGACTTCGTCGATCTCACCGCCATCGGCAGCGGCGGGCGCTTCATCAACTAGCGGTGGCCTGCCGCAGGCCACCGCTATCAGTCCATCGGCTGGCCGTCCTTGTCTACCTTGATACGGACCTGGCGCGTCACCCCGCTGGGACCTGGAAAGTCATCGAAGGCGGCGCGCACCATGGCCGGCATGGCCGCTGCGAGCCCGGCGCGGCTGCCTTCACTGTCCACCACCACATCGAAGAGCTTCTTGCCCTCGCCGGCCTCGGAAATGCCGATCTGCAAGCGGCGCAGGAACACCGGATAGCTGGTGCTTTGCATCGGGCCGCCATACCAGAAGGGATCATAGAACGGTCCATAAGGGCCGTAGAAGCCGAACGGGCGCGGGCCGAAGCGCCCCCAGCCGGGCGCGGGACCGTAGAAGAAGGGATCATAGGCGGGCCGCGTGACCACCACCTGTTCGGTATTCATGCCATAGCTGAAACTGACCTGCAGCTGCGCCTGGCGCGCCTCCTTGGCCTCGGTGAAGCCCAGGAACTGCAGTTCCTGGCGGATCAGGCTGGCGTAGTTCTGGTATTCCAGGTTGTTTTCCTGTTCCTTGGTCGGCGCGAAGGCGTAGGGCTTGTCATTGTAGGACGGCGTCCAGGCGTGGAAGGAGGTGACATTGTTGTCGATCACCGTGGCGCAGCCCGAGAGCAGCATGGTGGCCAGCGCGAGCACAGGGTAAATCCAGCGTTTCATGAAGGAACTCCAATCGGAAAAGGCGGCGCTTGGCCGCAGTGCTAGGACCGCGCCACGGGCATTTCTATCCTGCCTGCCCCGGTCTGGTGCGCACCGTGGCCTCCATTGTAGTGCGGCAGCGTCCTGCGTGGTCGGGCGCGAACCATGGCCGCGCAGCCTGGTCTGTGACAGAGGCAGGGGCAAATCCATCCGCTCCCGGCGGGATGATTGGTAAAATCAGGTTTTTGCTGCACCTGAATTAGCTTGCGACTGCCGTCGCGTTCACTTTTCATCTCCATTTCCGTTTCTATTTCCCTTCCGGACAGGCCTCCATGCGCACCGATACGCCCCAGACGATCTACCGTAAAGACTACGCCGCCCCCCATTACCTGGCCGACACCGTCGAAATGGGTTTCGACCTCGATCCCTCCGACACCCGTGTGGCCACCCGCATCACCATGACCCGCAATCCGGCCGCCAAGGGCCGCGACCTGGTGCTCTTCGGCGAAGAGCTGGAACTGGTGGCCCTGCGCCTGAACGGCAAGCTGCTCACGCAGGCCAAGGGCGACTTCCGCATCGCCGCCGGCGTGCTGACCATCCCCGCCGCGCCGGCCAAGGTGGTGCTGGAGATCGAGACCCTGGTGCATCCTGACCGCAATACGTCCCTGATGGGCCTGTACGTGTCCAACGGCAATTTCTTCACCCAGTGCGAGGCCGAGGGCTTCCGCAAGATCACCTATTTCCCCGACCGCCCGGACGTGATGGCGAAATTCACCGTCATGCTGCGTGCCGACAAGTCGCGCTATCCGGTGCTGCTGTCCAACGGCAACCTGATCGAAGAGGGGGATCTGCCCGACGGCCGCCACTACGCCAAGTGGGAAGATCCATTCAAGAAGCCCTCCTACCTCTTCGCCCTGGTGGCCGGCAACCTGGTCTGCCAGGAAGAAACCGTGCGCCTGCATTCGGGCCGCGATGCACTGCTGCAGGTGTGGGTGGAAGAGGGCAACCTCGACAAGACCCAGCACGCCATGGATTCGCTCAAGAACAGCATCACCTGGGACGTGCAACGCTTCGGCCTGGACCTGGACCTGGACCGCTTCATGATCGTGGCGGTGGGCGACTTCAACATGGGCGCCATGGAAAACAAGGGCCTCAACATCTTCAACACCAAGTACGTGCTGGCCAATCCGCGCATCGCCACCGATGTCGACTTTGCCAACATCGAAGCCGTGGTCGGCCACGAATACTTCCACAACTGGACCGGCAACCGCGTCACCTGCCGTGACTGGTTCCAGCTCTCGTTGAAGGAAGGCCTGACCGTCTTCCGCGACCAGGAATTCTCGGCCGACATGATCGGCAGCGACAGCGGTCGCGCCGTCAAGCGCATCGATGACGTGCGCGTGCTGCGCCAGGTGCAGTTCCCGGAAGACGCCGGTCCGATGGCGCATTCCGTGCGTCCTGACTCCTACGTCGAGATCAACAATTTCTACACCGTCACCGTCTATGAAAAGGGCGCCGAAGTGGTGCGCATGTACCAGACCCTGCTGGGCCGCGACGGTTTCCGCAAGGGCATGGACCTGTACTTCGAGCGCCACGACGGCCAGGCCGTGACCTGCGACGATTTCCGCGCCGCCATGGCCGACGCCAATGGCCGCGACCTGTCGCAGTTCGAGCGCTGGTACAGCCAGGCCGGCACGCCTCAGGTGCAGGCCAGCGTGGACTACGACGCCAAGCGCAAGACCCTGACCCTGACGCTGGAGCAAAGCTGCCCGGCCACGCCCGGCCAGAAGAAGAAACAGCCCTTCCACATCCCGGTAGCCGTGGGCCTGCTGGACGCCCAGGGCCGCGACCTGGCGCTGACGATCGAGGGCGAGAAGAAGGCCGGTCCCACCACCCGCGTGCTGGAACTGACCAAGGCCAAGCAGAGCTTCCGCTTCATCAACGTCGAAGAAAAGCCGGTGCCTTCACTCTTGCGCGGCTTCTCCGCGCCGGTGCTGCTGCAATACGACTACAGCGATGCCGAGCTGGCCTTCCTGATGGCCCACGACAGCGACGCCTTCAATCGCTGGGAAGCCGGCCAACGCCTGGCCACCCGTCGTCTGCTGAACCTCACCGTGGCCGTGCAGGCCGCGCGCCAGTCCGGCCATGTGGTCTCGGTCGATACCGTGCTCAACAACCTGGAGCACGACGGCGCCCTGGCCAACGCCCTGCGTGCCACGCTGCGCGACGAAGCGCTGGACCCGGCCTTCCGCGAGCTGGTGCTCACGCTGCCCTCGGAAACCATGATCGCCGAGCAGATGGAGATCATCGACCCGCACGCCATCCATGTAGCACGCCAGTTCCTGCGCCGCTCGCTGGCGCGTGAACTGCAAGAGGACCTGCTGGCCGCCTATCACGCCAACCAGACCCCCGGCGATTACAGTCCGGACGCTGCCTCGGCTGGCCGGCGTGCGCTCAAGAACGTGGCCCTGTCCTACCTGGCCGAGCTGGATGATGAACAAGCCATGGGCCTGGCCCAGCAGCAGGACCAGCAGGCCAACAACATGACCGACCGCCTGGCCGCACTCTCGGCCATCTTGAACAGCGCCGCGCCCGGCAAGAGCGAGGCGCTGCAACGCTTCTACGCCGAGTTCGAGCAGGAGGCCCTGGTCATCGACAAGTGGTTCACCCTGCAGGCCACGGCCCGCAATGCGGATGTGAACACCGTACGCACCCTGGCCGAGCATCCCGCATTCACGCTGAAGAACCCGAACCGCGCGCGCAGCCTGATCTTCAGCTTCTGCAACGGCAATCCCTCGGCCTTCCATGCGCCGGACGGCAACGGCTACAGCTTCTGGGCCGAGCAGGTCATCGCCCTCAATGCCAGCAACCCGCAAGTGGCGGCGCGCCTGGCGCGCAGCCTGGACCGCTGGCGCAAGTACAGCCCGGCCCTGCAGGAAAAGATGCGCCTGGCGCTGCAACAGGTGGCCGCCGCTCCCAAGCTCTCGCGTGATGTGGCCGAAGTGGTCACCAAGGCGCTGGCCAACTGATCATCGATATTTTTTATATTGTTTATATTTTTACCATCCGATAGGCAAGGAAGACCATCATGAAACGCATCAGTCTTACGCAACACCTGATCGAGCAGCAGCGCTTGCACAACAAGATCCCGTCCGAACTGCGCCTCTTGATCGAAGTCGTGGGCCGTGCCTGCAAGTCGATCTCGCACGCCGTCGGCAAGGGCGCGCTGGGCGAGGTGCTGGGCAGTGCCGGCAGCGAGAACGTGCAGGGCGAAGTGCAGAAGAAGCTGGATGTGATCTCCAACGAGATCCTGCTGGAAGCCAACGAATGGGGTGGTCACCTGGCGGCCATGGCTTCCGAGGAAATGGAGACCATCCACCGCATTCCCAACCGTTATCCCAAGGGCGAATACCTGCTGATGTTCGATCCGCTGGATGGCTCCTCCAACATCGACGTCAACGTCTCCATCGGCACCATCTTCTCGGTGCTCAAGGCGCCCGAGGGCATGACCGAACCGACCGAGCAGGACTTCATGCAGCCCGGCACCCGGCAGGTCGCCGCCGGCTACGCCGTGTACGGCCCGCAGACTGTGCTGGTGCTGACCACCGGCGACGGCGTGCACTGCTTCACCCTGGATCGTGAAATGGGCGCCTGGGTGCTGACCCAGAAGGACATCAAGATTCCCGAAGACACCAAGGAATTCGCCATCAACGCCTCCAACCAGCGTCACTGGTTCCCGCCGGTCAAGCGCTATGTGGATGAAATGCTGGCCGGTTCCACCGGTGTGCGCGGCAAGGATTTCAACATGCGCTGGATCGCCTCCATGGTGGCCGACGTGCATCGCATCCTCAACCGCGGCGGCATCTTCATGTACCCAGCCGACGCCCGCGAACCCAACAAGCCCGGCAAGCTGCGCCTGATGTATGAAGCCAACCCCATGGCCTTCATCGTCGAGCAGGCCGGCGGCGCGGCCACCGATGGCACTCAGCGCATCCTCGACATCCAGCCGGAAAAGCTGCACCAGCGCGTGGCGGTGTTCCTGGGTTCCAAGAATGAAGTGGACCTGGTGACTTCCTACCACCAGCAATAAGCTGCAATAAGCCGCCCTAGGACACGGCGCCCGAGGGCGCCGTTTTCATTGGCGCGGCCAGGCGGACCTGGTTGCGTCCCTCGTGCTTGGCTTGGTAGAGGGCGGCGTCGGCTGCGCCCAGCAAGGTCTGCACCGAGCGTGACGAGCTGGGCAGCAGTTCCAGCGCGCACACGCCCACGCTCACCGTCATCACCCCGACCGGATTGCCGCGATGGGGCAGTTCCAGCGCCTGGATAGCTGCGCGCAGTTTCTCGGCCATTGCGCAGGCGCCCTCGGCGTCCGTGTCGGGCAGCAGCATCGCCATTTCCTCGCCACCATAGCGCGCCGCCAGATCACCGGGCCGGCGCTGGCGCTCCTTGAGCACGCTGGCGATGCGGCGCAGGCATTCATCGCCGGCCTGATGACCATAGAGATCGTTGTACTGCTTGAAGAAATCGACATCGATCATGATCAGCGCGAGCGCCGCGCCGCTGCGGTCGGCACGCTTGAACTCGGCCTCCAGAACGGTATCCAGATGACGCCGGTTGGCCAGCCCCGTCAGGCCATCCTGATGTGCCAGCATTTCCAGCCGATGGTTGGCTATCTGCAATTCGCCCATGGCCTGCAAGGCCCGGTCTTCGGCACAGAGGCGCAATTCGATCTGGCCGACCAGACGCCAGCCAAAGACCCCGATGATGACCAGCAACAGCAGCACGGCCGCGCCATAGACGAAGGTCTGCTGTTGCCAGTCGGCCAGCGCTTCCTCGCGCGCCAGCGTGACCACCAGCACCAGCGGATACTTGTCCACCGCCTGGTAGGACAGGTAGCGCTGCCGCCCATCCAATGGCGACGCTACCTCCAGGTAGCCGTGCGGACTGCGCGGCAAGCCTTCCAGGAACAGGCGTCCCTGGCTGAAATCGCGATTGATGTAGCCGGGATCGAAGGGCATCCGCGTCAGCAGCGTGCCATCACGCAGCAGCAGGGCGATGGAGCCGCCCTTGCCGATGTCCACGGTGCGGTACAACTGGTTGAAGTGGTTGATATCCAGCGTGGCCAGCAGCACGCCGGCGAAGCTGCCATCAGCATGATTGAGCCGGCGCGACATGGGGATGACCCAGCGTCCGGTGCTGCGGCTGAGCAAGGCTTTTCCCACGCGCGGGCCGGCATCGTCATGGTCGCGATGCCAGATGAAATAGTCGCGGTCGCTGTTGTTGGTTGCCGTCAGGGGCGGTGCGGAAGAGGTCAGCAAGCGCTTGCCCTGCTCGTCGAAGACATACAGCCCATCAAGCTGGGGCATCTCGGAGGAAATCCGGCGCAGCAGCGGCATCAGGTCCACCAGGCTGGCATGGGCAATGCCGACGCTGGCGATGCGGTCGCTCATGTCCAGCAGTAATCCGTCGGTGGCTTGCAGCACATCGTAGGCGTGGCGCGCCAGCGCCTTGGCCACATTGCCAGTGTAGATGCGGTTGTTTTCCAGCTGCACCACCCGCGCCGTCAAGCTTTGCCACAGCAGGCCGCCGGCGATGGCGGCACAGATCAGGACGACAAACAGCCGGGCCCGGCGCGCGACCGAATGACGCGCGTTCGGGCCCGCTTTTGCCAGTAGCGGACGCATATTGTTTTCTCCCCCTCCAGGTGACCGGTCTCCATCCCCACGGAGCCGCCTTGCAGTGAGTATAGGAAGAAGGGGAGGGCCTCAGCACCGCGAAGAGATCACGAAAAGCCGCCCTGTTTGGCGGCTAGCGCGGCGTTTGTCGCATCAACTTGGCACTGTGTATCGCAGTAAGCAGCACTGCCAACCAGATCGGCACATAGGTGCCTAACTGCGCCAGGGGCAGCGACTCTCCCAGCACGGCGATGGCGACCAGCACCAGCAAGATCGGCTCGACATAGCCCAGCACGCCGAAGAGCCCCATCGGCAAAAGCTTGCCGGCCCGCAGATAGCAGGCCAGCGCCACCATGCTCAGCAGCCCCAGACCAGGCAGCAGCAACAGCATGGAAGGGGTGCGCAGGGTAGCGGCCAGCGTATCCCCGAGCGCCACGGCGATCAGTGCCGGCAGCGCCAGGATCAGCAATTCGACCGCGAAGATCATCAGCGAGTCCAGTTGCAGGCGTCGGCGCAGGATGAAATAGGGCGGGTAGCCCAGCGCCACGGCCAGGGTCGGCCAGGAAAAGCTGCGCGTCATCCAGATCTCATGCGCCACGCCGATGCAGGCCAGTAGCACCGCCAGCTGCTGCAGCAGATTGAGCCGTTCGCCATAGAGGAGGCGGCCGACCAGCACCATCGACAGCGGCAACAGGAAATAACCCAGCGACACCTCCAGCGCCTGGCCATTGACCGAGCCCCACAGGAACAGCCATTGCTGGAAACCCAGCAGAGCCGCCATCAGCAGCAGCAGCAGACAGCGCGCCGGTGTACCCAGCAGCTCGGCGCAGGCCTCTCGCAGGCGCGGCAACTGGCCGCGCCAGGCGATCAGCGCCAGCACCGCCAAGGCGGTGGCGAGGATGCGCCAGCCGAAGATGTCATTGCCGTCCAGCGGCGCCAGCAGGCGGGTATAGCCGGAGAGCAGCGCGAACAGCGCCGAGGCCAGGACCGAGAGGCCGACGCCGCGGCCGATTTCGTGATGAGGCATTACGCAAAATCCAGTCTGTACGATTTGTCTACCCGGGGGCTTCCGCGCAGGCAAAAAGCGCCATTCTAGGGCAAGCGGGCCGAATGGGCCGGCCTGGCCTACGACGCAGCCCTGGGAAATCCTGTGGCGAAATGCATTGCATGCAGCAGGGAGATGGATATCCGGTTTGGCCTGGCGCGCCAAACAAGGTTATGCTTGGCGTCAAAACGACACTGATGAATTGCGGCCAGAACGCGATCGCAAGCAAGCCACCAAGGGGGGATGGACCATGTTCAAACTGCTGCCCGCTTACACACTGGCGCTGGCCATGTCAGCCATCTCGGCCACGCCTGCTGCCGGCGCGGCCGAATGCACCAAGCTGGTGGTGTCGGCCGATTCCGATTACGCGCCCTTGCACTGGTATGACGGCAAGCGACTCACCGGCGCCAGCATCGAGATCGCCACGCGCGTGCTGGGGGCCTTGAACATTCCCTTCGAGGTGCGCTACGTCGGTCCCTTCCACCGCGTGCTCAAGGCCGCCGAGAGTGGCGAAGTCGCCATGATCGCCTCGCTCAAGATGACGCACGAGCGCCAGCAATACCTGGCCTTTACCTCGGTGCCGCTGTTCGTCAATCCCATTGCCGTCTTCGTCGCCCGTGACCGGCGCTTCGCCTATGGCGGCTGGAAAGACCTGGTCGGCAAGCGTGGCGCCATCACGCTGGGCAACCAGTTCGGGGGTGGCTTCGATGAATTCATGCGCGACAACCTGAGCATCGAGACCGCGCAAAAGACTTACATGAATTTCACCAAGCTCGATTCGGGACGGATCGACTATCTCGTCACCGGCTATTACAGCGGCATGATCTACCTGAACCAGACGCAGCAGCAAGACCGCTTCATGCCCTTGCGCCCCTTCGTCAGCGAAACTGACAACTATCTTGCCCTGAGCAAGGCCAGTCCCTGCATCAAGCACCTGGCGCGCATCAACGCCCAGCTGGAAGCGATGCAAAAACGCGGCGAGCTGCGCGCCGTGTTGCAAAGCTTCGAGACCGATCTGCGCATCGAGTCCAACGACACCATGCCGCAGTCGCGTTAAGCACCTCGATCGGCGTGAGGTTTTGAGTGTTTTGTGCCATCGGGAAATTTAATTGGCGCGCCGGGGAACTAGCGTCCTGTCCACGTACTCTGTGAATACTCGTGTTTTTGCGGATGAGTTCCGCCGAGGCGAGACGGTCGGAATTAAACAACAACAAAGCGGCGTCACGAACGAAATCAGTTAGAAAAGAAGCGCGGCCTCATTAGAATTGCCGCTCTACAAGATCCGCAACAGCGCGGATCGCAGCGTAACGAAGCGCTTGCGGGCAAGCCATCTCCAAGGATCGATGACGATCCTCCACTCATTTAAAGAACAAGCCCATGCGCTCCCTGATCAATCATCTCAGATTCTCACGCAAGTTCGCCCTGATCGGCGCACTCGCTTTTCTCCTGTTCATCGTCCCGACCACCCTGCTGGTGCGCGGCAATCTGCAAGACCTGGCCACCGCCCAGCGCGAGCAATTAGCGGTGGAACCAGGGCGCGATCTGTTGCTGCTGCTCAAGCAGATGCAGCAGCATCGCGGCCTGTCCGCACTCTATCTTTCCGACGGCAACGCCGGCGCGGCTGATCGCGCCGAGCGCCAGAAGCAGGTGGAAGCCACGCTGGAACGCGTACGCACCGGCATCCTGCCGCTGCAGGACAAGGCCCTGATGGAATCGCTGGAACGCGTCTCTTCACAGTGGCGCGCACTGACACAGGCCGTCTCTTCCAAGGCCATCACCGGTGCCCAGAGCAACCTGCAGCACGCAGAACTGATCGCCCTCGAGCTCGACCTCATCGATCAACTGGCCAACAGCTCCGGCCTGGCGCTGGAGGCCGAAGCGGCGCTCTTCTACGTGCAGCGCGCCGTGATGAACGAACTGCCGCAACTGACCGAAGCACTGGGTCAGACCCGGGCGCGCGGTGCGGTCATGCTGGGTCGTGGCCAGGCCAGCGCGGAAGAGCGCGCCCGTCTGGAAAACCTGGCCGATCGCGCCCGCCGCAGTTATGAAAGCGCGCGCAAGTCGCTGACGCTGGCGGCTGGCCGGCATGCGTTGCCGGCCAATCTGGAGCGCGCCCGAGCCGAAGCCCTGAAGGCCGCCGAAGAAGGCTTCAAGCTGGCCGACAGCGCCATCATCCGCGCCGACAACCTGAGCATGCCGGCGCCTGAATGGGTGGCCACGATGACCCGCATCATCGATACCCAGTTCGTGCTGGTCAATGCCTCTTTCGACCTGATGCGCGATGAGTTGCAAGCCAAGATTCCGCGTCTGCGCAACGAACTGCTGCTGCTGTGCGGCCTGCTTGGCCTGCTGGCGGCTGCCGCCCTGTGGGTGATGGTCGCCGTCACGCGCGCCACCACGACAGCCATCAACGACGCCGTGCGTCTGGCCGAGGCGGTGTCGGCGGGTGACCTGACCCAGCACGTGCAGATCAATGGCAGCGATGAAGTGGCGCGCCTGCTCACCGCGATGCAGGCCATGACCTCCCAACTGAGCACGGTGGTCAGCAGTGTGCGCAGCAACTCCGAGAGCGTGGCCACGGCCAGCGCCCAGATTGCGCAAGGCAATGCCGATCTGAGCAAGCGCACCGAGGAACAGGCCAGCGCCCTGCAACAGACGGCAGCGTCGATGGAAGAACTGGGGTCGACCGTGGCGCAGAATGCCGATGGCGCCCGTCAGGCCGGTGACCTGGCGCGTGACGCCGCGCACGTGGCCGGTCAGGGTGGCCAGGTGGTGCAGCAGGTGGTGCAGACCATGCAGGGTCTGCACGCCAGTTCGGATCGCATCAGTGACATCATCGGCGTTATCGATGGCATCGCCTTCCAGACCAATATCCTGGCCCTCAATGCCGCCGTCGAAGCGGCGCGCGCGGGCGAGCAAGGACGCGGCTTCGCCGTGGTCGCCACCGAAGTGCGCAGCCTGGCCCAGCGTTCGGCCACCGCTGCGCGCGAGATCAAGGAACTGATCACCGCCAGCGTCGAGCAGGTGGGGCAGGGCACCCAACTGGCCGACCAGGCCGGCAAGACCATGGAAGAGATCGTGACCTCGATTCGCCGCGTCAGCGACATCATGGTCGCCATCAACGCCGCCACCGCCGAGCAGAACACTGGCATTGCTCAGGTCGGCCAGGCCGTCACGCAGATGGATACCACCACGCAGCAGAATGCCGCCCTGGTCGAAGAAAGCGCGGCAGCGGCCATCAGCTTGTCCAGCCAGGCGCGAGAGCTGGTGCAGGCCGTGGCTGTCTTCCGCGTGGGGCAGCGCGCGCTGATGATGTAGGAAGCCGGTGAGGCGCCTGGATCGTTGCAGAGGCGGCCAGGCGCCGCAGGTTTTTGCAGGATGATTTTTATAATAAAATCCAGTTTTGAAATATTCAATAAAAATAAGTCAATGGCGCAAAAGCGCTCCAGTAAAGGGTTTTGGAAGGTATCAAAAATTGGTAACGGATGTTACTGTCGGAAAAAGTTACATTTTCTACCGATAGAAGATGCGTTGAAAATCCAAGTGACTGATTTCCAAGAGAGTTGTTCGAATGGCATGTTTTGTGCATGGGTATATCCACTGCAACACCTCCATTCCTATCACTACTTCTCAAGGAGAATTTATATGTCATTGATCAAAAAGACTTTCGCCAGCCTGGCGTTTTTGCTTGCTTGCAGCACGTCGGCATCGGCGGCGATCGTTACGCAATCCGATGCGGTGGGCAGCTACAATGCCAACGCTAACACCCCGGATGAGCGCGTAGTCGGTTTCCGCATCGCCAAGGGGACCCGCGGCTTCACTGCCGTCACCGGACACTCCACTACCTATGATCAGGGCTGGGGCGCCAATGAGCCGTTGTTCAACTATCTTTACGTCAGCCTGAGGAGGGGGACGGATAATCTGTGGACCGATATCTTCGCAAGGGCAGTGCGTGCGCCTGATGTCCAGCCGCTTCAGCCCTACCAGGCGTCAGCCAACGCATTGAGCGCCCTCAATGCCGCACTGCGCAGCATTGACTGGTCGAAGAACCCCAATGTGGAGCTGCAGGTGCGCTCGCATCCAGCCCCTTTCCCCGGCCATGAATTGCACTCGGTCACCCCGGTGCTGGTCGCCAGTTCGCGCGAGGCCGAGGTTCCCGAACCTGCCTCGACCGCCATGCTGGGCATCGGACTGGTGGGCCTGATGCTGGCGCGCCGGCGCAAGGGCGGCGTGGCCCACTAAGATAGGCTGTGCTGGCAAGAAGACCCGCCTGGTGCGGGTCTTTTTGCGTGAGCGCAGGCCCGCGCTGGAAGGCGTACCGACCCATCTGTATTGCCATGTTGGCAGGACCCACGACTTCCCGGATAACAAGGCTGCCTGCAAAAGAAAAGGCCCGCATGCAAAGCGGGCCAGAGGGAGACGGTGCAGTAAAACGGATCAGCGGTAGAACGGTTCGACCTGGCCCTTGAGCTTGGTCATCATGGGATTGCCCTTGCGGTCCAGCGCGCGGCCGGCGGGAATCTTGATCCAGCCTTCGCTGATGCAGTATTCGCCGACGTTGTTGAATTCCTTGCCGTTGAGCTTGATGCCCACGTCGAATTCAAAGACGGCGGCGACGTAGTGCGGGCTGCGCGGATCGACCGAGAGGCGGTCGGGGAAGCTGGGGCGTTGTGCGGTATCGTTCATGGCCGCGATTATCGGATATCTGCCCGGCCAAGACAATCCTTTAGGCGCTGGCCGCACCTCTGACAGGCGCCGCCGCCCTGGCAGTGCCGTCTTCCTACCCGGATGGCGGCATCCTCCGACAGCAGCGCTGGCCCCTGGCTGATAGCGCTGCCGGCGCGAACATCGCATGCTGGGCGCAATGTCCCCATGTCCATTTGCGCGAGGAAGTATGCAAGCCACCCTGGAAGAAATGCAGGCAGCCGCTTCGGCTTCCCGCCGATATCATCCCCACAACAATTCCCGCAGCGCCGAGCTGTTGCCTGCGCGCATCTACGCTGAGCTGAACGTGGCCGAGCCCGGCGCGGCGGCGCTGGCGGACGCGCATCGGTACCTGATGACGCAACGGGAGGCGACCCAGGCGCTGCCCTGCGAGCTGCCCCCTGCGGGGCAAGACATGGCCGCCTGGATGCAGGCCCGCGCCGCCCAGGTTGGCCTGGCCTATGAAGCCTATCTGCAGGAACGCCGCGCGGGCGCGCCGCGCCAGTATTTCTCGGGACGCGCCCATGCGCTCAATTTCCTGCTGCGCGTGGCGCCCACCAAGCTGGTCGATGGCGCCTGGCTCTACAGTGCAGTGAAGCACTGGCGCGATCCGGTGTTTCGTCCCCTGATCCTGACCTATCTGGAAGAGCTGGGTGATGGCGAGGTGGCCATGAACCATGTGAGCCTCTATCGCAGCCTCTTGCAGGCCCATGGCTGTGAGCAGGCCGACTGGCTCTCGCAGGCGCATTATGTCCAGGGAGCGCTGCAACTGGCGCTGGGCTGGCATGGCGATGAATTCATTCCTGAGATGTTCGGTTTCAACCTGGGTTACGAGCAGTTGCCGCTGCACCTGCTGATCACCGCCTACGAACTCAACGAACTCGGCATCGATCCCTACTATTTCACGCTGCACGTGACCATCGATAACGCCGCCAGCGGCCACGCCCGCAAGGCCGTCGACGCGGTGCTGGAGGCAGCTGCGCAATGGCCGGACCGCGAGCAGTTCTTGCAGCGCATGCGGCGCGGCTACCTGCTCAATGAACTGGGGGCGAGCACGCTGGGCGTGATCGGCTCCTTCGACCTGGATCAGGAAGTGCAACGCGTTCTGGCCGACAAGGCCGCATTCGGCCGCATGATGCATTCGGATTATTGCCGCATTGGCGGCAAGACCGTCAATCAATGGCTGGAGCTCCCGGAGGGCATGCGCGACTTCCTGGCCGCGATGGAACAGGGCAAATGGATCCTGCGTGGCGAGCCGGCCGGACACAGCCGCTTCTGGCGACTCATCGATGCGCCTGGCGGCGAGATGTTCGGCGTCTTCAATGGCTATGAAAAGCAGGTCATCCGCGAGTGGATCGAGACCGGCTGGGACGACGCGCCCCGCCAGCCCAGCTTCCGCGCGCTGGCGCGCGGCCGCCAGCACGTGGCAGAGGAGCGGGAGCAGGAGACGCATTCCCGGCTGGACGTGGGACTGGATGCGCTGGTGGCGCAATTGAGTCCCGCTTGCCATCACCTGCCCCCGGGGCTGGAGGCGAGCCGTCTGTTCAGCCAGCACTATCGCACCCGCTGCGTAGTCTGAGAAGGCCGACGGGCCGGGCTCGGCTATAATGGCGCCTTCCCGGACGTGGGGGCGTTGCGCGCCTTGCCACGGCCTTGTCAGTGAAACCGCCAGCTACAGCTGGCCGCAGGAGAAACCATGAACAACCGCGCAAGAAAACGCCTGATCTACCGCCGTCATCGTATCGGCCTGCTGATCGCCGCCATCGAATCGTTGATGGCGCTGGAAGAATCGATGCTGCAAGCCAAACAGGCCGCCTGAGCCTGCTTTGCCTTGTCATCCCGAACCGGCCGCTGGCCGGTTTTTTCATGCCTGCGGCATCCTTGACAGGGAGCGAGTAATTCTGCCCTGTTGCGGCGCAATGATCTATACTCACGGAAGACCTTGTCGTCGCTCACCGGGCCCTATGCTGCACCGTGCCCCGGGAACACGATTGCGTTGAGTCCGGTCCGCCCGGACTGCTGCACATCCGTGGTACGTAGTTGAGTTTGAATCTCGATTGATTTAGCCAGGAGCAAGCATGCCGCAACGATATGACGAAAGTACGGCCGATCTGAAGGAATTGATGACGGCCACCCCCATCAGCCCGGAGGTCCACGCCGCCAACCGGCGCGCCAAGGTGGACCGGCGCCGGCTCATCGAAGATGTCCGGGAAGACGCCCGGCAAAAGGAAGAAGAACTGCTCTGATGTAACGCTGCCCCCAGCGCTGACACACTGGCGTTGCTGTCCTGCATTGAATCGGCTGCCGTTGCGCAAAGCAACGGCGGGCGCGATCCCACCTCTGTCACTTTCCCTTGATTGTTCTTGTAGCAACGTTGCTTGCGTCTACCTGGCTCAGGCCGCCTCGACGAAGGCCTGGACCGCGCGATTGAAAGCGGCCGGATGCGAGACGTTCATGCCGTGGGATGCCCCGGCGATGACGTGTTCTTCGGCCGTCAGGATCCATTGCGACAGCGCCGCGATGTTGTCGCGATACATGCGCGGGCTTTTCTCGCCGCCGATCAGCAGGGTCTTGCAGCGCAGGGCGGCGGCGTCTTCTTCGGTATAGGCTGGCAGCGCATCCTTGAATTGCAGCGGCAAGGTCGCGGCATTGGCGGAGGCCATGGCGCGAAAGCCTGCGGGGCTGCGGCTCCAGGCTCCCGCCACGCTGACCGAATCCACGAACATCTCCAGCCCTTGCTCGGTCTGGCCCGCCTCGATCAGCTCGGCCACCCGCGCGCGCAGGGCCTGGGTGGCCGGCGGCAAGGCGGCCTCGGCGGCGCTGTCCGATTGCAGCGGACCGCCCGGATCGGCCAGGGTCAGGGTGCGCACCAGATGCGGATGCAGGCGTGCCGCGTGGAAGGCGACGCAGGCGCCGCGCGAGTGCCCCACCAGATGCACCGGGCCCAGGCCCAGCGCGGCGACCAGGTCAGCGACCTCTTCGGCGTGCGCGGCCCACGAAAATTCCTTGGGTGCGCCCGCCTCATCCTGCAGCCCCGGCCAATAGTGGCTCAGGCTCAGGGAGATGCAGTGGAAATGGCGCGACAGCGCCGCCATCTGGCCCTTCCAGTAGCGGTAGTCGCACAGCGAGCCGTGGACGAAGACCAGCGGTTCGCCGCTGCCCTGGCTGAGCAAAGGGATGCGGCTGCCGCTGCGGGTGGTCAGCAGGCGCAGGTCAGGATCGGCAAAGAGGGTGGCGTCGGTACGTGCATTCATGGGGGAAAAATTCCTTTGAGCGCACTATGCCCGAGGATTTAATCCAAGAAAATCGCGTAATATTTATTGTTGCTATCAATTTTTCTGATACTCATGAAAACTCTCGACCTGGATGTGCTCGCCATGATCGTGGCCGTGGCCGACACCGGCAACTTCAGCCGGGCCGCCGAACTGGTGCATCGGACCCAGTCCGCGGTGAGCATGCAGATCAAGACGCTGGAGCTGGCGCTGGGCAAGCCGCTGTTCCTGCGCAAGCCGCGCAGCGTCGTTCCCACCCAGGACGGCGAGGTCTTGCTGACCTATGCGCGGCGCATGCTGACCCTGCGCGACGAGGCCTGGGCCGCCGTGGTGCGGCCCGATGTGACGGGGCGGGTGGTCATCGGCGTGCCGGATGACTATGCCTCGTCGCTGCTGCCCTCGATTCTCAAGAAATTCTCGGCGACCTATCCCAAGGTGGAAATCCAGGTGGTCGGCCTGCCCAGTTCGGCCCTGGCGCCCATGGTCAAGGAGGGCACGGTCGATCTGGTGTGCGCGACGCGGGTCAAGGGCATCTCGGGCGAATTCATCCGCTTCGAGCCGATGGTCTGGGCCACCGTCCCCAGCGCCAGCGATCTCTGGCGCGAGCGGCCTTTGCCCATCGCCGTGTTCCTGCCCGGCAGCGTGGCGCGCGAGAACGCCATCCGCAGTCTGGAAAAGGCCCGCATAGGCTATCGCACCTCCTATGAAAGTCCCAGCCTGATGGGCCTCTTGAGCATGGTCGAAGCCGGCCTGGCGATTGCGCCGCTGGCGCGCTGCGCGGTGCCGCCGCACTTCACCTTGCTTGATCATGCCCACGGCCTGCCCGATATCGCGCCGCTGGAAGTGGTGCTGGCGCGCAGCACCAAGTCCAAGCGCCCGCCCTGCGATTTCCTGGCCGAGAAGATCATGGCCGAATTGCGTCGCTGAGCGCGCAGCCTAGGCGCTGCGGGTGGTGTCGGGGCGCTCGAACAGCAAGACCTGCATCAGCGCATGCAGGACCTGCCCGGCCAGCCTGTCGAGCAGCGCCTGGTGATCGGCATCGTATTTCTTCAGCAGGCGCTGGCAATCCTTGTCCGCCCACATCCATGCACCATTGCGGCCATTGGCCGAGAGGTGCGCCCGCGCTTCCTGCGGCACCGGCGCGATCTGGTCCTGCCATTCCCACAGGTAGGAAGGCGGCTGCTCGCGCGTATAGGGCAAGGAAAACACCTCGGCCACCAGGCGGTCATGGCGCATCGTGAAATCGATGGTCTCGCGCCGCCGGCTGCCGTCGGGCATGGGATAGCAGGCTTCGATCCAGCAATGGTAATCCCTCAGGTCAGACAGCTTGCGCGCGCGCCGGCGCGCTTCTCGCCCCGGCTGCAACACCACGTACAGACCACTGCCACAATCGATGATCTCGCCGCCCGACATGGCCTCGTAGGGATGATCGAGCAGCACGCTCAAGACGCGCGCGCCGACCAGCGCGTAGTCGGCGCAGCGGCCCAGTGTGCCGCGGCTTAGGCCCGCCTCGGCGGCGGCCTGTTCCATGACGGTGTTGAGGGCGGTGTCAATCAGGTCGCGCATGTCCGGCGCGACCGGCACGCTCAGGACCGGCCGTTTGGGCTGCGACGAGCTGTCATTGCAGGCGGGAGGACGGGGAACCAGTTTTTCCATGACCGTCAGCCTCAGCGCAGGCTGACCAGGGTCTGCAAGACCGTGTCCTGCACCTTGATGGTCTGCGAATTGGCCTGGTAGACGCGCTGCGCCACGATCATGTTGACCAGCTCCGCCGTCAGGTCCACGTTGGACTGTTCTACCGCGCGTCCCTGCAGGGCGCCAAAGGTGCCGGTGGTGGGGCTGCCTAGCAATGCACTGCCGGCCGCCGCCGAGGCCTGGTAGAGGTTGTTGCCGATCGGCTGGAGACCGTGGGGATTGGCGAAGTTGGCCAGCACGATCTGTCCCATCACCCGGGTCTGTTGGTTGCTGTAGGCGCCGATGATGCTGCCGTCCTTGCCGATGCTGAAGCTGGAGAGCGTTCCCGGCGGCATGCCGTCCTGGCTCTGGGCCAGGTTGGCGAAGGCCGAACCGGTCTGGGTCGAGCCGGTATAGCCGAGTGCGATCGGGCCGGGGAAGGTCGCGCCGCCTTTGGCCAAGGTACTCAGGTTGAGCGACATGCCGGTGCTGGCGGTGAGCGCGCCGGTGGCGTCGAAGCGCAGCGTACCCAGCAATTGCGGGCCGGTGGCGGGCGGCGCATTGACGATGGTCTTGCCGTCCAGCGTGGCATAGACCGACCAGGTGGTGCTGGGCGGGGTGCCCGTGGCCGCCCCCTTGACGTAGAAGGTCTGCAGCGAATACGGATTGCCCAGGCTGTCATAGACCGTGGCGCCGGTGGAATTGCTGTAGCTGTTTGGATTGGCGGGATCGAATGGGTTCACGGTCGGTACGCTCTTGCGCGAGTCCAGGTTGACCTTGGTGCTCACGCGCGTGGTGGCGGTGGCCGGCAGGGTGGAGGTATCGATCTTCAGCGGCACCGGATCGCCGCCGCTGGTCCCGGCCGGATAGCCGGTGAGGTAGGCGCCATTCATGCTGGGATTGATCAGGTAGCCGTCCTTGTTCAACTGGAACTGGCCGTTGCGGCCATAGCGCGGCGACTGGTCGGTCAGGCTGGCGGCCATGCGGAAGAAGCCGTCGCCGTTGATGGCCACGTCCAGCGCATTGTTGGTGGTGGCGATATTGCCCTGGGTGAAGGCCTGGCTGACGTTGGCCACGGTCACGCCGATGCCCACCGGAGAGTTGCCGGAGCGGTTCATGGAATTGGCATAGGCGTCGGCAAACTGGACTTGCCCCTGCTTGAAGCCCACAGTGCTGGCGTTGGCCACGTTGTTGCCGATGACTTCGAGATGCTTGCTTGCGCCGTGCAGGCCGCTGAGCCCCTGTTGAAAACTCATGCTGGTTGCTCCGTTCTAGGATCGTGGTAGTGCCGCTGCCCGCTCAGGCTCTGCGCAGGCGGGCCAGTTGCTGGGTCAGGTAGTTCTGCGAGGCTTGCATCTTCGAGAGCGTCACATTGAGGCGATTGAACTGGTTGGTGTAGCTGTCGCGCAGGTTGGCCAGCCGCGCCCGGGCGGCGGCCTGCTGGTCGGACACGATCTTGAGGCTGCCCTGCAGGCCACGGGTCTTGCCGGCCAGCAGACCCTGCTCGCCCAGCACCTTGTCGAGCAGCGAGCGAGTGCGCGCCACCAGGCCTTCCTTGGCCGAGAACAACTGCGCCACCGCCTCGAAGTTGCGCTCGCCCGCCTTGGCCAGGCGTTCGCTGTCCAGGGCCAGGGTGCCGTCCTTCTTGAAGCCCACGCCGATGGCCGTGAGCGATCCCAAGGCATTGCCTGGCATGCTGGCCAGCACCGCGTTGCGCAGTTCTCCGGTGAGGGCGCGCACCATCGATTCGCTGGCCAGCGGACCTTGCTCGCCCGCCTGGCCACGGACTTTGGAGGGCGCTTGCCGGGTCATCTCGGCCATCGTCTTGGCCAGCGTGTTGAAGGCATTGACGAAGCTCTTGACGGCTGCGCCCACGCCGCTGCTGTCATTGCTGATAGCCAGGGTGAGCTTGTCGGAGGTGGAGGTGGTCTTGTTCAGGTTCAGGGTCACGCCGGAAATGGCGTCCTTGATCGTATTGCTGGTGGCAGTGATGGCCACGCCATCGATGCTCAGCCGCGCATCCTGGGGCTTTTGCAACTGCCCCATGGCGTTGGCGGCCAGCACGGCATAGTCGCCGCTGCCGCGCAGGCTGACCGGGTCGCTGCCGCTGGCGCTGAGCACCAGGCGTTCGACGGCCTTGTCGCCCTGGCCTTCGCGCTGCACGGTGGCGCTCACGCCGGCCTTGGCTTCATTGATGGCGCGGGCCACGTCAGCTATGCCTGGCGCGGCGCCGGCAGTGGCGCTGGCTGGCTTGAGGTTGATCGTTCGCGTTCCCACGCTCAGGTTCACCGTGCCCTGGCCAAAGCGCTTCTCGGGCGTGACCGAGGCCGTGCTGGCGTTGCCGGACGGGTCCGACGAAAACACCGCGAAATCGCCCGTGCCGGAGATGCGCAGCGCATTGTTCGCGCCGCTCTCCTTGGCTGTCAGCACCAGATGTTCCTGCTTGCCATCGCTGACGATGGAGGCGTTCACGCCGGCTGCGGCGGCGTTGATGGCGTCGCGCACGCCGGCCAGGGTATTGTTAGCCGGCCTGATGAGCGCGGTCGAACCGTTGCCAGCCTTGATGGCCAGCACGCCCAGGTCGAAGGTGCTGCCCGGCGCAATCCCGGCCGAGCTCAGCTTGTGCGATTGCGCCAGTTGCTCCACGCTGATGGCATAGCTGCCCGGCGCCGCGCTGGTGGCGTCGCGCGCGGCCTGGGTCTGGGTCATGGCGCCGGCGCGGTTCTGCTGTGGATCGAAGCTGATGGCCGAGAGGCTGTTGTTGGAGCGCACCTTGAGCAGGTTGGCCGTGCCGGCGGTATTGGATTCCAGCACCAGATGATCGCCGGCGTCATCACGCACCACGCTGGCCGTCACCCCGGCGCGGGCGGCATTGATCGCATCGCGCAGGCCGTTGATGGTGGCGTCGGCCTTGAGGGTGATGAAGCTGGGGCTGGCCTCGCCGATCTTGATGGCCAGGGAGTCGCCGGCCTTGAACAGATGGCCGTTGGCAAAGCCGGCCGACTTGATGATCTGGGCCTGGGCCTTGGTGGAGGCGTCGGTGTTGATGTCGGCGCTCACGGCGTCATTGCCGCTCTTGCTGTCGCTGCTGCGGCCGTTGTTGCTGACGGCTGCTTTCTGGGCGCTGAACTTGGCCGCCGTCAGTCCGGCCAGGGCGTTCTGGTAGGTCGTCAGGGCAGTGCCCAGGTTGCCGTAGGCCGAGATCAGCGCATTGAAACTGTCCGCCTTGCTGGCCAGGGGCGTCAGGCGCGACTTGCTCTCCACCGAGACGAGCTGGTTGACCAGGTTGGCCACATCCAGGGGGCCTGCCGAGGTCGAGATGGATCCGGTCGAAGTTGCCATGCTGCCTCCTTGGGGAGATTCAGTGGATCGGGCGCACCAGCGCGCAGCGCATCGCCAGGGCCGCCTGCTGTGTCAGCGCCAGGCGTTGACGGGCTTCAGCGCGCTTGCGCGAGGGTAGGGCGTTGATGTCGGTGACGGCCTCGTCACAGGGCAGCTCGTAGTCGCCGTCGCTGCGCCGGGCCGCACCCAGTTCCTGCCAGAAGGCGTCGTAATCGGCATGGACGTGTTCGCGCCGGCAGCGATGGCGCGCCACCCGGTGGGCATTGCTGACCAGCACCACGCGGGCGCAGCCATACGCCACGCCCAGCGCGCGCACCAGGCGGATCATCAGCGCCTTGGGACGCAGGCCGAACAGGTCGCGGGTGGCCTGACGCACCCGTTCGCGGGTGTGCTGGCCGCGCGGGCCTTGCAGGCAACCTACGCGTAGCTCCCAGCTGTCCTGTTGCGCGCAGATGGTGAAGGCGGTGGAGAACAGGTGCTGGTCGCCGTGATAGAGATGCAGGGCCAGTTCGCCCTCCAGCGTCAGGCTGTCGATGGCCGCCAGCCGCACCTCGTAGCGATCGCCCGACTTGCCCGCAAAGCAGGCCACCGGGACCGCCTTGCGCGCCGCCCGCAGCACCAGCGGGGCCAGCCCCTTGCGGATGACGAAGTCATAGTGGCTGGTGAGGAGGGCCAGCCGCTGGGTGCGGCTCAGTTGCAGCGACTGGTAGGGGCGATAGACCTTGTCCAGCAGGCGCGGCGCCGCCACGGCCAGGGCGCGATGGGTGGCGCTGAGGTTCCAGAAATCCAGCCAGCGTCGGGTCAGGCCAGGATGCCGCAGATAGCGGCTGGCCAGCTTCACCTGGCGCGCCAGCCTGGAGACCAGCGTGCGCGGATGATCGGGTGCACTCCACAGGTTGACTGGGCGTGCAGCGGACGCCCCTTCGCCCGGCGTGCGGGCAGGCTGGGCAGGCTGGATACGCTGGACAGGGGCGGCCAGCCAGCCGGCGCTCATGCGCAACTGCCGGTAGCACAGGGCGATGCCAGGCCAGACCAGGTAGAAGCCCACGGCGAACAGCAACAGGCTCAGGCAGGCCAGCAGGGGCTCCTGGGTATCCAGCAACAGCCCATAAGGGCCGGGATGATGAGGCAGACTGAGGGAAGTCATGATGGATCGTCTCCTTGCACGATGAACACAGAGAAATCGCTCTCTCTGTCTTGCTTGTGCAACGAGCCGGCCAAAATGACGGTCTGTTACAAATTTTTTCCGGATGGCCCTGGCAGGGCGAGCCCGTCAGAATTCGATGATGTGGGTCAGCGTGACCGTGCGCCCCGGTTCCACCCCGATCAGGTTGGTGGCGAAGTCGCTGAAGAGGCGGCGGTCGAACAGGTTGCGTACGCCCAGGGTGGTGCGGCTACCGGGCCGGCGGTAGTAGAGGCTGGCGTCGGTGCGGGTCTGGCCGCCGATGCGCACCTGAGTATCGGCGTCGCTGAAGGCGGAGTAGCCACTGCGCGCGGTCATGCCCAATCCGAATCCCCAGCCGCGCCATGCCTCGGACTGGAGGTCATAGGTGCTCCAGAGGCTGGCCCGATGATGGGGGAACTGTCCCAGCCGGCTGTTCTGTTCCGGGCCAGGGGCGGGACGAAACAGGCTGTAGCTGTAGCTGGCGATGAGGTTCCAGCCGCGCGCCAAGCGGCCCGACAGGTTCAGCTCCAGTCCCCGGCTCACCGCCGAGGGCAGCAGGACATAGCGGTTCAGGGGCGCGCTGGCGTCGGCAAAGACCGATTGCAGCACATTGGTATGGGTGGCCCGAAAGAGCGCCGCCGTGAAGACCGCACGCCGCTCCAGCAACTCCAGCTTCAGTCCGATCTCGGCCGACCTGCCCGTGGTGGCGGGGGCCGAGATGATGCCGGGCCGGCTGTCGTTGAGGCTGGAGTCCAGCAGCACCTGGCCGGGCGTAAAGCTGCGGAAGTAGTTGGCGTAGAGCGTGGCGTTCTGGCTGAAGCGATAGGCCAGCCCGAGGTTGTAGACCGGGACATTGCGTGGCGGCGAGGTATCGTGGACCACGCCATCGGCATCCTCATCCGAGGAAAAATTGTTGCGCTCCCGCTCGTAGCCGGCATTGATCAGCGCGTACCAGCGCTGCCAGGTGATCTGGTCCTGCAGGTAGAGGTTGGAGGTATAGATCGCGTCACCGCCCCCGGTCAGGCTGGGCTGGCCGCTCAGCGGCGGCAGTGCTGCCTGGGAGGGCGGCCAGGGGACAGTGACGGCAACGCTGTTGTCACCATCGCTGTAGCTGCGCAGCCGCGTGCGCGAGAAGCTGGCCCCGGCCATGATGCGGTGCTGCCATGGGCCGCTGACGATCTTGCGCGAGACATTGTTGTCCAGGCTGATGCTGTCCGTATGCAGCAGGGACTGGTCGGCCACGCACACGCCGGTACCGGCATCCAGGTCCACCGGAGCGCAATTGGTGTAACCCGCCGAATGGTAGCGCAGCCGGTTGATCCGGGCCCGGCTGGTGAGGCGCCAGTCCTCGCCCAGCGCCTGTTCCCAGTGGTAGAACAGCTCCGTCTTGGTGGCCAGGCTGCGGTCATCGGCCCGGCCCCAGGGGGCGCTGCGCAGGTCAGGGCCGGGGCCGTTCTCGCCCAGCAGCGCGCTCTGGTAGCCGCCGAAGGGGGTGCGCGTCACCTGATGGCTCAGGCCGGCCACCACCGAGGTGGTGGCGTCCTTGTAACCGATAGACGGGGCGAGATAGAACTCGCGCGCGCCGTCGTAGCCATCCAGGGTGCGCTTGTCGTGTACCACCGAGACGATGGTGCGATAGGTCCAGGCGCGGTCTTCCGACAGGCTGCCGCCGAGGTCGAGGGCGCTGCGGCGGTGGCCGCGCTGGTCCACCTCCAGTGTCAGCTCGCGCAGCGTCTCGGCCACCGGCTGCTTGGTCACGATGTTGACGGACCCGCCCGGTTCCATGGGACCACCCACGATGATGGAGTCGGCCCCGCCCAGCACTTCCACCCGCTCGATGGCGGCCGTGGGCACATCCAGCGAGGTGATGGCGCGCGAGCCCGAGACCCGGCCATTGGTCGCATTGACCAGCGAGACCAGGTCGCCCCAGCCATCGCGCATGACTGGCGCTACGAAGCTGCGCACATAGAGCGTGCCGGCCTGGTCCATGCCATCGCCGCGCCCATAGGCGACCGAACTGATGTTCTGCAGACTGCTCACCACCGACTGCGACTGCTGGCTCTCGATGAGGCCGCCCGTGATTTCCTGCAGCGATACCGGCAGCGAGGACAGCGGTACCTCATTGCGCGTGGCCAGCCGGCTCTCGGTGGCCAGAAAGCCGCTATCGGCATAGCCGTGGCTGGTGTCGCGCGGGTCGCGCTGGCCTGAGCGCAACACCGGCGGCAGCGGCGGATTGTAGTGTTCGGCAGTGGCGAGGTCGGCACTTTGGGCCGCGGGTGCGCTGGCACGCAGCACGCCAAAGGAGCCATCGGGATGGCTGACCAGTTCCAGCGGGCTGCCGGCCAGCGCTTGCCGCAGGGCCGCCTCCAGGGTGAGCTTGCCATGGACGCCAGCGCAGTTGAGCTTGGCCGCCGCAGCCGGATCGAACAGCACGATGCCCCCGGCCGAGCGCGCAATGGCTACCAGCGCCTGCTCCATCGTCCCCGCCGGAACCTGGAAATCGAACAGCGCCGCCTGCGGCTGGACCATGCCGGCCGCAGCGGCCTGGGCGGTGGGCGCGCAGGCCCCGGCCAGCAGCATCGGCGTCGCAGCCAGGCAGTGCGCCATCAGGCGGGCAAGGCGTCGCGCGGGCATGAGAGGGCTCGATGAAAGGATGAGAGGTCAGGAGCGGCTGCTGATGCTGACCCAGTAAGGGCTGACCCGGTTGACCGTGATGGGCAGCGCACTGGCCAGCGCCGACAGGGCGCGGTCGGTGTCGTCCAGCGGGAAGGCCCCGCTGATGCGCAACTGCGCCACCGCCGGATCGAGGCGCAGCAGCCCCTTGCGGTAAGGCCGCAGGGCCGCCACCACTTCCTCCAGCGAATTGTCGGAGGCGGTGTAATAGCCCTCCACCCAGGAATTCTCTGCGCCACCGGTGGCACGCGGCGCGCCGATCTCGTCCTGGTCGAACCAGGTGCGCTGGCCCGCCGCCAGGGTGGCATGCTGGCCGTTGCGGGTGCTCAGCAGCGCCGCCGCCTGCTGCGCTACGAGATCCGTGCGCAGCGGCTGCAAGCCCAGCATCAGCGTGCCCGCCGTCGCGCTCACGCTGCCATGGACCGTCTCGATGGAAAACGGCAGCGCATTGCCCGCCGCGATCTGGACCTGGATTTCGCCTTCCAGCAGACGTACCTGGCGCAGCGTGGGCGAGATCAGATGGTCGATGGCGCTGCGCGCATTGAGGGTGATGATGCTGCCATCGGCCAGCGTGGTGCGCTGGCGCTGGCCGGTGCCGGTGTGCAGGTCGGCGGTGAGCGCATCGACCGGGGTGATGCGGTCCAGCAGCGCAGCCGCGCCCACCGCCAGCCCGGCCAGCGCGGCGATTTGCTTGAGCGCCTTGCGGCGCTTGCTTTTCTGTTGCAGGGTGTTGCGCAGGATGACCGGCGCTGCGCCCACCTGGCGCGGTACGTCGAATTGCTGCACCGATTGGCTCAGGTTGGCATAGGCCATCGCATGGCGCGGATCGGCTGCCTTCCATCGTTCAAAGGCGGTGCGCTCGCCGGGCGGCAAGTCGCCTTGCTCCAGCTGCAGCATCCATTCGATGGCCTGCTCGACGATCTTTTCATCCTTGCCCATGCCGTGGTCTATTCCAGCGGCGCGAAGCCGGCGGCCTTGTAGCATTGCAGCAGGCCCTTGGCCACGTAGCGCCGCGCCACGCTGGGTGTGATGCGCAATTGCTCGCCGATGGCCTGGTAGGTCAGGCCATCGAGCTTGTAGAGCAGGAAGGCCGCGCATTCCTTGGCCGAGAGACCGGCCAGCGCCTGGTCCATGGCGCGCAGGGCCTGCAGCAGTTGCAGCTGGTCTTCCGGCGAGATCGCCTGGACATCACCGCTCACATGGGCCAGCGCCTGCAGGCAGGCTTCTTCCAGATCGCGGCGTCGCCATAGCTCATAGACGATGCGGCGCGAGATCGTCGTCAGCAAGGCCCGTGGTTCCCTCACTTCCTGCGGTGGCGGCGAGTGCAGCAACTGCGTGAAGGTCTCGGCCGCCACATCCTCGGCCGTGAAGGCATCGCCGACACTGCGCCGCAGGCGCGTGCGCAGCCAGCCATGATGCTCGATGAAAATGGCTTCGATCCTGCTCATGGCATGGAGGTGGTCGGATGTCGGATAGGAACTCATCTGGTGGCTTGCAAAAAAATGCGAGTCAAACTGGCCTGATGGCGTGTGTCCCATGAATCTGGTCTCATCACCAGCCCATGGCCCCTGCGCCACAGAGTACGTTGAGAATTATAAGAGAAATTCTCAACTGTAAAAATATTCCTGATCAACCGCGCGGGCAAGCGCAGGGGAAGGCATTTAAGCCAGGTGGGAAGCGGAAACTCGGGCGATCTGATGTCTTGTTGTGTGAGCAGGAATGCAAGGATTTTGCAGGGATAGTGTGGAGGGAGTGTGGAGGTGTCAGTGTTTTGTCAGTCATTCTGCGCGCCAGGAAGCGTTCGGGGCGCAGCGAAAACTACTCGTTGAATTGCGAGCAGAATGTGCTTTAGGTAAAGGTTTCTGCACGTTGTACACCGACCGCAAAGGAAATGCTAAGGCATTCTTGATGCTGGCAAAACTCTGTTCACGTGCGCGGTTTTTCATGTCGGACCTCCTAGAATCAAGCTGCCATTCGGGCATAAAAAAAACAGGAGGGGAGCTTGAAAGACCGATTCATCATCGTGGCCTGCGCGGCCGCCGTATTCTCCAGTAGCGCCTGCGAGGCGAACCAGGACATCCTGTCGGCCAATAACCAGATAGCACTCCAGTTCCTGTCCGGAAATCTCGATTACACCGAAAAGCGCGAAGGCAAGAACGACACCGTCCTCGATACGGAGAGCGGTACCGTGCCCGGCGCCGCCATCACGGCGGTGATCATGCGTGATCTTTGGCTGGGCAACGAGTACCTGCAGTTTTCCTATGCCCGCAAACGGGGCCATACCCACTACGTGGGCGCGTTGATGAGTGGTGGCAATTACGGCTCGGTCACAGCGACGTCCGGCGCGGTGCTGACCGATTACAACCTGCGCCTGGGCAAAGCTTTCACGCTGCACCCGAGCCTGCTGCTGACCCCGTTTGCCGATATCGGCCACCATGAATGGCAGCGCGGCGTCAATGCCGGCGAGACCTACCGACATGGTTCGTTTGGATTGGGCGCCATGCTCCAGGCCAACGTCATGAGCAAGATGGTGGTCAGCGCCACGGCCATCCTGGCGCGCACTGTGGATGCGCATATCGACGTGGCCAACAGCGACTCGGCCCAGGCCAGCAATGCCTTCTCCGCCAGCCTGGGCAATTCGCAGCTCTACAAGGCCGCACTGGCCATCGACTACGCGCTCAGTCCTGCATTGCACGCCAGCGCTGGCGTGGACTACTACGCCTTCAGGTACGGGCGCAGCGCCAACGTGCGTACCGCCAATGGACTTGCCTACTATGAGCCCAAGAGCGATTCGCGCTATCTCACCTTTGCCGTCGGGGTGGGTTACCGCTTCTTCTGAGGTGGATGTGCCGCTGTCTGCTCCCCGTGCTTGCTCAGGTGGCGGCTTCGTGGGGGCAGTTGACGGACTTCTATTTCGCGGCCGTCTGATCGTCATTCTGGCCGGCGCGGAACATGCGGCGCGCGGCATCAAGCGCATCTTGCTCGATGTACTTCCGGTTTTTCAGGAACATGGCTGCCACCCCTATGCAGCCAACGAGAGCCAAGATGGCAAATATCAGACAGACGATATACATGACGCTTTTCCCCCCGGATGGCGTTCAACGTTTCATACAGACTAGCGTCGGCGGAAATAAAGGAAAGCGGCAAATGGCGGCAATCTGATCTGGAGCAAGAAGACGTGGTACTTGCCGGGATATTTGCTGAGGTGAACTGGCGATTACGTGAAAATTTGATTGTATTGACGTGCTGATGCTGGGGCTTTCTCACATTTTCTCGCATTTTGCTTTCTCTTCGATCAAGTCTCAGCCTGATCACGTCGTCGATGCGCATCGGCTTGAACAAGCCTATCCAGAATCGGCAAATCAGCCCTGCCAGGCATCGCCCGTCGCGCTTGCAGAAGGCGATCGGCAGGGGTGATCACCAGGGTTTGCCGTGAAACACCGGCTGCGGGAGCAGGCAAGCCTGCATCTGGCCACCGGAGGAAGGCTGCAGGTTTGCCAAATCGGGCTACGTCCGTGCGGAAGGGGAACGCAATAATGCGTACACACCCTATCCTCACCGATACGTTCCGACCATGACCTCCAATCGCCTCCGTTCCCGCCCGCTGCTCAAGGCGGCGCTGACTACGCTCACCGCAGCCGGTCTGTCCACTGCCTTGCTGGCGCCGCTGCCGGCATCGGCCCACGGCGCGGCCGCCCACATGCTGCCCTTGAAGAAGACCATGGAAGACTTCGGCGCCACCGTGCGCTGGGATGCCTATGCGGGTCTGTGGACCATCCAGCGCAACAGCGTGACCGTGCGCGTCAAGCCGCGCGCCAATACGGCGCTGGTCAACGGCCAGAGCGTGAAACTGCCGGTGCCGCTGGTGATGAAGGGCGGCCAGCCCTATGTCTCGGACGAATTCATCAATACCGTCTTCGCGCCCAGCCTGGACAAGACCTTCCAGATCGAGGCCGTGCCGCATCCGCTCAATCCGCTCAGCGCTGACGAGATCAATGCCACGCTGCAGGTGTTGCAGGCCAGCGGACGCTGGCAGCCCAACTACCGCTTCACCGAGATCACCCTGGCCGAACCGCCCAAGGAGCAGGTCTGGAAGTTCGCCCTGGGCGAGCGTGGGCAGACCATTGCGCGGCGTGCTGATTTCACTCTGCTCGATGGCAGCAAGGTCATCGAAGGCACGGTGGATCTGGGGCAGCGCAACGTGACACGCTGGGAGCCCAAGGAGGGCGTGCATGGCATGGTGCTGGTGGATGATTTCGCGACCGTCCAGAACGCCATGGAGAGCAGCCCCGAATACGCCCAGGCCCTTGCCAAGCGCGGCATCACCGATATCAAGAAGGTAGTGGCCACACCCCTGACCGTGGGTTACTTCGGAGGCAAGGACGCCCTGCAGGAAGACGCCCGCCTGCTCAAGGTGGTCAGCTACCTGGACGTGGGCGATGGCAACTACTGGGGCCATCCCATCGAGAACCTGGTGGCGGTGGTCGACCTGGTGCAGAAGAAGGTTATCAAGATCGAAGACAATGGCGTCATCCCCGTGCCGATGAAGCCCACTGGCTATGACGGCAGCGGCCGCGCCCTGGTGCCGCCGCCCAAGCCGCTGGATATCAGCGAGCCCGAGGGCAAGAACTACACCATCACCGGCAATACCCTGCGCTGGCGTAACTGGGAGATGCACTTCAAGCTCGATTCGCGCGTGGGCCTGATGTTCTCCACCGTCACCTACAATGACCACGGCAAGAAGCGCCAGATCATGTATGAAGGTTCGCTGGGCGGCATGATCGTGCCTTACGGTGATCCGGATGTGGGCTGGTATTTCAAGGCCTATCTGGACTCAGGTGAATATGGCATGGGCACCCTGACCTCACCCATCGAACGCGGCAAGGACGCACCCGACAACGTCGTCCTGCTCGACGCCACCCTGGCCGACACCAGCGGCAAGCCGCGCACCATCCCGCGCGCCATCGGGGTATTCGAGCGCTATGCCGGTCCCGAATTCAAGCACCAGGAATACGGCCAGCCCAATCTCTCGGTGGAACGGCGCGAACTGGTGATCCGCTGGATCAGCACGGTGGGCAACTATGACTACATCTTCGACTGGGTCTTTGCCGAGAACGGCACCATCGGCATCAATGCCGGCGCCACGGGCATCGAGGCGGTCAAGGGCGTGAAGTCCTCCACCATGCGTGACGCCAGCGCCGCCGAGGATACCCGTTACGGTACGCTGATCGATCACAACATCGTCGGCACCACGCACCAGCACATCTACAACTTCCGCCTCGACCTGGACATTGATGGCCAAAACAATTCGCTCACCGAAGTCGATCCGGTGGTGCTGCCCAATACCCGCGGCGGCCCGCGCAGCAGCACCATGCAGACCGTGCAGCGCACCGCCGAGACCGAGCAGCAGGCCGCGCAGAAGTTCGATGCCTCGACCATCCGGCTGTTGAGCAATCCCAACAAGTTCAACAAGGTCGGCAACCCGGTGTCCTACCAGTTGATCCCCTATGCCGGCGGCACCCATCCGATCGCCAAGGGCGCCAACTTCTCGCCGGACGAATGGCTCAACAAGCGCCTGAGCTTCATGGACCGCCAGCTGTGGGTGACCCGCTATGACCCGCAACAGCGCTTCCCGGAAGGCAAGTATCCCAACCGCTCGCATGAAGACACCGGCCTGGGCGCCTTCGTCAAGGACAACCAGTCCATCGTCAACCAGGACGATGTGGTCTGGCTGACCACCGGCACTACCCACGTGGCGCGCGCCGAAGAGTGGCCCATCATGCCCACCGAATGGGTACACGTCCTGTTGAAGCCCTGGAACTTCTTCGACGAGACGCCCACCCTCGGACTGAACAAGAAGAAATAAGGCTTTCCCAAGCTTGTCATCATTGACCGCCTGCGCCCCGGCCCGGCGGTCTTTTTTTTGAAAAAAGGAGACTCCATGCACATCGCATCCAACATCATCGGCGGCCAGCTGCGCGCAGGCAGCCGCCAGCTCGATTCCTACAATCCCGCCAGTGGCGCGGTGATGGGTCGCTTCCCCCAGTCCGACGCCATCGAAGTGGCCGCAGCCGTGGCCGCCGCGCGCCAGGCGCAGCCGGCCTGGGCTGCGTTGAGCCTGGCGCAGCGGCGCGAATACCTCAATCGCGTGGCCGACGCCATTGCCGCCGATGCCGAGCGCCTGGCCACGCTGGTGACGCAGGAACAGGGTCGTCCTCTGGGCGGCGTCGGTCCGGACCAGGTACCGGGATCGCGCTTCGAACTGTGGGGCTGCGAAGCCTGGACGCGCGCCACTGCCAGCCTGGAACTGGCCCCGGAAGTGGTGTTCGAGGACGAGACCCGGCGCGATGAACTGCACCGCAAGCCCTATGGCGTGATCGCCGCCATCGCCCCCTGGAACTGGCCGCTGATGATTTCCATCTGGCAGGTAATTCCCGCCCTCTATGCCGGCAACACCGTGGTGCTCAAGCCTTCGGAATACACCAGCGTGTGCGGTCTGGAACTGGCCCGCGTGGTGGCTGAAGCCTTGCCGCCGGGCGTGCTCAATACCGTCAGCGGCGATGGCAGCGTGGGCGCGATGCTGGTGGAAGATGCCGACGTCAACAAGATCATGTTCACCGGCTCGGGAGCGACCGGTGCGCGCATCGTCGCCGCCGCGGCGCGCAACCTCACGCCGACCACCATGGAGCTGGGCGGCAATGATGCGGCCATCGTGCTGGATGATGCCGATCCCAAGGCGATTGCGCCGGGCCTGTTCTGGGGCGCTTTCCTGAACATGGGCCAGACCTGCGCCTGCGCCAAGCGGCTCTATGTGCCCGATGCCCTGCATGACCAGATCGTCGATGAACTCAAGGCCATCATCGCCGCGCTGCCCATGGGCGATGGCCTGCAGCCGGGGATCGCCATGGGGCCGGTCCAGAATCCGATGCAGTTGAAGAAGGTCGTGGCGCTGGTGGAGAGCGCCCGCGAAGAAGGCGGCACCATCGTCTGCGGCGGCGTGCTGCCGGACGGCCCGGGCAATTTCTATCCGCTCACCCTGGTGACCGGACTGCGCGATGGCGCGCGCCTGGTGGACGAGGAACAGTTCGGCCCGGTGCTGCCCATCATCCGCTACAGCGATCTCGAGCAGGCCATCGCCAACGCCAACCGGCTCGATGTCGGCCTGGGGGCGTCGGTCTGGAGCAGCGACAGCCAGCGCGCAGCGCAGGTGGCCACGCGCTTGCAGGCCGGTACGGTGTGGGTCAACCAGCATGGCATGGTGCATCCCATGGTGCCCTTCGGCGGCAACAAGCGTTCGGGCTGGGGTGTGGAATTTGGCCAGGAAGGCTTGAAGGGCGTGACCCAGCCACAGGTGATCAGCCTGAAGAAGTAAACCGTACCGCTCAGTACGATAAAAAAAGAGGATATCCACGGATGTCCTCTTTTGCATTCATCTGATGCGGATGCCACGACTACCGTTCGTCCTGAGTAGGCCCAACGGGCCGTATCGAAGGCGCGCCTCAGTCCCCGCTTCGATACACGCCCCCCCACGACTCAGGAAAAACGGGCGACGATGCGCTCGCACCGCCCCGTGATCGCTAGCGAGATGCGCTGACCTCCAGCTTCGCCTGCCCACCCTTGCCATAGGCCAGTGGCCGCTCGGCCCGGCCATCCTGCAATTCCAGCGTGGTCAGTGCATCGCGCGCAGTGGCCTTGATGCGCCACTGGCGGCCGTCATCCTCGCTCACCAGCAATGCCCCCGAGAGCGAGCTGGCCATCACCTGATTGCCCTCGCTGCGCAAGGCGGTGATGGAGCCGCTGGTCGGCGAGGCGATCACCTGCCAATGCTGGCCACCGTCGTCGCTGCGCAGCAGCTTGCCGCCCAGGCCGCCGACCACGATGGCGCCGGAGGCTGTGGTCACGCCGCTCCACAGTGAGGCTTTGGTGCCGGTGGAGAGCGCTTCCCAATGCTGGCCGCCATCGCGGGAGCGATACAGCACCCCCTGTTCGGCCGCCACGAAGAGCGCGCCATCCCGGCCAGGGAAGATATGCAGCAGGTTCAGGTCCCCGCGTTGCTGGCCAGGCGCGGTGGGCAGCTTGACCTGCTGCCAGCTCTTGCCGCCATCCTGGGTGTGCAGCAGCAGTGACCATAATCCCGCTGCCCAGCCCTCATTGGCGTTGGCGAACCAGATCGAGAACAGCGGCTGGTCCACGCCGGTATCGCTGCGCTGCAAGCTCCAGGTCTTGCCGCCATCGGCGGTGTGCAGGATCACGCCGCCATGGCCGGCCGCCCAGCCTTGTGTTGCATCGGCAAAGCTGACCGAGGTCAGCGTGGTATCGACCGGCACCTGGTCGGCCTGGCGATAGCTGGCGCCGCCATCGTCGGAGAGGATGATGTAGCCATACGCTCCCACGGCGACGATGCGGCTGCCAGCGCGGGCCGCGCCCAGCATCATGTTGTGCAGGGCGTGGGCGTCGGTGCGGGCTGCCGCCAGCGTGACGGGCGCGGCGGCCTGGGCGAACACTGCACCGGCGGCGCTGGCGGCCAGCAGGGCCAGGGACAGGGGAATGGCGGATGTCTTGAAGAAGGTCATGACTCGTCCTTGCGATCAGTGCGCCAGGGCGCTGTTGAGCTTGATGGGCGATTTGCGCGGGAACATTTTTTCCAGCACCACCGCGAAGGCGGGCAGGGCGGTCATCGCCATGACCAGGTTGACCAGGAACATGAAGGCCAGCAGCTTGCCCATGTCGGCCTGGAACTTGAGGTCGGAGAAGGACCAGGTCGCCACGCCGATGGCCAGCGTGATGGCCGTGAAGATGGTGGCGATGCCCACTTCCTGGATGGCGTTGTGCAAGGCCTCTTCGATGGCCAGGCCCGCCGCCAGGTGCAGTTGCAGGCGGTTGTAGATGTAGAAGGCATAGTCCACGCCGATGCCCACGGCCAGCACCATCACCGGCAGCGTGGCCACCGTCAGGCCGATCTGCAACTGCTTCATGAAGGCGTAGCCGATGAAGGTAGCGACCGTCAGCGGCAGGCAGCAGGCGATGATGGCGCGCCAGTCGCGATAGACCGCAAACACCAGCAAGACGATGGCGCCATAGACGTAGAGCATCATGGGCAGTTCGGATTTTTCCACTTCATCGTTGACGGCGGCGATCACGCCGGCATTACCGGCGGCCAGGCGGATTTCCAGTCCGTCCAGCTTGTGCTGGTCGCGGTAGCGTTTGACGGCCTGGATCACGCCATTGATGGTGGCGGCCTTGTGGTCGGCCAGGAACAGGTGGCTGGCCAGCATGTTGCAATCCTTGGACAGGAAGCCGCGCACGCGACCGATTTCCACGGCCAGCGCAGCATAGTTGCCAGCGTCCAGCGGCACCGTGAACATGGCCGGATTGCCTTCGTTATAGCCTTCGTTGTAGATCTTCATCTGGTCGGCGAAGGAGCTCACCGAGAGCACCCCCGGCACGTGGCGCATGACGGTATCGAACTGGTCCTGGTAGCGGCCAAAGCGCACCTGGTCGCAGGAGTTGGCGGGTGTGGCCAGGATCACCGTCAGCCAGTCCAGGCCATTGCCGTAGTTGTCGGCGATCCAGCGGGCGTCGCGGTTGTAGCGTGCGTCGGCGTGCAGCTCCGGTGCGCCCGGCTGAAGCGTGCCGACCAGGCGGTCATGGCTGTACCAGGCCGAGCCGGCCAGCACCAGCAGCGTGATCACCACGATGCTGCGCGCCACCCTCGGCTGGGCCGAGCGCGACAGCACCCCCAGCCAGCGGCCGCGCGCCTGCTGGGCGCGCATGGCGGCATCGGCATAGGTCTTGCCGACCTTCAGCAGGGAAGCCGCCAGCGGCAGCATGACCAGGTTGGTGATGATCTTGTAGCCCACGCCGATGGAGGCGGTGATGGCCAGCTCGCGCACCATGGGAATCGGAATCATCACCAGCGTGACAAAGGACACCAGGGCCGTGACCAGCGCCAGCACGCCAGGGATGAGCAAGCCCTTGAAGCTGGCGCGGGCGGCGGCCTCGCAGGACTGTCCGCTGGCGATGCCGCGCACGATGGTGTTGATCTGCTGCACCCCATGCGACACGCCGATGGCAAACACCAGGAAGGGCACCAGCACGGCCAGGGGATCGAGTCCGTAGCCCAACAGACGCAAGGTGCCGAACTGCCACACCAGCGACACCAGCGAGCAGGCCACCGGCAAGAGCGTGAAGGGCAGCGAACGGCAATACCAGTACACCGCGATGGCGGTCAGCAGCAAGGCCATGATGCAGAATTTCACTACGCCTTCAGCGCCATCGGCCACATCGCCGATCTGCTTGGCAAAGCCAATGATCTGGACTTCGAAATCGGCGTTCTCGTACTTGGCGCGCAAGTCATTCAAGAGCTTGTTGTAGGCGAGATAGTCGACTTTCTCGCCCTTGGCGTCGAACTCGTTGATCTCGGCCACGATCATGGCGCTGTCCTGGTTGCGCGAGATCAGGGTGCCGACGAAGCCGCCATTGATGGCGGTGTTGCGGATCTGTTCGATGGTCTGGGGCGTGAGCGCTGAGGGAATCACGGTGCCGGGGATGACCGGATCGGCGCGGAAGCCTTCCTCGGTGATCTCGTTGACGAAGGTGTTGGGCGTCCACAGCGACTGCACGCCCAGGCGGCTGATGTTGGGCAGGAACATGACGGCCTGGGTCATCTCGGACAGGCGGGTCAGTCCTTCCTTGGTCCAGATGCTGCCATGCCGGGCGCGCAGCACGATGTTCAAGCGGTTCGCGCCGAGCACGTCGTCGCGGTATTGCTTGAAGGTGTCGATGTATTCGTGATGGGTCGGCATCTGCTTTTCAAAGCCGGCGTCCATGCGCAATTGCAGGGCGAAATAGGACAGCACGGCGGTGAAGGCCAGTAGCAGCGCCAGGATGGGGATACGCAGGCGGAACAGGCTGGCTTCGAGTCTATCCAGGCTGAACAGGGAAGGGGTGGCGGCCATGGTGCGGGTTCTCGGTCGTGGGTCTGGTGGAAATACAATTGCCGCCCGCAGGCGGCAGCAAGGGCAGCGCCCGATCCGTGGAGGGACCGGGCGCGGCAGCTCAGAAGTTGCGGCTGACGGTCATGCCGTAGAAGCTGCGATCACGCAGCGGTTGATCGAACACGCTGGCCCCGCCCCAGAACTTGGCGAAGTTCAGCGCCACCTGCCACTTGGCCGGGTTCTGCATGAAGGTGACGGTGAAGTTGGCCATCTTCGCGCCTTCCATGAAGGTGGCCGTGGCATTGGGCGTGCGGCCCTTCACAGCGTGGAAGAAGTAGACCTCCGGAATCACCTGCCAGCCCGGAATCACCGAACCATCGTAGACCCAGCTGAAGTCGAAGTTGTAGCCATACGACGTGGAACTGCCCACGCCAGCGGTGTTGCCGCCATTGGCCAGGGTGCTGTTGGCGTTGGCGGTGGTGTCGTAACCCCAGCCCCACAGGCCTGCGGCAACAGGAATGCCGCCATAGGAACTCTTCAGGTTGGGATACTTGATGGCCACCGCTTCGAGCATCAGCGTGGCCGTATCTGCTCCCAGCGCCTTGAGGAAAGTCCCGTGTTCGCTGGGACTCATGCTGAGCATGCCCGTCACGGCCAACTGGTACTTCTCGGTCTCGACATAGCACTTGCCATTGACCATGCACGCGCCGCCATTGGCGTTGGGTACCGAGGCATTGAGCGACACCGGATCCTTGGGCCGATACGACAGTTCAGTGCCGATGGCCCAGTTGCCCAGCGGGAAGTTGGCCGACAGGCCCACCATCTTGCGGTCTTCCAGGTAGGAATAGCCCAGTCCGCTGGCGGTCTTTGCGGTGGAGAGCACGGGCGACTTGTCGTGGTAGTTCATCACATACAGGCCGAAGTTCACGTCCGCACCCGGCGGCGTATAGCGCAGCGCCACGCCGTATTGGCCGGTGGAGCGCGGGCGGCTGGTGGTGGGCACGCCCAGCGCCTCGGCGCCGATGCCCACCGTGGCGGTGGACCAGTAGCTGCCTACCGGCGGGAAGTAGTTGCTCTCCCAGCCTTGCTGCACATAGGTTTCCACCGAGAAGCCACGGCCCAGGCCAGTGGCGAAGTTGACCATGGGGGCGGGCAGGATGGCTTCCTTCAACTGCGTGCCGGGATTGGACAGGCGCATGATGTCGATGGCGTTGGTCTGGTTGATGCCGCCAGCGATGAACAGACTCTCGCCCCAGTTCACCACCTGGTTACCGACACGGATGCGGGCGCGTTCCTCACCCAGGTCGAAGGACTTGCTGACCCACAGGTCCAGCAGCCGCACCTTGGAATGCAGCTCATTGGTGGCCTCATCCGAGAGCGAGCGCCCGGTAGCGTTGCCGCCGCTGATGTTGCCGGTATTGCGGGTGGCCGAGTAGTCACGCAGCCAGCTCACGCGGCCCAGGAATTTCACATCCTCCGGCATGTTCAGCAGCAGTTCATGTGTACCCTTGAGGTAGGTGGTGAAGCGGTCGCCGCGGTTGTAGTTCAGGTCGCCCTGGTCGTTGAGCGACGACAGCGCATCGGCGCAGCCGCCCGGTGCGCTGGGGCCGGTGGCAGCAGCTGCATTTCCGCCGCTGCTGCCGATCACCAGTCCGCAACCCTGTTTGCTGGCGCGCACGCCCACGCCGAAGGACACGGTGGAATCGAAGTTGCCGGACACCGTCTCACCCTCGAAGGTCATGGCCTGTGCACCGCCGCTGCACAGCGTCGCGGCTGCCAGGGCGATGATCTTGTAGTGGATTTGCTTGTTCATTGTTGTTCCTCTCCCGTTGCAGATGCCGTCTCAGGATCGCTCAGCGATCGCTGATGGCGCGCAGGTTGTCGGCGCTGTAGAAGCTGGCCTTGGCGCGGGGATTGCCTTTGCCATCGACTTCCCAGGCCATGTCCTTGCCGGTGCCAGCCGAATGCAGGTCGAACACGTAGCGGCCTTCGGCCAGGTTGTACTGGGTGAAGCCGGCCTGGTCGCAGCTGCCTGTTTCATAGACAGGAATGATGTAGGCCTCGCGGTGCTTCCACAGCTTGCCCTGGGCGTCGTAATCGTCGGCGGCCACTAGGTTCCAGCTGTCTTCATCCACGTAGAAGGTGCGCTTGGGCGCCAGGTGGCGCACGCCAGCCTTGACGGTGGCCTCTACCACCCAGACGCGGTGCAGCTCGTAGCGACGGGCGTTCTCGGCGATGTATTCGTCACCGGCCACATCTTCGAACTTGGCCTTGAAGTCGGTTGCACCGAAGCTGCCGTAGGGCACGTACATTTCCTTCTTGCCCACCAGCTTCCAGTCAAAGCGGTCGATGGTGCCGTTGAAGACCATGGGTTCATCCAGCGTGTACTGGTTTTCCATGCCGATCTGCGGCGAGTCATAGGCGTAGGAAGGCATGCGGCGCACGCGGCGCTGGCCGGGGAAGTAGTAGAAGGTTTCCCCGCCGGGCTGGTTGAGGAAGGTGGTCAGCGACAGTGCTTGCCCGGCCAGCGCGGTCGGCGAGTTGTAGGCGAAGTAGGTGTAGTACTCCACCGGCGGCAGCGTGGACAGGTTCACGCTGCCCTTGGCGCCCCAGGGGAAGAACATGGTCTGTTGCGAACCGGCCTTGATCCACTCGCTGCCGCCCTTGCGCGGCGACACGGCGGTGATGGTGGACTTCCATTCCAGGGCCACGCCGCGATAGCGCAGCTTGCTGTTGTACATGACTTCCTCGCCGCTCTTGGGCAGCGGGAAGGGAATGCCCGGCACCACAGCCTCGGCCAGGCTCCAGCCGTCCGCGCCGAGTTTGGCGGCGGTGTTCTTCTTGGTATTGTCCACCACGAAATCAGGGGCGCTGCAGTAGCGGTGGCTGGGGTAGACATCCATCTTGTAGCCCTTGATCTGCTTGATCAGGGCGATCTGTCCGGCGCTGAGCTTGCTGGCGTATTTGTCGACGTTGGAGGCGTCGATGGTCTCGCTCTTCTTGTCGTCCTTGTACTTGAAGAAGTCGCGCCGCAGCTTGCCATACGACCAGCCCGGCAGCGCCACGTTTTCATCCTTCCAGTCCGGCACGCCATTGCCGCCGGCCTTTTCGCCGCCCAGCGGCGTGAGGCTGGCGCCCAGGTCGGCCGGCGTGGCGGCGTGCGCGAACGCGGCGGCCAGTGCCAAGGCCGTGACGCTCATCTTGGTGATCTTCATTGCTGTTCTCCCTATTGGTGGTGCGAGTCGCGTAGTTCGGCTTGCGTGCTGGCCCGGGGCAGACGGCAACGCAGTCCGGATGGATGACCGATTCCCAAGACGCGTGGGGTCGTCCCTATCGCCTCACCCGGTCGGGTGGGGCCGCATTCGGCCAGGACTGCGCCGAAATGGGATATTGACTCGCTTATGGCGTTGTCCTTGATAGGTGTAGTTTTGGGAACAGTGGACGAAGAAGACTGTAGAAGGGACACCCTTGAAGCTGTTAGCCACTTTTAGCAATTCTCTGAAAACAACGGCAGCGGCGCTGAACGAAATTGGGGCAGCCTGTGAAAAAATTAATGCAGGAGCGGACTTTGGGGAGGTAGTTCGACTAGGGGAAAGCTTTAAATCGATCTGGTGTAACTCCCATGAACGATGCCGGCAGCGGAAGCCGATTTTTTTTCAGAGCACTGATTGTTGACGAAAATAAAATAAATCGACCAATTGGTCGATTTTATAGGTGCAAATACTCGCATTCATGTGAGCGTCCGGATGGACAACATATCCATGCAGCAACGGATCGTAGTGGAGGGGGGATGCTCCGGCAGGCACCTCAGTCCAGGACAGGGCAGGTTTGCCAAAATCGGCTAGGCCTCTGCCCCAACATTGCTCAAGCCGCGCAGGCAGCGCGGCTGGGAAGCGCGCCGTGCGCAGATGGTAACGGCCGATACCAATTTGCCCGAGCAGCCTGGCTCAAGAGTCGGAGACCGCGCGCAGCACCGTCTCCGAAGGCAGGACGCCGAACATCTTCTTGTATTCGGAGGCAAAGCGGCTGGGATGGTTGAAACCGCACAGCGCCGCCAGGTTGCCGATGGTGGCATGACGATCATGGGCGCGGTCCTCGCCGGTACGGCGCTTGATCTCGCGGTGGGCGGCATTGAGGCGCAGGGCCTTGAGGTATTGCAGGGGCGAGATGTCGAGCCGCTCCTCGAAGCAGTATTGCAGCGTGCGGCGGCTCACGTGGGTGGCGCGGCAGACATCGAGGATACCGATTTCCTCGCCTGCATGGGCGCGCATATAGTCGATGGCGTTCTGCACGATGCGTTCGCGCCGCTGGCGCGAGGGCAGCGTGGATTCGAGATCGTTGCTGCCGTGATTGAGCGAGAGCGCCAGGGCGACGTTGCTGATCACCGTGGAAGCCAGTGCGCGCGGGCTGATCGGGTGTGCCGTTTTGCCCTGCGCGGTGTTGAGCAGATCAAAGGCCAGCGAGAAGTAGTGCCGCAGCATCCCTGCCGTCGCCGCATCCAGCTGCAGCACCGACAGGTCCAGCCATTTGCGCACGCTGGCGTCATCCTGCTCATGCAATTGCGAGAGGAAGAGATCGCGCTGCATCGAGATCCCCATCAGTTCGATGGGACCGGTGGTACGGATGTGGTGGGCCCGGCTGCCGTCGAGCACGATCAGCTGGTCTTGCCCGAGCGGCCGGCCATTGAGCAGGTGGCCCTGCGCGCTGCTATTGCAGATGCCGATGACCATCTGTCCGGGCGGTGGCACCATGCGCTCATGCAGGGCGGTATTGGTGCGCTCGCGGATGAAACAGAAGTCCTCGGTCTGCACCATGCCCAGCGCGCCGTCGAAGCGGCCGCTTCCCAGTTGCTGATATTCCTGCTCCCATCCGGTGAGCATGCTGGCTTGTTCGTCCACGTCCGAAAACTGCACGGCATGGACAGAAAAATGATCGGAATGCATGGCGCGGCTCCTGTTGTTTTGTATAAGCGGATGCAAATTTCGTTCCAGCCTGGACAACATACGGAGACGGCAAGCAAGACGCGCATCGACGCCGCAGACCAGGGTCAGCGGGCGGCGAGGGGCAGGCAGGTGGTATTGCGCCTCCGTTGTCTCGGAGCACCTTCGAGGGTGGCTCTCGGACTTTTTACTTTTCGTCAATCTAGCAATCTAAGCTAACTGTTTGCAGCGTAAAGCATAAGGGCGGAATCGTCACATAGGGATTTAGGGGCATTGCGATAGGGATGCCATTCATGGTAGTCAGCATCGATATTGGCAAAGCAGCGGTATCACCAGCGGTATCTGTTCCCTGTGGGTAATGCGACTTTACAATGACGGACGTTCTTATTGATCAAGGACTGCCGATGTAGTGGGTCAACAAAAATATGAAATTATCGGTTACGTCCTGAATGGGCGAATGGGGTGGGGCGAATGGAGGGGGCGGTTAGGGGGATCGTTTGGCCGAAGGAATTGGTGTGCTGGTTTCTTTCGATGCCTGCTCAGATCAGTTCGGCGGCTTCCGCCATGCGGGCGGCAATCTGGGGAAGTCCCGCGACTGCAAAAGCCCTGGCAAGCTGCTCAGCCGTCAATGGCGGCTTTTTCATCAGTTCACGCATTTCTTTGACGGTGGTGAGAAAAGCGACCTGATTGAGATCATATTGAAAGATGAGGAAATCATCTGGATAAATCACCTCGATTCTATGCTCGCTCATGATTTTGGCAGCGGGGAAGTCAGCCAGATTGAATGTAACGATTGCATCTGCATGTCCCACGATGGCCGCGGCCAATACGTGGCGATCCTCTTGATCGGGTAGATCCAGGCGTTCGATCAGATATTCATAGCCGTCGATAACCGAATCGTCGATTGCCTCATTCATCTGACGAGCACTGCGGCGCAGCTTTTCTTCGGTAATGCCTTGCTTGCCTTTTCTAAGCAGGCTCCTGATCCATTCATTCTCAATATCTTGGGTCCAGCGAGCGTGAAAAGCCCCGCGTTCTGCCAGACTTAGCAGCAGGTTTCTCAGCTTGGTCGGGTAGAGCACGCAAGCATCAAGAACCACAGTGTATTTGGGGACCCCTGCCATTACAGCTGATCATCTTCATCAAGTTCTTGCCCTTCCTCGATGAGCGCGCGCAATGCAGCCTTCGATGTCTGAGAGCGTCTTTCCTTGTAGTCGAGGACATTCGAAAGATGAATTCGGCGATGCGATCCAACCATATGAAACGGAATTTTTTTTTCTTCCAGCAAGCGGATGAGATAGGGACGCGAAATATTCAGCATTTGTGCTGCCTGCTGGGTAGTGACGTCAATATCCTTGGGCATCAACGCGACCGCCTTTCCCTGGGCCAGATCGCCAAGCATATCGGCAAACAGGCGGAGGACACGGGGCGGCAGCTTCAACGTCGGCGCGCCTTCAATGCGCTCTACGCCCTCTTCAAGCAAGGCAATGCTGACAGCATTGGAATGATCCAATGCCTTGACGAGGCAGCGTTGAGCCGTCTTCGCCATTTCCAGGTCTTCCCTGCTTTCCAGTGCCTCAAGATCATGGGTGGACACGTTAATTCTCCTGTTGCTTGCGTGAAATACCGATGGGGCAGCAGCCTCATTTAAACGAATCATACGCAGCAAGCGAAATATCCGCAACATCATGCAGAGCACGTTCGCAAAGCAGCGCAGGCCGAAGCGCATCACAAATACGCTCATGGCCAGCGTCACACCGCTTCATTCCCGATATTTTTCAACCACCCGAAAGCCCAGGCTGGATAAGCTCTAGCGCCGATCTGCGCAGTTCCGCGAGCAGGACGTGGAGCCGCAGCGAAAGCTCTCCACAGCTCGATTTTCGGACATGCCTTGCAATACAAGGTAGCTTGCTATAAGCTATACCGCACTTGAACAGAAAAAAGCAGGCCATGGCCGATCACATCCCCAGCCAGTTGAAGAAAGGCGTGCTCGAGCTCTGCGTGCTGGCCTTGCTCGCCCAGGGTGACAGTTATGCCTATGACCTTGCGCGCAATCTTGCACAGGCGGTCGACATGGGGGAAGGGACGATCTACCCATTGATGCGCCGCCTGCAGACCGACGGCCTGGTCGACAGCTACCAGCAGGAGTCCGAGAGCGGGCCTTCGCGCAAGTACTACCGTCTCACCGAAGCAGGCTTGTTGTCGCTGACGGCCCAGAAACAGGATTGGCAGCGCTTCACTGCCTCCGTCAATTCCATCCTCGGAGTTACCCATGAATAAGGAAGAGTTCCTGCGGACCCTCTGCAACGCCTTGCAGGGCGCGGCGCCCAGTGAGATCGACGACATCCTTGCCGACTATCGCAACCATTTCGATGAATCCTCCGCCAATGGCCGCAGCGAGGAGGCCACGGCCGCAGCGCTGGGCGATCCCGTGTGGCTGGGCCGCGAACACCTCGCAGATCTGCGCGATGAAGCGGGCGGATGGCTGGGGGCGGTAAGACGTTTCTGGACGGGCATGAGGCAGCGCCGCCAGCGCGTGGGCGACAACATCGAGCGTGAACTCGCCTGGATACCCGGTTCACGCATGGCCATCCGCCTGCCTGCAGAAGTGTCCTGGCGACCTGCAGAACAGGCGCGGGCGGTGTTGCGTGGCCCCGCGTGGCTGATCGAACACGTGCATCTCGATAGCCAGCAATTGCGCGGCCGCTTCAAGTGGCGTCTGTTCCATAGCAATCACCTTCGTCTGGACCTGGAAGGCCCTGCAATCGAAAGCTGGTCAACTGTCGGCAGCGCCGATCTGCGGTTGCTCAACGTCTCTCAGGCTGCCTTGCGTCTGGAGCTTTGTGGCAGCGGAGACATCAGAGTCGCAGGACGCGCGCAACACGTGACGGCGAACGTGATGGGCTCCGGCGAGATCGACCTGAGCCTGCTCGAACACCTGCGCGCCACCGTGAAGGTGGTCGGTTCAGGGGAGGTCAAGCTTGGACCTAGCGAAGAAGCAGACCTGTCGCTTCAGGGAAGCGGGGATATCACCTTGCTGACCAGGCCGACGACTATCCGGACCCATGTTCTGGGCAGCGGCGATATCCGCATGGAGGGCGGGTGGCGTTAATCCAATGATGCGAACGGATGCGAAATGATGTGCGCCCGGCGGAGGCGTCAGCTCACTTGTTGTCCTCCCGGTGGCGGGCCTGCGGTGGGACCTGGTGGGCCGCCTGGCGCCGCGATGGATCGCGTGGCAGGCGGATCGTGAAGGTGGTGCCTTCCGCCTCTGAGGAGCTTGCCTCAATGGAGCCGCCGTGCGCGCTTGCTACCTCTCTGACGATATAGAGCCCAAGTCCCATGCTGCCGCCTTGCCCGGATCCTTCTCCGCCTCCTTCTCCGCCATTGGCGACGAGGCGCACGAGCGGGTCGAATATCGTATGCAGCTTTTCCTCGGGGATCAGGGGTCCTTTATTGTTGATGGCCACATTGACTTCACCCCGAGAGGCGGAAATTTCCACGCCGATCGCTTCGCCAGCGGCACCATGCTGCACGGCATTGCCGAGCAGATTGGAGATGGCCTGCGCAATCCGCTCCTTGTCCCATTCTCCATTGAGCTCGCCCGAGGTCTTTAAGGCGATGACTTTGTCGGGGTGTGAAGTGGAGATTTCGTCAATGACACGTTGGGCGATGTCACCCACGTTGGCGGAGCTGATGTCCAGTGGCAGTCCAGATCCCAGATGGGTCCGGGTATAGTCGAGCAGATCGGCGACCAGCTTGCTCATGCGTTGCCCGCTGTTGTAGATGCGCGCCGCTATCTTGCGGTGCCGATCGTCGATATCCTCTGCCAGCAGCATGATCTGCGCGCCGTGGATGGTCGCTCCCAGAGGGTTGCGCAGGTCGTGTCCCAATATGGCCAGGAAGAGGTTGCGCGACTGATCCAGCAACGTCGAATAGCGTGCCAGCGATTCCGCGAGGGCTTGATCAATCGCCTCGTTGAACCGGGTAATGTCATCCACGTTGGTTTCATATCCTTCTTTCCACTCCTTCGCCCAGAGCCGCAATACGCTGGAGCGTAGCGCCCGGTATTCGGAAGCCAGCTGTTCAACGCTGAACCCCGACAACAATCTGGCGATGGCGTGGGTCTCCGCAGCGGTGTCATCAGGATGGACTGGCGCCCGTCCTTCCGACTTCGCGATTTCCTGCTCCTCGCTCTGTGTCTTCTCCAGATCGTCGGCAATGGCTGCGAGCATCAGCGAGGCATGATTTCGCAAGGCTTTCGAATCCATCGTCAGAGCAGGGGGATGGATTGTCTTTGCAAATGCCTCCCAGGCTTCCAGGATGGGTTCCATGCGCGAACGAATGAAGTCGGACAATCGTAGAATCGGTCTTCCAGACATAGATTTTTCTCTTGTTAGTTATTGAATGTGCTGACCCATCTGTTCAAGGAGTAAATCGTGGAGGCGCTACTGCCGCACTTGGCAGCTGGCGACTTGATGGTGCGAGCTTGGCTCGTCCTGACATCTATTGCAAAACGAGCGCTGGCTAGAGCACGGCTTCGATAGTGGAAAGCAGCAGAGGCAACGGGCAGGGCTTGGTCAATAAAGCGGCAAAGTTCTTTCTTGCATGCCAGGAGTTCGTCATCGGGGTGGCGCTTAACAGCACCAGGGGTATTGCCGAAAATCGTCCATCAGCTTTTAGTATTTCAGCAAACTCCAGGCCATCCATCAAAGGCATCCGCAGGTCCGTCAAGATCACGTCTACGTCTGCAGCGTGATCAAGCAGGACGCTCAGGGCGAGTGTCCCATTTTCCGCCTCAAGCACTCGATATCCGTCGCTCCTGAGCACTTCAGAATAAAGCGCCCGGACTTCGCTATTGTCTTCGACAACCAGTACGGTAGAAGTGCCTGACGCTCCATTCATGTGCGAACCCACAATAAGCGGCCCGCGGAAATGGGACCCACAAGAGATTATGGAACGATGACATGGAGACCGGGATCAGGCGTTCCCCTAAAAACTGTGTTCAGAATCTCTGACAAGTCAGTAGGAGAAATGCCTGCTTGCGACCCGCAGCCAGGTCTGCGTGCAAGCCAAAGGAATAGAAGGGAGGAGAGAAGACTGCGGGGCTGCTTCTTCTTGCGAAGCAGGCCAGGCCCCGCCTGATTGTCCAAGTCAGGCCGCAGCAGCTTGCGCAAACCTGGCGCGCGCCTTGTGCAGCTTGCGATAGCTGTCGAGCAGGCGTTGATGGCGCTCCAGCCCTTCGAGTTTCATGCTGGTCGGCGTCAAGCCAAAGAAGCGCACGCTTCCGGTGATCGATCCGATGGCGGCATCCATGCGCTCATTGCCGAACATGCGGCGGAAGTTGGTCTCGTAGTCCTCCAGTTCCAGTTCCTCATCCAGTTCCACTTCCAGCACGACATTGAGGGCCTGGTAGAACAGACCGCGTTCGACCGAGTTGTCGTTGTACTGCAGGAAGGAGCCAACCAGTTCATGCGCCTCTTCGAACTGCTGTAGAGCCAGATGGATCAGCAGCTTCAGCTCAAGCACGGTGAGCTGGCCCCAGACGGTGTTTTCATCGAAGTCGATACCGATCAGGGTGGCAATATCGGAGTACTCATCCAGCTCGTTGTTTTCCAGGCGGTCGAGCAGGGCGGCCAGGGCCTCATCATCGAGGCGATGCAGGTTCAGGATATCGGCGCGGAACAACAGCGCCTTGTTGGTGTTGTCCCAGATCAGGTCTTCCACCGGATACACCTCGGAATAGCCCGGCACCAGGATGCGGCAAGCCGTGGCGCCCAGTTGGTCGTACACGGCGACGTAGGCTTCTTTGCCCATGTCCTCGAGAATGCCGAACAGGGTAGCGGCCTCCTCGGCGTTGGCATTGTCCCCTTGGCTGGAGAAATCCCATTCCACGAATTCATAGTGCGGTTTGGCGCTGAAGAAGCGCCACGACACGATGCCGGACGAATCGATGAAATGCTCGACGAAGTTGTTAGGCTCGGTCACGGCATTGCTCTCGAAGGTCGGCTGGGGCAGATCGTTGAGGCCCTCGAAGCTGCGTCCTTGCAGCAGTTCAGTCAGGCTGCGCTCCAGCGCCACCTCAAAGCTTGGGTGTGCGCCGAAGGAGGCAAAGACGCCGCCTGTGCGCGGGTTCATCAAGGTCACGCACATCACCGGATAGACGCCGCCCAGCGAGGCATCCTTGACCAGCACCGGGAAACCCTGCTCCTCCAGGCCCTGGATGCCTGCGACGATGCCGGGGTATTTCGCCAGCACTTCCTGGGGGACATCGGGCAGGCAGATCTCACCTTCCAGGATTTCACGCTTGACCGCGCGCTCGAAGATCTCGGAGAGACACTGTACCTGCGCTTCGGGCAGGGTATTGCCGGCGCTCATGCCGTTGCTGACAAAGAGATTCTCGACCAGGTTCGACGGGAAATACACCACCTCGCCGTCCGATTGGCGTACATAGGGCAGCGAGCAGATACCGCGCTCTGCGTTACCCGAATTGGTATCGACCAGATGCGAAGCGCGCAGCTCGCCATCGGCGTTATAGTTCTCCAGGCAATACGCATCCAGGATTTCCTTGGGCAGCTTGTCCCCGCGCCCGGGTTTGAACCAGCGCTCATTGGGATAATGCACGAACTCGGCATTGGCGATTTCCTCGCCCCAGTAGGAACCAGCGTAGAAGTGGTTGTTGCTGATGCGTTCGATGTATTCGCCCAGGGCCGAGGCCAGCGCGCTTTCCTTGGTGGCGCCCTTGCCGTTGGTGAAGCACATGGGCGAGTGCGCGTCGCGGATGTGCAGCGACCATACATTGGGAATGATGTTGCGCCAGGAAGCGATCTCGATCTTGATGCCCAGTTCGGCCAGCAAGCCCGACATGTTGGCGATGGTCTGTTCCAGCGGCAGATCCTTGCCCAGGATGTGCGTGCTCACGCCGGCCTCGGGCTTGAGGGTCAGCAGGGATTGCGCATCGGCGTCCAGGCTTTCCACTTCCTCGATGACGAATTCCGGCCCTTGCTGGACCACCTTCTTGACGGTACAGCGTTCGATGGAGCGCAAGATGCCGCGGCGATCCGCCTCCTCGATGTCGGCCGGCAGTTCCACCTGGATCTTGAAGGTCTGCTGGTAGCGGTTTTCCGGATCGACGATATTGTTCTGGGACAGCCGGATGTTCTCGGTGGAAATGTTGCGCGTATTGCAGTACAGCTTCACGAAGTAGGCCGCGCACAGGGCCGATGACGCCAGGAAGTAATCGAAGGGGCCAGGTGCCGAGCCGTCTCCCTTGTAGCGGATGGGCTGGTCGGCGATGACGGTAAAGTCGTCGAACTTGGCTTCAAGACGCAGCTTGTCGAGGAAGTTGACTTTGATTTCCATGGCGTATTTCCAATGATGAGCCAGATGAGGCTGAAACGAGAGTGGGCGCTATTATCGCCCATCCGGGACTGGCCGCCATATTGCGCGTGCAGCTGTGATTGAAGTTCAGAGGATTTGCGACGAGGTCGGTATCGGAAGGGGAGGCCCCTATCCAGCGCTCTGACGTGGCACGCCAAGGCCAATTGGATGACACGCAACGGCTGATTGATGGCGTCAAAGGCATGTACAGTTTCTCCACGGGACCCGCTAATACCGACCTTTTCCATGGTCTTGGCGGCAACCCGATTCTTAAAAACAAAGACGGAGACACGCATGAACCAAGCCATCAAATCAGTGGCGCAATCGCGCCAGGATACAGCCGCCACATTGATCCAAAGAAAAACGGTCGTGGTTGACGGAAACATTTCTCTGAGTTATCTCGAAGCGGGTAGTGGGAAAACCATTGTGTTGATTCCTGGTTGGTCGCAGACAGCTGATCAATTCAGGTTTCAGATCGAAGGACTCTCGGCGCACTATCGTGTTATCGCACTCGATTTGCGCGGCCACGGGGACTCGGAAAAGCCTAGCCACGGATACCGGATACAGCGTCTGGCCAAAGACGTACATGAGGTATTGACCTCGCTGAATCTCAACGACGTCACCCTTCTCGGGCATTCCATGGGCTGCACCGTAATCTGGTGCTACTTTGACCTGTTCGGGCCAGACCGTATCGAGAAATTCGTCTTCTGCGACCAGGCCTCTTTCCTGACCTCGAACGAGCACTGGACCGAACAAGACATCGCTGATTACGGCGCCATCTTCACGCGTGATTCGGTGGATTCAACAGTTCAGGCTTTGTGCGCACCTGACGCCGTCGATGTCTCGATAGGTTTCCTTAAGACGATGGTCACCTCCAGGATGCCAGCGGACCAGTTCCAGTGGATCATCGATTCCAACCTGAAGATGCCGCGTTCCATTTCAGGACACCTCCTCTATAACCACTGCCATCAGGACTGGCGAGACGTGCTGCCACGCATCACCAAGCCCAGTCTTTTCATCGGCGGCAAGGCAAGCCTCGTTCCCGAGTCTTGCATCCGGTGGGAAGCGGCCCAGGTCAAGGGCGCGCAGCTTGAAATTTTCTCCGAGGACGAAGGCGGCTCGCACTTCATGTTCATCGAGAACCCCGAAAAATTCAATGCATTGCTGAAGAATTTCATGGGTTGAAAATTCACTTCTTCAGTTCATTTTCCACAATCCTGGTTCGCTCACCTGGCGTTGTTACCCACGCCCTGCTTAAGGGGCGCTGTGAAGGCTGGGTAATGTGGTCTGCGCAAGTAATCGCCACGCAAATAAGGGGCAGCGGACTCTCAGATAAATAGCCGCATGACGCGTATGCCATTTGCGCCCATGCATGGGTACGTCACGCCTGGAGCCACGCTATTTCACACGGGAGACGGGAAATTCTAGAAACACTATTAAAAATATTCGGAGACACGTCATGTTCAAGAAGACATTGGCAGCATGCACCATTCTGTTGCTCGGCAATACTGCGTGGGGGCAAAGTAACGTGACCTTGTACGGCATTATCGATGCCGGCATCGGGGTCATCAACAATCAGGCAGGGAAAAGCGTAGTTCAGGTGCAGAGCGGCTGGGTCTGGGGTAGTCGCCTGGGATTCAAGGGTGTCGAGGACCTCGGCGGAGGAAGCTCTGCGCTCTTCGTACTTGAAAACGGCTTCGATGTTGATACGGGAGCACTGTCCCAAGGGGGGCGGCTCTTTGGCAGACAGAGCTTTGTCGGTCTGTCGAACAAGGACTCTGGAACCATCACCATGGGCAAACAATATGATCCAGTGTTCGACACCCTGTCGGGAGCTGACATCACAGTGGGTGGCGGCGAGGCAGGACTGCTGTTTGCACATCCCTTCGATAATGACAATACCCTGGGGTCAATAACAGCGCAAAACTCGGTGAAGTACACCAGCCAGAAAATGGGCGGATTTACCTTCAATGGCATGTATGCGTTCGGAGAAACGGCCGGAGCGTTCGCCACCAATCGTCTCTTCGGTGGAGGTGTGAATTACAATGCCGGCCCACTTACCCTGGGCATGACATTCGAACGCATTTCCAAACCAGGCGCCAACATCTACGGAGCCGCGGCCAGCGACCAGTCATCCGTGGCTTCGGGGCAGGAAATCTGGGGTGTAGGTGCGAGGTATCTGGCTGGACCCTTATCCATGGGAGCCGCATACACAAGCTCGGTTCTCGATACTCCCGTCTCGTCTGCATATGCTGGAACACTCGCTGCGAATCTACAGCGATTGAAATTTCAGAACATCGAGATCAATGCCAAGTATCAGTTGACGCCTGCCTTCTCCGCGCTGGGAATGTATGCCGTGACATTGGGCAAGTTCAATACGGTGTCCGCTTCCGAGTCGCAAACGCGGCAGCAATTTGCTGTCATGCTGGATTACTTTTTGTCCAAGCGCACTGACCTCTACTTCCAAACTGCATATCAGTACGTATCTGGAAGCAATGGCGGTGGCATCCCAAGACAAGCGCAGATCGTCGGCGCCGCATTTTCCTCTGGCCCCAGCCAGGCGGTGTTGCGTATAGGTCTGAAGCACTCCTTCTAGCGCTTCTCGTTCTATCGAGTTTTGGAAGCTTATCTTCCAGAAAGAGACATCTGATGCGGGGGATAGGCTTTACAAAGAGGCGGCATTAGAATATCCGGGAAAAACAAGAATCCATGTGAAAGGCAGCGACTTTCAGGAGACGCCATGAGAGAGCTACAGCAGCGGTCGACCAATGACGTTGACCCCAGTCAACGAGTACGCTACTGGCGTGACGCACTTCATGAAGCGGTGGTTGAGATGGATTTGGCGCCATCTGCAAATACCGATTATTACGGTCAGATTGAACTCTGTCCGTTGAGTAATATCGTCCCCCATCATGCCCAAGGCTCGCGCCAGAAAATCAGTCGTGACCGCGTGGCAATTTCGCGCAGTGAAAAGCACGTTTATTACCTGGTTTCCCAACCCGGCTTTCCGTGGTGGTGTGTTCATGCTGGCCAGGAGCATCTCATCCAGAAGGGACAGACCGTCCTGCTTGATTCGAGCCGTCCCTATCTTTTTGATTTCGATAAAGGCTTCGAGTCTCTATCTGTCGAACTTCCAGTTGAGTGGGTTATCCGCTGGATACCTGAACCCGATAAGATCATTGGCCAGCCAATCCAGTGTGACAATGGATGGGGGCTGGCGCTACGCGGTGCCAAGGAAGCCCTGAGGCCTAGCAATCTCGTTTCGTTCCAGTTCCCCGATGAACTTATTGAGGACCAACTGGGAGCGCTTCTCGCCCTTGCTGCAGGGATTGGATTTCCCTCCTTACGGGAGAAAGATGCAATGTTTTCTTCTTGCGTGGAAGTCATACGATCGCGGCTTACCATTCCTGGGTTAGTTGCTTCGGAGGTTGCGCGCGAATGTGCCATCTCTCTTCGCACGCTTCATCGCATTTTTGCTGCGCAGGGAAAGACATTTGCAGGCTTCTTGATGGAAAAGCGCATTGAAGAAGCCGTCCGCATGCTCGCGGACCAGAGATTCCGGCACTTGACGATTGCCGAGATAGGACGCCGCTGCGGATTCCTTGACCAGTCCCATTTTGCACGGCAGTTCTATCGCCTGCGGCAACTTTCCCCAAGTAGTTATCGCAGCAGATTAGGAGGCTGATAGGCCTCAGTCACACTCTCTTGAGCCCGCCCATGCGGGCTCAATTTTTATCTCGGTCATCTTCTTCGAAGCTGTCATGGCGCGTCGCAATCCTCGGTAATTGAAATCAGGATTGCACCCGGAGAATGAGGCTATCGATCCACAATCGAAATCGTATCCACCTCCACTGTGGAATGAAATGGTTCGTCAATCTCAGGCCAGTTTCCTGGATCAGGAATTTAATTCCGAAGATTGAGTTGAGGCAGCCGAATATGCTTGGTGCAGCAATATTTGATGCGGCAATAAGCGACAAATTCTGAAGAGATTTCTATAAATTTGTGAAAGAAAAAGATTAAACGAGCGGACACAAGAAATGCCTGTCTCGCGTCATTCAATCAATCAAATTAGGAGACTTCTCGATGAATGAATTTGCACGCACTGTACGTCAACCTGGTCAGCCTGATCCCCAACGCATCGTCAGCTTGAGCGGCGATCCACTTCATTCAGTCGTGACACTGGAGCCTGGAATCTGCTTGCGAGATGCCATCAGCTTCCAGCTTTCAAAAGCTGGTATCAGGGGTGGCACCGTTAGGTTCGAGAACCTGGAGGTCAGTCGGCATCAGTTTGTCATGCCGGCCCCACCGATTGACGATACAACGGCTGCCCTTTATAGCGATACTCATTCGATTGAACATGGAACGGTCATCGAATATGGCGTCGCCACTTATGGCCAAAAGAACGGAGAGCCGTTTATACACTGCCACGCCGTCTGGCGTGATGGGGCCGGTAGACGCCAAGGTGGGCATGTGCTCGCGGATCAGACTGTCGTCGGCAAGCGATGCGAAGCTCAGGCATGGGGGTTGGGGAATGTCACGATGTCGGCAAACTATGACCCCGAAACAAACTTCACCTTGTTCTTCCCAACTCAACTGCAGGAGCCTGCGCATTCACACGTGCAAAAGAAAATTGTCATTGCACGCATACGGCCTGGCCAGGATTTGACTCTCGCCATTGAAGATGTCTGCCGGGAACATGAAATTGAAAATGCCGTAGTACGAGGTAGTGTCGGTAGTCTGGTCGGCTGCGACTTTGAGGACGGTCGCGTAGTCTCGAACCTGGAAACAGAGATTCTCGTCCGCGCTGGCGAGGTCAGTTCCGGTCCTGATGGTCTTCGCTGCCTTCTCGATATCGCATTAATTGACCCGACAGGAAAGGTCTATAGCGGTGTTCTGGCCCGTGGCAAAAACCCGGTACTCATCTGCTTTGAACTGGTGATCGAAGCAAGGTGATGGCTTTTCGCTGTTGCCGTTCATTGTCTAGACCTCGTGCAATTTTCTTTGCGCTGTTTCACCCTTTACCCTGTTATGTATCGGCCGGCTTGGCCTGATCTGCGTCGTTATTCCTGGACAGAACGCATTTCACGCCGATTGCCGATTGCCGATTGATGAAATGGGTTCTGGTTACGCAGTGATTCGACTGTCGATTTGACGCGGCGCTTATTACGTAATAATATTCGTTACATGAAACGCAGCGACCGCCTCTCCATTGCCCTGCACATCCTCTTGCACATGGGCCAACGCACCGACGCACCGATGACCTCGGAAGAGATCGCCGGCTGGGTCAACACCAATCCTGTCGTCATCCGCCGCACCTTTGCCGGGCTGCGCGAGGCGGGCATCGTCACGTCCACCAAGGGACACGGCGGCGGCTGGTCGCTGGCGCGGCCGATGGAAGAGATCAGCCTGCTCCAGGTCCAGCAGGCGCTGGGCGAGCGCCTGGTGACGCTGGGTGCGCGCGAGGAATCACCCGGTTGCCTGGTCGAGATCGCCGTCAACCGCGCCCTCGACGATGTGATGGAAGAAGCCAACCGCATCCTCGACCAGCGCCTGGCCGGCATCAGCCTGGCGGCGCTGGCCGAGGATGTCGGTCCGCATTTCCATACGTGGCAACCGCCGCCGCATTGACGGCAGCGGTCGCAATGGCCGCACTGGCGGCCACCACTTAGGTTTCCCGTTTCGTTTTCCCGCCTCCACGCCTGCCCCGCCAGCGCGTGAGGGGCGGCTCACGCCTGCACTCTTGAAAGGAGACTCCATGCAATACGATGTCATTGTCGTCGGCGCCAGCTTTGCCGGCGCATCGGCCGCCATGCAACTGGTACGCGCCCGCCGCACGGTCCTGATGATCGATGCCGGCCAGCCGCGAAATCGTTTCTCGGAGGCTTCCCACGGTTTTCTCGGCCAGGACGGCAGGCCGCCGCATGACATCATGGCCATCGCGGTGGAGCAATTGATGGCCTATCCCAGCTTCGAACTGGTCGTGGCCTACGCCGAACAGGCGAGCGCCGATACCGACGGCGCCAGCGTGACGCTGGAAGATGGTCGCCATTTCCGCGCGCGCCGCCTGATCCTCGCCACTGGCGTGCGTGATGAGCTGCCGGCCATTCCTGGCCTGCAGGAGCGCTGGGGGCAGACCGTGATCCACTGTCCCTATTGCCACGGTTACGAAGTCCGCGATCGCAAGCTGGGCGTGATCGCCACCTCACCGCACTCGGCCCACCAGGGCATCCTGCTGCCGGACTGGGGGCCGACCACCTATTTCACCCAGGGCCAGTTCGAACCGGACGAGGCGGAGCTGAAACAGATGCTCAAACGCGGCGTCGTCATCGAGCGCACACCCGTGGTCAGGATCCTCGGCAGCGCGCCCGAGATCGATGCGGTGGAACTGGCCGATGGTCGCACCCTGGCCATCGGTGCGGTCTTCGTGGGGCCGCGCGTCCACATGTCCAGTCCGCTGGCCATGCAGCTGGGCTGCGCCTTCGAGCAGGGGCCGATCGGACCCTACATCCGCACCGATGACATGCGCCAGACCTCGGTGGCCAATGTGTTCGCCGCCGGTGATGCGGCGCTGGTGTTCAGCAATGGCACCATGGCGTCGGCGTCGGGCGTGATGGCCGGGGTGAGCGTGCATCGCTCGTTGATCATGGAGTGAATGTGCGAGGCTGAGTCTGAGGTCGATAGAAGCGCGCAAGCTGGCGTGCTTCTTTACGAAAAAGTCTTGATTATTCTTCGGCCAGACGCGCCCTGTATTGCGCCGGCGTCATGCCCAGATGCTGGCGAAAGACCCGATGCAGGGTGTCGGCATTCTTCAAGCCGCTGCGCTCGGCGATACGCTCGATGCTCCAGCTGGTTTTTTCAAGATGGCGGCAGGCATGGTCGATGCGCAGTTCAAGCACATATTGTCCCGGCGGCTTGCCGACTTCGCGCAGGAATCGGCGGGCGAAATTGCGGGGGCTCATCGCTGCACGTTCGGCCAGTGCATTCACGCTCATGTCCTCCTGCGGATGATCGAGCATCCACACCAGCAGCGCCGAAAACAGGTCGCCCGCCGATTGCTGCGCCACCAGCGTAGCGCTGATCTGCTGCTGCCGCCCCGGGCGGTGCAGGAACAGGACAAGGTCGCGCGCGATGGCGCTGGCGATTTCCTGGCCCAGGTCATCCCGCACCAGGGCCAGCGCCAGGTCGATGCCGGTGGTGACGCCGGCCGAGGTGCAGATCGGGCCATCGATCCGGTAGATCGCATCGGGATCGACCTTGGCCTTGGGGAAGTATTGCTGCAACAGGTCCACGGCGGCCCAGTGCGTGGTGACATGCCGTCCATCCAGCAAGCCCGCCGCACCCAGCACGAAAGCGCCGGTACAGATGCTGCCGATGCGCCGCGCCTGCCGGCCGCGGCGGTTCAGCCACTCCACCAGGGCGACTTCTGTGGCGGCCTGGCGGATGGCTTGCTCATGGCCACCGGCCACCAGGACCGTGTCCAGACGTCCCTCGATGGACGCCAAGGGAACGATGCCGGCCAGGCTCAGCGGCGACCGGGTCCTGAGCAGGGCGCCGTCGACCGAGGCCACGCGCAAGTCGTAGCTGCCGGGTGCGATCTCTTCTGCGCGCGAGAACACACCGATCGGCCCCATCAGGTCCAGCGGCTCGGCGCCATCGAAGGCGATGAAAACAACCGTACGGGCTGCCACATGGCTTGGCCGATGTGGCAGGAAATCCGATATCTCTGTCATGGCGATGTATCCGTAACCGTCCTAAGATCCTCATCCCTTACAGTCTTACCGGAACGGTACGATGCACAGACGAGAATTCCTGGCCAGGATGACGGCGAAATTGGCAACGGCTGCCATTGTAGTGGTCTCTGCCGGTAGCCATGCAGTGAGCGCAAACGCGGACGTAGCGCCACCACGTCCGGCCAAACGCAAGCGCCCGCTGGTCGCCATCGTGGCCGACAATATCGGTACCGAGACCACCGACCTGATGATTCCCCATGCGATCCTGCAGCGCTCGGGCGTGGCTGACGTCGTCGTCGTCTCTCCGCTGGCGGGCAGCATTACGCTCATGCCCGCCCTGTCGATGAGGTCGCAACAGACGCTCGATGCGTTCGACGCGATGCACCCGGAGGGGGCCGACTACGTGATCGTTCCTGCCTTCCATGGTGACGGCGATGCGCGGATCATCGCATGGATCAAGAAGCAATTCGCCGGTGCTGCCTTCATTGCGGGTATTTGCGAAGGAGCCAAGGTCCTCGGAAAGGCCGGGCTTCTGGACGGACGCGACGCCACCACGCATTGGTATGCCATCGACGACCTGCGCAGCGCCTATCCGACCATGCGCTGGATACGCGATCGCCGGTACGTGGTAGACCGCAGCGTCATGACCACCACTGGCGTGACCGCCTCGATCCCAGCCTCGCTGGCCATCGTCGAAGCCATTGCCGGAGCGGCTGCCGCAAGGCGCTTGGCCGCACAGTTGGGGCTGGGCGGCTACGGCGCCCAGCATGAGAGCGCAGGCTTTCGTCTGGGCGCACGCCACCTCTGGCGCGTGATCGCCAATCGCGCCGCCTTCTATCTGCATGAAGAGGTCCGGATCCTGGTCGAGCCAGGCGTCGATGGGATCGCCTTGGCCTTGACCGCCGATCCCTGGTCGCGGACCTATCGCTCCCAGGCTGTGCTCATCGCACAACATTCCGAAGTGATGAGCAAAGATGGCCTGATGTTGTACGCCCAGCCGTTGGAGACAGACGCGGACAGGAACAGCAAGGCCAGCGGCCTGACCCTCACGCTGGCGGATGACATTTCCCCTGCGGCGCACCTGGAGCGCTCGCTCGAGGCGATCTCCCGGCGGTATGGACGTAGTACTGCGGACCTAGTGGCTCTGCAACTGGAATATGCCTGGGGGATGTTCAGGGGATAAGGTGATAATGGCTGATGCCGCAGGCCGGCATAGGCCATCCACCCACGCACTGCAAGAAGAAAAATGGCATTGGCCGAATGCCCCGATTACTTGAAGAATCAAGTCATCCGTTTTTCTTCCCCATCGAGAGATACCGCTGATGCCACGTTCACTGTCCACCCCGCTGACCCGCACGCTCGGAATCAATTTCCCTATCGTCCAGGGCCCCATGAATGGCGGTTCCACGCCCGAGATGGTCGCGGCGGTTTCCAATGCAGGCGGCATCGGCGCGCTTGCAGCAGCCAATTTCGATGTCCAGACGATGCGTGAGAAGGTCAACGCCATTCGTTCCCTGACCACCAAGCCTTTCTGCGTCAATCTTTTCGTCCTGCAAACACCCGCGCCGACGCCCGGTGAAATCCGCGATGCGCTGGACCGGCTGCAGCCTATACGGGCAGAGCTGGACCTGCCGCCGGCAGCTGCGCCTGAGCGATATTGCGAAGAATTCCGTGAGCAGCTTGACGCACTCATTGCGCTGAAGGCACCGGTGGCGAGTTTCACCTTCGGCCTGCTCGACGCAGCGTCGATCGAGCGCCTGCACGCCGCAGGCAGCCTGGTCATCGGAACCGCCACCAACGTGGCCGAGGCGCTTGCCTGGCAGGCCAACGGCGCCGATGCCATTTGCGCACAGGGGGCCGAGGCCGGCGGCCACCGGGGGACCTTCATCGGTCATCCCGACGCCAGCATGATCGGCACGCTGGCGCTCGTGCCGCAGATTGTCGATGCGGTCGCGCTTCCTGTCATCGCCGCAGGCGGCATCATGGATGGCCGCGGCATCGCAGCCGCATTGACGTTGGGCGCTCAGGCCGCGCAACTGGGAACGGCTTTCCTGATGACGGCGGAGTCGCCCATCCACGCGGCATGGCAGGAAAAAATCCGCCTGTCCACCGATACCTCCACGCGCACCACCCGGACATTTACCGGCCGCCCGGCGCGCGGCATCCTCAACGACTTCATGCTGCGCATGGCGCGATACGAGCAGGAGGTTCCTGCCTATCCGGTCCAGCACGCACTGACCACTGAAATCCGCAAAGCCGCTGGCCAGGCCAACCGCCCCGAGTTCATGTCGCTCTGGGCCGGGCAGGCCGCAGGGATGAGCCGTCGGCGTGCCGAAGCCATTCCGGCGGCTGAACTGGTGCGGGTGCTGGTTGAAGAGACCCAGGCGGCGTTGGGTTGATCAAGTTGATTGACACGCACTGACCGGGTGTGGACGAGTCCGATCAGCCTAGGGGAGGGGACTCGATGAGACAACGTCAAGCGCTGAGCGCCAGCGTAGTTTCCTCGATCTGATCGAATCGGCCATCCTCAGCGCGCCGCGCAAACACATACACCTCCTGGCGCAGCTGTTTGCCGTCGCGCTTTGACAGATCGATGAGATGGCGCTCGGCATAACGGCTGCCCTCCGACAATTCATCGAGCACCGTGACCTCGACGCGATCCACCGATGCCCGCAGTGAAACGATGGCAGCCAGGAAGCTGGCGCGATCGATCCAGCTTCCATTGACGCGTTGACTAAAGGTCGGCGCGAAGTGCCGATCCACGGCCTCCTCGGCAGTGAGCAGCGAATTATTGAAGAGATCTTCGATAGCGTCCTTGAGCGAGGCCATGGAGATCACCCTTGATCGATGACGGACAGGACGATCTTTCCACGGATATGCCCTTGTGCCGCGCGCTCATGCGCCTTGCCAGCATCCTGCAGGGCAAACGTACTGTCGATGGCGACGCGGACTACCCCGCTGTCGAGCAGGCCGGCAAGTTGCTGAAGTTGCGCGCCGCTTGAGCGGACCTGTGTCGTCGAGACATGGACACCCAGTCTCGCCGCTTCTTCTGCGCCCGAAAAGCCCAGCGGGAATATCGGAAACAGTGAACCACCTCGTTTGAGCGTGGGCAAGAAGCGCCCCGAGGCCGGTCCGCCGACTGCGTCGATGACAAGATCGACATCGCGCAGCACGTCTTCAGCGGCACTCTTGGTGTAATCGATGAACTCATCAGCACCCAGGTCGCGCAGGAACGCCTGATGCCCGCCCGAGCCAATGGCGATGACGCGCGCCCCTTTCCATTTCGCCAATTGCAGCGCGAAATGGCCCACGCCACCCGCCGCACCGTTGACGACGACGGTCTTGTCCTTCAGCGGTACGGGTTCATGCCGGTGTGCCTGGAGCGGATTCTGTATATCGTGCCCCAGCTCGATCATGAACTGCCATGTGGTCAGCAAGGACATCGGTGCCGCAGCGGCCTGAGCGTGGCTGATGCGCTGGGGCTTGAGCGCGATCTCGCTTGCCGCAACGCTGACGTATTGCGCATACGCCCGGCTGCCACCAGCCAGGCCGCTAGGGAAGCGCACCATCGAATACACCTCGTCGCCGACAGCAAAGTCCTTGACGTCGTCGGCCACAGCCTCGACTACCCCGGAAATATCGGTGCCAAGGATCAAGGGGAAGGCGACCGTCGGCTGCCATTCTGGCGGCAACATCTTGTAGCCTTCGCGCAAATACCAGTCAGGCGGATTGAGGCCAGCCGCGTGCACGCGCACCAGCACCTCCCCAGGTTGCAGTTCGGGAACGGGGGCGTCTTCATAGCGCAGGACCTCGGGTCCGCCGAACGCATGCTGTTGGATGGCCTTCATGGTTGCTGGCGACATGGCTTTCTCCTTTTGACAAAATGGGGTATCGTGATCGGAACAGTGCTCCGAATATACGGAGCGGTGTTCCGTTTGTCAAGGGGCCCCTATGCGCGCAGATGCAAAAAAGAACTACGACCACCTGTTGAATGTTGCCAGGACGGTCTTCATGGAACAGGGAAGCGATGCTTCCTTGCGGGATATCGCCCGCCGCGCCGAGGTCGGCCTGGGCACGCTGTATCGTCATTTCCCGACCCGTGAAGCCCTGCTGGAGGCACTGCTGCGCTCGAGTTTCGAGGCCTTGGCCAAGCGGGCCGATGAGCTGCAGGCCGCGGACGATTCCGCTGCCGCGCTGATGGAGTGGTTGCAGGAAATCATTGCCTTCACGCACGAGCATCGCGGCGTGATTGCGCCCATGGTGAGCGCCATCGAAGATCATGAGTCCGCGTTGCACGCCTCATGCGTCAGCTTGCGCGCCGCAGGCGCCGCGCTGCTGTCTCGCGCGCAGGCCGATGGCAAGGCGCGCGCCGACCTGGACGGAGCAGAACTGTTCGACCTCATCGCAGCGCTGGCCTGGCTGCGCGAGCAGCCTTCCCATGCCTCGCGCGCAGATCGGATCTTCAGCATCATTTCCGGCGCGGTCCTCAACCCTGGGAAAGCGATTGCACGCCGTTGAGCTGGCATGAAGGAACCGCCTTCGTTCATTGAAGGCGGATTCACCGATTAGCGCGCAAGAGCGCTGAACACTTGCAGTAGGCTCTCTTGGCCTAGACAGCGACAGAGCCTCCATCCACGAACAACTCGACACCCGCGATGTAGCTGCTCTCGGCCGACGCCAGGAACAGCACCGCGCGCCCGATCTCATCCGGCTCGCCCAGACGCCCCAGGGGAACAACTTGCTTCAATACGTCTTCCATCCCCGGACGTGCTTCAAGGTAATCGCGCATCAGGCGCGTCTCGGTTCCACCGGGCGCCACCACGTTCACACGGATTCCCCGCTCCTTGAGATCCGCCGTCCAGCTGCGCGCGAACGAGCGCACCGCTGCCTTGCTGGCGTTGTACAGCGACTGGCCCGGAAATCCTTTGACGCCGGCGACGGAACCGTTGAGGACGATTGCGCCCCCATGCGACATCAAAGGCAGCGCCTTCTGCACGCTGAACAACAGTCCGCGCACATTCAGGTTGAAGAGCCCATCGAAGTCTTCTTCACCGATCATCCCCAACGGCTTGGCCTCGGTCGAGGCGGTGCCGGCATTGGCGAACAGCACATCGAGTCTTCCGTGGTCGGCCTGGACGCGAGCATAAAGACGATCCAGATCGTCCAGCTTGGCCGCGTCGCCAGGCACGCCGACGGCGCCATTGTTGATCTCCCGGACCGCCAGCTCGAGCTTGTCGGCCCTGCGCCCGCTCACATAGACCCGGGCGCCCTCGGCCGCAAATAGCTTGGCGGTCGCCAGCCCGATCCCCTCGCTGCCACCGGTGACCACGACCACCTTGTCTTCGAATCGCTTTGCCATGTTCATTCCTTTTGAAAGTGGAGAATTGCTCCACTTATTATGTGGAGATATCATCCACTTTTGCAAGCATCTTTGAAAATGACGAACAAACTCCCCCTGACGGAAGAGCCGACCCTGAGAGCCGATGCCGCCCGCAATCGCGAGCGCATCCTGGCTGCGGCCGAAGAGGTGTTCCTGGAACGCGGGGCTGACGCTTCTCTGGACGACATTGCCAAGCGCGCAAAAGTGGGGATCGGCACGCTGTATCGTCGCTTTCCGACAAGGGAGGCATTGCTTGCCGCGACCAACGACGAGCGCCTCATGGCCTTGACCGAGGCCAGCCGGAGGCGCGACGACAAGCTCGACCCTGATGCTTCCGTGCGCGCCTTCATCAAGGATCTTGTGGCGCATGCCTGTCACTATCGCGGACTGGCTGCGGCCTTGGGGACGGTGCTCAAGAGCGGCACACCGGGGTGCCGCGCCAGCGGCGAGGAAGCTCGGCGCTTGCTCCTGCGCGCCCAGAAGGCGGGCGCCATTCGCAAGGACGTGTCGGTGGATGACCTCGTCTGCATGGTGACCGCGATTTCACTCAGCATCGAACAGGGCAGTACGACGAAATCGCGTATTGCGCATCTGACTGATCTGTTTCTGGATGGAGTGGGGGTACGATGAAGAGCTGGGTACAAGTGCAGTAGCGATCTTTACCGACCAATTTACTTGTTCAATCCATCCAGTTGACCAAGGATGAAATCCGCTCGTTGTGTGACCGTCAGTTTGGGAACAGTCCGAAGATCGTAGCCATAGGCCGGATATGCCTCCGTGAGCCGTTCGTACTCTGACAAGGCCTGCTTGAAGTCATGCCGCCGTTCGCTGTCCTGCACGTAAATTTCAGGCCAAGGTGGGATCATGAAAACGCACCGATGATATGCACGAGCTTTGCTCACCCAGATCGCATCTGGTTTTTCCTTGCTAAAACTGGATAACGCGCTGAGAGCGTCGACGAGTCCTCTGTCAAAAAATACCGGCCCTGACGATGATTGCGCCGTGTTCAAATCATCGAGCGCCAGGCGAATGACCCTATGCAGGAAGGCGGACATGTCAATCCATGGCAGTGCCACTCCACCGTTCTTCATCTCTGTGGCAACCACCCTGCGGCCTGGTTCCTCGACTACCGTAAATCCACGCAAGCCTAGCTCGGCCAGCAATGTTGATTTACCTCCGCCCGAACACCCCGAAATAACAAAGAAATGATTCATTAACGCCTCTCTGCGGCAATAATAGAGATTGATCTAAAGTCTGCATTCGGCAGGAAGCGAGGCTTTAATCCTTGACGATGTGTGCCGGAATGCGGCTCTCATCTTTATTGAGGTCTAAGCTGGAAGCTTCATTGATGGAGTACAGATGACGTGGTGAATGATATCGACACCTTCAGAATCAATGCGCCCAACCAACGCATCATGCGACTGGAGCGCGTGCGTGTGGTCCGATTGCTCAGGGCACTGCTTCCCTATGCGCTCATCAATGAAGTCGGGAGTACGGCTGTCTCTGGAGTGATTGGCAAGCAGGATATGGATTTTTCCATCAAAGTGCATGTTGACCATTTCGAACAATCCAAGAAATCTCTTGATTCCTGTTTTTTGCGAAATGTCGACCAAATAGCTGATCACTGCATACAAGGGTACAAAGTCTCATCGAGCCTTGACGTTGCTTTGCAACTCATCGTTATCGAGAGCAAGTACGATGTCTTTGATGCATTTGTTTGTATGCTGAGGCGGGATGCTGAACTCAAGGCTGCATATAACCAACTCAAGATTCAGTGGGACGGTAAGCCGATGAAAGAGTATCGGCAGGCAAAGGATATTTTCATTTCGCAAGCACTTTTGAATGTTGAGCTTGAATGAAATGCGCAGTGGGATGCACTCTGATGTGAGACAGAATCGGTTTTTCCCATCGGCCAAGAGCGCAACTGTGACCGGCTAATTTCAGGTCTCCAATGTTGATCATCTTTGCCGGACTCCCAGGGGGCGACCAAGCCGCGATTGCGCGAGAGCTGGGGTGGGCGATTGCTGCTGTGCATATCTCCGCATTGATACCTTGGAGCTGTCTTTTTGAGCAGGCCTTTAGTCAGGCATTACAGCCGCTTCTACGAAGCCTTGGATTCTGACGTCGGCAATGACGCAGAACGCAGTCGCCCGGCAGCTTCAATTGCCTCCGCGAAGATGTCATGAATGTTTCGCGCCGTGAAGGACGGGAGCATGGATTCCGGTGCTCCGGGGCCGCCCGAGCCACCGAGGCCGGGCTCAAAATTGGCATACCTGATTTCCACGTTTCCTTGGCCCTTCAAGGCTTGGGCGATCTCTTCGAGGCGCTCCTGGGGGTTCAGTGTTGCGTCGCTCAGCCCGGGAATGGAATTCTTTACGGAGGCATAACCGCCAGCATCATTGACTTCGGCAAATAGCTTGCCGTTGACCAGTACCTGCCCGACGGTCTGGTATTGGTGATCGCGTGCGTACTGCGAGCTGATCTGATTGCGGGCCGCCTCCTCTTTGCCGCGGACCTCCATTTCCTTGATCAAGGCTTCCGGCATTTGATAAACGACGGGGTTCAAGGAACTTACCAGGGTGGCCGGGCCCGTCAAACGATACGGACTGGCAAGCTCATCAGTCTTTCCCTCAGCGTCGCTGGCTTTCTGCAAGGCCCTGGAGGAAATCGTAACCTTGGCCGAATCTTCTACCTGGCTGGTGTCTGGATCTGCTGCGGTCTGAGGCAAAGGGGAGCTCAGCTTGGCGGGCGCTTGCGTTGAAGCCTGGGTGCCGGAAATGATCATCGCATCGGTTCCTTGAGAGGTAATGCGTGCGTACACGCATTCAGGGGGGCATCTGCTACCGGCAGTATGAGAAAAGTCTCACTGTTTAAAGGAGGGAACAAACCTGAATTTCTCCCGCATTTCACCGGAACAGTTGTCTTGTCATCCCGACATCGTCGTCCTTGGCCGCCGCGCGACTCCGATGGCCAACTTACCCTAGCCCATGAGCGCCTTGCGGATGCCGTCAGCGTAGGACGTCTTTTCTATCGGTCCGATCAACTGCTGAAGCGCCGAATCATCCATGATCACCGGCTGCGTCTGCAGATAATGCATCTCCACCAGTTCGCGCATCAACGGATTGAACATGCCGATGAGCCGCAGCATGGTTTTTCCCACCACACGGGTTTTCAACTTGCGCCCGGTCTGGCGCTCCATTTCGGCAACCAGCGCTTTTTGCGTCGTCACGCCGGCGCCGGCCAGGTGCCAGATCTTGCCGAATGCCGCAGGTGTGTCCACCAGCTTCGCCACGACCGGTCCGACATCAGGCACGAACACGAATTCGTGTGGACGATCCACTGGCCCGATCATGTCCGCCGTGCCGCCTTGCGCAGCCGCCTTGATCGCACCATGCAACAGGCTGGCTTCGACGCCGGGTCCGTAGAAGTCCGGCAGGCGCAGCACGGCCGCGCGGATGCGCCCTTCGGTGTGGGCTTGCATCAGCAGATCTTCCTGTGCCTTGCGCATGCGCCCCTTGAAGGTATGCGGCGCGCGTGGGTGGTCTTCACGCACCGGTGTGGTTTGCGGCAAACCGTAGGGGTACACCGTGCCGATCAGGAGAATCTGCTTGACACCGGCGCTGATGGCGCCGGCCAAGGTCTTGCGCATCAGTTCGGGATGCAGCTCGAACCGCGTGTAGTGGACGCCGACCAGGTAGATCAGCGTGTCGATGCCGTGCGCGGCGGCTTCCACCGAAGCGGGCGAATCGGGATCCCAGCTGACGATCTCGGCGCGCGGATCTGATCCGAAGGTCTTGCGCAAGCTCGCCTCGCTGCGGCCTACAACGCGGTAATGCTGGCCTTGGGCGCTGATGGCGGAGGCGATGCTCCGACCGATGGCGCCAGCAGCACCGAACAGGGCAATCTTGGACATGGGGTTCTCCTTGGCTAGGGTGTGATTGGAAGAGACCTCATTATGCGAAATTGACGTATCAATGAAAATTGCATAAATTAGCCTAGCACCTATACATTAATTAATACCATGGCCGACATCGAACCTAATTGGGAGTGGTACCGTACCTTCCTCAAAGTCCTGGAGACCGGATCGCTGTCTGCGGCCGGACGCGAGATGGGCCTGACGCAGCCGACCGTGGGCCGCCATATCGAAAACCTGGAATCGACGCTGGGACTGAAACTCTTCGTGCGCTCCTTCGACGGTTTTTCGCCCACCGATGCCGCCCTGGAACTCAAGCCCTATGCGGCCGGGATTGCCGCCAACTCTGCCGCGTTGCGCCGAGCCGCCAGTAGCCACGGCAAAGAAGTACGCGGTACGGTCAGGCTGACCGCCAGCGAAGTCATCAGCGTGGAAGTGCTGCCGCCTATCTTGGCGGCGCTCAGGCATCGACATCCGGAGCTGCGCGTCGAACTGGTCCTGTCAAACAAGGCCGATGACTTGCTGCAGCGAGAGGCAGATATCGCCGTGCGCATGTTCCGGCCCCTGCAGGATGCGCTGGTCGCCAAGCGAGTGGGCAGCATCGAATTGGGGCTGCATGCCCACCAGTCCTACCTCGCGACTCACGGCGCACCGAAATCGGTTGACGCGCTGGCCGATCATACGCTCATCGGCTTCGACCAGGAAAGCGCCTATGTGCGCAACGTACTGAAGCAATTGCCCTGGCTGTCGCGCGCCATCCTGGCCTTGCGCACCGACAGCGACCTGGCGCAACTGGCCGCCATTCGCGCCGGCTTCGGCATCGGCATCTGCCAGGTGGCGCTAGCGGCGAGGGACGATGCACTGGTGCGTCTTCTGCCCAGGCAATTCGCACTCAAGATGGAAACCTGGGTAGCCATGCATGAGGATCTGCGAGCAAGTCCACGCTGCGCTGTGACATTTGCGGCCTTGGTGGCAGGATTGGGGGCCTATATACGAAGTTGAAAGTGCGGCGAGAATTTTCAGGCCCCAAGTTGGGAATTGCTGTGCCTGTCGAAAACACCGAAACCGCCTAATGAAAAGGGCCGAGGTCTTCGCCCTTTCCATTCGAGCGAGCACATGATTTGCGGTTTTCTTCGATGAAGAGCAGAAATTCGGCATGCGCTCTTGCAGCGGTCAGCAGCTGAAAAAATCTCGGCTCCGACACCGGGCAGGGTGCGCGGGCTTGAATTTCCAGGCTGCCAAAGATTGCGCGGATATCTTCCGGCTCCGCACCGGATGCATGCATCTCAATCAGACACTTCCTCACTTTCTTTCGTACCAGATCACCTACCAGTTCTCCCTGTTCCGCCTTATTTCCTAATGCGCGAATTTCCTGCACATAACGATCAACTATCTTTTCCCACACTGCCTCCAGCATGCCCCCTCCTTGTTTATCTCGCTCTTTATACACGGTAGAACCGATGAGCTATATCGGGAAGAACCTGATAGCCGAGCGGCTAGGGATGTCCCTACAGGGGCGCGCTGAGATAATTGCCTCGCTTCCTTGGCAGAACGCCCGCTTGGTGCGGGCGTTCGTTTATTCAATTCAAGGGTGCAGAATCCTAGTTAAGTAGGGGCAGATTTCCCGCCACGTGATGGGCATGAGCGGGCGCTTCGGAGTAGCCTGATTGGCGTGCTTGTTGGGCATCCAGCCGGAAGGTCGCGACCAGCCCCGACAATGCACCAGCCTGCTCCTTCATGGAATTGGCTGCTGCGGCGGCTTCCTCCACGAGTGCCGAATTTTGTTGCGTGGCCTCATCCATGTGAGTAATCGCGGTATTGACTTGGGTAATCCCGTGGCTCTGCTCCTGGCTGGCCAGCGATATTTCGGCAACCACGTCCGTCACCCGCTTGACGCTGCTGACTACGTTCTCCATGGTCTGCCCAGCTTGCTCCACCAGGCTGCTGCCACGCACGATCTGGCTGACCGAATCATTGATCAATTCGGTAATTTCCTTTGCCGCGGTCGCGCTACGCTGCGCCAGGCTGCGGACTTCCGATGCGACAACCGCAAAGCCCCGCCCTTGCTCCCCCGCGCGGGCGGCTTCCACCGCCGCATTGAGTGCAAGGATATTCGTCTGGAAGGCGATACCATCGATGACACTGATGATGTCCACGATCTTTCGCGAAGACGCATTGATGCCATCCATCGTCGTCACCACCTGGGCCACCACTTCGCCTCCTTGACTGGCGACCTCTGAAGCAGAAACGGCAAGCTGACTTGCCTGTTTCGCGTTGTCAGCGTTTTGTTTGACGGTGGTCATCAGCTCTTCCATGGCGGAAGCAGTTTCTTCCAGCGAGCTGGCCTGTTGTTCGGTTCTCGACGAGAGATCAAGATTGCCTGAAGCGATTTCAGAGGAGGCCTGTTCGATAGTGAAAGTGCCTTGCCGAACCTGGGCAACAATCGACACCAGACTGTCACGCATGTTCTTGATGGCAAACAAGAGGCTGGAGTTGTCTCCAGTTTTGGTCTGGACGTTTGCGGTCAGATCACCGTCGGCGATCTGCTGCGCGATTTGCGCCGCGTACGTCGGTTCTCCGCCGAGTTGTTTCAGCAAGCCGCGTGTAAGAAGGGCGGCGATGAGGATGGAAATGACGACCACAACGAGCGTCAGCACTGCAACGGTAAGAGCAGCCAGTTGGGCCATGTTGTCCGTCGCAGCTTGGGCTTTGTTATTTTCCGCTTCTACCTGAGCAAGGACAGTCCCAATATCCGCGACGATCTGGCGTCGCAAAGGGCTGCAGTCATTGACCAGGAAATCACGATACTCCTCGGATTTCCCGCTTTCGCGATAGAGCCGAGGACGCTTGAGTTCTTCCGCCATCTGCAACATCCCGGATCGCACTTTTTCAAATTCCTTGTTACCGGCGAACAGGGGCTCGAGATCTTTGATGGCCTTCAGATATAACTGCTTTTGCTCGTCCACGATCGCCAGCTCTTTTTGCGCGTCGGCGTCACTGCGGAAAACATAGGCATTACGAGCGGCGATGCCAGTCTGATCCAGGGCTTCCCGCGCAGCATACAAGGGTGTCAACTTTTGATCCTGTACAGCGAGAACGGCTTTGATCGAACTAGTCAGGGCGCGAATACTGCTTAACGATATGCCCGAGACGAGAATGGTGAGAACGACCAGCGCCCCGAAACCCAACGCAAGCTTCGTGCCGATTTTCATGTGTTTGAACATGGAACCCCCTTTTATGGTTGAAATTGAATGCGAGCTATTTGATCCATAACAGAAAGTCTGAGCGTTTTCCTTCCTGGCTCGCCCCTACAAGATCAGACCATATGGAGATTTCTGATTTTCCCTAAGAGCAAAAGGGTGTGTGTCATTCCTCAATAAAAACGAGTAATTAAACAAAAGGGCGCAGGTCGGTGTAGAGTTGGCAGCTTTTTAGAAAATTTCTTTAGCGCGCATCGGGTTTGACGTCATGATCGTTGGCTATGAAATTGGCGGCGGTTGGGGGATTGGCCGTAGCTGAAAAAAGGTAGAGCGGGGCGAATTGGTAAGGGATGCTGCGAACATCTCTCCTGACTTTGCTTTGCGAATCCGCTAGGATATTTATAAAAATCAATAGGTTAGGGCGGCTTTTTTGCTCCCGAATTCAGAAAATTAGCGGTCCACAAGGCCAAATAGGAGACGGATCGATTTTGAGTTGCGGAGCGGATTTTTTGGGGGCAAATGCGAATGTCGCGCGCGTTCCTGATACAGTCCTCATGTGCTCAATTGGCTCGGGAGTAGCCATTGCACGACACTGAGTTACCTCTTCATTTCAGTCTGCTGTTGGCAACTACCGACAGGAAAATGCATGCTGCGGCAAGCGACTTTAGCTAACCACGGGGGAGTCATCCATGAAAAAACTCATTACATTTGCAATTGGTTTGCTCTTTTTTTCGGTGAGCATTTGTTATGCCCACCCTCCTGAATGCGATCCAGGACCACATGGTTGCGACAACAAGCTTTTGAAACAGCCTTTTTTGCAGATTCACCAGTTCAAGTTGATGGATAAAACCGGCAAGGTTCATTTGCAGATGGATAAAAATGGGAAATTTGAAGTTGAAGGAAGCGCGGCCGGTACGATCGGCAACGATGGAAAAGTCGTCGACCTCAATGGAAAAGTGTTAGCCATTATGCGGGCAACGTCCGTTCTCGAGGATGCGTCAGGGACTCCGTTGGTTCGTATTTCCCAAGACGGGACCATTGACAATGGCTCGGGCGTCAACATCCGATGGACAAAGAATGGGACCCTCAAGCGGGGATCATCGCCTCTGGATGTCAAGCTCGTCCCGGCGTCGGTCGCTACGCGCCGTACAGCGTCAATCTTGTTTTTCCTAGCCAATGATATTCGCGGCCCACAGACTGAGGAGTTGCCTTCGGTCAATAAGTGAAACGCGAACGGTTCGCTATCGTCAATACAAGAAAAACGCCCGCGGATGAACTGCACCCCAAAAGTTGGACATCAATCCAAGCTTTGGGGTGTTTTTCATGGCGAAGTATGATTGATCGACAACCGACTCACTGTCTAACAGAACTGGCTACCAATTACCTCCGCAGATCGTGGGTTCTAGTCATATTGCAATTCCTAGATCCGCGCGGCGAGTTGTTCTGCGAAGAATTCCGTTACCACCCTCAGTCGTTCGGGGATAAATCTGCGTCTAGGCCAAACCAAGCTGATGTCTCGCGCTTCAGTAATGAAAGCCTCGAGGATGGGCATGATGTCCGGATGCCGCAGCTCGCCTACCAATGACGCGCTATTGAACATGCCGATACCCACGCCAGAGCGCACCCCCAAAAGGATCGCTTCCAGCGTATTGGAGGCCATATTTCCGCTCACCGGGACGCTGAACGGCCCCTGTGGTCCAGTGAACGGCCATTCGGTCATATTGTTATAGATCAAGCAGTTGTGATGGACCAGATCTCCCGGGCTTGTCGGAATGCCATGCAGCTCGAAGTAGCTGCGGGCACCCACGCACACCAATGAAGTGGTTGCCACGCGTTTGACTATGGCATCAGGATGTCGCGCCGGACTTATTCTGATCGCCAGATCAACGCCATCCGCCAGCAAGTCCCTTACCCCGTCAGTGAGATGGAGATCAAGCTGAAGCCGGGGATAGCGCGACAGCAAATCCGGAACAAGAGGAAGCACATGCAGCCGTCCGAAAGTTGACGACGTCGCAATCCTGACCAGGCCGGAAATTTCACGCGCGCTGTTCATCAGCTCTCCGTCTACTTGATCCATCTCTTCGAGCAGTGGCTTGGTGCGTTCATAGTATTTACGCCCATGGTCGGTCAACGATACGCTGCGTGTGCTCCGGTTGAACAAGCGAACGCCAAGGCGACTTTCCAGGGCCCCGACAGCCTTGCTCACCGACGATTGTGAATCGCCGATCCGGCGCGCAGCGGCAGAAAATCCCCCTGCTTCGACCACGGCGACGAATGCGCTCAGCTCCTGATATTTATCCATTTCCTCTCCTTTGGCGCCGTTCGACCTTCGTTCATTGGGCTTTGCCTGTGGCCTGGTCATCGTCCACAAGCAAGCAATTAATTCAAATTGGGAATAGATGTGATTCAAATTTAGACGATTATCGTCATATTCCTATTGAATTACCATTCATCAACTGCTGCCGTGTCGAAAAACTTCCCGGCCATGCTCAAAGGCGCGTTGAGTTATTTCCCCCGGCAGTCAGGCCCCCGCTCCCAGTTGCGCAGGCAGTACCGTGTCGACGTCGCATTTGCTCACGCGGTAACCGGTAATCAGCTGCCATGGCGAGGGATGCCCAACATCAGACAAAAGGACTTTGACTTATGAATGCAGCAAACCGTGATGCAGAAGCAATGCAGGCCCCTTCCTTGAACCTGGTCGGCAAAAAGGTGGTGATCGTCGGCGGGAAGACCGGTATCGGCCTGGGAATCGCACTAGGTGCGCAGGCTGCTGGCGCGACCGTAGTGGTGGCCAGCCGCCGCGTCGCCTCCGCCGAGAGCCGTCCCGATCTGGCCGGGTTCGAACAGGTGAGCCTGGATATGAGGGACGAGTCCACCGTGCGAAGCGCCTTCGAAGCGATCGGGCCATTCGATCATCTGGTCGTCACCGCGGCGCCGGATATTGGAACCTGGGGCGGCTTCATGGACGCCGACATGGCCGGGGTCCGCAGCTATATGGAAGGCAAGTTCCTGGGCACGTGGGCTTGTGCACGATATGCTGCCCCGAAGCTGCGCGCCAATGGCTCGATCACCTTCCTCAGCGGCGGCATGGCCACTCGCCCCAAACCAGGCTTCACCGCTGTCACATCGGCCTTTGCCGCCGTGGAGGCGTTGTCAGGCTCTCTTGCCATCGAATTGGCGCCGACACGCGTCAACACGATTCGCCCGGGTTTCATCGACACGGACATGTGGAGCTTCCTGCCCGAGGAAGCGCGCGCAGGCTTGAAGAAGAAAGTGGAAGAATCGTTTCCCGCGCGACGAGCAGGCCAAGCGAAAGATATTGCTCACGCTGCCCTGTTCCTGATGACCAATCCCTACGTCACCGGCACTGTCCTCGAGGTGTCGGGCGGTGAAAATCTGGTGGCGAGTGTGTCTTGATCGACTCCGCATCGGCTTCGTAAAGTGCCAGGGCGGCAAGCGCCTGCAATTCGCAGCTGCCCTTCATCGGCGTCATCGATGACCGCTCAGGCGAGGACCGAAGAGATGGACCGGTCCCGTTTTGCGCAACGACTCGGCGTCCCGCTGCCTGCGGGCCATCCAGCTACCCATCTGTATGAGATGTTCACTTCTGGCCGGGTAGTGGAGGGCCGTCGTCAATTTGGTCTCTTCCAACGAAATGCTGGTTTCGGCCGACGCCTGGAGGTGTATTTCATCGATGAGAGTTTCCTCGCCCTAGACGGCCTGGCCGGTCTATGGCCGGGCATGAGCGACATGGGCCAGGCCATCCGCCACGAGGTGCTGACCTGGGGCGGTGTGCCGGTCTGTGGGGGCATCGGTGCGACGAAGAAAAGCCACTGGACTTCGCGAAGGTAACAATCTTCGAAGACCCTGGACGACCAGCACTCAGAGAGCCGGGTGCAGCGGAGGAGGTGGCGCATGGGTGGTGGAAAACATAACGTTCCATGGCGCGGCAGCTTTATCGTTCCCGCCTTATCTCGTCGTCGTTCGACTCAACGTCAAGACGGCTGCACTGAAATGTAATAGAAAGTTGGGTAATCGTTGTTACCGTACATTTCATTACTTTTTCGAGCGCCAATGAAATATTGAGACGGCATGACAGGCCTATAGTTGCTGCTCCAAATGCGACTCATTTCTATTGAGAAAATGAGTCGCTTCGAAGAATCTGCGAGGGAGCATCGTGACTTTCAGGCGTTTTGTTTCCGGGCTGGCGATCGTGTCAGCCCTTTTGTTTTGTGCGCATGCCTCGGCCCGCGTGGTGACCGATCTGGCTGGTCGCCAAGTGGAGCTGCCCGATCATCCGCAGCGTGTGCTGCTGGGAGAGGGGCGCTTCGTCTTCGCCATGGCCTTGCTAGATAGGGAGAACCCCATCCAGCGCATCGTCGGCTGGCAAGGCGAACTCAAGGCCCAGGACCCGTATGCCTGGGGCCAGTTGCTCAAGCGTTTTCCGCAAGCCGGCCAGGTGCCGCTGATCGGCAAGAGTTCCGAGGCCAGCGTCAGTCCCGAGAAGATTGTCTCGTTGCGGCCCGACCTGGCTATCTTCGGCCTGACCGGCCACGGTCCTACCCGCAACAACCCCATGCTGCGGGCGCTGCATGAGGCGGGCATTCCGGTCATCTTCATCGACTTTCGCGACAAGCCGTTGCTGCATACGGTGCCGAGCATGAAGCTGCTGGGCCAGGCACTGGGCCGCGAAAAGGAAGCCGAGCAATACATCGAGTTCTACCAGTCGCATCTGGAACAGGTGCGACAGATCGTAGCGCCGGTCCCGCAGGCAGAGCGCCCACGCGTCTTCGTCGAGATGCTGGCAGGCGTGTGGCCGGCCTGCTGCCATACCACGGGCAACGGCAGCTATGGCGACATGGTGCAGGCGGCTGGGGGCGTGAACATCGTAGCGGGCCTGGTGCCGGGCGCGCTGGGCGATGTCAGCATGGAGTATCTGCTATCGCATCAGCCGGACATCTATATCGCCACCGGCAGCCGCTCCGAGCCGGGCCGCGACGGGCTGCTCATCGGGCCGGGCGCGACTGCGGCGCTGTCGGCATCGAGCTTGTCGGCATTGCTGGCGCGCCCAGGCATCCGCGAACTGGAGGCCGTGAAATCGCAGCGCGCCTTCGGCATCTGGCATGCCTTCTACAATTCGCCCTACAACGTGCTGGCGATGGAGGCCCTGGCCAAATGGTTCTATCCCCAGCGCGCTGCGGCCCTCCATCCGGAAGCGACGCAGGCCGAGCTGTATCGGCGCTTCCTGAGCGTGGATGGCCAGGGGACCTACTGGACGGCGCCTGCCAAATGAGTCTCGCCAGTATCGAGATAGCCAAGGCCGGGCAGGCACAGGCCGACGACACCAAGGCTGATCCGGTGCGCGCCTACCGGCGTAGCATGCGCCGCCGCCTGCTCTTCACGGTTGTGTTGCTGGTGCTGATCATGGGGGCGGTGGTGCTGGATATCGCGACAGGTCCGGCAGGTATTGCCTTGCAGGACCTGTTGGCCACCCTGTTGCACGCCGATGCTGCGCCGGCCGGATTGCGGGTGGTGGTCTGGGAGTTCCGCCTGCCCACTGCGGTGATGGCATTGCTGGTCGGCATGTGTCTAGGCTTGGGCGGCGGGGAGATGCAGACGGTGCTGGACAATCCGCTGGCCAGCCCCTATACCCTCGGCATTTCAGCCGCTGCAGCTTTCGGAGCCGCGCTGGCGATCACCTTCAACTGGCGTTTCCCGGTGCTGCCTTCCGGCATGACCGTCTCGGCATGCGCCTGCGCTGCCGCACTCGCTTCGGTGCTGGTGCTGGAGCGGGTGGCGCGCTGGCGTGGCGGTTCCACATTGGGTGTGATCCTGTTCGGTATCGCCCTGGTCTATTCCTTTCAGGCGCTGATCATGCTGCTGCAATTCGTAGCCAGCGAAGAGGCCCTGCAAGGAATCGTTTTCTGGACGATGGGGAGTTTGGCGCGCGCCAGCTGGACCACGGTGGCGATCCTGGGGCTGGCGTTTGCGCTGGTGGCGCCCTTCTCGCTGCGCGACGCCTGGAAGCTCACGGCGCTGCGCTTAGGTGAAGAACGTGCCGCCAGCTTCGGCATCGACATGCCGCGCCTGCGCATGCTCAGCCTCTTGCGCATCAGCTTGCTGGCAGCGCTGTCGGTGTCCTTTGTCGGCACGATCGGGTTCGTCGGCCTGGTCGCGCCGCACATCGCGCGCCTGCTGCTGGGCGAAGACCATCGCTACTACCTGCCGGGCAGCGCCATGGCCGGCGGGCTGATCATCTCGCTGGCTTCGGTGGCCTCCAAGACACTGCTGCCGGGCGTGCTCATTCCGGTGGGCATCGTCACGTCGCTGGTCGGTATCCCGCTGTTTCTCATCATCGTGCTGCGCCGCCTGCGGCGCGAATGAATATCACCCTGAGCGATGGGCTTCATGAAAAATCTGTTGTTTCCCCTGAATGCGTCGTGCAAGAGCGGCCAGCCACAGCCATGAATACTGCATCACTGCGCGTGGCTGGCCTGAAGGTTGCCTATGGTCGCCACAGCGTTATCCCGGGACTGGACCTGCCAGAGTTGACGGCTGGCTCGGTAACCGCCTTGCTGGGACCCAATGGCAGCGGCAAGTCCACGCTGTTGCGTACGCTGGGCGGGCTCACTCGGGCGCAGGCAGGCAGCGTACGCCTTGGTACGGCCGAACTGGCCCAGGCGGATGCCGCCGCGCGGGCGCAGCACGTGGTCTATATGCCGCAGTCCCTGCCGCGGCCAGTGCATCTTTCCGTGTTTGAATCCGTGCTGGTAGCGGCCCAGGCGCTGCAACGCACGCGCCCTGATAGGCAGGAGCTGGAGCGTGTGCAAGCGCTGCTGCAGCATCTTGGTATTGGCCATCTGGCACAGCGTCACCTGGATGAACTATCCGGTGGCCAGCGTCAGCTGGCGGCGCTGGCCCAGGCGCTGGTGCGGCGTCCCCGGGTGCTGCTGCTGGATGAACCGCTCTCTGCCCTGGACCTGAACTACCAGTATCTGGTGATGGATCTGCTGCGTCAGGAAACTCGCCTGCACGGCCTGGTGACGCTGGTGGTGCTGCATGATCTCAACACCGCCTTCCGCCATGTGGACCGCGCCTTGCTGTTGCACCAGGGCCGTTTATTGTGCGCCGGAGCAGCGCGGGAGGTGATCACTCCAGCCACCCTGGCGCAGGCCTATGGGGTCGACGGGCGAATCGAGTTCTGTTCACAGGGGTATGGGCAGGTGCAGATCGATGGCTTGCTCAGCGTGGAATAAGAATCTCCACGCGCAGGCCACCACCTGGTCGATTGACCAGTTTCATCTGGCCACGGTGGGCTTGCACTACCGTGGCGGCGATCGACAGGCCCAGCCCGAACCCACCGGTACCCGCATTGCGTGATCGCTCCAGGCGATAGAACGGTTCCTGCACCCTTTCCAGCAAGGCTTCCGGGATGCCGGGGCCATCGTCGTCCACACGGATGCACACCTGATCGGCATCATCCTGTAGCTGTACACGCGCGCGCTGGCCATAGCGCACGGCATTTTCGACCAGGTTCTGCAGACAGCGCCTCAGGCTGCGCGGGTAGCCTTGCAATGGGGCGGCGTGGCCACAGAGCGTGACCTCGCCGCCGACCTCGGCCTGGTCGGTGCGCAGGCTTTCGAGCAGGCTGTTCAGGTCAATCAACTGGGGGCGCTCCTGGACATCGATGTCTTGCACCACGTTCAGGGTGGCCGAGATCAGGGCATCCATCTCGTCCAGATCCTTGCGGAATTTTTCCTTGCCCTGTTCGTCGGGCAGCATCTCCGTTCGCAGTTTCATGCGAGTGATCGGTGAGCGCAGGTCGTGCGATACCGCTGCGAGAAAGCGCGTGCGCTCGGCAATACTGTCGATGATGCGGCGTTGCATGGCATTGAAGGCCTGGGCGGCGGTGCGCACTTCCAGTGGCCCGTCAGTGGAAAGCGGCGCACTGCGGATGTTGCTGCCCAGCTTCTCGGCCGCCTCGGCCATCACCTGCAAGGGTTTCATGGCCAGCCGCACGGCCATCCAGGCGATCAACACCACGGCAAAGATGCGCAGGGCATAGATGCGCATGAAGTAATCGAAGGCGGCGCTATGCGGGGCGGTGCTCATGCCAGCCTGGCCTTCCTCGATGTCGGCCTGCAACCAGCTACCATCCTTGAGCGTCACCAGTACGCGAAAGCGGCCATGCGGGAATTCATCGCGCAGCAACGTCCACCAGGAACTCTCAGCGTTGGCATGCTGGTCGTCCAGCCCCAGCTGAAGCATCTTCCACTGGCGCGGCCCGGCATGCTGTTGCAGCACCGTGCCAAACAGATCGATCACACCCTGGTCGGCGTGCGCTGTCGGAGATGACGACGGGGTCAGTCCAGCCACAGCCAGGTCGGCGCGGTCGAGCGGGTCCGGCAGAGACAGCACGAACTGCGCCCGCGTCAACGAGTGCGCCAGTGCCTGGCGCTGGTTTGCCGGAGCATCATCGAGAATCAGCACGGTATCGGCCAGGTGCGCCGCTGCCAGCCGGGTCGGCATTTCCATGGCGGTGCCATAGCGCATGTCGTACCAGATGGTGCCGGTCAGCATCTGCGCTGCCAGCATTCCCGCCACCAGGATCAGGGCCAGCCGGCCTGATAGCGTTTGCGGCCAGGGCCGCCAGGGGAGGGTGCGGCGTGTGGCCTGGCTCATGTGTCGTAGAGCACGTCGGCCATCAGCATATAGCCGGTGTTGCGTACCGTGCGGATCAGCGCGGGCTCGCGCGGATTGTCCCCGAGCTGCTGGCGCAGCCGGCTGATGCACACATCGATGGAGCGGTCGAAGGGCATGGCTTCCTTGCCGTACACCGTGTTGAGCAGGAAGTCGCGCGACAGCGCCCGCCGGGGATGTTCCAGCAGGGCGCGCAGGACCTGGTAATCGGACCCGCCCAGGGTGATGGTCACGCCAGACGGTGAAATGGCCTGGCGCGCCTGGGTATCCAGTTTCCACCCGGCGAAGTGGATGTGGGACACCCGATCGGCCTCCAGCTTTTCGGGGAAGCTGCGCGCGCGGCGCAGGATCACCTTGATGCGCGCCAGCAGTTCGCGCGGGTCGAAGGGCTTGGGCAGGTAGTCATCCGCACCCACTTCCAGACCGACGATGCGGTCGATCAGGGTGCCGCGCGCAGTCAGCATGACCAGTGGCGTATTACGCTTTTTGCGCAGCTCCCGGCACAGCTCCAGACCGTCTTCGCCTGGCATCATGAGATCGAGGATGATGATGTCAATGCGTTCGCTGCCCAGGATGCGCCACATCTCCTGTCCGCCGGCGGCGGTGAAGGGGCGGTAGCTGGCGGCCTCAAGGTAGTCGGCCAGCAGATGGCGGATGTCGGGATCGTCGTCGACGATCAACACGTGATCTTGTTTTCCCATGAGCATGAGTTCTTGCATGTTGCCATTTTCCCGGTCCGTCTCCCGGCGACCGGCACGTATTTGTAATGCCAGGCAACGCAAGTGCTTGCCATTACATTGCATTACATTTGCTTCGGCTTTCAACACATTGGCGCTGCGTTGCCCGATATATATTCTTTATACAAATGAGAATCATTATAACTTGAGCTGCATGCGTGCCGTGATCGTCATTGCGCGCGGCGGCTTTTCCTATCGGGGAATACTGAAACATGAAGCAAGGCAGTCAGCATGAAACGCGCGCGCGCCATGGCGCGCTGGATATCGAAACGCTGTTTTCCATCTACGGCAAGCTCTCCGCCACGGTCGGCCTGACCCTTGGCGCACTGGCCTCGGCCGCGCCGGCGCAGGCTGAAGACGCGGCAGCCGCACCGCCTGAAGACAAATCGGGACTCAAGGAAGTGGTCGTGACCGCACCGCGCGAAGCGCCTGAATACAAGGCGCAGGCGGTGTCCTCACCCAAGTTCACGCAACCGCTGCTGGACTTGCCGCAAAGCATTACGGTAGTGCCCAAGGCAGTGCTGACCCAGCAGAACGCGCAGAATCTGCAGGACATCCTGAAGAATGTACCGGGCATCACCTTCACCTCCGGCGAGGGCAACCTGGGTTGGGGCGACATGTTCACCATCCGGGGTTTTTCCTCGGAGCAGAGCCTGACGGTAGACGGTGTGCGCGACGCTGGCATGTCCAGCCGCAACGACACCTTCAACCTGGAGCAGGTGGAAGTGTTCAAGGGAACCGGCTCGATCGAGTCCGGCGTGTCGGCCATTGGCGGTTCGGTCAACCTGGTCAGCAAGGAAGCGCGCCTGGAAGACTTCTACAACAGTTCCTTTGGCGTGGGCAGCGCCGGCTACACGCGCTTCACCGCTGATCTCAACCACCAGCTCGGCGCCACCAGCGCGCTGCGTCTGAATCTGATGAAGCAGCAAAACCACGTTGCCGAGCGCGACGTGGTGAAGTACGACCGCCAGGGCATCGCAGCCTCGCTGGGACTCGGATTGGGGACGCGCACGCGGATGTTCTTCGATGTGTTTCATCAGGATGACGACAACATTCCCGACACCGGTCTGCCGATACAGCGCGGCACCGGTGGCAGCGTGATGCCTTACGTCAGCCGCAATGCCTGGTACGGCTCTACCACCTACACACAGCAGACCACGACCGATGCGCTGACGGCGCGGGTGGAGCATGATTTCAGCGATGCCGTGAAGATCCGCAACCAGACGCGCTGGGAACGCGTGGACAATCTGTCGGTCCTGTCGCCGGCTCGCTTCAATGCAGCCAATTCCGCCGGCGCGTCGTTGGGCACTTCGCTTGGCTATGCGGGCAGCGGTTCGCTCACCGCGGCCAGCGGCATCCTGTCCTACAGCGATTTCACCAATACTGCCAATCGTTACGGCGTCTTGCGCGGCAATGACTTTGGTACATCCAAGCGCTACACCATCCTCGACAACCAGAGCGACCTCTCCTTGAAGTTCGATACCGGCGCGATCCGGCACGAGCTGTCCACCGGCGTCGATCTGTATCGTGAAACCTATGGCGACCTGCCGCGCACGGTGGCAGCGCCCAGTGGCGCGTTGTGGTTCGACATGAGCAATCCGGCCGTTTCCTCCGCATCGGTGGCCACCTTGAAGGGTGGCGCAGGCGTGGAGTCGCGCGTGACCAACGCGGGACTGTACGTGGCCGACACCATGAAATTTTCTCCCCAGTGGCAAATCCTCACTGCCCTGCGGTATGACCGTTGGAAGGCGGTCACCTCGACCCGGGGCGCGACCACCGCCAGCAGCAGTGCCGGTGCGTTCAGCGGGCGTCTGGGACTGGTGTACAAGCCGCTGGAGAACGCCAGCCTGTATCTCACCTACGCGCGCGCGGCGCAGCCCTCGGCCCTGGGGGCGACGACCAATAACGCCATCTACGGCAGCGCCAGCGCTTCGGCCTATTCACCGGCCGTGGCCAAGACGCGTGAGCTGGGCGGCAAGTGGGATGTCCTGAACAAGCGCCTGGCGTTGAGCGGCGCGGTGTTCCGCACCGAGGTAACCGATTCGTGGGAATACGGCGATGACGAGACCTCTCCCGTGCGCGCCTTGCCGGCCAAGCGGGTCGATGGCGTCGAGCTGGGCGTGCAGGGCAACCTGACCGATGCGTGGTCGGTCTTTGGCGGCCTCACGCGCCTGAAGAGCAAGCAGACCAAGGGCGCCAATGCCGGCAGCGAAGCCAAGAACGTGCCTGACTGGACGCTGAACCTTTGGACTTCCTACGAAGCCAAGCCAGGCCTGTTCTTCAGCTACGGCGCGCAGTACGTCGGCAAGCGCCGCTACAGCGACAACAAGTATGTCGGCGGCCTGAACAACTCCAGCAGCACCGTATCCGGCCCCTCCGGAACCCGTCCGGTGTATGTGCTCGACCAGGAGAAGGCCCCGGCCTACTGGCTGCATAGCCTGGCCGCGCGCTGGCGTGTGGACCGCCGTCTGGCGCTCAACTTCAATGTCGATAACCTGTTCAACAAGTTCTACTGGTCGCGTATCGGGTCTTCGCTGGACGGCTTCCAGCTCTACGGCGTGCCGGGGGCGGGGCGCACCTATACCCTCAGCGCTGACATCAGCTTCTGATGCGGGCCATGTCACACACTGTCAGCGTACGCCAGCTGGCGCAGGTAGAACCCGCGCGGCTGGCCGCCATCGTAGCCGAGCACTCACCCGAAGCGCTCGCCTGGTTGCGGGCGGCCGCCTCGCAAAGCGTGCCTCGCGCCCAGGCTATCCTGGGCCAGCGTCTGCTCTTCGGCGAGGGCTGCGCGGCCGATGCCGGCGAGGCCGTGCACTGGCTGGAACTGGCCGCCCAGGCCGACGACCTGCATGCCATCAATCTCATGGGGCGTTGTTGCGAGCATGGCTGGGGCCGCCAGCGCGACACGACGATGGCGGTGTATTGGTACCGGTTGGCAGCCTCGCGGGGACTGGACTGGGGCATGTACAACCTGGCCAACCTGATGATGAGCGGCGATGGCGTCGCCGTGGACCGTGCAGCTGCGCTGTCCTGGTACCGGCGCGCAGCGGACATGGGACACGCCAAGTCCATCAATGTGCTGGGCCGCTTCTTCGAGGAAGGCTGGGAGGTCGCGACGGATGCCGAACGGGCCTTCGCCCTCTACCGCGAGGCAGCGCGGGGCGGCGATTTTCGTGGCCAGTTCAATTACGCCCGGCTGCTATTGGAACGGGGCCAACGGGCGCTGGCACTGGAGTGGTTGCGGCGCATTCCCGATACCGCGACGCCGGCGTTCCGCCACAACGTACGAGCTTGGCTGCAACGCTCCAGTGACATCGTTCTGCGTGCGCTGGCTGATGAGGCAGTCTGGCAGGAGGCTGGTCAATGATGCTGCATCTGAAACAGGTATTGAGCACCGATGAAGTGATCCGCGCGCGGGCGTTGCTGGAACAGGCGCAATGGATAGACGGTCGCGTCACCTCGGGCAGCCTGCCAGGGACACTCAAGCAAAACCGCCAGTTGCCCGAGCAGTCGGCCAGCGCCGTCCCCTTGCAGCAGATGGTGCTGGCGGCCCTGCGGCGCAATACTCTGTTTTTCTCGGCGGCATTGCCGCGCCAGATCGTCACGCCCATGTTCAATCGCTATGGCGCGGGCGGCGATCATCTTGGCGACCATGTGGACGTGGCCATGCGCTTCATGCCCGACGGGCGTCGGGTGCGGACCGACGTGTCGTGTACCTTGTTCTTGAGCGAGCCGGAAGAATACGAGGGCGGGGAGCTGGTGATCGCTGACCACTGGGAAGATCGCCGCATCAAGCTGCCGGCTGGCGACATGCTGCTCTACCCGGCCACCACGGTCCATCGCGTCGAACCGGTGCGTACCGGGATGCGCTATGCCAGTTTCTTCTGGACCGAAAGCATGGTCAGGGAAGGGGAGCGCCGACAACTGCTGTTTGATATGGACTGCCAGCTCATGTCCTTGCGCAGCCGCCTGGCGGCCGACGATGCCGCCGTGGTGGGCCTGTCTGCCACCTATCATAATCTGCTGCGGATGTGGACGTGTGGATGAGTATCAGCCACGCTGATTTTTCCGTGAATCATCCGCAACATGGAGACCGGGCCAGAGCAGCACTGGGCATAACCACGGCCCGGCCTTTGAAGGCGGCAATATTCCTCTGGGCTACGTCCATTACCGCGGCGAGCCCTACTCCAGGAACGACGCCGTACTCTCTCGTGGCGCAGAAAAGGAGAAATGCTGCCGCTTTGGAAGTGATCATTGTGCGCAATGAGGCGGGCTAGCAATTCAGCATTGCTAAGTCTGCTAAGAAGGCGACTGCCAATAAGATTATGTTGCTAAATTAGTTTGAAACTCGTTTTAGCCGTGGTCTGAAAGTCAACTCGCAAGCCAATGACAGGACGGCTACATGGAAACCATATTAAAAAACTGATGAGCGAAAATCACTCATCAGTTTTTTACGTTATCGTAAGCCGGACCAATTTAGCCGTCACCGCCTCCGCCGCAAGCAATAAACTCAATAAGTCCCATCTGATACCACTTATTCTGGCAACTCCAACCATGTTTAAATGTAAAGGCGCTTGCTGTGTTGCTAAAAGCAAGACCGGCAGCCAGAATAAAAGCAAGTCCTATTACTTTCGAGCGGGACTTTTTCACGTTGATTTTCATGAAAGCTCCAATTTAAATAAGCAAGCTAAGACTCACAGCATCCCAAGAAACTCTTAAAAGCTGTTTAATGGGTTCACACGGCATAGTAGATGTTGGAAACCGCTGTAGCAGCTCCAACAAAAACTCCGACGTCGGTGACGTACTGTTTGTTCCCAGGAATGCGAGTAACGCCCAAGTGGCGAGTATTTGGGAAGCCTAATAGGCGGTAAACGTCATTTTGCAGAAAAGTAGACCGAGAAGTCGCTAGCGCGGCTAGTTTCACCTTGATCGATTGCGGCAACAACTCTAATTCCGCAGGCAGAAAAGCCCACCTCGCCCCTATTTATCAGCACTTCGCCTTGCGTTTTCGCCTGCATCAGCCTGTCGGCGCGAACGTCCTTAGCCACAAATGGCAAGGCCAGACATAGCGTGATAGCAAGCCTCATCATCTTAGCCCCCAGCTATAGCCATACAATCCGCAATTACGCTCCAAACCGTTGAATGACTCGTCTGCCGTGTATTTGCGCGCCCGGTAATCGTTGATCACGATTTGAACATACGCCCGGCAGTTTCGCGGCAGCCCGTATCGCCATAAATTGGTTTGCTATTCGGGTCACCCCTGTAAAGCAGCAGATAGACGATGACGGCCAGCAACAGGCCAATAACCGTATTTTTATTCATGTGCGCCCCCGTCAGCACTCCTAGCGCCCCCGCGCCAGAAAGGTGTATAGGTTCATAGCCTATCAGGGGTTTGTTATTTGGGCAGCATTCTGCGACCAATACGTGCGCGCACGCGAGGCCGGACAGGAATCCGTAAGAACTACGCCGCGCCTACATGGGAGCTGAAAGCAAAAAGGCCAACTCCGAAGAATTGGCCTAAGTGCTTGAATCTATTGGTGCTGATGGGCGGAATCGAACCGTCGACCTACTGATTACGAATCAGTTGCTCTACCAACTGAGCTACATCAGCTGAAGGAGCGCGATTATAGCCTTTTCTTTTCTCTTCTTCTAGTGCAAGAGTCGTAAACATTTCCTCGTAGCTAATTCCGGCGTCGTCAGCCATTTTCTTGGCGGTCGCATAATCAGGTAAGTTGATGCCTTTTGTGTACCGATCGAGGTTCTTTTGCGGCACACCCCACAATTTTGCCACGGAATTAACAGACCGCCCGTTCAAGACTTTGGCTATCAATTCTGAGTAGCTCATCAATAACTCCAATTAGCAATGTTAGTTGAAAATGACTAGACTCGGTTTCGATTAGTTGAAAATGACTAAGTCGAAAAAGGCTTATGGGTTAACCATAGCTGATTATCTATTGCCGCACAACAGATAACGAGGTTGGTCACGCGGGGGGAGGGCGGCGGTGTTTCCTTTCTTCCTCTTGTTTTCTTTCCTCTTCCTCTTTGACCAGCGTATCCAGCATCAACGACGCGCTGATATTCGCGGCACTGGCAATCAATTTCGCAACTTTGAAGGATGGAAGTCGTTGCCCCGTCAGGTATCGACGTAAGACAGGCTGAGGGACATCCCAGGCTTTTGAAATGCTGTTTATAGAGCGTCCCTTGATTGCTCGCTCAAGGATGTCCGAGTAGTTCATTTGATCGTCCGTTAAGTAGTAGCAGCGGTAAGTGTAGCAACTAGCCCTTATTGGGAAATAGCCAACCTGGCAAGTCTAATCATGAAAGGAAATGAAATGTCCGCAATCGATAACAAGCACCTGATTGAAATCGTCTCCGTGCAAGAGTCTTCCGGCGTGAGCCGCAAGACCGGCAACCCCTGGAAGATGTACCGCGCTCAATGCGTCGTCACCGGCGGCGATAACGGCGCGAAGGTCGGTGAGCTCCTGCTGCCCGACTCCCTGAAGGATACCGAGCCCGGCAAATACCTTGCTGAATTCCAACTTGACGTGAGCTTTGAGCGGCTGGTGGTTCCCCGCATCACTGCCCTGCATCCGCACGGCGCTGCTGCTTCTGGCCGTGCTCAACCAAAGGCCGGTGCCGGTGCAGCAGCTACTGCCTGACCATGAAACAGCAGGCGGACAAGTTCACGGCTGACATGTTCGGAGCCAAACGCCGTGGGCGTCCGCCAAAACTGGCTCCTAAGACCAATGCGCAGCGGCAGCGTGAATTTCGCCAGCGCCGCAAATTCGACTTCCTAAATTCCGTTACGCGTAACGGTA
>Ga0207667_10000114_pt1 | contig 128923 bp, 134 predicted proteins | sample KBSCornC52_FD_184301 | JGI IMG/M metagenome (GOLD analysis project Ga0207667, IMG submission 184301) | Corn rhizosphere microbial communities from Kellogg Biological Station, Michigan, USA - KBS Corn C5-2 (SPAdes) (version 2) | ecosystem: Host-associated > Plants > Roots > Rhizosphere > Soil ... | reverse complement strand
ACCGCGCCGCGCCCGATCGCGACACCTGGCTGCCGAAGGCGGCGAGCTACATAAGGTCGGTGCGGTTGGTGGCCGATGCGGTGACCCCGCAATGGGCTTCGCGGGTCCGGCCGCTCGACCCGCCCGCGCGCGGCAGCCCGGTCTTCCTCGTCGGTTTTCCGCGCTCCGGAACCACCTTGCTCGACACGTTCCTGATGGGGCATCCCCATGCCGCCGTGCTCGAAGAGGTGCCGCTGGTCACCGAGGCGCAAAGGAGCCTCGGCGAGGGCCTCGACATTGCGAGGCGGTCGCGGGCCGATCTCGAGCGCGCTCGCGACGCTTATTTTGCGGAGCTCGACCGGCACGTCCCGGTCGGCTTCGATGGAGTGGTGATCGACAAATTGCCGCTCAACATGCTCGCGCCGCGATTCATCCACACGATGTTCCCTGATGCCAGGTTCATTTTCGCGCAGCGCCATCCCTGCGACAGCGTGCTCAGCTGCTTCATGCAGCCGTTCGCTCTGACCGATTCGATGGCCTGCTTCCTGGAGCTTCAAAGCGCGGCGGATTTCTACGATGCGGCGATGACCCTGTGGACCCGGTGCAACGAGGTGCTTCCGCTCCAGGTCCAGAAGCTGGTCTATGAGGAACTGGTCGCCGACCCGGAGAGAAGCCTTCGCCCGCTCGTCGATTTCCTGGGTCTCGAATGGCGCGAAGAGCTGCTCGATCATCGCGCAACGGCCAAGGCGCGCGGGACCATCAGCACGCCGAGCTACGACCAGGTGATTCAGCCGCTCAACCGCCGCGCCAGCGGCCGCTGGCGCCGTTATGAAAAGCAGCTCGAGCCCGTCCTCCCGCGGCTCCTGCCGTGGGCTGAACGGCTGGGGTACAGCCGATGAGCAAGCGCTCGGGCCCGGCCTTCGAGGAGGCTCTCGGCGCCTTCCAGCGCGGCGACCTCGACGGCTCGCGGGCGATGGCCGACCAGGCCCTTTCGGCGGCGCCCTCGGCGAAGTGGCAGCATTTGCTCGGCCTCATCCACTGCAGGCTCGGCGACCTGGCGGCGGGCATCGAGCATCTCGCCGCCGCCGCCAGAGCGGATCCGGCCAATATCGGCTTCCAGGTCATGCTCGCCCGCGCCCTCGTCGATGCCGGCCGGCCGGACGAGGTCCTTGCAATGCCGGAACCGCCCCAGGTCACGTCGGGCGCCTCTCTGGCCCTGTGGCAGGCGCGCGCCGAGGCCGCGCAATCCGCGGGCGACCACCAGGCGGCGGCCGTCGCCTGGAGCAACATTGCCGCCGCGGCGCCGCGCGAGTGGAAGGCATGGAGCAATCTCGGCAACGCCTTCGCCGCGCTTCGCCGCTGGCGCGAAGCCTCGGATGCGCTGCAGGAGGCGTTGGATCTCAATCCCGCCGAACAGGGAATCCGCGACAACATCGTCACCTCGCTCCTGCAGCTGGGGCGCGCCCTTCGGTTCCAGGTGGAGTTCGACCAGGCCGAAGCCGCCTTCCGCCGGGCCTATTCGATCGCTCCGACGCACAGGGAGGCCGTGTTCCACTTCGGAATCGCCCTCGAGCGCTCCAATCGCCTCGACGAGCTCGTCAGCCTCCTCGACGCCGCTGCCGGCGTCGGCCTGGGGAGGGATGAGCTTGCCTATCTGTGGGCGGTGCTGGCGAGGCGCGAAGGGCGCCTGGAGGATGCCCGCGCCCTCCTCCTCAAGGCCGATCCCGCCGAAGAGCCCGTTCGCTGGCACGCACTGCGTGCCAAGATCGCCGATTCGCTCGGCAGCGTGGATGAAGCGTTCGAGGCCGCGACCGAAATGAACCGGGCCGCGATCGCCGAATCCGTGCCCGACGAAGATCGGGAGGGCTGGCAACGAAAGTCCGACGCTTATCGGGCCGAGCTGCACGATCTGGCGCGGATGATCACCCCGCAATGGGCGGCGCGGGTGCCCCGGCTGGAGGAGCCCGCAGTGAGGCGCGTTTCGTTCCTCCTGGGCTTTCCGCGGTCGGGCACGACTTTGCTCGACACGTTCCTTATGGGCCACCCGCAAGTCGAGGTGCTGGAGGAAAAGCAGCTCGTCGGCCAGGCGGCCGACATCGTCGGCGGCAGCGTGAACCTGGCAGGCGCCTCGGCCAAGCGGCTGCGCAAGGCCCGCGAGACCTATTTCGGTCTGCTCCGGGGCTACGTGCCGGCGGGCTTCGCGGGGCTCGTGGTCGACAAGTTCCCGCTCGACATGGCCGCTGCTCCGGTGATCGAGGCGATGCTCCCACGAGCGCCGATGATTTTCGCCCAGCGCCACCCCTGCGACGTGGTGCTGAGCGGGTTCATGCAGCCGATCGGGATCGTCAACTTCTCGAACATCGCGGCGGCGGCCGATTATTACGATGCGATGATGAGCATCTGGACGGCCGCACGCGAGACGATGGCGCTCAATGCCCACACAGTCGTCTACGAGGAGCTCGTCGCCGATCCGGAGGCGACGCTGAGGCCGCTCATCGCCTTCCTCGGCCTCGACTGGGACGATCGCCTGCTCGACCACCGGCGCACCGCGAAGAGCCGCGGCACCATCGTCACGCCCAGCTACGACCAGGTGACCGAGCCGGTGACCACGCGGGCTGTCGGCCGCTGGAAACGCTATGCGAATCAGATGGAGCCGGCGCTTCCGATCCTCCTGCCCTGGGCGGAACGGCTCGGCTATCGCGACTAAATTGGGAAATTTTCCCAATTCACGGCCAATCGTTCCGGAACGTTTCAGGAGCCAACACTGATTTTGTTCGATAAAATGCAATTGGCACAGTCCCTGCATTGATAGGTCCGTGGCCCAATCGTGGGCCGGACCAGACACAAGGGACCAGACAATGCTCGCAACTTTTTCCCCCAGCCGCGAAACCGCAACCGCTTTCGCCGCCGCCTTCGTGACCGCGCTGCTGTTCGTCAGCACCGCCACTTCGCTGATCGCCTGAAGGGGAGGGCAAAGTGAGCAACCGTTTCCTCGTCAACAGGCGCGACGGCAAGATCATGGGCGTCGCTGCCGGCCTCGCGGATTACACGGGAGTCGATCCGCTCCTGATCCGCCTCGGCCTCGTCGCGGCCCTGCTCCTCACCGGGCCGGTCGTCCTCATCGCCTATCTCGTCGCCGGGCTGGTTGCGGCCGAACGCTGAAGCGATCTGGCCGCGGCCGCGCTATACTGGCGCGGTGACCGCCAGTTCCGATCCTTTCCAATTGCAGCGTTTCGCCGACGCCCAGAAGGGCGTGTTCGATATCGCTTTGTCGGAGCTTCAAAGCGGCGCCAAGCGCGGCCACTGGATGTGGTTCGTCTTCCCGCAGATTGCCGGGCTCGGGCTCAGCGAGACGAGCCGGCGCTTCGCGATCCGCTCGCTCGAGGAGGCCAATGCCTATCTCGACCATCCGCTTTTGGGTCCGCGCCTTCGCCGCTCGGTCGAGGCGCTGCTCGCCTGGGCAGGCAAGCGCGACCCGGAAGCCATCCTTGGCTCGATCGACGCGATGAAGCTTCGCTCCAGCCTCACTCTGTTCGCCGCCGCGGCACCCGGCGAGCCGCTGTTCGGCCGAGCGCTGGACGCGTTCTTCGATTCGCCGGACCCTGAGACCCTGCGCCGCCTTCCCGCTTAGCTGTTCGCGTCCTGCGCCTGGACGAACTTGTTGAAGCGGCTGCCGCCACTGTCGACGCGCAGGAAAGCCAGGTCGTTCTTGTCGAACACCTTGAAGAATTCCTCCCAGCTGATCCGGTGGAGGCCGACATCCTCGCTGCCGTCCGGATCGTCGAAATCGATCCTGAGCATCCCTCCGGGCTGGTCGTTCCGCTCGGTCGCCGCGACCATCGCTGGATGGCCGCCGCGCTTTTCGACCCAGTCGCGGATTTCGTCGTGATCGGTCGTCGCCGTTGCGCTGCGTTCGGTCTCTGGCATGGGAACCTCCGGAATTTTCGTCGCAAACCCAATGATTCCAAGGCGGTGACGGTTCCGTGGCGCGGTCGGACGGGAACTTTCACTTTGCGGCGCCATCTTTTCGTGGGAACGCTTTCGCGAATCGAAAGCACTGGAGGCGACGATGGCAGCGAGAAGCGGCTTTAGCTGGGGCGCCTTCTTCACCGGCGCCATTGCCCTCGCGATCCTCGCGATCCTCGTCGCCGTAGGCGTTGCCTTTGGAGGATTGTACCCGGTGGCGGCGTCGGACCCCCACACCGGCGGGGTTCGCTGGTTCCTGACGCAGTCGCGCGACCATGCGATCGAGCGCTCGGCGTCGGGACTGACGGCGCCGCAATTCTCCGCTGCCGACATTCGCGAGGGTGCCGGGCACTTCAAGGGCATGTGCCAGGCGTGCCACGGCGGCCCTGGAGTCGAGCCGGAGGAATTCGCGGCGGGAATGAACCCCCGTCCGCCCAATTTGGCGAGAGCAGCCGGCGACCTCAGCGTTTCGGAAGTCTTCTGGATCGAGAGGAACGGGCTCAAGATGACCGGAATGCCTGCCTTCGCCAAAACCGACGCGGATTCGGAGCTGTGGAAGGTCGCGGCGTTCGTGAAGGCGCTGCCGACATTCAGCGCGGCCGATTATGCCGCGATCCCCAACGCTCACGAGGACGAGCACGGCCACATGTCCGGCGACAAAGACTCACACACGCACTAAGACCCACTTGCCGTGGGGCTGCGGCGTGACTCACAACGAAGGAGCATATCATGCGTAAATTGCTCATGGGCCTGGCCCTGGTGTCGATGGCGGTCCCGGCGTCGAGCGCCCTTACGGTCGGATCCAAGGCGCCCGATTTCACCACCACCGGAGCCCTTGCCGGCAAGCCGTTCAAGCTGCACCTCAAGGAGCAGCTGAAGCACGGTCCGGTCGTCCTTTATTTCTTTCCGAAGGCCTTCACCAAGGGCTGCACGCTCGAAGCCCATGCCTTCAGCGAATCGACTGACGACTTCAGGAAGCTCGGCGCCCGGGTGATCGGGATGTCGGCCGACGATCTCAAGACGCTGGAGGACTTCTCGGTCAAGGAATGCCGGAACAAGTTCCCGGTGGCGACCGCCAGTCCCGAGCTTCGGAAGGCCTATGACGTGGTACTCCAGCAGAAGCCGGAATTTGCCAACCGCACGTCCTACGTGATCGCGCCCGACGGCCGGATCGTCATGGAATATACCAATCTCGATCCCAGCGAGCACGTCCAGCGGGCGCTTGCGGCGGTGAAGTCCCTGAAGGGCAAATAGCCGCCCCCGACCGGGGCATTGAGATCAGCGGGTGGCGACCTTGTCGGCAGGCTTTGCCGGCTTCTCGGCATCGCGAGTTGGAGTCGCCGACCTTGGCGAGTCGGTCAGGGCGGCGATCACCTTGCCGTCTCTCTTGTAGATGTCGGGATAGTCGATGATCCGACCGTCGACGGTTGCCGCCGACGACATATAGACGATGTAGACCGGGAGCGGATCGGGGAAGTTCGCCTGCACCGATTTGCCGCTCTTGAGCGTCGCCTCGACTTTCTCCGGAGTCCATTCATCGCCACCCTCGCCCAGCAGGATCGTCGCGAGCTGCAAGATGTCCTGAGTCCGGATGCAGCCGTGGCTGAAAGCGCGCACCTTGCTGTTGAACCGGCTCCTGGCGTTGGTGTCGTGAAGGTAGATCGCCTTCGAATTGGGCATCACGAACTTGACCTGGCCCAGCGCGTTCGTCGGCCCCGGCGGCTGGCGCCAGCGCTGGATGCTTCCGTCGTCCTTGCGGACCGCGACGAAGCCCTTCTTGCCGGCAACTTCGCCGGAGATGCTGGTCGGAACTTCCCACCACGGATTGAGAATCACGCCCGTGGCCACCGCCGAAAGCTGCGGCGTCGGAGTCGAGATCTTGCCGGCGACCGCGTGGTGCCTCGAAATCGTCTCGCCATTCTCGACCAGCGCCGCCGTATAAGCGGGGACATTGACGATGATGTATCGGTCGCCGAGCTTCTGCGGCAGCCACCGCCAGCGGTCCATGTTGAGCCGAATCCGGTCGATCGCAGCTTTTTGCGTGGCCGGCGTGACCTCCAGCGCGCGCTTGAGCGCCGCATATTGGGGATGCACAGGAAGCAGCCCGTTCAAAGTCTCGGCGACTTGGTGAGTGAGGAGAGCCCAGCGAAGCAGCTGGTCGGTGCGGCCGCCGTCGAGGTCGGGGTCCTTGATCGACCAGTCGACCCGATCCTTGGCCTTGGTGTGGCCGAGGGCGAGGTCGGACGCGACCCGGGTGAAATGATCGCTCGCGACCTGGTTGAGCCTGATCGGGTCGCCGGCAGCAAGCGCCGCGGAGAGCTCCTGCGGATCGTAATCGGCCGGGTCGAGGCCCTCCTTGCCGATCCCCTGGATATAAGCGAGCAGCGCCTGGGCATCGGGGACGGTCCAGGGCGGCGGAGGCAGCGGCGCGGGCTCCGCTGGAGCGGCGACCGGCTGCTGAACCGGGACGGCCGCCGCCGGGGCCGGCTGGGCCTGGACAGGCGGTGCGGCCGGCGGCTCCGGCTGCTTCGCCTGCGCTGCGAACGGCAGCGCCGAAGCGGCACCGAAAAGGACCAGTGCGTTGAATCTGTTATGCAATCTCACGGCAGTCTCGCTCTTCGGCTTCCTGTCGAACCCACAGTTTTGCCCGCGGCCACAATACACAAGCTGAACGGCCCGTTCCAGTGACGGAAAGCCACACCTGCACGTAAGTCGTGGATAAGAACCAATCTTTAAGTCGTTGCGATTATCCCGCCCGGCGAGTGGGGGAGTGGATGGCGAGCAAGTATCTGGACGGCTCGATGGTGCCGCGGACGGTAACCCGTCACGCGGATCACCGTTCGGAGCCGCGTTTCGAAGCCGAAGCGCAGATGGCTGTGCTTCGGCTTCGGGGCAGAAACTATAAGGTTGAGTTGCTGAACGTGTCCGCCTCGGGCGCGATGCTCATCTTCTCCTTGATCCCGTACATCGGCGAGACAATAAGGCTGGAGCTTGTCGGACGCGGCCAGGTCTCCGGCAGCGTCTGTTGGGTCAGGGACGGGAAGATCGGCGTCAACTTTTCCGGACCTGTGGAGTAGCCGGCGTGGAGATGAACTTTTCAATGATCAAGGCGCGCATCGCCGAGGCCCCCGATCCGAGCGATCGACGGCTGTCGCCGCGCGTGCCGGTGGAGATCGACGGCACGGTTCGCGAGCTCGGTGCCAGCGGTGTCGATGCGCGGATCCTCAACATTTCCGAGCGGGGGTTCATGGCCGAATCCGAAGGCCGGTTCGAGGTCGGCTCGAGAGTCTGGTTGATGCTCCCCGGTCGCGAGCGCGCCAATGCCGTCGTCAAGTGGACGGCGGGGGACCGGCTCGGCGCCGAATTCTCGGAGCCAATCTCGCCGGACGAGCTGCCGCCAAGCTAAGCGGCTGAATTCCAAGGCGTTCAGCGCCTCCCGAGATGATGGTCAACCGTCCCGAAACGGGGCAGCGATGCAACCGCTGCAGCTTTCGCTCGTTCACCCGCCCCGAAAGGAACCTCTCATGCCTGTCTCTTCAGGCCAGAACGGCAGGACCTATAACCTGACGGTTCGCGGCTATCACGCGGTCTATCGCGAGCAGGAGGTGAACCGCTGTCCCGGCTGCGGGCGGACCCACTGGATCATCGGCCGAGTGTCGGCGGAGTGCGCCTTTTGCGCGACGGCGCTTCCCCTCGCCGAAGCGAGCACGCGCTCGCATGGCCGGCCGGTCATCGTCCTTCACAAGAAAGCCGACCACCACGCCTGGGCGGCCTGACTTCGCTCAGGAAGCTGGAGCCGGGCGGATCGGCACCGGCGCGTTGCACAAGTCGACGCCGCCCGCGGGCCGGATGAAGAAGTCATCCTTGCGGTTCGCCCGCGCCTTCACATAGGCGCTGAAGATCGGCGCATTCGTGTCCATGACCTGGAAGGCCGGTCGCTCCGGCAGGGCGATGTCGCTGGCCAGCCGGACCCAGGCGATCGGCACGTTCTGAGACGCTTCCTTGTAGAAACCCAGCGCCTCGGTCCCGCGCGGCAGACTGCTCAAATTCTCGATCCCGCTGATCACCCGCCCGACGACCGCGATATTGCGGTCGAGGTGTCTCGGCGCGTGACCGATCACGGCATAGAGCTCGCCGCCGGTTCCGGTGTCGGGCGCAAGGTCGCGGCCGACCCCGACATAGCCGTAGCAATGGACGAGGTTGGCGGTGCCGCCTTTCGGGTCGTAGCCGATTGGCCAGCCGAGCGCGTAGCCCGCCCGGGGCGCGTAATCGTCCGGAAAGGGCAACGGCCTGACTTTCAGCCCCTTCAGCCGCCGCGCATATTCCGCGGGCGGCTTGGCCACCACTCCCGCCGGAAGCGGATCCTTGCTCTCGTTCTTGCCCCACTGGACGACATAATTGTCCTGGACTCGATAGATGCTTGCCTTGTCCCACCAATGCGCCTTCGCCAGCGCCCGCAGATTGGCGACGTGAACCGGGGCGAAATCGGGCGCCAGCTGGATGACGACCTTGCCGCCGCTCGCCAGCTGCATCACCAGCAGGTCGTTCGCGGGGATCGTTTGCCACGCGCTCGGCGGGGCGGAAGCGACGATCTCGGTCGGAGTCTTGGGTGCGGGCGCGGCAGCCGCAAGCCCAAGCAGAAACACTATCGCGAGATTACGCATTCGCCCCCCGTCTTTCGGCTTTCGACGGAACACTCTAACGGCGGCCGATGCACCTTGCCACCTTGATGCTGCTCGGTTCCGGAGAGCTCGGCCGCGAGTTCACCATCGCGGCAAAGAGGCTCGGCTGCCGGATCGTCGCCTGCGACCGCTACGCCAATGCACCCGCGATGCAGATGGCCGATGCGTTCGAGGTGTTTCCGATGCTCGATGGCGCAGCGCTCCGTGCAGCGGTCGAAAAGCACCGCCCGGACTTCATCGTCCCGGAAATCGAGGCGATCGACACCGCGATCCTCGCCGATCTCGAGCGCGAGGGCTGGCATGTCGTCCCCTCGGCCAAAGCGGTGCAGCTGACGATGAACCGTGATGGAATCCGCGATTTCGCAGCCAGCGAGCTTGGCCTCGTGACGTCGAAATACCGCTTCGCCGAGAGCCGGGACGAGGCCCTGGCCGCCGCCGAGACCGTCGGGTTTCCGTGCGTGATCAAGCCGGTGATGTCGAGCTCGGGCAAGGGCCAGAGCACGGCTGGCACGCCCGACGAGGTCGCCTCGGCGTGGGCCTATGCCGTCGCGAAGATGCGCGGCGACCGCCCGCGGATCATCGTCGAGGAATTCATCGCCTTCGATAGCGAGATCACCTTGCTGACCGTCTCGACCAGGAACGGGGTCCTGTTCTGCCCGCCGATCGGGCACCGGCAGGAATATGGCGACTATCGCGAGAGCTGGCAGCCGGCTGCAGTGCCGCCGTCTGCCCTCGCCTCGGCGCAGGAGCAGGCGAAAAGGGTCGTGGAAGCGCTCGGCGGCCACGGCATCTTTGGCGTCGAATTCTTCATCCGCGGCTCCGAAGCGATCTTCTCCGAGCTTTCTCCCCGTCCGCACGACACCGGCATGGTCACCCTCATCTCGCAATATCCCAACGAGTTCGAGCTTCACCTTCGAGCCGTGCTTGGCCTTGCGATCCCCTCGATCGACCTTGCCGGCCCGTCTGCTTCGGCCGTGATCCTTGCCGATCGCGAGAGCAAGCGTTTCGATTACGAGGGAATCGCGGGCGCGCTCGAACTCGGCGCTCCCGACAGGCCCGTCGACATTCGAATCTTCGCAAAGCCGGTGACTCTCGATCGGCGGCGAATGGGGGTCGCGCTCGCCCGCGCCCCGAGCGTCGAGGAGGCGGTCGATCGCGCCAAACAGGCTGCCCGAGCGGTTCGGATCGCCTACCCCGATTGAGGCGTTGGCGGTGCTAAAGGAGGTTTCGACATGCGCTCACTGATTGCAGCGACACTCACGGCAATGCTCCTCGCCGGGTGCGGCAAGGGCGAGCAGCAGGCGCAGCCGGTGCAGTCGATCAAGGTAAGAAGCCCCGAACAGGATCAATTGTTCAAGCTCAATGCCCTCCATCGAGCGATCGCCCTCAAGCGGGCGGTCTACGATTCGGGCTACGCCTGCCAGCGGGTGACTCAATCGGGGTTCGTCGGCGCCTACAAGAATCTCGACATGTGGATGGCGAGATGTGCCGACGGGCGGGACTGGGCAATTTTCACCGGTCCCGACGGAAGCGCCCAGGTCCGCGACTGCAAGGACGTCGTCGGCATGGGGCTCCCGCAGTGCGTGATGAAGCCGGAGGAACCTCAAGGCGGGGTCAAGGCGGGCTGACTTCGCGAACCGGCCCCGACCGCCATTGCTGATTCTTCACTTGATTTGATCCTCCCGGCTGCGACACCGGGTGTGTGTTTCTCGCGCGCTTCCCGCAGGGCATAGTCGAGAGCGGCTCGTCCAGACGGTGGAGCGTCGCCTTTTTCCTTGCCGCGGCGATCCTCATCGCGGCGTCGGCGCTGTTGCGTGCCGCCAACAAGGACGAAAGTCAGTATGTCGCCGCAGTCGCCCTGATCCGGCAGGGCTGGCCCTACCTCGATTTCGCTTATCTCCAGACTCCGCTTCAGCCGCTTCTGCTCAGCCCATTGGCATTGCTCCCCGCGGGCTTGGTCTATGCCGGTGCCCGGGCAGCGAACGCTCTGTTCGGATTTGCGACCTTGCTGGTTCTGTTTGCGAGCCTTCGCGGGACGGCAGGCCGCCAAAGCGCCTTGGTCGTGCTCGCCGCGCTCGCGTGCTCGCAACCGTTCCTGCTCGCCGCGTCGCTGGCTCGTAACGACTCGCTTCCGATGCTCCTGATTGCCTGTGCCGTCGGCACGCTGCTGTTCGCGATCCGGGAGCGCTCGTTCCGGGCCTTTGCGATCGGCGGCCTGTTCCTCGGCCTCGCGACATCCGCCAAGATCAGCGGCGCCTTGCCCGCTGCCGGCGCGGTGCTGTTCCTCGTCATCCGGGGCCGCAGCTACGGAATTCGAAGCCTTGCCGCGTTTGGCGTCGGCGCGCTGGCCGGCCTGCTGCCCTCCATCGTCTTCGCTCTGGCCGCGCCGTCGGAATTCCGCTTCGACGTGTTTGCCTACAGCCTGCAGGCGCCGGTCCAGTGGTGGACGTCGGTCGGAAGGGCCGCGGGCCTGGAGCCAGCCAGCCGCATCGTCCGACTCATCGGCCTAGCCGCGCAGGGCTCGATGCTCGTCGCTTTGGCGGCAGCCCTGTTCGACCGAAGGCGCGGCGACGACAGGCTGCTCCTCGACCTGATGATCGTCGGCGGGATCGTCGGGTCCTACATGCCCGAGCCCGCCTATGCGCAATATCTGGTGCCTTTGCTTCCGCCGCTCTTCGCCCGATTCGCGCTGGCGCTGGATGAGGCGCCGCGCCGGTGGCGCGCATGGTTGTTTGCGCTGGCCGGGGCGGGAAGCATCGCCGGCCTCGGATTTGCCGCATCGCATATCAACGGCCGCATCGGCATCGCCGAAGCAGGCGGGATCGGGCCCAGGACGGCGGCGCTCGCCGGAGGCGGCCCGATTGCGGCCCTGTCGCCGGAATTCGTCGCCGGCGTGGGTGCCAGGCTGGATCCGCGATTCGCCGCGGGGCCGTTCCTGTTCAGGACGGCCGACGGCCTGGCCGGCCGGGCGGAGCGCCTCGGCCATGCCGTCTCCTGGCAAAACGTCCAGCTTTCGTTCGAAAGAGATCCGCCGGCGGTTATCCTGGTCGGCGGCGAGAAGACGTCCCACCGGCCGATTCATGTTCATGGCCTAGACGCGCCGCTGATCGGCTGGGCATTATCGCAGGGCTACCGGCCGGTGCCCGTCGGCGATGGCTTTGTCGCTTATGTAAGCCCTACCAGGCGGGCGGGCTGAGCCGGGCACCGCAGGCCGCGACTCAATCGTCGCAGCGGCGCGTTTCCTTATATTCTCCGGCCGCGGACTTTTCCTTGACGGTCAGGCACTTGCCCTGGCGGATTTCCTCGCGCCAACTGCCATCGGCGTTGACGATGCGATTGCCCTTGGGAACGCGCTTGCCGTCCTTGATTGTGTAGCTCCAGTCGCTGGGCGTCGCCTGCGTCTGGGCCTGCTGCTGCGGCTGCAGCTGCGGCGCCTGCGCGAGCGCCATCGACGCGAGGCCGAACCCGGCCATCACCGAAAGTGCCACTGCCAAACGCTTGGTCATTTCAAACTACTCCCTAGGCTCGTCTTGTAACCCAAAGCACGTGAACCCGCAGTGAAGGCGGCACGAGCGGATCGGGCGACGAATCGAGCCGCTTTCGGGATGTGGGAGTAAAGAGCCGCCTCTGCAACGGCAGGCGAGCCCGGCCGTGCCGAGCTCGCCCCGACCTTAGCCTTGCCTCGCCTTGAACCGCCGGTTCGTCTTGTTGATGACGTAAACGCGGCCGCGGCGGCGGATGACCCGGCAGTCGCGATGCCGCGACTTCAGTGACTTGAGGCTGTTGCGAATCTTCATGGCCGGGCGCCTTGCTCGTTCTCTTGGCTAGCTTTTGGGAGGTTCGTGAACCGGCGGCTCCCCTATGGGGACCGCGGGTCCAAGTCAAGGCTGCGGCTGCCGCTCCGCCTTTGGCTGACCTGCCGCGAAGGTGTCGCCGAAATAATCGCCACGATACCATAGCGGCCGCTGGTCGGCGTCCGCGAGCGCCCGCGAGATCCGGTAATTGAGCTCCGCGTAACGCGCGCCCTGGTCCCACAGGATGTGCTGCGACAGATCGTCGTTCACCTTGTGATAGGTGTGCGCCAGGAAGTCCTTCCAGATCGGCTCGCCGCCATTGGCGAAGCCGGTCATCAGCAGGATCGCTGGGACTCCGCGGGTGACGAACCGGTAATGGTCGGAGCGAACAAAGATCGCTTCCTCTGGCATCGGGTCGGGCGACACCGTCACCCCCATCGAGCCCGCCGCGTCCGCGATGGTCCGGGCGATCGTCGAATGGTCGCCTCCGAAAGCGATGACGTCGGTGAACGGGTACAGAAGCAGCGGCATGTCGAGATCGACGACGCTGACGATCCTGTCCTCCGGAACCGTCGGATGGGCGGCGAAATAATCGGCGCCGCGAAGCCCCTTCTCCTCGCCGGTGTTGGCGATGAACAGCACCGAGCGGCGCGGCGGCTTGCCCGAGGCGACGAACTCGCGCGCCGCCTCCAGCATCGTCGCCACGCCCGCCGCATTGTCGAGCGCGCCGTTGTAGATCGAATCCTCGCCGGGCTTGGCGTCGGTCTTGATGCCCAGATGGTCGAGATGGCCCATCAGGACGACATATTGGTCCTTCAGCGCCGGGTCGGAGCCGGGGAGGAGCCCGATCACTTCCGGGCTGGTGAAGTCGTTCCACTCCATTCGGTCGCTGAGGCGGAACCGCGCCGGGATGGCGAAACCGGCAAGCGTGCCCGGCTTTTCAGACGCCGCGAGAGTCTGCGAGAAATCCTTGCCCGCCGCGCTGAACAGCTGAGCCGCCACGTCCTTCGAGATCGTCGCCACCAGCGCCAGTCTCGTCGACTGGCTCTGAGCCCTGCCCGTCGGGTCGACCCAGTCGACCACCGGGCGATCGTAATAGCCGAGCAGGCTGAAATTCGGCCGGTCGCCGGTTCCCGACACCTGCACCAGCCCGACCGCGCCTTTTTGGGCCGCGATCACCGGCTTGTAGGAATTGAGATGCGCGGAGACCTCGCTCGGCAGCCCCGGCGGAGTGCCGTCGAGAACGACGACGACCTTTCCGCGGATGTCGAGCCCGGCATAATCGTCGATCCCGAGCCGGGAATCGCTGATCCCGTGCCCGGCGAAGACCATGGGAGCATCGATTGAACGCTGCTGCTGGGTGAGGCTCGGCTTGGCCGCGAACTCGCTGCCCGAACGGAGCGCCCTTGCCTCGCCGCCGACGATAATCGCTGCGGCCGGAGCGGCGGCATGGGTCGCACGGCGGAACGGCACCTCGACGTACCAGCTTCCGTCCTTGCCGCCGGGGGTGAGCCCGATCGCGCGGAAGCGCGACGCGACATAGGACGCTCCGATGTCATAGCCTTTCGACCCGGTGTCGCGGCCCTCCAGCAGGTCGCTGGCGAGAAACTCGACGTCGGCCCGAACCCGATGCGCCGCTGCGGTGTCGGCCTGCGGCGCGGGGGCGGCGGCCGTCGCCAGCAGCGCCAGCGGGCCAAGGATGAACTTCAGGGCTTTCACGCCAGTTGGAGACCTTGCAGCTTGCGCTCCCATCGAAGCGCGTGGGTGACGATTACGTCGATGTCGGCAAAGCGGGGTGTCCAGTCCAGCGTTTCGACCAGGCGGCGGTTGGAGGCGACGAGCGCCGGCGGATCGCCCGCGCGCCGCGGCTTCATCTCGCGCCGGACCGGCTCGCCTGCCACCCGGTCGACGGAGTCGAGCACTTCGAGCACCGACAGGCCTTTGCCGTAGCCGCAGTTGACCACGAGATTGCCGGCCGGCTCGTCGATCAGCCGCTCGAGCGCAAGCACGTGGGTATCGGCAAGGTCGCTGACATGGATGTAATCGCGGATGCAGGTCCCGTCCGGCGTCGGATAATCAGTCCCGAACACGTCGATATGGTCGCGCTTGCCCACCGCCGCTTCGACGGCAATCTTGATCAGGTGGGTCGACCCCCTGCCGATCTGCCCCGAGCGCAGCTGCGGGTCGGCGCCGGCGACGTTGAAATAACGAAGGGCTCCGTAATTGAGCGGGTAGGCGGCCGAGCTGTCGGACAGCATGCGCTCGGTCATCAGCTTGGAGGCGCCATAAGGATTGATGGGCTGCTTCGGATCGTCCTCGTCGATCGGAACCCGCTCGGGCGCTCCGTAGGTCGCTGCCGTCGAGGAAAACAGGATGTGATTCACGCCCGACGCGACCGCGGCCGAGATCAAGGCGTGAGTCGCGACGGTGTTGTTGGCGTAATAAAGAAGCGGCCTCTCGACGCTTTCGGGAACGACGATCGACCCGGCGAAATGCATGATCGCGCCGATCCCCTGCTCGGTGAAGATCCGCTCCACCAGCGCCCGGTCGGTGATGTTGCCTTCATAAAAAGGGACATCGCCGGGAACGATTTCGCGCGTGCCGTTGGAAAGATCGTCGATGACTGCAACCGGCCAGCCGCCGTCCTTGAGAGCGAGGACGGCGTGGCTGCCGATATAGCCGGCGCCGCCGGTGACCAGAACGGGGACTTGTCCCATGGGTTCAATGCGCTAGCGAACGGAGCCGCCGATTGCCAGCCGAAGCTCGGCTGCGCATCGGCAACGACGATTGTTGCGGCTCTCGGATGTGTCGATTAAGCGCGGGACGCAAGACAGGGGCGCTTTCATGTTCAACTGGTTTCAACGCCTGCTCCCGCGGACCGGCGATTTCTTCGGGATGTTCGAGGCTCATGTGGCGACACTCGTCGCCGCCGCCAAGGCGCTCGACGAACTGATCGACGGCCAGGAACCCGCCGAGGATCGAATTCAGGAGATCGACCGGCGAGAGCACGAGGCGGACGAGATCATCCGCCAGGTGCTTCGCTCGGTCAGGCAGACTTTCCTTACCCCGTTCGACCGCGGCGCGATCATCTCGCTGATCGGCGCGATGGACGACACGATCGACGAGATGGAATCGACGGCGCGGGCGATCAAGCTTTACGAGCTGACCGCGTTCGAGCCGGAAATGAAGCACATGGCGAAAATGATCGTCGACGCCTCGCATTTGACCGCCGAAGCGATTCCGATGCTTCGCGACATCAGCCGTCGCGGTGCGCGAATCCATATCATGACCGAAAAGATCGTCAGGCTCGAAGGCGATGCCGATGACGTCCATGCAATCGGCCTGAAGCTCGCGTTCCAGCAGCATTCGAATCAGCCGATGCAGTTCATCATCGCCAGGGAAATCTACAAGCACCTCGAGCGGATCACCGATGCGTTCGAGGATGTCGCGAACGTGATCGACGGCATCGTCATCGACCACACCTGACGTGTACGAACTCGCCCTCCCGCTGCTGGTCGGCCTCATCGCCGTCGCGCTGATGTTCGACTTCCTGAACGGCCTTCACGACGCCGCCAATTCCATCGCCACCGTTGTCGCGACGCGGGTGATTCCTCCCGTCGCGGCCGTCGGATTCGCCGCTTTCTTCAACTTCGCCGCTTATTTCCTGGCGCTGAAGTGGCCCGCTCTCCACAATGTTGCGGACACGATCGGCAAAGGCCTGGTCGACAAGGACGTGATCACCCCCGCGGTCGTGTTCGGTGCGCTCATCGGCGCCATGTTCTGGAACGTGCTGACCTGGGTAAAGGGCATCCCGTCCTCGTCCAGCCACGCGCTCGTCGGCGGCCTTGTCGGCGCCGGGGTTGCCCATGCCGGCTTGCCCAGCATCCAGTGGGTTGGACTCAACAAGACTCTGATCGCGATCGTGGCCTCTCCGACTCTCGGCCTGGTGCTGGCCATGGCGATCATGCTGGCGACAAGCTGGATCGGGTTGCGCGCCAGCGCCCGCGGGGCGGAACGCACGTTCAGGGGCCTTCACCTCGTCTCGTCCGGGACGCTATCGCTAAGCCACGGTCTCAACGATGCCCAGAAGACGATGGGGCTGATCACCGTGCTCCTCTATTCGACGGGCCACCTGCATGGGAATTTCCACGTTCCCAACTGGGTCGCGTTGAGCTGCTACGTCGCCATGGGCCTCGGCACTCTGACCGGCGGCTGGCGGATCATCGAGACGATGGGGACTCGAATCACCAAGCTCAACCAGCACCAGGGGTTCTCGGCCTCCATGGGCGGCTCGATCATGCTGTTCTCCGCCTCCTATCTCGGAATCCCGGTGTCGACGACTCACACGATGACGGGTTGCGTGATCGGCGCGGGCGCGGCGCGCAGGGCTTCGGCGGTCCGCTGGGGGATCGCCGGCAACGTCGCGGTGGCGTGGCTCATCACGATCCCTGCCTCGGCGATTGTCGCCGCGATGTTCTATTGGCTGATCAGCGGGTCGTTCATGCTGGACCTGATTGCGCTTGGGATCATTGCTTTGTTCGCCTTCATCGTGACTCGACTGCGCAAGCGGCGGCCGCAAGATCCGATCGCCTGACGCGGGCAGGGCGGCCGGCGGCGGACCCCGTGCCGCGGCCGTGCCGTTTGCCTGTTCGGCGCCCTCGCACTATCAGCGGCGCCAATTCCAACCTTTGCCCCACAGGACCCGATGACCCTCACCATTTCGAGCGCGTTCGACGCCGGCAATATCCGCATCGTCAGCCAGGACGGCGACAGCGCCGACCTGGAAATCGTCAAGGACCACATGTCCGATTTCTACCAGTGGTTCTATTTTCGGCTCGCCGGCGGCAAGGGCCGCGAGGTCACGCTTCGGATCACCAATTGCGCGGGCTCGGCCTATCCCAACGGCTGGCCCGATTATCGCGCCTGCGTCTCTGCCGACCGCGACGACTGGCTGCGGATCGACGGCACCGGCTATGCGGACGGAATCCTCACCATTCGCTTCACTCCGACGCAAGATGTGGTCTGGATCGCCTATTTCGCGCCTTATTCGATGGAGCGGCACCACGACCTCGTGACCTCGGTCGCGTCGCTTCCGGGGGTCTCGTACAGCTCGCTCGGCAAGTCGATCGACGGCCAGGATATCGACTGCCTGAAGATGGGCGAAGGCCCGCTCAGCGTCTGGCTCTACGCCCGCCAGCATCCTGGCGAGAGCATGGCCGAATGGTGGATGGAAGGCGCGCTCGAAAAGCTCACCGACCTCGACGACCCGGTCACCCGCGTGCTCCGCGAGCAGTGCACGCTGCGGATCGTGCCCAACATGAATCCGGACGGTTCCCGGCGTGGGCATTTGCGGACCAACGCGGTCGGAGTGAACCTCAACCGGGAGTGGCATGCGCCTTCGGCCGAGAAGAGCCCGGAAGTGCTGTGCGTCCGCAACGCGATGGACGGCACCGGCGTGGATTTCGCGATGGATATTCATGGCGACGAGGCCATTCCCGCCAACTTCCTCGCCGGCTTCGAAGGCATCCCCTCGTTCACCGACGGTCAGGCCCGGCTGTTCAAGCGGTTCAGCGAGACTCTCGAGCGACTGTCGCCCGATTTCCAGACCCGCAAGGGCTATGAGATTCCCAAGCCCGGCGAAGCCAACATGTCGATGTCCACGACCCAGCTCGCCGAGCGCTACGGCTGCGTGTCGATGACTCTCGAGATGCCGTTCAAGGACAATTTCGATCTGCCCGACCCGATCTACGGCTGGTCGCCGGAGCGGTCGAAGCATCTGGCGCGCGCCTGCCTCGATTCGCTGCACGCGATTCTGCCCGAACTGACCAAGGCGAAAGCGGCCGCTTCGAAAGCGGAAAAGGTCGATGCCTAGGCTGGTCCTGCTTCGTCACGGCCAGTCGCAGTGGAATCTGGAAAACCGCTTCACCGGCTGGTGGGATATCGGATTGTCGGAGAAGGGCGTCGCCGAGGCGGTCGCCGCCGGCGAGTTGATGAAGCACCACGGCTTCGATTTCGACATCTGCTTCACCAGCCTCCTCACGCGGGCGATCAAGACTCTCGACCTCGCGCTCGAGGCAATGGACCGGCTATGGCTTCCGGTCCGCAAGGACTGGCGGCTCAATGAGCGCCACTATGGCGCGCTCACCGGCCGCGACAAGCACGAGATGCGCGAGACGGTCGGTGACGAGCAGGTCAGGATCTGGCGCCGCTCGTTCGACGTCCCGCCGCCGCCGCTCGACCTCGGCAGCCGCTATGCTGTCGCCAGCGACCGGCGCTATTCCGGCGTCCATGTTCCCGCGACCGAGAGCCTGAAGGACACGATCGAGCGCGTTCTTCCCTTTTGGGACAAGGCGATCGCGCCCGCGCTCCGTTCGGGCGAGCGGGTGCTCATCTCGGCGCACGGCAATTCGATCCGGGCACTGGTCAAGCATCTGTCGAACATCGGCGACGAGGAGATCGTCGGGGTCGAGATCCCGACGGGCGAGCCGCTGGTGTACGAGCTCGACGCGGACCTCGCGCCCCGCGAAAGATATTATCTGGGCAAGCGCTAGGCCGCCGCTTCGAGCCCGCACTCGCGGCTAGGCGGCTGACTTTTCCCGGTACATCGCGCGGTCGGCGCGGCCGATCACAGATTCCGGCGTGTCGTTGGCGGCGATGGCTGTCGTTCCGATGGCGACTCCAAGCGGCAGCCGGATTCCGTCGCAATGGCTCTCATGCTCGTGGATCAGCGCCGTCAGCCGCGCGGCGGTTTCCAGCGCCGTCTCTTCCGTCGCATGGGCCAGCAGGATTCCGAACTCGTCGCCGCCCAGCCGCGCCACGCAATCGCTCTTGCGCACGCCGTGGCTCAGAACGCCCGCGACCTGGATCAGCGCTTCGTCGCCGGCCCTGTGTCCGAAACTGTCGTTGATTCGCTTCAGTCCGTCGATGTCGACGAACAGCATCGCCGCGCTCTCGCCGTAGCGGCTGACCCGAGCGATCAGCGATTCGAGCTCGCGCATGAAGCCGCGCCGGTTGGGCACCGGGAGTAGCACGTCCTGGTGGGCGAGCGCGTGGAGCTGGCGCACGCGCTCCTCGAGCTCGGCGATCGTCTCGCGCAGCCGTTCGATCTCCGCGAACGGATCGACGGTCGGGTCCTGGTCCACTTCGGTCACGCCCGGAGCAAATAGACCGATTCGCTCGCGCGTTAAATCTGCGCGATTCGGCTGTCCCGATTGCGAACAGGCAAATCGCTTTCTAAACGGCGGCTTGCGCGACAGGCGAGGGAATAGAAAAGAGTGGCGGGCCCAACGGTCGGAATCATCATGGGCAGCAAGTCCGACTGGGAGACGATGCGCCACGCCGCCGAGATGCTCGACCGGCTCGCAATTGCCCACGAGACGAAGATCGTATCCGCCCACCGCACGCCCGCGCGCCTCTATGACTACGCCCACTCGGCCCGCGAGCGCGGACTCAAGGTGATCATCGCCGGCGCCGGCGGGGCTGCGCATTTGCCGGGAATGGCGGCATCGATGACCACGCTGCCGGTGCTCGGGGTGCCTGTCGAAACCCAGTCGCTCAAGGGTATCGATAGCCTGCTGTCGATCGTCCAGATGCCGGCCGGAGTGCCGGTCGGCACTCTCGCCATTGGCAAGGCGGGCGCCATCAACGCCGCGCTTCTTGCTGCCTCGATCCTGGCCACCGGCGATAGCGCGCTCGCCGATCGGCTGGAGAAGCATCGCTCGGACCAAACCGCTTCGGTCGCCGAATCGCCCGAATGATTCCACCCGGTTCGACCATAGGGATCATCGGCGGGGGCCAGCTCGGAAAGATGCTCGCCGTTGCCGCCGCCCAGCTCGGCTACAAATGCCATATCTTCGAACCCGGCGAGTCCCCGTGCGCGGCCGCCGTCGCCGCGCAATTCACGCGCGCCGCTTACGACGACGTCGAGGCGCTGAAGCGATTCGCCGACAGCGTTGCCGTCGCCACTTATGAATTCGAGAATGCGCCCGCGGCCGCGCTGGCTGCAATCGCACGCAAGCTCCGCCCCGGAATCGCCTCGCTCGAGGTCGGCCAGGAACGCGGGCTGGAGAAGGAGTTCATCCAATCCGCCGGCGCCCGCGTCGGCGCGTGGGTCCGGGTCGACAGTGAGGCGGACGCGATCGAGGCCGAGCGACGCCTCGGAGTCCCGCTCGTCTTCAAGACCCGCCGCCTCGGCTATGACGGCAAGGGCCAGGCCTGGGCACGGGCCCCCGGTTCGGTCGTGGCCGCCTGGGACTCGATCGGCCGGGCGCCGGCGGTCGCCGAAGCGCGGATCGCCTTCGATTGCGAATTCTCGGTGATCCTCGCCCGCGGCGCCGACGGTGCCATCGCGTCCTGGGACCCGCCGCTCAACGATCATGACAACGGCATCCTGCGCCGCTCCGCCGTCCCCGCGCCCGAAACCATCGAGCGGCACCGAGACGAGGCGATCCGGGTCGCCACCTCGATCGCCGAGGCGCTCGGCCATATTGGAGTCCTCACCGTCGAGTTCTTCGCCTGCGCCGACGGCCCGATCGTCAACGAGATCGCGCCAAGGGTTCACAACAGCGGCCACTGGACCATCGAGGGCGCGGTGACGTCGCAGTTCGAGCAGCACATCCGCGCCATCTGCGGCCTTCCGCTCGGCTCGACAGAGCGCGTCGGCACATCGGCAATGATGGAAAATCTGCTCGGCAAGGAAATCGCCGGTTGGGAGCGCCTCGTCGCCAAGGCCGGCACCCACGTCCACATCTACGGCAAGGGCGAGCCGAGGCCCGGAAGGAAAATGGGCCACTTCACCCGGGTCGCTCGCTAGCGGTTCGTCGCGGTCCCGCGGCCGTTCGCAGAACCGCTTGTCGGTTGGCGATTCTCCCTCTTGCGTTCGGTCCTCCCCCGGCCACATTGCCCTGGATATGAGTTGCATTACGCTACCTAAACCTGTCGGCCCCGACGGCGGCGAAGACGAGCGGCCCGTCGTCGCGCGTGCCGCTTCCTCATGGCCGGCAATTGTCGAATCGATCCGCCATCACGCCGCAACGCAGCCGCCCGAGCTTGCCTCCGACCTGCTCGAATGGGCCGATTTCCTCGCCGGAATTGCCGAGCTGCAGGCGCGTGGCAGCAGTCGGCGCAATTCCGGCGATTGATCTTCCAGCCTAGCGCGCCGGCACTTCCTCGACCGGCAGGCCCAGCTTGGCGAGCTGCGGCTTGACCGTCTTGGCGTCGCCGACGACCACCCAGACGAAGCTGGCCGGGTTCACCGTATCGCGAAGTGACGCGTTGAGAGTCGTTGTCGTCTGCGCTCGATATTTGTCGGCCAGCAGCTCGTAATAATTGTCGGGGCGGCCGAGCAGCGCGTTGCTTTCCATCGCCGAGAGCACCGACGACGACGTCTCGAACTGGCCCGGAAGCGCCTTGATCCGGTTGGCGATCGTCCGCTGCAGCTCCTCGTCCGTCACGCCCTTGGTCGACAGGAAATCGCGGATGTCCTTCCGCATCGCCACGATCGAATCGCCGGTGCGGTCCGACTGGACCGGAGCGACGACGACGTACGGAACGACCTTGGCGTTGAGCTGCACCGTTCCGCGCACGCCATACGACCAGCCCTTGTTTTCGCGGATGTCCATGTTGAGCCGCGACAGGAAGGTGCCGCCAAGGACGTCGTTGGCGGCTCCGATCGCAGCCACGTCGCCGCGCGGGTTAATGGGCGTGACCTGGCCGGCCATGATGAACGACTGCGGCGATCCGGGGCGGTCGATCAGCACGATCTTCTCCGCCTTGGGCCGCGCTGGAACCTCGGTGAAGTCCTTCACGCCTTTGGGTGCGCTCGGCGCTGTCCAGGAACCGAACTTCTGCTCCAGCTGCTTCTGGATCTCAGCCAGCGGCAGGTTCGAAACCACGAAAATCTGCAGATTGTCGGGCCTCAGCCAATGCTGGCGGAAGCTCTCGAGATAGGGCCGGGTGAATCGCTTCACCGCCTCGGGATCGCCGAGGCCGGTCGTCCCGTACGGATGCGATTCGCCATAGAGCAGCACCGGCAGGGTGCGCGCCGCGATGCTCTGCGGATCCTTCTGCGCCTGCGAGATCGCGGTCAGCACCTGGGTGCGGACGCGGTCGACGTCGGTCGGGTCGAACGTCGGCCGCTGGACGATGTCGGCGAGCAGGCCGAGCGACGGCGCCAGGTTGGCGGACAACGCCGACAGGGTGACCTGGCTCTGGTCGGCGTCGCCGCCGGCCGCGATGATTGCCCCGAGCCGCTCCTCCGCCTCGGCGATCTGCTGCGAGGTCATTCCCGCCGCGCCTTCGTCGAGCATCGACATGGTGAAGTTCTGCAACCCGCGGCTGCCCGGCTGGTCGGCCGAATAGCCGGCGTCGAACGCCAGGCCGACCTGCGTTACCGGCACCGCGGTGCGCTGCGCGTAGGCGAGCTTGATCCCGTTCGACAGCTGCACGTGCTGCACGTCGGGGAAGTCGAGAGGCGCCGGCTCGCCGACCGGCGGGATCGGCCGCTTAACGACGGGAGTCGCGATGTCGGCGCTCGCTGCCTTCTTCGGAGCGAAAGCCGATTCCTCGTAAGGCGGGCGCTCGCCGGGCTCGAGCCGGATCTTGAGCACCGGCCGGCTCAGCCACTGCTGCATGGCCGCCTTGACGTCGGCGGGGGTCAGAGCGGCATATTCGTCGAGCGTCTTCTTGTAATAATTGGAATCGCCGGCGAACACCTGCCCCTGGGCAAGCGCGACGGCCTTGCCGCCGAAGCCGCCGACCTGCTCCAGCCCGCGGATCTCGCTTCCGACCTCGCGGGTCGTCGCCCGGGTGACCTCGTCCTGGGTGGGCCCGTTGGCGACGAAATCGGCGATGATCTCGTCGAGCCTCTTGGCGACAACGTCGGGATCAACTCCCGGCTTGGCGGTCGCATCGACCTCGAACAGGCCGACCCGCTGGAACGGCTGGTATCCGGCGCTTACGGAGACCGCGAGCTTCTCGTCGCGGACCAGGATCCTGTCGAGCCGCGAGCTCGCCAGCCCGCCCAGGATCGATGCCCCGACGTCGATTGCCGCAACCTGCGGCGACAGCATTCCCGGAACCGCCCAGTGGCGCTGGATCTCGGTGGTCGCGACATGGTCCTTCATCACCACCGTCTTGGACGCAGGCATAGTCGGCACGTCGGCGGCCGCCGGCACGTTGACCGGCCCCGCCTTGATCGGGCCAAAATATTTCTCGACCAGCGGCTTGGCTTCGGCGGCAGTGATGTCGCCGGCAATTACCAAAGTGGCGTTGTTCGGACCGTATTTGTCGAGGAACCATTCCTTGACCGTGGCGAGGCTCGCCTGATCGAGATCCAACATCGAGCCGATCGTCGAATGCTGGTACGGGTGGCCGGCGGGGAACAGGCTTCCGAGCACTTCATATTCGACCAGCCCGCCCGGCTGGTTGTCGCCCTGCCTCTTCTCGTTCTGGACGACGCCGCGCTGGTTATCCAACTTCTTCTGGTCCATCACGCCGAGCAGGTAGCCCATCCGGTCGCTTTCCATGAACAGCGCCTTTTCGAGCGCCGATTTGGGCACCGTCTCGAAATAATTGGTGCGGTCGAACCAGGTCGTCCCGTTGTAATCGGTGGCGCCGATCTGCTGGAGGTAGGTGAAGTAATCGCCCGGCAGATTGTCCGAGCCGTTGAACATCAGATGCTCGAACAGATGCGCGAACCCGGTCTTTCCCGGCGGCTCGTCCTTGGACCCGACATTGTACCAGGTGCTGACCGCGACGACGGGTGCCTTGTGATCCTCGTGGACGATCACGGTGAGCCCGTTGGCGAGCTTGAACTGCGTGTGCGGGATGGAAACGTCGCTGACCAGCGCCGACAGCGGCGCCGGCTGCTGTGTCGCCGGTGCGGCCGCCGCCGGCGCCGGCGCGGTATCGACCTGGGCGCTCGCGGATACGGCCAGAGCGGACGTGGCGAGCAGGAACGTAAGACGCTTCAACTTCAGCATGAGATTGGACCTCCCCGGAATCGCGCGAGAGCTTTAGCCGTGCAGGCGCGGGTGGCAACCGATCGAGCACGGAGTTGCGTGACCTTTCGACAGGCGGCGGTCGTTCCGGCCGATGAACAATTCATCGGCCATACAGCCTGAGCTAGCCATCGTTGCCTGGGGCGAAGGGCTGATCGCCACGACTGGATCAGGAGTGGACATGAAGACCCTTCTCGCACTCGCCTCCTTTGCGCTCGTCGCCGCCGCTTCCGCGTCCGCCCAGGCGCCGCAGCCCGCCGCGGTCACGGTGACGATGGAGAATTTCAAGTTCGAGCCCAGCGCCATTCAGCTCAAGGCCGGGGCTCCGGCCATCCTTCACCTGGTCAACACGGCGGGCGGCGGCCACAGCTTCTCGGCGCCGCAATTCTTTGCCGCCGCCAAGCTCGCCCCGGCATCGCGCGCGCTCGTTCACGACGGCACCGTCGACGTTCCCAAGCATTCCGCCGTGGACGTCGCGCTCACCCCGGCTGCCGGCCAGTATCCGCTCAAATGCACCCACACGCTTCACGCGGCGTTCGGGATGAAGGGCACCATTGTCGTACGCTAGCGCGGTCCTCGCCGCATTCCTGCTGGCCTCGAACGGCGCCTCGTCGATCGAAGGGGACTGGCTGACCGACGGCGCCACCGCCGTGGTTCGAATCGGGCATTGCGGACCGCATCTGTGCGGCGCCGTCGCCCGGGTGCTGGCGAAGGGGGCGGACGTCCCGCGGACCGACGTTCACAATCCGGACCCGGCGCTTCGTTCGCGCCCGATCGTCGGCCTTCCTGTCCTCACCGGCTTCACCCGCGACGGCGACCAGTGGACCGGCGGCCGCGCCTATGACGCCGGCAGCGGCCGAAGCTACAAGGCAAAGCTCGCCGCCAATCCCGACGGCACGCTGACCGTGACCGGCTGCGTGCTGTTCCTGTGCCGGTCGCAGACGTGGTTTCGGGCGGAGCGCTAGCCGGCAAAGGGAACTCTCCATCGCTCCGGGCGCTTGCCATCGCGACTCTGCCGGATGGAAAGGCGCCGAATGGAACTCAAACGCGCGAGATCGCGGCCGATCCAGAAAGGGCCGGCCGAATGGTTCACCGGCGAGGTGACGATCGAGCCGCTCGGCAACCCGCCCGAGCCGTCGCGCGTCGGCTGCGCGAGCGTCAGTTTCCAGCCCGGCGCTCGTAGCGCCTGGCACACGCACCCGCTCGGCCAGACCCTGATCGTCACCTCGGGATCGGGTGGACCGGGTGCGACGGAGAGGAACGCGTCGAGATTCTTACCGGCGACGTGATCTGGTGCCCGCCGGGCCACAAGCACTGGCACAGCGCGACCGATACCACCGCAATGACCCACATCGCCATCCAGAAATCGCTCGACGGCTCGCCCGTCACCTGGATGGAGCACATCAGCGATAACGATTACCTCGATCTCGCAGCAACAGAATAGCAATGCGCGCAGCCATCATGCCCAGGGTGCACGAGGTGCGGATCGACACCGTTCCCGACGCGGCAATCGTTGGCCGACAGACGCCGTCATCCGAATCACCGGCGCTTGCATCTGCGGAAGCGACCTGTGGCCCTACAACGGCGGGCCCAACGTCGAAGGTCAGCGCATGGGCAACGAGGCGATCGGGATCGTCGAGGATGTCGGCAGCGGCGTGCAGGCGATCCGGCGCGGGCAAGTCGTCATCATGCCGTTCGCCGATTCCGACGGCAGTTGCTTGTTCTGCGAGGAAGGGCTCCCGACCGCCTGCGTCCACGGCAATTTCTTCGGCAACGGGACCGGCCTCGACGGAGCGCAGGCCGAGGCGCTCCGCATCCCCTTTGCCGACGGTACGCTCTATGCGCTCGACGTCGGCGAGGAGGACGCATTGATGCCCTCGCTCGTCACGCTTTCGGACGTGATGGACACCGGCCACCACGCCGCGGTCACGGCGCGGGTCCGGCCCGGCGGCACGGTCGCCGTGGTCGGCGTCGGCGCCGTCGGCCTGTGCGGGATCATCGCCGCGAGGCGTCTCGGCGCGGAGCAAATCATTATCATGGGCCGGCACCCGGACCGGATTGCGCTGGCGAGCGAATTCGGCGCTATCCGACGTCGTCGGCGAGCGCGGCGCCGAGGCGATCGAGTGAGTTCGCGAGCTGACCGGCGGCTATGGAGTCCAGTCGGTCCTCGAATGCGTCGGCACGGAGCAGGCGATGGACATGGCGATGGGCATCGTTCGCCACGGCGGCGCCGTCGGGCGCGTGGGCGTGCCGCATTACGAGGCGATCAAGGGGGCGCAGCAGATGTTCTACGACAATGTCATTGTCGCCGGAGGGCCTGCCCCGACCCGTGCCTATATCGACGAGCTACTCCCAGACGTGCTCGACGGAGTCATCGATCCCGCCCGGGTATTCGACCGCACGGTCGATCTCGACGGAGTTCCCGACGGCTACCGCGCGATGAACGAGCGCGAGGCTTTGAAAGTCCTCATCCGGCCCTAGGCCGTCTCAGTGCGGCACCGCCTGCAGAATGTCGCCGAGCCCGAAGCCACGCTTCTTCTTTTTGGGTTCCTGCTGCTGCGCCTGCGGCTGGTCCGCGCCGGAATCGCCGGACATGTTGCCCATTCCGAGCATCATCGACGCGCTCGTCTTGTAGCGGGCGCGAACTGTCCAGGTCGGCGCCCTGGGCTTGTCCTGGAACCAGGCTTCGGGGCCATAGCCGATCATCATCACCATGCCGGCGGGCGAGGCTTTCACCACCTCCGCCGGGATCGTGCACTGGTTCGTCGTCGGCGCCAGAACCGCGCCCGACGCGACCAGCGGGCTGACCTGCGCGGGCGAGAGATAGTCCATGTTCGGGAAGGCGCTCGGCTTGTTGGCCGAACTCCAGATGACGACGTCGCCGCCTCCGGACGAGCCGAACATCGACAGTCCATAGCCGGTTGCCTGGGCGGCGGGCGTCCACGTCAGCCGGTTCGCTCCCGACGGGAGCGCGCCGGCTTCCCGAAGGCCGAGCGCCGGCATGAAGTCCTGCCCCTGGCCGAGGCTGAAGGCGATCGGCGGCGCGTAATTGCCTTCGACCCTGTGCGGTCCAATCAGAGACGCGGCCGCTGGCACGGGGCGCGAATCCCTGTCATTCGGCCATTCGCCGAAGCCGGCCGACTGGCCCGGCCGCGGCGGCTGGGCGGCATGGACCGCGCTCATCATCGCGCTGAAGCCCGGCGGCATTTGCCCCGCCGCAAGCTTCGAGAAATCGACGATCGCCGGCTGGCCGGCGCCGACATGCTCGCCGCAGCCCCAATAGATGATCATGCGCCCCTTGGGCCGCTGGAAATGTTCGGGCATTCCGGTCGTCTCCTGCACCGGCTTTGAGGCCGGCGGAGCGATCAGCGGAAGGCTCGCGCCCATCTGCATTCCCGGCGGGATCAGGTGGCTCGCCTGCGGGCTTGCCGCTTTGTCGCGCGAGGCTAGGTAGAGATTGAGCAGATGCTGGGCTCCGCCGCCGCCGCCGTTCATCATGCCCATGATCTGCGCCATGTTGGGCCTCGATCCGCCGCCCATCATCCCCGCGCCCATCCCGCCCGCGGTCGCCACGTCCATCCAGTAATTGGCGACCGGCGGCGAAGCCTTGGGTGGGGCCGCGCCCATCATCACCGTCGCGCCAAGCAACAGACTGATCCGCTTCATCTTCTTACCCCCGTCCGAAGCGCCGACTATCCGTCGGCTCTCGCTCTCTCGCAAGTGAACTTTGTTCCTGCTAGCGGCGCGGGGTGACCGACATCTCCCGCATCCGCAATTTCTCGATCATCGCCCATATCGACCATGGGAAAAGCACTCTGGCCGACCGGCTGATCCAGGCGACGGGCGGGCTGACCGCGCGCGAGATGAAGGACCAGCTGCTCGACAACATGGACATCGAGCGCGAGCGCGGAATCACCATCAAGGCGCAGACGGTTCGGCTCGCCTGGAAGGGCCACGAGCTCAACCTGATGGACACCCCCGGCCACGTCGACTTCGCCTATGAGGTCAGCCGCAGCCTCGCTGCCTGCGAAGGCGCCCTCCTCGTCGTCGACGCCGCGCAGGGCGTCGAAGCTCAGACTCTCGCGAATGTTTATCAGTCGATCGAGCACGACCACGAGATCGTGCCGGTCATCAACAAGGTCGACCTCCCCTCCGCCGACCCGGAAGGGGTGCGGCAGGAGATCGAGGAGATCATCGGCCTCGACGCGTCGCAGGCGGTGCTGGCCAGCGCCAAGACCGGCCTCGGGATCGAGGACGTGCTCGACGCCATCGTCAAGCGGATCCCGCCCCCGAAAGGCGACGCGTCGGCCCCGCTCAAGGCGATGCTGGTCGATTCCTGGTACGACCCCTACCTCGGAGTCGTCATCCTCGTCCGGGTCATCGACGGGCGCTTGTCCCGCGGCCAGCAGGTCAAGTTCATGGCCGCCGGCACCACCCATCTCGTCGACCGCGTCGGCTGTTTCACCCCCAAGCGCACCGATTTGCCCGAGCTCGGCCCCGGCGAGATCGGCTTCATCACCGCGCAGATCAAGGAAGTCGCCGAGACCCGGGTCGGCGACACCATCACCGACGCCAAGAGGCCCGCCGCGGAAGCTCTGCCCGGCTTCAGGCAGGTCCAGCCCGTCGTCTTCTGCGGCCTGTTCCCCACCGACGCCGCCGACTTCGAGAAGCTTCGCGACAGCCTCTACAAGCTGCGCCTCAACGACGCCTCGTTCAGCTTCGAGATGGAGACCAGCGCGGCCCTGGGCTTCGGCTTCCGCTGCGGCTTCCTCGGCCTCCTCCACCTCGAGATCATCCAGGAACGGCTCACGAGGGAATACGACCTCGACCTCATCACCACCGCCCCGTCAGTGGTCTACGAAGTGCACCTCCACGACGGCTCGACGCAGGCGATCCACAACCCCGCCGACTGGCCCGACCAGAACGCCATCGAGAGCGTAGAGGAGCCGTGGATCGAGGCGACCATCTACATGCCCGACGAATATCTCGGCTCGGTCCTCAAGCTGTGCCAGGACCGCCGCGGCGTGCAGAAGAACCTGACCTATGTCGGCACCGGCGCCCACGCCCGCGCCCAGCTCACCTACGAGTTGCCGCTGAACGAAGTCGTCTTCGACTTCTACGACCGCCTGAAATCGATCAGCCGCGGCTACGCCAGCTTCGACTACCACCAGGTCGGCCACCGCCCGGGCGAGCTGGTCAAGATGAGCATCATGGTCAACGGCGAGCCGGTCGACGCGCTGAGCATGATCGTCGACCGAGCCAACGCCGAGGCGCGCGGCCGCGGTATGTGTGAGCGCCTGAAGGATTTGATCCCCCGCCATTTGTTCAAGATCCCGATCCAGGCGGCGATCGGCGGCAAGATCATCGCCCGCGAGACGATCGGCGCGCTGCGCAAGGACGTGACCGCGAAGTGCTATGGCGGGGACGCCACCCGGAAACGCAAGCTGCTCGAGAAGCAGAAGAAGGGGAAGGCGCGGATGCGCGAGTATGGCAGCGTGTCGATACCGCAGGAGGCGTTTATTGCTGCGCTGAGAATGGGGGAAGAGTGAAGCACCGAGCGTAAGGAGCGGCATCGGAACGATGCGCGACTTACGTCGAAGAGATGCGGAACTCTCGGCCGGCGCGCGAGCGAGCGGCTAAACCGCGAAGCGATGATGCGTCCGACGTCACGAATTCACTTCGTGACAGTCTGCCATTGAGCTTCTCCCCTCAATCGCTAACCGTTCCCAGAACCAGTTGGGTGCTTCCGCGTCGCTGATTTCGCCAATTCGCGCAGGATGTCGCGGTCCTCGCGCATGATCGCTTCCATAAGCTCCTCTTCGGTCGCTGCGAGTTCGCGAAGCGCCCGTTTGCGCCGCTCCATGACGTCCCTTGCGGCGGCCATTTGCGCATCGAATTCGGGCTCGCGGGACGACAGTTCGATACCGTTCGGAGTGCGTGTGACCGACAGCGTCTCGCCAATCCCGGTGTCGAGATGCGCCAGCAATTCCCTGGGCAGGATGACGCCCGCCGAATTGCCGATCTTAGTCACTTTGAGCTGTGTGTTCATACAGACGTTATAACGAGGTGGCGTGGCGGAGGCAAGACGATCGCGCGGGGGACCGGGAATTGACGCGGCGACGACGCCTGGGGCTCCTCGTGCGTTATACCTTGCAAGACGCCCGTATCGCGGCGAAATGCACCCTCAGGAGACCACCCACGCCATGACCTACAAGAGCACATTCCACGACCGCGCCGCCCAGGCGGCGGAGGCGAAGCAAAAGGCGCTGGAGCAGCTCAAGTCGCGCCCGCCGGTCGACGAGAAGCTCGCCGCCGAGCGCGCGGCCGTGCGGCGGGAGAAGGAGGCCGCGAGGGCGCAGAAGGCGGCGGCGAAGAAGGCCGAGCGCGAGAGTGCCAGGGATGCGGCAGCGGCGAATGACGCGGCTAAGGCGGCTGCGTCGGCGCCCAAGTCGGAAGCCGAGCTGAAGGCCGCGCGCGATGCGCGCTATGCGAAGAGGAAGGCGCGGCGGTAGCGAGCGAGCATTCCGCAGGAGGCTTTCACTGCGGCGCTGCGGATGGGAGAGGAGTGATGGAGACACTTCGCAAGGATTCCCACTGGGACTTGGTGGAAGGACAGATTTGCAGAGTTCGCCGATTTACTCCTCTCGCGACCCTGGAAAATGGGCAGGTTCGTTCACCGAGTAGGACGCTGCCGCATTCCTCTGTCGAGTTGGAATGTGACGCACTTCCGGACAATGTAGTTGGCTACGCCACACACAAAGTCGATTTCCAGCACCTACCCCGAGCGCAGCGTTCTCAACGAAGCCGGTACTGTCTCGGGCCGGGCCCAAGCGGCGGTTCGCCCAATTCCAGCGGAAGACTTCAACCGCATCGTCGGGCTTGGCCTCGACACCCACGAGGAATTGCTGCCCCGATCAAGAGGCGGGGCCGGCTTGGCTTTGGTCGCCGAGGAGCAGGCGCCGTACGCGTTCGAGCAAGACCGGGTGCAAATGCTCACCAGGCGAACCGTGCGTGATCGGATTTTCAGGACGCGCGTGCTGAAGGCTTACGACAGGCGCTGCGCTTTCACCGGCTTCCAGTTCATCAACGGCGGTGGCCGCGCGGAAGTCGAAGCGGCGCATATCAAGTCGGTTCAGGACAAAGATCCGGACGTGGTGCAGAACGGCATCGCCCTGTCAGGGACGGTCCACTGGATGTTCGATCGCGGGCTTCTGACGGTGACAGATGACGCGTCGATAATCCTGTCCAACCACATCAATGATGTCGATGGGGTCCGGAAGATTCTGCTGCCAACCGGGCGAGCGCAATTTGCCGAGAAGCCGCACGACAGGCCCGGTCCGGCATTCCTGCGCTGGCACCGGGAACATTGCTTCAAGGGAGTGGCGCTGAGCTAAGGTCTCGCTTCGCAGCTAAACCTTCGCCAGAATCTGCTTCACCGCCTCTGGATCGGCCTCGATCATCGACAGATAGAGCTTCGAGCCGGTATCCGGCTCTCGCCGATGCTGTTCCCAGTCTCGAAGCGTGCCGATCGGCAGCTTGAACTCGTTCGAGAATTGCCCCTGCGTCTTTCCCAGACGATTGCGCACAGCCTTGATGTCGACAGGCTCGACGATTCGGGCGCGAGCCTCGTCGCCACCAGCGAACGCAATTGCGTCCTCGATGCCCGCCGCGATTTTGTCGAATGCTTTCTTCATTTCCTTTTCCTCAAGCTGTCCCTCAGCTGTCCCGTCAATTTCGCCAGGTCATTGCGTTCGGCCTTGCTCAAATTTGCCCGCTCGTTCTTACCGAAGACACTCAACAGGACGACGGGGATGTCATCGCCACCAAACCAGCTGATGACCCGGTAGCCGCCCGACTTTCCCGTTCCCGGCTTCCTGTATCGCACCTTCCGGCAGCCGCCCGTGCCCTGCATGAGGTCGCCGATCGTCGGATGGTTGGCAATCTCGAAACAAGTGCTTCGCGCTCCTCCTCGTCCATTCCGGCGTCCTTGGCTGCTGTCAGGAACGCCTTTGTCTCAATTACGCTCTGCACGAGCATTTTGTACGGCAGTGCCGTAGTACGCGCAAGCGGCTTTCCGGTTCCTTAATGTCCGCCTCACATCCTCCTCACCCTCGGCACCGGCTTGTCCTGAGACTTGGCTGAGGGGGAGAGGGAAGGCTCCTCTAACTCGGCTGGGTCCCCGATCACAGTCGGGGATGACGAGCTGGGGGTGGCACCGTCTTCCTCGTCCCAGTTTACCGCCGAAAGCCCCTCTTCGTTCCGATATTCATCGAGAGCCTCCCGTAACTCGGCCTTGCGATCGGACCCATAGCCATGCTCCCCCATCGTCCACCCGCTCTCCGCCGTCAGCACCATGTCCGGCTGGCGCTGGTTGGTGCTCTTCCACGGCTCGTCGGGCTGCGGCTCCAGCCGCTTCGCTTTCTCCCAGTCGATCGGAAGCTCGGTCAGGATCTCGAACGCGGCGCGCTTGCCGGCCGAGCCGCTGATCTCGGCAAGGAACAGCCGCCGGCAGCGCAGAAGATTCTCGCGGATGCTGTCCTTCGCCTGCTCGGCGCGCGCCAGGAACGACGCCTCGTCCTCCCACTCGCCATGCTCGTTCCTCACCTGCCCGGGCAGCGGGCCGGCGGCCGACGCGAGCAGCTTCGTCCTCCGCGAAACGGTTCCCGGAACGTCGAACGGAGGCTTGGGCGCGGCGGCTCGCTCCGCCCGCTTTCGGGACGCTGCCAGAGCGATTGCCGCTTTCCGCGCCTGGCGAAAGCTGGCCGCGCCCGACGACCGGTAAAGGTGCTTCGCTCCGGAGAGGTTCTTGTCCATCGCCTTGCAGGCTTCGCCGGGCGAGCCGGTGTGGGCGATCCGGGCGATGAGCTCGCGTTGCAGTTCCTCGGTCCATCCGTCCGGCCGCTCGACCTTGCGGCGGGCGGGCTCGAATTCGAGGAGGGGCGCGATTTCGGGATCGGCGGCGAGGATGCCGAAATCGGGGATTTCGGGGTGCGATGACTGGTCCATCGACAAGGGTGGAGCAGGAAAAAGCCGAGTAGGAAAATGCAAGAGGGCAATCCTGCAGGGGAGGGCCGACGCGGGAAGGAATCCCGTGACGTTGGTTCTGCCGGTTTCACGCCGCTCCGGCGGCTCAAGCAGCAGGCCAGCCGGCGCTCATCGTCTCCACGCGCAAGTCGATGAATTGCTTCGCAATCTATCGCCTTGCGCTTGGCGATACGCTACGCTTCGTGGCGATGGCGACCGGGGCGAAGGGCAGCAGGAAAACAAGTCGCGGCGCCGGCGCCATGAAGGAGCGGCTCGACCTCGAACCGCTCGCCACGCTCCCGCCCGAGCAGCTTCCTCCGGGGATGCCGGCGGAGATTTTCACGGCTCCGGGGATGCTGGCGATCGCCGATCTGCTTCCGGTGATGTGCGCCTATGTCGACCGGACCTTCACCTACCGCTTTCTCAACAAGGGCCTTGCGGAATGGTTCGAGAAGCCGCGGAGCGCGATCCTCGGCAAGACCATGCGGGAGGTGCTTGGCGACGACGCCTGGACTCATCGCGGGCCGATCCTGCAGGCGGCGCTGGACGGGCAGCGGCAGCTGTTCGTCGCCGACATCGAACATGAGGTGCACGGAAGCTCGGCGGTGCAGGTCCAGTACGTGCCGTGGAAGGGGCCGAGCGGACGGGTGGAGGGGATCGTCGTCCTCATCGACGACGTCACCGAGCAAAGGGTCGCGGAGCGGGCGCTCAAGGAGAGCGAGGCGCGGTTCAAGCGGATCGCCAACTCGGCGCCGGTGCTGATGTGGGTGACGAGGCTCGACCGCACCCGCGATTTCGTCAACGATGCCTATCTCGAATTCCTCGGCACCGACGACCGCGAGGAGGCGCGGCGCTATGACTGGCGCCAGGGGATACATCCCGCCGACGTCGACCGGATCGTCGCCGACAGCCTCGCCGGGGAGGCTTCGGGCAAGACCTTCACCCTGGAGGGGCGGTTCCGGCGCGGGGACGGGAGCTATCGCTGGCTGAGGAGCACGAGCTCGCCGCGGTTCGGGCCGGACGGGGAGTTGGTGGGCTTCATCGGGGTCGCGACCGACATCACGCTCGCCAAGGAGGCGGAGATCGAGCTTCGCCTGCAGGTGGAGGAGCGGACCCGGGCGCTGGCGGAAAGCGAGGCGCGGTTCCGGGCCCTGTTCGACGCAGTGCTGGAGGTTCTCTGTCTGCTGACCCCGGATGGAACCATCGTGGAGATGAACTCGAAGGACGCACCGTGGCGGGCGGTGAACGCGAACGAGGCGATCGGGCGCAAGATCTGGGATGCGCCGACGATGCAGGCGTATCCGCAGCACAAGCCGCTGATTAAGGAGGCGGTGAAGCGCGCCGCCAGCGGTGAGCTGTTCACGACCCAGGCGGTGATGGAGCGGCCCGGGGTGCCGACCGCCTATCTCGATGTCGCGGTGCAGCCGATCAAGGGAGCGGACGGCAAGGTCATGTACCTGCTGTTCGAAGCGCGCGACATCACAGAGCTCAGGGCCGCTCAGGAGCAGCTCCGGCAGAGCCAGAAGATGGAGGCGCTGGGCCAGCTGACCGGCGGAATCGCCCACGACTTCAACAATCTGCTGACGGTGGTGGTCGGCGGGCTCGATGTGGTGGCGAAGCGGGTCGAGGACGCCAAGCTCAAGCGCTATGCGGTCAACGCGCTGACGGCGGCGGAGCGGGGCGCCCGGCTCACCGGCCAGCTGCTTGCGTTCAGCCGGGTGCAGAGGCTCGAGGTCCGGCCGGTCGAGGTCGGCCCGCTGGTCCAGAACATGCGGCCGTTGTTGAAGAACGTCCTCGGCCCCGGGATCACCAAGGAATTCGATGTCGACGAAATCGACCTGCCGGTGATGGCGGACCCGACGCAGCTCGAGGTCGCGGTGCTCAACCTTGCAATCAACGCGCGCGATGCAATGCCCGAGGGCGGAGTCCTCAAATTCACCACTCGGGCGGTGACGATCGACGGCGATCCCGAACTTTCCGACGGCGATTATGTCGTGCTCGTCATCAGCGACACCGGCACCGGAATGACCGAGGAGGTCGCCTCGCGGGCGTTCGAGCCGTTCTTTACCACCAAGGAGATCGGCAAGGGCACCGGGCTCGGCCTGTCGATGGTCTATGGAATGGCGCGCCAGTCGGGCGGCACCGCCCAAATCGAGACCGCGCCGGGCGAGGGCACCGCGATCAAACTGTTCTTCAAGGCGGCGGCGGCAGCCGAGCAGCCGGTCCCGGCGAGCGAGGAGGCCGCGCGAACCGGTCGCGTTCGAAACACCGCCTCGATCCTGGTCGTCGACGACGATCCCGACGTCCGGCGGTTCATCGCCGAGGCGCTCGCCGAAGAAGGCTTCAGGGTGCGCGACTGCGCCGACGGAAAGAAGGCGCTGGAGGAATTCGCAAGCCATCGCCCCGACCTCGTCGTCCTCGATTTCGTCATGCCGGCAATGTCCGGAGCCGACGTCGCGAGCCGGATGATGGCCGAGGTGCCCGACCAGAAGATCCTGTTCGTCTCCGGCTACAGCGAGACCGACGCAATCAAGGCGATCGCGCCCGACTCGCCGCTTCTGCCCAAGCCCTTCCGCTCCGACGCCTTGTGCCGGGCGGTGCGCAGCGCGCTCGGCTGACGGAGCGCATCGGGAGCGCCGGCGTTGAGCCGGAATGGACGCCTGGCTGGCCTTGCTGATGATGGCGGCGGCTCCGGCATCGGCTCCGGCGAGCGATTCCGCCGATGGCTGGCGGCTGGTCAATCCCAGGGCGATCGAGCTGTTCGAGGCGGACGGCAAGCTGATGGACTGGGCGCTGGCCGGCTTCGACGAGGATCATGACGGCTATCTGTCGATCATGGAGGCCGATGCGGCCGCCCGCGAGTTCAAGCGCATCGCCGATGCCGACGGCGATGGCCAGGTAACGCCCGCCGAATATCGCGCCGCCCGCGCCTTCATCGCCGCTCGGCGGACGGGCAGCCAGCAAGCTCAGGCGACCAGGCGATAGCCGACCGCCGGCTCGTTCCTGATGATTTCGGGCTTGGCCGGATCGCGCTCCAGCTTCTGGCGAAGGGCGCGGATCGCAACTCGAAGATATTCGGTCTGGCCCTCCTGTGCCGGGCCCCAGGCGGTGCGCAGCAGGTGACCATGGCTGAGCACGCGCCCCGGATGCTTCGCAAGCTCCGCCAGAACGGCATATTCCTTGGGAGTGAGGTGGATCGCCGTTCCGTCCCTCGATACGAGACGTCGCGCCAGATCGATCGTCAGCCCCCGCACTTCGAGCGGACGCTGGTCGGAGTCGAGGCCGAGCTCCGCAAGGTTAGACAGATAGCGGTCGAGCCTGGCCGCTTCCGAAGCGATTGCGGCGGCCGCGGCCTTGTCGGCGGAGCCGTTCCGCCGAAGCTCCCGAGCGGTGCCGGCGATCGCGTCGACCCGGGGGCGCAGGTCGCGCCCGATCGAGGACAGCAGGGTGGAGCGCAGCTGGTCACGTTCGCGTAGCGCCGACAGCTCTCGCGCCTCGCGCTCGAGCCGCGCCCGCTCGAGTGCGAGGGCCACCTGGCTTAGCAGGCTTTCGAGAAGCTGTTTCTGGTCGTCAGAAACCGGGACCGAATCGTCGTCGCGGACGAGGCCGACCGCAGCCATGACATGGCCCGCGGGCCCGACCGGGTGGAACTGCCAATCGGTGGGATAAGGCCGCAGGGCGCCACGTCCCGCGGCCTCGCCGAACGCAAGGACCGAGGCGGCCGTCGCGACATCGCTCGGGCTCATCGGCACCGTTGCCGGCTCGCTCGCGACGACATCCGGCCGCGGCCGCCCTTCGACCAATGCGACGTTGCAGCGGAAGATCCGGGACAACTCGCCGCAAACGACGCCGGCGATTTCGCTTTTGCCCGAACAGGACAGAAGACGGGCGGCGAAACCCGCGACGGTTGCGTTGCGGGTCGCGTGTCGCCGGGCGAGATCCGCCTGCTCGCGGACATTGGCTGCCAGCTTGCTGGTGACGGTTGCGACCAGGAACAGGATGACGACGGTGACGATGTCAGCCGGCCGGTCCATCCGGAAGGTGTTGAACGGCGGAGTGAAGAAGAAATTGTAGGCGAGCGCTGAGGCGATGCCGGCGACGAGCGCCGGCCAGAAGCCGAGCAGGATCGCCGAAGCGAGGATACCCGGAAGATAGAGAAGGTCGACGGCGCCATTGCCCCAGCGCGGCGCCACGAAGCTGCCGGCGATCGTCGACAGGGCGACCATCGCGAGCGCGGCGACAAAGGGCAGGAGCATGCCGGCCGCGGAGAGCGGATCGCGCGCGGAAGCGGACTGGGGCTTGTCCATCCAGATCATCTGGGCGCGTGCAGCGTGCGCGTCGAGAGCGGGACGCGCGTTTCCGCCCTTTTCCTTACGGCGCCTGAATGGAATCCACATAGAATCTTTACGCCCGCCGCCGCCACATCCGCGCGATGGCAACCGCCGCTGCGCCCGCCGAGGACCTCGCGCGACCTCACCACGGCCCAAGTGAATCGCTGCCGAAGCTGATGCTCGGGGCGATCGGTGTCGTCTATGGCGATATCGGAACGTCGCCGCTCTACACGATGAAGGAGAGCTTCCTCGGCCCGCACCCGCTGGCGGTCGACCGGCTGCACATCTTCGGCGTACTGAGCCTGATCTTCTGGTCGCTGATGCTGGTGGTCACGGCCAAATATGTGTTCGTCGCGATGCGCGCCGACAACAAGGGCGAGGGCGGGTCGTTCGCCTTGCTGTCGCTGATTGCGCGGAACCTCGGCCACAAGAAATGGGCGGGGACGCTGGTGCTGCTGGGCGTTCTCGCGACGTGCCTTTTCTACGGCGATGCGATGATCACGCCGGCAATCTCGGTGCTCTCCGCGGTCGAAGGGCTGACCGTGGCCGAGGCAGGACTCCAGCCACTCGTCATCCCGATCGCGATCGGAATCCTGATCGGGCTGTTCCTGGTGCAGTCGAGGGGGACCGGGAAAGTCGGAGTGCTCTTTGGCCCGGTGATCCTGATCTACATGGCCGTTCTGGCGGTCCTGGGCGTGTCCAACATCCTGTCGCACCCGGAAATCGTGACGGCGCTGAGCCCCAGCTGGGCGGTGCAATTTTTTCTCGTCAACCCGAAGCTCGCCTTCCTTGCGATGGGATCGGTCTTCCTCGCGGTGACGGGCGCGGAGACGCTTTACGCGGACATGGGCCATTTCGGCCGCAAGGCGATCAGCTTTTCCTGGCTGACACTCATCTATCCCTGCCTGGTGCTCAACTATTTCGGGCAGGGCGCGCTCTTGCTCGGCGATCCGGCGGCGGCCACGAACCCCTTCTATTTGATGGCGCCGGACTGGGCGCGGTTGCCGCTCGTCGCGATCGCCACGGCGGCGTCGATCATTGCGAGCCAAGCGGTGATCTCGGGAGCCTTCTCGGTCACGCATCAGGCGGTGCAGCTCGGCTTCCTCCCCCGGCTAAGGACCGAGCATACGAGCGAGAAAGCGGCCGGGCAGATCTACATCCCGGCCGTGAACTGGGGCCTGCTGATCATGGTGATCGTGCTGGTGCTGGGTTTCCGGGAATCGGGGCGGCTGGCGTCGGCCTACGGGATAGCGGTGACCGGGACGATGCTGATCACGACGATGATGCTCGCGGTCCTCGTCTTCACCGTTTGGCGCTGGAACCGGTTACTCGCGACAGTGACGATCGGCCTGTTCTTCATCATCGACGGGACTTTCTTCGCGTCGAACATCACGAAGATCCCCGACGGCGGCTGGTTCCCGCTGCTGATCGCGGCGCTGTCGTTCACGGTGTTGACGACATGGGCGAAGGGGCGGCGGCTGCTTCGCGAACGGCTGGAGGAAAGCAGCCTTCCGCTGCCGGTTTTCATCAAGTCGGCGGCGGCGTCCGCCCACCGGATCAAGGGGACTGCCGTGTTCCTTTCGGCATCGCCGGATTCGATCCCGTCGGCGCTGCTGCATAACCTCAAGCATAACCAGGTGCTGCACGAGCGGGTGCTGATCCTGACCGTGAGGATCGAGGAGGTGCCGTATGTCGCGCCGTCGAAGCGGCTTGAAGTCGACGACGCCGGGAAGGGCTTCTACCGTGTGATCCTGCGCTACGGCTTCATGGACGATGTCGACATTCCGCGGGATCTGGCGGCATTCAAGGCCGGCGGCGCCGGGTTCCACCCGATGAGCACCAGCTTCTTCCTCGGCCGCCAGAAGCTGGTCGCATCCCGGCGGCCCGGGATGGCGGTCTGGCGCGAAAAGCTGTTCGGCTGGCTCATGCAAAGCTCCGAAAGCGCGATGGAGTTCTTCCGCCTTCCGACCAATCGTGTGATCGAACTGGGGACGCAGATCGAAATCTGACGCGCTCGCTCGGGTGGTGCGCTTGCGGCCGCAGCGCTATGAGCGCCGCTTGGCAGGGGTTCCAACTTGGCCGTGAACGACAGCGCGCATCATCATCACCATCGGGTGAGGAGCAAGGTTCCGGAAGTCACGATCGGCTTCTGGATCGTCAAGATCATCGCGACCACATTGGGCGAGACCGGCGGCGACACGCTGACGATGAGTTGGCTCGGCGAGACCACCGCTCACCCCAATCCCTATGGCTATCTGATCGGCACCGCGATCATGGCCGCGGTACTGCTCGCCCTCGTCTGGCTGCAGGTCAGAGCGCGCAAGTTCAACCCGTGGCTCTACTGGCTGACGATCATCGGCTCGACCACCTGCGGCACGACCCTGGCGGACTTCGCCGACCGGTCGCTCGGGATCGGCTATGCGGGCGGGTCGATCCTGCTGCTCGCCTGCGTTCTCGGTTCGCTCGCCGCATGGCGCGCCGCGCTCGGCACGGTCGACGTCAACCGGGTGGCGACGCCCAAGGCAGAGACCTTCTACTGGATCACGATCACTTTCTCGCAGACGCTCGGCACCGCGCTCGGCGACTGGGTGGCGGCCGCCGGGCTGGGCTATGCCGGCGGCGCGATTCTGTTCGGCCTGGCGCTCGCGATCGTCGCCCTGCTCTATTCCCGGACCCAGGTCAGCCACGTCACCTTGTTCTGGGCCGCGTTCATCCTGACCCGGCCGCTCGGGGCGACACTCGGCGACTTTCTCGACAAGCCGCTGGGCCAGGGCGGGCTCGAGCTCAGCCGTGCCGTAGCGACTGCCACCTTGCTGGTGGCGATGGCGGTGCTGATCGCGCTGCTTCCGCAGCGGTCGGGCGGGCATGGCGAGAAGCGGGAATCCGAGGCGTGAGGGGCGCTACGGACCGACATCCGAGCTCGCGGGCTTGAACGACGCCGGCCGCGCCTTGGCGTAGCCGAGCGCCGCGGCGACATCATTGTCCCAGCCGTAGACGTCCTGGGCGAAATGGACCCGGCCGTCGTCGCCCAGCCAGGCGGTGTGGTACAGCAGCCGGACCGGGATCCGGGTCTTGAGCGCGACGAACGTCTCGTTGCCGCTCGCCAGCCCCGCCTCGAACTTGTCGAGCACCCCCTGCGAGGCGGCGATGCTCTCGGCGAGGTCGAGGGCGCCTTCGACGCGGATGCAGCCGTGGCTCTCGTGGCGCTCGTCCTGTCCGAACATCGCCTTGGCCGGCGTGTCGTGGAGATAGATCGCCTGGTCGTCCTTCATGTCGAACTTGACCTGGCCAAGCGCGTTCTTCGGCCCCGGAAGCTGGACGTAGCGGCCATTCTTGCTGACGATGTTCTGCTCGGCGAAATAAGAGCCGGGCTTCTTCGACAGCTCCTTTTGAGCGATCGACTTCGGGACGTTCCAGCTCGGGTTCGCGACAAGCTGGAAGATCGGCGCCTGGAGCTGCGGGGTCTGCCAGTCGGGCTGGCCGACGACCACCTTCCGGCGGGTCACGGATCGGCCCTCGCGGAAGAAATCGAGGTAGGTCGCGGCGGTGTTGACGTCGATCCGCGTCGCGGGCGGATTTCGGTCCAGCCAGCGAAGCCGCTCCATTCCCACCGCCAGGCTGCGCGCCCGGTCGCGCGGCGAGGAATTGAGCGCGGCCATTGTGGCGCGGCCGAGGATTCCGTCCGCCTTCTGCCCGGAATCGGCCTGGAAGCGGGCGACCGCCTGGGCGATCGCCTGGGTGTAGCGGGTGCCGGACGGAAGTTCGGCGGGGAGATAGCCGAGCTGCTTGAGGTTGGCGGCAATGGCGGGGATCCGGGGATCGCTGGCGCCGCGCTTGATCGTCCTGCCCGCCGGAATGCCGCCGTCGGGAAGGTCGGGCGTGCGCTGGACGAGCTTCACGAAGGCGTCGGAGAGGGCCCGATATTCTTGCGTTTGCGGAGCGAGCGAATTCACCCACTCGCGATACTGCTTGCTCTCCAGCGCGTGGCCGAGGCCGGCCGAGACATCCGCCTTCGCTCGCGGCACGGTGTAGACGTCGCGGATCTTCGTCGGGTCGACTTTCCCGATCGCCAAAGCGGAAGCGTAATCGCCGGCGATCCGGATCAGGGCCTCGCGGCGCTGGGCCTGGTCGGACGGAAGACCCGCCTTGAGGAACAGGTCCTTGGTCAGGCCGTGCCTGGGCGCGTCCTCGAGCGCGTCCAGGACCTGCTTTTCGAGGTCCTTGTCGGAAATCTGGATCGACGATCGGGAAGCAGACTGGCCATTGCCATTATCGGCCGGACCGTTCGAACAGGCGGCCAGGCAAAGCGCCGCCGCCGAGGCGAGAAGGATGGGGATACGCAAGGGACACTCCAGACAATTGCTGTTTGGAGCCAACAACACCCTGCGAAGCGACAATATCCCTTTCGAACCGCGGCGCGGGCTACGCCGGTGCGGCGGGCGCCGCAGGACTTTCGGACATCGGGATCGATTGAGCCATGCCCAGCCGCTCCCTGGCTGCGGCGAGCATCGCCTTGAAGCACGGATCGCCGCGAATCTCGTCGAGATCCGGATCCACCTCCAGATGCCGGATGTGCATCGGGCTGTTCACTTTTTCGAAGAACAACTGGAGCGTGTCGAGCGCCGCCCCCGGGTCGCCGAGCTCGCGAGCAAGCGAGCAGGCGAGGTTGTAGCGCATCGACAAATTGTCCGGATCGAGCAGCAGCGCCCGAGCGATCCAGTCCCGGGCCCGGTCCTCATCTCCGAACATGCACAGGGCCGATGCTCCGACGGCAAGCGCGGGGCCGTTTGTCGGGTCCTTGGCGATCGCCCGCTCCGCCCGCTCCAGCGCCGTCTTGGCGGCCTTGCGCAGATTGGCCGTGTCGCCGATCGAGTTGTAGCAGGTGATGAGCATCGACGGATTGTGCCAATCGCCATCCATCAACGATGCCGCTTTTTCGAAAAAGGGGATCGCCTCGCCGATGTTGTCGTGCCGGAACAGCATGCGCGCGGCTTCGCGGTTCACTTCCCAGGATTCGGGATTGAGCTGGAGAGCGGCCCGGATTTGCCGAAGCGCTTCCTCGCCCTGCCCTTCTTCCTCCAGATATCGGGCCTGGATGCACAGCGCTTCGGGCATGTTCGGATTGACCGCCAAGGCGCGCCGTCCGGCGTCCAGCGCATCTTCGTCCTTGCCGTGCCAGAAGCGGAGCTCGAGCTGGGCGAGGCCCATCAGCGCCCAGGCATCGGAATAATGGGGATCGAGCAACGTCGCCTGCCGGCACAAGCGGACGATAGCCTCGTCGCGGCGAATGTGACCGAAGGTCCCCGTCGTCCATTGCTGCCGCGCCATCAGGTACAGGTTGTAGGCGTCGACGTTGGAGGTGCCGCGATGCTCGATCGCGCTCTTCTCCCTGGGCAGGAGCTTGACCCGCAGCGCCTCGACGATGGCTTTCGAGATTTCGTCCTGGATCTCGAAAATGTCGGTGAGGTCGCGGTCGTAGCGGTCGGCCCAGACATGGTCGCCGGCCGAGCCGTCGATCAGCTGGGCGGTGATCCGGACCCGGTTGCCGGCCTTTCGGACGCTGCCTTCGAGGACGTGGCTGACCGAGAGGCTTTTCGCGATTTCCTTGACGTCCACCGTCTGGCCCTTGAACGTGAAGGCGGTGTTGCGCGCGACCACCGAGAGCGCCGAGACCTTCGACAAGTCGGTGATGATGTCCTCGCTGATTCCGTCGCTGAAATATTCCTGTTCCGCTTCGCCGCTCATGTTGGCGAACGGAAGCACGCAGATGGCGATCTTGCGTGGCTTGGTTTCCGCTTGCGCCGTGCCCTGCTGCTCCGACCGCGGATCGGGTCCGCAGGTGCGCGCGATCGCACTCAGAAGCTCCTCGATGCCGCTGCCCGGCGCGTCGGCATTCATTTCGCCGATCGCGACCGTGTGGAACTGGCGGAACCCGAGCGGCGGCTTGACCGATCCGATCGTGACGGGAACGAGGCGTCCGGAATCACGTCCCTCGGCGGCTTCGTCCTGGACCCAGGCGGACTCGACCGACGCGGCCGTCCACAGGACGACGACGGCCTCGGCCTCCCTCAGCGCCTTGTCGATCTCGGCCACGAACCGCGAACCGCCGTGCAGGTGGCGGTCCCACCACACGTCGTGGCCGGCGTGCGCGATCTGCTCCGCAAGCTGCCTGGCTGCGTCAGCATCCTCGCGGGCATAGCTCAAAAAGACGCGGCTCACCGACCCTCCATCCCGACGGGTTACTCTGCTCTCAAGTCCTGGACGCTGCAAGCGTCTGGGAAGAATCGAGAAATTGCGTCAGTCAGCTCGCCAGGCGCTTGTTGGCGAGGCCGATCACCATCTCGTTGGCGCGGGCGTAGCTCAGCGGCCTTCCGAACAGATAGCCCTGGATGGTGTCGCAGCCCAGCTCGCGCATGCGCTCGAAGTCTTCGGGGGTCTCGACGCCCTCGGCGGTCACCGACATTCGGAAGCTCTGCGCGAGCTGGACGATGGACTGGATGATGGCGACGTTTTCCGGCCGGGTGTTCGCCTCGCGGACGAAGCTGCCGTCGATCTTCAGCTTGTGGAAGATCGCTTTGTTGAGATAGCCGATCGACGAATAGCCGGTGCCGAAGTCGTCGAGGGCGATCCCGACGCCGAGCTGGCGGAGGCGCTTGAGGACATCGAGAGTGGGCCCATTGTCGCCGAGGAAAACGCCTTCGGTGACCTCGAGCTCGATCCGGTTGCCCTGCACCCGGTGCCGGGCGAGCGCCTCGCTGACCAGGTTCGGAAGGTTGGGAAGGACGATCTGCTTGGGGCTGACGTTGAGCGCGACGCTGACGTGGTCGGGCCAGCTGGCAGCGGCACGGCAGGCCTCCTCGATCACCCACTGGCCGATCAGCGGCATCAGGCCGATTTCCTCGGCGACGGGGATGAACTCGACCGGCGGCACCAGCCCGCGCTTGGGATGATTCCAGCGGATCAGCGCCTCGAACCCGGTCAGCTTCTGGGTCTTGGCGGCGACCAGCGGCTGGAAAACGAGATGAAACTGGTTGCTCGCCAGCGCCGAGCGGAGGTCCTGCTCGAGCCTGACGCGGTCCTCCTTCTCGGACTGAAGCTCGGACGAGAAATAGCGCGCGATGCCGCGCCCGGCGCCCTTGGCCTCGTAGAGCGCGAGGTCGGCCTTGAGGATCAGATCGTCGACGGTTGCGCCGTCGATCGGCCCGAAGGCGCAGCCGATGGACACGCCTATACGGATGTTGGCGCCGTCGATGTCGTACGGCTCCTTGATCGAATCGATGATCCGCTGCGCCATTTGCTCGACCGCTTTGCGGCTTTGCGCGTCGGGAACCACGACCGCGAATTCGTCGCCGCCCATCCGGCCGACGTGGCCGGCGGCGCCGACCTCGGTGACAAGGCGCTTGGCAACGGCGCGAAGCACCGCATCGCCCTTGGGATGCCCGAAGGTGTCGTTGACCGGCTTGAACCCGTCGAGGTCTAGGAACAGGATCGCACAGGCCGAATTGCCTGCCGTCGCCTCGCGCAGCGACTCGCCGAGAAGCTGGCGGACTCGGCCGCGGTTGGGAAGGCCGGAGAGCACGTCCATGTTGGCGAGATGGGTGAGCCGCTCCTGGGTCTGCCGGATTTCGGTGACGTCGGAGCCGACTCCGCGGAAGCCTTCGAACCGTCCGGCAGTATCGATGATGGGATCGCCTGCGATCGATATCCAGCGCGGGCCGCGGCCGGTCTCGAGCTCCATCTCGAGGTTTGCGAACGGCTGCTTGGCGAGGAGCTTGCTTCCAAGCTCGGCGCTTCCGCCCAGCAGCGAGGGCAGCGAGTGGCCGAACAGCTGGCTCGCGGGCCTGCCGACAAGAGCGACCATTCGCGAGGAGATGTAGGTCACCCGGTTTTCCGAATCGACCTGCCACAGCCAGCCGACCCCGCGCTGCTCATATTCCTGCAGAAGGAGCGCCGAGCTTTCGCTCTGGGAGCCGATGTCGGCGCTGGTCTTGAGTTGTGTGAACACCCAGCGTGCAACCGCGAGGACTCCGAAAATGGCAACCCCGAGCGTGAACAGGATCGACAGCATCGGCTCGAAAGGGAGGCTGTGGCGGCCGATCAGCAGCGCGACGCAGAGGCCGGCAGTGAAGCTCGCCATCCAGGCCACGACGCAGGGCAGGACCACGACCAGCCCGAGCGAGGCGATTCCCAGGCCCGCCATGACGGAGGCGGCGATCAGCTGTGCGCCGGGATCGAGACTCGCGAAGACATAGAGCGGGAGCGAGAGCCACAAAGCGGCGCGAACGGCGATGTCGGTGACGAGGGTCCAGTCCGGAAGCCGCCGGCCGGACCTTCCGACATGGGTGATCGCCTGGGTGCGGGCCATTTGCATTGCCGCGAGATTGACGAAGGTGACCGCACCTGCCCATCCGCCGAGCCAGACGATCGAGATCTGGCGCCACAGGCAAATGACGAGAATCGCCGCGGCGACGACATTGGCGGCGGCGAAGAATGGCGCAAGCTGCGCCCGAGCGAGGAGCTGCGCGTCCCTCAGGGGCGAGTTCTCGGTGTCCGCCTTCGCTGAAAATGCCAGCGATTCGCCGTCCGGCAGGCGCGCCGAAATCATCCGCTTGTACCGGTCTGGAGCTTCGTACATGCGCGTCCCGCTGTCTTTCCCGGCCTTGGGCCTAGCGCCGAGACAGTTGAAACGCGGTTAAGAAGGGTTTCGGTTTATTTCCGGCCCGATGTGGACGCGCTGCACTGTTGCTCGCATGGTTGGAATTCTCGTCCTATATTCGCTGCGATGGCGACCGACAGCGCATCGCTCACCCAGCAGCCGGCCGTGCAAAGGCCGCGACGCAGGCGAAGCGACACACCCAAGATCGACTCCCCGGCGCGCCCGATCCTCAAGGGCGTCGGGCTCGATGCGCCATTCTTCGACGACAAGAACCGCGCCTTCTGGTTCCTGCAAAGCCTCGGCTGGACGGGCTATTTCTTTCTCCGGTCGCTCTCCGGCTTCGCGAATTCGATGGGCCCGATGTGGATCGTCCACACCGCGCTCCTCACCGCCACCGGTTATTCGCTGACCCTGTTGATGGGGGCGCTGTTCCGGCGCCTGATCAAGATGAAGCTGATCTGGACGGCGGTGCTGTCGCTGGCGGCGGTTGTGCTCGCGGCAATGGCCTTCTCGATCATCGAGACGTGGAGCTACGCGACCTTCCTCAAGCCGGACTCGCGCCCGGCAGGGTTCGAATATCTCGGCGCGATCCTTTTGAACTTCGCTTTGCTCGCAGCCTGGGCCGCGCTGTATTACGGGATCAACTATTACATCCTGCTCGAAGACCAGATCACCCAGCGTGAGCGGCTGGAAAGCCAGGCGAGCTCGGCGCAGCTGGCGATGCTCCGCTACCAGCTCAACCCGCATTTCCTGTTCAACACGTTGAACTCGATCTCGACCCTGGTGCTGTTGAAGCAGACCGAGCGGGCGAACGCGATGCTCGCCCGGCTGTCGTCCTTCCTTCGCTACACGCTGGCCAACGAATCGACGGCAAAAGTCACCCTCGCGCAGGAGGTCGAGACGCTGAAGCTGTATCTGGAGATCGAGAAGATGCGGTTCGAGGACCGGATGCGCCCGCATTTCCGGGTCGACGCCGACACGATCGGCGCCCGGCTGCCGTCGCTGCTTCTTCAGCCGCTGATCGAAAATGCGATCAAATATGCGGTCACTCCGAGCGAGCACGGCGCCGACATCTGGATCACCGCCAGCCGCGAAGGGGACGCGGTCAGGATCGAGGTCGCCGACAACGGAAATTGCGACGACTGCGGCGACATGGCTCTGAGCCCGTCAACAGGGGTCGGCCTCGCCAACATCCGCGAAAGGCTGGCGCAGGCCTATGGAAGCGCGCATGCATTTGCGTCGAAAAAGAACGAACATGGTGGCTTTAGCGTTGTCATCGAGATTCCCTATCAGAGCGGAGAAGAGGACTGATGCCCATCCGGACCATCCTGGTCGACGATGAGCCACTTGCAACGCAGGGGCTCCAGCTCCGGCTCGAGGCCCATGACGACGTCGAGGTCGTCGCGACCGCATCCAACGGCCGCGAGGCCATCCGCCAGATCAAGACCCACAAGCCCGATCTCGTCTTCCTCGACATCCAGATGCCGGGCTTCGACGGATTTTCGGTCATCCAGGGGCTGATGGAGGTCGAGCCGCCACTGTTCGTGTTCGTCACCGCTTATGGCGAGCACGCCGTCCGCGCATTCGAGGCGCAGGCGGTCGACTATCTGGTGAAGCCGGTCGACGAGGACCGGCTGGCGGCGACCCTGGACCGAATCCGGCAACGGCTTTCCGAGAAGCGAAGCGTCGAGGAAGCCGAGCGGTTCAAGGAAGCCCTGGTCGAGCATGCCCCCGAAGCGGCCGAGGAGCTGGCGGACGCGGGCGGCAACGAAGGCCCCGCCTCGAACCGGTTCGAGAAGATGATCAATATCCGCGACCAGGGACAGATCTTCCGGGTCGACGTCGACACGATCGAGCGGATCGACGCGGCTGGCGACTACATGTGCATCCAGACCGGCGACAATACGCTGATCCTGCGCGAGACGATGAAGGATCTGGAGAAAAGGCTCGATCCGCGTCGCTTCCAGCGCGTGCACCGCTCGACCATCGTCAACCTCGACCTCGTCAAGCAGGTCAAGCCGCACACCAATGGCGAGTGCTTCCTGGTGCTCGATTCGGGCGCGCAGGTGAAGGTCAGCCGGTCCTACCGCGACGTCGTGGCGCGTTTCGTCCATTAGATTTTGGTTGCTAACAACAATTATTGATTGGGTTTTATTAGGAACTTGCTATGTTGCCAAGGGGCGGCCCTGCCTGGCGCCTGGGCGAGTGAGAGTGGCGTCGTGGACAGGGAGCCAATCGACTGGAACAGCCGATCGTCGCGGCGAGTCGAGCAGCCGGCGACCATAAGCCTCGGCGACGGGGGCGAAGCGAGAGCGATTGTCACCAAGCTTTCCGATGACGGTTGCCAGATCATCGCCGAGACGAAGCTGACGGTGGGCGAAACGCTCGTCGTGAAATTGCCCGATCGCGATCCGATCCATGCACGGGTGCGCTGGACCGCGGGCGATCGCGCCGGGATCAACTTCCTATCGGATAGCTGACTATCTTTCGTTGTTGGGGAATTCTCGACGGTTCAGGCGTAGCAATCATCCTGGATTTGATGCGGGACCCCACGCCTGCGGACAGTCCGGGTTCAATCGCGGCGCGGGCGTGGGCGGGCCATCCCGCTTCGCCCCGCCGCAGCATTTCGCAATTTTTTAAATATTTAGCTGGCATCCGTTGGGCATGTTGCGTTGCATCCTGCCGCTGTCCCTGCTTGTCGCGTCCTGCGGACCTGGCCAGTCGCCAAAGCTCGCGGCGTCCGTGACCGTGACTCTGCCGCCGCCCAAGGCGCCGCCGGCCCCCGGCTTCAGCAGCCCGCTCGTCGGGCAATTCCGATGAGATTGCGGGCGAGCCGGTGGCGCTGCTAACTGGCGGCCATGACTTCGCCCTTCCAGACCTTCGCGTCGCTTCACCGGCCGGGCAATCCGGTCATCCTGTACAATATCTGGGACCCGGGGAGCGCGCAGGCGGTCGCTCGGGCGGGTTCGAAGGCGATCGCGACCGGAAGCCACCCGGTCGGCGACTCGTCGGGCTTCGGCGACGGCCAGCAGGTCCCGATCGACTTCGCCATCGACAATGCAAGGCGGGTGGTGGCCGCCGTGGAGGTGCCGGTCACCGTCGATTTCGAAAGCGCCTATGCGGTCGATCCGCAACAGGCGGGCGCGAACGTCGCCCGGCTCAAGGCGACCGGCGCCGTCGGTTGCAATTTCGAGGACCAGGTAATCGGCGGGCAGAGTTTGCACCCGCTCGACCTCCAGTGCCGGCGAATCCGGGCGATCCGCGACTCGGTCGGTCCGGACTTTTTCATCAATGCGCGCACCGATTTGTTCCTGAAGACGCAGACATACGACGCCGCACTCGTCGACGAGGCGATCGAGCGCGGCAAGGCGTTCGCGGATTCGGGCGCCAGCGGGTTTTTCGTTCCGCGCCTGTCGGACCCGAAACAGGCAGAGAGGGTGGTTCGGGAGGTGCCGCTTCCGCTCAACCTCATCGCTTTCCCCGGCGCGCCGCCCAACCGCGACTGGGCGAACGCAGGCGTTGCCCGGATCAGCTACGGGCCTTTCCCGCACCGGGCGCTGATGAAGCAGCTCGAAGAGTGGGCGCGCGAAGCCGTCGCTTCTGTCAGTGCCTAGGCCCGCACGGCGGGTTCGAGTGATCGGGCGCGTCCAGGGCGTCTTCTTTCGCGCCTGGACACAGCAGCAGGCGCGCGATCTCGGAGTCAACGGCTGGGTCCGCAATGCCGCGGACGGGTCGGTCGAGGCACATCTCGAAGGTGACGAAGCTGCGGTGAAGGCGCTGATCCAGCGCCTTCACGAGGGCCCGCCATCAGCGCAGGTCGAAGGTGTCAACATTGTCGACGCGGCTGCCGAAGGCGCGAGCCGGTTCGAGGTGCGGCACTAGCGGCAGCGCTGGAACGCCGCTTCGATCGCACCCGCGAGATCACCGCTGCCAGCAGGCAGGTCCAGCGCCTCACTCTCGAGCCCGATATAGCCTTCGCGCGATCCGCCGTTGCGGTGCGGAATGACGCGAAGGCGTCCGTCCTTTTCCTCGACGCTCAGCAGGACGGCACCCTTGGCAAAGGCGCTGTAGCGTTCGAGCCCGGCGGCCTCGACGACACGGTTCACGTGCGACGACCAGTTCTTCGGAGCCGGAATTCCATGCCTCGATTGCGCGACCGCCGACAGCACGCACTTCGCGAGGGCCGCGGAATCGGGTGAGTCCAGCACAGTCACCGCGCCTTCTTCGAGCCAGAAGCCGTCGCGGGTGCGCGACGCGGCGGTGACATAAGTCTTGTCCCGGCGGCGGTAGATGCTCGCCATCCGCGTCTTGGGTTGGGCAGATTCGGAACGGCCGGCGATCCGGCGAAACAATTCAATCAGCACGATCAGCCCGCGAAAGGATCCCTGACGAGGATCGTATCGTCACGCTCCGGCGAGGTCGAGACCAGCGCAACCGGGCAACGGATCAGCTCCTCGATCCGGCGGACGTATTTGATCGCACGGGCCGGAAGGTCGGCCCAGCTGCGCGCTCCGGCTGTGGATTCCGCCCAGCCCTTGATCTCGGTGTAGACAGGCTCGACCCGCGTCTGGTCGGCCGGGTGGGGGGGCAGATAGTCGAGCTTCTTCCCGTCCAGTTTGTAGCCGGTGCAGACTTTCACCGTCTCCAGCGTGTCGAGAACGTCGAGCTTGGTCAGCGCGATACCCGTGATCCCGCCGACGGCGACGGCCTGCCGGACGAGCACCGCGTCGAACCAGCCGCAGCGGCGCTGACGGCCGGTGACGGTCCCGAACTCGCGGCCGCGGGTGCCCAGCTCCTGGCCGATTTCATTGTCCTGCTCGGTCGGGAACGGGCCGGATCCGACGCGGGTGGTATAGGCCTTGGTGATCCCGAGGACGAAGCCGGCCGCGTGGGGTCCGGTGCCGCTTCCCGCCGCGATCGTGCCCGCGACCGTGTTGGACGAGGTGACGAACGGATAGGTTCCGTGGTCGACGTCGAGAAGCACGCCCTGCGCGCCTTCGAACAGGATCCGTTTGCCGCGTTTGTTGGCCTTGTCGAGGTCGCGCCACACCGGGCGGGCAAAGGGCAGAACGAAGTCCGCAATCCCCGCCAGGTCGGCGCGAAGCCGCTCGCGATCGACGGGCGGCTCGTTGAAGCCGGCACGCAGCGCATCATGGTGCGCGCACAGGCGGTCGAGCATCGGCTCCAGGTCGTCGAGGTGTGCGAGGTCGCACAGCCGGATCGCCCGGCGGCCGACCTTGTCCTCATAGGCGGGGCCGATCCCGCGGCGGGTGGTGCCGATCTTGCCGGCGCCGCTTGCATCCTCGCGCAGGGCGTCGAGGTCGCGGTGGATGGGAAGGATCAGGGGACAGGTCTCGGCGATCATCAACAGGTCGGGCGTGACCTTCACGCCCTGCTCGCGAATTCGTTCGACTTCCGATTTCAGCGCCCAGGGATCGAGCACCACGCCATTGCCGATGACCGAGGGCGTGCCGGTGACGATCCCGCTGGGCAGAAGCGACAGCTTGTAGGTGGTGCCTTCGACGACCAGCGTGTGGCCGGCGTTGTGGCCGCCCTGGAAACGGACGACCATGTCGGCGCGGCTCGCGAGCCAGTCGACGATCTTGCCCTTGCCTTCGTCGCCCCACTGGGCGCCGATGACGGTGACGTTGGCCACGAAACTATCCTCTTTCGGCTGTCGGCGAGGCTCTAGGGGGAGAGGCGCGGCGCGTCCAGCGCGCGGCCGTTGAAACGATGCGCCGAGGTCATTGTTGTTGGCGCGTGGCCGAGCATACGTCCCGAACGGCGATCATCGCGGCGCTTATCGGCAACCTGCTCATTGCCGTGACGAAGGGCATCGCAGCTTTGTTCACCGGAAGCTCGGCGATGACCAGCGAAGCGGTCCACTCGCTGGTCGACACCGGCAACGAGGTGCTGCTCCTCTACGGCCAGCACCGCGCCGCCAAGCCGCCCGACGACAAGCATCCGTTCGGCTACGGGCGCGAGCTCTATTTCTGGTGCTTCGTGGTTGCGCTGCTGATCTTCGCGGTCGGCGCCGGCGTGTCGGCCTATGAAGGCGTGATTCACATCCGCCATCCCGGGCCGATCAAGCAGGTGTGGATCAATTTCGTCGTGCTCGGCTTCGCTTTCCTGTTCGAAGGCGTGTCGTGGTGGTTCGGATGGAAAACCTTCGACCGGGTGCGCAAGTCGCGGCCGATCTGGGCGACCGTCGTCGCCAGCAAGGATCCGACCTCGTTCATGGTCCTGTTCGAGGATTCGGCGGCCTTGGTCGGGATCGTCATCGCCGCGGTCGCCACCTTCCTGTCGTGGAAGCTTCGGCTGCCGTGGATCGACGGCGCGGGGTCGATCCTGATCGGCATGGTGCTGGCCGCGGTCTCGGTGCTGCTCGCGCGCGAGAGCAAGGAATTGCTGATCGGAGAGCGCGCCTCGCCGCAATTGAGCGACGCTTTGCGCAAGGCCGTGCAGGCCGATCCATGCGTTCACGACGTGGTCGACATCACCACGACTCAAATGTCGCCCGACCAGGTGATCGCCGCGATCTCGGTCGAAATCGAACAATCGCTTCGGGTGCCGCAGGTCGAGAAGCTGATCCGCCGGATCGAGAGTCGAATGCACGCGCGCTTCCCGCAGCTGTTCCGGATCTTCATCCGGCCGGTGCAGTCCAGGGTGAAAGCGGCGGCCGAGCAGCCGAAAGACTAGCAACGCGGCCGCTCTGGCTCAACGGCCTTTGCGCGAGGCGTCCCGAACGTCGGCGATCTGGCCCTTGAGATTGGCGTAGTCGAAGGCGCCATCGGCGAGCGTGTCGCCGACGATGAAGGCCGGCGTGCCGGAAATGCCTGCCGCCTTCGACAATCGCATGTTCATTGCGATCTGGGCGTCGATCTGCGCCTTTCGAGCGGCCAGATCCTTTTGCAGCCGGGCCCAGTTCACCCCCGCCTTGGCCGCCGCTTCGCGAATGACGGCGTCCGTGAGCCGACCCTTGCTGCGCATCAGCGCGAGGTGGAACGCGGCGTGCTTGCCCTGGAACTGGGACGCGATCGCCAGCCGCGCGGCGAGTTCCGACTGGGCCCCGAAAATCGGCGTGTCGCGGTAGATCACCCGGACCTTCGGGTCTTCGGAGAAGACGCGGGCATAGTCGTTGGTGTGCGCGCGGCAGACCGGGCACTGATAGTCCATGAAGTAAACGACCGTGATGTCATAGGCGCCCTTCGAGTGCACGGGCGCGATCCCCGGCTTGAAGAAGTCGGCCTTGGTGATTTCGGCTGCCGCCGCGGCGGCGGGAAGCGCAAATGAGGCGATGAGCGGCACGGCGGCCAGGCTTGAGGCCAAAGCGGCGAAGCGAAGCACGCTGCCGCGAAATGTTCGCTTGGAAATGATGAGCTCCAGAAATGTGGCAGTGCCCTCCAGCTATTGCCCAGGACCGGAGAGGTCAAAGCCGGCCATCGCTCGAAACGACCGTATCGTCCTGTCAGAAGCTGAGCGGCACGACCTCGCGCACGCCGGGCAGGCGGTGGAGCTGTGACGCGAGCTCGGTAGGGATGGGATCGTCGACGGCGACGAGCGCGACCGCCTCGCCGCCTTCCTCGCGGCGGCCGAGGTTGAAGGTCGCGATGTTGACCTTGTGCTCGCCGAGCGCGGTTCCGAGCGCGCCGATGAAGCCGGGCTCGTCGGTGTTGACGATGTAGATCATCTGGCCGGCGAGATCGGCCTCGACTCCGATGCCGAAGATCGAGACGAGCCGCGGCGCGCGGTTGCCGAACAGGGTGCCTTCGACCCGCTTCGGCCCGTCGTCGGTGCCGGCGGTGACGGCGACGAGCGTGTGATAATCGCCTTCCTGGCTCGAGCGGATCTCGCGAACGTCGAGCCCGCGCTCCTTCGCAAGATAGGGGGCATTGACCATGTTGACCGTATCCGACCAGCTGCGCATCACGCCGGCAAGCACCGCGCCGGTGACCGGCTTGATGTTCAGCCCGGCGGCGGCGCCCTCGACCTCGACGTCGATCGAGCGGATATCGGGCCCGACGACCTGGCCGACCAGCCGCCCGAGCTTTTCGGCGAGCGCCATGTAGGGGCGAAGGCGCGGCGCTTCTTCGGCCGACAGCGAGGGCACGTTCACCGCATTGGTGATTCCGCCCACAAGCAGGAAATCGGCCATCTGCTCGGCGACCTGGATGGCGACATTGACCTGCGCCTCGGTGGTCGAGGCACCCAGATGCGGCGTGCAGATCAGGCCGCGGGTGCCGAACAGCGGATTCTCCCTGGCCGGTTCCTCTGCGAATACGTCGAGCGCGGCACCCGCGACGTGGCCGCTGTCGAGCGCCTCCTTGAGCGCGGCCTCGTCGATCAGCCCGCCGCGCGCGCAATTCACGATGCGGATTCCCGGCTTCGTCTTGGCCAGCGCCTCGCGCGACAGGATCCCGCGGGTCTGGTCAGTGAGCGGCGTGTGCAGGGTGAGAAAATCGGCGCGGGCGAGAAGCTCGTCGAGCTCGACCTTGTCGACGCCAAGCTCGACCGCGCGCTCGGGCGACAGGAACGGATCATAAGCGACGACCTTCATCTTGAGGCCATGCGCTCGGTCGGCGACGATCGAGCCGATATTGCCGCAGCCGATGAGGCCGAGGGTCTTGCCGGCAAGCTCGACGCCCATGAATCGGCTCTTCTCCCACTTGCCCGACTGCGTCGACTGGTCGGCCTGCGGGATTTCGCGGGCGAGCGCGAACAGCATCGCGATCGCATGCTCGGCGGTGGTGATCGAATTGCCGAACGGCGTGTTCATGACCACGATCCCGCGCGCCGAGGCGGCGGGCACGTCGATCGTGTCGACCCCGATCCCGGCGCGGCCGATCACCTTCAGGCGGGGAAGGGCGGCGTCCATCGCCGCCGCATTGATCCTGGTCGAGCTACGCACGGCGACGCCATCGTATTGGCCGATGATGGCCTTGAGTTCGTCGGGGGAGAGGCCGGGCTTCTCGACCACGGCTATTCCGCGGTCGCGGAAAATCGCCGCCGCGCGCGGGTCCATCTTGTCGGCAATGAGGACGCGTACAGGCTCGCTCACTTAGTCATCTCCCACGCCCAGTCCAGCCATGGCGTGAGCGCCTCGATGTCGGCGGTCTCGACGGTGGCTCCGCACCAGATTCGAAGGCCCGGCGGAGCGTCGCGGTAGGCGCCGAGGTCGAAGGCGGCTTCCTCGCTTTCGAGCAGCTTGCAGATAGCTTTCTGCCGCGCCCTGTTGGCCTCCTCGTCCGACCGGTCGGCGAATTGCAGGCAGACGGACGTGTTCGAGCGGATGGCCGGATCGGCGGCGAGGTGCTCGATCCAGTCTGTCGAGTGGACCCAGCGGTCGAGCGCGGCGGCATTGGAATCTGCACGCGTGATCAGCGCCGGCAGCCCGCCGACGCTCTCCGCCCAGTCGAGGCAGACGAGCCAGTCCTCGACCGCGAGCATCGAAGGCGTGTTGATGGTCTCGCCCTTGAAGATGCCGTCGATCAGCTTGCCGCTCTTGGTCAGGCGGAAGATCTTCGGAAGCGGCCGCGGCGGACCTGCTTCGAGCCGCTCGATCGCGCTCGGGCTGAGCACCAGCATGCCGTGCGCCGCCTCGCCGCCGAGCGCCTTCTGCCAGCTGAAGGTGCCGACATCGACCTTCGCCCAGTCGATGGGCTGGGCGAAGGTGGCCGAGGTCGAATCGCAGATGGAAAGGCCGGTGCGATCCTGAGCGATCCAGTCGGCATTGGGTACTCGAACGCCGCTGGTCGTTCCGTTCCAGGTGAAGACCACGTCGGCAGCCGGGTCGATGTCGGATAAATCGGCGATTTGGCCATAGCCGGCGGTGCGGATTTGGGCGTCGAGCTTGAGTTGTCTGGCAACGTCGGTGACCCAGCCGGCGCCGAAGCTTTCCCATGCCAGCATCGTCACCCGCCGGGGGCCGAGCAGCGACCAGATCGCCATTTCCATCGCGCCAGTGTCGGAGGCGGGGACGATTGCGAGGCGGTAGTCGGACGGAAGCCGGAGCAGCGCGTGGGTGCGCTCGATCGCCTCGCGCAATCGCGCCTTGCCGAGCGTCGAACGGTGCGACCGGCCGAGCGAGCCGGTATCGATCGCGGCCAGCGACCAGCCGGGCGGCTTGGGGCAGGGACCGGAGGAAAAGGAAAGGCGAGCGGGTCGCGATTCGGGTTTCGGCCGGCGCAGGCGTGCGTCGGCGGCAGGTGCATCCGTCAATGTAAACTCTCCTCGCAGAGAGCGCGCGCCGCGTTGGGACGGCGTGGCCCGCTCACCGGTTTAAGGATCGAACCGCGCTTCGCAACCCCGGATGAGAGATTCGCTGTGGACAGCCTGGAAAAACGCGGCCGAAGCGCGGCTTCAGTGACTACTTAGAACGCTTCACCGCAGCTTACGGACGATTCGTCCCGCCACGGCTCGCTTGTGGTTGAATTTGTTAACCATCCGGAGTGAGTTTCGCCTCCGGCACGAGCGGGGGGTATTCCGCGAAGTGCCGTTGGGGCTGGGGAGCTCCTTCATCGACGGGTTCGAGATGCGCGGGGCCTTCCCCGCGTGCCGTAGGGATTTGGAGCGGAATTGATGACGCAATTGCGGGCACTCTTCAGCGATCGCGATTTCTTCATTCATGACGGTAAGCGACTCCGCCGATTCCGCGTCTCCGCTCCCGTCCAGGCTTTCTTCTTCACCCTTTCGCTTCTTCTCGTCGGCTGGTCCGGCTATTCGGCCGCGCAGCTTTTCGCCGGCCCGGCGATGGAGCGGACCGCGGTCACGCCCTATGCGGCGCAGCTGCAGAAGCTCGCCGCCGAGACCGACCGCCGGGTCCAGCTGGTCGAGGCGCGCCAATACGCGCTCGCCGCTGCGCTCCAGGACCAGGACGTCGATCCCGAAACGCTGAGGCAGCTCGGCTTCTATCCGGCGCCCGCGGGCACCGGCGCGGTCGGCGGCCCGTTCGATTCAGCCAGCGCCGATCCGACCTTCAAGCAGTTGTTCACCAGCTGGAAGAAGCTCGACAATATCGCTTCGGGAGCCATCGCGATCCCGTCCGACAAGCCGCTCAAGACCGCCGAGTTCACCAGCGGCTTCGGATCGCGCGATGACCCGTTCCGCCACGGCGCCGCTTTCCACCCGGGAATCGACCTCGCGGCGCCCTATGGCACCCCAGTCTATGCGACGGCCGATGGAACGGTGCTTCGCGCCGGCTGGAATAGCGGCGGCTACGGCAACCTCGTCGAGATCGACCATGGCCGCGGGATCGTCACCCGCTACGGCCACATGTCGGCGATCCTTGTCGCGGACGGCCAGCACGTCACCCGCGGTCAGCAGATCGGCCGAGTCGGCTCGACCGGCCGTTCGACCGGCAACCACCTTCACTACGAGGTCCGGATCGACAATTCGCCGGTCAACCCGATCCCGTTCATGCGCTCGACCGATTATCTGCTGGCGATGAAGCGCGCCGGAAGCAACGCGGCGATGGACCAGGTCGCTCTGGGCGGACCGGCCGGCGGCAAATAAGCGGCCAAGCTTGCCGCTGTGCCGGCGGCTTCCTATTTCGCTCTGGTGAGCGAGCCTGACATCAGCCTGACCGAAAATGCGGCGCGAAAGGTCGCGGCGATCGCCGCGCGCAAGAACGCGCCGGCGATCCTTCGCCTCGCGGTCGACGGCGGCGGCTGCGCCGGATTCACCTACAGCTTCGATCTCGCCGACGCTCCGGACGATGGCGACACGGTGGCGGAGACGGACGGCGTCAAGCTGGTCGTCGATCCGGCGAGCCTGGATCTGGTTCGCGGGTCGTGCGTCGATTTCGTCGAGGATCTGGGCGGGGCTGCGTTCAAGGTGACCAACCCCAACGCGCAGTCGGGTTGCGGCTGCGGATCGAGCTTCTCCGTCTAGTTCGTCGCACCGGAGCTCGTTTCAGGGTCTATTTCTCCACCCGAGCGAAGGTGTCCGCAATGGATGCCGAAACAAGTTCGGCATGACGGCCTTGGCGCGGTCGGCTAGGCAGCGCCGGATGAAAATCGCTTCCTACAACCTCAACGGAATCCGTGCGCGGCTGCCGCGCCTGGTCGAGTGGCTCGCGCGCGAGAAGCCGGAGGTCGTCTGCCTGCAGGAACTCAAGTGCGCCGACGAATCGCTTCCGATCGCCGATATCGAGGCGGCGGGCTATGGCGCGGTCTGGCATGGGCAGAAGGGCTTCAACGGAGTCGCGGTGCTGGCGCGTGGGGATACGCCGAAGCTGCGGCGGACGGGCGTTCCCGGCGATCCCGACGACACGCACAGCCGCTATATCGAGGCGGAGGTGGACGGGGTCGTGGTCGCCTCGCTCTATCTGCCCAACGGCAATCCGGTCGGCACCGAGAAGTTCGACTACAAGATCCGCTGGTTCGAGCGGCTTTGCGGTCACTCGGCCGAGCTTCTGCGGGAAGAACGGCCGGTGGTTCTTGCAGGCGACTGGAACGTGGTGCCGGATGACCGCGACGTCTTCTCGGTGCGCGCCACGCAGCACGATGCGGTGATGCAGCCCGAGGCGCGCAACGTCTGGCGGCGGATGGTCAACACCGGCTGGACCGACGCGCTCCGCGCGCTGCACCCGGACGAACCCAAGCTCTACACTTTCTGGGATTATACCGCCGGCTGCTGGCAGCGCGATCTCGGCTTCCGCCTCGACCATTTGCTGTGCTCGCCGGAAGCGGCCGACCGGCTGAAGGCCGCGGGCGTCGACAGATGGGCGCGAGCGCAGGAGAAAGCGTCGGACCACGCGCCGACGTGGGTGGAGCTCGACTAGAGGGCTTTCTGATAAATCCGGTAGCGGTGGTTGACGCGGGCGCCGGGTAGCTCGGCGATCGACAGCATTCCCTTGTTGTCCTCGAGGATCCAGCCGAACTCGCCGGTCTCGATCCCGAACTTGCCGACGCAGTCGCGCCGGGTGAACTCGATCAGCATGAAGGCGAGCTGGCTTGCAAGGAGCGTATGGTGGAGCTTCCTGGCGACGCCCATCAGAGGCACCCGGGCCCGCTTCGTCCGCGGCTTCCGCAAGCGCCACAGAAGCTTCATCCAGTTGAACGGGAACAGCTCGCCGTTCAAATCCTTGATCAGCTCGTTGATGTCGGGGAGCGTGATCATGAAGGCAACCGGCTCGCCATCATATTCGGCGATCCGGACAAGCTCGTTGTAGATGATCGGCTTGAGCTTCTTGCCTGCGTAGGCGATCTCGCTCTCGGTCAGCGGGACATAGCCCCAGTTGCTCGACCAGGCGTCGTTCAACAGGTTGAGGATGATCCGCGCTTCCTCGGCGAACCTGGATTTGTCGACTTGGCGGATTCGTATCCGATTGTTGCGCTCACCGGCCGCGATCAGCCGGTTGATCTTGGGATCGGACCAGTGTGCAATGTCGACCTCGTAAGTCAGCAGGTCCTTGGCCTTCTCGTAACCGGCGGCCTCGATCCACTGGCGATATTCGGGCCTGTGATGGCCCATCATCACCGTCGGCGGCTCGTCGAAGCCTTCGATCTCGAGCCCCGGCTCATCCCAGATCGACAGGCTGATCGGCCCCAGCGCGCTGGTCATGCCCTGCTCGCGAAGCCAGGCCTCGGCGGTTGCGATCAACCCGGCCGCGGCCTTGGCGTCGAGGGCCTCGATCATGCCCCACTGGCCGGTGCCCTGACCCATGTGCTGCTGGACGAGCTCGTCGATCTGGGCGCTGATCCGGCCGGCGACTTTCCCGTCGCGCTCGGCAAGCCAGAATTTCGCCTTGGCATGTTCGAACCACGGGTTCTTGCCCGGCGTGATGAGGCCGTGGACCTCGTCCTTCAGCGGCGGAACCCAGGCGGGATCGTCGCGGTAGACGGCCCACGCGAGGTTCACGAAAGCGTGTCTGTCGGCCTTGCTTTCGGCCGGGCGAACGGTGAGGGGAGCGGTCATGGGCGCTGGCTAGCCCGTGGAGGTTCCCAGCGCCAGCGCATTCATTGTCTGGCCACGATACCGCCATTATGTCCGTTCACAGGCAAGGACTTGTGAGCAACGCGGCAACCCTTCAGCGCAAATCAGACGCGCCGGCGACGGCGTTCGACGCCGCGCTTGCGCCGGGCGACAAGGCGATGCTCAAGGCCGCCGCCGACCTGACCCGCGACCTCAATGCGCCAAGTGCGGCAATCTATTGGGGCGACCTGCTGCTGTCGGCCCTGGTCGGCTATACGGGGCTTGCAGCGGCGATTCTGCTCCCGGCACCGCTGGCGGTTCTCGCCGGGTTCGTCGCGATCCTCGCGCTCTATCGCGCCGGCAGCTTCATCCACGAGCTCACGCATTTGAAGCCGCGCGCGGTGCCCGGTTTCCGGCTCGCGTGGAACCTCATCATCGGTATCCCGCTGCTGGTGCCCTCCTTCCTGTACGAAGGCGTCCACAACCAGCATCATGCCAAGCGCTATTACGGCACCGCCAACGACCCGGAATATCTGCCGCTGGCGCTGATGAAGCCGTGGACGCTGCCGGTCTTCGTGATCGCCGCCGCGCTGGCGCCGATCGGAATGCTGATCCGTTTTGGAGTGCTTGCTCCGCTATCGCTGCTTTCCCCCAGGCTTCGTCGCACTGTGGTCGAGAAATATTCGGGGCTTCAGATCAATCCGCGGTTCCGGCGGCCGGCGCCGGAGGGCAGCTTCGCCCGCGACTGGCGGCTGCTCGAGATCGCCTGCAGCGCCTGGGCGATCGCCTTGATCGCGCTGACCGCGACCGCAGTCATTCCTCTCCGCGATTTCCTGATCTTCCTCGGCGTCGCCGCCGGCGTGATGTTCCTCAACCAGGTGCGGACTTTGGTTGCTCACCTTTGGGAGAATGAGGGCGAGGCGATGAGCGTCACCGCCCAATATCTGGACAGCGTCAACGTGCCGCCGCCGGCGACCCTGCCCGTCTTCTGGGCGCCGGTCGGGCTTCGCTATCACGCGCTCCACCATCTGCTTCCCGGCCTGCCCTACCATGCGCTCGGAACCGCGCATCGGCGGCTCTGTGCCGAGCTCGCGACCGATTCGATCTATCACCAGGCGAGCCACCGCGGCCTGTCGGGCCTGGTGGTGAGGCTGGCCCGAAGCAGCTGGCGCGGCCGCCCCTATTGATTCTCGACGAGCCGGAGCAGGACCGCCCGGCCCTGCTCGTCCAAAACGCGCAATTCGCGCTTCGCTGATTCGGGCTGCTGCTCCCATTCGCGGGCGCTGACGGCAGAGGGCCGCTCGATCCGCACGCTCGCACTCGCCTGCACCGCCGCCTTCGGCGGGGGCGGGGCAGGGGCGGCCTGGGCAGCGAGGGCAACGAGCAGAAGCACCGTCGAGCCTTGCGCAGCCCCGGCCTAAGCGGTCGTTGCGCCTTGGTCCGCTACGGAGCGGTCTTCACTCCTCGCTTCGGATCAGCACCGTTTCGCCGACGAGAAGGAACAGGAAGAACGGCGCCCAGGCGGCGACCAGCGGCGGATAAGCGCCGACATTGCCCATCGCCAGGCTGAAATTGTCGGCGACGAAATAAGCGAAGCCGAGCGCCATTCCGGTGCTTGCGCGAAGCAGGACCTGGCCCGAGCGGGCGAGCCCGAAAGCGGCGACGGCGGCAAGGAGCGGCATCAGCACGATCGAAAGCGGCCCCGAAATCTTGTGCCACAGGCCGGCGCGCGCCGCCGCCGTCGGCTTGCCCGCGGCTCCCATCTCCACGATCTTGGAGGCCAATTGGAAAAAGCCGGTTTCGTCGGGATTGACGTTGGCGAGACGAAGCTGGTCCGTGGTGAGGCCGGCGAGGCCCTTCATCGCTGGGACCTTGCGCACCATATTCATCGTCGAATCGTAAATCCGGACATCCTCGAGCCGCCACTCGCCGCCATCGGGCGCGGCCCGCGCGGCGTCGATGATGCGGCGGATCGCGCCATGGTCGCGCTGGTAGATGGTGATGCCCTCGGTCCGGAAGGAGGCGCCCTGGCCGGCGGCGACCCGCGCGCGCACGAGGTCGCCGCCGTGGGTCACCCAGATGTTGCTGAGGATCCCGCTTTCCGGGGGCACCGGCTTGTAGTCGTTATCGCTCCACGCATTCACCACCCGCGCCGAATGGACGACGACCGTCTCGTTGAACGCGAAAGCCAGCACCGACACTCCGAGGCTGGCGACGATCAGCGGCGCGAGCATCTGGTGCGCGGAAATGCCGGCGCCCTTGATCGCCACGATCTCGCTGTTCTGGTTGAGGCCGACGAAGGCGATGAGCGTGCCGAGAAGGACTGCGAATGGAAGAAAGCGCGACGCGAGGAGCGGGATGCGGAGCCCGACATAGCGCCACAGCTCCGCGTCGCCATTGCCCGGAACGGCGAGGATCTTGCCCGATTCGCCCAGCAGGTCGAGCATCATCAATACCAGCACCAGGCCGACCAGCACGGCAAGGCTCCGGGTCAGGAACAGCCGCACGGTGTACAGCGCGATCTGGCGTGACGGGAAGAATTGCAAGTTGATCATGCAGGCCTGGATCTGGGCATCATCGCCTTGACCCGCCGCAAGGCTTTCGCCGCGGCCCACTCCAGCGCTCCGATCGGCTGGCCCCCCGGCTTGCGCGAGATGATGGAGTACATCCAGCCGATCAGCGCCGCGAGAAGCGCGAACGGGCCCCACATCGCGAGGATCGGGTTGAGCCGCCCCTGCTCGCCCGCATAGGAGCCGTACTGGTTTACCTTGTGATAGGCGACGACCATCACGATGCCGACGAAGATTCCGAGCGCCGACGTGCTTCGCTTGGGCGGCACGGCAAGCGCGACGGCAAGCATCGGCAGCATCGCCATCATCAGGATCTCGACGAGCCGGAAGTTGAAGTTCGACTGAGCGCCGAGCTCCTGCTCGTGATTGACGGCGCCGCCGCCATAGCCGAGGCGAAAGAGCTCGTTGAAGAACAACTCGTCATAGTCGACGCCGCGACTCCGGAAGCGGTCGATGGCGGGAACGGTGATCGGAAGGTCGTAGCTGTTGAAGGTCAGGGTCCGCGGCGCCGCGAACTTGGGCGATTGCTGGATCAGTCGGCCGTTGCGAAGCCGGAACAGGATCACCCGCGGGTCGTCGGTCGAAAGGAACCGACCGCCTTCCGCGGTGGCGGCGACGCTTCCGCCCTTGGGATCGTCGACCTGGACGAAAATCCCCTGCAGGCGCGTCCCGTGGGCCTCGCTTTTGTCGATTCTGAGCGTGAACCTCTTGCCGAGGCGGTTGAACTCGCCAACCTTGATCGAAGCGCCCAGGGCGCCCGACCTCAAGTCGAACCGCAGCCCCTCATATTTGTAATGGGCGTAGGGCTCGATGTAGCCGACGATGAAGATGTTGAGAATCATCAGGCCGACAGCGTACATGTAGGGCACGCGCAGCAAGCGGCCGAAGCCGAAGCCGATTCCGCGCAGCGCGTCGAGCTCCGACGACAAGGCGAGCTTCCGGAAGGCGAGCAGGATCCCCATCAGCAGGCCGATCGGGATTCCCAGCGAGAAATATTCGGGCAGCAGGTTGGCGAGCATTCGCCACACGACGCTTACCGGACCGCCGGTATTGACGACGAAATCGAACAGCCGGAGCATCTTGTCGAGCACCAGCAGCATGGCGGCGAGGATCAATGTTCCCAGCAGCGGGACCGCGATGGACCGCGCCAGGTACCGATCGATTAACGACAACCGGCGCAACTTCGTCGTCCCTACACCATGATTTGGCCGCAAAGCGGGTTGAAACGAGCAGTCGGGTCGATCCCGCTGCCGCGAGGTCGAACCCATGGCTCTAATAGCGAACCGGTCGGGAATAGCATGTCGAAAACGCAGTTGAAGGCCAAGGAGCCGCCGGCAATGCCGGTGCAGAGCGCCTCGACTGCGTGCCGGCCGGCGCAGTGCCGCCCGCGCATTGCTTTGCTTTCCAACCCCAGGTCGACCGGCAACCTGGCGCAGCTGTCGCGGATCCGCGCATATTGCGCCGAGCACCCGGACATCTTCCATTACGAGGTCGAGCATGTCGACCAGATCGGCAACGCGCTTCGCTCGATCGCCCGAGTGCGCCCGAAGATGCTGGTCATCAACGGTGGCGACGGCACGGTCCAGGCGACTCTTACGGAAATGCACAATGGCGGCCATTTCGGTGACGTTCCGCCGCCGATGGCGGTGCTCCCGAGCGGCAAGACCAACCTCATCGCGCTCGATCTCGGCGTCCACGGCGACCCGATCATCGCGCTCGAGCGGCTGGTCGAGCTGGCGCAGGGCCACCTCGAGGACCACCTCGTCGCCCGCGAGCTGATCGCGCTTCGAAAGGACGGGTCGGAGCGGCCGGTCATCGGCATGTTCCTGGGCGGCGCCGGCCTTGCCGACACGATGCTCTATTGCCGCGACAAGATTTACCCGCTGGGCCTTCCCAACGCGGTCAGCCACGGGCTGACCGCAATCGCCTTGCTGTTCCGGATCATGTCCGGAATTCGCGCAAGCTTCCTGCCCCCCAAGGCGCGGGCGGTGCGGGTTTCGACGGGGTCGGCGGGGTCGCTGACCGGACGCTTCACGCTGCTCATCGTCACCACGCTGGAGAAGCTCCTGTTCTCCGGCCAGACCGGCGGCGAGGGCCGGGGGCGACTCAAGCTCGTCGCCATCGAGGAACGTCCGTCATCGGTGCTTCGTGTGCTCCTCCTCGGCATGACCGGCGGCTACAAGGGCCGCAAGATGCGCGGAATCCACTTCGAGGAAGCCGACGAGATCAGCATCGAGGGCGACAGCTCGAACGTCATCCTCGACGGCGAGATGTTCAGCACCGAGGTCGGCAAGCCGATCCGGCTGAAGACCGCCCAGCCGTTGTCGTTCGTCCGACTGGCGGCCTAGGCTCGCGGTCGTCATGGCGGACTCCCTGCGCGAGCTCGTCGCGGAAGAAGTGTCGCTGCCGGTGGATTCGCGAGTGGCGGCAATGGCCGAGGCGATTGCCGGCAAGCACGGCAAGGCATCGCGCGCGGTGCTCTTCTACGGATCGTGCCTTCGGCAGGAGCAGCTCGAAGGGCTGATGCTCGATTTTTATCTGATCGTATCGGACTATCGCGAAGCCTACGGCAGGCGCTGGCTCGCGGTCGCCAACCGGTTGATCCCGCCCAATGTTTTTTATTTCGAGGCTGGAGGACTGGCCGCGAAATATGCGGTTCTGAGCGATGCCGATTTCAAGCGCGAGTGCGGGCCGGGCGCTCGAAGCACGTCGGTGGTTGCGCGCTTCGCCCAGCCGTCGCGGCTGGCGTGGAGCGCCGGGAAAGCGGCTCGCGAGCATGCCATCGATGCCATCGCCCAGTGCGCTCCCAGCCTGCTGGGCCGGGCGGGGCCGCTGGCGCCCAAGAATGCCGCCGTCCTCGATTTGTGGAAGCGCGCCTTCCAGCTTACCTTCGGCGCCGAGCTTCGGGCCGAGCGCGGCGACCGTTCGGAATCGATCGTCGAGGCGGATGCCGAGCGGTACCGGCGTTTCGGGGCGGCCGCGGTTGCCGAATTGCCGCCGGAGGACAGCAGCACCGCGGGCCGCTGGTGGAAGCGCATGCAGCGCAAGGGCAAATTGCTCTCGGTGCTCCGCCTTGCCAAGGCGAGCGCGACCTTTGCCGGGGGCGCCGATTACATTGCCTGGAAGATCAACCGGCACGCCGGCACGAAGATCGAACTCAAGCCTTGGCAGCGGCGGCATCCGCTGCTCGCCGGGATCAGCTTGCTGCCGCGGCTCCTGAAGAGCGGGGCGGTTCGCTAGGCTGGAGCGCGGTGGCGACGGCAGAGGCCAGCGCCCCGACAGTGAACGGCTTACGCAGGAGCTCGTGGCCGACGAGCGTGTCGGTCTCGCTGTCGCCGACATAGCCGGTGACGAACAGCACCGCGAAATCGCTGCGCTTCTCCTTCAGAACCTTGATCAGCTCCGGCCCTGTCATCTCTGGCATGATGACGTCGCTGATCACCAGGTCGAACGGCTGGCTGTCGAACATCCGGATCGCTTCCTCGCCATTCTCGCAGGCGACGGGGTCGTAGTCGAGGTCCTGCAATGCCTCGACGGTCGAGATGCGGACCCGCGGATCATCTTCGACGACGAGGATTCGGGCGCCCGGTACCCGCTCCTCCTCGCTCATCTGGTGCGCAGTCGGGTGGAGCCGGATCGATGCCTCGGCGGCGGTCCGCGGAAGATAGAGCGAAACGGTTGTTCCCTTGCCGACCTCGCTTTCTATACCGACCTCGCCCCCGGACTGGTGGGCGAAGCCGAAGATCTGGCTGAGGCCCAGGCCCGTCCCCTTTCCGACCGGTTTGGTCGTGAAGAAGGGCTCGAATGCGCGTTCCTTGACCTCGGGCGGCATTCCGCAGCCGGTATCGGCGACCGCGATCCGGACATAGTCGCCGGGGCGAATGTCGCCGACTTCATTTGCCGAAACCTTCACGTTGGAGGTGCTGATGGCGAGGCGGCCCGAGCCTTCCATCGCGTCGCGGGCATTCACGGCCAGGTTGACGATCGCGTTTTCAAACTGGTGCGGGTCGACATAGACCGGCCAGGTGTCGGAGGCGAGGTCGACCCTGACCCGGATCTGCTCGCCCAGGGTGCGGTCGAGCAGGTCCGACATGCCCTTCACCAGCCCGATCGGTTCGACCCGCTCCGGAAGCAAAGGCTCCGACCTCGCGAAGGACAGCAGGCGGCGAGTCAGCGCGGCGGCCCGGGTGGCGCCTTCCATTGCATTATTGAGGTGGGCCAGAACCTCGCGGCGGGGACCGTTCAGCCGCCGCCGGGCAAGGTCGACCCCGCCCACGACGACGGCAAGCATATTGTTGAAATCATGAGCGATTCCGCCCGTCAGCTGGCCGACGGCTTCCATCTTCTGGACCTGTCGGAGCTGCGCCTCGGCGGCTTCGCGGTCGGCGGCCTCGGCCTTGAGCGCCTGGTTGGCTTCCCACAGCTCGTGCGTCCGCTCGCGGACCGCGGTTTCGAGAGCCTCGGCGCGTTCCGACTCACTTTCCGCCTCTCGCCGGGCGAAGCCGAATTGGCGAAGCGCCTGGATTGCAACGGCTCCAAGAAGGATGGCGCCAATCCCCACCAGGACGCCGAGCCAGCTCAGATAATCGGTGAAGCGGTCGGCTCGCGCGGAGAAGAAGCGGGTCTGCTGCATGCGCTCGTAAAGAAGCTCTCGTTCGGTCTGGGCGATGTCGCGGAGCTCGGCGTGAAGAGCGGGCTCGAGCGGCTCGTTCATTGCCGCATAGAAATAGCTCACGCCGGCATTGCCTTTCCGGGCAGAGATCACCCGGGCGACAGTGTCGAACTTCGCGCCGAGCTCGTCATAGATGCGCTGGAGCTGGTCGAGCCGGCGCCTCTGGTCGGCAGTCGCGCTCGCCTGCTCCTTGAGCTGCGTGATCTGGCTGCCCGCCAGGCGCCAATAGCTGTAGTAGAGGTTGCCGGTCTTCTCGTTCTCGTCGAGCGCGAACTTGCCGAGCCCGGTTTCCGCGCGCGACACGCTGGCGTCGATCGCACGGGTCAACAGCGTGACGTCATAGGCGTGCCGCTCGAGCTGCAGCGCCTCGTCGCGGTCCTGGTTGGACATTGCGACGAGGACGACTAGGCCGAGCAGAAGGAGCACTGCCATCAGTGCTCCGGCAGCGGCTCCTCCGCGCCTCCAGTCGAACCGGATCTCGTCCCCGCCCGGTGTCATGACGTCACCCTAACCATCTGCTCGCGCCAGCGAAAGGCAGGTCCCTCCTTCAAATGCAGCCGGTCGCCCGTCCCGCGGCACCGAACATCGCAAGAATCTCGTCGACCTGCTCGCTCGAATGCTCGGCGCACAGCGAGCAGCGGAGCAAAGTCATTCCCGAAGGGGTCGCCGGCGGGCGGGCGAGGTTCACGTAAAGCCCCTCTTCCAGCAGAGCCTCCCACATCGCCGCACCGGTCTCCAGGTCCGGCATCACCACGGCGATAATTGCCGATTGCGGCTGTTCGGTTCCAAGGGTGAACCCGAGCGCCTTGAGGCCGGAATGGAGCTTTTTCGAATTTTCCCACAGGTGCGCCCGCTTGCCGGCGCCGTGCATCAGCTTGCCGATCGAGGTCGCTGCGGTAGCGACGACCGACGGCGGCAGCGACGCCGTGAAGACATAGGGGCGGCACACCAGCCGAAGGATCTCGAACTTGGGGTGGTTGGACACGCAGAATCCGCCGACCGTTCCGACCGACTTCGAAAAGGTGCCGATGATAAAGTCGACGTCCTCGATTACGCCCTGCGCCTCGGCCACGCCGCGGCCGTGCTCGCCGATGAACCCCATCGAATGGGCTTCGTCGACCAGCACCATCCCCCCGTTCGCCTTCGAGACCGCGACCATCTCCTTCAATGGAGCGACGTCGCCGAGCATCGAATAGACGCCCTCGAGCACGACCAGCTTGCCGGCCCCCTCGGGGATTCGCTTGAGGCGCTTTTCCAGCGCTTCGATGTCATTGTGGCGGAACGGGACGATCTGGGCGTTGCCGAGCGCGCAGCCGTCGTAGATCGACGCGTGGCTGTCGATGTCGAGGACGATGTAATCGTCCTTGCCCGCAATGGTGGAGATGATCCCGAGATTGGCCTGGTAGCCGGTCGAGAAGACCATCGCATGGTCCATCGCATAGAAGTCCTTGAGCGCCTGCTCGACGGCGCGGTGGCCGGAATAGGTGCCGTTGAGGACCCGGCTTCCGGTGGTTCCCGAGCCGAATTCGTCAAGCGCCTTCTTTCCCGCCGCGATCACGTCCGGATCGAACGTCATCCCCATGTAATTGTAAGTGCCGAGAAGGATCGTCCGCTTCCCGTTGCAGATGGCGACGGTGGGACTTTCGACCTTTTCCATCACCAGATTGAAAGGATCGGTGAGACCCGTCGAAAGAAGCGCTTCGCGCTGCGCGATCAGCGGGTCGAACTTGGAAAAGAGATCGCTCAAGCGGCTTCGGCCTCAGTCTTTGGCGAGCTTGCGGACGACATCGGCGAGCTGGCCGACGGTCTCGATTTCCGCCTGCATGTTCATCGAGATGATGATGTCGAACTCGTCCTCGACGCCCGCGACGAAATCGAGAACGGTCAGGCTGTCCCACTCCAGGTCCTGCTGGAAGCGGGTCTCCGGAGTGACCGGAACGCCCTTCTTGTTGAAAGTGTCGACCAGCGCCTTGACCCGGCCATAGATTGCGTCGCTTTCGTCCATCGTATGTCGCCCTATTCGCGGGGGCGCCGTTTCGCAATGCAATGGGGCGCGAATGCGGCGGCTTCGGGTCTGGCTACAGCCAGCCTTCGCGACTGTACCAGACGGCGGCGGCGGCGAGGCCCTGCTCCGTTTCCACCTGCGGACGCCAGAAGCCGGGCGAGGGGCGGCGATCCGGGTTCACCACCCAGTCGCGGTGGCTGAAATAAGCCGCGCGGTCGGCGGACAGCTTGGCGCGCTCGCGCCGGACGATCTGGTCGACAATCGCGCCGAGTCGGAGCACCGCTCGTGGCATCGACAGCGACAGGTTGCTTCGGCCGACGGCGCGGCCGATCGACTTCGCCAGCGCCTTGTGGCTCCAGCCCTGCGGGCGCCCGTCGTCGGGTTCGAGGACGATCCGGCTGGGCTCGTCCACCTCCGCCAGCGCAAGCAGCAGGCGCGACAGGTCGTCGACGTGAATGACCGAAACTCGCCCTCGCGGCGGCAGGAGCATCAGCCGCAGCTTCGCCATCCTGAACAGCTCGAGAGTTTCCCGGTCGCCGGGCCCGTAGACGGCGGGCGGACGGACGATCACCCAGTCGAGCCCGGAGCGCTCGACCAGCTCCTCGGAACGCGCCTTGGAGGCTCCGTAGCGCGACAGCTTCGGCTCGCGCGCGGCCAGTGAGGAGACATGGACGAAGCGGGTGATTCCGGCTGCCGTCGAGGCCGCGAGCATCGCCAGTGTCCCCTCGACGTTGCCGCGCTCGAAATCGGCCGGGTCGCGCGCGTTCAGCACTCCGGCAATGTGGACGACGCAATTGCAGCCGGTGACGAGCCGGCGGAGCGCATCGGGATCGGCGAGCGAGCCGTCGACCCATTCGACCTGGCGGTGCGCAGGCTGGGGCCGGCGGGTGAGGGCGCGGAGCTCGTTCCCGGCGGCGGCGGCAATGTCGATGAAGCGGGTGCCGACGAAGCCGGTGCCGCCGGTCACCGCAATCGTCACAGCGGCGACCAGTCGCGGTCCGGCGCGCCGTCCACCTCGGCAGCTTCGGCTTCGGGGCCGAGGCTTTGGAGGATTCGATCGAGAACCGCCTCGACCCCGTCGCCGGTGGCCGCCGAGACCACCAGCGGGTCGGGCGCTCCGGCTTCGGCCAGCGATTGCCTGGCCTTTTTCAGCTGCATTGGCTCGACGAGGTCGCTTCGGCTGAGAACGAGCACCTCGATCTTGTCGTCGAGGCCGGCGCCGTATCGCCCCATCTCGTCGCGGATGATCGTCCAGGCGTCGCCCGCGTCCTCTCCGGCCGAATCGATGAGGTGGAGGAGGATTCGCGTGCGCTCGACGTGCCCGAGGAAGCGATCGCCGACGCCCGCCCCTTCGGCCGCGCCCTCGATCAGGCCGGGGATGTCGGCGAGGACGAACTCGCGGCCCTTGTGGCGCACGACCCCGAGTTGCGGACGCAGGGTGGTAAACGGATAAGCGCCGACCTTGGCGGTCGCGTTGGTCACCCGGTTGAGGAAGGTCGACTTGCCGGCATTGGGAAGCCCGATGAGACCGACGTCGGCAAGCAGCTTCAGCCGCAGCCAGACCCACATCTCCTCGCCCGGCTCACCGGTCTGGTGCTGGCGTGGGGCCCGATTGGTCGAGCTCTTGTAGCTGGCGTTGCCGCGCCCGCCCATTCCGCCTTTGAGAAGCGGAATGCGCTGCCCCTCGAAGGTAAGGTCGGCGACTAGCGAGCGATCCTCGTCGTCGGCGAGGACCTGGGTCCCGACCGGCACCCGGACAACCAGGTCCTTGCCCGCGGCGCCGGTCCGATTCGACCCGGCGCCGCCCTTGCCGCGCGGCGCTCGAAAATGCTGGGTGTAGCGAAAGTCGATGAGCGTATTGAGGCCGGCGACGGCCTCGAAGACGATGTCGCCGCCCTTGCCGCCGTCGCCGCCGTCGGGGCCGCCGAACTCGATGTATTTTTCGCGGCGAAAGCTGACCGCGCCAGGGCCGCCGGCGCCCGACTTCACGTAGATCTTTGCCTGGTCGAGGAAGTGCATCGGCGCGATGTAGGCGGGAGGAGGGCGAAGCGCCACTTCTGTGGAGGCGGCGTGCGGACACGCAAGTGAATCGCGTGCCGTCGATCAGGCTCGGCTGACGCCGACCTGTCGGCCGGCATTCGCGCAACTTGTGTCGCGCTCGGCATCTCATGTTGGAGACTGCCCTCGCTGGCGCCGGGACGCCAGCGAGGGAGTCCACGCGCGGACCTGGGCCGTGCGTGAAAACCTACACGCGCCGCGACTCGACGCGAACTCCCCGGTTGGGTCAATCAGCTACAGCAGTCGCTGGGCTTCAACAATCGTTAACCGCGGTCGCCGGTAACTAGAAGACCTTGCGGATTTCGAACTCGATCGTGCGGCCCAGCGGGTCGCGATAGGCGGGCTGATATTGCAGGGGCGTATTGCCGAACGAATCGCGGACCTTCTGGCGGTCGTTGGTCGCATTGACCACCTCGAGCGAAAAACGAAGGTCCTTTGCCCAGTTCGCATTGGGGAAGAATCGCCGGGCGTCGGCGAAAACGCGAAGGTTAACGAGGAACACCGGCGAAAAGTGCAGCGTGTCGGTGATCCCGCCGATCCGGGTGTCGAGGGAGCTCGGCCCGCGCCAGGTCGCACCAACCCTCGCACCCAGTCCTCCCGAGGTTATCGCCACGGTGGCGTCGACCTGGTGCCTCAGGCGCCCGCCGCCAATTCCGATAGCGCCGCCGCCGAGCAGGTCCACGGTGTTCAGACCCGGTCGGATGGCGATCTTGTCCGAAAAGACGACAGTGTGGTTGGCCGTCAGCTGGATGTAGGTGCCGGGGTTGGTTCGAGGCCGGGGAGGCGACACATGCGCCAGGCCGGACGCATCGGTCTGAGATTTATCGCTGCTGTCCGAGGGTGGCGCGGCGTTTTCAGCGACACCGGCGACACTTCTTCCGCGCAGCTTCACGCGCGCGCTCAACCCCCAGCGCAAGCGTCTTTCGTGATGGCTGTCGAAGTTAACCGGCCGAAGATCGACGGTGATGAGGTCGCCTGCCGTATCGCGGATGAACCTGTCGGGGAAGGCGAGCATGACCGGCAGGCTCGCCGGCGGAAGGGACGAGATGTAGTTGCGCTCGCTGGTGTCCGTATATTCGGTATTGAGCTGCAAGTTGAGCCGGCGATCGAGCGTCGCTAGCGCGCTAAGGCGCCGGATCGTCGCCTTCTCGGGACGAAGGTTGGGATTGCCGCCCGTGATTTGGTTCACGTCGACCGTCTTGCCGGTGACGGGATCGAAGACGCGGACCACGGGGATGACGATGACGGGATCGCCCAGGAACCGGATGAGGGGCGGCGTTTCATTCCGTTCGATGGAGGCCCTCAGCTGCAGAGGCGCGATCGGCTGCCAATTCAACCCGAACGCATAATAATCGAGCGAGCCGGCGTCAGAATAATGCGTGCGCGAAAATTCGGCAGTCGCTCCAAGATCGCCAATGGCGGCGAGAACGTTGTTGTCGCGGCTGGAAAGCGGAATGTCGACGGCGCCGCGGATCGCCTGCGCGTCACGGCGAAATCGCCGGTCGGGGTTCACGGCGAACGTGCTCTGCGCGCGGAGCGAATACCACGACAGACTCCCTTCGAGTGTCGTCTGCACTGGGCCTGCAGGCAAATCGAACGCAGGCCCCGTGAATGACAATTGCGTAAAATTCGTAACTGTTCGCGAGCTGCTGCGGTTGGTCTGGATCGGAATCCGGTCGGACAGATCGGACGTGAACGGATCGACGTCGTCGGCAAGGGGGATGAACCCGAACGCCTGCCGGTCGCTGTCGAAACTGTCCGACGATTCCGAATGACGGGCGTCGAATTTCGAAAACCACCGGCCAAACTTTCCGTTGAGCGTCAGCCGGCCTTCGCCGCTCTCCCGCACGGACCGCGATCGAAGTGGATCTTGGCCAAAGAACGCGAGGGTGACGTCCCGCGAGAATGGCGAAAATCCGTTGCCGGCCGCGAGGATGAAGCTGCCCGAAGGCAGGCCTCTCAGCGAGTTGCTGGTGTTGCGGTTCAGGCGCAGTGTCACGTTCGAGCTGAGCCAGTGAGCAAGCCGAGTATTGAACGTGCCGTTCAAGTCGTAATTGCGCGTACCTGGCCGCAACGTACGAAATTGGCCGAGGTCCGTGCTGTTTTCCTGGCCGGCACCGGCAGCGAAGTCCGCTAGCGTCGGATTAGCAACGCCCGGCACGCGTGCAACCGTAACGACCTGACCCGCAAGAGCACTGAGGAGCGGATCGATTTCGGCCGACGTGTTTGGGAAGCCGACGACATTTCCCTCGAGCGCGAACGGCACGCTTTGACCCGGCTGAATGATGCCACGCTCACTTTCGAGCAATGAGCTCTCGTCGCGGACCCTCAATCCGATGTTGGCGCGAGTGACCCCCTGCAGGAAGGTAAATAGGGCCTCGCCTCGGCCCGCATGCCAGCTGCCGTCTGTCGCAATTTTGGGGGCTGCAGTCAGCGTCGCCGCACGCATATTGCGCTTCAGGGTCAGGCTGATCACGCGCTGTCCGGTGCGCCCGCCGACACGGACGGCGGAGCCTCGAGGAAGCACTTGCACGTTGCGGAGGACTTCAACGGGATACTCCCCGATATCGTCCAGAGAATCCACCCGTTCGCCGTTCACGAGGATCACGGGATCTTCGTCTTCGCCGAGCTCGGCCTGAACTTCGCCCAAAAGATCATCGACCGTGCTGACGCCATAGCTTTCGATGGCATCCTGATCGAGGTTCCTCTCCGGAACGACGTCTCCGAACAAGCGCTGGCCGGTGACGATGATGTCCTGAGACGTTCCCCGGTCGGGAGCCGGCTGGGCCGGGGCTCCCGTATCGACGCTATCGGCGCGGGCAGGAAAGGCAGCGCTCGCGAGGAGCAGTGCAATCGCGATCTGTCTGAGGCAGAGATTTTGACGGCGCGGCGCAACCGCGAGCCTTCCGACACCCGACACAATCATGTCCCCTCAGGCCCGCTATCCTGAACCGAAAAGAGATTAGAACAAAAGACTTAAAGAAAGCCTCGCCGGTGGTCGCTCCGGCGAGGCTTCTTCATGCCATCAGCTAAACCAACGCTCAGACGACGGGCACAGTTACGAAATTGTGGCTGCCGTCGTTGAGGTTCGGCACGCCCACCATCGCACCGCCGTTGTACCACGTGGTCGTGCACTTATCGCCGGTGTAGCCGTTCTGCTGTACCCACGAGCCCGGCAGTTTCGTGCCAGTCTTGCTCGGCGAGATGCAGACGACGACTTGGCCGATTATCAGCGTCTCGTCCGTGTCGAACCCTTCGCCGGCGTCCTCATGAGCGAGAAGCGTGTCCGTCTGGGTCTGGTTCACGGAGCTGAATTCATCGGCCCGGTCCTGATCTTCGGTCCCGCCCGGCGAGTCGACAACCCAGAGACACTGGGCCTGGTCCTCTCCCTGGAACAGACCATTTTTATCAAAGGCCAGGCAGGCAGCTGCATTCGGATCCGAGGGGTCCAGCGTCCATATGTGATGGCCGGTGGCGGGAGTCGTTACAGACTCCTTCATCTTGCAGGTGAAGGAATATTCGAACGTTGTGTCGAACTGCCCTTCGAAATCATATTGGCTGGCGCTGTAGTGACCGCCGACGGACTGCTGGATCCCGAACATGTTGACGCTTCCGCCGTTGCGAAAGGGATCACCGAGAATCTCGAGGTGAGCGGGGGTGAAGGTCCCCGCGCCTACGAGGGTGCCGTCGATGGCATCCGCTATGGAGTGCGTACCCGACTCGGTCGGGCCGCTCACCGGCGTCGCGTTGGCAACGATGGTGGTCTCGTCCAGGGTGCCGGTCCAGGTCGTGCCATGCACGGCCGCCAGATCGTCGCACTTGGTCTGCATGGCAGCGAGCGTTGTCGGCGTCGCGTCGTTGGGTGTGACGGTGTCGAGAACCGTGACGGCGGCAAACGCCGGACTCGAAACGATCGATGAGCCTAGCAGCGCGGCAATCGCCGCACTCTTGATGAATTTCATGGGTACTCTCCTCAATCCCGGTTGAGTCACACCACCGCAATCCGCAATGCGACTCGCTCCCCTGCGGTAACGGTCTGTTAATCCCGTAGAAATTTGTCGGTAACTCATCGAAAGTTAACCGTAGTCGTGAGGAGCCATTAACCTGTCTCGATTTGGCACGCTTTTGCGAAGCAGCCGCGAGCATGCCGGTTAGGGCGGCGATTGGAAGTGAGGAGGCGCTGCTCGCACCTCGAACTGACCGGGCGAAAGCCCTTCGCTCAGGCGTCCACCCACTCTGCGGCGCGGATCGCGAGCTCGGTGCGGTTCGCCACCCCGGTCTTCTCGAACACGCTGTGGAGATAGACCTTCACTGTGCCTTCGGTGATTCCGAGCTTCTCGGCGATGTCTCGGTTCCTCAGGCCCCGCCGAACGAGCTGGACCAGCTCGCTCTCGCGCGGCGACAACATCGACCGATTGCGCGCAGGCGGGCTCGGCGCCGCCTCCGCTTGCAAATGCCGGTCGATCCATTCTTCGCCCGACCGCACCGAGTCGAGGCAATCGATCAGAAGCGCCGGGTCGGAGGTCTTCATGAGGACTCCGTCGACCCTGAGGCTCAGCGCTTCGGCAAAGCCCGTCTCGTCGATCGACGCGGTCAGAAGCACGACCTTGCGATCGTCACCGCTCGAGCGAAGCTGCCGAAGCACCTCCAGGCCGCTCCCGTCCGGCATCTGGATGTCGAGGACGACGATCTCGGGATCGTGCTCCTCGATCTCGCGCAGGGCTTCGTTGCCGCTGCTCGCCTTGGCGACGAGCTTGTATTCGCTGCCTCGAAGCATCGCCTCGACGGCGGCCTGGATCATCGGATGGTCGTCGGCGAGCAGGATTCGAGTCACGGCCGAGTCTCCGGTTTGAGTGGCAAGGTTATGGAAACGTCGGTCCCCGTTTCGCGGCTTGCCAGCATCAGGGTCCCGTTCGCCTCATCGACGCGTTCGCGTAGCGACCATGGCATCCCGTCTTTCAGCCGCTCGCTCCCGCCGCCGTCGTTGCTGATGTCCAGCCTCAAGTCGCTCTCGTCGGCCGTGAACTGGACTGTAACCGATTTCGCGCGGGCGTGTCGAACGGCGTTGGCGACTGCCTCGCGGATGAGTTGGTGGGTATCGAGGTGGAGCCGCATCGGAGCGCTCGTCCCCGGCACCTCGGCCGAGAACAGGCACTTGATGTCCCACTGCATCGCCAGCCTGTCGCACAAGGCGGCGAGGTCTCCCGCAAGCTTCGGAAGCGCGATGGTCTCGCTCCTCAGCGCGCCGATCGCCGATCGCAACTCCTGCTGCTCGTGGAGCAGGAGTTGCTTCAAATCCTTGAGCTCGCGCTCGGGCCGGTCGCCCGCCCGAAGAGCACGCGTGATCGCCTCGATCCTGAAGGTGGCGCCGGCCAGGAACTGGACGATGCTGTCGTGCAGGTCGCGCGCGAGCGACAGGCGCGCCCGGGCGATCGCTCCGTCCTCGACTGCAGCGAGCAGTGCGTGACGCTGGATGTGCGCCGCAACAGCATTGCTCACCGTCTCGCCGAACTCGATATGGTCGGTGCACAGGCCGCGGATTCCTCCCAGGAGCAGGAGGCCTTCGCCGGCGGCGGTGCCAACCGGGACTCCGAGTCCCTCTTCGATGCCGTTCTCGCCGGCCGTCTTCCGATCCACCAGTGCCTGGGCCGTGGAAAGGCGCATGTGCCTGGATGGGCCGCGGCACAGGCCGCGATTGCGCTTGATGTCGAACAGGAACGGGCCGCGCTGGAGCTCGAGCGGAGAGGTCAAAGCGGTGGTGCTGAATTTCGCGCCGTCCCTCGCGATCGCCAGCCATTGGCTGCTGCCCCGGCCTCGCCACAACAGCAGCGCGCGTTGCGCTCCGGTTGCCGCAGCTGCGCCCGTGATAGCACTTTCGAGCGGCGATTCGCCCGGAGACACGTCGCGCAGCAGGTCGTTCTTTAGCGACCGCAGTCCGGAAAAGCCGTGATTGACCCCGAACCAGATGAGGACTCCCGAGAGGACCACCAGGTTGCCGGCGCGGATAATGAAGCGCTGAAGGTCGAAGTTCGTGCCGGTCTGGGATCCGGCTGCGAAGCCGGCGGCGACGTAGAGCAGGGTGACCGGGATCGCGGTCAGCGCCGTCTCACGCCAGCCCCAGCGGATTGCCGCCGACAGAACCAGGAATACGAAGAAGACGAAGAACGGACTGGTGTAGCCGTCGCTGGTGAGCACGAGCAGGGTGAAGACGATGATGTCGACGACCTGCATCGGGGCCGCGAGCCGAGCGTCGAACCACCACCCGTTCCAGGTGAGGACGGCCACTGCGGCTGCCGCGAGGACATAGATCACGAGCAGGGAGTAGGTCGCCCCGACGGCCTGTGCCGGCTGGCTCGGATCGACCCAGATCGCGAACAGGAACACCGCCGCCAGCACCACTCGAGCGAGGGCGATGACTCGGCCGGACCGATGCTTGAGTACGTCGTCGAACATCAGCCCCGGATCCCCGAGCAATCCCCTCGCAGGGCGATATAGCAGGCGGTGCGGGGAACGCGAAGCGAAGCGGTGAACGCTTTACCCCGGCGTTCAGGCCGCCAATATTTCCTCCGGCACGGCGACCTGCCGGATCCGAAGCTGGAGCCGGTACAGCCGCGCCGCAACCTGCTCGCCGCGCGCGCAGCACAGGCGCGGAGCGACGATCCCGGTGGGCGCAAAGCCGAGCTTCTCCAGCACCCGGCCGGACGCCGGATTGTCGAGGAAATGCGAGGCTTCGAGGGCGCCCAGCCCGAGCGTGCGTGCGATGTCGACCAGTGCCGCGCAGGCTTCGGTGGCAATTCCGCGTCCCCAGTCGCGCCTGCCGATCCAGTAACCGAGCTCCACCGCTCCCGATGGCCGTCGGCCGAGACCGCACGCGCCGACGAGCCGCGGCGCTCCGCCGGTGCGCTCGACGATGACAAGCGACGGCAGAACGGGATCGCGGGGCGCGGCGAGGAAAGCCTCCGCATCGCGGAGCGCATAGGGCCACGGCGCATTGGCCAGGTTTCGGACGATCGCCTGGTGGCCGATCGCGGCGGCAAGCGCCTGCGCGTCTTCCGGGAAGCCTGGCCTCAGCAGCAATCTTGGCGTCCTTGCGAACATCCCTCTTCTCCTTGCGCCCGGCGCCTAGCGGCGCCGGGTGACAGTTCCGGGAGAAGATTGTTGCCCTTCAGAAACAAAGAAGGGAGAGGAGGGGGCTTCCCTCTTCTCCCTTGTGGTCTCGATCTGCTTGAGATCTCGTCCGGGCCGCCCCCTCGTGGGAGCGGTCCCTTTCTGACCGCTCCTATTTTGCTTCCGCTGCCGGCATGACGTGGACGTATTTGCGACGGAGTTTGCCGTCTCGGAACGTCACGATCCCATCGGTAAGCGCAAAGAGGGTATGGTCCTTGCCCATGCCGACATTATCGCCGGCGTGCCACTTGGTGCCGCGCTGGCGCACGATGATGTTGCCGGCGCGAGCCGATTGGCTGCCGAACAGCTTCACGCCGAGGCGCTTGCTCTCACTGTCGCGGCCGTTGCGGGACGACCCGCCTGCTTTCTTATGTGCCATGCTTGCTTACTTCTTCGCCTTGGGAGCTGATTTCTTGGCCGCGGCCTTAGCAGGTGCAGCATTTTTTGTCGACGCCTTCGCGGCCGGCTTTCCAGCCTTCGCCGGAGCGGCCTTCTCCTCCGCCGCCGGCTTCGCGGCCTTCGCCGGAGCGGCCGTTTCAGGCTTCGGAGCCTCGGCCTTGGCCGGCTTTGCCTTGGGCTGCGCCTTCTGGTCGCCGATTGCCGTGATCCTCAGGATCGTGTGCTGCTGGCGGTGGCCTTTCTTGCGCCGGTAATTGTGGCGACGGCGCTTCTTGAAGACGGTGACTTTCTCGCCCTTCGCCTGGGCGATGATCTCGGCGGCAACGGTCAGCCCGTCGGTCTTCTTGAGCTCGGACCCCTCGCCGGCAAGGAGGACGTCGCCAAGGGTGACGGTGTCACCGGCGTTCCCGTCCATCTTCTCGACGACAATCTTGTCTCCGGGGGCGACTCGGTACTGCTTGCCGCCCGTGCGCACGACTGCGAACATTGGCTTCTCTTCTGTGCTTGTGGCGCGCGTCCGCTAAGGGTCCGCGCGAAAGCGAGCCGCCTATGGCAGCGGTTCGCGGCTGTCAACCTAGTGGCGGTGCTCCGGCCTCAGCCGGTACCGCTCGCCGTCGAAGCTGTCGAACATGGTGCCGATGGCGGGATGATCGACCGGCTCATCGCTGTCGTCGTGGACCAGGTTCTGCTGACTGACATAGGCGACATAGGTGGCGTCGGCATTCTCCGCGAGCAGGTGATAGAAAGGCTGATCCCTGGCCGGCCGCATCGCCTCGGGGATGGCCTCGTACCATTCCTCGCTGCTTGCGAACTGAGGGTCGACGTCGAAAACGACTCCGCGGAAATCGAGCAAGCGGTGGCGAACGACCTCGCCGATGGCGAAGCGCGCGCTGGCAATGGACATCGAGCGACCGGCGCCCATATCAAAAGAACGATCAACCTGCGACATGGGTGCAATCTAGGGTCCGGGTCAGGCTAGGCAAGGGCACAAGGGGTTGCTAGACGCGCGCACCGACCGGCGCCGTAGCCCTGAGCGCAGCACCTTTTGTCATGCGGAGAGGTGGCTGAGTGGTCGAAAGCACCGCACTCGAAATGCGGCGTACGGGCAACCGTACCGTGGGTTCGAATCCCACCCTCTCCGCCAGCCTTTAGGGAAACACCAGACGGCAAGGTCGTTACCCGCCCGTAATGCCTGCAGCTCTGCCCCCTCCCGAACCGTCACACGCCGAGATCGTCGTCACCGGAAAGGCCTTGCCCGATCCTGCGGCCGCGCGGGCCTACACTCTCGAGACGATAGGACGCGAGAGGCTGACGAACGCGCCGAGCCACCAGCTTGACGAGATACTGAAATCGGTGCCGGGGCTGCAGCTGTTCCGGCGCTCGGATTCGACGAGCGCCCACCCGACCAGCCAGGGCGTGACGTTGCGGGCGCTGGGCGGCAACGCCTCGAGCCGCGCCTTGCTGGTCCTCGACGGAGTGCCGCAGGCGGACCCGTTCGGCGGCTGGGTCAACTGGCCGGCCTACGATCCGCAGGGCCTTGCCCAGGTCCGGGTGACCCGCGGCGGCGGCAGCGTCGCCTTCGGCCCGGGGGCGCTGGCGGGCGTCATCGACATGAGCAGCGCCAGCGAAGCGGGAGCCAATGCGTCGATCGAAGCCGGCAGCCGGAATTCCGTAGACGGCCACGCGTATTTGGGCGCAGAGGTCGGCCGCGGCCTGGTGACCCTCGACGCGCGGGGGGCGCGGAGCAGCGGCTTCATCCCTGTCACCGAGGCGACACGCGGGCCGGTCGACCGGACCTCGCCTTATGCCGAAGGCAGCGTCCGCGCCCGCTGGATCGCTCCGGTCGCCAACGGTGTCGAATTGCAGGCGAGCGGGCTCGGCTTCGTCGACACCCGCAACCGCGGTGTCCCGTTCACCCAGAACCGGACTCGAGGCGCCGATGCTTCGCTTCGCCTGGTCGGCAGCGGGCGCTGGGCGTGGTCGGCGAGCGCCTATGGCCAGTGGCGCAACTTCCGGAGCGGCTTCGCCAGCGTCAACGACGAGCGGACTGAGGCGCAGCGGGTCGCCCTCCAGCATTCGGTGCCGTCGCGCGGGCTTGGCGGAAGCATCGAGGTTCGTCCGCCGGTCGGCGGCGGAGTCGAGCTTCGCCTCGGCGGTGACGTCCGCTTCACCAGCGGCGAGACGCGCGAGTTCTTCCGCTTTGTCGCAGCGCAACCGACGCGGCACCGGGTGGCCGGCGGCGACACCGGCACGCAGGGGCTGTTCGCGGAAGCTACCTGGACCGGCGGTCCGCTGACACTGAGCGGCGGCGCGCGCCTCGATCACTGGACGATTGCCGACGGCAGGCTGGTGGAACGGCAGATCGCCACCGGAGTGATTCTGCGCGACGACCGCTTTGCCGATCGAAGCGGCTGGCGGCCGACGGCCCGGGCCGGGGCGGTCGTCGACGTCGGAAGCGGGCTCAGCCTTCGCTCCGCGGCCTATCTCGGCTGGCGAATGCCGACGCTCAACGAGCTGTTCCGACCGTTCCGCGCCGGGCCCGACGCGACGGCGGCCAATCCGCTGCTCGATCCCGAGCGCCTGGCCGGAGCGGAAGTGGGCGTTCGCTACCGTCGCGGCGCGGCCGAGCTGGAGCTGACCGGCTTCGTCAACCGGCTGTCCGGCGCCATCGCCAACGTCACGCTCGGCCGCGGCCCCGGGATTTTCCCGGGCATCGGCTTTGTCGCCGGCGACTTCAGCCAGCGGCAGAACTTGGACGCGGTAAAGGTTCGCGGCATCGAGGCGTCGGGCGAGGTGAGCCGGGGACCGTGGACGGTCCGCGCCGGCGCAAGCTTCACCCACGCGCGGGTCGAGGCAGCCGGCGCCGCGGCGAACCTCGATGGATTGCGTCCGGCACAGACTCCGGACCTGGTGCTCACCGGCGAGCTCGGCTGGCACGACGGCGGCCGCTCGGCGTCGCTCCTGATCCGCCGTGTCGGCGCCCAATATGAGGACGATCTCAACAAGCAGCGGATTCGGCCCGCGACCACAATCGACGCGTTCGTCGCCTGGCCGCTCACTAGGCGGCTGCAGCTCGTCGCCCGGGGCGAGAACCTGCTCGACGAGACTGTGATCGCGGGCCTCGACAGCGACGGAACGGTGGAGCGCGCCACTCCCCGCACCTTGTGGATCGGCGTCCGCCTCACCGGCTTCTGAACCCTCCGGCCCTAATTTCGATCAAGCTCGTGAACTGCCGTGGCCGAGATGCGTTTGGGCAGGGTTCGACAGCGGTGAGTCCACCGTAAAGGAACCGATGGAGGAATGGACAGATGGGGACCACGAAAAGCGGAGGTTCAAAGCGCGGCTTTGCTGCGATGAGCCCGGAAAAGCAGCGCGAGATCGCGGCCAAGGGCGGACGCGCCAGCCATGGCGGAGGACGCCGCCCCAACAGCGGCAGGACGAGCGGCCGAACGGGTCGGTAAGCAAGCGTAACGAGCAACCGCTCCACGCCCGCCGCGTTGACGGGCGGCATGTATCGATCTGACCTCCAGGCCAGGGACAAGGGCGGAGCGGTCGCGGCGGTCGTCGCGATCCACGCCGTCCTCCTGTTCATGCTGCTCAACCTGTCGGGGCGGATGGGCATCGCTCCTCCGCAAAGCGTGCTTCGCGTGTTCAACGTCAGCGAAGCGCCGCCGCCGCCCCCCGAGGCAGTCCCGCAGCCGCAGACGCAAGCCAAGCAAGAAAAGCCGAAGGAGACCGAGGGCGCGGCGAGCCCGAAGAACATCCGGAGCACCGCGACCGAGATCGTGGCTCCCAAGCCAAGAATCGCCTTGCCGCTTCCGGTGCCGATGACGGCGACGCAGACTCCCAATAGCGGCGTGCAGGCGACCCAGGGCGCGGCGAATGTCGTCGGCCCGGGGACCGGGGCCGGCGGGACCGGCACCGGCACCGGAAGCGGCGGCTCGGGGAGGGGCACCGGCGGTGGTGGCCAAGGCGGAGCGGTCAGCCCGCCGCACCTCCTGACCGCGGTGCTTCGCGGACGCGATTTCCCGAGGACAATGCTCGACCAGTGGCCGCTCGGCGCGACAATTTTCCTTCGCCTCAGGGTGGACGACCGCGGCTATGTCAGCGAATGCACGGTCGACCGCGGGACGGGGGTTGCGGCGATCGATTCGACGATCTGCAACCTTGCCCATGACCGGCTCCGGTTCCGTCCGGCACTCGACCGGGCGGGGCAGCCGGTTGCAGGATGGTTCGGATACGCGCAACCGGCACCGCGCTAGCTTGGAAGGATAAGCATGATCGAAGCGGAATGGTGGGATTATGATTCGCCGGACGAGATGGCCGAAGCCGTCGCCGGCGACGTCGGTTTCATCCTCGAAAGCGCGCTCGATGCGCGCGGCTCGGCGCTGGCCGCGCTTCCCGCCGACGCCGCGTCGCTGGCGATCTTCCCAACGCTCGCCGAGGCGAAGCTGCAGTGGAAGCAGGTGACGATCGTTCCGACCGACGACCTCATCGTCGGGGTCGACAATGAGCGCAGCCGGGCCCGGTCGCTGGCGCAGCGGTTCCTGCCGAAGGGTGCCCGGGTGGTTCCGATCGTCACTCCGCTGGCCGACTACAGGCTCGCCGGCAATTCGGCCGATGCCCGGCTCCAGGACCTGCCGTGGCCGCCCGACCTCGTCTGGCTGAGCGTCGGCGAGGATGGGAGCGCGGCGGGGATCGCCTCGGGGCCGGACCTCCAGGACGCGCTCGATGCGCCCAAGGCGCGGCGCGCGGTGGGAGTGAAGCCGGATAGTGGAGAGCCGCGTGTGACGCTGACCCGAGCTTCAATCCTGTCGGCGCGGACGATCATGATCGCGCTTCAGGGGCAGGCCAGGCGCGACCTGCTCGAGCAGGCGATCGCCGACGGGCAGAGTTCAAAGCTCCCCATCGGACGCGTGCTGGCCGAGGCCGAGCAGCCGATCGACATCCACTGGTGCGCGTAACCTAGATCTCGTCCAGTTTCCGCCCCTTCGTCTCCGGCAGCCATAGCAGCGACACGAGCACCGAAATTCCGGTGAAGACGACGGCGTACCAGAGGCCGGAATAAATATTGCCGGTCGCGGCGACGATTGCGACGCTGACCGCGGGGAGGAACCCGCCGACCCAGCCGATCCCGAAATGATAGGGGACCGACAAAGCCGTGTAGCGGACCCGGGTCGGGAACATCTCGACCAGCGCCGCGGCCTGCGGGCCGTAGAGCGCGGTCGCTCCGACGGTGAAGAGCAAAAGGATCGCGATCAGCACCGGCAGGTTCATTTGGGCAGGGTCCGCACCCTTGGGATAGCCAGCCGTCTCCAGCGCCATTGCGACCGAGCCACCGGCGCTGGCCTTCAGGCTCTTCAGGTCCGCACCGGACAAGCCGTGGCCGTCGCTCACGCGGACTGCATTGTCGCCGACGAGCACGCGCGTGCTGCCGTCCAGCGACGCGGCCGTCGAATAGGAGATTCCGCGGCTGATGAGCGCGCTCTTGGCGATGTCGCAGGCGCTGGTGAACTTGCCCGTGCCTACGGGATCGAACTGCGCCGAGCAGGTCGCGGGATCGGTCTCGACCACAACGGGGGTCGTCGCCTGCGCGTGGACCAGCGCCGGGTTCACCGCCTGCTATCCAGTGCGATCCGGGGAAATAGAGGATCAGCGCCAGCGCCATCCCGCCGACGATGATCGGCTTCCTGCCGACCCTGTCCGACCACCAGCCGAAGAAGACGTAAAGCGGCGCGCTGGCGAGCGTCATGATCAGGATCATCAAATCCTTCATCGACGCCGGCATTCCGAGCGACTTTTCGAGGAACACCTGCATGTAGAAGAAGGTGAAATACCAGACCGCCCCTTGCGCAAACATGATTCCGAAGAAGGCGATCAGGACTCGCTTGAGGTTCTCGCGCTGGCCGAAAGCTTCGCGAAACGGATGCTCACTCACATTCTCTTCGGCGACCAGCTTCGCGAACTCGGGGCTCTCCGAAAGCTTGAGGCGCATCCACAGCGAAACCGCGAGCAGCACGACCGAGACGAGGAACGGGATCCGCCAGCCCCAGGCGCCGAACGCCTCCTCTCCAAGCCAGCTTCGCGAGCCGAAGATGATCGCCATGGCGGCGAGCAGGCCGAAGGAGGCGGTGGACTGGATCCAGCCCGTCGCGGCGCCGCGCTTCTCCACGCTCGAATGCTCGGCGACGTAGATGGCCGCGCCGCCATATTCGCCGCCGAGCGCGATGCCCTGGAGGATCCGCAGCACGATGAGCAAGGCCGGGGCGAGCGCGCCGGCCTGCGCATAGGTCGGCAAGAGTCCGATCAGGAAGGTCGCTCCGCCCATCAGGCTAACGGTGGCGAGGAATGCGCCCTTGCGGCCGACGCGGTCGCCGACGATTCCGAAGATGAGCGCACCGAGCGGGCGGAAGGCGAATCCGGCGGCGAACAGGCCGAGCGCGGCGATCAGCGCGGGCGTCGGGTCGAGCGCCGAGAAGAAGGCGTGACCGATGACCGGCGCGAGCGAGCCGAAGATGAAGAAGTCGTACCACTCGAACGCGGTCCCGGCGGACGAGGCGATGACCACCCGGCTCATCGACCACGGCCGCTCGCGGTGTGGCTCAGCTGCGCTCGCCATCAAACTCCCCCTCCCAGTTCGGAGGGATAGCGGCGGCTACTGCCGCCCTGCAAGAAGTGCATCGACCACGCCCGGGTCCGCCAGCGTCGAGGTGTCGCCAAATCCGCCCGTGGCGCCTTCCGCGATTTTTCTTAGAATCCTCCGCATGATCTTGCCGGAGCGGGTCTTGGGGAGAGCGGGGGTGAAGTGGATCTTTTCGGGGGCGGCTAGCGGGCCGATGTGCTTGCGGACTTCCTGGTTTAGCTGCTTGCGGAGCGCCTCGTCGCCTTCTTCTCCGGCGTTCAGGGTGACGAAGGCGTAGATCGCCTGCCCTTTGATCTCGTGCGGGTAAGCGACGACCGCGGCCTCGGCGACCTTGGGGTGCGCGACCAAAGCGCTTTCGACTTCGGCGGTTCCGATTCGGTGGCCGGAGACGTTGATCACGTCGTCGACCCGGCCGGTGATCCAGTAATAGCCGTCCTCGTCACGGCGGCAGCCGTCGCCGGTGAAATAGAGGCCGGGATAGGTGGAGAAGTAGGTCTGGAAGAAGCGCTCGTGATCGCCCCAGACGGTGCGCATCAGCCCGGGCCAGGCCGAAGCGAGGCAGAGGTTGCCGTTCGCCGCGCCGTCGAGGACTTTCTGGTGCGGGTCGAGGAGCCGGGGCTCGATCCCGGGGAGCGGGAAGGTGGCCGATCCGGGCTTCATCGGAGTCGCGCCGGGGAACGGAGAAATCAGGATTCCGCCATTTTCTGTCTGCCACCAGGTATCGACGACCGGGCAGCGCCCATCGCCTACGACCCGCCAATACCATTCCCAGGCTTCCGGGTTGATCGGCTCGCCGACGCTTCCGAGCAGGCGGAGCGACTTCCGGCTGTGCGCCTTCACCGGCGCGTCGCCCTCGCGCATCAGGGCGCGGATGGCGGTCGGGGCGGTGTAGAAGATGGTGACTCCGAGCCGGTCGACGGTTTCCCAGAAGCGGCCGAAGTCCGGGTAATTCGGCACTCCGTCGAACATCACGCTGGTCGCGCCGCAGGCGAGCGGGCCGTAGACGACGTAGCTGTGGCCGGTGATCCAGCCGATGTCGGCGGTGCACCAGAAGATGTCGTCGGACCGGTAGTCGAAAACCCATTCGAACGTGGTCGCGGCCCAGACCGCATAGCCGCCGGTCGTGTGGACGACGCCCTTGGGCTTCCCAGTCGAGCCGGAGGTGTAGAGGATGAACAGTGGGTCCTCGGCGTTCATCACCTCGGGCTCGCAGTCGGTCGAGAGTTGGTCACGCACCGCCGAGTAGGAGATGTCGCGGCCGGACTTCATCGGAACGTCGGCGCCGGTGCGGGTGACGACGATGACGGTCGGCACGTCGCGATGCTCGAGCGCGATGTCGACATTCTTCTTGAGCGGAATATGCTTGCCGCCGCGCACGCCCTCGTCGGCGGTGATGACGCAGCAGGCGTCGCAGTCGGCGATCCGCCCCGCCACGCTCTCGGGCGAGAAGCCGCCGAAGATCACCGAGTGGATGGCGCCGATTCGGGCGCAGGCGAGCATCGCCGCCGCCGCCTCCGGAATCATCGGCATGTAGAGCATCACCCGGTCGCCGCGCCCGATCCCGCGCGACTTCAGCAAATTGGCGAAGCGGCAGGTTTCTTCGTAGAGTTGGCGATAGGTGAGGCTGTGGCCTTCGCCGGGCTCGTCGGCCTCGAAGATGAGCGCGATCCGGTCGCCGTTGGTTTCGAGGTGCCGGTCGAGGCAGCTCACCGACAGGTTAAGCTCGCCGTCGGCGTACCAGTCGATGTGGAAATCGGCCTTGTCGAACGACCAGTCGCCGGCTTTGGCCGGGAACTTGCTCCACTCGAGCCGCTTTGCCTGGTCGAGCCAGAAGCCGTCGGGATCGCGGGTGACACGATCGCGCATCGCCTTGACCTCGTCCGGGCCGATCCTGGCGTGGAAGCCAGCGGGAACCGGATGCACGACTTCAGACATCGTTCGCCACTCCTCGCGCACTCTGCAGGACCCGCCGGGCCTGCTCCAGATGCGGACGGTCGGCCATCTTGCCGTCGACCGACACGGTGCCCGCGTGGGGATTCGCCTCGAACGCCGCCACGACCGCCTCGGCATGAGCGATCTCGTCGCTGGACGGGCTGAAGGCGGCATTGATCACCGGCACCTGGGCGGTGTGGATCGCGAGCTTTCCGGTGAAGCCTTCGCGGCGCGCGGCTTCGGCTTCGCGCTTGAGCCCCTCGGTGTCCCGAAAGTCGGCGAAGACGCCGTCGACCGGCTGCACTCCCGCGGCGACCGCGCCGGCGAGGCACAGCGAGCGGGCGAGCTTGTAGGTGAAGGCGAGATCGCCGCTCTCGTCATATTTGCCCGAGGCGCCGAGCGCCGCCGACAGGTCCTCGGCCCCCCAGCTCATCGCCACCAGCGGCGACCTTGGGTCGCGGTAGCTGAGCAGGGTGAACAGGCTGGCGGCCGTCTCGGTAACGATGGCATGGACGGGGATGTTGCCGGTGCGGTGCGCGAGCTGGGTGACATCGGCCCCGCTCTCTGCCTTGGGAAGGACGATGCCCTTGATGTCGGCGTTGCCGATGACGTCGATGTCGTCGGCATACCATTCGGAGTGGATGGCGTTGATCCGGACCCACCACTCGGGCCCGCCCGACCGGCCGCAGAGCGCCTTGAGGATGGTTCGGGCCTCCGCCTTGCGGCCGGGGACGACGCTGTCCTCGAGGTCGAAGATGATCGCATCGGCGTCGGTCTCGATCGCTTTCGCGATCTTCTTCTCGCTGTCCGCGGGCACGAACAGCCAGCTTCGCGGGTGGCGATTCACTCTTGCCCGCTCTGGGGCGTTTTCAGGAGAAGAGCGGTGCGCGTGCACTCGCAGACGATGTCGCCGCGCTGGTTGAAGCTGCGGTGTGCCCAGGTGACGATCCCGGCGTTGGGCCGCGACTTGCTTTCGCGGGCGGCGATGCACTCGGTTTCGCTTCGAAGCGTGTCGCCGATGAACACCGGGTTGGGGAATTTGAGCGCGTCGTAGCCGAGGTTGGCGACCAGCGTCCCCATCGTCGTGTCGCCGACGCTGACCCCGATCATGAGCCCGAAGGTGAAGATGGAATTGACCAGCGGCATCCCGAACTCCGATTGGGACGCGGCTTCGTGGTCGAGGTGCATCGGCTGGGGGTTGTGGGTCAGCGTCGAGATGAGGACGTTGTCGGTCTCGGTCACGGTGCGGCTGAGTGAGTGGACGACTCTATCGCCGACCTTCCACTCATCGAAAAAACGTCCGGGCATGTGCGCGGTCTAGAACAGGAATGGCGGGGAAGGGAAGGCGCGGATAAATGCTAGTCATCGGGGATTCCCGGAAGGGATTGATGCTGGAGATCGACGGGCGCTCGTCCTTGCCGGGCGATCCGGCTTGCGAGAGAGGCAAAGCGGCGGCATCAGGGCACTTCACCAAAGGTCGTCCATGTCCACCGATCCGGCAACTCAAAAGCTTGAGCAACTGCTCCGCCCGTCATCGCCGTCCGAATTTCTCGAGCGGCTAACGGAAGGCCGCATCATCCATATCCAGGGCGAAGCCGACTTCGAGAGAACGAAACTCCTAAGCGACGATCCGACCGAGCTGCTCATTGCGAACTGGGCGATGCTCGCCGACAAAATCGGTTTTCATGCGGTCACGCCGAGCGGGCCGCCGCCGGGGACTGGGCCCGCCGCCGGCCAGGAGGACTTTCGCGGTCGCATCAGGCTGTTTCATGACCGCGGATATTCCGTGCGATTTCCCGATCTTCGGCCATTCTCTCCCGCATTGGACCTGATGGCGCGGGCATTGGAGTCGCGGGTTCTCCAGCCGGTGACCGCCGCCGCCTTCTGGAGCAAGGGCGGTCTTCGCGCGCCGGTCCATTTCGATGACCGGGACATCATTGCCGTTCAGCTTGTCGGCGAAAAGCAATGGCAAGTGTCCGGTGCGCCTTCGCCGCTGCGCACCAACCAGATGATCATGCCGGATGAAGCGGTGACCGCCGTGTCCGAACCCGTCCAGGTCACGATGCGAGCGGGCGATGTGCTCTATGTGCCTCGCGGCCTCGCCCACACCGTCGACGGCCAAATCGAATCACTGCACATTTCCTTCATGTTCCACCCGGTCACCCTCAGGGACGCACTTGTCGCCGCGATCGACGAATTGACGACGGTCGACCGGACCTTTCGTGAGGCGATCGGTGGCGACTTGCGGACGCAACTCGCGAATGTCGATGCTCGGGACCTGGTGCCGTCCATACTCGAGGCGGTAACGCGCCTGCGCGATTCGGCCTCATCCGCTGAATTCCTGCAAGCCTCGTTACGAAAGCGATCAGGCCGCGCAATTCGCGGTATGGACCCATTACCCGCCGTCCCACAGCCCAAGATCGGCCTGGACACGCACCTCAAACAGAATGAGTCAGCGCTTTGCGTGCTGGTTCCGGGCGAACGGGTCATCGAGCTCAATTACCCCGGCGGCAAAATCTACGTCCACAGGGGCGTTCAAGAAGCGCTGACCTTCATGGTCGAGCAGCCCGTGTTTCGCGTGAGGGACGTACCGGGAAATCTGCCAGGCGATGTCCTCCTTGCGTTGGCAGACAAGCTCTTGGGTATCGGCCAGCTGGAGATTGCCGGACAAGCCTAGCGACCCGGGGTCGCGTTCACGCCGCTTCGCTCTCCGTCTGGTCGCGGTCGTAGCGGTCCTGGGCCTCGTGGATCGCGCCTTCGTGATCGACGGCCCAGGATACGAGGCCGCAGATCGGCTTCTGGAGCGAACGCCCGAGCTCGGTCAGCTCATAATCGACGCGCGGCGGGATCGACGGGGTGACGGTTCGGTTGACCAGCCCGTCGCGCTCGAGATTGCGGAGCGTCAGGGTCAGCATGCGCTGCGAGACCGACGGGATCGCCCGGCGAAGCTCGTTGAAGCGCAGCGAGCCCTGCCCGAGCGTCTGAACGACGAGCAGGCTCCACTTGTCGCCGATCCGTTGCAGTAGGCCGCTTATCGTCTGGCAGACGGGGCTTTGCAGGTCTTCCACTTCGTTCCTCCGGTTCCCTTGGTGATACCGCGTCACAAATTTGTGCGTCCGGCACAAAAAAGTGCGTTCTTGCGGCCTGTCCGCATGTGGTTATTTGGCGTGCCTCGGTATCAAAACAATACCAAGGAGACAAGAGTGACCACCCTTCATATCGACAGCAGCATCAATGGCGACAACAGCGCCAGCCGGACAATCTCCCGATCCATCGTCGACCGGCTTGCCAGTGACCGGCTCGTCTATCGCGACCTCGTCGCGGAGCCGCTCGCGCACCTTACGCTCGACGCTTTCGCCGACTCATCGGTACTCGACGAATTCCTTGGCTCCGACACGGTGGTGATCGGCGCGCCGATGTACAACTTCACGCTTCCCAGCCAGCTCAAGGCGTGGCTCGACCGGATTCTCGTGGCGGGCAAGACCTTCCGCTATACCGAAAACGGGCCCGAGGGGCTGGCCGGCGGCAAGCGCGTGATCGTCGCCCTCGCTCGCGGCGGGATGTACGACGCCGGCTCGCCGGCCGCCTCGCTCGAGCATCTCGAGAGCTATTTGCGCGGGATCTTCAACTTCATTGGAATCGAGCCCGAATTCGTCGCCGCCGACGGGCTCAACTTCGGGCCGGAGCAGCGCGAGGCATCACTGACCGCCGCTCTCGGCGAGACGGTGCGCCTCGCAGCCTGACCGGTCTCAATTCGGCGGACCGGCACGCGTCCTGATGCGTTTGTCCGCGGAAAGGAGACCGAAAATGTCAGAACTCGACGAAGCCCAGCGCGACAAGCTCGACGAAGACAAGTACGCTTTCCCCAAGGAGCGCAAGGAGCCGCTGAACGACGCCAGCCACGTCCGCAACGCGATCGCTCGTTTCGATCAGGTCGAAGGCGTCAGCGATTCGGAGCGCGACGAGGCGTGGAAGCGGATCAAGAAGGCGGCTGACAAGTTTGGCGTCGATGTCAGCGAGAAAAGCTGGCGAGAGCTTGGGAAACCGTCGAGCTAGCTCAGCAATCGCAGCGGATTCTCGATCAGCGCCTTCATGTCCTGCATGAAGCTCGCAGCGTCCCAGCCGTCGACGACCCGGTGGTCGCACGATAGCGACAGGTTCATCCGCTTGCGGATCTCGATATCGCCGTCGATGGGAACGAGCTTCTCCTCGATCTTGTTGACGGCGATGATCGCGACCTGAGGCGGGTTGATCACCGGGGTCGAGGCGATCCCGCCCATCGGGCCGAGGCTGGAGATGGTGATAGACGGGCCGGTCAGTTCCTCTCGGCTCGCCTTGTTGGTGCGCGCCGCGTCGGAGAGACGGCTGATTTCGGATGCCAACTGCCAGACGCTGAGGGCCTCGGCGCCGCGAATGACCGGGACCATCAGCCCGTTATCGGTCTGCGTTGCGATCCCCATGTCGACGGAACCGTGCCTCGTGAGGCTCATCGCCTCGTCATCGAAAGTCGCATTGAGCATCGGATAATCGGCGAGCGAGTGGCACATTGCGGTGATCAGGAACGGGAGCAGAGTCAGCTTCGGGTTCGATCCGCGGTCGCGGTTCATCATCGCCCGCGCTTCCTCGAGCGCGGTGACGTCGAATTCCTCGACGAGGCTGAAATGCGGGATTCGCCGGTTCGCCTCGGCCATGTTCTCGGCGATCCTGCGGCGGAGGCCGACGACCTTGATGACCTCGTTGGCACGCTTCGGCGCTGCGCCGCGAACGGAGACGGTCCCGCCCCGGTGGAGGATGAACGAATCGAGGTCGGAGTGGCGAACCCGGCCCTCGCGCGCTTTGACCTGTCCGAGATCGATTCCGAGATCGCGAGCCCGGGCGCGGACGGCAGGGGAGGCGAGAACATGGGTCGCGGCTTTCGTGACCTCCGGCTCCTGCTTCGGTTCGGAAGGGAGCTTTGCGGCCGGCGGTTCTTCCATCGCCTTCGTGACTGGAATTTCCTTCGCCTGGGCGGGCGTCGCCTCCACCGCGCCGTCGGCAAGCGGGCGCTCGTCCTCGCTGTCGGCGGAAGTCTCGGCCGCACGGTCCGCGCCGGCCGTCTCGATCACCGCGAGGACCGAGCCGATCGGCACCATGTCCCCGACTTCGCCGGCGAGCTCGACGACCTTGCCCGCGACGGGCGATTCCATCTCGACGGTCGCCTTGTCGGTCATCATGTCTGCGAGCTGCTGGTCCTCGGCGACGGCGTCGCCGACCTTTACGTGCCAGGCGACGATTTCGGCCTCGGCGATGCCTTCGCCGATGTCGGGCAGCTTGAATTCGAATCTAGACATCAGTCAGCCATGACCTTTTCCAGGGCGCGTTTCAGCCGTTTCGGGCCGGGAAAATAGGCCCATTCGTAAGCGTGCGGATAGGGCGTGTCCCAGCCGGTTACCCGCTCGACCGGCGCTTCGAGGTGATAGAAGCAGCGCTCCTGGACGAGGCTGACCAACTCGGCGCCGAAACCGGTATTGCGCGGTGCTTCGTGTACGACGAGGCAGCGGCCGGTCTTCTTCACCGATTCCTCGATGGCGTCGATGTCGAGCGGGACCAGGCTTCGAAGGTCGATGACCTCGGCGTCGATCCCGTTCTCCTCGACCGCGGCCAGTGCGACGTGGACCATCGTTCCGTACGCCAGCACAGTGAGGTCGGCGCCCCGGCGGACGACCGCCGCCTTGCCCAGCGGGACCGTATAATGGCCGTCGGGAACGTCGCTCGCCTTATGCCTGGCCCACGGGCTAACGGGCTTGTCGTGGTGGCCGTCGAAGGGGCCGTTGTAGAGCCGCTTGGGCTCGAAGAAGATCACCGGGTCCGGATCCTCGATCGCTGCGATCAGGAGGCCCTTGGCGTCGTAGGGCGTCGACGGAATCACCGTCTTCAGGCCGGCGATGTGCGTGAACAGCGATTCCGGCGACTGGCTGTGCGTCTGCCCGCCGAAGATGCCGCCGCCGTAGGGCGAACGGATCACCATCGGCATCCCCCATTCGCCGGCGGTTCGGTAGCGGATCTTGGCGACCTCGCTGACGATCTGGTCGTAGCCGGGATAGATATAATCGGCGAACTGGATCTCGATCACGGGCCTCAGGCCATAAGCGGCCATTCCGACCGCGGTTGCGACGATCCCGCCCTCGCTGATCGGCGCGTCGAACGCCCGGGTCTTGCCGAACGTCTTCTGCAAACCTTCGGTGACCCGGAAGACACCCCCGAAATAGCCAGCGTCTTCACCATAGACGACGACATCGGGATCGCGCTCCATCGCGATCCTGTGGGCGCTGTTGAGCGCCTGGATCATGTTCATCGTCGCCATTATTCGCGGCCTTCCGACACGGCCTGGGCGCGCTGCTCGGCGAGGTTCCACGGAACATCGGCATAGACGTCGTCGAACATGCTCTCGATATTGTCCCTGCCCTGCTGGGGAAGGACTCCGAGCTTCTCGGCTTCCTTCTGCGCCGCGCGGACTTCGGCATCGCACTCGGACCGCATCGCCTCGTGCCGCTCCTCGTCCCATTCGCCGAGCGCGAGCAGATGCGCCTTCAGCCGCTCGATGGGGTCGCCGAGCGGCCACGCTTTCGCCTCGCCCGCGGGGCGGTAACCGGTGGGGTCGTCGGAGGTGGAATGCCCTTCGGCGCGATAGGTGAAGAACTCGATCAGCGTCGAGCCGAGATTGGAACGGGCCCGGTCGGCGGCCCAGCGCGTCGCCGCATAGACCGCGAGCACGTCATTGCCGTCGACTCGAAGGCCGGGAAGGCCGTAGCCGATGGCGCGCTGGGCGAAGGTCGCTTTTTCGGCCCCGGCAATCCCGGAGAAGCTGGAGATCGCCCATTGGTTGTTGACGATGCACAGCACCGCGGGCGCGTTGAACACCGCGGCGAAGGTCATTCCGGAATGGAAGTCGCCCTCGGCTGTCGCCCCATCGCCGATCCAGCCCACCGCGATCCGGCTGTCACCCTTGATCGCGCTCGCCATCGCCCAGCCGACGGCCTGCGGGAATTGCGTGGCGAGGTTGCCGGAGATGGTGAAGAAGCCGTGCTCCTTCGACGAATACATGATTGGCAACTGGCGGCCGCGGAGCTTGTCCCCTTTATTCGAATAGATTTGGCACATCATTTCCACCAGCGGATAGCCGCGGGCGATGAGAATCCCCTGCTGGCGGTAGGTCGGGAAGTTCATGTCGTCGCGATCGAGCGCGGCGGCGGCGGTGATGGCGATCGCCTCCTCGCCGGTGCCTTTCATGTAGAAGCTGGTCTTCCCCTGCCGCTGGGCTCGGTACATGCGATCGTCGAAGATCCGCTGGAGAACCATGTCGCGAAGGATCTTGCGGAGCGTGTCGGCATCGAGCTTCGGGTCCCACGGGCCGACAGCCTTGCCGTCGTCGTCGAGAACCCGGACGAGGCCGGTGGTCAGCGGCTCCGTCTCTGCAGCGAGTGCAGCGATGTCGGGCTTGGCAGCCGATCCTGCAGCGGGAATCTGCAGGTCCGAGAAGTCGGGCGTGTCGCCGGGCCGGAACTTTGGCTCGGGCACGTGGAGCGAAAGCTCGGGGCGATTCGCCTTGGGTCTGTCCTTGTCGCGCATTTGGTGGAGCCGCTTAGTCGCGAGTCAGGCGGGCGGCAACCGGGCGAGACAAGCACGCTTTACATCGCCCGCGAATCTGTCTCTCGTTGACGCCCGTAGCGGCTCGGCGCTAGGCGGCGGGCATGGCTGACGACACACCCCAGCTCCCCGACCGGCTGTCGCTCGATCCGCGAAGCCCCTGGTTCGACGGCGAGCTTCTGAAGAACCCGGTGGGCATCAAGTTCAACGGGCAGGAAAAGACCAACGTCCAGGAATATTGCGTGTCGGAAGGCTGGATCAAAGTCGCCGCCGGCCGAAGCCGCGACCGCTTCGGCAACCCGATGACGATCACTTTGAAGGGCAAGGTCGAGCCTTACGTCGAAGCTCAGCCCGAGGGCGGCGAAGGCGACGCGTCGGAAGGATAGGCCGGCTCGCGGCCAAGCGAGCCCTTCGCCTTCTTGTAAGCATAACCCAGCACGGCTGCGGCCGCGATGGCGGGGATCACCCGCTTCGCGATGGTCTCCACCGCAATTCCGGCGATCGCCCCTCTCGCGCCCTTATTCTTTCCGGCGAGCCTCTCGCCGATGATCCCCGCAGCGATTTTGCCAAGCATCGTCCCGCCTTTCGCAAACGTCCTGCTGCCCTAAGCGCCGGCTCCGCCGCGGGTTCCCGCCGGGTTGGGAAATTTCGCCAAGGCGGGTTGGCGCTGCGTCCCATTTCCAAACGCGCAGGAGGGTCTCTAGTCCATAATTTCGGCAGATTTCTGCAATTGGCACGACCTTTGAATAACAATGTTCATCGGCCCGCAAGCAGCAACAGGGGCCGCGAAAAGGGAGATTTTCAAATGCCTGCTCAGACGACCCTCACCCGGACCCTCATCGCCGCCGTCGGCGCGCTCGTGATGAGCACCGTCGCGGTTGGTTCGGCGGTTGGCCCTGCGAATGTCAGCGCTGCCTCAGTGCAGACGTCGGTCAATGCCTGAGCTCGAGATCCTCCAAGCGAAGGTGCCGGTCCGAACGCCGGTGCTCGTCAGGGAGCCCGATAGCGCCACACAGCGCCTGGCCCCGGTCACCAGCTGGCTCAACGGCCCGGTGTTCAGCCGCGCTCGCGACATTTTCGCGGCGAACATGACCGAGCTTCTCGACCGGGCCGAAGACCCGGCGCGGATGATCCGGATGATCATCCTCGAAATGGAGGAGACGCTCGTCGAGGTCCGAGCGACCGCCGCCCGCTCGATCGCCGACATCAAGGAGATGCGGCGCTCGCTGGCGCGGCTCGAGGGAATCCAGGCAAACTGGACGGAAAAGGCCGAGCTTGCGCTGAGCAAGGGCCGCGAGGATTTGGCGAAAGCCGCGCTGGTGGAGAAGCAGAATGCGGCCGACGTCGCCGACTCCATGATCGCCGAGGTCACCCAGATCGAGCAGATGCTTCGCGGCTACGAAGCCGACATCGCCAGGCTCCAGGCCAAGCTTCGCGAAGCCCGCACCCGGCAGAATGCGATCCAGCATCGGCTGGAGAGCGCAGTCAGCCGCGCCAGGGCCAACGAGCTCCTGCACGGCGGCCGCACCGCCGACGCATTCAGCAGGTTCGAGATCCTCGAGCGCCGCGCCGACTTCGCCGAGGGCCGCGCCGAAGCGCTCGGGATCGGAAGCCTCGAGGACGAAATCGACCAGCTCAGGTCGTCGGAGACAATCGACGCCGAGCTGGAAGCCATGAAGGCCGCGCTCGCGGCAAAAGACAATTAGGAAGGGGACGGCAATATGGCCCGCAAGACCTATCGTTACTCGCTCAACCGCAGCGACTCCAAGCTGGCGGGGGTCTGCTCCACCCTTGGCGAGCAGTTCGGGATCGACCCTACCTTCCTTCGGGTCGGCTTCGTCGCCGCGGCGATCCTGATCAGCTTCAAGCTGACCCTGGCGCTCTACGCCGGCCTCGGCATCTGGTTCGTGATCCAGAAGCGGCGGCTGAACAGCCAGCGCCACATGAGCGACTTCGACAGGATGGAGTTCGCGACCAAGGTGCGCCCGTCGGTGCACAAGATGCGGACCGAGCTCGACCCGATCGACCGCCGGCTGATGGCGATCGAGAACGAGATTTCCAAACCCAATGACGAGCTGGCGCGCGAAATCGAAGCGCTGCGGGAGGAGAAGTGATGGACCCTCTTTCGATCGGATTGGTTGCAGGCACGGTATTGGCCGCACTCGGCACCGCCGCCTTCGCAGGCTTGAAAGGCTGGAATGCCTGGCTCGAGCTGAAGCGGATGGAGATCACCCACACGATTGCCGACGGGCATCTTCCGCCGGCCGGAAACCGGATCGAGCTGGCCGACCTCAGGGAACGGGTTCGCAAACTTGAGGCAATCGCCGCCGGAATCGACCTCTAGAACCCCCAGCCGCGTTTCCTCCTCCCCTGGAACGCGGCACCAGGCGGCCCGGACAACCCACCCGGGCCGCCTCTTCGTTGTGGATCAGCGGAAGTCGCGTCTGCGTAATGAAATAATATAACCCTCTGTCGCCAAATGATAAACGAAACGGTCCAGACATTGCTCACCCCGCCGTTGGCCGTAAAAGACAGCGATGGCGAGAGACCACGATCACGATCACGATCACGATCACGATCACGGGCCGGCAACTTTCGGCCGGGCCTTTGCAGCCGGGATTGCACTCAATACGGTCTTCATTGTTGCGGAAGTCGTCGCCGGCTTCTCGGCAGATTCGATGGCGCTGCTTGCCGATGCAGGGCACAATCTCTCGGACGTGCTCGGGCTTGCTCTCGCCTGGGCGGGCGCTGTCATGGCCACCCGGCCGAGATCGGACCGCTTTACCTACGGGCTCAAGAAGGCGCCGATTCTCGCGGCACTGTTCAATGCGATCCTGTTGCTTGTCGCCATCGGAGCGATTCTCCTGGAAGGAATCCGGAGGCTGTTCCATCCGGAGCCGGCCAACGGTTCGGTCGTCATGCTCGTCGCAGCGATCGGGATTGCCATCAACGCGATCACGGCGTGGCTCTTCGCGTCCGGCCGCAAGCACGACCTCAACATTCGTGGAGCCTACCTCCACATGTCGGCCGATGCAGCCGTCTCGCTTGGAGTCGTGGTTGCCGGAGCCCTGATGCTTTACACGGGCCGCCTGTGGATCGATCCGGTCGTCAGCATCGTGGTGGCGCTGGTCATCCTTTGGGGCACCTTCGACCTGCTCAAGCAATCTACCGGAATGTCGCTAGCCGGAGTGCCGCGCGGGATTTCCCTGGCCGACGTCGATCGATCGCTGTCCAGCCTCGACGGCGTGCTTGCCCTTCACGATCTTCACATCTGGCCGATGAGCACCACCGAAAATGCGCTGACGGTCCATCTCGTCGTTCCCAGCCACGACGTTCGCCGACAGGTGCTCGTCGAAGCGCGAAAGCTGCTTCACGACGGCTTCGGACTCAGACACGTCACGATCCAGATCGAGGATCTGACGGGTGAAGAGTGCGTGGACTGCTGAGCCCGAAGCTTTCGCCTGCACAGCCGGCGGCGACTAGAATGCAATCCGCGCGCTCAGGCGGACATCGCGGCCGGCGAGTGGGGCGTAATCCTTGAGCACGCTGGTCGAACGCCGGGCATCCACGTCGAACAAATTGTTGCCCTGGAGCGACAGCGTCAGCTCGGGCCTGGCCTCGAACGGGTGCCAGTCGAGCGACGCATTGACGAGGGTGAAGCCCGGGGTCTGGGTCTCGATCGGGGCGGTGCGGTCGTGGGCAAAATCGCGCTCGACCTCGATCCGGCCGTCGACCTGGCCGCGCGAGCCGGTGATCGCACCGATCACCCGAAGCGGCGGGATCAGCGGCGCTGGGCCGAAGCCCTTGATCGTTGCCTTGACGCCATCGGTGACCAGCTCACCGCCCCAATCGATCCCGAGCGCGCGGCCGAATCTGGCATCGCTCTGAAGCTCGAAGCCGTAATAGTCGGCCTTGCCTTGCGCATAGACGTAGACCGGAAAGCCGTCACGAACCGCACCCGTCGGGGTCTGGTAGATGAAGCTTCCGAAGCGGCTGTAATAGACGCTGCCCTGGACATGCACGGGCCCCGTCGTCCGGTGGACGCTGAGCTCGATCGAATTGCTGCGCTCCTTGGAAAGATCGGGATTGCCGACCAGGAATTGCTGGCTTCCGCCGTGCGGGCCGTTCGAAAAGAGCTCGTCGATGGCGGGCGCGCGCTCGCTATGTGAAATCGACAAGCCCGCGCGCCACCCGGGAGCGATGTCATAATTGGCGCCGAGCGAGCCCGATACCGCCGTGAAGTCGCGGGACAGTGGCGTTGCGCCGATCGGCCCGCCGTTCGCCGCCACTTGGGCGTCCGCATCGGCATCGACACTTGCGAATTCGACACGAAGGCCGCTCTCGAAGCGAACCGGTCCGCGGACCAGCGACTGGAGGGTGAAGATTCCGAACTGCTTGTTGCGGCTGTCGGGGAGATATTTCTCGTCGCCGCGAATCCTGACGTCGGTGTCGAGATACTGGACTCCCGTCGTCCCGCCCCAACCGCCGCGATTCGCCTGGACCACGTCGGCGCGCATTTCGCCGCCGTTGCTGAAGAAGCTCGAGCCGATCTCGCCATCTTCCTCGATCTCGTCGTGGTGGTATTTGGAAAGGCCGCCGCGCCACTCGAACAGGTTGAAGAGGCCGCCCCCGATGGGAACGTTGATGCGGGCGTCGCCGCGGTGCTGGTGAGCGTCGATCGTCGGCTGCTCGGGCTCGACGGCAGGGTCGAGCGAGTAGCGGATGGGAACGCCGTAGCGCGCATCGTGGTGATTGTAGGAAATGCCGATGTTCAGCTCGCCGTCGACATAGGCGAGTCCGCCGGCGATATCGTCGATCCGGCCTTCGGTATTGGGAAGCGTGCCCTTGAGATCGGCGAGCGCGCGGATCGCCGGGTCGGGGCTTGCGAGCGCCTGGCGACGAAGCGGGTCGGAGAGCACGTAACCGCCGATGTCGAGATCATCATATTTCGAATAGGAGCCGTCGAAATGGCCGACGAAATGGCCGCCGACGGGGACGTCGAGCGACAAGTTGCCCGATCGCTCGTTGGCCGCGGTGCCGTAGGAGGCGAGCGCGTTCACCGCCACCGGACCGTCTGGGACTTGCCGCGGAATTCGCGTGTCGATGACGTTGACGACGCCGCCGATCGCTGACGAACCGAACAGCAAGGCCGAAGGACCGCGAAGCACCTCGATCCGCTCGGCGGTCAGCGGATTGATCGCGACTGCGTGGTCCGGATCGGACGCCGACAGGTCGAGGCTCCCGATTCCATCGACGAGGATCCGGACCCGCTCGCCGGATAGCCCGCGGAGGATCGGCCGCGATGCGGTCGGGCCGAAGCTGGAGGCGGTGACGCCCGGCTGAGAGGCGAGCGTTTCGCCGATGCTCGGTCGAACGTCGTGGGTGAGCTTTTCCTCGTCGAGGATGGTCACTCCGCCAAGAACGTCTCCGGCCGCGCGGCGGACCCCGGTGACGACGATCGCCTGGTCGGTGTCGGGATGGGCGTCCTTCGCAGAGCCTGGAACCGGCGCAGCGTCGGAAATCGACGCCGAATTGGCCGAACCGACCGAGTCACCCGACCCGAGAATCCTCGGCGTCACCGGCTCTTCGGCACTCGCCACCCCTGGAATTAGAGCGAAAGCTGCCACGCCGGACAGCAGCATGCGTGCGATCAATGGAAATCCCCGTGGTTCGAATGGAGCGCGCCAATAGCTTGGATGATACATCATCACAAGCACCATGCGAGCGCTTTCGGCAAAGCGGGCTTTCGCTCCGCTGAACGGCGGGGTTGCGGGTGCATGGCGGCGGCGGATAAGGCGCGCCGATGGCCGATGCGCCCGACCCGATCGCGCTGTTCGACAGCTGGTTCGCCGAGGCGCGCGAGAGCGAGGCCGACGAGCCCAATGCCATGGCTCTTGCGACCGCCACGCCGGAAGGCAAGCCGTCGGTGCGGATGGTGCTTCTCAAGGCGCACGGGCCCGAGGGTTTCACCTTCTACACCCATTATCGAAGCCGGAAGGGCGAGGAGATCGCGGCCAATCCCAACGTGGAGCTGCTGTTCCACTGGAAATCGCTGTGCCGTCAGGTGCGGATCGGAGGCTCAGCCGAGCGCGTGTCGCCGCAGGAGGCCGACGCTTATTTCGCGACCCGCACGCGCGATTCGCAGATCGGCGCCTGGGCATCGGACCAGTCTCAACCGCTTTCCGACCGCGCCACCTTCGAAGCGCGTTACGACGAGATGAAGCAGAAGTTCGCCGGAATCGAGGTGCCGCGCCCGCGCGACTGGTCGGGCTTCCGAGTCGTCCCCGAAGCGATGGAGTTCTGGACGGCTCGCGAGCACCGGCTTCACGAGCGGCGGCTGTTCACTCGCAGCGCCGAGGGCTGGACCGAAGGGCTGCTCTACCCGTGACCGGCGGGCATCAAAACGGGCAGGGACATGCACATGGCGAGCGTTCGACGCTAACCTCGCGCGCGGCATTCGCCAGCATAGCCATGGCGCTGTTCCTCATCGGCCTCAAAACCTGGGCGGCGCTCCAGACTTCGTCGATGGCCATGCTGGGATCGCTCACCGATAGCACGCTCGACCTCGTCGCCAGCCTGGTGGTCCTGCTCGGAGTCCGGGTCGCCGCGCAGCCCGCCGACCGTGAGCACCGCTTCGGCCACGGCAAGGCGGAGGCGCTGGCGGCGCTGGCTCAGGTCGTCATCATCACTATCTCGGCGCTGTTCATCGGCATCCGCTCGGTGCAACGAATTCTGGGCGGAGCGGAAACTTCCAACGCGGCGCTCGGAATCGGCGTGTCGATCGTCGCCATCGCCTTCACCTCCGCCCTCATCGGCTATCAGAGGCATGTCGTTGGGAAGACGGGATCGGTGGCCATCGCCACCGACCGGCTTCACTATGCGTCCGACCTGATGCTCAACGCGTCGGTGATCGCGGCCCTGGTTCTTGACCAATATGTCGGGATCGTCGGCGCCGACGCCGTCTTCGGCCTGCTGATCGCGCTGTGGCTGGCGTGGGGCGCCTGGCGGGCGTCGGCGCATGCCCTCGCCCAGCTGATGGACCGCGAATGGCCGCCGGAATTGCGCGAGCGCTTCCTTGCCGCCGCCCGGAACTTCTCCGAGCTGGAGGGACTTCACGACTTGAGGACCCGGACCAGCGGCACGCACAATTTCGTTCAGTTTCACGTCTGGGTGCCGGCCGACTGGACGGTGAAGGAGGCGCACGAGCGGATGGACCGGGTCGAGCAGGAACTGGAGAAGCAGTTTCCCGCGACCGAGATCCTGATCCACCTCGATCCCGAAGGGCACACCGACCGCGAGGGCGTGCTTCCCTCGCACATTGCGGAGCAGGCGGATTGAGCGAGCTTCCCTTCTTCCAGGTCGATGCTTTCGCCGAGGCGCCGCTGACCGGCAATCCGGCGGCGGTCATGCCGCTCGGCCAGTGGCTGCCCGATGGGCTGATGCAGGCGATCGCCGCCGAGAACAATTTGAGCGAGACGGCTTTCGCGGTGCCCTCGCAAAACGGGAAGTGCGACTACGAGCTTCGCTGGTTCACTCCGGCAACCGAGGTCGATTTGTGCGGGCACGCGACTCTCGCTTCGGCCCACGTGCTGATCAGGGGGGAGGAAATCCGGTTCGCGACCCGGTCGGGCGTGCTCACCGTCAGCCGCGAGGACGACCTTCTGAAGCTCGACCTTCCGGCGTTCGCCGTCGAGCCGGGCGAGGCGCCGGGGCTGCTCGAAGCGCTCGGGGTCAGCGGCGAGATTTTCGTCGGCGAGGGCGGCAACAACAGCGCCATCGTCCTTCTGGCCGACGAGGCGGCGGTCCGGTCGGTGCGGCCGGATTTTGCCGCGCTCAAGCGCTTCGACCGGCTGGTCATCGTGACCGCGCCGGGCGACGAGCAGGACATCGCCAGCCGGGTCTTCGCCGTCTATCACGGCATCGACGAGGACCCGGTGACGGGCTCGGCGCACGCGGCGCTGGTGCCGTTCTGGGCCAGTAGGCTGGGGCGGCACGAGTTCACCGCCTTGCAGGCGAGCAGGCGCGGCGGCTTGCTCTACTGCCGCGAGGCGGGCGAACGGGCGATCCTCGGCGGCCACTGCCAGACGGTGATCACCGGGACCTTCCAGCTATGAAGCTGCTGGCCTTCCTCGCGCTGGCCCTGTTCGCTTCCGCCGCGCAGGCGACGCCGACTCAGGATCGAGCGGCAATCCTTCGCACCATCGGCCGGATGGAAACGGCGTGGAACCGCGGCGACTTCAAAGGCTATATGGCCGGCTTCAAGAGACCGGACGTGATCTTCGTCTCGGGCGGCAAGTTCCAGAAGGACTGGCAGGGCACGCTCGACCATTACGTCCGCGACTATGGCGGCTCGGCGGAGCGGCGCGGCAACCTCCATTTCTACAATATGAGGGTCGACGTCCTCGCGCCCGACGCGGCAATGCTGATCGGCCAGTATCGGCTGGTGCGCGGCAAGCGGGTTACCGAGGGCGTCAACACGCGGCTGTTCCGCAAGATCCGCGGGAAATGGCTGATCACCGTCAACCACGTCTCCGCTTATGACGTCGGGCCTACTCCGAGCGCTTCAGAAGCTCGATAAGGTCGGTTTTCCAGAATTTCGCCCAGGTATGGGTGCCGTGGCCGTGGGTGTCGGCGCTCTCCGGGATGAGCCGGAAGCGGGCATTCTTCATTCGCTTCACGGCCTGTTGCGGAATCGGAAGGTTGCGCGGGTTGATGAAATCGTCGGCCGAATTCACCCAGGTCAGCGGCGCGGTGATCGTCTCGAGCCCGGGCCAGGGATTGTAGGTCCGCGACGAATCGAACTGGTAGACCATGTCGTTGGCATCGAGGCCCTTGATTCCGTTCGCCACCGTCTGCCGGACGTAGGCCGTCGCCGCCTCATGCGTCGGATAATGCGCCTGAAGGTAAAGCGGAGCGCTGCCGGCGATGACCAGGATCGATTCGGCGGTCCGGAGCCCCTGCATTGGCTCTTTCGTGTAGTTGCCGCCGTTCCACGCCGGATCGGCCTCGATCGCGTCGATCAGCATCTGCCGCCACATCCGGTTGAGGCCGGCGATCTCGATCGGCTCGCAGGCAAGCGGCATCAGCGCCTTCGCGAAACCGGGATATTTTTCGCCCCACATGAAGCTGTGCATGCAGCCCATCGAGGTTCCCATGATGAGTCGGAGCCGGTTGATTCCGAGCTTCTGGAGCATCGCGTGCTGCGCTTCGACCATGTCGGCATAATCGTATTTGGGAAACCGCATCTTAAGCCCGTCGGACGGCTTCGACGATTTGCCGTGGCCGATATTGTCGGGAAGGATGATCCAGTATTTGCGGATGTCGAGCGGCTGGCCGGGCCCGTAAAGCTCGTCGGCGAATTGCGGCCGGAGGAATTGCTGGCCGCTGCCGCCGGTGCCGTGGAGCACCATCACCGCATTGTCGATCTGTCCGGCCGAATTGCGGTGCGGCTGGCCGAGCGTGGTGTAGTGGATCCGAAGCTCGCGAAGCGATTCGCCCGAGCCGAAGCGGAAGTCCTTGAGGACGACATCGCCTTGCTTCGTTGGCCAGCTTTTCGCCTCGGCTGCGACCGGGGCGGGAGCGGGCGCGACGGGCCCCGCCGGGGCAAGAGCGGCGAGTGCGAGCAACTCGAACATTCATTCACCTCATCGACTGCAATTTCGTTTCCAATGCATCGAGCATCGGAAGCTGGCTGACGAGCATAATGCGGCGCGCTTGCGCGAATGTCAGCCACCGCGCCCGGTCGGCCTCGGGAAAATGCCTTAGCTGCCCGCTTCGCGGCGGCCATTCCATCTCGAACTCGGTGCTGTCGAGGGCCGCCGGATCGAAGTCTCCCTCGGCTGCGAACACCTCGACGATCTTGCCGCCCGACTGTCTGATCCGGCACAAGGGGAAGGGTTCGCTGGCGAGCGCCGACCCGGTTTCCTCCTCGAATTCGCGAGCCGCGGCATCGCGGGTGGCCTCGCCCTCCGCCACCCCGCCCTTGGGGATCATCCACGCTCCCGCGTCCTTGCCGGACCAATAGGGCCCCCCGGGGTGGATGAGCAGGACTTCGGTCTCGCCGCCGCGGCGCCGGTAAAGGAGGATTCCCGCGCTAAGCGGCGGCGGCACGGATGCGCCGGTCGGCCGCCTCGGTCTCGGCGATCGAGCCGCCGCCAAGCACTCGCGAGCCCTGGTAGAAAACGGCGGCCTGCCCCGGAGCGACGCCATATTCCGCCCTGTCGAAGATCACCCAGCCATCCTCTACCCTGGCCGGGACGGCCGGGGCGAGCGAGCGCACTTTCACGGTCACATCGCACTGGTCCTCGCCGATCCAGCTCAGCTCCTCGACCCGCATTCGCCCGACCGCGAGCGCACTCCTCGGGCCGACGACAAGGCGCCGCGCCTCGGGCTCGATTCGGACGACGTAGAGCGGCTCCGCGCTTCCGCCGATCTCGATCCCCCGCCGCTGGCCGACGGTGAAATGGACGACCCCGCGATGCTGGCCCAGAACGCGCCCTTCGAGGTCGACGATGTCGCCCGGCGCGGAGGTTTCCGGCCGCAGGCGCTTGACGAGGGAGGCATAATCGCCGTCGGGAACGAAGCAGATGTCCTGGCTGTCGGGCTTGGACGCGACGGCGAGTCCGGTCTCGAGCGCGATTCGCCGGACTTCGGGCTTGGGCAGGTCGCCCAGCGGGAAGCGCAGGAAGTCGAGCTGCTCCAGGGTCGTGCCATAGAGGAAATAGCTCTGGTCGCGCCTCGGGTCCGCGCCCGTGTGAAGCTCCACTCGGCCTTCGCTCGAAACCCGCCGGACATAATGGCCGGTTGCAAGACAGTCGGCGCCGAGATCCTTGGCGAAAGCGATGAGGTCGGTGAACTTCACGCCCTGGTTGCACAGCGCGCACGGGATCGGCGTTCGGCCGCGCGCATATTCCTCGGCGAACTTGTCGATCACGCCGTCGCGGAAGCGGCTTTCGTAATCCAGGACGTAGTGGGCAATCCCGAGGCGGTCGGCAACTTGCCGGGCGTCGTAAATGTCCTGGCCGGCGCAGCAAGAGCCCGAGCGCTTTGCCGCCTCGCCATGATCGTAGAGCTGGAGCGTGACCCCGATGACCTCGGCGCCCGTGCGCGCGGCGAGCGCGGCCGTGACCGAGCTGTCGACGCCGCCGGACATGGCGACGACGATCCGCGCGCCCTTGAGGCGATCGAGGCCGAAATCTGCGATCATTGTCGTTGTGGTGCGGCTCTTTACCCGAATTTCACTCCTGCCTGCTAGTCCGCTGCCGACGAAGGCAATTCAGGGGGTGCCGTGTCGCGTATCGAAGGGAAGATCGGTGGCAAGGAGCCAGTCGATGCCGCGGACATTCTCGCCGCCCTCGCAAGGGAGTCGGCGGGCACGCCCGAACAACGGCGGGATGCGGTCAGCCGCTATCTTTCCGCCAGTGAGGGGTGGCGTGAGGCGTCGGGCGTGCTCGGCGGCGCGTTCTCCGGGCCGGACGAATGGTTAAAGGCCGAAAAGGAAGAGTGAGCGGCAAATTAACCAGCGGTTTTGAGAATATCTTCAATGCGCCCCTGTTAAGGCGGGGGCCTCGGTTAACGACGAAGCAGGTTTGAGGCGAATGCTCGAGAATCAGAAAATCCGGCCAGCTCAGGTTATCGGCCCTCTCGGGGAGCCTTTGACCCTGGACAGCCTACCGCCGCCGAATACCACCCGCTGGGTGGTGCGCCGGAAGGCTGAGGTCGTGGCGGCCGTCGCCGGCGGCCTGCTGAGCATCGACGAAGCCTGCAAGCGCTACACGCTCAGCCTGGAAGAGTTCACCAGCTGGCAGCGCGCCGTCGAGCGCAGCGGCATGCCGGGCCTGCGCGTGACCCGAATCAAGCATTACCGCGACGTTTACGAGCGCCAGCAGCGCTACTGATCCACTCGTTACTGTCGCTCACCGATCCGCGGTTTTCTGCGGATAAGTGGCGTGTGCGTTAACCCTCTCGCTGGACAGGCCCTCGCGAATCCGGAACAACAGTCCGGCATCGCGCGTCTTTCGGTGCTCATGGTTGCCGAGTGAGTTGGCAGCCGCGAACAGGAGGGAAGTCTCATGGGTTTCATCATCTGGCTGATCGTTGGCGGTGTCGTCGGCTGGCTTGCCAGCCTGATCATGCGCACGGACGCCCAGCAGGGCATCATCATGAACATCATCGTCGGGATCATCGGCGCGGTGATCGCCGGGCTGTTGCTTGGCAAAGGCAATATCAACGGAGGCCTGACGGTCGAGACGTTCCTGTGGTCCCTGCTGGGAGCGATCATCCTGCTTGCCATAGTCAACCTGATCCGCAGGGGAACCGTTCGCTAGGCGGCAGGCAAGGCTTCAATCGACGGGCCGCGCGGTCGAACCCGCGCGGCCCTTTTTCACTGCAGCTCGAACACCATCGCCAGGCTGACCTGCAGCTTCTGCTCGCCGGGCTCGATCTTGGTGTAGGAGCGTTCGGCGGCAGCCATCATCGGCACCGGCGGCGCCGGCGGCGGGGCGTAATAGCCGGCGCTCTCGCTCACTGAGACCACCCTCACGACCCGCATCCCGAGCGAGCGCGCGTAGAGATCGGCGCGAGCACGACCGGCGGTGACCGCTTTGGTCCGAGCTTCATCGAGCGCCTGTTCGGGACGCTCGATGGTCATGTTCGGGCCGCTGATCTGGTTCGCCCCCTCGCGCACCAGCGCATCGAGCACCTTGCCGCTGTTGCGGATGTCGCGAAACTTGACTGTCACCTGGTTGGAAGCGGTGTAGCCGACCAGCTGCGGCGGCTGGTTCTCGACATATTTATATTCGGGGTTGAGGCTGATCGAGCTGGTCTGGACATCGCGATCGGCGATCCCCGCCCGTTTGATGGCCGCGATCACCCGGTCCATCCGCTGGGCATTGTCCTGGAGCGCTCCGGTCGCGCTCTCCGACCGGCTCACAACTCCGGCGCTGATGATCGCCAGGTCGGGAACCCGGGTGACTTCGCCCGTCACGCTGACGTCGAGCCGGGTGCCGGTAATCGCCTGGGTCACCTGGCCGGAGGTTTGCGCTGCCGCCGGGACGGCGGGAACGGCCGCCGCGATGAGGAGCGCTGCAAGAAGTGTTTTCATCGTCAATCCCTCGTTCAGTGCCATTGAAGCACCAGCGTGGCGTAACGACATTGGCTGTAGAGTGAACGGCGTGGTGCAGCACTACGCACGCCGGCCGACAATCAACCGATAGATTGCGAGAATGATGAACGCCCCGACGATGGCTGCGAGAAAGCCGGCGCCCTCGCCATTTTCATACCAGCCGACTGCGTGGCCCAGCCAGCCGGCCACGAACGCTCCCGCGATTCCGAGCAATATGGTAACCAGGCAGCCACCGGGATCGCGCCCGGGCATCAGGAATTTCGCGATGGCGCCGGCGATTCCGCCGATGACGATCCACCACAGCCAGCTGTACGATTCCAACATTCCCGCTTCCCCTTTTCGTGTCGTCGGGCCAAAGGCGCCGCCCCGGCTTTAATCCGGGGCCGCCGAATGCGCCAACGCGCCTTTGCCGCTCGAGTGCCGCGGTTGGCAGAAAAGCGGTGGCAAGAACGCTTTAGCCAGGCTCTGTTGCCCTTGGTGCCTTATTCGCGTAATACAGCTAATGCAATATGACCGCGCTGGGGGCGGGCAAGTCGAAAGATGCTTGAAATGAACCGGGAAACGCCAATTCGAAGCTCCGATTCCGACACTGTCGTCGTCGTTGACGACGGTGCGCGCCGCCGTAAGCGGATCGTCATCGTCGGCGCGGGCCTCGTTGCAGTCGTCGCGATCATCATCGCGCTGATGATGATGGGCGGAAGCAAGGACGAATCCGCAGCGGGCAATGCAGGCTCGGCGGCGCAAGTTCCGACCGTTTCCGTGGCGGTTCCGGGGCAGACGTCGGCGCCGCGCATAGTCACCGTCAGCGGAGCGCTTGCCGCCAAGCGCGACCAGCCTATCGGAATCGCCGGCTCGGGGGGCAAGGTGGTCCGGGTCCTCGTCGATGCCGGCAGCTGGGTTCGCGCCGGGCAGGTCCTCGCCGTCGTCGACCGCTCGGTCCAGGTGCAACAGGCCGCGCAGCTTGCCGCGCAGGTCGATGCCGCGAAGGCGAACGCCGCCCTCGCCCAGTCCAATTACGAACGCGCCCTCGCGCTCCAGGACCGCGGCTTCGTGTCCAAGGCCGAAATCGAATCGAAGAAGGCGACTCGCGACGCCGCTTATGCGCAGGTCAGGGTGGCCCAGGCGCAGCTTGCCGGGACTCGCGCCGAAATCGGCCGGCTCGACATCACTGCGCCGACCAGCGGCCTGATCCTCGCGCGCAACGTCGAGGTGGGCCAGATCGTCGGCCCTGGATCGGCCGACCTGTTCCGGCTCGCCCTGGGCGGCGAAATGGAGATGAAGGCGCAGGTGGCGCAACAGGACCTCGCGGCGGTTCACGTCGGAATGCCCGCGACCGTCACTCCGACCGGAACTAGCCAGAGCACCTCCGGCACCGTGTGGCAGGTCGCGCCGGTGATCGACCCGCAGTCGCGGCAGGGCGAGGTCCGGATCTCGGTCCCCTATTCGCCGGCGATCCGGCCGGGCGGTTTCGCCGAGGCGAAGATCACGGCCGGTTCTACCACCGCGCCCCTGCTTCCGCAGAGCGCCGTGCTCAGCGATTCGAAGGGCAATTACGTCTACATCGTCAACGGCAGCAACGAGATCGAGCGGCGCGACATCACCATCGGCAACGTCGACAACAGAGGAGTGACCATCCTTCAGGGCCTTTCCGGCCAGGAGCGAGTGGTGCTTTCCGCTGGCCCGTTCCTCAACCCCGGCCAGAAGGTGCACCCGCAGCTCCGGTCGCTGGCCACGGCGCTGGCACAGGACAGCGAGTAAGCTTCAATGAATTTCCGCAACATCTCGGCGTGGTGCATCCGCAACCCGGTTCCGCCGATCGTCCTGTTCGTCCTTTTGCTCCTGGCCGGCCTCGTCGCTTTCTCCGGGATGCAGGTGAACAACAATCCCGACATCGATTTCCCCGCGGTCGAGGTTGACGTCTCCCAACCGGGCGCGGCTCCGGCCGAGATGGAAGTACAGGTCACGCAGCGGATCGAAGCGGCGATCCGCGGAGTGAACGGGGTCGACGAGATCGACAGCTCGGTTCGCGAGGGCTCGAGCAGCACCTTCGTTCAGTTCCAGATCGGAACCCCGACGGATCGCGCCGTCAACGACGTTCGCAACGCCATCGCGCAGATCCGAAGTAACCTGCCCGACGGAATCCTCGAGCCGCAGGTGCAGCGGGTCGACATTTCCGGCGACCCGATCTTTTACGTCGCCGCCGAAACCAGCGACATGAGCCTCGAGCAATTGAGCTGGTACGTCGACAACGATGTCGCCAAGCAGCTCCTTGGCGTGTCCGGAGTCGCCGGGGTCGACCGGCTCGGCGGAGTCGACCGGCAGATCCGAGTCATCCTCGACCCGGCGGCGCTTCAGGCGCAAGGCATCACCGCGGCGCAGGTCAATACCCAGCTCCGCCAGAGCAACCTCAACGCTCCGGGCGGCCGCGCGGAGATCGCGGGGTCGGAGCAGTCGGTCCGAGTGGTCGGCAATGCCAGCAATGCCTACGACCTTTCGCAAACGCAGATCGCGCTGCCTGGCGGGCGGTGGGTCAAGCTTGCCGATCTCGGAGCGGTCAAGGACTCCTATTCGGAGCAGCGGACGATCGCGAAGATGAACGGCCGGCAGGTCGTCAGCTTCTCGGTGCAACGCGCCAAGGGATCGTCCGAGGTCACCGTCTACGACGCCGCCTGGAAGACAATCCACAAGATGGAGAAGGACGATCCCCGGGTGAAGTTCCGGGAGATCATCAACAACGTCGATTACACCAAGCAACAATATAAATCGGCGATGGAAGGCCTCGTCGAGGGGGCTGTCCTGGCCGTCTTCGTCGTGTTCCTCTTCCTTCGCGACATTCGCGCCACGATCATCTCTGCGCTCGCCATCCCGCTGTCGGCGATTCCGGCATTCTGGTTCATGGGCTTGATGGGGATCACCCTGAACGGGCTGTCGCTGCTCGCGCTCAGTTTGGTCGCGGGCGTTCTCGTCGACGATGCGATCGTGGAGATCGAGAATATCGTCCGGCACATGCGGATGGGCAAGTCGGGCTACCAGGCCGCGATCGACGCCGCCGACGAAATCGGGCTGGCGGTGCTGGCGACGACCATGTCGATCGTCGCCGTGTTCCTGCCGGTCGCGCTGATGCCGGGCCTCACCGGCCAGTTCTTCAAGGCATTCGGCTTCACCGTCGTCATCGCGGTCCTGATGAGCCTGCTCGTGGCGCGGATGATCACGCCGCTGATCGCGGCCTATTTCCTGCGCGCTCACGGAGTGCAGCCGCACGCCGCGGGCAAGGCGATGGAGAAATATCTGGCGACTCTCCGCTGGAGCCTCGACACTTCGAAGGCAAAAGCGATTCGGGCGAAGCTTCCAGAGGTGCGCTCGAAGATCCTCTACGTCCTCGTCGGTGCGATGCTTGTCGTCCTATGCCTGGCCGCGCTCGCCATCGGGACCGTGGTCGCGTTCAAGCTGCTGTCGCTCGCGGCCATGTTGCCGAAGCTCCTCGTTCTCACCGTTTCGGCCGTCGCGGGCGCGTTAGCGGGGTTCGCAGCCGGAAAGCTGCTCGGCCTTGCTTCGCGCGCGTTCGGCGGCGGCATCGAAACCATGGTCGGTCATTGGTCGGCGTGGATGCGCGATCACCGCATCTGGATGATCGGCGTGGGCTTCGGCGCCTTCGCCCTGACCGGAGTGCTGTTCGCGACCTTGTCGATGACCTTCCAGCCGTCAGTGAACGCCGACACGTCGCGCGTTGCGATCAACATGCCGCCGGGCTCGACCTTGAAGGAGACGGAGGCCGTGGTCGACCACGCCGCCGCCATCGTCAAACAGGATCCGGACGTCGACCGCGTCTATGAGCGGATCTTCGTGGGCAATGGGTTCCTCAATGTCGGGCTGAAGCAGCATCGCGAAAAGACGAGCACCCAGTTCGAGCGCAAATGGACTCCGCAGCTCACCGCCATTCCCGACGCCCAGGTCAGCTTCATGAGCCAGGGCGGAGGCGGTCCGGGTGCCGCTCCGCGCGACATCATGCTCTATCTGGGAAGCGACAATCCCCAGCTTCTCGACGCCACCGCCAACAAGATCGCCGACGAAATGCGCTCGTTGCCGCAGCTTCGCGCCCCGCGGGTCGCCGGCGACCTCGAGCAGCCGGAAATCGTCATCAAACCACGCTTCGACGTTGCCGCCGACCTTGGCGTGACGACGTCGGCGCTGAGCCAGACGATCCGGATCGCAACCCTGGGCGACATCGAGCAGAACAGCGCGAAATTCTCGCTCGCCGACCGCCAGGTGCCGATCATCGTCTCGATACCGGAAAGCTCGCGAAGCGACCTTGCGACGTTGATGAACCTGCCGGTGCCCACCTCGACCGGCGGTTCGGTGCCGCTCAAGTCGGTGGCCGAGATCGGCTTCGGTGCGGGCCCGACGACGGTCCAGCGGACCAACCAGATCCGGCGCACCGTGGTCGGCGCCGACCTGGCGCCGGGGCTGGTGTCGGGCGACGTGTGGCCGAAGATCAACGAGCTTCCGACGGTCAAGAATCTCCCGCACGGGGTCCAGAAGCTCAACCTCGGCGACCAGAAATGGCAAGGCGAGCTCGTCTACAATTTCATCCTGGCGCTGATTTCGGGCGTGCTGCTCGTGTTCGCGGTCCTAGTGCTTCTCTACCGCCGCTTCCTGGCTCCGTTCGTCAACATGGGCTCGCTGCTGCTCGCGCCTCTGGGGGCGGCGGTCGCCCTGCACCTGACCGGCAATCCGGTGTCGCTGCCGGTGCTCATCGGGGTGCTGATGTTGTTCGGGATCGTCGCCAAGAACTCGATCCTTCTGGTCGACTTCGCGGTCGAGATGATCAACCACGGCATGCCGAAGGACGAGGCGATCTGGGAAGCCGGGCACAAGCGAGCGCAGCCGATCGTCATGACGACGGTGGCGATGGTCGCGGGCATGCTCCCTATCGCTCTGTCGCTCGCGGGCGATGCCAGCTGGCGCGCGCCGATGGGAGTCACCGTGATCGGCGGCCTCATCTTCTCGACGATGCTGACCCTCCTCCTGGTGCCGGCCTATTTCAGCCTCGCGATCGACATGGAAGGCTGGTTCGGCAGGCACTTCACGCGGCTGGTCGGAACCAGCGCCCATTCGACTCACCGCGCGGAGCCGCTCCCGGCGGAATGATCCGGCCGGCGTGATTCCGCGCGCCTGGGCCGCTATGCGGGTCGTATGACTCCGGCAGCCCTCGCCCGGTTCAACCCCGCCCAGCCGGGAGCCGCCGGTATGAAGCGGGCTGCAACCGGGCTTCTCCTGGTGATGGCCTTGCTGTTCGCGGTCACCCGGCTCCTCGAGCCGGAATATCCCTGGCTCGGCTATGTGAAGGCCTTTGCCGAAGCGGCGATGGTCGGTGGCCTTGCCGACTGGTTCGCGGTCACGGCGCTATTCCGCCACCCGCTCGGGCTGCCGATCCCGCACACTGCCATCATCCCGAGGAACAAGGACCGAATCGGCGAGTCGCTCGCCAGCTTCATCAACGAGAATTTCCTGATTCCCTCGGTCGTAGCCCGGCGCATGCGGGACATCGACGTTGCCGGTGCGGCGGGGCGGTTCCTGAGGACCCCGGCGGCGGAAGGGACCCGGATCCGGCAGGGCGCGTCGCGGCTGATCGCCGACATTTTCGAAGGCCTCGACGACGAACGGCTCGGCGGAATCGTCAAGAGCGCAGTCGCAGCCCGAATCCAGAAGATGGAGGTGGCTCCGCTGCTCGGCCATGCGCTCGCATCGGCGATCAACGAAGATCGGCACGTGCCGATGCTGGAGGCGGCGATCCGGTGGATGGCACGGGCGCTGGAGGCGAATGAGGAACTGATCCGGCAGATGGTGCACAAGAAGGCCAATTGGGCGCTCAAGCTCGCCGGGCTCGACGCCAAGCTCGCCGACGCGATCCTCGACGGGATGCGGAAGCTCACCGCGGAAATGTCGACCGATCCCGCCCATCCGGTGCGCGTGAAGGTCGAGGAGGCGCTGGCGCAGCTCGCCAACGACCTCCAGACCAGGCCGGAAACGCGAGCCAAAGTGGAGGAGATGAAGGAGCAGCTCCTCGCCAACCGCTCCATCGCGCTGTGGATCGACACCTTGTGGCAGAAGGGGCGGGAAGCGGTCATCCGGGCAGCGCGCAACCCCGACGCGGCGATGGCCGGCCGCCTTGGCGAAGTTCTCAAGTCGATGGGCGCGTCGCTCGAGCAGGATCCGCGAATCCGCTCGGCGATCAACCAGTTCGTCCGCCGCGCCGCGGCGGGCATGGCGCAGAGCTACGGGAGCTCGATCGTCAAGCTCGTGTCCGAAACGATCCGTAGCTGGGATGCGCGAACGGTGACCGCCCGGCTGGAATCGGCGGTCGGGCGCGACCTCCAGTATATTCGCATCAACGGCACTCTCGTCGGTGGCCTGGTCGGAATCGCGATCCACACGCTGGATGGGCTTTAGCCGCCGTTCGTCGGCCCCCGAATTACGCCCGTCGAATGACATGGAACGGTCATCGAGAATTCACCTTGGCGGGCCGAACGGACCCCAATGGACACGAAATCTTTCCTGCTTGGCGGCTCGGCGCTGCTGCTGTTTCCCGCCGGCGCTTATGGCCAGAGCGCTGCGCAGCCCGCAGCTTCCGACCAGCAGCAAGCCCAGGCCCAGGCCCAGGCGGATGCCGACGCGGCGGCAGCCGCCCAGGACGAGGAAGATTCCCAGACCATCGTCGTCACCGGCAAAAAGCTTCCGGGGTCGGTGATCGGCGACATCCCGCCCGAGAATGTGCTTTCGTCGGGCGACGTCCGCGCGACCGGCGCGACCAACATCAACGATCTTCTCGACGCCATCGCGCCGCAGATCGGAAGCGCCCAGGGACGCGGCGGAGAGCGGCCGGTGATGCTGCTCAACGGCCAGCGGATCTCCAGCTTCCGCGAGCTTCGCGACATCCCCACCGAGGCGATCAGCAGGGTCGAGATCCTGCCCGAGGAAGTCGCCCTGAAATACGGCTATTCGGCCAACCAGAAGGTCGTGAACATCGTGCTGAGGCCGCGCTTCCGCTCCACCGCTGCCGAGTTGCAGGGAACGGCCGCGACCGAGGGCGGCTATGGCGCGGGAGAAGCCGACGTCACCCGGCTGATCATCGCCAAGAACGGGCGGACGAGCATCAACCTTCACGCCGAAGGCAATACGATGCTGACCGAGAACGAGCGCGACATCCTCATCGACCAGGTCCCGTCCGGAGCCAGTCCGGCCGATGCTTTGGCGGCGCGCTCGCTGATCGGCACCAAGCGCGACGTTCGCGGCGCGGTGACGATCAACCGCCAGCTCGGGACGGTAGGAGCGACCGGCAATGTCGAGCTCGAGCATAACGAAGGCCGCTCGCTGATCGGCCTCGGCGAGACCCTGCTCGAGCCGCTGGCGCGCAACACCCGAACCGATTCGGCGCACGCCGGCCTGGTGCTCGACGGCAATGTCAGCAGCTGGCGCTGGTCGGTAACCGGCAATGCCGACGCCTCGCACGGGGTGACGAGCACCGATCGCGATGCGGCGGACGTCCGCGACCGGGCGACGACGACAACGACTTCCGCGGATATCGACGCGACGGTCAACGGCAACCTGTTCCGAGTTCCCGCCGGCAATGCGTCGGCAACGGTCAAGGTCGGTGCCGACACGCTCCATCTCGACAGTGACCGCAGCCGCAGGGGCGTCGAAAGCTCCAACTCGCTGGGCCGGACCAGCGGCAATGCCGCGCTCAACTTCGATCTTCCGCTGTCGCGCCGGAACAGCGATTTCAGCGCGCTGGGCAATCTCAGCCTCAACGCCAATGCCGAGGTCGAGCAGCTCTCCGATTTCGGCACGCTGACGACGCTTGGCGCCGGCGTGAATTTCTCGCCGGTGCAGCGGCTCAACCTGATCGGCAGCTGGACCCGGGAGCAAGGCGCTCCGACGGTCGACCAGCTCGGCGATCCGGTGCTCGAAACACCCGGGACCCGGATCTTCGATTTCACGACCGGCCAGACCGTGCTCGTCAGCGCGATCACCGGCGGCAATCCGGCCCTCGGCGCTGACCGCCGCAACGTCCTCAAGCTCGGCTTCAACTGGCAGCCGTTCGAGAGCGCGGACCTGAGGCTCCGCGCCGATTACGTCCACCAGACGATCAAGAACCCGATCTCCAACTTCCCCGGGCCGACGCCGGCTCTGGAAGCGGCCTTTCCTGGCCGCTTCGTGCGGGATGCGGCTGGAAATCTCATCAGCGTCGACTTGCGACCGGTGAATTACGACAGCTCGCGGCGCGACACGCTCCGGATCGGCTTCGATTTCTCCAAGCCGCTCAAGTCGGCGGCGCCATCGCAGGCGGCGATCGCGGCGTTTCGCGCGCGGCGCGGCGAGAGCGGGCAGGCCAATGCGCAGGGTGCAACTGCCCAGGGACGACAACAACCGGAATCGGGCGCCGCAGGTCCAACTTCCGGTGGCGGCCGCGGCTTCGGGCGGTTCGGCGGCGGGCGCAACGGCGGCCGGCTCACTTTCTCGCTCACCGATACCGTAACGTTCGTCGACAATGTGACGATCCGCGACGGACTGAAGCTCGACTATCTTCATGGCGACGCCATCGGCCAGACCGGAGGGCAGCCGCGCCACAGCGTCGAGGCGCGCGCCGGCTATTTCAACAACGGGCTTGGAGCGCGGCTGTCGGCCAACTGGCGGAGCGGAACCGAGGTGACGACCGCGACCGGAGACAACCTCCGTTTCTCGCCGCTCGCCACCTTCAACCTGCGGCTGTTCGCGAACCTAGGCCAACGGTTCGACCTGGTTGCCAAGCACCCGTGGCTTCGCGGGGCCACGGTGCAGTTCGAGGTCGACAATATCTTCGACACTAAGCCGAACGTTCGCGACGCCTTCGGCAAGGTGCCGATCGGGTTCCAGCCCGACCTGCTCGACCCGCTCGGCCGAACGGTCGGGATCACGATCCGCAAGCTGTTCCTCCCGCCGCCGGGCTCGTTCCGCAGAAGCGGACCCGGCGGCGGCGGGGGCGACCAATAACGCCGGCGCTATTTCCTTGGCGCGAGCAGGGCGTCGAGCGTGCCTTCGCCCTTGCCGCTTTTCACCAGCCGCGGGTATTTGAGTCCCTCGTGCCAGTTGAGGTCGACGGTTCGGAACAGGTCGCCGCTCTTGACCAGAAGCCTTACCGGCTGGGTAGTGGCCTTGGCGGCGGTGATCGCGGCCTTGATCGATTCGCCGCTATATTGACGGCCGTTCACCGCCAGGATTTCGGAGCCGACGGTGATCCCGGCATTGAAGGCGGCACTATCCCAGATCACCGCGCTCACTTTGCCGTCATTGCCGACGACCAGTCCGCCCGAATAAGTGAGGTCGGTGTTTTTCGCCTTTTTCTCGGCGAGCTTGATCCAATCGGTCGGCTCATCGGTGAAGACGAGATTGTAGCCGCCCTTGGTGATGCCATCGAGCGGTGGGGCAGCGTAAATGTCGTAGACGTGCGCCTTGAGGTAAGCGGCCCAGTCGTAGGGCTGCACCGAGTTCAGAGTCTTCACGAGATCGTCGAACGTGTAGGCGAGCTCGCCATAATCGCCGTCGTTCATCCCGAAGAAGGCGCGGGCGAAATCGTCGATCGATCTTTTGCCGCCGGACTGCTGGCGGATGATTCGGTCGACGTCGGTCCAGATCAGCTGGCCTTCGCTGTAATAATCCTCGCTCCGCTGCCAGCTGCGCCACGCGGCCGGCTGGCGCGACGCGATGATCGGGTCGTTGGTGGTGTCGATCAGCGGCCGCCATTGCCGGCCGGGCGTGGCATAGCCGTAAGTTGCGGCGGTCGACGCGATCGCATCCAGAGTGTCCTGCTTCGAAAGCATCCCCGAACGGGCGCCGAGGACATAACCCCAGAACTGGGTCTGGCCTTCATAGACCCAAAGCATCGAATCCTGCATCGGGGTGCGGAAATCCGGCGTCCACAGGTCGGCCGCGCGCCGGTACTTGCCGTTCCAGCTGTGGGTATATTCGTGCGGCAGGAGGTTGCGGTCGCGACCGGCGTTCTTCCAGTCGGTGAAATAGCCGGGATCGACCCCGTCCTCCGAGCTTCGGTGATGCTCCAGCCCGATCCCGCCGAGCTTGTCGGAGATCGTCAGCAGGAAATCGTAATGGTCGTAATGCTGGGCGCCGAACAGCTTCACCGCCTGGTCGACCAATTTCTTGTGGATTGCGATCACCTCGGGGCTGGCTGCGAGCTCCGCCTCGGTGTCGGCGATGACGTCGAGGTTGACCTTGTCGCTGAGCGGGATTCGCCGGAAGTGCGCTCCGGCGATCATCGGCGAATCGGTCAGCACCTGATAGTTCACCGGCTCGAACGTGATCCGGCTCCCCGCCCCGGCGCCGCTGGGGCGAAGCGCGGTCGCGACCGTCCAGCCGTCCGGCACGACGACGCTCGCCTGGACCGGAATCTGCCGGGTGTAATAGCCCGCCGGGTAGAGCGACGTCGAAAGCCACTGGATGCTGGCCATGTCGGGAGTGGCGACGATCCGGCCCTGGTTGGGCGCGGTCGCGGTGACAAACTGGAAATTGGCGTCGACCGCCTGCACCCCTTCGGGGACCTTCACATGGAAAGCGTAGACGTCGAGGTTGTCGCGAACCCATTCGAGCGGCTGGCCATTCGCGGTGAAGGTGATTCCGGTCACCTTGCGAATGTCGTTGCGGGGATTGTGCCCGCCCGGGACCCATTGGGGATAGAGCAGGACGAGTTCGCCGGCGGCGGTCACAGGGATGCGCTGATGGACCTTGAAGATTCCGCGCGTGACGTCGGTCGCGTCCACGGTGATCTGCATCGTGCCGGGAAAAGGCACGTCGCGGGCAGCCGGGATCAGTGCGACCTTCGAGGTCGGAGCGGCCGGCAGGCTGACCTGGCCCGGCGCGGGTTGGGCGGACAAAGGCGCCGCGGAAGCAAGCAGAAGCCAGGCGAGCGCAGTGACGCGCATGAGTTTCTCCCCAGATTTGAAGACGCTCGATTGCGACACTTGGCGCGCTTGTGTCCACCCGCATTCCGCCGCAGGCCGACGCATTCCTTTCCTTTGTCGAATGTTTTTGCCATGCGCGCGGCAATGAGCCCGCAACCCATCCGTGGAATGCAAAGCCTGCTTGGCGAGGAGGCCGACCGGATGGCCGCGGTCGTTGCGGCTTTCGACCGTGTCCGCCGCCTTTATGGATTCAAGCGGGTCGAGGTGCCGGTGCTCGAGCACACGCAGGTGTTCGCCCGGACCATGGGCGAGACCACCGACGTCGTCTCCAAGGAAATGTACAGCTTCGAGGACAGGAGCGGCGAATCAGTGACGATGCGGCCGGAGTTCACGGCCGGGATTGCGCGCGCGTACCTCTCCGAAGGCTGGCAGCAATTTGCGCCACTCAAGGTCGCGACCCATGGCTCCGCCTTCCGCTACGAGCGCCCGCAGAAGGGACGGTTCCGCCAATTCCACCAGCTCGATGCCGAGATCATCGGTGCGGCCGAAGCGGCCGCCGACGTCGAGCTTCTTGCCCTTGCCGACCAGCTGCTCAAGGAGCTCGGCATCGGCGGAGTCATGCTTCGGCTCAACACGCTCGGCGACGCTGAGACGCGCGAGGCGTGGAGGCACGCGCTGGTCGGGCATTTCCGGCAATCCTTCGACAGCCTGTCGGAGGACAGCCGCGACCGGCTCGAACGCAATCCGCTGCGGATCCTCGACAGCAAGGACCCGCGCGACCGGGCGATCGCCGACGCTGCGCCTTCGATCGACGACTTCCTCACGCCGGCGGCCAGCGACTTCTTTGCGCAGGTCACGACGGGGCTGGAGACGGCCGGTGTGCACTGGGTCCGCGATCCGCGGCTGGTCCGCGGGCTCGATTATTACCGGCACACCGCATTCGAGTTCGTCACCGACCGGCTGGGAGCGCAGGGGGCGGTGATCGCCGGCGGCCGCTACGACGGACTGGTCGAAGCGCTCGGCGGGCCGCACACGCCGGCGGTGGGCTGGGCGGCCGGGATCGAGCGGCTGGCGATGCTGATAGTGGCTCCGGAGCCGGAGCGGCCGTCGGTCGTGGTCATTCCGCTTGGCGAGCGAGCCGAGCTGGCCGCGCGAGGGATCATCGCCGGGCTGCGCCGCGAGGGCGTCGCCACCGACATGGCCTATCGGGGCAACATGAAGAAACGGCTGAGCCGGGCCAATGCCGCGGGCGCCGGATATGCGCTGATCATCGGCGACGAGGAGCTCGACCGCGGCGAGGCGCAGCTCAAGGATCTGGCGAGCGGCGAACAACGCGCCGTGTCGCTCGACCTGATTGTGCAAGCCCTCGCCGAATGACCCGAATTTCGTCGGAACGGATCGCATCGATCGAAGCGCGAAAGCGCGATCTTGCCGAAGCGATGGCGAGCGGCGGCCTCGCGCCCGAGGAGTTCGTCAGGCTGTCGAAGGAATATGCGGCGGTCGAGCCGGTGGCGGCGGCCGCGCGCGAGGTTCGCCGGCTTCGCGCCGAGCTCGAGGTCCTCAACGGCATGCTTCACGATCCCGGCGCCGAGCCCGAGCTCAAGGAAATGGCCGAGGTCGAGGTCGAGGACATCAGGCGCCGCCTTCCGGAGGCGGAGCGGGCGCTGGCGGTCAAGCTCCTCCCCCGCGACGCGGCGGACGAGCGCGCGGCGATGCTCGAGGTCCGCGCCGGCACCGGAGGCGACGAGGCGGCGCTGTTCGCTGGCGACCTGCTGCGCATGTATCACCGGTTCTCGGACGAGCAGGGCTGGCGCTTCGAGCTCATCTCCGCGAGCCCGTCGGAGCTCGGCGGGTACAAGGAAGCGGTCGCGTCGATCAACGGCCGCGGCGTGTTTGCCAGGCTCAAGTTCGAGAGCGGCGTTCACCGCGTCCAGCGCGTCCCGGCCACCGAGGCGGGCGGGCGGATCCACACGTCCGCGGCGACAGTCGCCGTCCTTCCCGAAGCCGAAGATGTCGACGTCCAGATCGACGACAAGGATCTGCGGATCGACGTCTATCGCTCGTCAGGCCCCGGCGGGCAGTCGGTCAACACGACCGACAGCGCGGTGCGGATCACGCATCTGCCGACCGGACTCGTCGTCATCCAGCAGGACGAGAAGTCGCAGCACAAGAACAAGGCCAAGGCGCTCAAGGTGCTTCGGACCCGCCTGTTCGAGCTGGAGCGCCAGCGGCTTGCGAACGAGCGGGCGGGAGCGCGCAAGTCGATGGTCGGGTCGGGCGACCGTTCGGAGCGCATCCGCACCTACAATTTCCCGCAGGGACGAGTGACCGATCACCGGATCAATCTCACCTTGCACAAGCTCGATGCGATTCTCGAGGGACCCGGCCTCGGCGAGCTGGTCGATGCGCTCGCCTCAGAGGACGAAGCCCAAAGGCTGGCGGGGCTCGAAGAGGCGTGAAGCCGGTCGCCCGGGCCCTTGCCGACGCGACGCGCCAGCTCTCCCAGACCAGCGACACCGCGCGGCTCGATGCCGAGCTGCTCATGGCCGAGGCGCTGCACATCGACCGCGACCGATTGCTTCTGAACCCTCCGGATCGCGAGCCGCCCAAGCGCTTCTTGGCGATGGTGAAGAGGCGCTCGAAGGGCGAGCCGATCGCCTACATCACCGGCCGCCGGGCCTTCTGGAACATCGAGTTGCACGTCGGCCCGGGCGTGCTGATTCCGCGGCCGGACAGCGAAGTGCTGATTGCCTCGGCGCTGGAGCATTTCGACGGGACGGCCGGCCCGAGGCGGATCCTCGATCTCGGCACCGGGCCGGGGACTCTTCTCCTCGCCGCCCTCGACCTGTGGCCGGAGGCGACCGGGATCGGCGTGGATTCCTCGCGCCGGGCTCTGTCCTATGCGGCCGCCAATTCGCGGCGCCTGGGGTTCGAAAAGAGGGCGAAGCTCAAGATCGGCGACTGGGCCGAGGCGATCGACGAGAAATTCGACCTCGTCCTGTGCAACCCGCCCTATGTCGCCGAGGACGAGCCGCTCGGGGCGGGTGTTGTCGAATATGAGCCGGAAGAGGCGCTGTTCGCCGGGCCAGAGGGCCTCGAATCGATCCGCCGGCTCGCGCCCGAAATCCCGCGCCTTCTGGTGCCGGGCGGGCTTGCAGCGGTCGAGATCGGCGCGGCGCAGGGCGGGGCTGCGCTCGAGCTTCTCCGGCGCGACGGCCTCGACGGCCGGATCGTCCCCGACCTGGCGGGGCGCGACCGCGCCGTGCTGCTGACCTGGGTGTAAAAGAAATTCACTTGGAATATCCGCGAATCGACACTACATCCTGTCAACAGGACCGGGTCCGTTTCCGGAAAAGATGACCTGAGCGCATCCCGTCCTACCCCCGACGCAATCGGCCGTTCGCAAGGCGCTTCAGCGCAGACGGAACGACAAAGCGGAGCTGCAAAGGCTCGCTCCGCTGCCAGCCAAGGAAACGGGGGCATGCTTCTACAGACTAAGGAAGTCGGCATTTGATCAACAATCGACAGGGTGGCCGCCGTCGCGGCCGCGGGGGCCAGAGAGGTCCAAATCTCGGGGGCAACCGGCAGGACAACCGCCAGCGTGGAAACGCGGCGCAGCTGCTCGAGAAATACAAGAACATGGCGCGCGACGCGCAGCTCGCGGGCGACCGCGTCCAGAGCGAATATTATCTGCAGTTCGCGGACCATTATTTCCGAGTCCTCGGCGAGAACCGGCCGCGTTTCGACGAGCAGCGCCGGCAGCGGGGCGACGATTCCTCCGACGGGGACGAAAACGACAACGAGGACGAGGCGATCGAGGCATCCGACGAGGATCAGCGCGAGAGCGACGACCGCCGGCCCCGGGGCAACGGCCGCGACCGCCCGCAGCGCAACGGCGCCGAACGCGCCGAGCGTGATGACGAGGACGAGCGGATCCCGATGGATGTGCTTCCACCGGCGATCGGGCGCGACGATGACCAGGACGAGCCTGCCGCCAAGCCCAAGCGGCGCGCGCGCAAGCCGCGTGGCGATGCCGACGAAGCGGAGATCGCGCCGGCCGCCTGAGCGGCTGCGCCGGGAGCGCCGACGTGAAGGGTGATCCCGCCGACCGCTCGCGCGCGCTGATCGAAGGCCTTCGCGAACCCACTTTGGTCGTCGGCCTCGATGGCCGGGTGACCCTGGGCAATGCCGCTGCACGGAAATTGCTCGGTCAGTCCATCGAAGGCGAGGTGCTGTCGCAGGTGATCGCTCACCCGGCAGCAACCGAATGGCTCGAGCGCGGCGAACGCAGCGGCGCCGAGGAAGTCGAGCTTTCCGCGCTCGCGGGATCGCGGCGGCACTGGCTGATGCGCATGGCGCCGCTCCAAGGTGGGATGCTTCTCATACGCCTGATCGACCGGAGCGAAGCGCACGCGGCCGAGCAGATGCGGGTCGACTTCGTCGCCAACGCGAGCCACGAGCTCAGAACCCCGCTTGCGACGTTGATTGGCTACACCGAGACCTTGCGCGAGCAAGGGCGGGAGATCGACGATGCAACGCGCGAACGCTTTCTGGCCGTTGTCGACGACGAGGCGCGCCGGATGCAGAGCGTCGTCGAGGATCTCATTTCATTGTCGCGGATCGAAGCCGAGCGCTTTTCCACTCCGACCGACGCCGTCGAGCTTCCGCCGCTCATCGCGCAGGTGGTCGACAACAGCCGCCGGGCCGCCGACGAGCGCAATTCGAGCCTGGACGTGCGCGTCGCCGCCAGCCTTCCGGCGATCGCCGCCGACAGCGGACAGATCCTCCAACTCCTCGACAATCTGGTGACCAACGCGCTCCGCTATGGAACGCCGGCGACACCGGTGACGATCAGCGCCGAGCCCGAGGGCGCGATGGTTCACCTCGTCATCGCCGACGAAGGCGAGGGAATCGCACCCGAGCATATCAAGCGCGTCACCGAGCGCTTCTATCGCGTCGACACGAGTCGAAGCCGCGCGTTGGGCGGGACCGGTCTCGGGCTGTCGATCGTCAAGCACATCGTCGAGCGGCATCGCGGCCGCCTGACCATCGAAAGCAAAGTTGGTATCGGCACTAAAGTGCACGTTCTCCTGCCGGTCCATGGGTCATAAAAGTGTAACCGAGCTGTCACGAACCCGTCCGCTTGCGCGCGTAAATGCCGTCGCAAACGAGATGGAGAAAAAAGAGTGAAAGCGATGATCGTTGCCGCCGCGAGCGTGGCATTTTTTGTATCTGCGTGCGGCGGACAGACGAGCAACCAAACCGCCACCGGCAGCGAAAGCAGCGCGCAAATCACGGGTGCCGGTTCGACGTTCGTTTACCCGGTGCTTTCGGCGTGGGCCGCCGATTACCAGAAGCACGCGAGCGCAAAGATCAATTATCAGTCGATCGGCTCCGGCGGCGGAATTGCGCAAGTGAAGGCTGGGACGGTCGATTTCGGCGCGTCCGACCAGCCGCTCGAGTCTTCCGAGCTCGCCAAGAGCAACCTGGCGCAATTTCCGATCGTCATCGGCGGCATCGTGCCGGTGATCAACCTGACTGGAGTCGAGCCGGGCAGGCTTCGGCTGACGGGTCCGGTGCTGGCGGACATCTTCGCCGGCAAGGTGAAGAGTTGGGACGATCCGGCGATCGTTCGGATCAATCCCGGAGCGAAGCTCCCAAAGGTTGCCATCACGGTCGTTCACCGGTCCGACGGTTCGGGCACGACGTTCAACTTCACCCATTACCTCAGCCAGGTCAGCCCTACGTGGAAAGCGGGCCCGGGCGAGGGCAAGACCGTATCCTGGCCGACGGGGGTCGGAGGCAAGGGCAATGAGGGCGTCGCGGCCTATGTGAAGCAGCTGCCCAACTCGATCGGCTATGTCGAATATGCCTATGTCCTGCAGAACGAGATGAACTACGCGTCCCTGCAGAACGCGGCCGGCAACTTCGTGCTGCCGAATGCCGAGACTTTCTCCAATGCGGCTGCAACCGCGGACTGGGCGAAGGCGCAGGACTTCAACCTCGTCATGACCAATGCACCGGGGCCAAACGCCTATCCGATCACCGCGAGCGTGTTCATCCTGATGCCGACCAACGCGAAAGATCCGGCGCGGTCGAAGGCGGCGCTCGATTTCTTCCGCTATGTACTCAACAGCGGTCAGGACCAGGCGAAGAAGCTTGATTATGTGCCGCTTCCGCTTGAGCTCGTGAAGCAGATCGAAGCGTACATCGCCCTCAAGATCAGGTGACGGCTTTCATACCCGCAATCAAAAGCCGCAGCGCCGTGGCCGACCGGGTTTTCAACCTGGTCACGGCCGGCGCTGCCTGGCTTGTACTGATCCTGCTCGGCGCGACGGCTGCGTCGATGGCGTGGGGCGGCCGCCTCGCATTCGAAACCTTCGGGCTCGGCTTCGTCACCAGCACTGACTGGGACGCGGTCGGTGGCAAGTTCGGCGCGCTGGTACCCATCTACGGAACCATCGTAACCTCGCTCATCGCGCTGATCATCGCGGTTCCGGTCAGCCTGGGCATCGCGTTGTTCGTGACCGACATTGCGCCGCGGTGGATTCGCGGACCGATCGGGATCGCTGTTGAGCTTCTCGCCGCGATCCCGAGCATCATCTACGGAATGTGGGGCCTGTTCGTGTTCGCGCCGTTCATGGCGCTCCATGTCGATCCCTGGCTCAACGACACGCTCGGCCCGGTGCCGGTCCTGGGCGCAATCTTCACCGGCCCGCCGATCGGAATCGGGATGCTGACCGCCGGGATCGTCTTGGGGATCATGGTGATCCCGTTCATAGCAGCGGTCGCCCGCGACGTTTTCAACGCCGTGCCGGCGCCGCTCAAGGAATCCGCAGTCGCGCTCGGCTCGACGCGCTGGGAAGTACTCAGCCGGGTGACTTTGCCCTACGCCCGATCGGCGATCGTCGGCGCCATTTTCCTCGGCCTCGGTCGAGCGCTCGGAGAGACGATGGCGGTAACCTTCGTCCTCGGCAACGCCCATGACCTGTCGATCTCGCTGCTGATGCCGAGCAACTCAATCGCGGCGGCGATCGCCAACGAGTTCACCGAGGCCGATGCGGAGCTGTACCGCTCCGCCCTCATCGCTCTGGCTTTCCTCCTCTTCGTCGTCACCTTCATCGTGCTGAGCGCAGCCAAGCTCCTGCTCCTACGGCTCAACCGGGCCCACGGACGGACCCACTGATGGGCCTGGTCCTCCTCCAGCGCCGGGCAGTCGACGCGCTCGCTTTCCTGTTCGCGAGCGCAGCGACTCTGTTCGGGCTGTTCTGGCTGTTCTGGATCCTGTGGACCACTTTCCGCCGGGGCCTCGGCGCGATCAACGTCGCATTGTTCACCCAGATGACTCCGCCGCCGGGATCGACAGGCGGTCTTCTGAACGCTTTCTATGGAAGCGCGGTGATGATCGGTTTCGCAGTGATCGTCGGCGCTCCGCTCGGCGTCGCTGCCGGCACCTATCTTGCCGAACACGGCCGTTACTCGCGGCTCGCCGCGGCGGTGAGCTTCCTCAACGATGTGCTGCTGAGCGCGCCTTCGATCGTGATCGGGTTGTTCGTCTACGAGATCGTGGTTCGGACTTCGGGCCATTTCTCCGGCTATGCCGGGGCGATTGCGTTGGCGATGATCCTCCTTCCGATCGTCGTCCGTACGAGCGACGAGGCGCTTCGGCTCGTGCCCGACCAGATGCGCGAAGCCGCCTTCGCGCTCGGCGTGCCGAGGTGGCGGGTAACGGCGCAGATCCTCTACAAGGCGGCGATGACGGCGATCCTTACCGGCGTCCTCCTCGGAGTCGCCCGGATCGCCGGCGAAACCGCGCCCCTTCTTTTCACCGCGCTCAACAACCAGTTCTGGAGCGGCAGCCTGTCGGGCCCGCTGGCGAACGTGCCGGTCGTCATCTTCCAATATGCGATGAGCCCTTACGACGAGTGGCACACGCTCGCGTGGGCCGGCGCGCTGGTGTTGACCCTGTTCGTTCTGGGGCTGAACCTCGTGGTGCGGATGATCGCAAAAAGGACGTCGAAGTGATCGAGCTGATGGAATGGCGGGAAGGCGCGGCGCGGCAGTCCGAAGAGCCGCCGAAGATCGAAGTCCGCGATGTCGATTTCTTCTACGGCAAGACGCAGGCGCTGAAAAACGTCTCGCTATCCGTTCCGGTGCACGCGGTTACGGCGATCATTGGCCCGTCGGGATGCGGCAAGTCGACCCTGCTTCGGACGCTGAACCGAATTTACGAAATCTATCCGGATCAGCACGCGACGGGAGAGATCCTGATCGACGGCGCGGATATTCTCGACCGTCGTTTTCCGCTTTCGGAGCTGCGGCGGCGGGTCGGAATGGTGTTCCAGAAGCCGACTCCGTTCGCGACCTCGATCCGCAACAATGTCGCCTTTGCACTCTCCTATTACGAGCGGCTGTCCAGGTCGGAGATGGCTGATCGTGTCGAGGACGCGCTTCGCCGCGCGGCGCTGTGGGACGAGGTGAAGGACAAGCTTGGCGCCAGCGCGCTGTCGCTGTCCGGCGGACAGCAGCAACGGCTGTGCATCGCGCGGACCCTCGCCGTGCGGCCCGATGTCATCCTGCTCGACGAGCCCACCTCCGCGCTCGACCCGATCTCGACCGCGCGAATCGAGGAGCTGATTCACGAACTGCGCGGCCAGTTCACAATCGTGATCGTCACGCACAATATGCAGCAGGCGGCGCGCGTGTCGCAGCGCACGGCCTTCTTTCACCTCGGCGAGGTCGTCGAATTCGGCGACACCGCCCAGATCTTCACCAACCCTCGAGTCCAGCGAACGCAGGACTACATCACAGGCCGCTATGGCTGAGGAGCAGCAAGGGATGACGCCCTCAGGCGCACACACATTGACCGCCTTCGACGAGGACATGCGCCGGCTTCGCGAGCTTATCGCCGAAATGGGAGCGCGATCCGAAGGCGCGATTCACGAGGCGATTCGCTGCCTGATCGAGCGCGACTCCGAAGCGGCCGCGCGATTGGTCGAAGCCGACCAGGCGATCGATCGGCTGGAGGCAGAGGCGGAAGACCAGGTCGTGCGACTTATCGCACTTCGAGCGCCGATGGCGGACGACCTTCGTGATGCGCTCGCTGCGCTCAAGATCGCCGGAGTGGTCGAGCGGATCGCAGATTATGCAAAGAATATCGCGAGGCGAGTGAAGCGCCTGCCGGCGAAAGGCTCGATCGAGCCGCTTTCGCTCCTTCCGCAAATGGCGAACATGGCTTCTGCGATGGTTCACGACGTGCTCGTCGCCTTCGTCGAACGCGACGCTGCAAAAGCGAAGAAAGTGTCGGCAAGCGACGACGCTCTTGACGATTTCTACGACAGCATCTTTCGTACGCTGCTGACCTTCATGATGGAAAATCCGCAGAATATCGGGCCGTCGACCAGCCTTCTGTTCGTCGCCAAGAATCTCGA
>Ga0207667_10000113_pt1 | contig 131083 bp, 120 predicted proteins | sample KBSCornC52_FD_184301 | JGI IMG/M metagenome (GOLD analysis project Ga0207667, IMG submission 184301) | Corn rhizosphere microbial communities from Kellogg Biological Station, Michigan, USA - KBS Corn C5-2 (SPAdes) (version 2) | ecosystem: Host-associated > Plants > Roots > Rhizosphere > Soil ... | reverse complement strand
GCATCGCGAGATATGCGGCCTGCTCTTCGGTTCGTCCGATCGGATCGTGCGGGCCGAACCCGCCGACAATGTGGCCGCGCATCCGGAAGACACGTTTGAAATCGACCCTCGCGCGCTGTTCGCCGCGCTACGCGCCGAGCGGGCAGGCCGCGAGCGGGTGATCGGCCACTATCATTCGCACCCCAACGGTAGCGCCGAGCCGTCGCCGCGCGATCTGGCCGCGGCTGAGCCGGGCAAGCTGTGGCTGATTATCGGCGGGGGCATCGCGCGGCTTTGGATCATGGAAAATGGTAGATTCAGAGAATTGCAACTTGTTGTGAGGGATTGAGCGCGTCATTGCGCTCGGGCTTGGGTTAACCAAGCGCCCCTTTTTCGGAGCATCGCCTTTCATGTCCGACAACTCGGTCGAGTTCGCCAGCCTGCTTTGCTCGCGCCTGTGCCATGATCTGCTGAGCCCGGTGGGCGCGATGAACAACGGGATCGAGCTGCTTGCGGACGAGCAGGATCCCGAGATGCGCGAACGCGTGATCGAATTGCTCGCCGACAGCGCGCGCGCCTCGGCCGATCGTCTCAAATTCTTTCGCCTCGCGTTCGGCGCGGGCGGCGGCTTCGGCGAGACGCTCGACGCCAATGAGGTCAAGGTCGCGGTCCAGGGATTGGTGCGTGGCAATCCGCGGATCACGCTTGGCTGGCTGGTCGAGACGCCTGCTATTCCCAAGACTGCCGCTAAGATCCTGCTCAACCTCGTCATGGTCGCGTTCGACGCGCTGGTGCGCGGCGGGCAGCTCGACGTGGGAGTCGAGCGCGGCGAGGTGGTGGTGCGTGCCGAAGGGCCGCGTATCGTGCTCGATGCCGAAATTCGTGAGGTGCTCGCGGCGGGGCGGGGGCCGGTCACGTCGCGCACTTCGGCCGTGTGGCTGACGCGGCGTCTGGCCGAGGAGGCCGGCGGCAAACTGACGCTCGCCGATGGCGAGGAAGGCGTGTTGTTGCTGGGGGCGACGCTTCCGGGCTGACGCGGGCTTCCGCCTCAGAAAGCACGACAATCCCGACCTTAAAGTTAAGCCGATCTTTACTCTCGGCATGCGACAGCCGTTCGGAAACTGGCCGGACGGATAAACGTGGACGATCTTCTCACGGACTTCATTGCGGAAACGCGCGAGACGCTCGAAGCGCTCGCGGGCGAGATCGTGGCCTGGGAGGCGGATCCCGCCGACAAGACCCGGCTCGATGCGATTTTCCGGTTCGTCCATACGGTCAAGGGTAGCTGCGGCTTCCTCGATCTGCCGCGACTCGGCAGTCTGAGCCACGCCGCCGAGGATTGCCTTGCCGAAGTGCGTTCGGGCGCGCGCACTCCCGATGCCGCTTTGGTGAGCGCGGTGCTGGCGATCATCGACCGGATCGGCGAACTGACCGACGCGCTCGAAGCCAATGAGACTCTGCCCGAGGGCGAGGATGAATTCCTGATAGCGGCTCTGGCGAAAGGCCATGCCGCGCCGGTTGCCGAAAGTGCCGCCGCGATTTCCAAGATCAGCGTCATGCCCGCCAACGCGCAGGTCCGCACCGTCTCGCGCAGCATCCGCCTCCCGGTCGAGTTGCTCGATCGGATGATGGCGGGCGTGTCGGACATGGTGCTCGCACGCAACGAACTGTCGCGCCTGCTACGTGCAGGCGGCGGTAACAGCACCACCGATGTCGCGTTCGAGCGTCTGTCGCTCTGCGTCGGCGAAATGCGCGATGCCATTACGCGGACCCGCATGGCGCGGATCGAAGCGCTATTCGCGGCGCTGCCACGCATGGTGCGCGATCTGTCGGGGGAACTCGGCAAGACGGTCAGGCTTGAGGTCGACGGCGGCGACGTCGAACTGGACCGCGAGATGATCGAAATGATCCGCGATCCGCTGACGCATATCGTTCGCAATGCGCTGGATCATGGCATCGAGACTCCGGAGGAGCGCCGTCAGGCCGGCAAACCCGAAATGGGCCGCCTGCGTATCGGTGCACGCCAATCCGCCAACCAGATCCTGATCGAGGTCAGCGACGACGGGCGCGGCATCGATGCCGAGCGCGTCGTGCGCAAGGCGATCACGGCCGGGCTGGTCACCAGCGAGCAGGCGGCGGCGATGAACTGGTCGCGCAAGCTCGACCTGATCTTCGAGCCAGGATTGTCGACCGCCGACAAGGTGACCGGCGTGTCCGGTCGCGGTGTCGGCATGGACGTCGTCCGCGCCAATATCGAGCGGATCGGCGGCACCGTCGACATCGAGAGCAATCCCGGCCAGGGCCTGCGCCTGTCGCTCCGCGTGCCGCTGACGCTGACGATCATTCCCGCTTTGACCGTCAGCAGCAACGGCACGCTGTTCGCAATCCCGCGCTCCGCGATCGACGAACTGGTTCGTCCCAAGGGCGATCAGGTGCGGATCGAGCGTCTCGGTGGCGAGCTCGTCGTCTTCATTCGCGGCGCGCGCCTGCCCGTGGTCGATCTTGGCCGCTTCATGGGGCTGACCGATACCGCCGAGCCGGCTTTGCTGGTGGTGCTGCGTGCCGGTGGCGGCGAGCGTTACGCGCTCGGCGTCGAGGCGGTGCACGACCATGAGGAACTGGTGGTCAAGCCCGCGGCGCCCGCCTTGATGGCGAGCGGCGTCTATGCGGGCACGACCTTGCCCGACAACAGCCGGCCGATGCTGCTGCTCGACGTCGCGGGAATCGCGGCGGCGGCCAATGTCGGCCGCGACCAGAGCATGGTCGAGGAAGCGCCGGTCGAGAAGCGCAAGGTCAAGGCAGCTTTGCCAACACTTTTGTTCCGCGATCTCGACGAGGTGACGCGCGGCGTGCGCCTGTCGCTGGTCGAACGGATCGAGGATATCGCGACGGACAGCGTGATCGAGACTGGCGGGGTGCAAATGGTGCCTCTCCAGGGCCGCCTGACCAAGCTCCATAGCGCTGCAGCGCTTCCGGCCAGCGAACGGCTGCGCCTGTTGCGCCTGAGCGACGGCGAGAGCGCGATCGCTTATGCGATCGATCAGGTGATCGACGTGGTCGAGCTGCAGGCCGAACTCGCACCCACACCCGTCGCGGGCCCGATTGCGGGCGTGGTGCTGCACGACGACAATCCGGTCGAGCTGCTCGATCCATTCTGGCTGTTCACCAACGGATCTACCGCGCCCGCCAACGACGATTCGCCACTCTGCCTGGTTGCCGACGCGGACGATCCGTGGGCACGGGAAGTACTTGCGCCCTTGCTCGGCGCGGCCGGCTATCGCGTCATGTTCGCGGGCGAACCGACCGACGATCGCGTTTCTGTCGTCGTGACCAGCACCGGCCATATGCCCGAAGGCGTTGATGCGCCGGTGGTGCGGCTGCGCGGCACGCCCGACCATAATGGCGACGAGAGCATCTACCGCTACGATCGCGATGGACTGCTGAGCGCGCTGCGCCGGCATGTCGCAGGGGGGAAGTAAGATGGCGCTCTATCTGATAGCGCGGATCGACCAGGAGGTTGTCGCGCTGCCCGCGACCGAGATCGGCTCCGTGGTGGAGGTCGACCAGATCGCCGCGGTGCCGCGCGTGCCGGCGCATGTCGCGGGCCTGTTCGCGCTGCGCAGCCGCGTGCTGACCGTGATCGACACGCGCAGCTCGCTCGATCTCGGAACGATCGATCGCGATGCGGCGATGACGGCAGTGATCGTCGAATGCGACGGCCATAGCTACGCATTGCTCGTCGACGAGGTCGAGGACGTGATCGAGGCGGGCCAGCCCGAGCCGTGCCCTGCGCTGCTTTCGACGTCGTGGCGCCGCGCCGCCAAGGGCACGATCCGCCGTGGCGAAGATGCGATTCTGCTGATCGATCCGGCGGTCGTGGTTGCCGGGCCCGAACCGCTCGCGGCCTGATCCACCCCTTTCGATGCACCAAAAACTGCAAAAATTTCCCCGTTAACGCGATCCTTACCCGGCCCGCATAATCTCCAGATTGAAACGCTAAGGCGAGGACGACCAAATCATGAAAAGCTGCCTGGTAGTCGACGACTCCAAGGTTATCCGTAAAGTCGCACGGCATATCCTCGAAACGCTTGATTTCACGGTCGACGAGGCCGGTGATGGGCAAGAGGCCTTGACCGCCTGCATCGCGTCCGCTCCGGACGTTATCCTGCTCGACTGGAATATGCCGGTGATGAGCGGGATCGAATTCCTGCGCGTGCTCGGTGAGACCGACCTGCCGCACCGCCCGAAGGTCGTCTTCTGCACGACCGAAAACGGAATGGGTCACATTCGCGCGGCGATCGACGCCGGGGCCGACGAATATGTGATGAAGCCATTCGATCGGGAAACGCTCGAAAGCAAGCTTCAGATCGTCGGCGTCGCCTGAGGCGAACGCCGTGCTGGCTACGCTTCCTGCGCAAGCGGGGCGCCCGACAAGCGCACGCTCATCCGCCCCCATCCGGGTGATGATCGTCGACGATTCGGTTGTCGCACGCGCGGTGCTCAGCCGCGTCCTCGCCGATCATGACGATATCGAAGTCGTCGCCCAGGCCGGAAGCGCCGACTCGGCCCGCCGTATTCTCGACGAGAAAAAGGTCGACATCATCCTGCTCGACCTGGAAATGCCGGGCGTGTGCGGCCTCGCGGCCCTGCCCGAGCTGATCCAGCATGGCGATGGGGCGCGTGTACTGATCGTGTCCTCAGCCTGTGCCGATGGCGCCGCCTCCAGCATCGCCGCGTTGCGCCTCGGCGCCGCGGACACGTTGCTCAAGCCCGGTGCCGCGCAATTTACCAGCCGCTTCGGCGAAGATCTGATCGATCGGCTCCGCCGGATCGCACGGCCGGGCAAGGTCGAGCCGCAGGCGCGTAGCGCGCATGGCGGCAGTCCGGCGCCGCGGGTTTCGACGCGTCGGCTCGAATGCCTCGGGATCGGCTCCTCGACCGGCGGGGTCCATGCGTTGGCCCGCTTCTTTGGTGCGCTACCGCCAAGCTTCACGACGCCGATCCTGATCACGCAGCATCTGCCCGAACCTTATATGCCCTATTTTGCGGGGCAATTGGCCGAGATGACGGGTCGCCCGACCCGCCTCGGCGCGCCGGGATTGCAGCCGCAACCGGGCGAATTGCTGCTCGCCCCGGGCGATGCCCATATGACCTTGGTTCAGACCGGGCCGGTGATCCACGTCCGGCTCGAGCGCAAGCGCTCGGCTTCCGGCTGCCTGCCGTCGGTCGATCCGATGCTCGCCTCGATCGGCAAAATCTATGGCGCCGCCGCCGTTGGCGTGATTTTGAGCGGCATGGGCCGCGACGGGCTGCTCGGCGCCGGCGATCTGGTCGCCGCTGGCGGCTCGGTGCTGGCCCAGGATGAGGCGACCTCGGTAGTATGGGGCATGCCCGGCGCGGTCGCGAATGCGCGGCTGGCGCAGGCGATATTGCCGCCCGACGAACTCGCGCGCCGCATCGCCGCCTGGAGCGAGGGTGATGCCGCGTGGAAATGACCCCGCTCGCCGCGCGGTCGCTCGCGGGGCTGCTCGAACAGATGACCGGTCAGCAACTCGCCACGGCGCGACGCTGGCGGATCGAGACCGTGCTTCAACCGGTCATGCGCAAATATAATATATCGAGCCTTGATATGCTTGCAGGATTGGCATCGCAGCCCGGTTCCGCGCTGCGCGAAGACGTGGTCGAGGCTTTGCTCAACCATGAAACGAGTTTCTACCGCGATCTGTCGGTCTTCAAGGCGATCGGCGACGAGGTTCTCCCCGCGCTGGCTGAAGCTCGCGCGGCCACAAAGAAGCTCCGTATCTGGTCCGCAGGCTGCTCGACGGGTCAGGAAGTCTATTCGCTCGCCTTTCTGTTCTCGAACCAGAAAGCGCGCTGGGACGACTGGCAGATCGATATCCTTGGCACCGACGTTTCACCTCAGGCGGTCGCACAGGCGCGCAACGGCATTTACTCGCAGTTCGAGGTCCAGCGCGGGTTGCCGATCGGTGATCTGATCGCACGCTTCGACCAGGAAGGCGACGATTGGCGTATCCGGTCGATGCTGAAAGCGCGGACCAGCTTTGCCGTGCACAACCTGCTCGATCCGGCGCCCGGCGGCCGTTACGACATCATCCTCTGCCGCAACGTATTGCTCTATTTCTCGGCCGAACGGCAGCGCGCGGTGCTGGATCGCCTGGCCAGTGCGATCACGCCCGATGGCATGCTGATCCTGGGCGCGGGCGAGACGCTGCTCGGCCAGACCGTGGCCTTCACGCCTGATCCCCAGTTGCGCGGAATCTATCGTCCTCAGCTATCCATCTGAAAAAGCTGACGCGGGCGCGTCCACGCGTTATGCGTCACTTCACATGACCGACGGCATAATCGACCATCCTTCGCCCAATTTCGATGCGCGCAAGCTGCCGATCAGCATCGTTGTGATTCATTATACCGGCATGGTCGACGCCGCCTCCGCGCTTAAGCGGCTGTGCGATCCAGCCTCCAAAGTCTCGAGTCATTATCTGATTGCGGAGGACGGCCAGGTCTATCGACTGGTCCACGAAACCAAACGTGCGTGGCATGCCGGCAGGGCACATTGGCGCGGGATCGACGACGTCAATTCGGCCTCGATCGGGATCGAACTGGTCAATCCGGGCCACGAAAATGGCTACCGCCCCTTTGCCGAGGCGCAAATGGAGGCGCTGATTCCGCTGATGGTCGGGATCACGCGCCGCTATGGCATCACGCGTGGCAACATCGTCGGCCATTCGGATATCGCGCCCGCACGCAAGCACGATCCGGGCGAATTGTTCGACTGGGAAAGGCTGGCGCGCGTGCGTCTCGCTTTGCCGCGGCCGAACAAATATCTGACCGATCCGCTGTGGAGCGACGCGAGTTTCCTGCTCGCGCTCGAACGTTTCGGCTATGACGTGGTCGACGCGGAAGCTGCCGTGCGGGCCTTTCAGCGCCGTTTTCGGCCCGAGATCATCGACGGTGTGATCGACGGCCAGTGCCGCGCCATCCTGCTCTCGTTGTTGACGGGAGGCGACAAGGGCGCGGAGGAACGCGTCGCGCGTAAGAGCTGAAGACCGCAGTTCGGCTTGCTGAACCAAATAGACGCCTGCTATGCCCGCCGACGCCAGAGGGCCGGGCGGCCGCCGGCATGCGCAAGCGTGCGGGAGGAAAGTCCGGGCTCCGCAGAGTGAAGGTGCCGGGTAACGCCCGGCGGGGCGCGGGGAGACCTTCGCCTTAGGGACAGTGCAACAGAAAGCAGACCGCGTGCGCTTCGGCCGCGCAAGGGCGAAAGGGTGCGGTAAGAGCGCACCGCGTTTCCGGTAACGGCGACGGCACGGTAAACCCCACCTGGAGCAAGACCGAGTAGGGATGGCATATGGGGTGACTCGCCCCCGTCGTCCGGGTTGGTTGCTTGAGGCGGCGCGCGAGCGTCGTCCTAGAGGAATGGTCGCCCAGTTCCGGTGCAAACCGGAATGGACAGAACCCGGCTTACAGGCCCTCTGGCGATTTTTCGGCGGCTTCGGCCATGGCCTATTCACGCTAAGCCCCTATGTAGGCCGCGATGGCGAAATCGACCCGATCCAATGACTGGGGATTCCCCCGCTGGCGTGGCTATGGCAGCGAGCGCGGGACGACCAAGGTACGCCTGTGCGACCGTGAGGGCTGCGATCGGCCGGGCGATCGGCCCGCCCCCAAATCGCCCAACAGCCCCGAGCGTTGGTATTTCTGCGAGGAACATGCCGCCGAATATAATCGCAACTGGGATTATTTTGCCGGGCTGACCGCCGAGGAGGCTGCCGCGCGCGAAGCCAATGAGCGCCGCGATGCTTCGGGCTTCAGCGATGCCAAATTCTACGGTTGGGGCGGCCCCGGCGACGGCACCCGCTCGCGTGACGAGATGCGTGCGCTCGCGATATTGGAACTCGAAAGCGACGCGACGTTCGAGGATGTGAAGGCGGCCTGGCGCAGGCTCGCCAAGGCCAACCACCCCGATGCGCGCCCTGACGACGCAGAGGCGGCTGAACGCTTCCGCTCGGTGCAGGCGGCGTGGGACGTGCTGCGCCAGGCCGAGGAACGCCGCGCGGCGTGATCGTGCAGGCGGTTACGCCGATCGAGCAGGTCGAGGCGCGGCTTGGGCTGGGCAAGCCTGAGGGCGCCGCCAGAAATAGTCAGGCGTAACGTGCCGCGGTCTCGCGAATCAAGGCGATCATGTTGGGAATACCCTGCGTCCGGTTGGACGAAAGCTGGCGCGTCAACTCGAAGGGGCCGAGCGCCCCTTCAATGTCTGCCGCGCCGATCTCCGCGGGCATCCGATCCTGCACCGTCAGCAGCACCAGCGCGATGATGCCCTTGGTGATGGCGGCATTGCTGTCGGCTAGGAAGTGAAGCCGGCCGTCCTCGGCGCGTGTGGGATAGACCCAGACCGAAGCGGAGCAGCCGCGAACCAAAGTGGCGTCGGTCTTGAGCGCCTCGGGCATCGGCTCCAGCTCGCGGCCGAGCTCGATCAGCAGCCGGTAGCGGTCGTCGGCGTCGAGAAAGCTGTAATCTTCGAGCAGGCTGTCGATGCGGGACATATCCCGTGCGGCTAGCAGAGCATTTCCTTGCGAGGAAGGCTGGACGGGCGGGGCCGGGCTACGCTAGGGGCGCTGCCAGTGCGGGTGTGGTGAAACTGGTAGACGCGCCGGACTCAAAATCCGGTTCCGCAAGGAGTGTCGGTTCGAGCCCGACCACCCGCACCACTTTTTGGACGACCCTCGAGATGACGCCCCCGCTCGGGATTGGGAGTAGGGTGCCCGCGCCATGACGCGGAATTGGTATGGCGGGAACGTATCCCGTTTTCAGGAAGAGGGGCGCGGGAGGCGCAATTGCCGCGACCCGCGTTTGACCTTACCTAAGTAAGCCATGACCACCACCGTCGCCGAACTGTCGACTCGTGCCCGTGACGTGTTCCGGATGGTGGTTGAATCATATCTGGATACGGGTGCACCGATCGGATCGCGCACGATTTCGCGTTTCGGCGGGCTTAACCTCTCCCCCGCCTCGATCCGCAACGTGATGCAGGATCTCGAGGAAATCGGTTTATTGGCGGCGCCCCATACGTCGGCCGGCCGCATGCCGACGGAAAGCGGCCTGCGCCTGTTCGTCGATGGCATGATGCAGACCGCCGAGCCTTCGCCGCAGGAGCGCGCTGCGATCGAGGCGCAGGCGCGGGGACCCGTGGAGGACGCCTTGGCTGCCACCAGCCATGTCCTTTCGGGTTTGTCCGCTTGCGCCGGTCTGGTGATGGTGCCGCGCGGCGAGCCGGTGCTGCGCCAATTTTCTTTCCTGCCGCTCAATCACGGTCAGGCGGTCGCCGTGCTGGTCGGCGCGGACGGATCGGTCGAGAATCGCGTGGTCGATTTGCCGCAGGGCGTCGGCCCTTCCGCGTTGAATGAAGCGGCCAATTATATCAGCGGTCGCTTGTCTGGCCTGACTTTGGGCGAGGCCCAGGTAACGCTCGCTGACGAGATCGCGCGCGGCAGATCGGCGCTCGATGCCGCCGCCCAGAGCCTGGTGCAGCGTGGACTGGCGATCTGGTCGGAAGATGGATCGCGCCGCCCGGTGATGATCGTGCGCGGGGCCGCCAATCTGATCGACGCTACTGCGGCAGAGGATCTGGAACGCGTGCGGCAATTGCTCGACGAGATCGAAGGCAAGGAAGAGATTGCCCGCCTGCTCGACAGCGCGCGCGGCGCCCGGGCGATGAAAATCTTCATTGGATCGGAAAACAAGCTGTTCGCGTTATCCGGTTCGTCGGTAATAGCCGCACCCTATCACGGCGCGGATGGTCGCGTGGTTGGCGTGGTGGGGGTTATCGGGCCGACGCGATTGAACTATGCGCGCGTCGTTCCCATGGTGGATTTCACCGCACAAACACTGACGAGATTGATGGCATGAACGAAGATACGACCACCCCCGAAGCCGAAGACCTGCGCGAAGAGACCGCCGCGGACGCTCCGGAAGTGGCAGAGCATGACGCCGCGGCCGGCTTGCATGCCGAGCTCGAGGATATGCGCCGGCAACTGCTTTACGCACAGGCCGAGACACAGAATGTCCGCCGCCGCATGGAAAAGGACGCGCAGGATGCACGCGCTTACGCCGCGACCAACTTCGCGCGCGATGTTCTGTCGGTCGCCGACAACCTGGCGCGTGCGTTGACCGCGATTCCGCCGGCGATGCGCGAGCAGGAAGGGACCAAGGCTTTGGTCACCGGCATCGAAATGACCGTCAAGGAACTGGAGAACGTCTTCCAGCGCAATGGCATCACTAAGATCGAAAGCATCGGCACGCCGCTGGATCCCAATCGCCATCAGGCGATGGTCGAGCTGCCGAGCGATCAGCCGGCGGGCACGATCGTGCAGGAGATGCAGGCGGGCTACATGATCAAGGATCGGCTGTTGCGTCCGGCTCTGGTCGGCGTCGCCAAGGCATCCGAGCAGCCGCGCGTCGATCTGGAGGCCTGAGGAGGAGCGGGATTCAGGTGGCGCGTGCGGGGCGCGCCCTTCGCATGGTTTCCAGAATGAGCGCGGCGCGATGTCGATGCATGGCCGCGTGCGTCCGCGCCGCCGCAAAATCGAGCCCTTGAAGCCCAAGCTGTTCGAGCTTGGCAGGCTCGGCTGCGGCGTTCTTCATCGCTTGGGCGAGCTCGGAGGGGTCCGCCACCTTGAAGACGCTGCCAGCCCCGCTCTGCTCGATCAGCTCGACATTGGCAGACGTGGAACTCGCTATCACCGGGATTCCGCGCGCAAACGCGTCGAACATGACTCGGGGTTGCTCGTCCGATCGCGTCGGCAGGATCAGCGCCGAATAAGCGTCCAGCAGTGCGGAAAACTCGTCCCCGTAAGATACTTGGGGGAGAAGGCGAATCTGTTCGGGAAGCTCGCGGGCGGCGGATTGGCAGAGTTCGATCAATTCGCCGCTGCCAACTATGTCGACCTGACAGCGCGTCGATCGAATGGCCTGGATCAGGTCGGTAACGCCCTTCTGCTCGGTCAACCGGCCTGCGAAAAGAAAGCGGCCGTTCTTTTTGCGCCACTTTTCCTGAGCTGCGGGAACGCTCAACAACTGCGAGGCATCCACCCAGGTCGCAGGCGTGATATAGGTCTGACCTCGGGGGGAGGTCGCCAGCGAGTCCCGATATTCGCTGGTCGTGAAGAGCGCCAAATCGCAAGAGTTGACGCAAACCGTATTGAGTCTTTCGATGACCGCGGCCTTCATCCGTTTGGGCAGCGAAGCTCCCCGCGGCACGCGCCAGAAGCTGGATTCGATGATCGTCAAAAGGAAGCGCCGACGAAGGCGGGCGATTGGCGTTGCCAACCAGCCCATCGGATAAGGCCACCCTCCCAGGCCGACGTGGACCAGCTTTGCACGGGCGATCGCGTGCCACAGCTTGACTGCCAGTATCGGCGCTGCCGGATAAAGCCGGTGACCGGGCGGCCCGGCCGAAATGATCCTAATGCCCTCGATGGAAAGCCAATCCGCCGGAGGCGTCTCGTCGCGAATGGGGCAGAATAAGGTCAGGTCGGGAATATATTCCCTGTGGAGTAACAGGTCTTTTGCCCACAGCGGGTCTGCCCAATAGCGTCCGGCATGCCTCGTCAGGGGAAGATTCAGCACCATCAAATAGGGCACGCATATCTGGTCTGGCCAAGGCGCTGCATCTTCGTCTTGCCCTTGGGCCATGTTGTGGTGGCTTTCTGATGTTGCCGTCGACCGCTGATTGCGATTCGGACTTGGAGGTCGCTTGCCACTTTGCGCAAAGCCGCATGGGTTCGACAAGGCCCGCGTCACTGATCCCGAAGGTTGGTCGGCCTTGCATTGGCCAGCCCCTCCAATCCGGCGTCCCGGACGAGTTGCGCGATCGTCTCGTCGGGGTTGCCCGCAAGGCAGCCCAGAAACAGATGTTCCACGATCATCGCCTGTTGCTCGATGCCATAATCGAGCAGGGGGCGTCCGGGCTCGATCCGATAGGAATAGCGGCAAAACGGATGGCGACGGACCAGCAGGCAAAGGCCGCGCTGATGCTGCCAGACATGGGTCAGTTCATGCACGAACAAGGCTTGGAGGTGGGCTGGTCCCTTGCTGAAATCCGCGCGCCATAACCCGCCATCGGGATGAAACCAGATATGGCCGTCCGGGGCCATGGCGACGTTACGCGGTTGGAGCGGAAACCATCGCGCGCGGTGGATGCGGACCGGATCGGGATCGAGCGATCGCCCGAACATGCTCGCGACCAAAGCGCGCTCGCCCGGCGTGAGCGGCCGTCCAGGGTCGCGGCTGAACCGGATCAATAAGGCGCATCCCCGCCGGCGGGCACGGTCTTGGCTTCGGCCTCTGCGGTGGTACCGTCGGAGAATCCGAGGCGGATCGGCACCGCCGTGCCCGGCTTCACCGCGGGATCGAGCCCGAACAACATCGCATGATTACCCCCCGGCATGAACTTCACTGTCTCGCCCGCAGGGACATCGACGTGATCGAGCGGCGTCATGCTCGTCATGCCCGCCATGCCGCGCATATTCTGGTGCATCTCGGTCTTCGCCGCCAGCGCGCTCTCCAGACGCACGAGCGTCTTGGCGCTGCGGCCGCCTTGAACGGTGAAATAGGCCGCGGCCGGCTGGCCGGAGACGGCAGGGAGACGCACCCAGGCGTCGGTCACCTTCGGGTCAGCGTTGCGCATATGGCAGCCGGCGAGCAGCAGCAGCGGGGCGAGGAGGGTTGAGCGGCGATTCATATCGCCCCCTCTAGGCGCTTAATAGCGGCGGAAACAGGCAGGATGCGATCTCTTGCGGTGGGTTTTCGCCTACCTATATCGGCTGACGTTACATGCCGCTTGGGGACATGCGCTTGCCTGTTGAGGGGGCGCGCCGGGTGGCAGAACAGGGTATCTGCAAGAGGATTACAATGGCTAAAGTTATCGGGATCGACCTTGGTACCACCAACAGCTGCGTCGCCGTCATGGAAGGCGGCAAGCCCAAGGTGATCGAGAATGCCGAGGGTTCGCGCACCACGCCTTCGATCGTCGCCTTCGCCAAGGATGGGGAGCGACTGATCGGCCAGCCGGCCAAGCGCCAGGCGGTCACCAACCCCGACAACACGATTTTCGCGGTGAAGCGGCTGATCGGTCGCCGCTTCGACGACCCGATCACCAAGAAGGACACCGAGCTGGTCCCCTATCACATCGTGAAGGGTGCGAACGGCGACGCGTGGGTCCAGGCGGGTGGCGAGGATTATTCGCCCAGCCAGATTTCGGCCTTCACGCTCCAGAAGATGAAGGAAACCGCCGAGAGCTATCTTGGCGAGACCGTCACCCAGGCGGTGATCACGGTTCCGGCCTACTTCAACGACGCACAGCGCCAGGCGACCAAGGACGCCGGCAAGATTGCGGGTCTCGAAGTGCTGCGCATCATCAACGAGCCGACTGCAGCCGCGCTCGCCTACGGGCTTGAGAAGGACACCAACAAGACGATCGCGGTCTACGACCTGGGCGGCGGCACGTTCGACGTTTCGGTGCTGGAGATCGGCGACGGCGTGTTCGAGGTGAAGTCGACCAACGGCGACACTTTCCTGGGCGGTGAGGATTTCGATGCCAAGCTGGTCGAATATCTCGCCGACGATTTCAAGAAGGCCGAAGGCATCGATCTGACCAAGGATCGTCTCGCTCTCCAGCGCCTGAAGGAAGCCGCCGAGAAGGCGAAGATCGAGCTGTCGTCCGCACAGACGACCGAGGTCAACCTGCCCTTCATCACCGCCGACGCGACCGGTCCGAAGCATTTGGTCAAATCGATCAGCCGCACCGATCTGGAGCGCCTGGTCGAGGATCTGATCAAGCGCACGATCGAGCCGATGAAGAAGGCGCTCGCCGATGCCGGCCTCAAGGCCGATCAGATCGACGAGGTTGTCCTTGTCGGCGGTATGACCCGCATGCCCAAGGTGCGCGATGCGGTGAAGAACTTCTTCGGCAAGGAGCCGCATACCGGCGTCAACCCCGACGAGGTGGTGGCAATCGGCGCGGCGGTGCAGGCCGGCGTGCTTCAGGGCGACGTCAAGGACGTGCTGCTGCTCGACGTGACCCCGCTGTCGCTGGGCATCGAGACTTTGGGCGGTATCATGACCAAGATGATCGACCGCAACACGACCATTCCGACCAAGAAGAGCCAGGTCTATTCGACCGCGGACGACAACCAGAATGCGGTCACGATCCGGGTCTTCCAGGGCGAGCGCGAGATGGCGGCGGACAACAAGATGCTCGGCCAGTTCGATCTGGTCGGTATCCCGCCCGCGCCGCGCGGCGTGCCGCAGATCGAGGTCACGTTTGACATCGACGCGAACGGCATCGTCAACGTCAGCGCCAAGGACAAGGGCACTGGCAAGGAGCAGCAGATCAAGATCCAGGCTTCGGGCGGTCTCTCGGACGCCGACATCGACCAGATGGTCAAGGATGCCGAGCAGTTCGCGGAAGAGGACAAGAAGCGTCGTGCCGCGGCGGAAGCCAAGAACAACGCCGAAAGCCTGATCCACTCCACCGAAAGCCAGCTCAACGAGCATGGTTCGAAGATCGACGCGGAGCTCAAGGCCGAGATCGAGGCGGCGGTTGCTGCCACGAAGACCGCGGTCGAAGGCGGCAATGCCGACGAGATGACCGAAAAGACCCAGGCTTTGTCGCAGGCCGCGATGAAGATGGGTCAGAAGATCTACGAGGCCGAACAGGCGGCGGGTGCCGCAGCCGGTTCGGGCGAAGGCGAGGCCAAGGCGTCCGACGAGGATGTGGTCGACGCCGAATTCTCGGAAGTCGACGATACGAAGTAAACGAACCCTCAGCCCCTCTCCCCTTGCGGGAGAGGGGTTTGGGGAGAGGGGGAGTAGGAGGTTGAAGCTGACGCTGCGTCGTTTGCGCGACCCCTCTCCCAACCCTCTCCCACAAGGGGAGAGGGCTTAAGGTGCCAATGGCTGAAGTAGATTTATACGAATTGCTCGAGGTCGAGCGAACTGCGGATGAGAAGACGATCAAGACGTCCTATCGTCGTCTCGCGATGGAATGCCATCCGGACCGCAATCCGGGCTGTGAAAAGTCGGAAGCGAAGTTCAAGGCGATCAGCCACGCCTATGACGTGCTCAAGGACCCGCAGAAGCGCGCGGCCTATGATCGCTACGGCCATGCCGCCTTCCAGAATGGCCATGGCGGTGGCGGACAGCAGGGCTTCGACGGCTTTGCCGATATTTTCGAAAACATCTTCGGCGAATTCATGGGCGCAGGCCGCGGCGGCGGGCGCTCCTCGGTCCAGCGTGGCGCCGATCTGCGCTATGATCTGGAAATCACGCTCGAGGAGGCTTTCCACGGCAAGACGGAGGAAGTGCGCGTCGATGTCGCCGCGAAATGCGAGACCTGCGCAGGCACCGGCGCCAAACCCGGCACCAGCGCCAGGGGCTGCGCGACCTGCCATGGCCATGGCAAGGTGCGCGCGCAGCAGGGCTTCTTCGTAATCGAGCGTGTCTGCCCGACCTGCCATGGCAAGGGCGAAGTAATCAGTGAGCCGTGCGGCGATTGCCGGGGCGAGGGCCGTTACGAGCGTTCCAAGACGCTCCAGGTGAAAATTCCGCCAGGCGTGGACGAGGGTACGCGGATCCGCATGCAGGGTGAGGGCGAGGCGGGTGCGCGCGGCGGCCCGCCGGGCGATCTCTATATCTTCCTCCACGTGAGCCGCCATGCGCTTTTCCAGCGTGAGGGCACGACCCTGTTCGCTCGCGCGCCGATCAGCTTCTCGACCGCCGCGCTCGGCGGTTCGATCACCGTGCCCGGCCTCGACGGCCAAGCGCACGAACTCCGCATTCCGCCGGGCATCCAGCCGGGCAAGCAGCTTCGTCAGCGCGGTGCGGGCATGCCGGTCCTGAACGGCCGCGGGCATGGGGACATGGTGGTCCAGATCGAGGTCGAGACCCCGACCAAGCTCACCCAGCGCCAGCGCGAATTGCTCGAGGAATTCCGATCGACCGAGACAGGCGAGGAATGCCCCGAGGCCAGTGGTTTCTTCTCGCGGCTGAAGGGCATGCTCGCGGGCGATTGATCTGGTAAATCGTCATTGCGAGGACCCCCGACGAGAGCCGGGGGATGAAGCGACCCGGGCCTGCGCTGTCCGCCGGGTTCGGGCCTGGATTGCTTCGCTACGCTCGCAATGACGAAGTCCTAATCCTTGGGCTTACCCAGCACGAAGCCCTGATAAGCATTCCTGAATTCGGGCAGCGCTTCGCAAGCCTTGCTATGCTTCTTGAGCGCCTTGAAGGCATCAAGGTCGAATCGGCCGGGCAGGGCTTCGCGCAGGAAGCACAGCGTGGTTCCGATCATGACGTCCGCATGGCTCAGCCGCTCTCCGAACAGCCAGGGTGTCGTTCGGGCAGCGGATTCACGGTCGAGCAAGGCCAGCGTGTTCGCCACCTGATTTTGCATCCGTTCGCGCCAGAAGGGCTTGGCCCCTTCGTGGAAGGCGGCTTCGTAGATTAGTGCCACGGCTTTTTCCGCCACGCCGGCGGCAAAGGCCGCCAGGCGCAGCACTTCGCCTTGCTGCGGCCAGCTGCGACTCAGGAACGCCCCGAACCCCGCCATATGATCCAGCAATTGTATGATCGTGCCGCTGTCGGTGAACGCCTCGCGCTCGACTGTAACGAGCGTCGGAACGCGCATCAGCGGATTGACCTCGGCAATCTTGTCCGCGTCGCCGACTGCCGACCAGGGCCGGTGCTCATAGCCGATCTTGTAAAGCTGCAGCGTGACCGCGACGCGCCGGACGAAGGGCGAATCATATTGCCCGATCAGGATCATACTTGCCCCCAATTCCCCTTGGATGAGGCCCTAAACCATATTCCCGTGGGCGCGGCCAGAAGGGATCGATGGCGCCCGGACGCGTTGTCTCCTATCTGGCTGAAATGCCCCGTCGCCCCCCGCCCGGTCTGCCCACCCGTCAGCAGATCCTAGACTTCATCGCCAGCAGCACCACGCCCGCGGGCAAGCGCGAGATTGCGCGTGCCTTCGGCCTCCACGGCAATGAGAAGATCCAGCTCAAGGCCTTGCTCAAGGACATGGCCGACGAAGGCCTGATCGACAGCGCCCCCGGGCGCGCTTTCCACAAGATGGGCGGCGTGCCCAAGGTCACCGTGCTGCGCATCGTCGACATCGACGATAGCGGCCAGGCGGTCGGCGTTCCCGATGTCTGGCATGCCGACACGCCGCCGATCCGGCTGCGCGTGATCGAGCACGGCAAGCGCGGTGCGGCCCTCGCGGTCGGCGACCGCGTGCTCGCCCGCACCGAGGAAGCGGGCAAGGGCTGGGTCGCGCATCCGATGAAGAAACTCGCGCGCGGCGAGGAACAGGTGCTCGGCGTGCTCCACAAGGAAGGCGACCGCCTGTGGCTGAAGCCGGTCGACAAGCGCGAGCGGCGTGAGCTGATGGTATCTGATGCGGGCGATGCGCAGGTCGGCGATCTGGTGCTGGCCGAGAAAGCCGGTCGGCCGCCGCGTATCACCGCGCGCGTGACCGAACGGCTGGGCGAACCCTTCGCACCGCGCAGCTTCAGCCTGATCGCGATCCACAAGCATGGCATCCCGGACGTTTTCTCCGAGGAGACGATCGCCGAAGCGGTGAAGGTGGCGAAGCAGCCGTTGGGCGAGGAGCGCGAGGATCTGCGCCATTTGCCGATCGTCGCGATCGACCCGGCGGACGCGCGCGATCATGACGATGCGGTCTGGGCGGCCGAGGACGACGACCCTGCCAATGAGGGCGGCTTCCGCGCGATCGTGGCGATTGCTGATGTCAGCTTTTACGTACGGCCGGGTTCGGACCTCGATCGCGATGCGCGGCGGCGCGGCAATAGCGTCTATTTCCCCGACCGGGTCGTGCCGATGCTGCCCGAGGAATTGTCGGCGGATATCTGCTCGCTCAAGGAAGGCGCCGACCGCGCGGCGCTCGTTTGCCACCTCGTAATCTCGGCGGACGGAGCACTTAAGAGCTGGAAGTTCACGCGGGCGGTTATCCGGGTTGCGTCCAATATGGCCTATGAGGATGCTCAGGCGGCGATCGACGCGAATGCCGGGCCGCTGCTCGAAGAATCGCTCAAGCCGCTTTGGGCCTGTTGGAAAGCGCTTGCCAAAGCCCGCGACAAACGCGCGCCGCTCGAGCTGGATTTGCCCGAGCGTCGCGTCGTGCTCGATGAAAAGGGCAGGATCGTCTCGGTCGCGGCCCGCGAGCGGCTCGATGCGCACCGGCTGATCGAGGATTATATGATCGCGGCCAACGTTGCCGCCGCGAAGGCGCTCGAGGCGAAGAAGGCGCCGGTCATGTACCGTATCCACGAGCCGCCGAGCCGCGAGAAGCTGACCGCGCTCAAGGATTATCTCGACACGTTCGGGATCAGTTTCGCGCTGGGGCAGGTGATCAAGCCCGAGACGTTCAACCATTTGCTCGAACGGATCGGGGAACGCGACGAGCGGCCGCAGATCATGGAGCAGGTGCTGCGTACGCAAACCCAGGCTTATTACGGGCCGGCCAATGCGGGCCATTTCGGTCTGGCGCTCAGCAGCTATGCGCATTTCACCAGCCCGATCCGCCGTTATGCCGATCTGCTGGTCCATCGCTCGCTGGTCGGTGCCTGGAACCTCGCGCCCGCGGTCGGCCAGACGCGTCTGCCGGTGGAAGACGAGGCCGCCTTCGGGCGCATTGGCGAGGCGATCAGCGCTGCCGAGCGCCGTGCGATGGAAGCGGAGCGCGAGACGCTCGACCGTTATGTCGCCGCCTATCTCTCGACCAAGGTCGGTGAACTGGTCGACACCCGTATCACCGGCGTCCAGCCGTTCGGCTTCTTCGCGACGGTGGAAGGGCTGGGCGGCGACGGGCTGGTCCCGGTCTCCACCCTGGGGCGCGAATATTTCCGCTATGACGAAGCATCGCAATCGCTGGAGGGCGAGGAGAGCGGCACGCGCTACACGCCCGGCATGAAGCTCAAGCTCAAGCTGGCCGAGGCCAACCCGATTTCGGGCGCGCTGCGGTTCGAGGTCGAAGGGGCCGAACCCTCACTCCGTTCGCCGCAACGCAAACGCAGCGACCGCATCGCCCCTCGACGCGGGCGGCCGACGAACATTAGACACAATAACAGACGAAAATAGGAGACGGGGATGCGGGCGATCTGGAAGGGGGCGTGCGCACTGGCCTTGGCCGCGCTGACGGCCGGGACTGCGATGGCAGCCAAACCCGGATCGTCCGCGTGGGACGCGCAGCGCCGGCTCGATCGCGGCGTCAACATCATCGGCTACGACCCGCTCTGGAAGGATTTCAAGAACGGGCGGTTCAAGACCCCCCATTTCTACACGATCCGCGAGGCGGGATTTTCGAGCGTGCGCGTGGTGCTTCAGGCGTTCGATCATATGGATGCGCACAATCGGCTGTCGCAGAAGTGGCTCGACACGCTCGACTGGGCGGTCAACGGTGCGACGCACGCCGGGCTCAACGTGATCATCGACGAGCACGACTTCGACAAATGCAGCGACAATGTCGATGCCTGCCACGACAAGCTGGTCGCCTTCTGGAAGCAGGTCGGCAACCACCTGCGCAAGCAGGGCGACAATGTGCTGTTCGAGCTTTTGAACGAGCCGCATGGCGGGCTGGATGCGGCGCATTGGAACAGCCTGCTGGCCGAACTGATCACGGTCGTGCGCCGCGACAATCCGACGCGCAATCTGGTGATCGGGCCGACGCAGTGGAACAATTTCCACCAACTCGACACGCTGGAATTGCCGGAAAAGGACCGGCACATCATCGTGACCTTCCATTATTACGACCCGATGCGTTTCACCCATCAGGGCGCGAGTTGGGTTCCCGCTTTCGCGCATGTTTCAGGCGTGACCTGCTGCACGGCGGAGGAGCGGGCGAAGATCGACAGCGATTTCGACGAGGTCGCAGCCTGGTCCAAAGTGCATGACCGCCCGATCCTGCTCGGCGAATTCGGCGCGCGCGAGGGCGGCGACATGGCCTCGCGCGTCGCCTGGACGAGCGCGGTCGCGCGTTCGGCCGAACGCCACGGCTTCGCCTGGGCCTATTGGCAGTTCGATAGCGACTTCATCGTTTATGACATGAAGAAGAAGGATTGGGTCCGCCCGATCCTGAAGGCGCTGATCCCCAACCGGGATTGATGGCAGGTAGGCGTACGCGTTCGACACTGGGAGATGCGGTCATGTACATATGCGGACTGGTGATTGCGGTTCCCGAGGACAAAAAGGACGCCTATCGTCTCTGGGCGGAACGCAGCGCGGCGGTCTTCAAGCGCTATGGCTGTATCGAAATCGTCGAATCCTGGGAGGATTTCGTCCCCGATGGCAAGCAGACCGATTTCCGCCGCGCGGTCGCGGCGAAGCCGGGCGAGAAGATCGTCTTTGCGTGGCAGGTCTGGCCCGACAAAGAGAGTCTCGCGGAGGCAGAGGACCGGATGCATGCGGACGGGGTGCTAGACGATGTCGGCGAAATCCCGTTTGAGGCCAGCCGGATGATCCTCGGCTGTTTCGCGCCGCTCAGCATTATGGGGCGGGACTAACTCTGCGGGGCAGTCAGATGGCTTCCGGCCCCGTGGCGAACATCGGCCGCCGAGGGGAAAAACAAAAAAACACCAGAAACGAACTTGATGATTTGCGGCTTGCGACACCGGCCAGGCCACAGTTCATGGGGCCCGACAGGGCGACGTGGGCGCGGCATACCGGCCAATACGCGCGCGCCCATCGTTGCCGTTGCCAGATCTGAGAAAGAGCCAAAGAGTTTGCGACACGCTGCTATCAGCGAGCCATCAACGGTAGTACGTGTTATACGTACATTTGTCAACCCTCCACGGGCGCTGCCACCGTTGCCTCGCTTATTAAAACCAGCCTCACAATAAGGACGATGGCGATGACCGAAGTGCTGGACGAAGGGCCGTTCTACCACGGCACAACCGCGGATTTGCGCGTGGGCGATTTTCTCACGGCGGGACGCCGGTCGAACTATCATCCCGAAGTGGTGATGAACCACATTTACTTCACCGCTCTTATGGAGGGTGCCGGGCTTGCCGCTGAAATCGCGGCGGAGCTCAGCGGAGGCGGCGCGGCCCCGCGGGTGTATACCGTAGAGCCAACCGGTCCCTTCGAGAACGACCCGAACGTGACCGACAAGAAATTCCCCGGCAACCCCACGCGTTCGTACCGCAGCAGCGCACCACTCAAGGTCACTGGCGAAATCACAGATTGGACTAGATTAACCCCCGAAGCATTGCAGATGTGGAGAGAACGATTGACTGCTCTGCTCTCAGACAAACGGGCCGAAATCATCAACTGATCCGCGGCGGCACCCGTCTTTGGTTCATTGTGGACGACGGCCGCGGGCTGGGCCCGATTTAATCGTCAAACCGTAATGTCCGCTTTCCACCACTTTCAGCCGTTCAGCCCCTTGTGCCAATAGCTGCCATCTAGGGGTTCACGATCTAATTTCCGCGAGACGTGGACGCCGGCCGCAGATAGGCCGCGGGCAAAATAGTATTGTGTCCCCGAATTTCCGGCGTACATCTACCGGCCCCTGTTCGCGGCGCGATCAGGCGCGAGCAGGCGCGCGATGATCCGATCGGCGCGACGATGAAGGTGATCTCGATGAGTCCCTGGCCCCACGTGGTGGGCTTCGCGCCCCGCTGCTAGAAGGTCAAATGCAGACCGAGCACGACGGCGATACTCGCGGCGACGAGATTTGCCGGGGCTTGGGCCCGGCGGACCGACCTGACGCAATAGAGGGTGAGCAACGGCAGCGTGACGGCCAGCTGGATCCACCAGTAACGAGTCTTGCCGAACAGCAGGGCAACCTGGCCCCATTGCCAATCCGGATCGCCCAGCACGAGGCTCGAATGCGGCCAGAGTTCGAGCGGCCGCGGATGGATCAGCATGTCGAGCGGCAAGTGGCTGAGGGCTGCGGCCCCCACTGCCAGCATGACCGGGCGGCCGAGGCGGGCGAAGCAGGCGGAAAACAGGATCGCCTCGATCAGGATCGACGCCGCCGAGTGCGACAAGCCGTCAAAGAAGGCCGCGTCGCTCGCCGGTTCGAGACCGGCGCCCGCGAAACCGATCCAGAACAGGTCGGGCAGGAATGCCGCGGTCAGAACCGACCAGGCAGGAGCCGTCGGCTGGATCGCCTTGATCGCCAGTCCTGCGGCCAGATGGGCGGCGAACATCAGCGGTAATCGGCGTTGATCAGTGCGAGGATCGCGACCGGGATCGCGATCAACAGCAGTTGGTCCAGGCACTCGGCGACGCTCACGATTCGCTCCTTCCCCGGATTCCGAGGCTGACTTGACTTTGGGGGAGTCGAAGACCGCCCCCTCAGGCCTCCGTCAACTTCACCGGCAGCGACCGCACGCGCTTGCCGGTCGCGGCATGGACCGCGTTGACCAGCGCGGGGATGGCCGGCGGCAGCGCGGGTTCGCCGAGGCCCGTGGGCGGATTGTCGCTGTGCACCCAGGCAATCTCTATCTCGGGCGTGATCGGCATGCGGGCGAGCGGGAAGTTGTGGAAGTTGCTCTGCTGAACCGCGCCGTCGACGAATTTGATGGCCTGCCCCGCAATCGCCTGCGCGATGCCGTCGATCACCGCGCCGCGCACCTGGTTCTCGGCGCCCATCGGGTTGATGATCTGGCTGCCGACATCGCCCGCGACCCACACTTTGTGGACCTGCACCTTGCCCGCTTCGCTGACGCTCGCGTCCACCACTTCGGCGAAATAACCGCTGTGGCTGAAGTAGAAGGCGAAGCCCATGCCGCGTCCGGGCTGTTTCGTCCGCTGCTGCCAGCCGGACGTCGCGACGACCTTTTCGATCACGTCGCGCGCGCGGCCCGTATCGAACTTCGTCGGGCGCTCGCCCGGCGACGAGATGATTCGTCGCGCGCCGAGCAGGGTCAGCATCAGCGCCGGCAGTTCGGTCCCGCCCGCTTCCGCCACTTCATCGAGGAAACATTGGAAGGCGAAGGACAAGGCATTGGAAGCCGGCGCCCGCAGCCAGCCGGTATTGACGACGGTCGGCATCATCGACCGGGTCAGCGCCAGATCGTCGATCAGCCCAGCCGGAACATGGTGCGCGCCGAGATCCCCTCCGCGCGCGACGCTCTTGCCGTCGCCGAACGTGACGAAATGGTCCTGGAAGGCGATCAGCCTGCCGTCCGCGCTCAGCCCCGCCTCGAACGCGTGCCAGCCGCCGGGCCGGTAATAATCGCGGCGCATATCGTCCTCGCGGCTCCAGATGAGCTGGATCGGCGTGCCGGGTACCTGCTTGGCGATCGCAGCGGCCTGGATCATGTAATCGTTCATCAGCCGCCGGCCGAAGCCGCCGCCCATCCGCGTAACATGGACGGTGACCTTGTCGGCCGGCAGCTTCAGCACCTTCGCCACCGCGTCCTTGCCATCCTGCGGCGCCTGGCTCGGCGCCCAGATCTCCATCGTGCCGTCCTTGAACAAAGCGGTGCAGTTCTGCGGCTCCATCGGCGCATGCGCGATGAAGGGATAGGAATAATGCGCCGCGATTGTCTTCGCCGCGCCAGCCATCTTGCCCGCCGGGTCGCCGTCGCGGCGTATGTCCTCGCCCTTGCCGGCGGCGAGCAAGGCTTCGGCCTTGGCCTGATAGGCGTCGCTGCTATGCCCCATTGCGGCCGCAACGTCCCATTCCAGCTTGAGCTTGGCCCGCGCCTGATTGGCGATCCACCAGTTGCTGGCGATCACCGCCACCCCGTCGGCGAGGCCGCCGTCATAATCGCCGTCGCCCGTAATCGGGATGACATGGCGCACACCCGGCACGGCCTTCGCCGCTTCGATATCCGCCGTCTTCAGCCGGCCGCCGAACGCGGGTGCCGTCTCATAGGCCGCATAGAGCATGCCCGGCAGCCGCGTATCCAGCCCGTAGATCGGCTCGCCTTTGACGATCCGGTGGCTGTCCACACCCACCACGGACTTGCCGATGATCGTGAATTTGTCCGGCGTCTTGAGCGTGAGTGTCTTGGGGTCGGGCGGCGTCAGGCCGGCCGCGTCGCTCGCCACGTCGCCATAGCGGATCGAGCGCTTGCCCCCGATCTCGATAATCCGTCCCTTTTCGGTGCGGAGCCGGCCCGGGTCCACGCCCCACTTCTTGGCCGCCGCCTGGATCAACATCGCACGCGCGGCCGCGCCCGCCTGGCGCATCGGCATCCAGTTCATCGGCGTCGATAGCGATCCACCCGCGAATTGCGGCCCGTAGAGCGCCTCGTTGGCATCCGCCTGGCTGATGACCACCTGGCTCCAGTCGGCATCCAGCTCCTCGGCGACCAGCATCGGCAGCATTGTCTTGATGCCCTGGCCGATCTCCGGATTCTTGGCGACGATCGTCACGCGGTTGTCGGGCGCGATCGAAACGAAGGCGGAAAGCCGCGCATCGCCCGCCTTCGCGCCGCCGCTGACCGCGGCATCCGCCTGGAACGGCATCGTCGCTTCCAGCATCAAGCCGCCGCCCGCGAGCAGCGAGGCCTTGAGCAAAGTCCGCCGGTCCATGCCGCGGCGCATCGCCTCATGCCGCATGGGGCTTCTCCTCGCTCATGCCCGCGGCGATCTCGATCGCCTCGCTTATGCGGTTATAGCAGGCGCACCGGCAGATATTGCCCGCCATCGCCGCGTTGATCTGCGTTGCCGTGGGCTTGGGTGTCGCCGCGAGCAGCGCGGTCGCCGACATGATCTGCCCGGCCTGGCAATAGCCGCATTGCATAACGTCGATCTGCAGCCAGGCATCCTGCAGCTTCGCACCGATCGGGGTGTCGCCGATATGCTCGATCGTGGTGATCTTCTGTGCGCCGACGGTGCCGACCTTGATCTGGCACGACCGCCGCGCCTGCCCGTCGACATGGACGGTGCATGCGCCGCACAGGCCCGCGCCACAACCGAACTTGGTGCCGACCAGCCCCAGTTCCTGACGCAGCACCCACAGAAGCGGCATATCCTCGGGCGCATCGACCTCGCGCACCGCGCCGTTGATGTTCAGCTTATAACCCACGGCATTCTCCCCGGGAGACGACCATCCGCACGCCCGGGAATTAGCAGGTGCACGGGGCTGTGAACATAGGCGGCAGGGCGGGGGGCTTCGAAATTCGGCGGATTGAAAATCGGGGACACAATACTGATTGCCCCCGCCGGACTAAGAGGCCAGCGCCTGGCAGGCGCATGTAATAATATCGTGTCCCCGAATTTTCCGTGACGGCCGCTCCCGACCCGAAACGGGCATCAGCAAGCTTTTGCAACGTTCACGTTTGATTAAACCGCTAACAAACATCCACTGTGCACTTTGATAAACCAAGAAACGGACGCCCAATCGGCGATCATGAACGGGCCAAGGTAAGACGTTAGCGAGGGGGCGACACCGTCATGCGAGCCATTCACTTCGTTGCAGCAAGCGCCCTGGTCGTCGCCGCATCTACATCGGCAAGTGTGCCCACCGACAATCCCCGGAAATCAGCGCTCGACCGAGCTGTGGACACAGCAGCAGCGTCCTTCTTCTCGGATCGGTGCCACGTCGGTGTATCGATCGCGATTACGGACCATGGTCGCCGCAACTTCTATGATTACGGCACGGTGTCGAAGGCGAGGCCGCGCGTGCCGACGCGCCGGAGCCTCTACGAAATCGGCTCGATCACGAAGACGTTCACGGGTGCGCTCGCTGCCAAAGCGCTGCTTGAAGGGAAGATGAGCCTCGACAGCGATTTCCGCGGCTACCTGAAGGAGGCCTATCCGAATCTGGAGAGTGGCGGGAAGCCCATCACTCTCCGAACACTGGCGAACCATACGTCGGGGATGTCGCGTGATATCCCGAACAATGACGATCTTTTTAAGGGCAAGCCAGACTTCGATAAGTTGCCCTACCTGCTGATGGCGCGAGAGAAGGGCTACGACCGCGCCCGCTATCTGCGAGAGCTCCACGACCTGCAGCTCGGCTCCGAGCCCGGTGCGAAGATGAGCTATTCCAACATTGGCATAAAGCTGATCGGGTTCGGCCTTGAGGACGTAGCCGGACTTGATCTGGGGCGGTTGTTGGCACGTGACATCTCTGGTCCGCTGCATCTGACCGACACGACGTTTATCCTCTCTCAGTCACAGCGCGGTCGCCTGGCGCAAGCTTACCTGCCAGGAGGGAATCCGGCACCGCCTCCACAACAGGACATCGACCCGAATGCCGGCGCTGCGGGCGGGCTGTTCTCTTCTACTGACGACATGGTGAAATACGCCGAATGGCAGCTTGACGAACGGGACCCTGTGATAGCTCGGGCGCACCAGCCGTTATGGGGGTCTGCCGACAGTTTCGCGGCTGGATTGATCTGGGACATCGGTAAGACGCCAGACGGCGAGCGGAAATTGTGGCACAGCGGTGGAACATTCGGCATGTCGAGCCAGCTGATCCTGCTGCCGGATTCACGGCAAGCCTATGTGCTGCTCGCCAACGACGCGTGCATGAACACTCAAAGCCAACTCTATGAGATGGCAATGACAATCCGAGCGGCGGTTCGGAATCCTCAGCACTGACGGCATTTGTCCGGGTTCCACCAATAACAACCGTTGAGCCGGTCTTCGCTTAGGGCTTAATTCCCACCAGCACCGACTTCGCGACCAGCCCCGCCTCGGTCGAACAAGCCCCAGTCTCCGGGGTAAGCGTGGGGTTTGCGCGCGCGGCCTTGAGTTCGGCCCGGGCGGCTTCGAGGTCGGCCTGATAGGCGGCGGTCTGGCGCACGCTCTGCATCGTCACGGTCGCGCCGAGGCGGCCGGCCTCGATCGCGCTCATGTTGTGCGCGCCGCAGACGATGCGGCTTTCGCCATAGGCGCGGGCGCGCACCTCGATCGGGGTCGCGCGGTCGGGCTCGGCGTCCGAGAGGGCCAGGCCGAAGGTCCAGCCGCGGGTGCTGTGGCCGGAGGGGTAATCGTAACTTTTGGCGAGTTCTTCCCTGGAATCGCAGATTGGCCCCTTGTCGATCAGGAAGGGGCGCAGCCTTTTCCAATGATCCTTGGCGAGGTTATTGGAACGCGCGGTATCGGCACTGGCGTTGGCGAGCAGACGATAGGTTGCGGGCGTCGTCTCGGGCGACAATTTGACACCGGTCGCGCAGGAGAAAAGCGTCATCACGTCGCTGACGGAGGAGGGGAGGTCGACACTGGCGAGCCGCCCGCGCGGCGTGTTGAGCATCGCGCGCGTCGCACGGAAGACCTTGCGGTCGGCGCCGTAGCGGACGTCGCCTTTCTGCGGCGCGTCGGGCACGATCGTGGTGATATCGACCGGAGTGTCGAGATAGCCTTTGAACTGGGTCGCGGCGGTGATGCCGGCGGCTGCGCCGATCAGAAGCAGGATGCGCAGGCCGCGATGGGTCATTGCGTTCGCTTTCAAAGTTTGGGCAGGGTGACGCCCGTCTGGGACATATATTTGCCCGCGCGGTCTGCGTAGCTAACCTCGCACGGCTCGTTGCCCTTCAGGAACAGGAACTGGCACGCGCCTTCATTGGCGTAGATCTTGGCGGGCAGGGGCGTGGTGTTCGAGAATTCGAGCGTGACATGGCCTTCCCAGCCGGGCTCGAGCGGGGTGACGTTCACGATGATCCCACAGCGCGCGTAGGTCGACTTGCCGAGACAGATGACGAGCACGTCGCGCGGCACGCGGAAATATTCGACCGTGCGCGCCAGGGCGAAGCTGTTGGGCGGGATGATGCAGACGTCGGTCTTGCGATCGACGAAGCTGTTATGCGCGAAGTCCTTGGGGTCGACGATCGCATTGTCGACATTGGTAAAGATCTTGAACTCGTCCGAAACGCGCGCGTCATAGCCATAAGAAGAGAGGCCGTAGCTGATACAGCCGTCGCGCCGTTGCGCCTCGACGAACGGCTCGATCATGGCGGTGCTTAGCGCCTGTTCGCGGATCCAACGGTCGGACAGGATGGACATGAGCGCTCACTGAGAGTGAAAGGGAAACAGCGTTTTGCCGGAAAGGCGGCCAAGGGCAAGGGGAGCGATATGAAGGCGATGCTCGCGATCACGCTGGCGCTGGGATGTGCGGCGTCCGCATCGGCCACCGACTGGCCCGCCGCCTGGCATGAACCGACCGAGCCGTTCCATGTCGTCGGCAACATCTATTATGTCGGCAGCAAGGGCATTGCGGCTTACCTGATCGTCTCGCCCAAGGGCGACATCCTGCTCGACGGCACCGAAGCCGAGAATGCGCCGATGATCGAGCGCAATATCGCCAAGCTCGGCTTCAAGATCCGCGACGTGAAGGTGCTGCTGAACAACCACGCCCATTTCGATCACGCCGGCGCGCTGGCGCAGCTGAAGGCCGACAGCAAAGCGACATTCCTCGCCAACCCGCGCGACAAGTCGATACTCGAGACGGGGCATATCACGCTGCCCAACAGCAACGATCTGCTCGATTTTCCGCCGGTGAAGGTGGATCGGGTTCTGCGCGACGGTGAGATCGTGCGGCTGGGGCCGATCGCGATGAAAGCCGTCTTCACGCCTGGCCACACCCCCGGTTGCACCAGCTGGACAACGACCGTGAGGGATCATGGCCGGACGCTCGCGGTGGTCTTTCCCTGCAGCATCACCGTGGGCGGCAATCCGCTCGTCGGCAACACGGGCTATCCCGATATCGTCGCGGATTTTCGCCGCAGCTTCGCGCGGCTCGGCGCGATGAAGGCCGATGTGGTGCTGCCCGGCCATCCCGACCTGGCCGACGTCCAGGGCCGCGCAGCACGCCGTACCGGCGATAGCCCCGATGCCTTCATCGATCGAGCGGCGCTGCCCAAATTGGTGGCGGACTCGCGGCGCGATTTCGAACAGGAGCTCGCGAAGCAGCAGGCGGGCGTGCGCTAGCGTGCGGACAGCGCGGGCAGCGGAAGGCCGGCGCGGATGGCCTTGAACAGGTCGGCGAGCGCCGCCGGAGCGAAGGCGAGGCCGATCGGGAGGATCGGCGCGAACAGGAAACCCCAATAGGCATTGTCCGGCCGGCCAATCAGGAGGAACGCGGCTAGCCAGAGGGCGAGCAGGGCGGCCGTGCGCGCCGCATAGCCGCCTGGCTTGGCGCACCAGCCGAGCAAGGCGAGCGGGGTCACTATCGCCGGGACCCAGGCGGGGAGCGCGATCATGAGCGAGGATTGGCGTGCGAGCGCGAGATCGTAGCGCCAGCCGCCGAGCGCGAGCCAGCCCGGGGATGTGACGTCGCCCGGCAGCGCGACGCGTGCGACCATCGACCAATGCCATGCCAGCAGGAGGATCACGCCCACAGAGGCGATCAGCCAGCCGCCGGCTTCGCGCCGCTTGCCGCCCATCCAGGCAGTCGCGGCCATGATCAGAAGGAAGGGGAAAGCCAGTTCGCGGATGAGGGCAGCCGTCAGCCCGAATCCGAGGCTCGTGATCCAATGCCTGTCGGTGCGGCAGGCGAGCGCGAGCATGATGAGCAACCCCGCCCACACCTCATGCCAGACCCACATGCCCGACTGGACGAAAGCGCCGGCAGAGGTAGCGGCGAGCAGGATCGCCGCTTCGCGGAAAGGCGCACGCATGCCGGGCGCGAGCCGGATCACCGTCGCGGTCGTGGCGGCGATGGCGAGGAGGCGCAGCAGCGCATCCGCCATGGTCGGCCCCAGTTTCGCGGTGGCTTCGGTCAGCAATGGCGGTCGCACCGCGGTATAAGGCTTCATCGGATAGGCGCTCGCGCGATGCTCGATCGCGGCGGCCTGGTAATAATCCGCGCCGGCGGCAACGCGCTGCGTGGTCTGGCGATAGAGCGCGGCATCGCCGCCGTCCGCCGATCCGGTGGGGCTGATATCGGGGGGTAGCGCCAGGCCGACGCCAATCAGCATCAGTAGGCCGATCACCACCGCCAGCGCCGCGCCCGGCGAGAGCCTGGCAAGCCGCGTCGGAACGGGAGATGGCGCAGGCTTCTGCATCCTGCGCCTATGACCGATCAGCGGTTAAGATGCGGTATCGAGGCCCAGATCGGCGGGTCCGAAGGCATAAGGGAGTAGCTCGGACAAAAGATGCCGCCGCATCACCGCACCATCGGCCGAGGCGCAATAGACGATGATGTCGCGTTGCCCCATGTCGGCGGCCTCGTTCAGCACCTGCCGGCAGCGTCCGCACGGATAGATCGGCGCGTCGCCGTCGAGCCCGGCCTTGGTGATCGCTCCGCCCACGATCCCGATCGCGACCACATCCTTGAGCCGCCCCGCGACATTGGCCGCGGCAAGCGCGACCGTCTCGGCGCAGAGCGACAGGCCGTAGCTCGCATTCTCGAAATTGGTGCCGGGGACGATCGTGCCGTCGTCCAGCAGCAACGCCGCGCCGACCCCGAATTTGGAATAAGGCGCGTGCGCATTCTTCGCCGCCTCCAGCGCATGATCGATCAGCACGCGGCCGGCGACATCCTCCATCGCGACCTCAGCCACGGAGATGGAGCGCCGCTATCAAGGTGAAGAGCCGCCGCGCGGTCTCGAAATCGATCGCCACCTTATTCTCCAGACATTCGATCAAAAGCTCCGCGCCGCCATTGTGGATGCCCCGTCTGGCCATGTCGATCGTCTCGATCTGGGCCGGATTCTGCTGGTCGCCGAGCGCGCGGAAATAGCTCTCGCAGATCGCGAAATAATCCTTGATCGGCCGCCGGAAGCGCGTGAGGCCCAGCTTGATCGTTTCGAGCAGGGTTCCGGTGGCATCGGCGATGTCGATCGCCAGCCGTCCTTCCTCGACCCTGAGCCCTACGCGATAGGGCCCGTTATAGCCTTTCTCCATCGGACGGCGCGGCGCGAAACTGTTGCCTGCCAGCAGATCGTGAATCGCGACCTGACGCTCCCGGTCCGCCGCAATCGCATGCGTCGGGAAGGTCTCGTCATCCAGTTCGATCGCAATGATGCGCAGGTCGGCCATCGGCCCCGATCTATCGAAGCGATCCCGCCTTGGCAAAAAAGGATACGCGTTATCCCCCTAATCCACAGACGATAGAATCATGGCGGGTGGGGGCATTTTGGATCATTGCTGCCCGCATGGCCGAACCGATCAGACTAATACCGACACAGACGCCGGAAGGCGGCCCGCCGGCTTTGCCCCACAATGTGGAGGCGGAGGCGGCGTTGCTTGGCGCCCTGATGATCGACAATCGGCTGGCCGAGGACGTGCAGCTCAAGCTGCGCTCCGATCACTTCTTCGAACCCGCGCACGGGCGGATATACGAGGCGATCCTCAAGCTGGTTGATCGCAACATGATCGCCAATCCGGTGACGTTGCGGCCGATGTTCGAAGGCGATGCCGCGCTCAAGGAGCTGGGCGGCCCGGCCTATCTCGCGCAGCTTACCGGATCCGGCGCGGCACTGATCGGCGCGCGCGATTTCGCCGAGCAGGTCTATGACCTGGCGCTTCTCCGGGCCTTGATCGGCGTTGGGCGCGAGATGGTCGAAAAGGCGGTCGACACCTCCGAATCGGTCGATCCCAAGGGCCAGATCGAGGCTGCCGAGGTCGCGCTCTATCGCGTGGCGGAAGAGGGCGGCGAGCAGGGCGGGGTCAAGACCTTCGCCCAGGCGACCAAGCTCGCGGTCGAGATGGCCGAACGGGCGCTCAATTCGGGTGGCCACGTTTCGGGCGTGACCACCGGGCTCGAGAGCATCAACTCCCGGCTCGGCGGCATGCATCCGTCCGATCTGGTCATCCTTGCCGGCCGTCCGGGCATGGGCAAAAGCTCGCTCGCGACCAATATCGCGTTCAACGCGGCGCAGCGTTACGTGCGCGACATGGAGGACGGGATCGATCCGGCCAAGTCGGTCGGCGCGCCGGTCGCGATCTTCAACCTCGAAATGTCCGCCGATCAGCTCGCGACGCGTATCCTGGCCGAGCAATCGGGCATCTCTTCGCAAGATCTGCGTATGGGCAAGATCAGCCAGCAGGAATTCCGCAACCTTGCACGCGCATCGGCGGATCTGCAGAACTTGCCGCTCTATATCGACGATACGCCCGCGCTCACCATCGCCGCGCTGCGGACGCGCGCGCGGCGGCTCAAGCGTCAGCGCGGGCTCGGCATGATCATTGTCGACTATCTCCAGCTGCTGAACGGCGGCGGCCGAAGCGGCGGCGGCGAGCAGAATCGCGTGCAGGAAATCTCGGAGATCAGCCGGGGCCTGAAGCAACTGGCCAAGGAACTGAACGTGCCGGTGATCGCGCTTTCCCAGCTCAGCCGTGCGGTCGAGCAGCGCGAGGACAAACGGCCGCAGCTTTCGGATCTGCGTGAATCCGGCTCGATCGAGCAGGACGCCGATATGGTGCTGTTCATCTATCGCGACGAATATTACGTCCAGTCGCGCGAGCCCAAGAAACCGGCCGAGGGCGACGATCCCAAGATTTTCGAAGCGCATGACGAATGGATGCGCGAAATGGAGCGCGCCTACGGCATCTCCGAGCTGATCATCGCCAAGCAGCGCCACGGCGCGACGGGCAAGGTGCGGCTCAAGTTCGAAAGCCGGATCACCAAGTTCAGCGATCTCGCGGACGATTATCCGCGCTGACCTTTTTCACGCCGTCAGGGCAGACGGGCAGCGGCTTCCCGACGCCGGTCAGATGCTTGTGGTCGCTTGCCGCGAAGGGGCTTTCCTTCGTCGCGGCTTGAGCGCACCAAGCCCAGCCACTTTTGCGGAGCCTTCATGCGTCTCGTCTCCCTCGTCGCCATTGCCAGCGCGCTCCTCGTCGCCACTCCCATTGTCGCCGCACCGGCTGCGATCGCGCCGCTCAGCTTCACCGAGCGGACCTTGCCCAACGGGCTGCGCGTCTTCGCGCTTCCCGACAAGAGCGCGACCAGCGTCTCGGTCCAGGTCTGGTACGATGTCGGCGGGCGCGACGATCCGAAGGGGCGGTCGGGCTTCGCGCATCTGTTCGAACATCTCATGTTCAAGGCCACGCGCAACATGCCGTCGGAAACGATCGACCGGCTGACCGAGGATGTCGGTGGCAACAACAATGCGTCGACCGACGACGATTTCACCGAATATCACGAGGTTGCGCCCGCCAATCATCTCGAACGGCTGATCTGGGCCGAAGCCGAGCGGATGGGCGCGCTCGTGATCGACCAGCCGACCTTTCTGGCCGAACGCGACGTGGTGAAGGAGGAGCTGCGCGGCGATGCCGCACGGCCCTATGACAGCCTGTTCCGGCTCGACGTCCCGGCGGCGAGCTACACCACCAGTTCCTATGCGCGCTCGCCGATCGGCAGCATTGCCGATCTCGACGCCGCGACCGTGGACGATGTCCGCGCGTTCCACGCCCAATATTATCGGCCCGACAATGCGGTGCTGGTCGTGGCGGGCAATTTCGATACGGCACAGCTGAACCAATGGGTCGATAGATATTTCGGGCCGGTTGCGCGTCCCGCATGGCCGATTCCGCGCAATTTCGTCGCCGAGCCCGCGCGCAGTGCGGCGCATCGCTACGTGCTGCACGCCCCCAACACGCCTTTGCCCGCGATCGTGCTGAGCTGGCAGCTGCCGCCCGCGACCGATCCCGACCATGCCGTGATCAACGTGCTGGAGAATATATTGTCGGGCGGGGAGAGCGCGCGGCTCTATCAATCGCTCGTCTATCGCGACCAGATCGCGGCGGAGGCCGGCGTGTCCGCCGATATGCGCAAGGGCGCGGGCATGTTCTCCGTCTATGGCATCGTCGCCGGGGGCAAGGACCCCAAGGCGGTCGAGGCCGCGCTTCGCCAGCAAATCGCACAGGTACGCGACCAAGGGGTGCAAGCCGAGGAGCTGATCCGCGCGAGGAACCAGATCCTGACTGCCTCGCTCAAGCAGCGCGAGACCGCCGAGGGCCGCGCGACGACACTTGCCTCCGACGTGATCCTCGAGCGCGACCCGCATGCGACCGACAAAAGGCTCGCTGCGGTTGAGAGGGTGACCGCCGCGGACGTCCAGCGCGTCGCCCGCCGGCTGCTGGCGGACGATCGCGCGGTGACGATCACCTATTTGCCGGCCGCGGATGGCGCGCCGATGGAATCGGTGCCGATCGCCGCGACGGTGGCGACCACGCCGCTCGTCGCGCCGCCCAACGTGCCGGTGGTGGTCGCGGCGTCGGAGGGCGCGCGTGTCCAGCCGCCTGCGCCCGGCGCGCCAGTCACGCCCGTGCTGCCGGTGCCGGTCGAACGGCGCCTCGCCAACGGCATGCGGCTGGTAGTGATCGAGCGCCACGAGCTGCCGATCGTGACCGCCTACATGGTCGCCAATGGCGGGTCATCGACCGATCCGGCGGGCCGGGCAGGGCTCGCCAGCCTGACCGCAGACCTGCTTACCAAGGGTACGACGACGCTGTCCGCCACCCAGGTGGTGAACCAGGTCGAAACCCTTGGCGGCGCGATCGGGGGCAATGCGGTGCGCGACGGCATGTTCCTGACGCTTACGGTCAAGTCGGACGAACTCGTGCCCGCGATGAAGGTCTATGCCGACGTCGCGATGCATCCGGCGTTCAAAGCGGAGGAACTGGAGCGCGAACGGCTGCAGGCGCTCGACAGCCTCAAGGTCGCCTATAGCGAGCCGCAACAGCTCGCCGCGATGATATCCTCGCGCGCGCTTTATGGCGACGGGCCCTATGGCCGCCCGTCCGACGGCACGCCGGCCTCGTTGCAGGCGATCGCGCAAGGCGATGTCGTAGCTGGCTATCGTGCCTTCTGGCGGCCGGACACGACCACTCTGGTTCTGGCGGGCGATATCACGCCCGATCAGGCCGAGAAGACGGTAGGCGGCCTGTTTGCCGGCTGGACCAGGCCAGCGACCTCGCCGACGCAGCTCCCGGCGGCGGGCGTGGCGGCGTCTCCGCGCATGGTGGTGGTCGATCTCCCGCAGACGCCGCAGGCGTCGGTGGTCGTCGGCCGCGTCACCATCGCGCGCAACGATGCGCGATATTACCCGATGCTGGTGGCGGAGGATGCGCTGGGCGGCGGCTATAGCGCGCGGCTCAACCAGGAAATCCGCATCAAGCGCGGTCTGGCTTACGGCGCCGGATCCTCGTTCCAGGCGCGGCGCGCACCGGGGCCGCTGGCGGCCTCGACCAGTACCAAGAACCCGACCGTGCCCGACGTGATCGACCTGATCCGTGGCGAGATGCGGCGGATGGGGACGGATATGGTTGCGCCTGCGGAGCTCGATGCCCGCAAAGCGGGGCTCGTCGGCGCCTTCGGTCGTCAGATCGAAACCACCGACGGGCTGGCCGGCTATGTCGCCGGGTTGGTGCTGGAGGATGTGCCGCCGGCTGAGATCGGTCGCTATGCGGGCTCGGTCAACGCGGTCACCGCCGAACAGGTGCGCAGCGTCGCCAAGGATCTGATCGATCCGGCGCCGGCAAGCGTGATCGTGGTGGGCGACGCCGCACAATTCCTGCCGAAGCTTCAGGCCAAGGGCGAGAAACCGCAGGTCATCCCGGTGGCCAAGCTCAACCTGGACAAAGCCGACCTGCAGTAGAATCGGCAGCGCCGGCCTGCTTCAGGCAGGCCGGCGCGCCAGGGAACCGAAAATCAGGTTGGATCAGGCGATGAGTTTGGCCGCTTCGGCACCCATCATCAGGATCGCCAGCCACAAGGCGGCCGAGACCGAGACGATCAGCGCCAGGCTGCTGCGCGGCGACCATTTCTCGACATTGGTGGACGGTGCGATAACCGCACGCTGCGCAAGCTGCTGCTGAAGCGCGAGCGCGGGTGACGGCGTCGAGGCAAGGCCCTCAAGCTCGGTGCTGAGCTGCGGAGCCGGCGCGGCGGACGGCGTCGGCATATAATCCTGACGAAGTTTCGCCACCGGCATTTGCTTGACCCTTTGCGTCTAAACAGGGGACGACGATTGCGCCCGACAGCCTTTCCAAATCGTTACGGCGTTAGGTTAGATTCGCGTTAACCTTGATGCCGATCGCCTCCCACGCACCGGAGACGGTCGAGAGCATGTCGCGGGCCTGGGTCAGCGCACTGATGCGCTCGATCCCCGGGGTCGCTCCCAGCAGGCGGCGCGCCTCACGGTAGATGCGGCCGAGATTGTCGGCGATCTCTCCGCCGCGCTTGTAATCGAGCGAGGCCTCCAACCCGTGGAGCAACGAGATCACGCGCGCTTCTGCGGCGTTGCGGCGCGCGGGGTCGGGCGTGACCTCCAGCGTCTGCAACGTATCGATTCCCTTGAGAATCTCGTCGAACATGATGGCGACCAGGCCATGCGGGGTCGCGCCCTCGACGCGGGCCGCGACCTCGATGTCGCGATAGCGCGCGCCGGGCGCGGAATAACGGGAAGGTGCTCCAAACATCAGTTCGTCTTGCTCCAGGCTGCGATTTGCTGGGTCATGTAGGATTGGATCGATTTGTAGTTCGCGACGGCGGTTTGCATCGCGGTGAACTGCTTGGTCAGCTGATCCGAATAATTGGATTCGTCGCTGGTCATTTTGGCCTTGGCGTTGACAAGGCTGGTTTTTTCCGTGGTGAACGACGTGCTGAGCGCGTCGAGGATGCCTCCGGTCGCGCGCAGCGAATCGCGGATGCCTTGCAAGATGCCCGACAGGCCGGGATCGACCGTGATGGTCGCGCTCGCGACATTGCCCTGCGGCTGGATTTTGAGGCCCTGCGCGGCCGACGTGATCGACGCCACCAGCCCTTTGGGATCGTCACCGCTCGGGAGAAGGGCAATGCCATCGACCTTGCCTGACGCCGGGCTGCCCGCGACGATATTGGTCAACGTATAGGTACCCGGCTTGGTAGCGCCCATTGCGCTCGTGATCTTGATCAGCGGGCTGTCGCACTGCTGGCTCGGATTGAACATGGCCTCGACCGCGTCGGGATAGGTCGTAAGCGCCGCCGAGAGCTTGTTGGCATTGACCGAAAGCGTGCCGTCCTGAGCCGTCGAAACGCCGATTTCCGCCAACGTCTTCGGACCGGTCGCATAAGAGCTGAGCGCAGTCGAGGTTACGCGCTGCAGCATCGTCTTCATCTGAGCGATCGCGCTGTTGCCGTGCAGTGCTCCGGCGGGATTGGTTCCGTCGGAGCTGGCCGGGGCGAGCGCGGTATCGATCTCGCCTTTCAGCGAGTTGTACGCCGCCACATAGTCGTTGACCGCCTGCGTGATCCCGTCGGTCGGGCGGGCTGTGCCCAGCGAAACCGTCGTTCCGATCTTCGCCGAGACGAGATTGAGCGTCACCCCGGAGATGAGGTCGCTCACCGTGTTGGTGCTGTGGGTCGTATCGACCCCATCCATCCGGATGATCGCATCCTGCGCTGGCTGGGCCTGCGTCATGCCGGCGCCCGTGCCGGTCGACGCGAACCGCGTGAGATCGGCGTCCGCATCACCGTTCGCCGTCAGGGAAAAGCTGTTGGCGGCACCGGTGGCGCCTTTGACGACGAGCCGCGAGCCGTTCGAATCCGTGATGACGCTGGCCGAGATGCCGCTGGGCGTGGTGCCGGTATTGGCCGCATTGACCGCAGCGGCGAGGCCGGCGAGCGTGTGGTCGGAGCCGATCGCGATGTTGAAGCTGCGCGCGCTCCCGCCGGTGCCGACGGTCAGCGTCAGGCTGCCCGTACCGGCCACGCTGGGATCGGCGATATAATCGGAAACCAGCGATTGCGCGGTCGCGAGCTGTCGCACTTCCATCTGCGACGACAAGATGCCGATACGGGCGCCGCTCTGAGCGGTCGCGGTCAGGATCGAGCTGTCGGAGCTGGTGGGCTGGGATTTGAGCGTGCCTCCGGCCACCAGGCTTTGCAGCGCGCTCGCAAAGGAATCGATGCCACTGGTCAGGGTGGCGAGCGAACTGATCTTGGCCGTGTTCGCGGTGGTCTTGGTCTGCAGCGCACTCTCTTTGGTGGAGTAAGCGGCGGTCACCAGATTGGTCACCAACGACGCGGTATCGATGCCCGAACCCGCACCGAGCGAGGTCAGGATCGAGCTGCCCGCGCTCTGGGTCGTCGACGTCGTGGTCGGCGGCGTCGTCGAGGTGGTGGAAGAGGTGGTGGTCATCGCATCGGCTCCGTCAGGAGTAACGGCTGAAAAGGGGTGGGATTAAGCGCTCTATCAGCGCTCGCGGTTAATGGACCGTCACCTTGCCGTCCGCGTCGAAGCGCGCTTCGGGCGGTACCTCGACGACCGGCTGAGTGATGCCTTCGGCCATGGCGCGGTCGAGGTTGAAGACGAAGGCGAGGATCGTCGCGACCGCGATATAGAGGTCCTCGCGGATGATCTGGCCCGGGCGCGACGTATAATAGATTGCGCGGGTGAGCTGCGGGTAGGACAGGATCGGCACCGCGCTGTCGCCGGCGAGTTCGCGGATCGCGGCCGCGGTTTCGTCGGCGCCCTTGGCGAGCACGATCGGCGCCGCATCGAAGCCCGGGCGATAGCGCAGCGCGACAGCGAAATGGGTCGGGTTGGTCAGGATGACGGTCGCCTCCCTGACCGCCTTGCGCGCGGAGGCGTTCAACAATGCGCGTTGCTTGCCCTTGATGTGGCCCTTCATTTCGGGCGAGCCTTCGTTTTCCTTATGCTCGTCCTTGATCTCCTGCTTAGTCATCCGTAGCCGCGCGTTGCGGCGGATGATCTGGATCGGGAGATCGATGCCCGCGAGCACTCCAAGCGCGGCGGCCATCACAAGGACGGTGAAACGGAAAATGTGGCCGATGTCGCCCAGCGCGGCAACCACATCCTGGCGCCCGAGACCCATGATCTCGGCCCAGCGGCTGCGCAGCGCGACGAACGCGATGCTGCCGAGCAGCAGCACCTTGAGGAAGGCCTTGCCGAACTCGATCAACCCTTGCGGGCCTAGGACGCGCTGGATGCCGGTCAGCGGGTTGAGCTTGTTGGGTTTGAAACCGATCGCGCCTGAGCGGAATCCAAGCGATCCGGTCAAGGCCGGAGCGCCGATCGCGGCGGCGGCACTGCAGGCGAACAGCGTCGCAAGCGGCAGGACCACCACGGCGAGCAGGCTCAGAATTGCGCGTGACGGGTTGAAATTGGCGATGTCGTCCGCGCTGAACGTCAGACCCTGCCCGAGCATCTTCCCGCACGCACTGACCATCCATGGCCCCGCCAGCACGATCCAGGCCGCACCGGCGAACATCGAAAGCGCCGTATTCAGCTCTTTCGACTGAATGACATCGCCCCGCTCCGCGGCCTCGCGAAGACGTTTGCCCGTTGGGGCTTCTGTTTTCTGATCCCTGTCGGGCGTATCGGCCATGACCGCATTCTGACCGTGTGAGGTTAATAGTCCGTTAGGACGTAGCGGCGATCAGCGGCATGCCGGGGGCATGCCGCAGCCGCGAAGTCGGCTCGCGGAAGCGAGCCGTGGGCGGGCATTATCGATTTGCGGGGGGAAGCAGTCACGGTCGTGATCTTGCACCCGTGGCGGCTTGTCCTAGGAAGAGACTATGCTCGATCACATCCGCTCTGCGCTGTTCCTGCCCGCATCCAACCCGCGCGCGATCGCGAAGGCGCGGCGGCTGGCATGCGACCTTGTCATTCTCGATCTGGAAGATGCGGTCGCCGATACCGACAAGGATGCCGCGCGCGATGCCGCGATTGCGGCTGCGGACGGCGATTGGGACGGGCGACCGCTCGCGGTACGATTGAACGGATCGGGACGCTGGCATGATGCCGATCTGGCGGCATTGGCCAGAGCTCCTGGTGTCGAGCTGGTGGTCGTTCCGAAGGTCGAAACACCGGACTATGTGGACGCACTCGCCGATCGCCTTGGAAAGCCGATACTGGCGATGATCGAGACCCCGGCGGGCATCTATGCCGCGCGCGAAATCGCGGGTGCGCGGTCGGTGGCCGGTTTGCTGGCGGGGTCTAACGACCTGGCGGCGACATTGCGCCTGCCCGCCGGACGCGAGGGCCTGACGCTCGCATTACAGTCCATCGTGCTTGCCGCGCGCGCGGCGGGGGTGATCGCGCTCGACGGCGTCTTCAACGGGCTCGATGATCCCGAGGGTCTCGAAGCGGATTGTGCGGCCGGCCGAAGCCTCGGCTTTGACGGGAAGGCGCTGATCCATCCCAACCAGATCGAGACGGCCAATCGCGTCTTTGGCCCGTCACCTAGCGAATGTGATGATGCGCGCGCGCTGATCGAGGCGGCGACCGGCGGGGCGGAGCGATTTCGCGGACGGATGATCGAGGCGATGCATGTCGATGCCGCGCGCCGCCTCCTCGAACGCGCCCGGCTACCCTAGCGCTTCGCGGATCGCGCGCCTATATGGCCCCGAATCCTTCTTACCTCCGCGGGGATTCATGACCATCGAACTCGGCCTTACTTTCGACGACGTGCTCCTCCGGCCCGGCGCGTCCGAAGTGTTGCCGACCGATGCCGATACGCGGACGCGCGTGACGCGCGAGATCGGCCTCACCATCCCCTTCATGTCATCCGCGATGGATACGGTCACCGAAGCCGACATGGCGATCGTGATGGCGCAGTTGGGCGGCATTGGCGTGCTCCACCGCAATCTCGATATCGACGAGCAGGCGGCGGCGGTGCGCGCGGTCAAGCGCTTCGAGAGCGGCATGGTGGTCAACCCGATCACGCTCACCCCGACCCAGACGCTTGCCGAGGCGCGCGCGCTGATGGAGCGCCATCACATTTCCGGTTTTCCGGTGGTCGAGCCCGACGGCAAGCTGGTCGGCATCCTGACCCACCGCGACATGCGCTTTGCCGAGCGCCCCGATCAGCCGGTGGCGGAGCTGATGACCAGCCAGAATCTGGCGACGGTCGCGACCGGCGTGAGCTCGGCGGATGCGCAGCGCCTGCTGCATCAGCGCCGGATCGAGAAATTGCTGGTGGTGGACGAGGCATATCGCTGCGTCGGCCTGATCACGGTCAAGGATATCGAGAAGGCGGTCACCTATCCCGCCGCGACCAAGGACGCATCGGGCCGGCTGCGCGTCGCCGGTGCGACGACGGTCGGCGACAAGGGGTTCGCGCGCACCGAAGCTTTGATCGACGCCGAATGCGATCTGATCGTGATCGATACCGCGCATGGCCATAATCGCGAGGTTGCCCGCGCGGTCGAGCGTGTGAAGCGCCTGTCCAATTCGATCCAGATCATCGCCGGAAATGTCGCCACGGCCGAGGCGACGCGCGCTTTGATCGACGCTGGCGCGGACGGGATCAAGGTCGGCATCGGCCCCGGATCTATCTGCACGACGCGCGTCGTGGCGGGCGTCGGCGTGCCCCAGCTTACGGCGGTGATGGAAGCGGCCGAGGAAGCCTGGAAGTCCAACGTGCCGGTCATCGCCGACGGTGGCCTGCGCACCTCGGGCGACGTCGCCAAGGCGCTCGCGGCGGGTGCATCGAGCGTGATGGTCGGCTCGTTGCTCGCCGGTACCGACGAGGCACCGGGCGAGACCTTCCTGTATCAAGGCCGCGCCTTCAAATCCTATCGCGGCATGGGCTCGGTCGGCGCGATGGCGCGCGGATCGGCTGACCGCTATTTCCAGCAGGAAGTGCGCGATCAGCTTAAGCTGGTACCCGAGGGGATTGAGGGCCAGGTTCCCTATAAGGGTCCGGCCAAAGACGTGATCCACCAGCTGGTCGGCGGCGTGAAGGCGGCGATGGGCTATACGGGTGCGGCGACGCTGGAGGAGCTGCGCAAGCGCGCCAAGTTCGTCCGCATCACCAATGCCGGCCTGCGCGAGAGCCATGTCCATGACGTCTCGATCACGCGCGAGGCACCCAATTATCCCTCGCTCGGTTAGCCGTCGGGCCCTCCCGCAGGCGGTAGGGAAGAAGTAGAATGACCCCCGCCGCCCGTCTCCAGGCCGCGATCGAGATCGTCGATCAGGTGGTCGTCGCCGCCGAAACCGGCGGGGCCGCCGCGGACACTTTGATCGCGCGCTATTTCAAGACGCGCCGCTATGCCGGTTCCAAGGATCGGCGCGGCGTACGCGATCTCGCTTATGCCGCGATCCGCCGCGCGGGCGAGCGCCCGACCAGCGGCCGGGCCGCCCTGATCGGGCTGACCGAGGATCGCCCTGAGCTTGTCGAGCTGTTCAACGGCGCGCCCAACTGCCCGGCACCGATCGGGGATGAGCCCGTTGCCCCGGCAGGTATCGCGCCGGCGTGGCTTACGGAGAAATTGTCCGCTGCCCTTGGAGCGAATGAGCTGCCCGCCTTGCTGGAGCGCGCTTCGCTTGATTTGCGCGTCAATCGGCTCAAGGCCACGCGTGACGAGGTGCTACCCGGTCTCGCCGACGCGATCGCGGGCACGCTCTCGCCCGATGCGATCCGCCTGCCCGAAGGCACGAAGGTCGAGGCTATGCCCGCGTTCGAACAGGGCCTAGTCGAGGTTCAGGACGAGGGCAGCCAGCTGATCGTCGCCGCCTGCGAAGCCAGGCCGGGCTCGGTGGCGGTCGATCTGTGCGCGGGCGCGGGCGGCAAGACGCTCGCGCTGGCGGGAGCGATGATGGGGCAGGGGCGGCTGATCGCCTGCGATGTCGATCGCGCGCGCCTGTCGCGCCTCGGCCCACGCGCCGAGCGGGCAGGGGCGAATTTCATCGAGGCGCGGTTGCTCGACGGCAACCATGAGGCGCGCGCCTTGGCCGATCTTGAAGGCGTTGCCGATGTCGTGCTGATTGACGCACCCTGCTCGGGCACCGGCACTTGGCGGCGCAACCCCGAAGCGCGCTGGCGGCTCACGCCTGCGCGGCTCGATCGGCTGCGCGCGACGCAAGCGCATGTGCTCGGCTTCGGCGCGCCGCTGGTGAAACCGGGCGGGCGGCTCGTCTACGCGGTCTGCTCGCTTCTGGAGGAGGAGGGGCCGGCGCAGGTCGAAGCTTTCCTCGCCGCCAATTCCGGCTGGGAACGGCTCGACCCGCTCTCGGCGGGCCGTCCAGTCGGGCCCGGGCGGCGGCTGACGCCCGCTCACGACGGCACGGATGGCTTTTTCATCGCGGTCCTGGGGCGCACGTGCTAGATCGGCCGCAATCCCATTATGTGGAGCTGTTGATGCGTTTCTCGCCTGTCGCGATCGTTCTGGCGCTTGGTCTCGCCACTTTGTCCTCGAGCAGCTTCGGCCAGCGCCGCGACGATCAGATCGATCCACGAAGCCTTGCCTTGCTTCACCAGGGCGAGGCGTTGCGCGCCGCAGGCAATTTCACCGGCGCCGAAGACATGCTCGAAAGCGCGCTCGTGATCGATCCGCGCAACCGGGGCGCCTATGTCGCGCTGGGCCGGGTGGCGCAGGGACAGGGACTGCCCGGCAAGGCGGTGCGTTTCTATCGCGATGCGCTGGCACTCGATCCCAATGACCTGACCGCCTTAGCCGGGCAGGGCGAGGCGATGGTTCAGAAGGGCGCGGTCGAACGTGCGCGCGTCAACCTCGCGCGCATCAACCAACTCTGCAAGGGCGCCTGCCCGCAGTCGGCGGCGCTCAACGCCGCCATCGCGAAGGGCCCGCCGGTCGAGGTCGCCGCGGCCCAGGCCAACACCAAGGTTCCGCCCAAGGGCCAGGAAGACAAGACGCAGAAGCAGCAATAAGCCTGTCAGATCCGGGCCTTACTTTGGCTGCGATGCCGTATCCTGTTGTGCTCCAGCTGCCGCACGCGCCTTAGTCATGTCCGCCATCTCGGCCGCCGTCTTGAAATCCAGAAGCTCGACCTGGAAGACCAGATCAGAATTGGCGGGAATCGGTCCGGAAGCTTGCGCGCCATAGCCCATGGCAGCCGGGATGCAGAGGCGCACGATGCTGCCCTTGGCGAGCAGCTGAAGTCCCTGCGAAAAGCCCGGAATGACCGCGCCGACCGGCATCGGTGTCTGCATCCCCTGATCGAAAACCGCCCCGGTTGCGGCAAGGTAGCCGATATAATTCACCAGCACCGTGGCGTCTGCGGCGGGCTTTGCGCCCGATCCAGGGCGCAGCATCGTATACCCCAGGCCGGAAGGCGTCCGGGCGGTGCACAAACGCTGTGCAGCCGGAACGATCGGCGCCAGCGGCAACGGGATAATGATATTGTCCGCCACAACCGGCTTCGGCGCGGTGGCTGACGCGCGGCGGGCCGTTGCCCCTTCGGCAGGCAACGGCGCCAGTAACGATAGAGCCATCATGGAGGCGGACCAGCGGATCGTGCGCGTGAAGGTTTGCATGGGCGCGCTTATGCAGGATCGAGATGATTGAGCAAGGAGGGGAAAAACGGCTTGATGGCGGCAATAGCTGAAGCGTGGCGGTTGACTCATAAATCTACATATGTTGTGTATAGCGCGGATCGTGCCGCCTGCGGGTTGGGCGAGCCCAGGTGGAGGGGTGAACCAAAATGCGTCTCCGGATCATTGCGGGCGTCGTGGGGGCCAGCATCGTGGCGCTCCTTGTCCTCCTGATCTTTTTCAACAAGCCCGTGGTGAAGGCCGGTGAGAACGGGACCTTCGCGAACGACTGCTGCGGCACCATCAAACTCACGGATGGTAAAATGCTGCTCAATGACCAGCAGACCGTCCGCTACACTGTGGCGAAGGATGCGAAGGGGCCGTACATTCTGCCTCATACCTATGTCGGCGTCGTACTCTACGAGGGCTTCGAGGAGGACGGAACCCGGTCCAGGGTCAAGCTGCGGTTGGACAGGCTCCCCGGCCCGACCAGGATTGTGCTTTACGAAGGCCTCAGGCCCTACGTCTTCACGAAGCAGCGTGCGCCCGCTTTGCCCGGCCGGCCCTGAGGCCGCGGCCTAACTGAGCTCCCGCGCGATTGCGACGAAGTCTTCCACCGTCAGGGTCTCCGCGCGCCGGGTAGGGTCGATCCCGACCTTTTCGAGCGCGTTGGGACCGCCCGGCAAGCCCTTGAGGCTCTGGCGGAGCATCTTGCGGCGCTGGCCGAAAGCGGCGGCGGTAAGTCGTTCCAGCGTGGCAGGCTTCACGCCCGGGGGCTGCTTCGCCGGCACGATATGGACGACTGCCGACATCACCTTGGGCGGCGGCACGAAGGCGGAGCGGTGAACCGGAAGCGCGATTCTGGGCGTCGAACGCCACTGGGCAAGCACGGCAAGCCGGCCGTAATGGTCGCTGTCCGGCTTGGCCACTATCCGCTCTGCCACCTCCTTCTGGAACATCAGCGTCAGCGATCGCCAGAAAGGCGGCCACGTCTGTCCGCCGAGCCAGCGCACCAGCAAGGCGGTTCCGACATTGTAGGGCAGGTTGGCGACGATATGCGCGTCTTCGCCGACGGTTGCGGCTTCGTCGATCTCAAGCGCGTCGCCCTGGATCACGTCGAGGCGGCCGGGTGCGGCCTCGCTCAGTTCGGCGAGCGCGGGCAGGCAACGCCGGTCGCGTTCTACCGCTGTTACATGCGCGCCCGCGCCGATCAGCGCGCGCGTCAGCCCGCCCGGGCCGGGGCCGACCTCGTAGACATTTTGGCCCTCCAGCGATCCGGGCACGCGCGCGATCCGGTCAAGCAGCTGGCTGTCGAGCAGGAAATTCTGGCCGAGCGACTTCTCGGCGGAGAGGCCGTGCCGCGCGATCACATCGCGCAGCGGCGGCAGATCGAGCTTCATTGCGCGTTGGCCCGGTTCTCCGCGCATCGATGCGCCAGCCGGATCGCGGCGATGGTCGCGCCGGGATCGGCCACGTTCTTGCCGGCGATGTTGAAGGCGGTGCCGTGATCGGGCGATGTGCGGACGATCGGCAGCCCGAGCGTGATGTTGACGCCTTCGTCGAAATGCAATGTTTTCAACGGGATCAACGCCTGATCATGATAGAGGCAGAGTGCCGCGTCATAGCGCGCCCGCGCACGGGGATGGAACATGGTGTCCGCGGCGAGCGGCCCTTCGATCGCAATCCCTTCCTCGCGCAGCCGCTCAAGGGCCGGAATGACGATGTCGATCTCTTCGCGGCCAAGCGCGCCGCTTTCGCCGGCATGGGGGTTGAACCCCGCCATCGCGAGCCGCGGATGCGCGATGCCGAAATCGCGCGACAGGCCGCGTTCGGTGGTGCGCGCACGCGATATGATGATCTCGACGGAGATCAGCCCGGACACCTCCTTGAGGGGAATGTGCGTCGTGATCGGAACGGTACGCAAGCTCGGCCCGGCGAGCATCATCACGACATTCTCGCGTGCAATGCCGCACCGTTCGGCGACGAATTCGGTCTGGCCCGGATGCGAGAAGCCGATGCCGTAGAGCTGCGCCTTCGAAACTGGGCCGGTCACCAGTCCACAGGCCGCACCCGATCGTGCGAGTCCGACCGCCAGTTCGAGCGAGTCCAGCGAACAGCGTGCGCCGGCCAGGTTGGGGGCGCCCGGAACGATCTCGCCCGCATCCTCAAGCTGGATCAGCGGCAAAGCCTCGCCGAACAGTTGCGTCGCGTCCTCGGGGTTCGAAATGCGGGCGACGGGACCGTCCCAGACCGCTTTGATCGAACGAACGTCGCCAACCGCGAAGAAGGGATGGAGCCCTTCCTGCCGTCTTTTCTCCCACGCCTTGGCGGCGATTTCGGGGCCGACGCCGGCGGGGTCGCCGAGCGCCACCGCGAGCGGGGGCAACCCATCAGCGATATTCGATGACGGCATCGCGCCTTATGTCTGCCAGGTAGCGTCGTGCACGCAGATTCACGCGCTCGTCCGCCATTTGCGACGATATTTCGTCGAACGATGGGACGGTCTTGTCGGCGGGATCGTCGCGGCCGCACACCACCAGGCTGTGAACGCCGCCCTCGGATCCGCCGAACGGCGGAGTGGCCTCGCCGACGCGCATGTCAACCAGGATGGTCTGCAGCGGCGGCGGAAGATCGCGTATCTTGATCTGATCGCTGTCGACGACCTCGGCGCCCCACTTTTTGGCGAAGTCGGCAACCTGGCCGCAGCCCTTGAGCGTCTTCAGATCCTCAGTGAAGGCAGTGACCTTAGGCTGCGCCTGGGCCTTATCGACGTTCGCCGGGAACGTGATCGTGAGTTGCTTCAGCTGGACCAGCGCGTCGCGCGGATCGCTGGTCAGCACCTGGCGCTTGTCGACCATGGCGATGATCGAATAACCGCTGCCGACCGGGATCGGGCCGCCGACCTGACCGGGGCCCATTTCCTTGACCGCGTTCGCCAAGGCATCAGGCAATTGCTCAGCGCGGACCCAACCCAGATCGCCGCCGACCGCGGCGGTCGATGCTTCGGAATATTGGCGCGCATAGGCTGCGAACGAGGCCCCCTGGCGGATCTGGTCCATGATGCGCTGGGCATTGGCCTGGACCTGAGGCTGGGTTGTCGGCGTTGCCGACAGATAGATTTCCGAAACATGATATTCGGGTGCGCCCTTGGCGGCCTGCATCCGGGCGATGACCTGCTTGACCTCTTCGTCGCTGATGCTGACGAACGGTTCGACTTCGCGGCTGAGCAGCCGACGCCAGGCCATTTCGCCTTCGATCTGGCGCTTCAGCGAAGCCTCGTTCGAACCCAGCCCGCGGATCATTTTGCTGAACTCTGCCGGCGTCTTCTTGAACTGGCCTGCAGCGCGGGCAAAGGACTGCTCAAGCTCGGCCTTCTGGATCGTGATCTTGTTGGCTGCAGCCTCCTGGATCTCCAGCGTTTCGTCGATCAGGTTCGACAGAACCTGCGCGCGCAGCCGCTCTTTCTCTTCCTGGGAGATGCGGCCGTTGCTGGAGGCAAGAACGAGAGCGAGCCGTTGATCCACGTCGGTATCGGTGATGATCGCGCCGTTGACGATCGCGGTCGCCTTGCGGATCGACGGATCGCGCGGCGCAAGCAGGTGGACATCCTTCGGCAAGTTGAGCCCGTTGAGCGCCGCCTGGTCGGACTCATCCGCCTGTGCGACCGCCACGTTAGGTACCGCCGTCAACACCATGGCGGCGAGAATACAGCCCGCACGCCCCATCATCCGTCCCGTCACGCCCGCTCCGTCACTTGTCGCTAAGGGCCCAGACTGGCCCAATATGGCTGAACCCACGCTTAGCGGCCTAAATTCTTCAAGGCGAGTCGCAAGCTGAAGGTACTGCCGCGACGGGCGTCGCCGGTCTCGTCATAATCCTTGCGCCAGGTCACCCCCAGCGACATGCACTCATTCTCGTAAAGCAGGCCGAGCCGGTGACGCACCGGCTGATAGCCATCCGACAGCGACAGCGGATCTTCCTTGTGCGTGGTCAGGTCGACCACGGTCGAGCCGAAGATCGACCAGTAACGCGCGAGCTGAACGCGCGCGCCGAGCCGGATTTCGGACATGTCGCGCAGATCCTCGATTGCGGTGTCGATCTGGCGGTGCAATTTGAGATAGCCGATCTCGGCATAGGTATTGTGGCTGCCGATGGTCGCGTCGACCTCGTTGCGGCGTACAGCGAGATTGTCCTTGTCGAGCCGGAAGCGCTCGGTGATCTCAAGAAAGCTGCCGTAACGCACGCTCACCCGGCCGACATAATCGGAGAAACGGTCAGACAAACCGGTGCCCGGCGGAAGGATCGTAGGCTCGGTACTCAGCCGGTAGGACTGGCCGACGATTGCCCGCACATCCAGCTTGGGGCGGTTGTAATTCCATTCGGCGCCATAAGTGACGCGGCTGGAATCCTCCCATCGGTCGTATCCGGAGAAACGATTGAGTGCGAACAGGTTGGAATCCTCAAGATCGACCGCGCGGCTGTCCTCGTCGGGGAATTCGAGATTCTTGATCTTGGGTTCGGCCACCAATTGCACGCGCGGCACGATTTGCTGGACGCCGCCGAACAGCGCCCCGACAAAGGGCCAGCGCATGTCGGCAGCGAGCGCGGCGATGCCGCGGCCATGCCAGCCGTCGACGCCGCGGTAGAGTTCCGTAGTCGTCGCCGCGCTATTGCCGGTGTGATAGAGGTCGGCACGGCCATAAGCGGTGAAGGTCACCTCCTGACCGAGCCCGGTCAAAGTCCGCAAATCCCAGCGCAAACCCGCAAAAGCGCGTTGCGTGTCCTGTCCGTCGGTACGCGTCAGTGCCAGGCTGTTGATCTGCGCGGTGAAAACACCGCCCAGCCAGGGGTCGGCGAAGCGGCGGCGATAGTCGATTGCGGGCAGCGCCACCGGCTGCTGCCCCTCGACATAACCCGGACGCAAATCCTGCACGAACCATCCCGCAATCGAGAGATAGGAATCCGCGTCGATCCGCTCGGCCTTTACCGTCGAACGCAGCCGGTCGTCGTTCGAGATATAATAACGCTTCATGAAGGTGCGATCGGTGGTGAGCCGGATCGCGCCGTGAATCGCCCAAACCGGGTCGAGTTGCCAGGAGCCGTTGGCGTCGAGATAACCCCGGAAGCTGTCGCTGCCATGCACCGGCGCGGTCGTCTGGTCGGTCGTCGCGGGCAGGCGCGAGCTGTAGGTGACCATTCCGCTCACCTGATAGGCGCCGTTGCCCGTCAGCGCGCGATATTGCGCCTCCAGCGCCGGAAGCACCGCAGTGTAGAAATGCGGGGTGATTGTCAGGTCGCGGTTGCGCGCGATCTGCAGGTAATAAGGCAGGTCGATCTCGACGCCGTTCGATTTGTTGAACTGGATATTGGGCAGGAGCAGCCCCGAATTGCCCGTGTCCGATCCGTCGGGATGCGAGAAAGCCGGCAGCGCCAGGATCGTCCTGCCGAAAACGGTCAGGCGCGGATCCTTGTAGCTGATGCGATGCGTACCCTCGTCGACGACCACCTGGACCGCATTGATCTGCCACGAGGGCCGCCTGGGGCAGCCCGAATCCGTTTCGACCCGGCACGGCGTGTAGGCGGCGTTGGTGAGCGTGGTGATATCGCCCTTGCGCTCGCCGCGGGTCGCGGCGAGCCGTCCGCCATTGGCCAACACGAGCAGCATATTATCGGCGACGCCGTCATGCAGTTCGTCGGTCAGCGTGATGTCGTCGCCATAGGCCTTGTCGCCGTTGGCGTTGACCACCGCGACATTGCCGCTCGCGCGCACCACGCCACTCTGGCGGTTCCACGAGACCTTATCCGCCCGCAATCGCGCGCCGTTGCGGAACATGCGTACATCGCCGGTGGCCGTGACTATGTCGGCATTGTCATCGTAATCGAGCTGCGCGGCCGAGAAAGTGACCTCGTCCTCGGGCGCCGTTTCGGATTCCCGGGTGGGAGCGGGGGGCTGGGTTGGCCGATCGCGCAGGCTTTGCGCCTGCACGGGGGTAGTGCCGGCCACGGCAATCGCCACCAGCGACGCCATCGCGGCGCCCGCCCTTTTCCAGCTTGTATGCCGCTGCATGGGGCCGGCCCTATCCCGGCTTGTCCGTCGCCGCAATCGCCGAAAACCTCGTCTCGTCGCCTTGTATGTCACCTTTGACAGCTTGAGGGACGAGCCTAATAGGCGGGGCAACCTAGCTCGAAAGGCTTGTTCTTTGCTCACCGTCAAATTCAGTGCCGCCCGCCCCTCGGACGCTCGCCCGCTCGCACTCCCCATCGCCAAGGACGAGGCTGTCGATGCCCATGTCCCGGCCGGCATCGTCGACGTCGCGAAGGCCGCGGCGGCTAAATTCACCGGCGACGCAGGCAGTGTCGTCGAACTTCATGCCCCGCTGGACGGCACGGTGCGCCATATCCTGCTGGTCGGCACCGGCGCCGATCTCGCCGCCGAGAAAGCGGGCGGGGCGTTGGTCGCCAAGCTACTGACCACCGAAACCGGTCTGGTGGTCGACGTGACGGGTGTTGAGGAACCGCAACGCGCGTCGTTCGCGGCCAAGCTGGCCCAGGCTGCGATGCTGCGCAGCTGGCGCTACGATATCTACCGCACCAAGCTTCCCGAGAAGCAGAAGCCCACTCTGACGGAAATCGAGATCGTGGTCGGCGACGCGCTCGATGCGGCCGAGGCGGCATTCGCGCCCTTGAAGGCGGCCGCCGAGGGCGCGGCGTTCACGCGCATGCTCGTCACCGAGCCCGCCAACATCCTCTACCCGGAAAGCTTCGTCGAACGGTGCCAGGAGTTGAAGAACCTCGGCATCGAGATCGAGGTGCTCGACGAAGCGGCGATGCGCAAGCTGGGCATGGGTGCCTTGCTGGGTGTGTCGCAGGGATCCATTCGCGAGGCGCGCCTGCTGTGCATGAAATGGGACGGAACCGGCGGCAAGGCCGATCCGGTCGCCTTCGTCGGCAAGGGCGTTACCTTCGACACCGGCGGCATCAGCCTCAAGCCCGGGCCGGGCATGGAGGATATGAAGTGGGATATGGGCGGCGCGGGCGCGGTTGCAGGCGCGATGAAGGCGCTCGCCCTGCGCAAGGCCAAGGCGCACGTCATCGGCGTGTGCGGGTTGGTCGAGAATATGCCAGACGGTAATGCGCAGCGTCCCGGCGACGTCGTCACCACCGCATCCGGCCAAACGGTCGAAGTACTCAACACCGATGCCGAAGGGCGACTGGTGCTGTGCGACGCAATCTGGTGGGTGCAGCAGAAATACCATCCCAAGACGATCATCGATCTGGCCACGCTGACCGGCGCGATGATCATCAGCCTGGGCCATGAGCATGGCGGTATCTTCGCCAATGACGACGGTCTCGCCGATCAGCTTCTGGCTGCGGGCAAGGCTGTCGGCGAGAAGCTCTGGCGGATGCCGATGGGCGAGGTTTACGACAAGCTGATCGACTCGCCGATCGCCGACATGAAGAATATCGGCCCGCGCGAAGCCGGATCGATCACCGCCGCCCAGTTCATCGCGCGCTTCGTCGACGAGGGCGTGAAGTGGGCGCATCTCGACATTGCCGGCATGGTCTGGGCTTCCAAGCCCGCCACCCTCTGGGACAAGGGCGCGACCGCCTACGGCGTGCGCCTGCTCGACCAATATGTGAAGGATGCGCTGGAGAAATAAGGCGGTCGTCATTCCGGACCTTTCGACAAGCTCAAGACAGGCTTGTTCCGGGGTCCACTGAGCCAAAAGCGATAAGCTCGTGGATGGGTGGATGCCGGAACAAGTCCGGCATGACGGTCGGAGAAGCGGCTAGCCGGGTTGCAAGGCAGCAATCCCCCGGCTAGACGCCCGCCCAACTTCCACACCCTGCAAAATGGAGCATGGGATTCCCATGGCGATCACCCGCACCTTCTCGATCATCAAGCCCGATGCCACGCGCCGCAACCTGACCGGCGCGGTCACCAAGATGCTGGAGGAAGCCGGCCTGCGCGTCGTCGCCTCCAAGCGCATCCAGATGACCAAGGAGCAGGCCGAGGGCTTCTACGCCATCCATAGCGAGCGGCCCTTCTTCAACGATCTCGTCAGCTTCATGATCTCGGGCCCGGTCGTGGTCCAGGTGCTCGAAGGCGAGGACGCGGTGAAGCGCAACCGCGACATCATGGGCGCGACCAACCCCGCCAACGCCGACGCCGGCACGATCCGCAAGGAACTGGCCGAGTCGATCGAAGCCAATTCGGTCCACGGTTCGGATAGCGACGAGAATGCGGCGATCGAGATCGCTTATTTCTTCAAGCCGGAAGAAATCGTCGGCTGATCGGGCGCTGATTTTCGCGAAGACAGGGGGGTCGCCGAAAGGCGGCCCCTTTTTCTTTGACGGTGCGATCCGCTTTACAACCCAAGCCTCCTAAGACAGATATGGCGCTCAATTCTCTCCCGGAGATCGCCTTTGCTCACCGCCATCGCCTCCGACCGCTGCTGCGGCCGAGCGTCGACGCGCGTGATGCGCGCGCGGGACTGATCGGCCGAAGCGGACTGGCGTCTCCGCGACGCCGCTTCAATCGAGAGATGCAATGATCGTAGAAACAACAAACGAGGATTATGCCTCGCTGTGCCTTGGCCGTGCGCCCAGGCAATATCGCAATGCCGACAGCCCGATCGCACCAGTGGAGGTGCTTCGGATGCTGGCGGGCGTGGCGGCGCGGGTCGGAGAGAGTTTTTCTCCCGCATCCTGGCTGATCGTCGAGGATGGCGAAGTGGTCGGCATGTGCTCGGTCACGCGCCCGCCATCCGAGGGTGTGATCGATATCGGCTACGGGATCGCGCCCACCCGGCAGAACCGTGGATGTGCCAGTAGGGCCATCGGCGACATCGCGGCATGGGCGCGGACTTCGCCGGACGTGCGCGCCATCACCGCCGAGACCGGCATCGCAAACGTCGCCTCACAGCGCGTACTCGAGCGGAATGGGTTCGTCAGGGTAGGCGAGCGTGTCGACGACGAGGACGGTCCGCTCATCTGCTGGCGCTGCTCAGTGGACTGAGTTGCAAGGCGTGCTGGAGCGGGCTCATCATCCGCTCCAGCATTCCGCTCGCGCTTGAATGGCGCGTCTGCGGTCGCCGAGCCAAGCCATGGCGGCCACTATAAGTTCACGCCTATGACTGCGACATCCGTCCGAAGCGCCACAATGTCGCGTAATTCATAATGGGCCGCTCAAATCTGGCACCCTCGGCCGCGAAGCGTTTTGCGGCGTCCAGCATGGGTTGAAAGTGGTCCAATTGCTGGGCGTGCTCCAACGTGTCCCACAGGCTGGTGTTGGTAAGGGAGCAGGTCGCCGGGTCCGCGCCCGCGTAGAAAGCGAGAAGTCCGGGCATTTGCTCGATGCCCTCCCGCAGAGTCGCTTCGCTTTCGATCGTCAATTGTCGCAGCTTATCAAACTGCGCAGGGTCGCAGCGCAGGATTGAGATACGCACGATCGGGTCGGTGGCCATAGCTTCTCGTCCTCACGCCAGCTGCCGCCCCCTGCGATAAGTACCGGAGTTTGCCGTTCGCGACAAATGAGCGATCCGCGAAAACTTAGCCATTGATATAAGTATCGCACGCGGCTAAACTTAGCCACATGGCTCACCAACAAATCGCCCTGGATTCGGTTTTCCACGCGCTTGCGGACCCGACGCGCCGGGCCGTCATCCGGCGGCTGGGCAAGGGCGAGGCAACGGTGAGCGAACTGGCGGCGCCGTTCGACATGGCTTTGCCGTCCTTCATGAAGCACATCGGCGTGCTCGAAAAATCCCGCCTGATCGCGTCCCGAAAACGGGGGCGGGTCCGGACCTGCATGCTCGATCGCGGCAATCTGATCGCCGCCGAACGCTGGTTCGGTGAGCAGCGCGCGCTTTGGCAAGATCGATACAGCAACCTCGATAGTCTTTTGGCAAAACTGAGCGGAGAAGAAAATGACGGCTGACCTGCGGTTCGAGTTTCTCGCAAACAAAGCGGAACACACTCTCACCATCATCCGGGAATTCGATGCGGGGCGTCAGCTCGTATGGGATTGCTATACAAAGAGCGAATTGCTCGATCAGTGGTTTGCGCCGAAGCCGCTGACCACGAGGACCAAGCATATGGATTTCCGGGCGGGCGGATATTGGCATTTCGCCATGATTACGCCCGATGGGCAGGAATATTGGAATCGTCAGGATTATCAGTCGGTCGATCCGATCGACGGCTATGTCGCGCTCGACGGATTTTCCGACGAAAGCGGGCAGGTGAATCCGGATATGCCGCGATCGACGATGAACGTGTCTTTCGCCGATGCTGCGGGCCGCACGCTCGTCACCACGGTCGTCGTTTATGCTTCGTCCGACGACCTGCAGAAATCGATCGACATGGGCCTTGAGGGGGGGCTGACCTCCACCCTGGAGCGCCTCGACGAGTTGCTCGAGTCCATTGCGGCTCGTCAGGAATAATGACCCTGGAATTCCTGGTGCTCATGCCGTGATGCAATTGTCCCGGGAAAATCGTGAAAGGGCTGCTTCGGCAGCCCTTTTTTCGTCACTCAGGATGACGACTGGCTACTTCTTCGGCGCCATCCGTACCGCCCAGATCGCGTCGATCTGCTTCTGCCCGGCATCCGCGCTTTTCACCGCGCCAGTGCGCGAAAGCCCGCGCAGGTGGACGTCGGTGCCGCTCAGGAAGCTGTGACTGGTGGCATAGCCCACCTCATAGACGGCACGATCGACATGTTCCGCGCCATCCACGAGGAAATGCGTCTCGATCATCACGGGAATGCGGGCGTCGCCGAGCACTTCGGGGGCGCCCGCATCCTTACGCGCGCTGACGAGCGCGCTCGCGAACCAGCTACGGTCAATGCGTGCGTCGCTGCTCGTCTCGGCGGGCGAGAGGCCAAGCTTGGCGGGGAAGCTGACCTTCTGGCTCTGGATCGCCTGATCGTCCGAGCGGGGCGCTAGGCTGAGCGTGCGGCCTTCCTTGTCGGGCGTGGCCTTCAGGATCAGGATTGCCGCTTTCTTGGCCGATTGCGCGCTCTCCTGCGCATGTTCGGCCTCGGTGGTGGTACGCTCGCGATAGCTGTTCCAGAGCGTGAGGGCCGAGATGATCAGCGCGAGCACCGCAACGAGCTCGCCCAGATTGATCCAGCGGCGGCGGACGCGCGCGGCTTCGGCGCGTTCCTGCGGTGTTTCGGACATCAGCCTTTCCCCTTCAGCTTTGGCGGCGCCACATAGTCCCAGCTCAAAGCGATGCGGTCGGCAATATGATCCCAATCTGAATGGGGCTGATCGGTACGGATCGCGACCCAGCCGAACGGGCCGATATAGGCCGGGCGGTAATAGAGGTCCGGGTCCATCTCGATCAGCATCTCCTGCTCTTCGATGCCCGATGTCTTGACCATGATGGCGGTCCGCCCGTCGCGGTGATGGTCGTGCCAGAACCAGGCGAAGATCTTGCCTTTCTCGATGTAGAAAGCGGGCTGTCCGTGCGAGAGTTTCTCGGCGGCCTTGGGAAGCGCCATCGCGATCGCCCGCAACCGCTCAAGATCGGCTTCGGGCTCCGGGCTCATTTTCCCAGCAACAATTTGGCGAGCGCGGCCGGGTAGAGCTTATGCTCCTCCACGAGCACGCGCGCGGCGAGGCTGTGCGCGTCATCCCCTGGCAGAACCGGCACCTCCGCCTGTGCGACGATTTCGCCATCGTCCAGTGCCTCGGTCACGATATGCACGCTGCAGCCATGCTTTACCTCGCCCGCATCGAGCACGCGCTGATGCGTGTCGAGGCCCTTATAGGCGGGAAGCAGGGAAGGGTGGATGTTGATCATCCGCCCGGCCCATTTCTGGACGAAGCCCGGCGAGAGCAGGCGCATATATCCGGCGAGTGCGACATATTCGACGCCCGCCGCGCGCAATTCCGCATCCACCAATTCGTCGAACTCCGCGCGTTTCATTCCGACATGGCTTTTGGTCCATGTTGCAATGCCCTGCGCCTTGGCGAAATCGAGGCCAGGTGCGTCGGTGACGTTCGAGGCGACCAATACCACCTCATAGGGGCATTCCGGCTGCTTCGAGGCCTCGACCAAGGATGCCATGTTCGAACCGCGGCCCGAGATCAGGATGCCGACGCGGGCGCGCGTCACTACGCGTCACCCCAGCGAAAGCTGGGGTCTCGGGAAGTAGCGGGATGCGCGCCCAGCGAAAGCCGTCTGAGACCCCAGCTTTCGCTGGGGTGACGGTAATCTTGGTGCGCCTTAGCCATTGTGTGTCGCAGACCAGCCAGCCTTGGCACTCCACGTGCCTTGAGAGCCCCTTACCGTGCAGCCGCGCTTGCCTTCCGCAATCGTGCCGACCTTGACGACTGTCTCACCCGCGGCTTCGAGCGCGGCGATAACCTCCGCCACGTCCTCGGCGCGCACCGCCGCCACCATGCCGACGCCGCAATTGAAGGTGCGCGCCATCTCCTCCGGCTCGATCGCGCCCTGCGCCTGGAGGAACGCCATCAGGCGAGGCTGTTCCCAGCCGTCGGCATCGACCGTCGCGTGCAGGCCTTCGGGGAGCACGCGCGGAATATTTTCGAGCAGGCCGCCGCCGGTAATGTGCGCGAGCGCGCTCACCTTGTTGGCGCGTACCAAGGGCAGCAGCGCCTTCACATAGATGCGGGTCGGCTCCATCAGCGCATCGATCAGCAGCCGATCCTGGTCGAACAGAGCGGGCCGGTCGAGCTTCCAGCCCTTGTCCGTAGCCAGCCGTCGCACGAGCGAATAGCCGTTGGAATGGACGCCGGACGACGCCAGGCCGAGCAGGATGTCACCCGCGGCGACTTTGGTGCCAGTCAATGCCTGGGCGCGCTCGACCGCACCGACCGAGAAGCCGGCAAGATCGTAATCGCCATCGGCGTACATGCCCGGCATTTCGGCGGTCTCGCCCCCGATCAGCGCGCAGCCGGCGATCTGGCAGCCTTCGGCGATCCCCGCGATCACCTGCTCGGCAATGCCGGTGTCCAATTTGCCGGTCGCGAAATAATCGAGGAAGAAAAGCGGCTCCGCGCCCTGCACGATCAAATCGTTGACGCACATCGCGACCAGATCGATCCCGACCGTATCGTGCTTGCCACTGTCGATGGCGAGCTTGAGCTTGGTGCCGACGCCGTCATTGGCCGCGACCAGGAGCGGATCGTCATAGCCCGCCGCTTTCAGATCGAAGAAGCCGCCGAAGCCGCCAATCTCTGCATCCGCACCCGGGCGCCGGGTGGCGCGCACCAAAGGCTTGATCGCGTTTACCAGCGCATTGCCCGCCGCGATCGACACGCCAGCCTTGGCGTAGCTGTAAGACTCGGTCATTCGATCCTTCCGTTCGTGCCGAGCGAAGTCGAAGCACGTTGGCGCTGTCCGGAGCGTCCTTCGACTTGGCTCAGGACGAACGGCGATATTCGCAGCGGCACTATCCATATCCTGCTTGGAAATCCACGGGGCTTTCGCCACAAGGCGCAACCGTGACGCCCGTTCGCCGCAATTCCCTTATCGCCGCATCGCTGGCTGCGCTTGGCCTGGCCGGATTCGCGTATGCCCAGATCGAGGGCAATGACCGCGGTGTGCCACCGATCGACAGCTCGGCCAATTACGAGGTCGGCAATGTCGCGGTCGACGTCTCCGCGAAGACCGCCAATCAGGCGCGCACCTTCGGCTGGCGGCTCGCGCAGCGCCGCGCGTGGAAGATGCTGTGGGCCAAGGTCAACAATCAGCCGGAGGCCGACGCCCCCAATCTGTCGGACGGCGCGCTCGATTCGATGGTTGCCGGAATCGAGGTCGAGGACGAGCAGATCGGCGCGCATCGCTATATCGCGCATCTGGGCGTGTTGTTCGACCGTGCCCGCTCGGCGCAAGCGCTCGGTCAGGCTGAGGCGGGTATCCGTTCGGTGCCGATGCTGGTGATTCCCGTCATGTGGTCGGGCGGTGCGCCGCAAAGCTTCGAACATCGCACCGAATGGCAGAAAGCGTGGGCGCGCTTTCGCTCGGGCGGCAGCCCGATCGATTATGTGCGGCCGGTCGGCAATGGGCTCGATCCGCTGATCCTCAACGCTGCCCAGAGCGGGCGTCCCGGCCGCGGCTTATGGCGCAGCCTGCTCGACCAATATGGTGCATCCGATGTAGTCGTTCCGATCGTGCAGATCGTTCGCCAATATCCCGGCGGGCCGGTGCTGGCCCACTTCTCCGCGCTCCACGGCCCCGATGGGGAAGTGATTGCGCGCTTCGACCTGACCGCGAGCGACAGCGAAAAGCTGCCGCAGATGCTCGACGAGGGCGTGCGGCGGATCGACGAGGCTTATTCTGCGGCACTGCGCAGTGGGCAGTTGCGCACCGACCGCTCGCTCGAGGCGCCGCTCCCGGTCGTGCCCGATTTGCCTGAAGAAGCCGTAGTGGAAACCGATGTCGGCACCGGAATCGCCGTGCCGGGCGCTGCCTCCACCTTCCTGGTCCAGGTCGACACGCCCGACGATCCAGCTCTGGTGCAGATCATGGCCAGCCTGCGCGCAATAGCAGGGGTCAAGGCGGTTGCGACCAACAGCGTCGCGCTGGGCGGCGTGTCGGTGCTGCGCGTCGGCTATGATGGCGATCCGCAGACGTTCCGCACCGCGCTCGGCACTGCGGGCTATAGCGTTCAGGATACGGGCGGGGGGCTCCGCCTGACGCGGCCGAAATGAACCAGATCGCGCTGCCGCTCGATTGGCCGGCGGGCGACAGCGAACAGGATTATATCGTCTCCGACGCCAATCGGCCGCTGATCCGTCATTTCGAACATTGGTCCTTATGGCCGGTGATGGCGACGATGCTGACCGGTCCGCGCAAATCAGGCCGTTCATTACTCGGACGGATATTCGCTACAAAAGCGGGCGGCGAGTTGATCGATAATGCAGAGCTCGCCGATGAAGAGACGATCTTCCATGCGTGGAACCGCGCGCAGTCCAATCGCAAACCCCTGATCCTGGTCGTCAATGCGCCGCCCCCAACCTGGAACGTGAAGCTGCCCGATCTGCGTTCGCGTCTCGCCGCGACCCCGGTGGTGCGGATCGAGGAACCCGACGACCCGCTGGTCGGCCAGCTGATCGAGAAGCTCTGTCATTCCCGCGGGCTGGCGGCCCCGCCCGAATTGGTTCGATACCTGGTCCCGCGCATCGAACGCTCCTATTTCGGCGTGCATCGCGCGATCGATGCGCTTGACGAGCTGGCTTATGCCCAGCGTCAACGGCTGACCGTGCCGTTGGCGCGCAAGGCACTCACGGACCTGGGAGTCATCGACGAGTCACAAAACGAGGCGTAAGCTTTCGCGCTATGGACCAAGCGAGCGCCCCCGAACCCCAGAACGATGACGACTATGTCGAAGGCACGGCCGATCGGATCGCGCCGGGTGAGCGCTATTTCAATCGCGAACTGTCCTGGATCACCTTCAACCAGCGGGTGCTGGACGAGGCCTGCAATCCTGCGCACCCGCTATTGGAGCGACTGCGCTTCCTGTCCATCTCGGGCAACAATCTCGACGAATTCTTCATGGTCCGCGTCGCCGGTCTCAAGGGCCAGCAATTGCAGGCGATCGAAGACCGTTCGCCCGACGGCCTGACCACCGGACAGCAGCTCGCGGCGATCGCCCAATGTGCCGACGATCTGACCGACGTCCAGCAGAAGGTCTGGATCACGCTGCGCGCCGATCTCGCCAAGGCGGGGATCGAGGTGCTGGAGGGGGAGGATATCACCGGCGACGTCGCGCAATGGTGCGAAGAGCATTTTCGCCAGCAGATTTTCCCGGTCCTGACGCCACAGGCGCTCGACCCCGCGCATCCCTTTCCCTTCATTCCGAACAAGGGCTTCACCTTATTGTTCGATCTGAAGCGCCTCTCCGACGGCGAGCCGACGCAGGAGTTGGTGATGCTTCCGGTGACGCTCAAGCGTTTCGTCCGGCTCCCGGGCAGCCGCGCGCGCTATGTCACGATCGAGACGCTGATCCGCCGTTTCACCGGCGTGCTGTTCCCCGGATATCAGATGCTGGGCGACACCGCGTTCCGCGTCATTCGCGACAGCGACATCGAAATCGAGGAAGAGGCGGAGGACCTGGTCCGCTACTTCCAATCCGCGATCAAGCGGCGCCGCAAGGGGCGGATCATCCGCCTTGAGCCGACCCCCAACATGCCCAAATCGCTCGCCCGTCTGGTCAAGGAGGAGATTGGCGGCACTGAGGATGTGATCGTCGACACGTCGGAATTCCTCGCGGTCGGCGACCTGGCGGAATTGGTCGACGAGGACCGGCCCGATCTCAAATTCCCGCCCTTCACCGCGCGCTTCCCCGAACGGATCCGCGAGCATGGCGGAGATTGTTTTGCGGCGATCCGGTCCAAGGACATCGTCGTCCATCACCCCTACGAGACGTTCGACGTCGTGCTGGCCTTCCTCAAGCAGGCCGCAGCGGACCCCGACGTCGTAGCGATCAAGCAGACGCTCTACCGCGCAGGCAAGCAATCGGCGGTGATCCGTGCGCTGATCGACGCGGCCGATGCGGGTAAGTCGGTCACCGCCGTGATCGAGCTCAAGGCGCGGTTCGACGAAGAGCAGAATATCAACTGGGCGGCCGAGCTCGAACGGGCCGGCGTCCAGGTCGTCTATGGTTTCATCGACTGGAAAACACACGCCAAAGTGTCGATGGTCGTCCGGCGCGAGGGCGATGCCTTCCGCACTTATTGTCACTTCGGGACGGGCAATTATCACCCGATCACGGCGCGCATCTACACCGACCTGAGTTTCTTCACCGCCGATCCGCGGGCGGGCCGCGATGCCGCGCAATTGTTCAACTATATCACCGGCTATGTCGAACCGGCGGGGCTGGAACTGCTGTCGCTGTCGCCGCTCGGCCTGCGCGACAAATTGGGCGAGATGATCGACGCCGAGATCGACCATGCCCGTGCCGGGCGACCCGCGGCGATCTGGGCTAAGATGAACAGCCTGGTCGATCCGGCTATCATCGAGAAACTCTATCGTGCCAGCGCGGCTGGCGTGGAAATCGATCTGGTCGTGCGCGGGATTTGTTGTCTGCGGCCGGGCGTGCCGGGGCTCAGCGAGCATATCCGGGTCAAGTCGGTGATCGGGCGTTTCCTGGAGCACAGCCGCATCATGGCGTTCGGCAATGGCGAGGAATTGCCGAATCCGGGCGCGAAACTGTTCATCTCCTCCGCCGACTGGATGCCGCGCAACTTCGACCGGCGCGTCGAATATCTGTTGCCGATCGAGAATCCGACCGTGCATGCGCAGGTGCTCGACCAGGTCATGGTCGCCAACCTGATCGACGATGAGCAGAGCTGGCGCCTCCATCCGGACGGCAGCTACGAGCGGATCGTGCCGGGCAAGCGGCCTTTCAACCTCCACCGCTACTTCATGACCAACCCCTCGCTTTCCGGGCGCGGTCAGGCGCTGAAGGGCTCAGGGTCGGTACCGCGGCTGACATTCAAACGGGGATAAACGACAGCCGTTGCTGTCACCCCAGCGCAAGCTGGGATCCATCTCCGGCGCTTCCGGATGTGTATCGGCCTCAGGAGGTGGACCCCAGTTTCCGCAGGGGTGACGTGGAATTCTTGGGAAACGCGGTTGAAATACGTCGCCGCGATGCCCCCTGACCCTCTTTTTCCTTGCGGTCGGGGCGCAAACGACCATTTAGGCGCCATGCCTTTTAGTAGATTACCCGCGCCCCTCTCCGAGGCGTTGACCGAGCGCGGCTATGCCACGCCCACCGCCGTCCAGGCCGCCGTCCTCGAAAATGATGCCGATGGCCGTGACCTTATCGTTTCCGCACAGACCGGCTCCGGCAAGACCGTGGCCTTCGGGATGGCGATCGCGCCGCAATTGTTCGAGGGCGATCAACTGCCCCGACCGGCCCTGCCGCGAGCCCTGGTCATCGCGCCGACGCGCGAACTGGCGCTGCAGGTCGCGAGCGAGCTGCAATGGCTCTATGCCAAGGCCGGCGCGCGCGTTTCCACCTGCGTCGGTGGGATGGATCCCTCCCGCGAGCGGCGCCAGCTTTCGCATGGCACGCATATCGTGGTCGGTACGCCCGGCCGCCTGCGGGATCATCTGGAGCGCGGCGCGCTCGATCTGTCCGGGCTGGCGGCTGTCATTCTCGATGAAGCCGACGAGATGCTCGACATGGGTTTCCGCGACGAGCTCGAGGAAATTCTCGACGCCACCCCGCAGGGGCGACGTACCTTGCTGTTCTCGGCGACGATGCCGAAGCCGATCGTCGCACTCGCCCGGCGCTATCAGCGCGATGCGCTGACCATTTCGACGGTCGGCACCGACCGCGGCCACGGCGACATCGCGTATCAGGCGCTCGCGGTTGCGCCATCGGACGTCGAGAATGCTGCCGTAAACCTGTTGCGCCTGCATGAGCCGGACACCGCAATCCTGTTCTGCGCTACGCGTGAGGCGGTGCGCCGTCTGCATGCCAGCCTGGTCGAGCGCGGGTTCGCGGCCGTCGCCTTGTCGGGCGAGCATAGTCAAAGCGAGCGCAACCATGCGCTTCAGGCCTTGCGCGATCGCCGCGCACGGGTCTGCGTCGCCACCGACGTTGCGGCACGCGGTATCGATCTCCCGTCGCTGTCGCTCGTCATCCACGTCGAACTGCCGCGCGATGCCGAAGCATTGCAGCATCGTTCGGGGCGTACCGGCCGTGCGGGCAAGAAGGGCGTCGCGGCGCTTATCGTGCCCTTCATGCGGCGACGCCGGGTCGAGGGGCTGTTGCGCGATGCCAAAATCCAGGCCGAATGGATCGACCTGCCGACGCAGGCGGTGATCGCCCAGGCGGACCGCAAGCGCTTGCTCGCGACACTCAGCGAGCCGGTCGAACTGGATGAAGAGGATCTGGCACTCGGTGCCGATCTGCTCGCCGACCGTGACCCGCTGGAAATTGCAGGCATGTTGGTACGTGCGCACCGTGCCAAATTGCCCGCGGCCGAGGAATTGCTCGAAGGATCCGCTCAACGACCGGTCCGTCCCGACGGCCCGCGCCCGGGATTCGAGGATACGGTCTGGTTCAGCATCAATATCGGCCGGCGCAACAATGCCGATCCCCGCTGGCTATTGCCTCTGCTTTGCCGTCGCGGGCACATTACCAAGCAGGATGTGGGTGCGATCCGCATTGGGACCGCCGAAACGCGCTTCCAGATACCCCGTGCCGCTGCCGGTCGCTTCCAGGCAGCGCTCAAGCGGACCGCAAACGAGGAGGACGGCGATGTTCGGATCGAGCCGTCCGAGGCTCCGCCGCAAGGTGGCGGCGGCGGGCGCGGTCCGCACGCCGGCGCGCGTCCGGGCGGACAGCGCTTCCAACCGCGTCCGACTCGTCCCGGCGGTCGCACGCACCGTCCGCCACACGGTTGATCTGTTTCGGCCGATAGGCTGATCCCGGACCATGGCATCGCGCACCGTCGACCGTCCGATCCGCACGCCATTGGCGGCGGGCGTGTTCCCCGCTAAACATGGCTCCCGGATGCGCGCCACGAACCTCCTGAAGCACGACGCGCAGCTGGTCGGCGAGCCGATCGGTATTATCGATATCGGATCCAACTCGATCCGCCTTGTTATCTACGAGGGCGAGGGACGGATCCCGTCGATCCTGTTCAACGAGAAGATCATGGCCGGGCTCGGCAAGGGGCTGGGCAAGACGGGCCTGCTCGATCCGGGCGCGGTTGACCGGACGCTCGCCGCGCTCGGGCGTTTTCGTCGCCTTGCCGAGGATATGGGCGTGGTGAAGTTGCGCACGGTCGCGACCGCAGCCGTCCGCGACGCGAGCAACGGCCCGGATTTCATCGCCCGGCTGGCCGCGATCGGCCTGCCCGTCGAACTCCTGGCTGGCACCGCCGAAGCGTCGCTCGCCGGCCACGGCGTGCTCGCCGCGATTCCCGATGCCGACGGGATCGTCGGCGATCTCGGCGGCGGCAGCCTCGAACTGGTGCGCGTCGCCAACGGACAGGTCGGGCAGGGCGTTTCGATCCCGTTCGGCGTGCTGCGTCTTGCGCAGATGAAGCTGGGCTCGGCCCGCGCGCTCGACCGCGCGCTTGCCAAGGCGCTCAGCAAGGCCGGCTGGAAAGACAAGGTCGGCGACAAGCCTTTCTACATGGTCGGCGGTTCGTGGCGCGCGCTGGCGCGGCTGCATCAGACACTGACCGACTATCCGCTGCCGATCGTCCACCAATATGTGATGGCGCCGTTGGAAGGACAGCGTCTGGTCCGCGCGCTCGGCCAGCTCGATCCCAAGCGGATCAAGGCGGTAGGCGGTATCTCTTCCTCGCGCGTCGCCTCGCTCGGCGATGCGGCGACCTTGCTCGCCTCGCTGTCACGCCATCTCAACCCCTCGGCGCTGGTCGTGTCGGCTTATGGTCTGCGCGAAGGGTTGCTCCATTCGAGCCTGCCCGACGCAATCCAGGCGCTCGATCCACTCATCGAGGCCGCGCGCGAGGAAGGCTCGCGCCAGGGCCGTTTTCCCGAACATGGCGACCTGCTCGACCGCTGGATCGCGCCTTTGTTCGCGGACGAGCCTGCCCAGTTGGCGCGCCTGCGTCACGCCGCCTGCCTGCTCGCAGACGTGGGCTGGCGCGCTCACCCCGAATTCCGCGCAGAGCGCGGCCTGGACGTCGCTTTGCACGGCAATTGGGTCGCGATCGATGCTTCCGGCCGTGCGGTGCTCGGCCAGGCGCTCTTCACCCATTTTGGCGGCGAGGGGGTGTGTCCGATCGTCAACCAGCTGATTGGCTACGATCTTGCCGCACGCGCGATGCGCTGGGGCTATGCAATGCGCCTGGGACAGCGTTTGTCAGGCGGCGTTCCTGAGCCGCTCGAATCGAGCAGCCTGTCGTTCGGCGACGGGGTCGTACTCTTGACCTTACGTGGCGAGGATTCCGCGCTCTACGGCGAGGCGGTCGAGCGGCGACACAAAATGCTCGCCGACTCGCTTCAGCTCAAGATCGCGGTCGCGACCGCCTGAGCCGATAGATTTACGGTTTTGCCGGTGTATCCGAACCCGAAGCGACGATCTCGCTCATCACCATCTTGCCGTTGACGACGCTGAACGCGGTGCGGCCTTCGCACAGATCGAGTGCGTCCTTGCCGAACACGTCGTAGCGCCAGCCCTGCAGCATTTGCAGTCCATCGCGCTGGCCCGCGGCCATGGCGTCGATTTCGTCGCCGCGCGCGATCAGCCGCGGTGCCACGTCCGCGTCGCGAGACCTGATCTTGAGTAGCAATTTGAGCAGGTCGGCGACCAGCGCGCCCTCCTTGCCCAATCCGGGCCGACGATCGTCGCGCGGCGGCATTTCGGATTCGCTGAGCGGCGTCGCCCCCTCAAGCGCACCGATCAGTCGCGCGCCGATGTCGTTGTTCGCCCAGCTCGATGCCAGCCCGCGCACCTTGGCGAGATCGGCTTGGGACCGCGGCGGATGCACAGCCAGGTCGGCGAGCGTCTCGTCCTTGACCAGGCGGCCGCGCGGCAGATTCTTGCGGCGCGCCTCGCGCTCGCGGAACGCCGCGACCGCTTTCAGGCGGCCCAGCACTTCGGCTTTGCGGCTCGGGACCTTGACCCGCTGCCAGGCGAGATCGGGATCGTTCACGTAATTGGCCGGATCTGCGATCCGCTCCATCTCGTCGTCGAGCCAGGCGCCGCGGCCGGTCTTACGCAGCTTCTCCAGCATGCGCGGGAAGATCTGGACCAGATAGGTAACGTCGCCGATCGCATAATCGATCTGCCGCTTGTCGAGCGGACGGCGGCTCCAGTCGGTGAAGCGCGCGCCCTTGTCGAGCTTCACGCCGGTCATGCTCTCGACCAGGTTTGAATAGCCGACCTGTTCGCCCATCCCCAATGCCATCGCCGCAATCTGCGTGTCGAACAGTGGGTGCGGGGTCCGCTGGGTCAGATTGTGGACGATCTCGATATCCTGGCCGCCGGCATGGACGACCTTCAGAACATCCTCGTTATCGACCAGCAGGTCGAGCAGGGGCGCAAGATCGATGCCCTCGGCAAGCGGATCGATCGCGGCCGCTTCATGGTCGTCGGCAATCTGCACCAGGCACAGTTCCGGCCAGTAGGTGTTCTCGCGCATGAACTCGGTATCGACCGCGACGTAGGGACTCTTGGCGAGTCGGGCGCAGAGTTCGGTGAGCGTTGCCGTGTCGGTGATCAGAGGATGAATAAGCATTGAGACTCGGCCCATAGCGAGAGCGGGGCGGGTTGACAAAGAGGGTTGCGGAATCAATGCGCATCGCTCGCAAATAAAAACCGTCACCCCAGCGAAAGCTGGGGTCTCAGGAGCAAGGTGCGACCTTCTCATGAGATGCCAGCTTTCGCTGGCATGACGAAATCGGGAAATCTCTATGCACGCCTATCGCACCCACACCTGCGCCGCTCTGTCGGCGGCCAACGTCGGCGAAAGCGTTCGCCTGTCGGGCTGGGTCCATCGCAAGCGCGATCACGGCGGCGTGCTGTTCGTCGATCTGCGCGATCATTATGGCCTGACCCAGATCGTCGCCGACAGCGACAGCCCCGCGCTGCCTATCCTCGAGCGTCTACGCGTCGAATCGGTCGTCACGATCGACGGTCTGGTCAAGGCGCGTGCCGAAGGCACGAGCAACGCCAATCTCGCCACCGGCGAGATCGAGGTGTTCGCCAAAAGCGTGACCGTCCAGTCGGAAGCGCAGGAACTGCCGCTGCCGGTCGCGGGCGAGGCCGATTATCCCGAGGAAATCCGCCTCAAGAACCGCTTCCTCGATCTGCGCCGCGAGACGCTGCACGCGAACATCATGCTGCGTTCGAACGTGATCGCGTCGCTGCGCCGCCGCATGATCGACCAGGGCTTCACCGAATTCCAGACGCCGATCCTGACCGCCTCGTCGCCCGAAGGCGCGCGCGATTATCTCGTCCCGAGCCGTGTGCATCCTGGCAAATTCTACGCGCTCCCGCAGGCGCCGCAGATGTTCAAGCAATTGCTGATGGTGGCGGGCTTCGATCGCTATTTCCAGATCGCGCCCTGCTTCCGCGACGAGGATGCGCGTGCCGACCGTTCGCCGGGCGAATTCTACCAGCTCGATTTCGAGATGAGCTACGTCACGCAGGACGACGTGTTCGCCGCGATCGAGCCCGTGCTGCACGGAGTGTTCGAGGAATTCGCCAATTGGCAGGGCAAGGGTCGCACCGTCAGCCCGCTGCCCTTCAAGCGCATCCCCTATCGGGAATCGATGCTCAAATATGGCAATGACAAGCCCGATCTGCGCAATCCGCTGATCATTTCGGACGTGTCGGAGGCGTTCAAGGGTTCGGGCTTCGGCCGCTTCGCGTCGATCGTCGAGACCGGTGACGTGGTTCGCGCCATCCCCGCGCCCGCCACTGCGGAAAAGAGCCGCAAATTTTTCGACGACATGAACAGCTGGGCACAGTCGGAAGGTTTCGCCGGCTTGGGCTACGCCACCCGCAAGGGCGGCGAATGGGGCGGCCCGATCGCCAAGAATCACGGCGAGGACAAGATGTCCGCGCTTGCCGACAGCCTTGGCCTTGGCCCGGACGATGGGCTCTTCTTCGCCGCCGGCAAGGAAGCGCAGGCGGCCAAGCTGGCCGGTCTGGCCCGCACGCGCGTCGGCGAGCAGCTTGGCCTGATCGACGACAAGCGCTTCGAATTCTGCTGGATCGTCGACTTCCCGATGTTCGAATATGACGAGGACGCGAAGAAGGTCGATTTCAGCCACAACCCCTTCTCGATGCCGCAGGGCGAGCTCGAAGCGCTCCAGACCAAGGATCCGCTCGATATCCTCGCCTTCCAATATGACATCGTCTGCAACGGCGTGGAATTGTCGTCGGGCGCTATCCGGAACCATCGCCCGGACATCATGTACAAGGCGTTCGAGATCGCCGGCTACAGCCAGGCCGATGTCGACACCAACTTCGCGGGCATGATCAACGCCTTCAAATATGGCGCGCCGCCACACGGCGGCTCGGCTCCGGGCGTCGATCGCATCGTCATGCTGCTGGCCGACCAGCCCAACATCCGCGAGGTCATCGTCTTCCCGATGACGCAGAAGGCCGAAGATCTGATGATGGGCGCGCCCGCCTTCGTCACCCCCAAGCAGCTGCGCGAACTCAATATCCGCGTGGTCGATCAGCCGGGTGCGAAGCCTGCGGCGCAGCCCGTGGCCGAGGCGGTCTCGCCCAAGGCGGGCTAACCCATATTCCCGTCATGCCAGCGAAAGCTGGCATCCATCTCCTGCCTGCCTCGCGGGCGGCCGGTGAGGAGATGGACCCCAGCTTTCGCTGGGGTGACGCGCAAAAACTTATCCGGGCCGCTTGAGCGTCAGCGTCAGACGACCGAAGTCGATCTTCGCCTGCAACTGCGTGAGCAGTTCGGCGCCGATCACTCCGTCGAAGTCGGGCATGCCGTTGCCGCGGCTGACAGCCCTCAATTGTGTCAGATCGAGGCAGTCGACCGGCAGTCCGCTGATCTTGAGCACGCCCAGCCGCAGGTCGACATGCGTACTGATCCGCTTGCCCGCGACACCGGTGAGCCCGAATCCTTGCTGGCCGGTGTCGACCAGCCGCACGCCAAGCTTTCGCGCCACATTGATGTCGATCACCGTGCTCGCCCCGGTATCGAGAAATAGAAGCAGGTCGCGGTCCATCACCGAGACCGTCAGATATAGCTTGCCGTCAATCGCGCGCCTGAGCGGGAGCGTGACCGAGGAGGGGCCTTCGAACCAGACCCGAGGCTCCGCCGGCTGGGCGGAAAGGCGGAGCGTGGGCAGGAAGGCCGCCCCGATCAGGAAAACGCGCCTGAGCATCCTAATTCTTCGCCGCGCCGCGCACCTCGATCTGCAGCGCGGGCGCTTTCGACAGCCAGCGCTTCGCGACCGCCTTCACCTCGTCCGCCGTGACCCCCTGATATCCGGTCACGCCCGTGCGCAGCAAAGTGACATAGCGCGGATCGTCGAGGTCGCCCTGCAGCATCTGCGCCCAATAGAGATTGAGCTTGCGGCGCTGCTCGTTGCCGCTGATCACCGGCGTCAGCGCGCGCGCCAATTCGTCCGCGGTCGGGCCGTCCTTGGCCAGCGCCTGCGCAATCTCGCGCGTGGCTTTCTCGAAATCGCCCAGCCGCTCGGCCTTGATCTGGCTATAGGCGATGAACAGGCCGAAATGGGGGAAGACCTCCGACTGGGCGTTGCTGACGCCCGGCGTGTAGGCGCCGCCTTCGCTCTCGCGGAAGCGGTCATAGAGGCGCGTCTGCATGATCTGCGCGGCAATGTTGAGCGCGCGGAGCTGCTTCAGGTCCTTGAGCGACCCGGTCGTCGCCCAAACGCTTGCGGTCAGCAACTGGTCGGGGTCGCCGCGATGCGTGAACACCCAAGGCGCCTTGGCCGGCGCGGGCGGTTTGAGCGCCAGGTGCGATGCCGGTTCCCTGGACTGGGGTTTGGTCACCGCCGCGCCGAACGTCTGCCGCGCCGCCTCGATCGCGGCATCGGTGTCGATGTCGCCGATGATCAGCACCTTGCGCACGCCGCCCGCGAACAAAGGCTGCCAGAAGGTGCGGAAGGCCTCGGGCGTCACCGCCTTGGCATCGGCGCGCGTGGGGAAGGCAAAGCGTTGGTCGCCATTATGCATCGGCTGGTTGGCAAAGGCGCCGAAGACGGATTGAGGCGAGCCGTAGACCGAATCGTAATTCTGGACGAAGCCGTCGCGCATCCGCTCGAACGCCTTGCTGTCGAAGCGCGGTTCTCGGATCGCGGCGTCGATCAGTCGCAATTGGTCCACCAGCTGCACCGCCGTGGTCGCGCCCGCCCAGGTGAAGGCGCGTTCGCTGACCCCGAAGCTCAGGCCCAGCCTTTTGCCCGCGGTCGCGCGTTCGAGCGCGCCATAATCGAGCGGGCCGACGCCGCCCTGAATGATTGCGGGCGCGGTCCAGAACAAGGCCGGCGCTTTCGGATCGAGCGCGGTCAACCCGTCGCCCGCGAGCGCGATCACCAATATCCCGGCCTGCTCGTTATTGTTGCGGCGCAGATCGACCTCAACGCCATTGTCGAACCGGACGCGCGTCACGCCCAGATCGGCGATGTCGGATCGCCACGCAATCTTGCCCGGCGCGCCCGGCTGACCGAGATCGTCAAGGCTGGCATGCTTTTCCTGTGTTCGGGCCTCCGCCTTGGTGGCGCGCGCCTCGGTCAAGGCGGCAGCGAATGCGTCATTGCCTCCCTCGATCGGCGTGGGGCTCAGCAGCATCGCCCGCGCATCACCCTGGATTGCCGCGCGCATCGCCGCGCCGACATTCTCGGGCGTCAGGCCTTTGCGCTGCTTCTCGAACAGATCGAGCATGAACCCGGGCTCTTCGACCACCTCGCCCGATCCGACCGCATTGGCCAGCTGGTTGGCGTAACCTGCAGACGGCGTAGTCGCGGCTCCAGCCGCAGCCGACTGCAAGCTGGCTTCCAGGCTTGAGGCGACCTGATCGATCTCATCCTGGCTGGGCAGGGTCGAGACCGCGTCCGCCAGGATGCCGTAGGTTTCGGACAAGGCCTGCTTCCACTGCCCCTCCTTTGGCGCCATCCCGACCGTCATCATGTCCCCGACGTGGCGCTGTTCGCTGTACCCCGCGCCCGCGCCGAGGAAGCTCGCCCCCTCCCGTGCCTTGCGGGCAAAGCGCCGCGACAGGATCTGCACCGCGACCGCGCGGTTGAGATCCGCGGTCTCGCTGGCGAAGGTGTTGGGGCGGTCGTCATGTTGCGTGACCCAGGTGAGCGAGATCTGATTGGGCGCCTGCGGGTCGCTGACCACCACGCTCATCGTCTTGGGCGCGACCGGCTTGCCATAGTCGGGTTCGGCGGGTGGGGTGCCATGCCCGGTCCAATCGCCGAAATGACGGCGGATCGCCTCTTCCAGCACCGCCGGATCGGCGTCGCCCACTATCACCAATGTCGCGCGCTCAGGCCGATACCAACGCTCGTAGAAAGCGCGCAGCCGATCGGCGGTTGCGGCGTTCAGCGTCTCGTCGGTGCCTGCGATATCGGCGTCGGCGGCGCGGGTTCCCGCCAGGACCAGCGCCTTCGAGGCATCCTGGGCGCGCTTGGCCAACGGCGTTTGGCGCAAGGCACGCTCGGCCGTCACGACCTTGCGCTCGATATCGACCAACTTGGGATCGAAATTGGCGCTGGTCACCATTTCGGACAACAGGTGCAGCGCCGTATCCATCGACGCGGGATCGTTCTTGGGCAGATCGAGCTGGTAGAGCGTCTGGTTGAGATTGGTGAAGGCATTGGTGTCGGTGCCGAACGCCGCCCCCAGCCGCTGCCAGGTGCGGATGCCTTCGCCGTCTGGCACGCTCTTGGTGCCGCGGAAGGTCATATGCTCGATGAAATGGGCGTAACCCTTCTCGTCATCGCGCTCCATCAGCGCGCCGGCGTCGATCCGCACCCGGATCGCCAGGCTGTTCGCCGGATATTTGTTCTGGCGCACCGCATAACGCAGGCCGTTGGGCAGCATTCCGAAGCGCCAGGCCCTGTCCACCGGCAGATCGCTGCCCTGGAAAAGCCAGGGCGCAGCTGCTGCCGGCTGCGCTGATGTTGCGACCGGGGGCGAAGCCTTGGCGGCCGCGGTCTCCGCATGAGCAGGGCCGATCAGCGCAAGGGCAGCTACGGCAGACAGGAGACGCGTTACGGCAGGCTTCATCTGGAATGTTCCCCCAAGGTCGGACCCGGTCTTAGCGGTGGCACAGCGCTATAGCGATGGCTTCTTAAGCCAGGCTGACCGGGACAGCCCTAGGCGTCGGGGTAGGCGATCGCGACGATCTCGTAATCGCGCCCGCCCGCGGGCAGGTCGACGCGGCGCACGTCGCCGATCGCGGCACCCCGCAACGCGCGGGCCAGCGGCGAGCGCCAGCTGATCCGGCCGGCGGTCGCATCGGCCTCGTCCTCGCCCACCAGTGTCACGGTGCGCTCATTGTCGTCGTCGTCCGCGACCGTCACCGTGGCACCGAACCAGGCACGGCTGCGGTCGCCCTGCGCGGCCGGATCGACCACCTTCACCGCCTTCATCCGCCGCGAGAGATGTGACAGCTCCCGGTCGATCTCGCGCAGTTTCTTGCGGCCGTAGATATAGTCGCCATTCTCGGACCGGTCGCCATTGCCCGCCGCCCAGCTGATCGTCTCGACCAATTTGGGGCGTTCCTGGCTGAAGAGGAGTTCGTACCGTTGGCGCAGCGCGGCGAAGCCCGCGGGCGTGATGGGCTGCGCGTCACTCATGCAATCCTCCGTGCCGGGGAGGATCTAAAACCCTCGCTCACCCGGCGTCCTTCTTGCCCAGGTAATAAGACAGGCGGTCCTTCTCCGGGGTACGAGCGCGTTCGGGGTTGAAGAGGTCGTAGACGACCGCATTCTCCAGCACCTTCTGCACATAGGTGCGCGTCTCGGTGAAGGGGATCGCCTCGATCCAGTCGACCATGTCCACGCCGGGCAGGCGCGGGTCGCCATTGGCGCGGATGAACTTGTTCACATTGCCCGGGCCGGCATTGTAGCTCGCCACCGCCAGTACGTAATTGCCCTGATAATAATTGAGCATGCGGTCGAAGAAGCTTGAGCCAACCATGACGTTATAGTCGACGTCTGTCAGCCGTTCTGGAGTCCAGGGCAGGCCGAGCTTGCCCGCCTGTTCGCGCGCGGTCGGGTTCATCAACTGCATCAGCCCACGCGCGCCCGCGCCGCTCTGCGCCTGACGGTCGAACTGGCTTTCCTGGCGCGAGATGGCGTGGATCATCGTCCAGTGCGAGGCCATCGCCGGCGGCACCGGCACGGTCGGGAAGCCGAGCCGGATCGGATCGCGTGCGCCCGATTTGCGGGCGTTACGCGATACAATCACGCCCAGATCGGGCCGCTGCAGCGACTTGGCGAGCTCCATGGCCAGCGCATGATCCGTGTCGCTATCGGCGTCGGCCGCGATCTTGCGGATGAACTGGGTCTGCGTCAGCCAGTCGCGCTGCTCGCCCAGCAGCCGCGCGGCGCGCACCACCTCGCGATTGGCGAAGGCTGCGCGCGTCTCGGGCGGGATGTCGAGCGGGGCGGGGTCGGGCGGAACCGCGATCGGGCGGCCGAGCCGTTCGGTCGCGAGCTGGCCGTAAAACTGGTCGATATTGGCGGCGGCATTGGTGAAATGCGCGGTTGCGTCGAGCGGCGTGCTCGCAACCTGCGCCGCGCGGCCCGCCCAATATTCGCCCTTGGCCTGGCTGCCCGGCGTCTGCGAGGCGGCCGCATAGCGACGAAACATCGCCTCCGCATCGAGCGGCCGGTTGAGCTGCTTGAGCGCGGTCGTGCCCGCCACCCAGGCAAGGCTGGTATAGGGATCGCGCACCTTCAGATCCTGTGCGCGGATGTCGGTGCCCGGCGCGAAGGCGTGTTCGAGATTGGCGGCGATGCCGTAGGCCAGCGACCATTGCCGGTCGTGCGCCGCGGCATTGGCGAAAGTCAGCAAGGTGGTGAGATAGGTGGTGGGGTCGAAGGCCGGCGCGTCCAGCGTCTCCGGCTGCGCAAGATAAGTCCGCGCATCCAGCTCGCGCGCATTGGCGCGCAGCCACAGCGCGCGATCGATCACGAAGCCCGCATCATGATCCGCATCGGGCCCGACCGCCGCCGCCTGCGCCGCCGCGTCAGGCGCGTTGGTCTGGAAGGCCAGCCGCGCGGCATAGATGGGCCGGCGTTGCGCGCTCACCAACGCGATCTGACGCGAGGCGGAGGATGTCGCGCGCGCCCATAGCAGCACCTCCATCCTCTGATCCTGCTCGGACGGCGTGAAGAAGCTGCCGAATCGGCTCGTCAGCCGCGCCTCGTCGTCGCTGGAGAGCGGCGCCATCGTCCAGGCCGCCGCCGCGGCGGTCCGCGCCTTGTCCGTCTGGCCGAGCGACGCCAGCGCCTCCGCATAGCGCACCCGTCCTGCGGAGCTTAGCGCAGGGAACATGTTGAAATATTGCGCGACCAGGCTCGGGTCGCTCTGATCGGGCTGGATCTGCCGCTCGGCGGCGCGGCGCAGGCCGGGTTCGCCCGGCCAGCCGCGATGCGCGATCAGGAAGCGCGCATAATCCGCAAAGGGCAGGCGGTCATTCTGGCGCAGCCGCTGCCATTCGTCGATCGCTGGCCAGAGCGCGTCCGTCCTGGGCGGCCGCGCCACGCTCGTGCCGCCACCGCCGCCGCCCTGATCGAGCAAAGCCAGGGCTGGCCGTACCGACTGGGTGGTGATGGTCGCGGCGGCTGCCGCGACCGAAAGCAGCACTAAAGCCGCAGGGCCGAACTTGCGAATGCTGGGCAGGCGGCTATCAGGCCTCCCGAAGCGACGTTTACCGTTGGACTTCATGGCGCCCAATATGGCGCTCCGAACGCGGAAGGTGAAGGGAAAGAGCATGTTCAGCGGGTCGATTCCTGCCTTGGTCACGCCAATTCGTGATGGCGCGATCGACGAGAAAGCGTTTCGCGCGCTCGTCGACTGGCAGATCGAGTCCGGTTCGTCCGCGCTCGTGCCCTGTGGCACTACCGGCGAAAGCGCCACCATGACGATCGAGGAGCATGACCGCGTCGTGCGCGTCTGCATCGAACAGGCGGCGGGCCGCGTGCCGGTGATTGCGGGCTGTGGATCGAACGACACCGCCGTCGCGCTCCACCATATGCAGTCGGCCAAGGCCGCCGGCGCCGACGCCGCGTTGATCGTGCCGCCTTATTATAATCGCCCCAATCAGGAAGGCGTGCTCGCCCATTTTCGCGCGCTCGCGGCGGGCTGCGATCTGCCGATCATGCTCTATAATGTGCCCGCGCGTACGATCGTGGACATCAGTGTCGAGACGATGGGTGAACTGGCCAAGCTGCCGACCGTGATCGGGGTCAAGGACGCCACCGGCAACGCCGCCCGCGTCTCCGCTCAACGCGAGGCGTGCGGCAAGGACTTCATCCAGCTTTCGGGCAATGACGACATGGCGCTGGGGTTCATGGCGATGGGCGGGGTAGGGTGCATTTCCGTCACCGCCAATGTCGCCCCGCGGCAGTGCGCGGATTTCCAGGCCGCGTGCCGGGCAGGCCTGTGGGCCGACGCGCTGGCGCTGCAGGACCGACTCTATCCACTCCATGCGGCCTTGTTCACCGATGCCTCGCCGGGGCCGGTGAAATATGCGCTGGGCAAGGTCCGCGCGGATTTCCCGACCGAATTGCGCCTGCCGATGACGCCACCGAGCGCGGCCAGCCGGGCGGCGGTGGATGCCGCGCTGGCGCATGCGGGAATTTCCTGAAGACGGGATTTGGCCAGCGGCGGCCCTGTTCGGAGCTGGCTATTTCAGTATAGGCGGGAGGCCCGTGGCGAACACTTTTCCCCAAGGTACTGTCCACCAGGCAGGTCGAGATCTGCAAGCCGCGCTGCAATCGGACCCCAACGTCTTCACGCTGTGGCAGAAGCTGACGCCGCTCGGCCGCAATGAGTTCATCTGCTGGGTCGAAGATGCGAAAAGGCCGGACACGCGGCTGCGCCGCATCGAGCGAACCTGCGAGGAATTGTTGGAAGGAAAGAAGCGCCCCTGCTGCTGGGTGGGCTGCATTCACCGCACCGACAAGGCGCCGAGCCGATGGCAACAGGCGGTCCTGATCGATCAGAAAAGCAAGGACGACTGATAGCCCCATCACCGGCCATTCGCGGCACGGTAGCGGCTGGGCGTCGCGGCTATTATTGATCGCAGGGGTACCAAACGCGCTCGCTGCCCCCTATTGCACCCGCTGCCAGGTGACCCGCCAATCCTGGACGCCTTTCGGCAGGGGCGGGGCCGGACGCAATACCAGCCGGTCCCCCGATATCGTGAAGAAGCGTTTGCGGTCGGTTCCGGTGCGGTTCGGAGAAAGATCGAGCTCCACATGGTGAAGCACGAAACCTCCGGCCTCATCCACCGTATAGGTTCCGCAATAGGCGACCATATTTTCAGGAATGGCCATCGCCTCGGTCTGCGTCGGCTGATCTCCGATCGCCCAGCGGGCCCGGTCCCGGTTTCCCAGCATCGCACAGACCTGCCCCGTCGGCGTGTAGATGATGTAGCCTAGTGCGTGAGCGCCGACGTTCGGATCCGGTCGTTCCGTGCCGTCGGCCATATGCTGCGTGGCGGAAACCAGACGCCATGTGCCGACTATTCCCGCAGCCGTGCCTGTCGGGGTTGTGGAAGCGGCCTGGCTGGCGACCAGCAGAGCGGCGGTAAGCGGCGTTCCAAGCTTCATATTTGCTCCCCGGACGGCGGCATAGTCGCACTCGGCGAGGAGGTCTGCAATTGGTGGATACCCGTTGGTCGGGCTCGGGAGATGGGCCGACGTGGCTGACGGAGGTGGGATTGGCGGCGGCGCGATTTCAACGGTTCACCGTACATCGCGCCCGGATCGCCCCCTCTGCAAAGAGTAGGGCGGTAGCTATTCATGTGACGGACAGGTTAGCGTGAACAGGCAAAGGCAACAGGGTGGTTTGAGAGGAGTTGCTCAATGCGTGTTGTTTCGAGGACGTCAGGCGTCCGCTTCCTGCTTGTCGCGTTGACTGTATCCGCGTCGGGCGCAGTATTTGCGCAGCAGCAGGAGCCATCCGATAACAGTATCGTGGTCAATGGCGTGAAGAGCGCGGGCCCCGAGATCAAGGGCGTTATCACCGCGCGTAATAACGACAGGATGAAGATCACCACCGCCGACGGCGGCAACACGATCGTTGCCGTCAACGATGCGACCCAAATCCGGACGAGTGGCGGCCTGTTCAGCGTGCATAGCAAGATGGGTCAGGACGCGCTGCTCAACGGGCTGCCGGTGACCGTCAAGACCTGGCATGCGGGCGATCCCCAATCGAGTGCCGAGCTCGTCGCGAGCCGGATCACCTTCCGGAACAGCGATTTCCGGACTGCATCGATGATCCGTAACGGCACCAGCCAGCGCTTCGAGGAGCAGACCGCGGCGACCGAAAACCTGCGCAACCACCTCGGCGATATCGACAAATATAATGTCAAAGCCACGACCGAGGTTCATTTCGACACCGGCAAGACCGAACTGTCCGCGCAGGACAAGGCCCAGCTCTGCGCCACGGCCAGCCAGGCCCAGGCTCAGGAGAATGCGCTTCTGCTGGTGGTCGGCTATACCGATGCCACGGGTAGCGACGATTTCAATCAGACGCTGAGCGAGAAGCGCGCCGGCCGCGTAATCAACTACCTGCAGCAGCAGTGCGGGTGGAAACCCTATCGCATGCTGACGCCCACCGGCATGGCCAAGGCGGACCCGGCGGCGCCCAACGACACGCCCGAGGGCAAGGCGATGAACCGCCGCGTCGCTGTGAACGTCTTGGTCAGCAAGAGTGTGGATGGGCTTTAAAGAGCGCGAGAAGATGGCCGCCAAGGCAGCTTGAGCGGCCTTCTTGAGCAAGAATCCTTGCGTCGGGAGCGGCTAGCCCGCTCCCGACTGAAGAAGTGAGCGCGGAAGATGTCGGGGGGCCGTTAGCGGACGGCGGCTTTTGTGAACGGTGTCCAGGATAGCCGCAGTATCGTGCTGCAGGACGGCCGCAAGGGTTGTCGCCTCCAAGCCCTACCCAAACCCCCCACAACCTCCTACATCGCCGCTCCCATGGCACGCCCCCGTCCCCCAGAATTCGAGAAAACCAAGATCGTCGCCGAGAACCGGCGCGCGCGGTTCGAATATTTCCTTGAGGAATTTTTCGAGGCGGGGATCGCGCTGACCGGGACCGAGGTGAAGTCGCTCCGCTTCGGCGAGGGCTCGATCGCGGAGGCCTATGCGGAGGTAAAGGATGGTCAGGTCAGCCTGATCAATGCCAACATCCCCGAATATAGCCATGGCAACCGGCTCAACCATGAACCCAAACGCCCGCGCAAATTGCTGCTGCACGAGCGCGAGATCGAGAAGATGCACAAGGGCCTCAGCCGAGAAGGCATGACGCTCATTCCGATGTCGGTCTATTTCAACGGCCGCGGCCGGGCGAAGGTCGAGCTTGCGCTCGCCAAGGGCAAGAAGCTGCACGACAAGCGCGAGACGGTGAAGGATCGCGACTGGAAGCGGGACCAGCAGAGGCTGATGCGCGAGCGGGGGTGATCGGGTGCCGCCGACTCTCATGCTCCGGGACACTCGGCCTGGTGGATGCTGAAACAAGTTCAGCATGACGGGTGAATGGGGGAGATCGCGCCGACTTGGTCGTTTCCGGGCAGGGTGCTCGCGCGGGGTATTGCACCATTGGGAGGAGGCGCTAACCCATTGCCATAAGCAGATTTCGCAGGATTCCCTCAATGATTTCCAAATCCCTTTTGCTGCTCGCCGGCAGCCTGTTCGCTTTCTCTCCGGCGCTGATCGCGCCCGCGGTCGCGCAGCCCGCCGTTGCTGCCGCTGCCTCTGCCGCTGCCGATAAGCCCGCGATCGGCGATTTCGGCTTCGATCAGGCAGGCATGGATCATGGCGTCGCGCCGGGCGATGATTTCTACGCGTTCGCCAACGGCAATTGGGCCAAGACCACCGCCATCCCGGCCGACAAATCCAATTTCGGATCGTTCGAAGTGCTGGCCGATCTGTCGCGCCAGCGTACGCGCGCTATCCTCGACGATGCCAAGGCCGATCCCAATTCGAAGATCGGCATCGCCTATTCGACCTATCTCGACACCCCGACGATCGAGTCCAAGGGGCTCGGGCCGATCCAGCCCTGGCTGAACAAGATCAAGGGGCTGAAGTCCAAGGCCGGCTATGCCGCGCTGGCAGCCGAGGCGGATCGTGCCGGGATTGGCGGCGTGTTCGGCGATGGCGTCGGCCAGGACGACAAGATTCCCGACGTCTATGCGCTCAACCTGGTCCAGGCCGGGCTGGGTCTGCCCGATCGCGATTATTATTTGTCGACCGACGCCAAGCTCGCCGAGACCAAGGCCGCGTACCAGGCGCATATCGCGAAGATGCTGACGCTGGCAGGCGAGGCCGACGCCGCTGCGCGCGCCAAGGCGGTGGTCGATTTCGAGACCGAGATCGCCAAGGTCAGCTGGACGCGGGTCGAAAGCCGCGATGCGACCAAAACCTATAACAAGATGAGTGTCGCGGCGCTGACCAAGGCGGCGCCGGGCTTCGATTTCGTCACCTACTTCCGGGGCATCAACACGCCGGTTGACACGGTGCTGGTGGCGCAGCCGAGCGCGGTTACGGGCATATCGCGGCTGGTCGCGTCGGCGCCACTGTCGGTGCTCAAGGATCAGATGCTGGTCCGCTCGCTCGACGCGTATGCGGGCGTGTTGCCGCGTACCTTCGACCAGGAGCATTTTGCGTTCTTCGGCACGACGCTGTCGGGCATTCCACAGCAGCAGGATCGCTGGAAGCGCGGCGTGGACTTCGTCAGCGATGCGCTGACCGACGATGTGAGCAAGATCTACGTCGCCAAATATTTCCCGCCGGAGACCAAGGCGGCGGCCGACCAACTGGTGCACAACATCATCGCCGCGATGGATGCGCGGATCGACAAGCTGACCTGGATGGCGCCGGAGACCAAGCTCAAGGCGCACGCCAAGCTGGCCGCCTTCACCCCCAAGATCGGTTATCCCAGCCAGTGGAAGGATTATGCGTCGCTGCAGATCGCGCCGGGCGATGCGTTCGGCAATGCGTGGCGTACGCACCAGTGGCAGAGCGATTACGACGCAAACAAGCTGGGCAAGCCGATCTATCGCTGGGAATGGGGCATGACCCCGATGGAGATCAACGCCTACGCCAATTTCGGCATGGTGGAGATCGTATTCCCGGCGGCGATATTGCAGCCGCCTTTCTTCGATCCGCATGCGGATCCGGCGGTCAATTATGGCGGGATCGGCACCGTAATCGGACATGAGCTCAGCCACCATTTCGACGACCAGGGCGCCAAATATGACAGCCATGGGCGGCTGACCGACTGGTGGACGCCGCAGGATGTCGCCGCCTTCAAGGGCATGACGGGCAAGCTGGCCGCGCAATATGACGCCTATGAGCCGCTGCCCGGTATGCACCTCAAGGGCGCGCTCACGCTTGGCGAGAATATGGCCGATCTCGCAGGTCTGACCGTGTCGCACGATGCCTATCTGATGGCCCTCGGCGGCAAGCCCGCGCCCGTGATCGACGGCTACACCGGCGATCAGCGTTTCTACCTCGGCTATGCGCAGGTCTGGCGGCGCAAGTATCGCGAGGCCAATCTGCGCCAGCGCCTGCTGACCGACCCGCATTCGCCGTCGATCCAGCGGGTATGGATGATCCGCAATCTCCAACCCTGGTATGACGCGTATAAGGTTGGCCCCGAATCGAAAATGTATCTGGCGCCGGATCAGCGCGTTCTGGTCTGGTAAGCGCCAAGGTCTGACGGGAGGAGAGAGGCGATCGCGACCAAGGCACAATTGCTGCCCTTCCTGCCGCCCGCGAAGAGCGGGCGCGGCGGGATAGTGTCGGTCGCGATCGTCTTTCTTGCCGCTGCGACGATCCTTCTGCTGTGGTCGCGGGTCGCGTCGGGACATTTCCTGATCGGGGTAGCGGCGCTGTCGCTGGCGGGCGCGATTCTGGCAGCGATCTGGCTGCTGCGGACCAGCGTGCAGTCGATCGAGGGTCCGCGCGACCTGACCTTGCTCCATGCCGCGCTGGCGGATGGCATGGACGCGACTTTGGTCACCGATCGCAATGGCGAGCTGGCCTGCGTCAGCCCGTCCTTCGTCGCGATGTTCGGCGGGCCGATCCCGCCCGACCGATTGCCGCTCCCCGCGAGCGATCTCGCCCGCCTCGCCGCCGCCGCGCGCATGGCGATGCGCGATGGGCATGCGGAGGTCGATGGGCTTCAGTTCGAGGATGGCGCCGCGCGGGCGATGTTGCGGTGCGCGGGGCGGCGCGACGACCATCTGGTCTGGCGTTTCCGCCGGACCGGGCCGCAGAACGAATATGGGCTGGTGCGCGGGCTCCTGGACGGCGCGGGCGGGCAAAGACTGGGGGCGGCCGGTATCATGCTGGCGCTTGTCGATCCCGACGGCACGATCATCGGCGCCAACGAGGTGTTCATCTATCGCGCGCTGGGCGACCTCGCCGCCGATCCCGAGGGGATCAACATGGCGAGCCTGCTCGAAACGGGCGAGGATGGGGGGGTGCGGATCGCTCGCGATCCGAAGGAGGCGCCGCCCTTGCGCGTCGTGCCGATCGCGCTGGAGGACGACCCTGCCGAGGGCGCGAGCGTGTTCCTGATGTTCGACGAGGATCCGGACGCGATGACGGTGGCCGCGGCGCGCGGTGCGGCCACGGTCCATCTCCACGAATTGCTGGCGATGCTGCCGCTCGGTCTTGCCCTGGTCGAGCGCGACGGGCGCTTCCTGTTCCTGAACGACGCCTTCCGCCGCGCGGCGGGGCTCGGCCCCGACGATCATGCGGTTTATCCCAGCGATCTGGTCGCGGATGAGGATAAGGGCATCGTTTCGGATTCGGTGCGCCGCTTCGCCGCGGGACGCGCCTTGCCGGGCGATCTGGCGATCCGGCTGAAATTCCGGCCCGACGAACCGGTCGCGCTCACCATCGCCAATGCCAAGGGGCTGGGCGACGCGGCGGTGCTGCTCAGCCTGAAGGACAATACCGAGGAATCGAAGCTCAAGCGCCAGGTCGCGCAGGCGACCAAGATGCAGGCGGTCGGCCAGCTGGCAGGCGGCGTCGCGCACGATTTCAACAATATCCTGACCGCGATCATTGGCCATTGCGACTTGATGATGATGCGCCACACGCCCGGCGACATCGATTATGACGACATCCAGCAGATCAAGCATAACAGCAACCGCGCGGCATCGCTGACGCGGCAATTGCTCGCTTTCTCGCGCCAGCAGACGCTCCGGCCGCAGATTTTGCAGCTGCCCGACATCATCTCCGAAATCTCCAACCTGCTGCGGCGGCTGCTGGGCGAGACGGTCAAGCTGGAGGTCAAGCATGGCCGCAATCTGGGGCTGGTCCGCGCCGATCCGGGCCAGCTCGAACAGGTGATCGTCAACCTCGCGGTCAATGCGCGCGACGCGATGCCCGAGGGCGGCACGCTCACGGTCGAGACGTTCCGGGTAACATCCGCCGAGGTCCGGCGCATGCGCAGCGAGATCTTGCCGGTGGCGGACTATACCGCGATGCGCGTGTCCGACACCGGCACCGGCATTCCGCCCGAGATCATCGCCAAGGTGTTCGAACCTTTCTTCACCACCAAGGAAGTGGGCAAGGGCACGGGCTTAGGACTTTCGACCGTCTACGGCATCGTCAAGCAGACCGACGGCTTCATCTTCGCGGATTCGGAGATGGGGAAGGGGACGAGTTTCGTCATCTATCTGCCGGTCCATCACGCCGCCGCCGAACCCGAGCCCGCTGTGCCGGTGCGAGTCGAGCCTGCCGGCGAAACCTGGGGAACGGGCACGATCCTACTGGTCGAGGACGAGGCGATGGTGCGCGCGGTCGCCGAACGCGCACTGACGCGGCAGGGTTATCAGGTGCTCACCGCCAACAATGGCGAGGAAGCGCTCGAATTGCTGGAGGAGGGGGTGGAGATCGACCTGCTTATCTCCGACGTGGTCATGCCGCAGATGGATGGTCCGACCCTGGTCCGCGCCGCCCGCCAGAAATATCCCGACCTCAAAATCCTCTTCATGTCGGGCTATGCCGAGGAGCAGCTACGCAAATCGATCGACATCGACCGCGTTTCCTTCCTGCCCAAACCATTTTCGGTCCAGCAGCTGGGTCAGGCCGCGCGCGACGCGCTGCTGCCGCCGGCCTAACCTGTGTGAAGAGGATTTTGCCTTTGCGGCTGTCTCGTTGCGCGATATTGCAGCCGGAATGACCGAGCCATTGTCCGTCCTCGTGATCGAAGACGAACCCCTCATCGCGATGATGATCGAAGACTTCATCGATCTGCTCGGCCACAATCTCGCCGGCAATTGCGACAGCGTCGCCGAGGCGCTGGTGAGAGTGGAGGAGGGCGGATTCGATGTCGCCATCCTCGATGTCAATCTGCGCGATGGCGCCTGCTGGCCGGTCGCGGATGCGCTCAAGGCCAAGGGCGTCGGGTTCATCGTCGCGAGCGGTGGCCATGTCGATCCTCCGCCGGCCACGCACGCGGATGCGCTCCAGCTTGCCAAGCCGTTCACGCTCGACGGCGTGCAACAGGCGCTGGAAGCCGCAGCGGCCTGATTTTTCGGCTCACGCGGAAGCCGCACCTGGTTATTCGTAGTGCGGTTCGGAATCCGCCGGTGCCGCTCTCGAACAAAGATAAGTTCTCCTCTTGTTCTCACGGAACATTCCGTGTACGAGGCTGTCACGAACGTTGAAGATGTGACGGACTTCCTCTAGCGACAGGGCTTAGGACATGGCGGCTTCTCTGAAAGTGATCGACGGCGATATGGCAAGCACGAGCGAACGGCAGAAGGCACTCGACGCCGCATTGGCGCAGATCGATCGCGCCTTCGGCAAGGGCAGCGCGATGAAGCTCGGCAGCCGCGAGAAGATCGAGATCGAGGCGATCTCGACGGGCAGCCTCGGGCTCGACATCGCGCTCGGCATCGGCGGCCTGCCACGCGGCCGTATCGTCGAAATTTACGGGCCGGAATCATCGGGCAAGACCACGCTCGCGCTCCATGCGATCGCCGAGGCGCAGAAGGCCGGCGGCACCGCTGCCTTCATCGACGCCGAACATGCGCTCGACCCGGCCTATGCCAAGAAACTGGGCGTCGATGTCGACAATCTGATCGTCAGTCAGCCCGACACGGGCGAGCAGGCGCTCGAGATCACCGATACTCTGGTCCGTTCGAACGCGATCGACGTGCTGGTGATCGACTCGGTTGCCGCGCTCGTCCCCCGGGCGGAAATCGAGGGCGAGATGGGCGACAGCCATGTCGGCCTGCAGGCGCGCCTGATGAGCCAGGCTTTGCGCAAGATCACCGGCTCGATCAGCCGCAGCCGCACGCTCGTGATCTTCATCAATCAGATCCGCATGAAGATCGGCGTGATGTACGGCAATCCAGAGACGACCACCGGCGGCAACGCGCTCAAATTCTACGCTTCGGTCAGGCTCGACATCCGCCGCACGGGTCAGATCAAAGACCGCGACGATATCGTCGGCAACACGACCCGCGTGAAGGTGGTCAAGAACAAGGTCGCGCCGCCATTCAAGCAGGTCGAATTCGACATCATGTATGGCGAGGGTGTGTCCAAGGTCGGCGAAATCCTCGACCTTGGCGTCAAGGCCGGATTGGTCGAGAAATCGGGCGCTTGGTTCAGCTATGACAGCATCCGCATCGGCCAGGGCCGCGAGAATGCCAAGGTTTATCTCCGGGAAAATTCCGAGGTTTGCGCTCGGCTGGAAAAGGCGATCCGCAACAATACCGCGGAGGTGGCCGAGAAAATGATGACCGGGCCGGAGCCGGAGGACGACATCTAAAGCACTGGCGATTCCGGAAGCTTGGGGGCTTCCGACAACGCTGGGCAAGGCGCGAAACCCACGGGTTTCGCGCCTTTTTCGTCGCATGTGCCTGTCTAATTAGCAAGCAAAGCAATCAAAATGTCGTGGTCGCTTGACATAAGCAGCGACTCGTGAGACAAGCATCCTTGTCATAGAGACAAGGAAGGTCGTCATGTCGTTTTTGGGAATGAATGCCGCGCAGCGGCGCTACAACGGTCGGGTCATCGTCGCGTCGCTTGCCTACGCGGCGTTGCTGATCGGCGAGCAATATACGCTTCGCCACGGGCATCTGTCTGCCGCAGCCGGTTATGCGCTGGCGGTACTGCCCTCGATCCCCATCATCGCGATCTTCGTGCTTGTGGGCCGCTATCTGGTCGAAGAGCAGGACGAATATCTGCGGATGCGAATGGTCCGCCAGATCTTGTGGGCGACCGGGATAACGCTCGCCGGCACCACGCTGTGGGGCTTTCTGGAGGATGCGGGGCTGCCACATGTGCCAATGTTCTACGTGGCGGTCATCTGGTTCGCCGCGCTTGGTATCGGTGGTTGCCTGACGAACCTCCTTGGGCTGCGCGACCGATGAAGAATCGTCTCAAGGTGCTCCGCGCCGAGCGCGACTGGAGCCAGGCCGACCTCGCCGACAAGCTCGAGGTCTCCCGCCAAAGCGTCAATGCGATCGAGACGGGGAAATATGATCCCTCGCTCCCGCTCGCCTTCCGCATCGCCCGCCTGTTCGATCTTTCGATCGAACAAATCTTCTCCGAAAATTGATTAAAGGATCCGACCCAATGAACCTGCGTCTCAAGCTCCGTCTCGCCGCGCTCGCCAGCCTTCCGCTGATCCACCCAGGCATTTATAGCGAGCTCATCAACGGGGTCGCCGCACATGCCGCAACACCGATAGCGGCGCCGGCACCTGCATCCGACCGCATCATCGTCACCGTCACCGGTCAGGGCCCCGACGTCATCCTCATCCCGGGCCTCGCGAGCTCGGCGCATGTCTGGGACGCGACCGTCGCCCACATCTCGGCGCATCATCGCGTCCATGTGGTGCAGGTGGCGGGCTTCGCCGGCACGCCTGCGGGCAGCAATGCGAGCGGCCCCGTGTTCGAGCCGGTAGTGGAGGCAATCCATTCTTATATCGCGGCCAATCATCTTCAGAGCGCGGCGGTGATCGGCCACTCGCTCGGTGGGACGATCGCGCTGCGCCTCGCGATTGCGCACCCTGGCGATGCGGGGAAAATGATGATCGTCGACTCGCTCCCCTATATCGGCATGATGTTCGGCCCGCAGATGACCGTGCCGATGGTCCTGCCGCAGGCGACCATGATCCGCGACCAGACGGTGAACGGCACGCAGGAGGCCTATGCCGCCGCCGAGCCGAGCCAGATGGCGCGCCTGATCAAGAGCCACAATGCCGAGGCCGACGCCGCGATCGCCGCGGCCAGCGCGTCCGATCACCGCGTCGTCGGCCAGGCGCTTTACGACGATCTGGTCACGGATCTCCGCCCCGACCTCGCCAAGATCGCGGTGCCGGTCACCATGCTCTATCCGTGGGACCAGACCAGCGGCGCGCCACAGCAGGTGTTCGACACGCTCTATACCACCGCCTACGCCCCGCTGGCCCATGCCAAGGTCGAGCGTATCGACGGCAGCTATCACTTCATCATGATCGATCAGCCCGCGGTCTTCGTGCAGAAGGTCGACGCTTTCCTGGCGGGCTGAGGGCGAGGGTTTAGGGGGCACCCCCCATTCCGTCATTCGCGCGAAGGCGGGAATCCACCAGGAGCTAGGCATTGGCCTCTTGGTGGATTCCCGCCTTTGTGGGAATGACGACTTTAACGGCTCGCAATCGCCATCTCCGCACCGGGCAGCATTGCGCGATCGCCATGCCACAAGGCCAAAGCCGCGTGGCGGTCCGCCGCTGCATTGGCTGTCTGGCCCAGCTTCGCTTCAGCCTCCGCCTTGATCGCCAGCGTCACCGGTTCCTTGGGCGTCGCCTTGAGCGTCGCGTCAGCCTCGTGCAGCGCGTCCTTGGGCTTGCCCATCGCCAGCAAGGCCGCGGCCATATCGCGCCGCACCGGATACCAGAAAGCGGGCGGATCGGAGAAACTGAGGAAGGCCTTGGTTTCCTGGATCTTCGCCGCCGCCTTGAACGAGATTAACGCCTCGGCCGGTTTATTCTCCAGCATCGCCGCGCGCCCGTCGAGCACCAGATGCGCGATCCGCATCATCCGGCCCGCGCCATCACTGGCGTCGTCATATTTTTCCGGGCCGACATGAGCGGGAATCACCGCGGATTCCTTGCGGACCAGCGCGACATCCCCCAGTCGCGCCGCTGCCTCGCCGCGGGCATAATGCCAATAGGCCTTCACATAAGGCAAAGCCGGCTCGGGCAGCGCCAGCACCTTGTGCGGATCGGCATAGCGCGCTTCGGCGAAATAGCCGGTTCCCGCCACCATCTGCGGGAACACGCCCAGATCCTTGCGCTTGCTGATCGAGGCCGCCGCAATCAGCGGCTCGCTCAGCGCCAGCGCGTCCTTGGCGTCGCCCGATATGAGCGCGCCGCCCACGCCATATTGCACGTTATGCGCGTGGTAAGGCAGATCCCACACGCCGTCCGGCTCGGCCAGACCAAGCCGTTTCGCATTGGCGATGCCGAGCGCGACGGCCTTCACGTTGGCGTCGGTCGCGTCCTGGTATCGGCCCACATGGTAATACGTATGCGATGGCATGTGGACGAGGTGCGCGGCCGACGGCGCCAGCATGGCGAGCCGATCGGCAAAAGGCTCGGCCCGCTCCGGATAGCCCGCAATCTCGGTCGCATGGATGTAGAAGTGGATTGCGGGCGTATAATCCGGATTGCGCTTGAGAACGCCCTCCAGCAGCGCGACCGCCTTGCCCATATTGGCGCTGCTGTTGGTCTGGGCGGAGGGGATCATCCACGCATCCGCCGCCATCACCGCAATCTCGTCGTCGATCGGATATTTTGCCGCCAGCGCCGCCATCGCCTCGGCGAAGGCGCGGTCGCCCGCGCCGTTCCCGCCGCCATTCTGATAGCGTAGCGCCAGCGCTGCGATCAGCTCGCGCTCCTTGGGCGGCGCGTTCGCGGACAAGGCCTGCGCCCGCACGACCATCGCCGCCAGCTTGGCCTGATCCTCGGGCGGGATCGGATAGTTGATCGTCGGCCCCGCCGCCCAGGCTTCGCCCCATACGCACATCGCGCAATTGGGATCGAGCCGCGCCGCCTCATGAAAAGCCTGGATCGCAGCCTTGTGCGCAAAGGCATGGGCGAGCTGCATGCCATTGTCGAAATAGGCCTGCGCCCGGGGGCTGGCGGTGCGGATCGGGAAGCCGCCGCCGCCATAGCCCGACAGGATCGTTGCGGTCTTGGGCGCGGTCATGTCGCCGCTGCACATCGGCATCGCCGCGGCGTCGAGCGGCGGGGTCGCCTTGAGCGTGTCGTCGCTCTTCATATCCTGCGCGAGAGCGGGCGAGAGTCCGGTCGCGATCGCAAACAATAGCCAGCGCATAATTCCCCCTTATGCCGTGAAACGTCTTTACCCCTCGCGGGGGAGGCTGGCCAGCGGAAGCGGCGGCTTCTATCCTGCGTGCATGCGACACGATCGCCTCTTCCGGCCCAGCAGGCGCGACCTGCTCGGCGCAGCCGCCGCGCTGCCTTTCCTGTCCCTTCCCGCCATAGTGCGCGCCGCCGAGCCGGACCTATCGGCGCTTTCACCGATGACGGGGGATGTCGTGCCGATCAGCCGTGCCGAACGGGCGGCGCGGGTCGCGCGCGCGCAGGACCTGATGAAAGCGCGCGGCATCGGCGCGGTGCTGATCGAGCCCGGCGCCTCGCTCGTCTATTTCACGGGCATTCAGTGGCATCGCAGCGAGCGGCTGACCGCGGTGGTTCTTCCTGCGGAAGGGGAAGCGTGCATCGTCACACCCTTCTTCGAGGAGCCCTCGGTCCGCGAGACATTGGACGTGCCGGGCGAGGTCCGCGTCTGGCAGGAGGATGAGGACCCGCTCAAGCTGATCGCGGGCTTTCTCAAACAGCATAAGCTCGATCGTCTTCCGGTCGGGATCGAGGAGACGCTGCGTTACTTCGCCGTCGATCGTCTCCAGCAGAATCTCCCCGGTGTGCGGATCGTCTCGGCCAATCCGGTCGTGCGCGGCTGTCGCATGATCAAGACGCCGGCCGAGCTCGCGCTGATGCAGAAGGCGACCGACATCACGATTGCCGCCTATCGATGGGTCCATCCGCGCGTCGAGAAAGGCATGACGGGTCACGACATCGCGGCGCTGATGGATGCGGCAACGGCGAAGCTTGGTGGAGCAGTCGAGTTCAGCCTGGTGCTGGTCGGCGAGGCCGCCGCCTATCCGCACGGCTCGCGTACGGTGCATCGGGTCGAGGACGGCCAGATCGTGCTGATGGACTGCGGCTGCAACGTGCAGGGCTATCAGTCGGACATTTCGCGCACGTTCGTCCATGGGACCGCCAGTGCCGAACAGCGGAAGGTGTGGGATCAGGTTCGTCAGGGCCAGCAGACCGCGTTCCGCGCGGCGCGGCTGGGTGCGCCCGCGGGCAGCGTCGACGATGCGGTGCGGCGGCTTTACGAAGGCTTCGGTTACGGGCCCGGCTACAAGCTACCAGGCCTGTCGCACCGCACCGGTCACGGCATCGGCCTCGACGGGCATGAGCCGGTCAATCTCGTCTATGGCGAAACCACGCCGCTCTCCCCCGGAATGTGTTTCTCCGACGAACCCGGTATCTACCTGCCCGGCAAGTTCGGCGTCCGGCTAGAGGATTGCTTCCACATGACTGACAGCGGGCCGAAATTCTTCAGCGAGCCGCCGATATCGATCGATCGGCCGGTCTAGGCCGTCGCCCCGGCGGAGGCCGGCGCCTCTGGAGGTAGGGAGACGAGGTCGCCGTAAGAGCCTCCTGAGGCCCCGGCCTCCGCCGGGGCGACGATTGAAGGTGCCCCCGCTTGAGAAGGGCGCGTCCCTCCACTAAGTCGCGCCTATGACTTCGACCAACGACATCCGCCGTTCCTTCCTCGAATATTTCGGAAACGAGGGGCATCGCATCGTGCCGTCGGCGCCGTTGGTGCCGCATAACGATCCGACGCTCATGTTCGTCAATGCGGGCATGGTGCCGTTCAAGAACGTCTTCACGGGCCTTGAAACCCGGCCTTATTCGACCGCGACGTCGAGCCAGAAATGCGTGCGGGCGGGCGGCAAGCATAATGATCTCGACAATGTCGGCTATACCGCGCGGCATCACACGTTCTTCGAGATGCTCGGCAATTTCTCGTTCGGCGATTATTTCAAGGAACAGGCGATCACGCATGCCTGGACTCTGCTGACCAAGACCTGGGGGATTCCCGCCGAGAAGCTGACCGCGACCGTTTATCATACCGACGATCAGGCATTCGACCTGTGGAAGAAGATTGCGGGCCTGCCCGACCACAAGATCATCCGCATCCCGACCAAGGACAATTTCTGGGCGATGGGATCGGACGGTCCGTGCGGGCCCTGCTCGGAAATCTTCTACGATCATGGCGATCATATCCCGGGCGGGCCTCCCGGTAGCCCGGACGAGGATGGCGACCGCTTCGTCGAGATCTGGAACCTCGTCTTCATGCAGTTCGTGCAGGAAGCCGACATCATCGTCGGCGACCTGCCCAAGCCCTCGATCGACACCGGCATGGGCCTCGAGCGCATCGCCGCGGTGCTGCAGGGCGTGCACGACAATTATGACACAGACACGTTCAAGGCGCTGATCGCGGCGTCGGGCGAACTCACCAAAAGCGTGACGGATGGCGCCAACAAGGCGTCGCACAGGGTGATTGCGGATCACCTCCGCGCCTCGGGCTTCCTGGTGGCCGACGGCGTGCTGCCCGCCAATGAAGGGCGCGGCTATGTGCTCCGCCGGATCATGCGCCGTGCGATGCGGCATGCGCACCTGTTGGGCGCAGCCGAGCCGCTGATGCATCGGCTGGTGCCCGCCTTGGTATCCGAAATGGGCGCGGCTTACCCCGAATTGGTCCGCGCGCAGCCGCTGATCGAAGAGACTTTGAAGCTGGAGGAGGCGCGTTTCCGCCAGACCTTGGCGAATGGTTTGCGCCTGCTCGACGAGGCGACCGGCCCGATGAAGGCGGGCGATACGCTTTCGGGTGCAGTCGCGTTCAAGCTCTACGACACGTTCGGCTTCCCTTACGATCTGACGGAGGATGCGCTGCGCGCGCAGAATCTGAACGTGGATCGCGCTGGCTTCGATGCCGCAATGGCCGAGCAGAAGGCTGCCGCGCGGGCGGCCTGGAAGGGCTCGGGCGACAAGGCGTCGGACGATGTCTGGTTCGACATCGCCGAGGAGTTCGGCGGTACCGAATTCATCGGCTACACCAGCCATGAAGGCGATGCGCAGGTCGTGGCTTTGGTCAAGGACGGCAAGCGCGTCGATCAGGTCCGTGCGGGCGACGACGTCACCATCCTCACCAACCAGACGCCCTTCTATGGCGAGAGCGGCGGCCAGATGGGTGACGCGGGCAAAGCCAGCAACGATAATGGCTTTGCGGCGGATGTCGTCGATACGTCGAAGCCGCTCGGTCGGCTGCATGCGCACAAGGCGACCGTGACGACGGGTGCGATCAAGGTTGGCGATACGATCCACCTCGCGGTGGACGTCGCGCGCCGTAGCCAGCTGCGTGCGAACCATTCGGCCACCCATTTGCTGCACGCGGCTTTGCGCCATCGGCTTGGCGGCCATGTTACCCAGAAAGGCAGCCTGGTCGCGCCCGACCGGCTGCGGTTCGACTTCTCGCATCAAAAGGCGATGACGCCCGAAGATATCGCCGCGGTCGAGGCCGAGGTGAACCGCCATATCCGCGAGAATGACGACGTCACGACCCGTCTGATGACACCCGACGCCGCGATCGAGGCGGGTGCGATGGCCCTGTTCGGCGAGAAATATGGCGATGAGGTTCGCGTCCTGTCGATGGGCAAGGGCGACGAGGAGGGCGGCAACAGCTGGTCGGTCGAATTGTGCGGCGGCACGCATGTCGGCGCATTGGGCGATATCGGGCTGTTCAAGATCATCGGTGAGAGCGCGGTATCGTCTGGCATCCGCCGGATCGAGGCGTTGACCGGAGAGGCGGCGCGTCTGTGGCTTACCCATCGCGAGGACCGGCTGCGCGAAGCCGCCGCCGCGCTCAAATCCTCGCCCGAAGAGGTGCCCGCGCGCGTCGCGGCGTTGGTCGAGGAGCGCCGCAAGCTCGAGCGCGAACTGGCCGACGCCAAAAAGGCGCTCGCGCTGGGTGGCGGGGCGGCCAAGGCGGAAGCCGCCGGCCCCGAGCAGGTCGCCGGCGTCAGCTTCGTCGGTCAGGTGATCGACGGGCTCGATCCCAAGGGCCTGCGCGGGCTGGTCGACGAGGCTAAAGCCAGGATCGGTTCGGGCGTCGCGGTTTTGGTGGCGGTCAATGAGGGGCGCGCCACGGTCGCGGTTGGCGTGACCGACGATCTTACCGCGCGCTTGTCGGCGGTCGATCTGGTCAAGCAGGCCGTGGCGACCGTGGGCGGGCAGGGCGGCGGCGGCCGCCCCGACATGGCGCAGGGCGGCGGCCCAGACGGTGCCAAAGCCGACGCCGCGCTGGCCGCTGTTCGCGGCGCGCTGGAGGCGCTTCCAGCGGCCGCCTAATCTTCGTCATCCCCGCCCTTCGACACCGCCTGCGGCGGCGCTCAGGATAAACTTCGGCGAAGCCGAAGGCGGGGATCCACTCCCCGGCTGGGCGTTGTGTCCCGATGGATTCCCGCCTTCGCGGGAATGACGGAAATGAGCTTTTCGCTGCCCCGGCTGGAAATCGAGGCTGCAGAGTCCTAAATCCCTGTTTCAGGGAGTCAGAAAAGATGAAGCGCGAACTCATCGCTTATTTCGATTCGATCAAGGCACGCGATCCCGCGCCGCGCTCGCGGTGGGAGATTTTGCTTTACCCGGGCGTGCTTGCGCTCGGCCTGCATCGCGTCGCGCACTGGCTGTTCAACGGCGAGCTCTATTTCCTCGCGCGGATGGTCAACCATATCTCGCGCTTCCTGACCGCGATCGATATCCATCCCGGCGCCGAGATCGGCGAAAACTTCTTCATCGACCATGGCTTCGTCGTGATCGGGGAGACCGCGGTGATCGGCAACAACGTCACCATCTATCAGAACGTCACGCTCGGCGGGACCAATCCCGCCGACGGCGTCGCCGGCAAGCGCCACCCGACGATCGAGGACGATGTCATCATCGGCTCAGGCGCGCAGGTGCTGGGTCCGATCATCGTTGCCACCGGCGCGCGGATCGGCGCCAACGCCGTGGTGACGCGCGACGTGCCCGAAGGGGCGACCATGGTCGGCATTCCGGCGCGGCCCACGCTGGTCGATGCGCAGAGCTACCATGCGTTCGTGCCCTATGGCACACCCTGCAGCGAGCGCTTCGATCCCGCGACCCAGCAGCTGGAATTGCTGAAGTGCGAGGTTGAAACCTTGCGCGGCAAGCTCGCCAAGTTGATCGAGGAACGCGACGTGCCCGCCGACGATACGGACCGCCAGTCGGCCTGATGGGGTCGGTCACGCCCTTTCCGGCAGCGCACCCCATCCAGGTTGCATTCGCGCGGACGGAGTTGGAACGCATCCTTGGCGTCTATGGGCGGATGGTCGCGGCCGGCCATTGGCGGGATTATGCGATCCAGTTCGATAAGGATGCTGCCTGCTTCGCGTGCTTCCGTCGCGCGGCCGAACGTCCCGAATACCGGATCGAGAAACGCCCCGCGCTTCGCCAGCGCCAGGGGGAATGGGCGCTGATTGGCGAGCACGGGGCGGTTCTCAAACGCGGTCACGAATTGGGGCCCGTACTCGCCCCGATCGAACGCAAGCTCCTCAAGCTGGTCGAGGAATAACCCGATGTCAGATCGCCGCCCGTGCGGTCGCGACAACAGGCCGGTCAAGCGCGGGCAGTTTTGCCTGTAGCTCGCCCGGGAGCGCTACAACCACCATCCGCCGTACATTGTGCCAGAAGGCCGACAGCAGCAGCAGGGCCGAGCCGATCACGAGGGCGGTCAGCGCGATGTTGAGGCTGACCGCGCCCGCCTGCCGGAACAGGTCCGCGAGCGCATAGAGCACATAGGCCAGCGACGACACGAGCAGCGCACGCCGGTCGACCGCGAGCGCGACGATCCCGAACAGGATGTAGAGCGCGATCACCATCAGCCCCGACATTGGCGTAACCGCATTGTCCATCACGCCGAGCAGGTGGAAGACAGGATGCGCGATCATCGGCGCGGCGGCGAGGTGGAGCCAGAAGGCGACGTCCGAGCGGCGCGTCTGGCGCAGGCGATCCGAAACGTCCCACCACATCGCGAACGCGAACACCGCAATACCCGCCGCCAGGATCACCCACAGGATCTGATCCTTGATGGCCGGCACCGACCATAGCAGCGCGGCCCACAACGTGGCGACCAGCGCGCCGGTCAACGCCGCGATCGTGATCGGCACATGGAAACGCCGCCAATGAAGATAGGCCGCGCCCGCGCTCAGCAGGCCGGCGACGGTGATGATGCCGGCGACGACGCGGTCGCCATTATTCTGCGGGATCATCGGCATACCAAGGCCGAACATGCACGCCCCGACCGCCCCGACGAACGCGCCGAGCAACACGATGCTCGGCAACGCCATGCGCCGTTGTCGGGTGAAATATTCCGCCAGCCCCCAGGCCGATGCGGCGACGAGCAGACCGCCCACAGCAACACCATGGCCGATCTGGACCATGGCCGCCTGGCCATCCATCTCGCCGTGCGGGCCGGCGATGCTGAAACCGATCCACCCGACCGCCAGCAGCAGCAGGGCCGCCGCGATCGTGACGAAGATGTCGTTGAAGCCCGTGATCAGGCGGAAGCTTTCCTCATCCACCAACGTGGTGGAGCGCGCCTCGGCAACGCTTTGACGGAGTGCAGCCGCGGCCGCGGGCGTGATGGCCCCGGTCGCGACCGCATTTTCGATGTCGGATTCGCTGTACATAATACCTCTCCCTGTAACGGGAGAATATCACGACTGTATTGCTGGTGCAATACAGTGAGGCGGTCTGTTCGGAACGCGCGTGCGCACGCTTCAAGGCGGCGCCGGGCACATCGTTAGAAAGCGCTCAGGCGGTTCCCTCGGCGTCGAGCGCATAACCGGCCGAGCGGACGGTGCGGATCAGATCGGGCGCATCGCCCACGTTGATCGCCTTCCGCAGCCGGCGGATGTGGACGTCGACCGTGCGCGGCTCGATGTCGCTGTCGCGGCCCCAGACCGAATCGAGCAACCGCTCGCGCGAGAAGACGCGGCCGGGATGCTCCATGAAGTGGCGCAGCAGGCGGAACTCGGTCGGGCCGAGCGCAAGCGCGATACCGTCGCGGCGCACCTTGTGGTCGGCAATGTCCATTTCGATGCCCGAATAAGCCAGGCGCTCGCCGGCCAAAGCAGGGCGTACGCGGCGCAGTACGGCGGCGACGCGCGCCACCAGTTCGCGGGGAGAGAAAGGTTTGGTCACATAATCGTCGGCGCCGGTTTCGAGTCCGCGGATGCGATCCTCTTCCTCGCCACGCGCTGTGAGCATGATGATCGGCACGTTGGCGGTCTGGGTTGCGCGCCGTAGCCGGCGGCAGACCTCGATCCCCGAAAGCCCCTCGATCATCCAGTCGAGCAGGACGATATCGGGCGGCCCTTCGGCGGCAAGGAGCAGGGCTTCCTCACCGTCGCTGGTATGTTCGACATTATGCCCCTCGCGGCGAAGGTGCCAGGTCAACAATTCGGCGAGTGCCTCGTCGTCCTCGACGAGGAGAATGCGTGCTCCGGTCATGGCGTCAGGCAGCGGGCGCCAGTGCATCGGCGCCCCGCGGACGTTCGGGCATCTGTTCGCCGGTTGCGGCATAATAAATCATCTCTGCCGCGTTGGTCGCGTGGTCGCCGATCCGCTCCAGATTTTTGGCGATGAACAACAGGTGCGTCGAGGCGCCGATATTGCTCGGATTTTCCATCATATAGGTGAGCAAGGCGCGGAACAGGCTGTCATAGAGATCGTCGACCTCGCGGTCGCGGATGCTGACATCGAGCGCGCCTTCCGGATCGCGTGCGGCGAAAGCGTTGAGCACGTCGTGCACCATCTCGGATGCTGCGCGCGCCATTGCCGGCAGGATGGCCAGCGGCTCGATCCCGCGCATGTCCTGAAGCAGAGGAACGCGCTTGGCGATATTCTTAGCATAATCGCCGATCCGTTCGATCACGCCCGCAATCTTGAGCGCAGCGATCACCTCGCGCAGATCGTCGGCAAGCGGCGCGCGCAGCGCGATCAGGCGGACGACGCGGCGTTCCACCTCGTGCTCAAGCTCGTCGATGCGCTTGTCGTACTGGACAATGCGTGCGGCGGCTTCGGTGTCCCGACGCGTCAGCGCCTGTACCGCGCCGTCGATCGCAGCCTCGGCCAGGCCGCCCATCTCGGCGACCATTGCCCGCAGCTCCCCCAGATCTTCGTCAAACGCCTTAACAGTATGCCCGCTGGTCGCCATCTAAGCACTCCTTCGGCCCGCAATGAGGCTGCTCGGCGTCACTTTTATGACAGGCCTTTCGTGAATTGAGAATGCGCACCGGCGGCGGTGTGGCTCATGCGGTTCAGGCAGTCTTCGCGACGAGGGGAAGCTCGACCGTAACCGTAGTGCCGCTACCCAGCGTGCTCGCGATATCGAGCCGGCCGCGATGGCGTTCGACGATATGTTTGACGATCGCAAGGCCGAGCCCCGTACCGCCGATCGCGCGGCTGCGGCCGGGGTCGGCGCGGAAGAAGCGCTCGGTCAGGCGCGGCAGATGTTCGGGCGCGATCCCGTCGCCTTCGTCCACCACGCTGAAGCGCGCCACACCCTTGGCGAGCTTGAGTGTGGCGACGACTGGCGAGCCTTCACGTCCATATTTGAAGGCGTTGCTGATAATATTGTGGATCAGCTGGTGCAATTGCCCGCTGTCGCCGATCACGATCGCCTTGCCCAAAGTAGTATTGCTCAGGCTCAGGCGGCGGCCGTCGCGGCGCGTGGCGAATTCGTCGGCCACCTCGCGCAATACGGGGGCCAGGTCGACGCGGTCCTTGGGCGGGAAATAGCGGTCCGCCTCGATCCGGGAGAGAGACATGAGATCGTCGATCAACCGCTGCATGCGGCGCGCCTCGCCCTCCATGATCGACAGGAAGCGCAGGCGAGTATTGGCATCTTCGGGGCCGTTGGCCTCTTCCAGCGTTTCGATGAAGCCGATCAGCGAGGCGAGCGGCGTGCGCAATTCGTGACTGGCATTGGCGACGAAGTCGACGCGCATCTGGTCGGCAGCGCGCTGCGCGCTGCGGTCGGTCAGACGGATCAGGCGCTTGCCCGGCGCGATCGTACCCGCGCTCACTTCCCATAGCCGGTCATGTCCGCCGAGGCCGTTCAGCGAGACGGGGCCGTCTTCGTCGCCGCTCAGCACGGGGGCCGCGGCGGGGTGGCGCAGCGCCAGCCGCACATAATCGCCGACAATATGCTCGCCGAGCAGCGCGCGCGCGGCGTGGTTGGCGTGGCTGATATGATAACCGTCGAGCACGAGCAGCGGCTCGGAAAGCGCCTCGATCAGCGGACCAGTCGGATCAGCCGGAGCCGGCTTGCTCTCGGCGATCGGCCCGGAGCCGAGCCGGGTAAAGCGCGGCAAAGCCATTTCAGCGGAGCCTTTCCAGCGTCGGCAGCAGCTGATCGTAATGATCGATCAGCGCGGTTGCACCGAGCTGGTCGGCGGGCCGGTCGGAAAAGCCGAAGGTGAGCGCGATGCACGCTATATCCGCCGCGCGGGCGGCATCCGTATCGCTGATCGAATCGCCTACGAACGCGGCGCGCCCACCGCCCGCACGCCAAATCGCTTCGTGCACGGGGGCGGGATCGGGCTTGCGCTGGGGCAGCGTATCGCCGCCGACGATTGCCGCGAAACGGCCCTGCCAGCCGAGCGCGGCGACCAGATCCAGCGTCAACGCTTCCAGCTTGTTGGTGCAGATCGCCAGCTTCACGCCCTGCGCATCGAGCGCCGAGAGCGCGCTCTCGACCCCGTCGAACGGCTTGGTATGATCCGCGATATGATCTTCATAATAGCTGATAAGCAGCGGAAAGGCCTGTTCGACCAGCGCGTCATTGACCTCCCCGGTCGCTGCCAGCCCCTTGCGCAGCAAGGCGCGCGCTCCGTGGCCCACCATGCGCCGCACATCATCCGGCGGAATGGAGGGGCGGCCAAGCTCACCGAGCGCGTGATTGAGCGACGCGGTTAGATCGAGCGCGGTATCCGCCAGCGTCCCGTCGAGATCGAACACGACCACATCGAATGGAATCCGGCCCATGCCGCGCGCCGTAATGCGGGATTGGTGGATGGGGAAGAGCGCGGCGGGATTCGCGGCGGGAACGCGCATCCGATCCTGATTGCCGCGATCGGTTACAGGCTCGCGACGGGCCGGGATGGAACGCTTGGGCGGAACGTGGCAAAGCGCGGCCCCATGACCGATACGCCGCTCGCCGCCATCATCCTTGCCGCCGGCAAGGGCACGCGCATGAAGTCCGATCTCCACAAGGTGCTGCATCCGGTCGCGGGGCGGCCGATGCTGGGTCACCTGACCGACGCGGTCGCCACGCTCGGTGCGAAGCGGACCGTGATCGTGGCGGGCGCGGGGCGTGAGCAGGTCGAGGCGTTCGCGCAGCCGCTTGGCCTTGCGGTTGCGGTCCAGGCGGATCAGCTCGGCACGGCGCATGCCGTCCAGCAGGCGGAAACTGCGCTGGAGGATTTCGATGGCGACGTCCTGATCCTCTATGGCGACGTGCCGCTGGTCACGGCCGAGACGATGGCGCGCATGGTCGCGCGGCTGCATGAGCAGGACGCTCCGGCAGTCGTGGTTCTTGGCTTCCGCCCCGCGCAAACGCTCGCTTACGGCCGCATCGTCGCCGAGCATGGCCGCATCCTGAAGATGGTCGAGCATAAGGATGCGAGCATTGAGGAGCGCGCGGTCAATCTGTGCAATTCGGGGTTGATGGCGGTGCGGTCGGCCGATCTGTGGCGGTTGCTCGCCAAGGTCGGCAATCAGAATGCGGCGGGCGAATATTATCTGCCCGACATCGTTATGCTCGCCAATGGCGAAGGCCGGGTCTCTGCGGTAATCGAGACCGATCCGCACGAGGTGGCGGGCGTCAACAGCCGCGCCGAACTGGCCGAAGTCGAGGCCCTGTGGCAGGCGCGGCGTCGCGCACGCGCGATGGCGGAAGGCGCCAGCCTGGCCGCGCCCGAAACGGTCTGGCTCGCGTGGGATACGCAAGTCGGCCGCGACGTCACGATCGGACAGAATGTCGTGTTCGGCCCCGGCGTCACAATCGCGGACAAGGTCACGATCCACGCGTTCAGCCATATCGAGGGCGCGCGCGTCGAAAGCGGCGCGATCATCGGCCCCTATGCGAGGTTGCGTCCGGGCGCCGAGATTGGCGCCGACGCGCATGTCGGCAATTTCGTCGAGATCAAGAAGGCCAAGCTGGGACAGGGCGCCAAGGCCAACCACCTGACCTATATCGGCGACGCCGAGGTGGGCGCGAAAGCCAATATCGGCGCGGGTACGATCACCTGCAATTATGACGGTTTCGGCAAATATCCCACGAAGATCGGCGCCAATGCTTTCATCGGATCGAACACCGCATTGGTGGCGCCGGTGACCGTCGGCGACGGCGCGATCACGGGAGCGGGATCGGTCATAACCAAGGATGTCCCGGTCGACGCGCTGGCAGTCACGCGCGTGCCGCAAAAAGCGCTGGAAGGCTGGGCCGCACGCTTCCGCGACGGCAAGAAGAAGGGCTGACGCAAGCGGTTCAGAGGAATTTTCTACCTCGCGATCACCCGCTCAGCCTCGCGCGCGAGCAGCGCCAGCTCGAACATGTTGGGCTGCTCGTGGCGCGGCCTTGAATCGATGATGCAGAGCGCGCCGAGCGGATAGCCCTGGCGATCGACCAAAGGCACGCCGGCATAGAAACGAATGTGCGGCGCGAACATCACCAGCGGATTGCCGGAAAAACGCGGATCGCGCCGGGCGTCGGGCACCACCAGCGGCTCGGCCGGCCGGTGGATCGCATGCGCGCAGAAAGAGACGGCGCGCGGCGTTTCCTCCGCATCCAGGCCGGTCCGCGCGGCGAACCATTGCCGGTCGCGATCGATCACCGAAATCGCGGCAATGGGCGCGCAGAACATTTCCGCGGCTTCGTTGACGACCTTTTGTAGCGCAGAATCCTGGCGGCGCTTAAGCACGCCGCTGCGTTCTACCGCTTTCTGCCTTTGCGGCTCATTGGCCGGCTGGTCGGGCGAGCTGTAGAAGTCGATATGGATCACGCGGCTCTCCGATCGTTCTTCATAACCCGCGATCGGGTGCGTGTGTGGGGGATTGCCCCCATCCCGGATTCAATTCTCGGGCATTCCGGACAGATCGGGCTTTTATCGGGCGTGATTACCAACGCCTCGATGCGGCTGGAAACGCTGTTCAGCTTGGTGCAACGCAGTTAGGCGCTTGGCGCAGCCCGGGTGGACAGGAGCGCGGATACGTGTGTGGCATTATCGGTATCGTCGGGAAGGAAGAGGTTTGCGGCCGGTTGTTGAGCGGGCTGCGCCGGCTCGAATATCGCGGCTATGATTCCGCCGGGATCGCCACCGACCATGACGGCCTGATCGATCGCCGGCGCGCGCCCGGCAAGCTCGACAATCTGGCGGCCGTCCTTCGCGAAAACCCGCTGCCGGGCATGACCGGCATCGCGCACACGCGCTGGGCGACGCATGGAGCGCCGACCGAGGATAATGCCCATCCCCACGCGACGGGGGAGGTCGCGGTGGTCCACAACGGCATCATCGAGAATTTCAAGCCGCTGCGCGAGGAATTGCAGGCGCGCGGGCGCGTCTTTTCGAGCCAGACCGATACCGAGGTGGTGGCGCACCTCGTTTCCGAACTGATCGAGCAGGGCGCCGAGCCCGCGGCGGCGGTGGCGGCGGTGCTCAAGCGGCTGCACGGTGCTTTCGCGCTCGCGATCCTGTTCCGACAGCATCCGGACCTGTTGATCGGCGCGCGGCTCGGATCGCCTCTGGTCGTCGGCTATGGAGACGGCGAGACCTATCTCGGCTCGGACGCGCTGGCGCTTGCGCCGCTCACCCAGCGCATCTGCTATCTGGAGGAGGGCGACTGGGTCGTCGTCACCCGGGATGGCGCGCAAATCTTCGACGTGCGGGACAATCCGGTCGAACGGCCGATCGTCCAGTCGGGCGCGACCGATATCGAGCTGACCAAGGGCAATCATCGCCACTTCATGCTCAAGGAGATTTACGAGCAGCCGATCGTGGTAGCGCAGACGCTGCGCGCTTATCTGCGCCGGCTTGAAGAAGAGGTATCCCTGCCGACTGAGGATTTCGACCTCGCCTCGGTCAAGCGGATCACGATCGTCGCGTGCGGGACCAGTTTCTACGCGGGCATGGTCGCCAAATATTGGTTCGAGCAATTCGCGCGCGTGCCCGTCGACGTCGATGTGGCGAGCGAGTTCCGCTACCGCGCGCCGGTGCTCGAACCGGGCGGGCTCGCGCTCTTTATCAGCCAGTCGGGCGAGACCGCCGATACGCTCGCGGCGCTGCGCCACGCGCGCAGCGAGGGGCAGAAGATTGCGGTGGTGGTCAACGTACCGACCTCCACGATGGCGCGCGAGGCCGATTTGTTGCTCTCGACGCACGCCGGACCCGAGATTGGGGTCGCCTCGACCAAAGCCTTTACCTGCCAGCTTGCGGTGCTGGCCGCGCTCGCCGTCAATCTCGCGCGCGCCACCGGGCGGCTTAGCCGCGACGAGGAGCGCGCGATCGTCCGCCATCTCGCCGAGGCGCCGGCCGCGCTGAACGGCGCGCTGGCCTATGACGACAAGATTCAGGAGATGGCGCATCATATCGCGATCGCGCGCGACGTGCTCTATCTCGGGCGCGGGCCGGATTATCCGCTGGCGCTGGAAGGCGCGCTCAAGCTCAAGGAAATCAGCTACATCCATGCCGAAGGCTATGCCGCGGGCGAGATGAAGCATGGGCCGATCGCGCTGATCGACGAGGCGGTGCCGATCATCGTCATCGCACCCTCTGGCCCGTTGTTCGACAAGACGGTCTCAAACATGCAAGAAGTTCAGGCCCGGGGCGGCAAGGTAGTGCTGATTTCGGATTATGACGGCGTGGAAGCCGCAGGAGAGGGATGTCTCGCAACGATCACGATGCCGAAGGTGCATCCGCTGATTGCCCCGCTCGTCTACGCGATTCCGGTGCAATTGCTCGCTTATCATGTCGCGGTGGCAAAGGGCACGGACGTCGACCAGCCACGCAACCTCGCCAAGAGCGTCACGGTGGAGTGACGCTGGGGCGATTTGCGCTGTTTTTCCTGGGAGTTTCGCTCGGCTGGACGGCGGTGCTTGCCGCCCAAACGCCGCCACCTCCGACACCGGCAGGTCAGCCGCCCGAAACCTCGCCGGACCAGGTTTTCATCAAGCCCGCCACGATCGACAACACGCTTGAAGTGACTGGCGATCCGGTTGCGGCGAAGGAGATCAACGCGCGAATGCTGGTCGGCGTGCTGGTCGACAATAAGGGGCCGTTCCGCTTCTTCGTGGATAGCGGCGCTGATCGGTCGGTGATCGGCGCTTCGCTCGCCCTTCGGCTCGGCCTTCCCGCAGGGCCGGACGTGATGCTGCACAGTACGGGCAGCGCGCAGCAGACGCATACGGTCCACATCAACACGCTACGGGTCGGCGCCAGTACCATCCACGATATTTCCGCGCCGGCCTTGCCCGAGCGTTTCCTCGGCGGCGACGGGATGCTGGGGATCGACGCGCTGATCGACCAGAGGCTGACGATCGATTTCGACAAGCGCACCGTGGTCGTTCAGGACGCGCAGAAGCGCGAGGAGCCCGGCGGCCCGGACGAGGTGGTCATCGTGGCTCGTCGGCGTAAGGGTCAGCTTATCCTGACCCAGGCGCATACGTCGGGTACGCCGATCGCGGCGGTGATCGATACCGGCACCGAGGTTACCGTCGGCAACGGAGCGCTTCGCGCGAAGCTCATGCGCCGCAACCGGAACCCGGTGATGACCACGACCCTGATCAGCGTCACCGGGGACATCATTCCGGCCGACCTGCTGGCCGTGCCCGAAATCCATATTGGCGACCTGGTGTTGCACAATGTGCTGATCGCCTTTTCGGATGTGCCGCCCTTCAAGCTGTTCGGGCTCGCGAACGAGCCCGCAATCCTGCTTGGCAGCGATATCCTGAGCAGCTTCCGCAAGATCTCGCTGGATTTCCGCCGCCGCAAGGTGCGCTTCACGCTGCGGCCGGGCTCCTGATCCTCCGCGGTTTCGGCCCGTCGCTTCAGGCCGTTGATCGTTCGGGGATACTCACCATATGATGGGGGAAGCCGCAGATTCTGTGGCGTTGGAGTGTCAATGACCGAAGCTTTCCCCGTATTGCCGCTGCGCGACATCGTCGTCTTCCCGCAGATGATCGTTCCCCTGTTCGTTGGCCGCGACAAGTCGGTCGCTGCGCTCGAAAGCGCGATGACGAACGACAAGACGATCTTCCTGGTATCGCAGCTGGACCCCTCCGAGGACGATCCCGATGCAGAGGCGCTCTACGACGTCGGCGTGACTGCGACGGTATTGCAGCTCCTGAAGCTGCCCGACGGCACGGTCCGGGTGCTGGTCGAGGGCAAGCAGCGCGCGCGCATGACCGCGCTGGAGACGGCGGGCACCCATCTCACGGCGGAGATCGAGTTGCTGGGCGACGGCGAAGCCAATGCCGAATCGTCAGAGATGAAGGCACTGATGCGCTCGGTGGTCGAGCAGTTCGAACGTTATGCGCAACTCAATCGCAAGCTGCCTGACGAATTGCCCGCGCAACTGGCCGAGATCGAGGATCCCGCGCGCCTGGCGGACGCGGTCGCCGGCAATATCTCGGTCAAGGTTTCCGACAAGCAGGTGATGCTGGTCGAGGACGATCCCGCCAAACGTCTCGAAATGGCCTTCGCCTTCATGGAGGGCGAACTTGGCGCGCTGCAGGTCGAGAAGAAGATCCGCAGCCGGGTCAAGCGCCAGATGGAGAAGACCCAGCGCGAATATTATCTGAACGAGCAGCTGAAGGCGATCCAGCGCGAGCTGGGCACGTCGGACGGTGACGACGGCGGCGACGAGGTTGCCGAGCTCACCCAGAAAATCGCCAATACCAAGCTGTCCAAGGAAGCGCGCGCCAAGGCGACTGCCGAGGTCAAGAAGCTGCGTACGATGGCGCCGATGTCGGCCGAAGCGACCGTGGTCCGCAATTATCTCGACGTGCTGCTCGGCCTGCCCTGGGGCAAGAAGTCCAAGATCAAGAAGGATATCCCGGCCGCACAGGCGGTGCTGGATGCCGACCATCACGGGCTGGAAAAGGTCAAGGACCGGATCGTCGAATATCTTGCGGTCCAGGCGCGCACCAACAAGCTGAAAGGCCCGATCCTGTGCTTGGTCGGCCCGCCGGGTGTGGGCAAGACCTCGCTTGGCCGTTCGATCGCCAAGGCGACGGGACGCGAGTTCGTGCGCCAGTCATTGGGTGGCGTGCGCGACGAGGCCGAGATCAGGGGACATCGTCGCACCTATATCGGCTCGCTGCCGGGCAAGATCGTCACCAACCTCAAGAAGGCGGGTACGTCCAATCCGCTGTTCCTGCTCGATGAGATCGACAAGCTCGGCCAGGATTATCGCGGCGACCCGGCCTCGGCCCTGTTGGAAGTGCTCGACCCGGAGCAGAACAACAAGTTCCAGGATCATTATCTGGAGATCGATCTCGATCTTTCGGACATCATGTTCGTTACGACGGCCAACTCGCTGAACCTGCCGCAGGCCTTGCTCGATCGCATGGAGATTATCCGGCTCGAGGGCTACACCGAGGACGAGAAGCTCGAAATCGCCAGGCATCACCTGATCGAGAAGCAGATCGAGGCGCACGGCCTCAAGGCGGGCGAGTTCGTGCTGACCGACGAAGGTTTGCGCGACCTGATCCGCTATTACACGCGTGAGGCCGGCGTGCGCACGCTCGAGCGCGAAATCGCCAAGCTGGCGCGCAAGGTGTTGCGCAAGATTCTCGAGAAGAAGGAGACTTCGATCGAGATCACGCCCGATAATCTCGGCGAATATGCCGGCATCCGGAAATTCCGTTACGGCGTTTCCGAGGAAGAGGATCAGATCGGCGCGGTCACGGGCCTCGCCTGGACCGAGGTCGGCGGCGAGTTGTTGACGATCGAAGCCGTCACTGTCCCCGGCAAGGGGCAGGTCAAGACCACCGGCAAGTTGGGCGAGGTGATGCAGGAGTCGATCCAGGCCGCCTGGTCATTCCTGCGCGCGCGCGCGCCGGTTTACGGCGTGAAACCGAGCCTGTTCGCGAAGAAGGACCTTCACGTCCACCTGCCCGAGGGCGCGGTGCCGAAGGACGGTCCCTCGGCCGGCATCGGCATGGTGACCGCGATGGTCTCGACCCTGACCGGAATCGCGGTCCGGCGCGACGTCGCGATGACGGGCGAGGTCACGCTGCGCGGCCGCGTGCTGCCGATCGGCGGTCTCAAGGAGAAGCTGCTGGCCGCGCTGCGGGGCGGCATCACGACCGTGCTGATCCCTCGCGAGAATGAGAAGGATCTGGCCGATATCCCGGCCAACATCCTGGAAGGGCTGGAGATCGTTCCGGTCGGTCATGTTGACGAGGTGCTGGCGCGCGCGCTGGCCACGCCGGTGGTGCCGATCGAATGGACCGAGGCCGACGAGCTCGCGACCGAACCCGCGATCGGCCAGATCGGGACCGATCCCGGCGCAAGCATCGCACGGCACTGATCGTAGACATTATCTTGGTCAGTTTCCTTTGACTCCCCCGGCCGGCTTGGCATTAGATGGCCGCTTACGCGTTCGTCGGTGCAAGCTGACCGGAGAGGGGATTCATGAACAAGCAGGAGCTGATCGCGGTCGTAGCGGACCAAACCGGACTGCCGCGCGCGGATACTGCGCGCGTGGTTGAAGGTCTGCTTGAGACGATCACGACCCAGCTCAAGAAGGGCAGCGAAGTGCGCCTGGTCGGCTTCGGCAACTTTTCCGTCAGCCGCCGCAAGGCATCCACCGGTCGCAACCCTCGCACCGGCGAGCCGATGAACATCAAGGCAACCAGTCAGCCGAAGTTCCGGCCGGGCAAGGTGCTCAAGGATTCGGTGAACTAGGTTTGCGGGTTTAAGGCTGGACAGACACGGTCCTGCCCGGTAACCGGCCCGCCAAGACCATGGTCGCCTCAGGGAAGCTGAGGCGTGAATCATGGTCTCGATATAGTTTAGAGCCTGATCCACGCCTTTGGTAAGCGCAGAGCGCTTTCACCTCGACGATCAGGCCCTGGGCGCATAGCTCAGCGGTAGAGCACTGCCTTCACACGGCAGGGGTCGCAGGTTCAATCCCTGCTGCGCCCACCAGATTTCGGCCCCGGACAGCGCAAGCTTTCCGGGGCTTTTTCATGCCATCCTGCTCAAATAGCAAAATTTTTACCCATGCCGCCTAACGCGGAAGAATGACCCAAGGCGCGATCGTCTCTGCCTTGACCCAATGAACGATTCCACGGCGATGCGCCCGGCGCATTACGGGAAGATACAAGGATCGGGGCCAAGCGCACGATGAGTCACGTTTGGACGATTGCTGCCACAGTCGGGGGCTTCATCGCCCTGATCGGGCCGCTCGTATTTCTGCATGAGCTTGGCCATTATGCGGTCGGCCGTTGGTTCGGCGTCAAGGTCGAAGCCTTCTCGATCGGGATGGGGCGCGAGCTTTTCGGCTGGAACGACCGGCACGGTACGCGCTGGAGGGTCTCGCTTCTTCCCATCGGCGGCTACGTCAAATTTGCGGGCGACATGGGGCCGGCGGGCGAACCGGACCCGGCATGGCTCTCGCTTCCGCCGGACGAACAGGCCAAGACGATGCACGGCAAGCCCGTGTGGCAACGTTTCCTGATCGTCGCCGCCGGCCCGCTCACGAACTTTCTGGTGGCGGTGGCAATCTATGCCGGCTTCTTCGCCGCTTATGGCGTGCCGCATACCTCGCCGGTCGTCGGGTCGGTGATCCAGGGCTCGGCGGCGGACAAAGGCGGCCTCAAACCGGGCGATCGCATCCTCTCCATCGACGGACGATCGATCGGCACGTTCGACGACATTCAGCTGATGCTGACGATCCGCCCCCACGCCGATCTGCACATTGCCGTCGCGCGTGGCGATCGCAACCTGGCGATCGACCTGATCAGCGACACGATCGCGCAGGTCGACGATTTGGGAAACAGGATAGAAAGCGGCCAATTGGGTATCGGCCCGGCGGGCATGTCTTATGCGCGTGGCAATGCCGGCGATATCCTGACCGCATCGGTGTTCGCGGTCTGGGATCGGGTGCGCATGATCACCGATATTTTCGGCCAGATCGCGCACGGCCAACGATCGGCCGGGGAGCTGGGCGGCCCGTTACGGATCGCGCAATTTTCAGGCGCGCGCCTATCGCTTGGCTTCGTGCCGTTCGTCGATCTGATGGCGCTGATCTCCATCAATCTCGGCTTTATCAATCTGCTGCCGATTCCCTTGCTCGATGGCGGCCATCTGTTTTTCTACCTCGCAGAGATGGTGCGCCGCCGCCCGCTTCCACCCCGCACCCAGCAATGGGCCTTCAAGTCGGGCGTCGCGGCCCTGCTGGGCTTCATGATGTTCGTGACCGCGAACGACCTTGGGTTATTCGGCGTATGGCACAAGCTGTCGAGGCTGGCGGGATAGATCGGACCCAAATCAAGCGTTGAAAATCCGTCGCCGAGACCCGATTTCCGGTGTTCGGGTTCGACAGGATCGGCGGTGAACGAATATCATCTGTTCGAGACGGCGCACGGCTTTGCAGCTCTGGCGTGGAACGCGCACGGCGTGACGAGCTTCCGCTTGCCGGCGCCGACTGCGGAGGAAACGCGTCGCTCGCTTCTCCGGCGTCTGCCGGACGCGGTCGAGGCCGCGCCCGCGGCGAGCGTGGCAGGGCTGACCCAGGCGATAGGGCGCTATTTCGAGGGTGAGCGGGCCGACTTTTCCGACTTTGCGCTCGATCTCGGCCCGCAGGATCCGTTGTCCGCGAAAATCTACGATCTGGTGCGCCGGCTCGGCTGGGGCGAAACCACGACCTATGGCGAGATCGCCAGGGCGCTGGGTGAGGGCCCGGAGGTGGCCCGCGACGTCGGTCAGGCGATGGCGCGCAATCCGATCCCGCTGATCGTTCCCTGCCATCGCGTGCTGGCCGCCGGCGGCAAGATCGGCGGCTTCTCCGCACCCGGCGGATCGACCGCCAAAGCGCGGATGCTGGAGTTGGAGGGCGTCGCGCCGGGGCCTCCCGCCGCCGTCAAATCGAGCGCGCAGTCGAGCTTCGGTTTCTGACGCGCCCAGTGGCTTTCGCAGGATTTTGGGCTACCCGTCTCCCCTGACGATCAGGGAGAGGCGTTGATGGCCGGTCCGCTCGAGGGCCTCAAGGTGCTGGAACTGGCGCGGATCCTGGCCGGGCCATGGGCCGGCCAGACGCTCGCCGATCTGGGCGCGGATGTGGTCAAGGTCGAAAGCCCCGAGGGCGATGACACCCGCAGTTGGGGCCCGCCCTTCGTCGCCGCCACGGACGGCGGCGACCTGTCGGCGGCCTATTTCCACGCCTGCAATCGCGGCAAGCGTTCGATCGTTGCCGACTTCACCACCGAGGAAGGGCGCGCCTTGGTGCGCAAGCTGGCCGCCTCGGCCGATGTGCTGATCGAGAATTTCAAGGTTGGCGGGCTCGCCAAATATGGGCTCGATCATGCGAGCCTGAAGGCGGTCAATCCGCGGCTGATCTATGCCTCGATCACGGGGTTCGGCCAAGACGGTCCCTATGCCAATCGTGCGGGCTATGATTTCCTCATCCAGGGCATGGGCGGCCCGATGTCGATCACGGGCGATCCCAATGGCCAGCCAACTAAAACCGGTTTCGCCATGGCCGACATCTTCTCCGGCCTCTACGCGACGATCGGCGTGCTTGCCGCGCTGCGCCGCCGCGACGAGACGGGGGAGGGCGCGCACATCGATTGCGCGCTGATGGACAGCCAGGTTTCGGTGCTTGCCAATCAGGCGCTCAATTTCCTGGTCTCGGGCAAGGCGCCGAAGCGGCTCGGCAATGCCCATCCCAGCATCGTGCCCTACGAAGTGTTTCCGGTCGCGGAGGGTCACATCATCATCGCGGTCGGCAATGACGGCCAATTTCGGCGGCTGTGCGAGGTGCTCGGACAGACGGAGATGGGCACGGATGCGGACTATGCGACCAATCCCGCGCGCGTCGAACATCGGGTGGCCTTGATCGCACGGCTGTCGGCGCTGACGATGGGCTGGACGCGTGACGATCTGCTTGCAGCGCTGGAAACGGCGGGCGTGCCGGCGGGACCGATCAACAGCATCGCGGATGTGTTCGACGACGCGCAGGTGCGGCATCGCGGCATGCGGCTCGATCTGCGGTCCGAAGTGGCCGCGGGTGGATCGATCCCGGGCGTGCGGACGCCGTTGGTGATCGACGGGGTGCCCGCTGCCCACATGCAGCCAAGTCCGCGCGCCGGGGAACATCAGGCCGAGATCCTGTCCGACCCGAATTGGGCCGGCCCTTAGGGCGCCTCGTCTGCTTGTTCCGTCCCGGCGAAGGTCAGCTCTGGCAATTTAGTACGAATCGTATTATTCCGATAGCCAATGGAACGAAGCTCGCATGACACCGCTCAGCTATGCGCTTCTCGGCCTGGTGCAGATGCAGCCCCGATCGGGCTACGCGCTGCGCAAGGTGTTCGAGACGACCCCGCTGGGCGGCTATTCGAGCAGCCCCGGCAGTATCTATCCGGCGCTGAAATCGCTCGAGAAGGCCGCAATGCTCGTGACGCGCGATCCGCCCGGCAAGCGCGGCAAGGGGTTGTATCATCTTACCCCGGAGGGCGAGCGCGTGCTGCAAGCATGGCTTTCCGCCCCGATCGACAATCTGGGCGAAGCGATGCTGCGCTTCGCTTTCCTGCGCGACGATGATCGCGATGCGATCCTCGCTTTCCTGGATGCCTTCCAGTCCGCCGCCGAGAGCGAGCTGGCAGGGCTCGAGGCCTTCCTCGCTGGCGATGGGGCGAAAGACATGCCGGCCAAGGGGCGGATCGCGGTGGAGCATGGCCTGCGCCAACTCCAAGCATCGGCGGACTGGGCGCGATGGACACGGGAGCAATATGCTCCGAACTGATCGGGGAGGGGCGCAATGAAAGGTCTGGTGAGGGACGCGGGTAAGGGGCTTCTGCTGTGGATACTGCTGGTGGTGGGGCAGTCATCGGGCGGGGTGCTTTTCTTCCGCCACATCCATCCATTCCCCAGCGACGGCCCGGTCGATGCGGGCCAGGCGCTGCTGATCGTCAACCTGATCGACGCGGTCATCCTGGTCCTGCTGGCCGGCCGCGCCAGGCTGCGTGGACCGGCATTGGGATTGATGCTGGGCGGGTTGCTGTTCGGCGTGCAGGTGTTTCAGTCCGAGATCGAGACGCTGATCTTCAACGGCGACATTGGAATGTCGGGCGCGTTGTTCGTCGCGATCCTGTGGAGCGGGCTGCTGCGCGACGTGCTGGCCGCGATCGGCATTGCATTGTTGTGGCGGCGAACCAGCAAACCTGGCTCCAAAGTGGAGGGGCTGGCGTGGAAGGCGCCAGCGATCGCGATCCTTTATATCCTTTGCTATTTCTGCGCGGGGCAGATGATCGCCTGGCAAAGCGCAGACGTGCGCGCCTTCTACGCGCATGTCGACCAGATCGGCCAGCCAGCCCTGGTGGCATTGCAATTCGGCCGCGGGCTGGTCTGGTGCGGATTGGCGTGGCTGGTGTTGCGGACTCTGGCGGGGCCGTCCTGGCGCACCGCATTGCTGACCGGCCTCGCGTTCAGCGGACTGATGATTCCGGCTTTGCTCTTTCCCAATCCGGTCATGCCCTGGCCGGTGCGCTCGGTGCATATGGTGGAGGTTGGCGTTTCCAACTTCCTGTTCGGAATTCTGGCGATCTGGATCCTCTGTTCCAGGATCGGCCGGGCGATGCAGCCGGCATGAAATTCCGGTGCGGTAGGTTGGCCTTCCGATCAGACGATATGCACCGCCTTGGTGATCATATGGTTCTGGATACCCTCGGGGCCGTCCTCGGATCCGAAACCCGATTCCTTGACACCGCCGAAGGGTGAATCGGGCCAGGTCAGGCGCACGCCGTTGATCGCGATCATGCCCGCTTCCAGTTCCTCGGCGAGACGATTCTGGCGACGACCCTGCTCGGTGAAGGCATAAGCCGCAAGGCCGAAAGGCAGGCGGTTCGCCTCGGCGATCGCGTCGTCCACCGTCTTGAACGGCCGCAGCAGGGCAAGCGGACCGAACGGCTCCTCGTTCATCGCGCTTGCCTCCAGCGGCACGTCGGCGATCACGGTCGGCTCGAAGAAGAAGCCGCCACCCTGCTTGCGACCGCCGCCGGCGAGCAATCGGGCGCCGGCCTTCTCCGCATCGGCGATCATCGCCGCCATCGCATCGGGACGGCGCGGATTGGCGAGCGGGCCCATGTGCGTGCTGGTCTCTAGCCCGTTACCCACCTTCATCGCGCGCGTGCGCTCGGCAAAGCCGACCGCGAACCGCTCATAAATCCCTTCCTGGACATGGAAGCGGGTGGGGGCGACGCACACCTGGCCGGCGTTGCGGAATTTGTGCGTGACGAGCGTGTCGAGCGTCTTTTCCAGGTCGCAATCGTCGAACACCAGCACGGGCGAGTGACCGCCCAGCTCCATCGTCATCTTCATGACCGTGTCCGACGCGAGCTTCATCAGCGCCTTGCCGACCGGAACCGATCCGGTGAAGCTCAGCTTGCGCGTCACCGGCGAGGCAAGCAGGTGGCGCGAAATCTGATCGGGCACGCCGAAGACGATCTGCGCGACGTTTCCGGGCAGGCCCGCATCCTGCAAGCACCGCATCACCTCGACCGCGCTGCCGGGCGTCTCCTCGCTCGGCTTGAGGATGATCGAGCAGCCCGCCGCGATAGCAGGCGCGATCTTGCGGATGACGTTGATCGCGGGGAAATTCCAGGCGCAAAAGGCCGCGACCGGACCGACCGGCTGATGCAGCACCATCGATCGCGTGCCCGACGGACGCTGCATCACGCGCCCGAAGATACGCATCGTCTCACCGGCATGGAATTCGAGCAGCCCGGCGCCCGCGACGACCTCACCCTTGGCTTCGGCGAACGGCTTGCCTTCCTCCAGCGTGACGATGCGCGCGATATGCTCCGCGCGCTCGCGCACCAGAGCGGCGGCCTTCATCATGATCGCGAAGCGCTGATCTGCGGGCGTCACGCGCCACGTTTCGAAACCGAGTTGCGCCGCCGCCAGCGCGCGATCGAGGTCGGCAAGCGAGGCAACGGGAAGATCGGCCAGCGTTTCGCCAGTCGCGGGGTTGAGCACCGCCTGCGCCTCGCGGCCGTCGCCGCTCAGCCATTCGCCATCGATATAGAGGCCCAGCTTGGGATAATCGGTCACGCCGGAGATTCCTTGATGCGCGGCAAGGGGAGACGCCGCTTCTGTCGAGCCGATGTATGCCGCGAAAGGCGCGGAACAAGCTGTCGGCGCATGAAAAAAGGGCCGGCCGGCTTACGCCGACCGACCCTTTTCAGAGACTGTCGCCCCGGCGGAGGCCGGGGCCGCACGAGGCAGCGGAATCGCGAACCTACCGCGGCCCCGGCCTCCGCCGGGGCGACGGATTTGAGCTTAGCTGCAGAAGCGGTTGATCAGATTTTCCAGACGCTCCTGGCCGCCCGAGCGCTGCTTGGGATTGATGTCCTTGGACACGACCAGATCGGCGATTTCGGCGAGCGAGCCCTTGGCGATCTGCTGACCGACTGCGCTGTCCCAGCCGGCATAACGCTCCTTGCGGGCGGCATCGAGCCGGCCATCCTCGATCAGGGCCGCGGCATTGAGCAGACCCTTGGCGATCACGTCGATCGCGCCGACATGGCCGTAGAACAGATCGGCGGCGTCGACGCTCTGGCGGCGGACCTTGGAGTCGAAGTTGAAGCCGCCGTCGGTGAAGCCGCCCGCGCGCAACACTTCGATGATCGCAAGCGTCATTTCCTCGACCGAATTGGGGAATTGGTCGGTGTCCCAGCCATTCTGGTGATCGCCGCGATTGGCGTCGATCGAGCCGAAAATGCCAAGCGCATTGGCCATGGCCAGCTCATGCTCGAACGTGTGGCCGGCGAGGGTCGCGTGGTTCGCCTCGATATTGACCTTCACCTCATTCTCGAGGCCGTACTTCTTGAGGAAGCCGTACACGGTCGCGGTGTCGAAATCATACTGGTGCTTGGTCGGCTCGTGCGGCTTCGGCTCGATCAGGATCGTGCCCTTGAAGCCGATCTTGTGCTTGTGCTCGACCACCAGGTTGAGGAAGCGGCCAAGCTGGTCCAGTTCCTTGCCGAGATTGGTGTTGAGCAACGTCTCATAGCCCTCGCGACCGCCCCACAGCACATAGTTGGAGCCGCCGAGACGGTTGGTCGCATCGAGCGCCTGGCGCACCTGCATCGCGCCGAATGCGAATACTTCCGGGTTCGGGTTGGTGGCGCCGCCCGACATGAAGCGGGGGTGGCTGAACAGGTTGGCGGTGCCCCACAGCAACTTGATCCCGGTCTCGCCCTGCAGACGCTCCAGGTCGTCCACCGCCTCGGCCATATATTTGGTATGCTCGGCCGCGTTGGTAGCGACCGCCATCACGTCGACGTCGTGGAAGCAGTAGAAGGGGACGCCCAGCTTCTTGATGAAGTCGAAGCCCTCGGCGCGCTTGGTCGCCGCGGCAGCGCTGTCCATCGCGCCCGCCAGCCAGGGGCGGCTGAACGTGCCCGCGCCGAAGATGTCGTGACCCGCCCACGAGAAGGTGTGCCAGAAGCAGACGGCGAAGCGCAGATGGTCTTCCATCCGCTTGCCCAGAACCACCCGATCCTTGTCGTAGAAGCGGTAGGAGAGTTCGTCGGTCGAGTCCGGGCCCTTGAAGGCGATCGGCGCGATATCGGCGAAATAGGTCGGTTGGACGGACATTACTGGCCTTTCATTTTCGGGCTGATGTGGGGGTAAGCTTCGCGGAACGCCGCTTTCTTAGGCGCCAGCAGATCGATATCAGCCGCTTGCGGCTCTACAACGCGCTCGACCGGTGGAGGGGCGCAAATCGAGGCGGGATCGGCCTTGTCGACCGCGACCTGCGCGAGCCGCGCGGCGCCGAGCGCGGGGCCGACTTCGCCGCCACGGAGGTAGACGAGCGGGGTTTCGACCGCGGCGCTGATGATCCGGCCCCAATAAGCCGAGCGGGCGCCGCCGCCGATCACCGACAATTGCGAGACCTGCGTACCCGCGGCGCGCAACGCGTCGAGCCCGTCGGCGAGCGCGAAGGCCACGCCTTCGAGAACCGCCTGGGCAAGCGTGCCCGGCGTGGTTTCATAATCGAGGTTGAGGAAGGCGCCGCGGACCAAAGCGTCATTATGCGGGGTACGCTCGCCCGAGAGATACGGCAGGAACACTTCCTTGCCACGCGCGGGACCCGTGCTTTCGGCACGGGTGAAGAGCTCCGGCGCATTGGCGGCACCGGTGAGCCTGGCGACCCAGTCGATGCAGGCCGCCGCGCTCAGATGGACCGACATCTGATGCCACATTTGCGGCAGGCAATGGCAGAAGGCATGGACCGCGCGACCGGGATTGGGGCGGAAATCCTTGGTCGCGATGAAGATCACGCCCGACGTACCGAGCGAGAGCAGAGCGTCACCATCCGACACCACGCCGACGCCGACCGCGCCCGCGGCATTGTCGCCGCCGCCGCCGACCACGGGTACCGGGGCCATGCCCCATAATTCGGCGATATCGGCCCGCAACATGCCCGCAATCTCCGAACCTTCGAACAGGCGCGGCATCTGGTCGCGAGTGAGACCGGTAGCCGCGAGCAATTCGTCGCTCCAGTCGCGTTTCTGGACGTCGAGCCACAAGGTACCGGCGCTGTCGGACATGTCCGATGCCTTCTCGCCGGTCATGCGGAGGCGGACATAATCCTTGGGCAGAAGCACGGTCCGGATCTGGTCGAAGATCGCCGGTTCGTGCTTGCGCACCCAGGCGAGCTTGGGTGCGGTGAAGCCCGGCATGGCGAGGTTGCCGGCGATGGCGTGGAGGTCGGGCACCGCCGCCTCCATCTCCTCGCACTCCGCGTAAGAGCGGCCGTCATTCCACAATATGGCGGGACGGAGCGACCTGTCGTCGGCGTCGAGCAAGGTTGCGCCATGCATCTGCCCGGCGATGCCGATGCCGCGGACCGAGCGGCGCACCGCCGGATCGATCGCGCGGACCGCGGCTTCGGTCGCGGCCCACCAATCTTCCGGCGCCTGTTCCGACCACAATTCATGTGGCCGGGAGACGGTGAGGGCGGCCGTGCCCTGGCCGGCGACATTGCCGTCGGCAGAGATCACGACCGCCTTCACACCGGACGTGCCGATATCGATACCCAGGAACATAGAGTTTTAGGCCCTCAATCGACGAAGGGGTTGATGGTTTGGATCGTGCCGTCGGGATTGAAGTGCAACTCGGTCACCTTGACGTTGCGCAGGTGGTTTTTGTTCGAGATCTGCGTGTCGGCATAGAAGAGCCACCATTTGCCATCCGCCTTGATGATCGAATGGTGCGTTGTCCAGCCCTGAACCGGCAACAATATGTGACCGGTGTAGCGGAACGGCCCATAGGGGCTCTTGCCGATCGCATAGTTCAGAAAGTGCGTGTCGCCGGTCGAATAAGTATAATAATATCGACCGTCACGCTTGAACATCCATGAGGCTTCAAAGAATCGCTTGTCGTGCTGGCCACCCAGCACGGGCTTCCCGTTCGTGTCGAGGATCACCGCGTCGCGTGGCCGTTCGGCCAGCTGCTTCATGTCGGGCGTCATCCGCGCGACCTTGCCGGACAGAGCGGGCTTGTCGTCCTGGTGGAGATCGGTGTCCGATCCGTTGGGATCGAACTTGCCGGTCGCCCAGCGCTGGAGCTGGCCGCCCCAGATGCCGCCGAAATACATGTAGGACTTGCCGTCATCGTCGGTGAAGACGGCCGGATCCATCGAATAAGCGAGCTTGATCGGTTTTGGCTCGGCCTTGAACGGGCCCATCGGGCTCTTGGAGGTGGCCACGCCGATGCGGAACGTGCCGAGGCCGTGCTTGTCCTTGCTCTTATCGCGCACCGGGAAATAGAGGAAATAGGTGCCGTTCTTGTAGGCGGCATCGGGCGCCCACATTTGCTTCGAGGCCCAGGGAACGTTCTTCACGTCCAACGCCACGGGGCCGACCTTCAGCGGCGCACCCACATGATCCATCTCGAGCACGCGATAATCATGCATCGCATATTCGCTGCCCAGATCGTCATCGGGAATGTCTGTTGGCACGTCGTGCGAGGGGTAGACGTAGATCTTGCCGTTGAAGACGTGCGCGGACGGATCGGCAGTGTAGATCGACGAAACCAGAGGTTGCGACAGATAATGATGCCCCTCCGGCGAGGCGGTGGGTACCGCCGGATTCGCGGCCAGTACCGGCAGCGGTACCAAGGAGAGAGCCAGCGCGAGCCGGCTCAGCTTCGAATTTGCCATATACCCCTCCAGGACTGTGTTGTTTTGGCGGCTGATACCCCGAACCGCGCCGGAACGGGAGTGCTGTTAGCGCTACCAATTGACTGATCAAGCGTCAATGTTGCGTCTTGCGAGGAATAATGCACCAAATCGTTTCGGAACCGTGCGATCCTGTGTAGGTTCCTTGTCCTTAGTTACTGGACGGAGAAGGTGCATGGCCGATACCAAGACCGCAGGCAGCAAGCCCGCCGCCGCCAAGAAGACCACCAAACCCAAGACGGCAGCGAAACCCAAGGCTACGACTGCGGCCAAGCCCGCCGCCGCGGTAAAGGCGCCCGCGAAGAGCGTTGCCGCCAAGCCGGCCGCTCCCAAGGTTGCTGCGAAACCCGCCGCCAAGGCGCCAGCGGCGAAGGCTCCCGCGCCCAAGGCTCCCGCCAAGACGGCGGCAAAAAAGCCGGCCGCGAAGCCGGCGGCCAAGGCCGCAGCGAAGCCCGCGGCTGCGCCGAAACCCGCGGCCAAAGCCGCCGCCGTTGCACCCAAGCCTGCCGCGAAGAGCAGCACCAAGCCGAAAGCCGCCGCCAAGCCCAAGTCGGTAGCCAAGCCCAAGGCAAAGGCTGCGCCCAAGCCCGCTCCGAAGGCAGCCGCTGCGCCGAAGCCCGCGCCCAAGCCCGCAGCTGCTCCGGCACCGGCGGCCGCCCCCGCCGCTCCGGCAGCCCCGGCCTCCCGGTCCCCGCAGGTTTCGGCCAAGCAGGTTGCCGCGGGCGCTGGCGTTCTCGGCGTAATTGCGGGAGCGTTCGCGGCGCTGTTCGGCCGTAAGAAAGGCTGAGCCGGGGCGTTAACCCCGAATATTCGTGAAGCGGGCTGTGGGATCGTCTAACAGGACGGCATGGCCTTAGCGCAGCCCGCTTCCGCATCTGTCTTCTCGTTGAGTTCGGACGAGGTGCGCCTGTTCGTGCGCGCGTGGATGCTGGGCTTCCTGATCGTGCTGTTGTTTATCGGCTGACGCTCAGCGTTCGCGCGGTGGGTTGCTTTCACGCAGCTTGTCCGGGCAATCGATCCCGTCGCAGGCTACGTGGAGCCGCCACGACAAGACTGCGGCGCCCAGGCACATGGCTGCCACCGCGAGCAAAGCTTCCACGACCGAAAAGCCGAGATTGGCGAGTATGATCGCGCCCACGGCGCCGACCACCATCGCGCCCGAATTGACGATATTGTTGGCGGCGACGGTGCGCGCGGTATGGTCGCTTTCGACCGTCGTGGTCAGGAAGGCGTAGAGCGGCACCACGAACATGCCGCCCGTCACCGACACGCCGAGCAGGCCGAGCGCGATCAAAGCCGCATCGCGATGATGCGCGAATTGCCGAAGGTTATAGAGCGTGCCGTCGACAGCGGGCGTCCAATGCTGGGCTGCTACCACCATCACCAGCACGAAGATCGCCATTCCAAGCACGGAACCGGGCGCGTAGCGCGCCGAGACGCGGCCGTTCAGCAGCCGGTTGACCAGCACGGACCCGATCGCCACGCCGATCGAAAAAATCGCGAGAAAGAGGCTCGCCACCTGTTTGTCGGCGGTGAAGACGTTCTTCACCAGCGGCGGGAATTCGATCACCAGCACGGCGCCGATCATCCAGAAGAAGCTGATCGAGAGAATCGCCAGGAACAGGCGCGGGATGTGCAAAGTGCCCGAGACCAATTGGAACGACGCCCGGATGATATGGAGGTCCAGCGGCGGCTTCTCGCCCGGTGGCGGGGCCGGCGGCACGCCGCGCGCGGTGAGCCAGCCGATTCCCGCGACGCCCAATACCAGCGCTGCCGCCTCCCGGGCATTGACGAAGCCTGCCAGGATCGTGCCCGCCAGGATTGCGATATAGGTTCCTGCCTCGACCAGCCCGGTGCCGCCTAACACCTCGTCCCGGTTCAGATGCTGTGGCAGAATCGCATATTTGATCGGGCCGAAGAAGGTCGAATGCGCCCCCATCGCCAGGACCGCGCCGAGCATCAGCGGGACGGACGCGAAGATCAACCCAGCCGCGCCCACCACCATGATCGCGATCTCCGCTGTCTTGATCAGGCGGACGATGCGGGCCTTGTCATGGCTGTCGGCAAGTTGGCCGGAAAGGGCCGACAGCAGGAAGAAAGGGAGGATGAAGAGGCCGGTTGCGATCGCGCTGAACGCGGCTTCCTTCTTGGCATCCGAATAGATCGAATAGGTCGCAAACAGGACCATCGACTGCTTGAACAGATTGTCGTTGAAGGCGCCCAGAAACTGAGTCGCGAACAAGGGCAAGAATCGGCGCTTGCCCAGAAGCCGGAATGATGCGGTCATTTAAGGGCGCAAGGCGTCGCTGGTCTTACTCACGGACCGGGCTCATAGACGATCCTATGCACGAACTCCAACAGCCCGCTTCGGGCCTATTCGTTCCTGGGCCAGCGGAGGCCCCCGCCATCGAGACCGCACGGCTCATACTGCGGCAGAATCTGCCCTCCGATCTGGAGGATAGGATCGCGATCACGGCCGACCCCGACTACATGCGCTTCGTCGGTGGGGTCTATGACAGGCAGGAGAATTGGGCGCGGCTGATGCGCTATATCGGTCATTGGGCCTGCTTCGGTTTCGGGCTGTTCGCGGTCGAGGAGAGAGGAACCGGGCGCTATGTCGGCAATGTCGGGCTGGCGCGATTCGAACGCGGATTGGGCGAGGATTTCGATCCCTTCCCGGAGTGTGGCTGGATGGTCGCGCAATGGGCCGAAGGGCAGGGTTATGCGACCGAAGCAATGAACGCCGCACTTGCCTGGTATGAGCAGCATTTCGGTTCGGGACGGCAGGTCTGCATGATCGACTACGGCAATAACCCGTCGTTGCGCCTCGCGGAGAAGCTTGGTTTCCATGCCTACCGTGAAGGTCTGAGTCGCGGCCAGCCGGTATTGCTGCACGAACGCAACGCCCCTCCCAATGCGCGTTAAGGCGCGCTAGGGTCCGCGCTGATGCTGACCTTGCCCAACATCCTGACGCTGTCGCGCATCCTGGCGATGCCGGTGATGGTGCTGCTACTGTGGCACCCAAGGCCGTGGGATTATGCGCTCGCTTTCGGGCTGTATGTTCTAGTCGGGATCACCGATTATTTCGACGGCTACCTCGCCCGCGCGCAGGGCGCCGTGTCCAAGCTCGGCATCTTCCTGGATCCGATCGCCGACAAGATCATGGTCGCGACCGTGATCGTGATGCTGCTCTTCACGCGTGCGATCGACGGGCCTGCCACCATTGCCGCGCTCATCATCCTGGTGCGCGAAATCGCGGTTTCGGGACTGCGCGAGTTCCTGGCCGAATTGCGCGTGTCGGTGCCGGTCAGCCAGCTCGCCAAATGGAAGACGACCTTCCAACTGGTCTCGCTCGGCGCCCTTATCCTGGCGGGTGCGCTGCCGGCGCAGGCCTGGATCGCTTGGGCCGGGCTGTTCTGCTTGTGGAGCGCGGCCGGGTTAACCGTGGTGACGGGCTGGGATTATCTGCGCGTCGGTCTCAAGCACATGGATTGACGTGGATATTCTTTATTTCGCCTGGGTGCGTGAGCGGATCGGCACCGACCATGAAAAGATTGATCCGCCAGCGGGCGTGACCGACGTGCGGAGCCTGATTGCCTGGCTCGCCGCGCGCAGCCCAGGCCACGAATCGGCGCTCCGAGACCCATCTTGCCTGCGCGCGGCGGTCGATCAGAAATTCGTCACGCTCGACGCTCCGGTCGCGGGCGCGCGCGAGGTGGCGATCTTTCCGCCGGTTACAGGGGGATGATTCACGTTCGCCTTCAGCCCGAACGATTCGACGCCGGCGCGGAACTGGCGCGACTCGACGCGCTGGGCGGGGGCGGGGTTGCGAGCTTCACCGGTATCGTCCGCGGCGACGACGGGCTGACGGAATTACTGCTCGAACATCATCCTGGAATGACGCTTGCCATGATGCAGGGGCTCGCGGCGGAGGCGGCGGAGCGCTGGGATCTGCTCGGCGTGGTGGTCATTCATCGCCATGGTGCGCTCGGACCCGGCGAACCGATCGTGTTCGTCGCGACTGCCGCCCGCCATCGCGGTGCGGCGCTCGAGGCCTGCACCAGCCTGATCGACCGATTGAAGACCCAGGCGCCATTCTGGAAGCGCGAGACTTTCGCCGACGGGCGGCAAAACTGGGTCGAGCCGCGCACGTCTGACGATGCCGCCGCCGCGCGCTGGTTGCGGGACGGCGGGTAAAGCTGTAGGGGCTCTGCCTGATTTTTAGGCAAAGTAAACGCGTGACCCGGCTCAAGCCCATCCACATCGGACCCGTGACAATCGAAACGCCGGTAATCCTGGCGCCGATGACCGGCGTCAGCGACCTGCCTTTCCGGCGGCGCGTTCGAGCGTACGGATCGGGTCTGAACGTGACCGAGATGATCGCCAGCCAGGCGGCGATCCGCGAGACGAGGCAGTCGATCCAGAAGGCGCTCTGGGATCCGAGCGAGGACCCCGTCTCGATGCAATTGGTCGGGTGCGAGCCCGATCAGATGGGCGAGGCGGCCAAGCTGGCGGAGGATAAGGGCGCCGCGATCGTCGACATCAATATGGGCTGTCCGGTGCGCAAGGTCGTCAATGGCGATGCGGGATCGGCGCTGATGGCGAAGCCGGAGTTGGCGCGCGCGCTGATCGAGGCGACGGTCAAGGCGGTGAAGGTGCCCGTCACGCTCAAGATGCGGATGGGGTGGGACTATCAGAGTCTCAACGCGCCGGAGCTGGCGCGCGTCGCCGAGGATATCGGGATCAAGATGATCACCGTGCACGGCCGCACCCGCTGCCAGATGTACAAGGGTTCGGCCGACTGGGCGTTCGTCCGCCGGGTGAAGGATGCGGTCTCGATTCCGGTGATCGTCAACGGCGACATCTGCACGCTGGAGGATGCAGATGCCGCGCTCGAACAATCGGGCGCGGACGGCGTGATGATCGGCCGCGGTGCCTATGGGAAGCCCTGGCTGCTGGCGCAGGTGATGCGCTGGCTGCAGCATGGCGAGCGGCGGCCCGATCCTGCGATCGACGAGCAATATCGTACGATCCTAGCGCATTATGAGGAAATGCTGGACCTCTACGGCAAAGAGGTCGGGGTCAACATGGCCCGCAAGCATATCGGCTGGTACACCAAAGGCCTGCCCGGCTCGGCCGAATTCCGCAATCGCGTCAACCAGGTGCCCGATGCCGCCATTGTGCTGCGCATGCTCGCCGAATTTTACGAACCATGGACTACGCGAGCGGCCGCCTAGCCCGGCTGCGCGCGCGGGGAGACGCGCGTCCGGCGCCGGCCGAGGCTTTGCTCGCCGCCCTGCCAACGCCTTTGCTGGTGGTGGATCAGGACGGCGTGATCCTCGACGCCAACGCGGCCGCCGAAACCCTGCTCAACCTGTCGCGCAGCGTGATCGTCGGGATGCGGATCGACCATGCGACCGGCCATCATCTGCGCTCGATGCCGGCCGAGACGCCATTCGTCGCGTATGACCTGGAGATGCATCTCCCCGGCGCGCGGTCGCTGCGCGCCGACCTGATGGCCGCGCCTTTGCCGGATTGGCCGGGCTGGCGCGTAGTGGCGTTGCACACCCATCCCACCACCGGTCCGATCGCGCGGCGCGCCGGCGGCAATCTCGCCGCGGCGGGCGCAGCGGCGTTGCTGGCGCATGAAATCAAGAATCCGCTCTCGGGCATTCGCGGCGCGGCCCAATTGCTGGAGGCCAATGCCGACGAGGATTCACGCGAACTGACCAGGCTTATCCGCGACGAGGTCGATCGGGTGACCGCGTTGATCGATCGGATGGAGGGTTTCACCGATACACGCCCGCTCGTCCTGGAGCCGCAGAACATCCACGCTATCCTCGATCATGCGCGCAGCGTGGCGTCGCGCGGTTTCGGGGATAACGTCATTTTCAGAGAGGTTTACGACCCGTCCTTGCCGAACGTTCTCGGGCATCGGGACTCGCTGGTGCAGGTCGTGATCAATCTGATCAAGAACGCCGCCGAAGCCTTGGGCGACGCGGGTGGATCGGTCACGCTCACCACGGCCTATCGCCATGGCATGAGCATGCTGACCGATGGCGGCGACGGGCGGCGCCAATTGCCGATCGAAGTGTGCGTGATCGATGACGGCCCTGGCGCGCCGCAGGAGATCGCCGAGCATCTGTTCGACCCCTTCGTCAGCTCCAAGCGGGACGGGCGCGGGCTCGGGCTGGCTCTGGTCGAGAAGCTGGTGGCGGATCAGGGCGGGCTGGTCGAATATGCGCGCGAGGGGCATCCGGAACGCACGGTTTTCCGCATCCTGCTGCCGCGCGCGCCAAGGAAGTAAGAGCATGGGCGGGCGTATATTGGTGTGCGACGACGATGCGGCGATCCGCACCGTCGTGCGCGAAGCCCTGCGCCGCGCTGGGCATACGGTCGAGACTGCCGCCAGCGCCGCCGATCTCAGGCGGACAGTCCGCACCTTCCGGCCACAGGTGTTGCTGACCGACGTGATATTGCCCGACGGTAACGGGCTCGATCTGGTGCCCGAGTTGCTTGCCGACTATCCGCATATGCCGATCATCGTGTTGTCGGCGCAGAACACTTTCACCACCGCGATGCGCGCGACCGAGCAGGGTGCATTCGATTATCTGCCCAAGCCGTTCGATCTGGGCGAGCTGGCGCAAGCGGTCGAGGACGCGCTTGCGCGCGGGCCTGCATCGGGGCTGGAGGATGATGCGCCGGCGGGCGAGGATTTGCCGCTGATCGGCCGCTCGCCGCCGATGCAGGAAGTCTATCGCACGATCGCGCGCGTCGTTTCGAACGATCTGACGGTGCTGGTGCTGGGCGAATCCGGTACCGGCAAGGAACTGGTCGCGCGCGCGATCCACGATTTCGGGCCGCGCAAGGGCGCGCCCTTCGTCGCGGTCAACATGGCCGCGATCCCGCGCGAGCTGATCGAAAGCGAATTGTTCGGGCATGAACGTGGTGCCTTCACCGGCGCGGCGCAGCGCACGCAAGGACGGTTCGAGCAGGCGCAAGGCGGGACCTTATTCCTCGACGAGATTGGCGACATGCCGATGGAGGCGCAGACGCGGCTGCTGCGCGTGCTCCAGTCGGGCGAATTCTCGCCGGTCGGCGGTGCGCGCGCGATCCGCGCCGACGTGCGCATCATCGCCGCCACGCACCAGGAATTGCCGAGGCTGATCGCCGACGGTCAGTTTCGCGAGGATCTGTATTACCGGCTGAACGTGGTGCCGATACGCTTGCCGTCCCTGCGCGAGCGCGGTCCGGATGTGGGCGAGCTTGCCCGCCATTTCCTCGACCGCGCGGCGGCCGATGGCCTGCCGCGCAAGCAGTTGAGCGCCAAGGCGATCGAGCGGCTGGAACATCATAGCTGGCCGGGCAATGTGCGCGAGCTTGAGAATCTGATGCGTCGCCTCGCCGCATTGACCCGCGACGCGGTGATCACGCCCGCGCTGATCGAGCAGCAATTGGGGGTCAGCGGCGGCCAGCAGGCCATAGCTGCGGTGCCCGAAGGCGCCGATCTGGGCGAGGCGATCGAGCAGCATCTGGCGCGGCATTTCGCGAGCTATGGTCACGCGCTGCCGCCCGATGGCCTTTACGATCGCGTGCTGGCGGAGTTCGAAAAACCTTTGCTGCGCCTGACGCTGGCGGCGGTGCGGGGCAACCAATTGAAGGCGGCGCGCCTGCTCGGCATCAACCGCAATACGTTGCGCAAGAAGCTCACCGACCTGGGCGTCGGTCCCGCCGTACGACGAAGCGAATAGCGAACAACTCGCCGCATATGCGCGGCATATGTGTTCCATGTGCCACATCCTTGTGGTAGCTAAGACACGATGATGTCGTCCCTTCAAGGCGCACTACGACGGACGTCGCGATGGCGACGCCGCCTCGGCCTGATCTTCCGCTCGCGGCGCATCCTGGCCGTGGGCGAGCCGCTGGCCATTGTCGCCCTGCTGATAATGGGCGGGATCACCTGGTGGATCGTGAGTCACGGCAGCCCGAACCGGCCGCTCGACCCTTTCATCGTTGCGTCGCTGCTACTCGGCATCCTTGTCCCGGCAATGGCGCTGTTGGTGCTGATTGCGCAGCGCGTCGCGCGTAGTCGTTCCGAACAGTCGCCGTTGGGCGCTCGAGGCGGGCTTCACGTCAGGCTGGTCGCTTTGTTCTCGGTATTGGCCGCGGTGCCGACCCTGCTCGTCGTGATCTTCGCGTCGCTGCTGTTCCAATTCGGTGTCCGGTTCTGGTTTTCAGATCGTGCCACGATTGTGCTCCAGAATGCGGACCGCGTGGTGCATGCATATATCACCGAGCATCGCCTCGACCTCTGGAGCAACGCCACCAAAATGCGGGGCGACCTGCTTGCGACGCTGGCCGCGGCGTCCGCTGATGATCCGCGCTGGGCGAGCTATTTTGCCCAGCAGGTCGCGTGGCGAAACCTGGATCAGGCCGCGGTCATCCACGTGGCGGCCGACAAAAGTGAGCAGGTCATCTGGCTGGCCAACCTCGACAAGCCGCTCAATCAGGTTGTCGATCCCAACAGGCTTGCGGACTACGACAGCACCACCCCGCATGTGACCGTGCTGCGCGACCGTATGGAAACCGTGATCCCGCTGGACAAGGCGTCGCGGGTCTATCTCTGGATATCTCGGTCCGCGAATCCGTTCGCGATCGCGCAATCGGCGCGCGCGACTGAAGCCATGGACGATTATCGCGCCTTCCAGCAGGACGCTCGCGCACTCCAGCTCAAGTTCAACGCGCTGTTACTGATCGCGTCGTTGCTGACCGTGGGGATCGCGATCTGGATCGCCTTCGCGGTTGCGGACCGTATTGTCCGGCCGATGGGCCAGTTGGTCGGCGCGGCGCGGCGGGTCGCCGGCGGCGATCTGGCCGCGCGCGTGCCTGCGCCCAACAAATATGACGAGGTCGGTCGCTTGGCGGCGGCTTTCAACCGCATGACCCGGCGCTTGCAGGAGCAGACGGGTGCGCTGGAGAGCCGCCGTGCGTTGACCGAGGCAGTGCTGTCGGGCGTGTCGGCAGGCGTGATCTCGGTCAATCGCGATCGCGAGGTCACTTTGATCAATCTCTCCGCGCAGGCCCTCTTGCGTACTGGGGCGATCAGTCCGATCGGCCTGCCCCTCGGCGTGGTGGCTCCCGAGCTCGAGCGGCTGCTGGATACGGCCGAACGGCAGGCGGTGCTGCAGCTGGCGAGCGAGGGCGACGTTCGCACGCTGGCAGTGACCGTGGTCAATGCGGGCAACGGCCATGTCCTGACCTTCGACGACATCACGCAGCAGTTGGCAGATCAGCGGCACGCGGCATGGTCGGATGTCGCGCGCCGCATCGCGCACGAAATCAAGAATCCGCTGACGCCGATCCAGCTTGCCGCCGAGCGACTCCAGCGCCGTTACGGCAAGGAGATTGCGGAGGACGGCGGCACGTTCGAGAAGCTCGTCTCCACCATCGTCCGCCAAGTGGGCGATATCCGCCGCATGATCGACGAATTCTCGTCCTTCGCGCGCATGCCCAAACCGCTCTTCCGGCGCGAGAACATGGGGGAGATTGCGCGGCAGGCTTTGTTCCTGCACGAGGTCGCGCACCCGTCGATCCGCTTCAGCCTGGACGTCGCCGATCCGCCGCCGACGATGGTGTGCGACCGCCGCCAGATCGGCCAGGCGCTCACCAACATCGTCAAGAATGCGTGCGAGGCAGTCGAGGCGCGTCTCGGCGAAGGGCAGGGGGGCGCGATCGCGATGACGATCCGCAGCGTGGATGGCCGGCTTCTGCTCGATCTGGCCGATGACGGCGTCGGATTGCCCGCCGAACGCGACCGCCTGACCGAGCCTTATGTGACGACGCGGGCCAAGGGTACCGGGCTTGGCCTCGCGATCGTTCGCCGCATCGTCGAGGACCATATGGGCACAATCAGCTTCGCCGACCGCCCCGGCGGCGGAACGCTGGTCCATCTCGATTTCGACCTATCGGCGCTCGACGCCATCGCGCTCGATGACGCGCCCGAAGAGCGCACCCCCGAATTTGCCAGGAGTCTTTGAACATCATGTCGCTCGATATTCTGGTTGTGGATGACGAAGCCGATATCCGTGAGCTCGTCTGCGGCGTGCTGGAGGATGAGGGTTATCGGCCGCGTTCGGCGGGCGATGCCGATTCGACGCTTGCCGCGCTGGCTGAGCGGCGGCCGAGCCTTGTGCTGCTCGACGTGTGGCTGCAGGGGTCGCGCCTCGATGGGCTGCAATTGCTGAGCGAGATCAAGCGGCGCGACCCGACCTTGCCGGTGATCGTCTTTTCCGGCCACGGCAATCTCGACACCGCGGTAGCGGCAGTGCGCCAGGGTGCGGTCGATTTCATCGAAAAGCCGTTCGAAAGCTCGCGCCTGCTCCATCTGGTCGGGCGCGCGACCGAGACCGACCGGCTGCGCCGCGAGAATGAGACTTTGCGCGCGCAGATCGGGCAGGAAGAGGAGTTGACCGGCACCAGCCAGGCGATCAACCAGGTGCGTGCGACGCTGAAGCGGGTTGCCGGTACGGGCAGCCGCGTGCTGATTGCCGGCCCGGCGGGGTCGGGCAAGGAAGTCGCGGCACGCCTGCTCCACAATTGGTCCCCGCGCGTGAAGGCGCCTTTCATCGTCGTCTCCGCCGCGCGGATGACGCCCGACCGGGTCGAGGAGGAATTGTTCGGGGCGGAGGAGGGCAACGAGCTTGTCCGCCCCGGAATGCTCGAACAGGCGCACGGCGGCACGCTCTTCCTCGACGAGATTGCGGACATGCCGATGTCGGCGCAGGCCAAGATTTTGCGCGTCCTGACCGACCAGAGCTTCGTCCGCGTCGGAGGCACGCGCACCGTCAAGGTCGATGTCCGTGTCGTCTCCGCTACCGCGCGCGACCTGACCGCCGAAATAGCCGCCGGGCGATTCCGCGAGGACCTTTATTACCGGCTTAACGTGGTGCCGGTGATGCTGCCGCCGCTGGAGCAGAGGCGTGAGGATATCCCGATGCTCGCCGACCATTTCGCCGCGCGCTACGCCGCCGAGCGCCGCGTCGCGACGCCGGAGATCAGCCCGGAGGCGATCGCGGCGCTCCAGGCCTATGACTGGCCTGGCAATGTCCGCCAGTTGAGGAACGTGATCGAACGCACGATCATCCTGGCGCCGGGGGATCGGATCGGTCGGATCGATGCCGACATGCTGCCGCCCGAATTGCTGTCGGGCCAGGCGGAAATCGTGCCGGGCAATGCCGCGCGTTCGATCATGGGGACACCTTTGCGCGAGGCACGCGAGACGTTCGAACGCGAATATCTGCGCGTCCAGATCCGGCGCTTCTCGGGCAATATCAGCCGTACCGCGACCTTCATCGGGATGGAGCGCTCGGCGCTTCACCGCAAGCTGAAGAGTTTGGGACTCGCCGATCCGCGCAGCGACGAGGAATAGCCTCCGTTCGCCGCGAAAAGGACAGAAACACTGCTGCATACTTGTGCTGCAGCGCAGCGTTGGGTATCATGGAGTCGCCTCTATTCCGGAGGTAAACACGACGCCGGCAACGGCGCCAGAGCGGGCCCATGACCCGCCAAGATGAAAGAAGGCCAGCCACATGGCGGATAAGGTCAACAATCTTCAGGACATCTTCCTGAATACGCTGCGCAAATCGAAGACGCCGGTCACGATGTTCCTCGTCAAGGGCGTCAAGCTTCAGGGCATCATCACCTGGTTCGATAATTTCTCGGTCCTGCTGCGTCGCGACGGGCAGAGTCAGTTGATCTACAAGCACGCCATCTCGACCGTGATGCCCGCGCATCCGATCGATCTGAACGAGCTGGAAAAGGCGTTCGACGACAAGAAATCGCAGTTGCTGCAGGAAATCTTTCTCGCTGCGGTGCGCAAGTCGGGCGACCCGGTGACGATGTTCCTCGTCAACGGCGTGATGCTGCAGGGTGAGATTGCCGCTTACGACCTGTTCTGCATGCTGCTCCGGCGCGACGGCATGAGCCAATTGGTCTACAAGCATGCGATCTCGACGGTGCAGCCACTCCATCCGCTCAACCTGATGAGCGGCGAGGAAGGCGAAGAGGAAGAATGACTGCGTGACGGGGTGAAAGCCCCGGCCGTAGTTCCTATCTTGTCCGTATGAGTGTCTTCAATCGCGACGAAACCGACGAGGTGCGCCACGGCGCCCGCGCGGTCATAGCCCTGCCCGAAATCAATGCCGGTCTGCGCGATACCGAGGCGCGCCTGGAGGAGGCTGCGGGCCTTGCCGCGGCGATCGGGCTCGACGTGGTCGATCGGCTGTCCTTCCGCATCCGGCAGGCCAAGCCGGCGACCTTGTTCGGTTCGGGCCAGGTAGAACAGATCGCGACCGCGGCTCGGATGGAAGACGCGGAATTGGTCGTGGTCGATGCGGCGCTGACCCCCGTTCAACAGCAGAATCTGGAGAAGGCGACCAACGCCAAGGTGATCGACCGGACCGGGCTGATTCTGGAGATTTTCGGCGAGCGTGCGGCGACCGCCGAGGGGCGACTGCAGGTTGAGCTCGCGCATCTGGATTATCAGGCCGGCCGGCTGGTGCGGTCGTGGACCCACCTCGAACGTCAGCGCGGTGGCTTCGGCTTCCTCGGCGGCCCGGGCGAAACCCAGATCGAGGCCGACCGCCGTTTGATCCGCGACCGCATGGCCAAGATAAGGCGCGAGCTGGAGCAGGTGCGCAAGACGCGCGGCCTGCACCGGGCGCGGCGCGAACGTGCGCCCTGGCCGGTGGTGGCCTTGGTCGGCTACACCAATGCCGGCAAATCGACCTTGTTCAACCGGCTGACCGGAGCGGACGTGATGGCGGAAAATCTGCTGTTCGCGACGCTCGACCCGACGATGCGGCAGATTTCGCTGCCGGGGGTCGACAAGACGATCCTGTCCGACACGGTCGGCTTCGTCTCGGACCTGCCGACGCAATTGGTCGCCGCCTTCCGCGCGACGCTGGAAGAAGTAACCGCGGCCGACATCATCCTCCACGTCCGCGACATCGCGCATCCCGACAGCGAGGCGCAGCGCGCTGACGTGCTTGCCGTTCTCGCCGAAATCGGCGTCGGGCCCGAGGCGGGCGAAGGGGCGCCGATCATCGAGGTCTGGAACAAGCTCGATGCGCTCGATCCGGAAGCGCATGAAACGGTATTGGCGACCGCCGCGCGCGACGAGGATGTCGTCGCCATCTCCGCGCTCACGGGCGAAGGGATCGACGATTTGCAACGCATCGTTTCGGAACGGCTGATGGCCGGTGCGCGTGTCCACAGTATCGCGCTTCCCGCCTCCGACGGCAGCGCGATCGCCTGGCTGCACCAGCATGGCGAGGTGATCGAGCAGGCGATGGAGGGTGAAACGATGACGATGGATGTGCGGCTTTCGCCTGACGAGTGGGATCGCTTCCAGTCGCGTCGCTGATCGGTAACAAAAACGTCATAGCGCGAACCATGCCTGTTCAAGGAGGCATGTACGTCCAACGATCCGCCTCTCCCGCCGTTGATCGAACCCGGGCTTGTCTGGACCTGCTGGAAGGGTGCGGACGGCGTGGTTGTCGGGGAGCGCCAGCCGCCGGCGGATGCAAGCTTTCGCTGGCTGCACCTCGACCTGTGGGACCAGCGCAGCGCGCGCTGGATCGCCGATCAATCGGGGTTACCGGCCGAGGTGCAGGCGCTGTTCCTGTCGACCGAGGACCATCCGCGCGTGCTTGGCAGCCGGCGGGCTATGGCTTTGGTCCTGCCCGATTTCCAGCGCGAGTTCGACCGGGTCGAGACCGAGCGGATCGGCGCGCTGCATATCGCCGTGCGGCCGGGCCTGATGCTGACCGGGCGGCACCATCCGCTCCACACGCCAGACATTTTTCGCCATCGCGCAGCGCAGGCCGAGGATCTGAGCGTCGACAGCGCGCTCAGTCTGGTGCTGGGGACGCTCGCCGACTCGCTGGCCGCGCGCACCGCCAGCGCCATGTCCGAACTGCTCGCGCTGGAGGATCAGGTTCTCGCGGATGACCGTGTGCCCGACACGCGCGCATTGGTGACGCTGCGCCGGCTGACCGCACGGCTGCACCGCATGGCGAGCGGGATGCATATGACGTTGTTCCGCGCGATGGAGGATCCGGCGATCGACCCGACCTATCGATCCTGGTTCGAACCGGTGGTGCGGCGGCTCCAGCCGATCGAACGCGACGTGATCGCGGCGCAGACCCAGCTCCGCCTGCTGCGCGAGGAGCTGGACCTGCAGGCGGGCCAGCAGACCAACGAGAATGTCTATCTGCTGTCGGTGATCACGGCTTTGTTCATGCCGGCGACGCTGGTGACGGGGTTTTTCGGGATGAACACCGGCGGGCTGCCTTTGTCGGGGGAGGGCGGCGGGACTTTCCTTGCGACGATCGTCGCGGTGTTGTGTTCGCTGGCGACCTGGTTGTTGCTGCGGACGTTGGGGCTGATCCGGCGGTAAGTAGGCTAGGCTGCAGCCTCCCGGTGGATGCTGAAACGAGTTCAGCATGACGGGTGGGGATGGGTTGAGGCGGGTCCTTTTGCCTCCTGAGATCCCAGCTTTCGCTGGGATGACGGATGGGGCGAAGGCGCGCGGGCGCAGGTCTCCCGTGGCTT